>Ga0065720_1002762_pt1 | contig 212204 bp, 186 predicted proteins | sample Thericmetagenome_FD_59107 | JGI IMG/M metagenome (GOLD analysis project Ga0065720, IMG submission 59107) | Thermophilic microbial communities from the Joint Bioenergy Institute, California, USA of rice/straw/compost enrichment - eDNA_2 v2... | ecosystem: Engineered > Solid waste > Grass >...
ATTGGGGTCCGGTATTGTCGCAAACGCTCCCCCCACGCCTGCTATCAGGGCCAGCGCAATAAATACCAACCGTAATTTTTTCATAATGTAATTACATTTAGATCATTTAATGGTCACCTACTCTTTTGTAAAGGTTTTCGGCTTTCCCTTTTCCTGCTCCTATGCTTAACCGAAAGCAGGTCTTACCCGCCTGGCCAGGCATCAGAAGCAATCATCCTTACATGTCTGAAAAAGGTTGCAGTTTCTGCCATAAACACCATAAGGGTTGCTGGTTGCGCCCTGAAATACAGTTTCCACACTGTACTCCAAAACGCGATGGGTTTACCGCGGTACGCCGTTTGCTGTATGTGTGTGCAAACAACAAACAGTTGCAACCTTGCCTTTCATGCCAAAGATGTTGTACGCACAACCGGCCAACAGGCCAGCTTGCATAGCGAAGGATAGAGTTATGGCAAACCGGTATTTGCCTGCCGCCCGGATCGCTTCCAGGACCAGCGGAAAGCAGGTATCCGCTATTTACCTGCATCTTCCTGTAGCGCTCACGGGTAGCGAATGGCAGGTCCTCCACTTACCACGTCAATTACCTGCGCAACACATCACGATTATAACNATCACTTNTAAACGAAAATGTATGGCAGGCTTTTGGTAATGGAAAGCAGGAGAAGGTTTGTCCCTGCCCATGCGCGTATGGCCATTACAACAGCATGAGCAGTGCGTCTTGTCACGGGACCACGTGTATTCCCGTTACTGACCTTGATCACGGTCAGTACTGACGACAGTACATCCTGTTCGGGCCGGAGTATAATACAACAGCCCTACGCGTTCAATGAATTGTTTCATGAAGGGTGAGGCTTAACTACCCTATTAGCCGGCGCGCCGCAACGGACTCAATGGGTAGAAACAGGTATCCCCGGGTCATCGGTTGCGAACAACCGCTGATCTGTTTCATCCATACCAATGCCCCGTTAATGCATGGTAATGGAAGGTGGCAAAACAAATTGCTTTGCTCATGTTATTCGCCAAAACATTGCCTGGCTTTTTCCCTGCAGAGAAAAAACCCGGCTATATGCTTCAGCTTAGTACCGGTAAATTTGACGATTCGTTATTGCTTCCATTCTTCCTTAACCATATCCCCACTGCTGATATGGCTACAAAAAACACATTGAGAATTAAATGCTGATTCCAGGACAGGCTTTTAATCACACCTCCACACGAACAAGGTATGTAATCAAAAACATGCATTAGTACAGCTGCAGAATACACAGTATAGGCTGACATCAGAATAAGGGAGGCATAAAAACCAGCCTTGCGTGTTCGGTCAAACATTACAGCAATGGCAATTAACACTTGTAACGGAGGAAGTGTGTATATCAACCACGGCGTTATCCAGTTGGGGAAAGGTTGGTTGTTGATGTCGCCTCGGAATGTTTTAAAATCAAGCCACTTGCTTACGCTTGCATACAGGAACATTACCATTAGCAGAAATGCAATAATTTCTTCTACTAGCTTTCGTTTCATGACGGTGCAGAGGGGTTGGGTTAGTTTAAATAATGTGACTTTGCGCCTTACTGCGCCCACAGTATTCAGCAACAATCTTTTTTAACATGAACAAGACAATGGTAATAGCGGCAGAGGATAAGGAAGATAAGGGAAGTATCAGACGGGATAAAAGTAGTTATGCAGGATAAGTGGCAAGCATGTCTCTCAAAAATATGTAATCAATTTTAAATCACAAGTAAAGAACTTAAAGATATTGAACATTCCTACTCCTGCAAGAAGAATTCATTAATATGTCCGCTATTTACTCTGACCGCAATTATTGTGCCTGCCATTTTTTACATGTTTGCACGTAGCACCCACCTACAATTTTTCACTTATGCATGTACCCGCATACTCGTTTTTACTACCCTGTAAACGTTAGCATCAACAACACGGTTGTCCCAACGTCCATTATTTTTTTATTGGCTGCATTGCTTTCCTATCCTCACTGTATCAATGCACTATATGAACAAGCGTTAGCTTCCGCCAGCACATTTTGCTGCGTTTGCACGCATTACCTGCTCAATATTTAACTACGCCCCACTCACAACGCCCCCATTCGTTACAAATACGTATCTTTTCACGCACATACATTTCCATATGACAACCAGAAGATCATTCTTTAAACAGGCAGCTATCACTGCAGGCGCTGCAGCGCTCGCCCCCGTAGCAACCAAAGCTAACCTGCTTGCATCCACAGCCCCCGCAAAAACCCTCACCATGGGCATGGCCGGGTACTCCTTCGTTCATTTCAATGTTGACGACAGCATCAACATGATGACGCGATTGGGCATTCACCAGGTAACGCTAAAAGATTTTCACCTGCCATACGACAGTACGCAGGAAACCATCAACGAAATCATTGGCAAGTTCAAACAGGCAGGCATTAACGTATACGGCCTCGGTGTGATTTATATGAAAACAACCGCTGAAGTTGACCGCAGTTTCGAGTACGCAAAAAAAGCAGGCGTGGAAATGATCGTAGGTGTGCCTACCTATGAATTGTTGTCGTATGCGGAAAATAAAGTTAAAGAATACAACATCAGGCTCGCCATTCATAACCATGGTCCGGAAGACAAATTGTATCCCGGTCCCAAAGACATTTATGACCGCATTAAGCAAATGGATGCACGCGTGGGCATCTGCCTCGATATCGGTCACGCTTTACGTGCAGGCGCCGATCCGGCAAAGGCCGTTCGCGATTATGCTGCGCGCATCTTCGATATGCATATCAAAGATGTGACCGCAGCCGAAAAAGACGCCAAAGCCATAGAAGTAGGCCGCGGCGCCATTAATTTTCCGGCACTGGTAAAAGCCCTGCTGAAAATAAATTATACAGGCAAATGCAGCCTCGAGTTTGAAAAAGATATGAAAGATCCGCTGCCCGGCATGGCAGAATCCGCCGGCTACTTCCGCGGCGTACTGGCGGCCGTAAGCGCATAGCATTTTACAACCTTCATAAAAAGCAACTGCCGGGAATTACCCGGCAGTTTTTTTACCATACGCAAAGCATGGCATGCTTCAAACTTAACCACAGCTATTTTATAGACTATATTTCAACTTGTTTTGTACGCAGTATATACCGGAAAAACATGCCAGTTAAGAAATGATTAACGAAATAGAATGTTAAGGCTATCCGGTAAGATGCCACCGGTCACATAGCCAGGTCGCTGAGTTGGCGGAAATCAATTTTCAGTTTGTTGTAGAGCGATGCGTACACTGTGTAGGCTTTCATATAGTGGGCATGTGATGCCTGTTGCGGCAAAAAGGTTTCGGTAGTACGCACAAAGTTATGGCCCGATTGTTCTGTTTCCATTTTCCCCAGAGCACTCAATCCCAGCACAGCTGCCCCCGTTGCAGAAGCATCGGCAGTGCTGCTTACCGTGATGCTTTTCCCGAAAAGGTTGGCCATCCATTGCAGCCACAATCGCGAATGAATAAAGCCCCCGCTGCCATAAATGTGGCTGGCAGTCCCCACTGATGCTTCCACACAACTGGCAATCTGGTATAACGAATAGTTAATGCCTTCAATAATGGCGCGCATGATATGCGACTGCGTATGCCCGCTATGCAACCCGAGAAAAACGCCACGCGCATGAGCATCCCATACCGGCGCTCTTTCACCGTGCAAATAAGGCAGGAAAACCAGTCCGCCCGCCCCCTGCGGCGCTTTCGCTGCTTCGCGCACAAACCAGTCAATGTCCGCCACCTCCCGTATCGGGCGCTGCAAAAAACCGGCAGCATACCATTTCAGAATATTCAATCCATTATTGGTAGGGCCACCGCACACATATTCTTTTTCTGTAAGAATATAATTGAACACCCTTTGCTGCTCATCGTAGCGCGGGTTATTGGTAATCATGCGCACAGCGCCACTGGTGCCAATGGTTACACAGAGATCGCCGGGTTTGGTGGCATGGCTCCCCAAATTGGCCAGGCAACCATCGCTGCCGCCCACAACAAAGGGAACGTCGGCGTCCAGTTTCAGTTTTGCGGCCCATTCTTTTTTCATCCCGCGCATGATATAGGTGGTAGGCACCGGTTCAGGTAATTGTTGTTCGGTAATGCCTGCCATTTGCAACGACGGCGCGTACCAGCAGTGTTGCATGATGTCAAACAACCCCGTACCTGATGCTACAGAATGGTCAATGATAAACCTGTCAAATAAGCGGTAGAACAAATATTCCTTGATGCTTACAAAGCGGTGTGCGGCCGCAAAAATGCGTGGGTCATTTTCTTTCATCCACATCAGCTTGCAAAGCGGCGACATCGGATGAATGGGCGTACCCGTATTACGGTAAACCTGTTTACCGGTTTCGGATTGCAATAGCGTTTGCGCATAACCGTTGCTGCGCAAATCGGCCCAGGTAATAATATTGGTTAATGGGCGGCCCTGCTTGTCCAGCGCCATCAGTCCATGCATAAAACTGCTGAAACTGATCCCCAGCAGGTGGCGGGTTGTTCCCATTTGCATTACAACTTCCCCGATACTGGTTACCACCGCTTCCAGCAGTGCTTCAGGGTCCAGCTCATGTATGCCTGCTTCGCCCGGTAAACGCTCATAGGATACATAATAATTGGCCAATACCGCTCCCTGCGTGCTGAATGCAATCGCCTTGGTGCCGGAAGTACCGATATCTACGCCAATAATGTATTCCATATAGTGAAAGATACCACGAAGAAGTGAAGTGGCAAAGAAGCGGCGGGCTAACTCTTATATCATCTCCTTTAATTGCGCTACTACCGTATCTATTTCTTCCTTGGTGTTATACTTACTAAAAGAAAAGCGTACGGTAACCTGGTCGGGATTGTTGTTGATAGCCCTGATTACGTGTGAGCCCTGGTCGGCGCCGCTGGTGCAGGCGCTGCCGCCGCTGGCGCAGATATTATTGATGTCGAGGTTGAAGAGGATCATTTCCGAACGGGCCGTCCGGGGAAAAGCCACGCTGAGCACGGTATACAGGCTGCGACCCAGCGGGTCGCCATTGAAGGCAACGCCGGGAATATGCTGTTGCAATTGCTCCATCATATACAGCTTCAATCCCTTGATATAGGCGCTGTCCTGCTCAAACCGTTCCGTAGCCAGTTCCAGCGCTTTTGCAAATCCTACGATGCCATAGAGGTTTTCGGTACCTGCCCGCATGTTGCGTTCCTGTCCGCCGCCATGGATATAAGGTTTGATCTTTACGTTTTCGTTTATATAAAGCAGCCCCACCCCTTTGGGCCCATGGAACTTGTGCCCCGCGCCCGTGATAAAATCCACGGGCGTATGGCGCAGATCGAAGGGATAGTGACCAATGGTTTGCACCGTATCGGCATGAAAAACGGCGCCGTATTTCCGGCAAATATTGCCGGCAGTTTCAAGGTCAAGCAGGTTGCCGATTTCATTGTTGGCGTGCAACAGCGTTACGAGGCATTTTTCTTTGGATGTTGCCAGCAATTGTTCCAGATGCTCAAGGTTTACATGTCCGTCTGGCAGGATTTGCACAAAACTCAATGCAACACCGTACCGCTGGTGCAAATGTTCTACGGTATGCAGGGTGGCATGATGCTCAATGGGTGAAGTGATAATATGCCGGCACCCGAGGTCGTGCACGGCAGCATTGATGGCCGTATTGCTGCTTTCTGTGCCGCCGGAAGTGAAGAAGATTTCGGCTGGACGTGCACCCAGGATTTTCGCCACCGATTTACGCGCATTCTCAATGGCCAGCCTGCTTTCCCTTCCGTAAGAATAAATGGAAGAAGGGTTGCCGAACTTTTCCGTGAGGTACGGCATCATGGCTTCCAGCACCACCGGATCGAGCGGTGTGGTGGCGGCATTATCGAGATAAATGCGTTTAGTGTGACTTGTCATATGTTGAAATAACCCGGGAGGGAAAGAAAAAGTTCACCCCTATCACACCTACATAAACTCCTTGATATCGTGCATCAGCCTTGAGGCAATATTATTGGCCGTTGTTTCAAAATTGCTTTCGGCGTAAATGCGGATAATGGGCTCTGTATTGGAGGTACGCAGGTGCACCCAGTCGCTGTCGAATTCGATCTTCAGGCCGTCTTCCGTGTTCACCGGCTGGTTTTTGTATTTCTTTTTAATCTTCTCGAAGATGGCTTTCACGTCGATGCCGGGGTTCAATTCGATCTTATTTTTCGATATAAAGTAGTCCGGATATTTGGCCCGGAAAGAACGAATGCCATTTTTGTGATTGGCCAGCGAACTCAGGAACAGCCCGATGCCGATCAATGCATCCCGGCCATAGTGCAAATCGGGGATGATGATACCGCCATTGCCTTCGCCACCAATCACGGCGTTCACTTCTTTCATACGCTGCACCACGTTCACCTCACCTACAGCCGAAGGGAAATATTGTCCGCCATGCTTCAGGGTTATTTCCTTTAAAGCACGGGTGCTGCTCATATTGCTTACGGAGTTGCCTTTGCGCTTGCTCAGCACGTAATCGGCAACAGCCACCAGGGTGTATTCTTCGCCAAACATGCTGCCGTCTTCACATACAAAACACAGGCGGTCTACATCGGGGTCAACGGCTATGCCCAGGTCGGCGCGGTGTTCGCGCACTGCATTGCTTAACGCTCCCAGGTTTTCAGGCAAAGGCTCGGGATTATGGGCAAAACGGCCGGTTACTTCGCCGTTCAGCACAATCACTTCCTTTACACCGAGCGCCTCGAGCAAGGGGGGCACCGACAAAGCGCCTGTAGAATTGATCACATCCACCACCACCTTATAGCCTTTCTGGCGAATACCGGGCACATTTACCAGCGGATAGTTTACAATGGCGTCAATATGCTTCCGGATATACGTATCGTTTGTACTGTAATTGCCCAGCTTGTCAATGGTAGCAAATGAAAAATCTTCTTTGGCAGCCAGGTCCAGTATCTGCGCGCCATCGGCCGCACTTACAAATTCGCCTTTATGATTGAGCAGTTTTAAAGCGTTCCATTCCCGTGGGTTGTGACTGGCGGTGATAATAATACCGCCGGCAGCTTTTTCCCAGGTAACGGCCAGTTCTACGGTGGGGGTGGTTGATAACCCGATATCCACTACATCCAGTCCGAGTCCGATCAATGTGCTGGCAACGAGTTGCTGCACCATGGGACCGCTGATGCGTCCGTCGCGGCCGATCACTACCTTATTGCCCTGTTGCTGATCGAGAATCCATCTGCCAAAGGCAGCTGTAAATTTTACGATATCCTGCGGAGTGAGATTGTCGCCCGCATTACCGCCGATCGTTCCGCGAATGCCTGATATACTTTTGATCAATGCCACAATGCCTCAGTTTTTTTGCGATTACAAAAATAAGTTATTGAAAACAAGCAACTATTACCACTTCCGGGTATTTTACAGGATGGGACCAGAGCGGGCGGAAAATTATAAAAGTTATTCCGATAAAACGCAATTGTGGAAAATCTGCCTCAAACGTTTGTGTTGGAAAATGGACAAAATACCCGGGGAAGGTTGGGGGCAAACCTACCTCCCCTCCTTCACCATTACAATCTTTGGAAACTCCGTTACCTCCATCCGCACAACATTATTTATTACCTGACGGCTGATAAGTTCCCCTTCAGTGGACGCTTCCTTAAAGTTCAGCTCCAAAGCAGTATTTACATCCACCGTTCCTACCTCCAGTTCAAAATCCGACACTTTCTTCCCACTACGCGTAGGACAGTAAACAAAATACGCCACCGAATCCGGCACAGCCTGGTGCCGCCACCTATACACCCACACATCCCCTGTTTCCCGAATAATTTTATCTGGTATATAATTACCAAGATGATTGTACAACGTGCTGATATAATACCAGGCCGGATACGGCACATAATAATTTTCATATTGCCTCAACAACCCACTGGTATTAAATAATGCCGGATTGTCTTCATCGTAGTTGTCCACCATCCAATATATAATGTAGCGATCGAAGCCGGACATGAATATAGCATTGATAGCCCGCAGCAGCATAATGCCCTGGCTTTGCGAAGGACTGTATCCCGGCACCAGCGGTGCAGACACTTTACTTTGCTGGCTTTTATCGTACCCGTATTCGCCCAATATACATTCCACTCCCGGCTGGATGCGGTAAGTAGCGTTCCGGGCGCGGGTAAGCTTCACGCGCAAAGAATCTTCTTCGGGCGTGATGCCGCCACGGGCGCTCATGAATACCTCTCCCGGACTGGTGCCGGTACCGTTGGTGGAGTACCAGTGGTATTGGATCCCCCCTTTCCAGAGAAACTGGCTGTCGGAGCGGAGGTTATCGCACAGGAATTTCAAAATCCGCAGGCGGTTGGTATCGAACCGCGTCATGCCGGCCATCATCAGCTCGCTGTGGGGGTCAGCGTTCTTGATACCGTGCCGGGGACCGAGCCGGCCTTCATGCCCGTCGTAATCTGCACTGCTCTGGGCAAAGTATTCTACCGGGTTACAATAATTGGCGCCGGAAAATGCGTCCGACTCGTTACCGTTCTCATACAGGTTCATCACCCCCCGCCCGCTGAAGCGGTGCTCGTTGGAAGCCTGGATAAGATTGGTATCAACCGGTGTGGAGCCATAGCAGGCAGCCATGTTCCAAAGCATATTGCTGTGACGTGCATAACTGAGCGGGTCTTCCATGTTCTGGCCCAATCGGGTGATGGGCCGGTTATCGTACGGATATTTTGCCTTGTGCAACCAGGCAGGAATGCCCAGGTAACTGTACCAGGTTTTCTTGCCCATGCGGTGCATGGAATCTACGTACAACACATAATCCTGGATACCATTGTTCCACCAACCGTGCGGGGTGATATTGTATTTGATATTCGGGTATTCATTAACGGTATCATGGTCAATAAATCCCATATTCGTATAAACGCGGGAGTAATAGAAGGGCTCCATATACTGCGTGGGCGTACCCTGGTAACAATTCACGCCCAGAAATTCTTTCAATGGTTTTGGCGGCAGGCGTGGACCTGTATATTCGCCGGGAGGAGGCGGCGGTGGTGTTTCCAGCGCACAGCCATACATTACCGCTTCTGCAATTTCGGCTTCCACACTGCGGAATCGGAACATTACAAAACGTGTACTATCGGTAATGCCAAACCGGCGCCACCCCCACCCTGCCGGATCGCCGCGGGTAACGTATTGAGCGCTCAGTTTCCATTCCTTCATGGTGCCGGTATAGATCCATACCGTATCACTTTGCCGTGCGCGATCGTACAAATAAATTTCGCTGAGTTTGTACGGCACGCGCAGGTCAACCACAATGCGATTGCCATAATCCTTGAAATAGGTAACGGTACCTACCCGCGGCACAGGGCTGGTAACCGGAATGAAATCGGAAATGCTTTTGGGGTCTGCATAATTTTCATCGAACAGGGCAAAGGCAGAAGGCCCTGTTACATCGGCATAGCCCGACAAATCGTACACATATTCTTTATAGATGGCGGTAATCTTTTGCGGACTGTTGCATACCGCTCTTCCTGTGCCGGCCGACAAAATGTTGGTGGAAGTACCAGGCTGATCATTGCACGATACTGCTGCAATCAGCAAACCGATCATACAAAAAACACCAGCTGTAAAACGGGGTTCAGGGCGAGCCATGGGTTTTCTTTTTATTATGCAGCAACAGGTAGCGCGCACTTTCATAGATTGCTTCGGTAAGCAACCGCATTTCTTCTTTCACCGTTTTTGTTGCTGCATCGTTTGGGGGTTCATCATTGTTTTTGACAGATACCAGTTCTTCTGTAGTACCGTCCAGTCTTTTCCGGTAAAAATAATCTCCCTTGATTACTCCTGCCGTATTATAATCCGGGTCAAATATAAAAGCAAAGCCGGTAGCCGTGCTGTCGAGCATATTTCGTCCAAGCGTAGTGTTAAGGTAGGGAATGTTACACAAGCTGGCAATAGTGGGCAGCACATCTATCTGCGAACTGATGGTATGCACTTGCCGGGGGGCCAGCCAGCCCGGAGCATAAAACAGCAAAGGCACATGTTCCATCGTGAGCCGTTGCTCTGTCCAGGAACGGGGAAACAGTTTGCCTGCATCGCCGGGGATGCCATGGTCGCCGATAAACACAAACAAGGTATTGTTGAAGTATTTTTCCTTGCTGGCGGCTTCAATAAACTTTTTGAAAGTAAAATCCGTATAGCGGAAAGCGTTATATTCTGCATTCGATTCAAAACCGTTTTTCTTCAGCGAATCCAGCGGCAGTTCCTGCACGGTGAACTCGTCGAGGTCTTCATCCGGAATTGTATAGGGCCGATGATTGCCTGCCGTTTGTATCACGGCAAAAAAGGGTGATGTTTCTGCGGCCAGTATTTTATTGGCTTCGAGAAAAAGATTTTTATCGCTGATGCCCCATACATCTATTTTGGGCGATGCAAAATCATCTTCTTCATATAAACGCAGGTCGCGGATATTGTTGGTAAGCAATCCGCGGATATTGGCCCAGCTGGTGCTGCCGCCGAGAAAATAGTATTTGTTATAACCGGTAAAATTGTTCAAAATGATATGCTGGTCAACAGCAGAGGGATTGCGGCTGGCTGTTTTTGGCATGGCAACATCGGGCGTCCCGGTAAGCGTGGCCCACACGCCGCGCGCCGTTCCATAAGTAGGCGTAAAACAGCGATCAAAGAAGACGCCCTGCCGGCTCAGGCTGTCGAAAAACGGTGTTGTGTTCAGCGGATTGCAGAACATGGTGCTTTTGTAGGCACTGAACGATTCGCAGATCACCAGTACCACATTGGGGCGCGCTACCGGCAATATGCTGTCTGTTCTGGCGGCCACCTTTCTTTCAAACTGAAACGCACCGTTTGCATCCTGGTCAAAATCATAATATTGTTTCAGTACGGGGAAGAGCGTTTGCAGTTTTTCCTTATCATATCCATTTTTCCGAAACTTCAGTGTGGAGAAAAATGATTGAAAGGGATTGAAAGCAAGATTTGCCTTGTAATCATCGCCCAGGGCAAAGGCATCGCTCCAGCGGAGCGGGTATTGATTGAATTTACCGAAGATGAAAAATCCCGTAACGACAAAAACGATCACAAAAGACAATACCCGGCTGCGCCTGCTGCCATTGGTGGCAGCGCGGCCAATACGCACGTAGCCTGCCCGTACGGCCCACATAATCAGTACAGTGAGCAGCACCAGGCCAAGCAGGATGCGCACCACCGGGTACGATTGCCACACCATGCCCATGGAAATGGCCGTATCGTCGAGATAATTCAGCACGCTTGCATTGAGGCGCTGGGAGAGGTAATTGTAATGCGCAAAGTCGGCCACAAAAAAGAAAACGGTCACCAGCGTACCCACCCATAGCACCGTCATCCAGAATAATTTGGAACGCACGCTTTCAAAAGGATGCATATAGGTAAAGCTGCCGATGAGGAGCATACCAAGCATGAGCACAGACACCACGCGCAGGTCGTAGCGCAATCCCAGCAGGAAGGCGTCCAGCACGCCGGACCAGCTATATCCCTGGCGGCCAAAAAACGTAAACAGTCCTACCCGCATAAGGGTAAACACTAACAGGAAGACCAGGCCTGTCCACAAGAGCCATTTAACCAGGCGGGGTACGCTACTCCAAAACTTCATAATAAAAACAAAATAAGCAGTAAAATTATAGCTTTATTTTTGCAGTTATGAACAATGACCTATGTTCTATTTTGTTGAACTTCTGGCAACATATCCAACCTTTCGACTTTTGGCTGCTGACGCACATCAATCAGGACTGGGGTAATTCATTTTTAGATGCAGTATTGCCTTATTTGCGCGAAACGTTGTTTTGGGTGCCATTGTACTTTTTCCTGGTATTGTTTGTAACCATGAATTTCGGCGTTAAAGGCTGGTGGTGGATATTGGGTTTTATACTGGTGGCAGCTTTGAGCGATGTCATCAGCAGCAAGCTTATTAAAGAAAACGTGATGCGGCCGCGGCCCTGTCGTGATCTCAGCGTATTACAGCATATTCGTTTTTTTGTTAATTATTGCCCCGGAAGCTCCAGTTTTACCTCTTCGCATGCCACCTCACACTTTGCACAGGCGATGTTTATGTTCCTTACATTGCGACATATCATTGGCAAATGGTCGTGGCTGATCTTTGTGTGGGCGTTCCTGATTGCATACACACAGGTGTATGTGGCCGTGCATTATCCGTTCGATGTGATAAGTGGCGCATTGCTTGGTTGCGGTATCGGCTTTGCAGTCACTAAATTGTTCCACAAGCAGATAGGAATGCTTAGCTTAGTTAAATAATACAACGATGGGCGAATTTTTTATCATCCTGGGGTTGATACTACTGAACGGATTATTTTCCATGGCCGAAATAGCACTGGTTTCTGCAAGAAAAGCAAGACTGGAAGCACAGGCAAATAAAGGCGACAAACGGGCTAAGGAAGCGCTTGAACTGGCCAATCATCCCGATACATTCCTATCCACTGTACAAATAGGCATCACGCTGATCGGCATATTGACCGGTATCTATTCCGGTGAAAAGCTCAAAGCCGGCCTGGTGGAATTTCTCGCACGTTTCGACGCCATTAATGAGTATGCCAACGGCATTGCCACAGCCATTATCGTAATCATTATTACCTATCTTACCCTGGTGCTGGGCGAGCTGGTGCCCAAAAGGATCGGTCTTTCACGCCCGGAGGTAATAGCCAAAATCGTAGCGGCGCCCATGCGTGCCGTAAGTCTTATTACCTATCCTTTCATATGGCTGCTCACCAAATCCACACTGGTAATCGTAAAACTATTTGGCATCAAACGCGCCGATACGCAGGTAACGGAAGAAGAAATCAAGGCCATCATCATCGAAGGTACGGAACAGGGCACCATTGAAGAAGCCGAACAGGAAATCATTGAACGCGTATTTCACCTGAGCGATCGCAACATCACGTCGCTGATGACGCATAGAAGTGATATTATCTGGTTTGATCTCAATGATACGGAGAAGTCTATCCGTGAAAAAATATTACAGGAGCCGCACAGCGTATATCCTGTGTGCGATGGCGACCTGGACAATATCAAAGGCATTGTATCCCTTAAGGAATTATACCTGAACAGAAGCCAGCCCGGCGGGGCCAAAACGTTGAAAGACCTGATGCGCCCGCCGTTGTTTGTGCCGGAAAATATTACTGCCTACCGACTGTTGGAACGATTCAAAAAACAACGTATCGGTTCCTGCTTTATCGTGGATGAATACGGTACGCTGCAGGGCATGGTAACACTGGACGATATCCTGCACGCCATCGTAGGCGGCATACCGCAGGCCGAAGACCAGGACTATGAAATCCTGAAGCGCGAAGACGGTTCTTATCTTGTTGACGCGCAGATACCTTTCTATAATTTTCTCAGCCGTTTTGACAAAGCCGAATGGCTTACCGAAATAGAGCAGGAATTTGACACGCTTGCCGGATTTATTCTGCACCAGCTCGAACGTATTCCCCATGCCGGCGACAAACTCGACTGGCGCGGTTTCCATTTCGAAATAGTGGATATGGACGCGCAACGCATTGATAAAGTGCTGCTCAACATCAGCGACGAAATCCGGCAGGGCATGGAAGAAGAATAAGCAAAGCCGGCCCTACCATTTTTACTACCTCGCACCGTAAAAATACCATCCCCCATAATACCCTATTTCTGCGCTTGATTGGGTGGTAAAATGGCACCATCTTTGACTTACCCGCTTTTAAACCATTATTCGACCAGTATGAAAAACTATTTCCGTACGCTGTGCTTCTTAATCGTACTTACCAGCGGGGTTGCCTGTAAAAAAGAGGGCAACCCTGGTCAGGCCGCAGATAATCCTGACAACAATCCCGCCAACCTGGTTGCTGAAACCAAACCCGCTGTAATGAAAGGCATTACAGTAAACGTCAACAGCAATATCGGCGGTTATGTGCAGGCGTTACCTTACCGGTATGATTCCACGACCAAACATTATCCCTTGCTGGTATTCCTGCATGGCATTGGCGAATTGGGCAACGGCGCCGACAACCTGATGAACGTAGCGGGCGTAGGCACACCCTTGCTGATCAAAAACAAACAATTCCCGGCCAGCTTTTCTGTAAATGGAAAGAATTATTCCTTCATCGTGATCACACCGCAGTTCAAGGCCTGGCCTTCTGCAAAGGATGTGAACGACATGATCGATTTTGCCATTAAAAAATACCGTATTGATACCACGCGTATTTATGTAAGCGGACTGAGCATGGGCGGTGGCGTTACCTGGGAATATGCTGCAGCGTATGCCAGCCGCGTGGCGGCCATCGTTCCTATTTGCGGCGCCAGCACACCCAACGATACCAAAGCCAAAAAACTGGCGCAAGCCGGCGTAGCGGTATGGGCATTTCACAACAAAGATGATGGCACCGTTCCCTACACCAATTCCGAAGGCTATGTTGCCAGGATGAACAACTTCAATGCGAACCCCAAACCGCGCTTGACCTTATGGCCTACCGGTGGTCATGATGCGTGGACAAAGGCAACAAATCCAAACTACAAAGAGAACGGAATGAATATGTATGAGTGGATGCTGACGTATCAACGCGTGGCAAACAAATAAGGCGGTAGTGTAAGCTCGCCGTATGATAGCGCAATGGAGCGCCTTGCGTGATATTAAGCAAACCTGGAAAATCATTATCGGAAAAATCAGCTACTTCATAAGACGCCATTGGTATGGCGACAGTCACCGGCATGCTTATTTACATGTGTGATCTTATTCACTTCATATACGATCAGAACTGAAACTTTGCATTCTTTTCCGGATTGTCCAATCGCGTGCTCTTCCGTTTTCCATTGACTGTAACATGCATGAGGTTCATCTGCTCACTGAAGGCATCGTATAGAATGCTGTTTTGAATTTCTATTACGGAAGGCGCCGTGGTGATATTGGTTGCCTCCAGGTAACTCCAGGTGGCGTCCCGCTCTTTTTCGTATCCAACAAATTCAAGATTCACCGGTTTCCCATCAAGCACAATGCGCAGGTTGTGTTTGAGATAACCATACACCTGCTGATTGGCAATATCCTTATCTTTCGGATTGGTAAGATCTATTTTGGTATGATGTATGGCGCCGAGCGCATTTTCAAAATCGTCGGTAAACAACCGGCAACTGACTTCCAGTGTCTTATCAGTTGCATTGTAGTTGATTTCAGTGACGCTGATATAGAGTGGATGGGGTAAGGGCTCCGGACGGGTTTGCCCTGCCAGCAGAAAGTGCAACAGAAATGACCACTTATACAAAAGAAACGCCATTGACCATCAAAATTTTTTCATTACAAATCTCTTATTTATTTTGAAACCATAACTGTCGCATGGAAGATTTTAATGTTTATTTTGGGTTAGGCGTACATCATATTCTCGGCCGAAATTTTGAGGGGCTGGACCATATTCTTTTTGTTATAGCCCTGTGCCTGCGGTATTTATGGAAAGACTGGAAACAGGTGGCTATCCTTGTTACCGCTTTTACCATCGGGCACTCCATAACACTGGCCCTTTGCGCGCTCAACTACCTGGACTTTTCCGCTGATTGGATTGAATTTCTGATCCCCGTCACGATTGCTGTTACCTGCCTGAACAATATAATGCAACGTCCGGCTGATAACGTGTCGAAATTACCATTGATCTATTTCTTTGCGCTTTTCTTCGGACTGATTCATGGTGTGGCCTTTGGCGGAGAATTTTCCAGTCTCGTTTCGGGAGGCAGACTGGTGGCTGCACTGTTTTCTTTCAACCTGGGAATAGAAGTGGCGCAACTCGCCATCGTAGCCGTAGTACTTTTCCTGAGCTGGCTGGTAGTGCAGGCGATAAAATTGCCGCGAATCTTATGGTTACGTTTTGCTTCTGTATTAATTTTAGCCTTTTCCCTGAAGTGGGCATGGCAACGATTTCCTCTAAATAAAACCTACAATGATGATGAAAAAGCGCTTGTTATTGATGGTAGCCGTTTTCGGATGGATCAATGTGCTGTGGGCACAAAATATCCAGAACAACCCCGGCTCTAATCATGGTAACAAATTTGAACAGTTGGGAACCATCTTACCAACGCCCAACGAATACCGCACTGCCAGTGGCGCCCCCGGCCCCAAGTATTGGCAGCAACGCTGTGATTATGATATCAAATGTGAACTGGACGAAAACAACCTGAAACTGACAGGCAGCGAAACCATCACCTACTACAACAACTCGCCCGACGAACTGCGTTACCTCTGGCTGCAACTGGACGAGAACCAGCACAGTTCTGTGAAGAACGCCAATTACCAGTCAGGTTCCAGCATGCCCCGGGCAATGAACATCAACAATATTGAAAGGCTGGAAGAATCCAAAAGCGACAACGGCTATGGTTTCAACATCACCAAAATGACCGATGCGCTGGGAAAATCGTTGAAGTACACCATCAACAAAACCATGATGCGGGTAGAACTGCCTGCTCCGCTCAAACCCGGACAAAAATTTGTTTTCAATATCAACTGGAATTACAAGATCGCGGACCGTTTTAAATACGGCGGCCGCGGCGGCTATGAATATTTCCCTGAAGATGGTAACTACCTCTTCACCATAGCCCAATGGTATCCGCGCCTGTGCGTATACAGCGACTTCAGAGGCTGGCAGAATCACCAGTTTACCGGCCGTGGCGAATTTGCCCTTACCTTCGGCAACTTCAAGGTGCAGATGACGGTGCCCGCTGACCATATTGTAGGCGCTACCGGCGAATGCCAGAATTACCCGGCAGTACTCACTCCCACGCAATTAGCGCGCTGGAACAAAGCGCAAACTGCCAAAGAACCGCTGGAAATCGTTACGCTGGAAGAAGCCAAAGCTGCTGAAAAGAAGAAAAGCAACGCCAAAAAAACCTGGATCTTTAAAGCAGACAACGTGCGCGATTTTGCCTGGACTTCTTCCCGCAAATTCGTTTGGGACGCTATGCCCACTTATGTGGAAGGCAAGAAGGTAATGTGCATGAGCTTTTATGGAAAAGAAGCTTACGGCTTGTACCGCAAGTTTTCTACCAAGGCAGTGGCCCATACCATCGAAACGTATTCCAAATTCACCATTCCATACCCCTACCCTGTTGCGCAAAGTGTGGAAGCGGCCAATGGTATGGAATATCCCATGATCTGCTTCAACTACGGACGCACCGATAAAGACGGCACCTACAGCGAAGCCACCAAGTATGGCATGCTTGGCGTGATCATTCACGAAGTGGGACATAATTTCTTCCCCATGATCATCAACAGCGACGAGCGCCAGTGGAGCTGGATGGACGAAGGCCTGAACTCCTTTGTGGAATATCTCACCGAAGAATTGTGGGACAACAAATTCCCCGTGCGTGGTAAAGGTCCGGCCTGGGCTATTGTAGACTACATGAAGCTCCCCAAAGATCAACTGGAGCCCATCATGACCAATTCTGAAAACATTGTGCGCTTTGGTCCCAACGCCTATACCAAACCTGCCACAGGGTTGAACATTCTGCGCGAAACCATTATGGGCCGCGAACTGTTCGACTATGCTTTTAAAGAATATGCAAGACGCTGGGCATTCAAACATCCTGAACCGGCTGATTTCTTCCGCACTATGGAAGATGCTTCAGGCGAAGATCTCGACTGGTTCTGGAGAGGCTGGTTCTTCGGCACCGATCCCTGCGATATTGCCCTTGATTCTGTAAAATACTTCAGGGCAGATGTGGACGCTGTAGTAGGCCTCACCAGGGACACCTTCGAGATGGTACAACTCGATCCGCCGATGGAATCAAAATATCCCACCGATGTTTCGAAAGATCGCAACCGCGAAGACAAGAACATTACTTTCTATACCGATCGTGATACCGCAACACGTGATTTTTACTGGCGTTATGCACGCGGCCTGGAACCTTACGATTCCACTACTTACCGTGCTCCCGTAGAAGCAATGGTAGAACCGTTGTCGGATGAAGACAAACGCAAAATTGCCGACAAGCATTTCTATGAACTGAGCTTTAGCAATAAAGGCGGACTGGTAATGCCGATCATCATCGAGTGGACTTACAAAGACGGCAGCAAGGAAGTGGATCGTATTCCTGCGCAGATCTGGCGTCACAATGAAGAAAGGGTTACCAAGGTATTTATGAAGGATAAAGAAGTGGCCTCCATCAAACTGGACCCCATGCGCGAAACAGCAGATATCGATGAATCGAACAATACCTGGAACGCAGTGCCCGCGCCTTCACGCTTTGCCCTGTATAAGCAAAAACAACAGGCACGCGGACAATCATCCGGCCTCACGCCGATGAAAAAAGCTGAAGAAAAGAAGAAAGGATTTTAATTTCAGTAAGTAGTCTATCAATAAGCAAAGGACCAAAGCCAATTTCTGATCAAAGTATTTGAATTGGCTTTGGTCCTTGTTTTTTTACTGTTTGAAAAATACTCCCTCAGCCATTGCAGGACTTGACGAACAACCCCAGGGCAGCAATTACAAACGGTATGATGAAGAAGGCGTAATATCTTTTCATAGCTGTTGTTTTAAAGTGTTAAAGAGAAGTGGCGTTTTTTCCACTGTTCCTTTCCTGCGGGTACTTCAGACTTCAAAGGTAGTACGGGTATGATAGAATCCGCGCTCGCTGGTGTAATTTCTGTCATGCCGCCGGTGTACATATCTATTTTTTTTCACTTCCTTTACTCGCTTTCTCTGAGTGCTTTTTGCGCCCCGACTCTTTCAATGCCCGGTCGATGATCCATTCTATCTGGCCGTTCACACTACGGAATTCGTCCGCCGCCCATTTTTCAAGGGCTTTGTAGGTGTCCTCGTCTATGCGTAATACAAAACTTTTTTTATCGGCCATAGCTTTCCGGGATTCGGGTTTTGGGTTTGGCATGGGTAGTACCGGGCCCTGGCATTCCTGTATATTGAAATCCGTAGCCCGATGCTGCAAACCCAGTTAACTTATTGGTACAACGTTCCTGTATTTAAAATGGGCTGCGCGCTTTTTTCGCCGCACAAAACTACCATCAGGTTGCTAACCATGGCAGCCTTTTTTTCCTCATCCAGTTGTACAATTTCTTTACGTGATAAATGCTCCAGCGCCATTTCCACCATACCCACGGCCCCTTCAACAATTTTCGTGCGGGCAGCAACAATAGCGGTTGCCTGTTGCCGTTGCAACATGGCGCCGGCAATTTCAGGCGCATAAGCAAGATGACTGATGCGCGCTTCGCGTATTACAATGCCTGCCGGGGCCAGGCGATCGTGTAGTTCTCTTTCCAGCAATTCATTTACCTGGTGGCCACCGTCGCGCAAAGTGATCGTGGCATTTTCATCTTCAAAATGGTCATAGGGACAACTGGTGGCAAGGTGGCGGACAGCGGCTTCGCTCTGCACTTTTACATAGTGCTCATAATCCTCTACATCAAAGGTAGCCTTGAAAGTATCACTTACCTGCCATACGATCACTGCCGCAATTTCTATGGGATTGCCCATTTTATCGTTCACCTTCAGGCGGGCGCTTTCCAGGTTTTCCGCACGCAGGCTGATGTGTACACGGCGATACAACGGGTTCACCCATAACAAACCATTTTCCTTAACAGTACCAACGTATTTACCAAAAAGAATGCACACACGCGCATGGTTGGGGTTGACAATAAAAATTCCGGGAAAAATAAATCCTGCCACCAGGCAAAGTATTACACCATGAACTGGTAATGCGCTTACGACCAGGAAAATTCCACCGGCAAGCAACAAAATGCCAATAAGCAGCGCCATGTAACCGGAGTATGGCTTCAACGTTCTTTCCATATGAATGTTTTTGGTTGATATCAATTTGATATCAAAAATACATCATTGCCGGGAAACGGCCAAGCGGATCCGCTACCATACCAGGAGGGGAATGGTGAGCGGTGGAAATCAGGGGCGAATGGTGAGTAGTGGAAACCTGCCGGCGAACAAGTAAACGGCGGAAGCCGGGTATTGCACGCGCGTGTCTGAATCTGGTGACGAAAAGCAAACGACGAAAACCAGGAGTTGCAAAGAGCGTGTCGGAAACCAGGTGACAGAACGTAATCTTTCAAATGATACGAGACGGCACCAACCCATTACAGATTTTTGTTGCGCCCAAATCGCCATTGATTCAAAAGAAAAAAGGATATTAGAACATCCAAGTAGTAATTACCAAAAGGGAAACCTTTGATCAGGCGTTGAATAGCAGCAATCTACATAACGAAAGGGAATTACTGGTCCGTACTGCCCATGGCGATCAGCAGGCATTTGCGGCCATTGTTGCGCACTATACACGCATCCTTTACGGTCATTTGCTTACCTATATTAAAAACGCACAGCAGGCAGAAGAAACTACGCAGGACATTTTTGTAAGCCTCTGGAAGCAGCGTGAAAAATTACCGGCTATCGAAAATTTTTCGGGGTATCTCTATACCATTGCGCGTAACAAAGCCATCGATGCCTTGAAAGCAAAATTGGCAACACCGGCAACCCTGCAACCGGATAAACTCAATGAATGGGCCACGCATCCTGAGCCTGGCCTGGAATTGAAAGAACTCGCGCAGGTATTGGACCAGGCCGTACAGGCATTGCCCACCCGGAGAAAAGAAGTGTTCATACTTAGCCGGCAGGAACAACTGACCTACGAAGAAATTGCCGCCCGCTTGAATATTTCCCGCAGCGCCGTAAGACAACATATGGTAGAAGCCCTGGCATTTCTCAGAAATGTTGTGCAGGAAAAAACCGGCATCATCGTGTCAGCCATTGGATGGATACTGATTACCAGTTGAAAACCCTTTGCCCGGAAAACCACAAAAAATTTTTAGTCCGCACCTGTCCTACCCTTCCACAAAGCAGACTATTATAACGCACCATGGCCAGTAAACCACTCGAATATTATGTTGACCGCTATCAGCAGGGTACGCTAACGCCCGATGAAGCGATTGTATTCAGGAACATGCTGGAGCAACCAGAGCACCGCCATGCGCTTGAACAGTTGCTCGATGCAGAATTGAAAGCGTGGGAAACCAGCGATATGGATTTTCCCAATGTGGTACAACGCGTACAACAGCGGGTAGCACAGGATATCAATAAAGAACAGCGTATAACACCTGTTCATCGCATTCACCTGTTGAGAACTGCGTGGTTTCGTTATGCAGCAGCGGTGTTGGTGCTGATCGGAACAGGTGTTATTTTCTGGTTCGGCAACCAGAAAGAAACGGCTGACAAACAGGTGGCATCCAATGAAGCCGTATCGGATATACTGCCACAACGTGGTGCTGCCGTGCTTACGCTCGCTGATGGGCGCACCATTGTACTGGACAGTGTGGCCAATGGCAATCTGGCCAGCCAGGGTGGTGCACATATTGTAAAGCTGGACAACGGACAATTGCAATATGTAGCTGACAGTGCCGCCGCCAACGGTGAAGCATTGTACAACACCATCAGCACACCGGCCGGAACGCAATACCAGCTTACCCTGTCGGATGGAACAAAGGTGTGGCTGAATGTAGCTTCTTCCATCACCTACCCTGCCGTGTTCACCGGCAAACAGCGCACGGTGAAAGTAACAGGTGAAGCGTATTTTGAAGTAGCTAAAAATAAAGACCGCCCTTTTGTAGCGGAGGTAGACGGCAAATTTTCCATACAGGTGCTGGGCACCGCGTTTAATGTAAAGGCATACCGCAACGAAAGCAATTTCAAAACTACCCTGCTCGAAGGAAGCGTACAGGTAACAAATCATACAGGGGATGCCAACCCGGCGGCTGGCCAGACAGTAAAGCTGCAACCCGGCGAACAGGCGCAGGTAAATCATACAGGCAGTATTGCCGTTGTAAAGAACGTGGACCAGGAAAAAGTGATGGCCTGGAAAAACGGTCTCTTCAATTTCAACAATGCATCGCTGGATGAAGTAATGCGTGAAATTGCCCGGTGGTACGATATCGAAGTGGTATATGAACAACAGCCACCTCACCTGGAATTTGTTGGCAAAATCAGTCGCGACCTCAGTTTGTCGCAGGTGCTGAACGGTTTGAAAGGCACCGGCTTTAATTTCAGGATTACGGAAGAAAGAAAACTGATCATTGCACCCTAGCATGATCTGAACAATATAAAACCAAAACTAACCGGCTGACTGCTATACACGCCCATCGATATTGCACGATGATGTATAAGCGCTGCACCGGACCGATCACATAAAATTCAGACAAGTTTCATAACAGACCGGCAAGGCCTGATTGGCGCCGTGCAGTATTGGCACGTTGCCCAGGGTTTCATTGCCGCCACTCAACCAACAACCATGCGGATGAAACGCTCAACCCTACTGCTGATGGCTGGCTTCCTGTTGATCCATGCCAGCGCACTCTGCCAGGTGATCAGCTACTCCGGAAAGAATGTATCCCTGGAACAGTTGATTCCCATTATTGAAAAGCAAACCGGTTACACTGTTTTTTGCAACAAGGAAATCCTGCAGCAATCAAAACAGGTATCCGTGCATGCAGAATCGATGCCACTTGAAAAATTTCTGGATCTGGTGCTGAACGGACAGCCGATGCGGTACGATATCCAGGGAAAAACCATTTTCATCAAGGCAAAGGAACCCGCAACCAACAAACAGGGTGGAGGCAATTCTATTCCTGAAACCGAACCTGTAGGTATAAACGAAGAAATCAAAGGCCGGGTGACGGATGCTGCTTCCGGCGCACCGGTCGTTGGTGCCAGCGTAAGCCTGAAAAATACTACCATCGGCACCAGTACCGATGCTACCGGTACTTTCACTCTCAAAATTGAACAGCCCGGTGTGCTGGTGATCAGTTCCATTGGCTACATGCAACAGGAAATACGCGTGCAACCCGGCATGGATTTTCTGCACATCAAACTTGAACAGGCGCTGGACAGTATGAAAGATGTGGTGGTGACCGGTTACCAGCGCATCGATAAAAGAACATTTACCGGTTCCGTAGGAAAAGTGGAGGGCGAAGCCATGGCTACTGCCGGCATTTCCGATGTAGGAAAGGCGCTGCAGGGCATGGTGGCCGGTGTGGCCGTTGAAAATACCAGCGGCACCTTTGGTACCAAATCGAAGATCAGGATCCGGGGCACTTCTTCCATCAGCGGCAACCAGGAACCGTTGTGGGTGGTAGACGGCGTGGTGATAGATGATCCTGTATACATCAACCCCAACCAGTTATATTCCGGCGATGCCGCTACCATGCTCAGTTCCGCTATCAGCGGCATCAACCCTGACGATATCGAAGAAATACAAATCCTGAAAGATGCCTCCGCCACTGCCATGTATGGTACACAGGCAGTAAACGGGGTCATTGTAGTTACTACCAAGAAAGGAAAAATCGGCGCGCCGCAGGTTTCGTATAAAAACAGTTTTTCCATGGCGCTGAAACCCGACATTGAAAATTTCAATGTCATGAACTCCAAACAACGCATGGAGTTTGCGGAAGAAATGTATGAGAAAAACCTGCTGGACTTCACCAACCTTAACATGAACTACGGCGCCTTCGGCAAATTGCTCACCCAACTGAGCCGCAAGGAAATTACCTGGGATGAATTTTATGATAACATACAACGCGCTAAAACTTACAATACCGACTGGTTTGACGTATTGTTCCGCAATTCCATCAACCAGGAACACAGCGTGAGCGTAAGCTCGGGTACCGACAGGGCGCAAATCTATATGTCGGGTAGCTATTTCCGTGATGCAGGTCAAACCATTGGGCAGCATGCCGACCGGTTCACGACCAATATCAGGGCCAACTTCAAATTTTCGAAGAATTTCAGTTTATCAGGAACGGTATATGCTTCTGCACGAAACCAGCGCACGTTTGGCGCCAGTAATTCGGCAGAAGAGATTGCCGGTATCGTAACAAGGGATTTCGACATCAACCCGTACACATATGCAAGAACTACCAGCAGGGCGATGCGGCCGTACGACGACAACGGCAACCTGGAGTATTACCAGATGAATTATGCGCCGTTCAACATCATCAACGAACTGCGCAATAATTTCATTGATGTAAGACTGCGCGAAATCCGGTTCCAGCTCGATGCCAACTGGAAGATTTTGAAAAATCTTTCTTACAATGCCATTGTATCGGGCAGACTTACATCGGCCAACAGCGATCACATTGCTACAGAAAATTCCAACGTGGCCAACAGCTACAGGGCCATGCAAAACAGTGCTGTACGCGCCGCCAACCCCTGGCTGTACAACGACCCCTATGACCTGAGCCAATACCCTATTTCTGTGTTGCCCCGTGGTGGTATTATCATCACCGACAATACGCTGGGTGAATTTTATACCATCCGGAATTCGCTGAACTACAAAGCGTATTTCGCCAGGAATCACAGCATTGATCTCATGGCCGGTACGGAATTGCGCCACCGCAAATACCTCACCGATTATTACAAGGGATATGGTTTTGAATATTTCCGTGGTATGACGGCCAGTCCCGACTACCGCGCCATTCAGCGCGACATCCTTTCCGGCACTGCCGATCCCTATTACGGCAAAGCACAGAACCTGCAGCGTGAAGCCAGCTTTTTTGCCAACCTCGCCTATTCCATCAGCAACAAATACAACTTTACATTTTCTACCCGCGCTGATGGTTCCAACCGGCTCGGCACTTCAGAACGATTCCGGTTTTTGCCCATCTGGGTGGTTGGCGCCAGCTGGAACGCAGATGAGGAACCCTTCCTGCAAAACATTGAACAGATAGATTTTCTGAAACTGAGAAGTTCGTACGGATTGCGCGGCAATATCAGCGGCCTGGGAAGCGCGGAAATGCTGGCCTATTACGGCACAACTACCCGCTTTGATCCATCCACCATTGAAACCAGGATCAATATAGAGGCAGCAGACAATCCCGAAATGCAATGGGAAAAGGAAAAAATGTTCAATGCGGCCATTGAGATCGGTTTGTTTAACCGGGTGTCTGCCACTGTTGAATATTACACCCGCACCAACTTCGACCTGATTGGCGCCATTGAAGTGTCGCGGGTAAGCGGCTTCCAGCGCAAAACCGTGAACTGGGCCGATATGAAGAATGAAGGATTTGAAGTGACACTAAATACTACCAATATACGAAACAGGAACTTCTCCTGGAACACCATATTCACTTTCGGTTACAACACGAATAAGGTGCTGCGGCTGCAAACCAACAATACCCTGTTGCTGGCCACGGTTGATAAAGGCGCTGCTGCGCTGGGCCGGCCGGTGAACGGGCTATACTCTTTCCGGTTTGCAGGACTGGACGAACAGGGATTGCCGCTGTTTTACGATGCCAAAGACAATGCCACCAACAAAATTTCAAAATACAGCAGGGACCTTTCCATGCTGCAATATGAAGGCAGTCGCGATCCGTTGGGTTCCGGTGGTTTAACCAACCAGTTCCGGTACAAACGGTTCAACCTGTCGTTTTTGTTCACCTACTCGTTCGGCAATGTGATCAGGCTGACCCCCATCATGCAGCGTTACTTCTCCGATGTGGAAGCATTGGACGCATCGCTGGTGAACAGGTGGCAGGCGCCTGGACATGAGCAGTATACCAATGTGCCGCGCATCATTGAAGCAGAAACCAGAACGATGCTGCTGGAAGCGAGCGCTGATCCCTTCACATTCTATAACCGTAGCAATATCCGCACGGCAGACGGTTCTTTCATTCGCCTGAAAAACGTGATGTTCAATTACACCGTGCCGGAATCGCTGCTGAAAAGATTTGGTATGAAAGGATTGCAGATCATGGCGCAGGGACAAAACCTGGCGCTGTGGGCCGATCCCTCACTGCACGGGCAGGACCCGGAAGCTTTGGTAACCGGTATATCCATTCCGCCCGCCACCACATTTACATTAGGTCTGAATCTCACTTTTTAACCCGGTGTTATGAATCAAATGATGAAACAACTCAGTTTTATATTACTGGCCCTGGTGCTGTTTGCTTCTACCGGCTGCAGAAAATTCCTGGAAGCCAATCCTGATAACCGCGTGCGCCCCGGCACTGTGGAAGATTACCAGGCCATCGTCACCGGCGCTTACCCGGAGGCATTTCACCTGTTCACGGAATTGTATACGGATAATTTCAGGTTCTACGATTATCCCGACTTCAACAATGCCAATATCAATTCATGGCTCAAGCCCATCTACCTGTGGTCTGATGAATACATCACCGGCAATGCCATTACGCCGGAAGCAGGATGGCGCAAGTACTACAATTCCATTTACAAGGCCAATGTGGTACTGGAAGGCATTGATGAGGCAGCAGGTGATGATGCCCTGCGCCGTTCGGTAAAAGGAGAAGCGTTGCTGATCCGCGCGTATGCCCACTTCATGCTGGTGAACATCTTTGCCAAACATTACAATCCTGCAACGGCGGCTACCGACCCGGGCGTTCCCTATTCGTTGGAAACAGAAAAGAAACCGGGCACACCGTACAAACGCAATACCGTACAGGAAGTATACGACCTGGCAGAAAAAGATGCATTGGAAGGCCTCGCGCTCATCAACGATGCATACATGAAAGTGCCCAAGCATCATTTTAATAAGAATGCTGCCCATGCATTCATGAGCCGCTTCTACCTGTTTAAAGGCGACTTTGAAAAATGTATTGAGTACAGCGAAAAAGTACTGGCCGCCAATTCCAGTGTGCGCGACCTGCTGTCCGACTGGGATAAGGATTTTGCCATTGGCAACTACACCGAATTCGCACAAGCCTATTGTTCGGTAAGCAAGCCCAACATATTGATGATGCAATACACGCTGGAATGGAATTCCTTTTATATGTCGGGACTCTATGCCAATGAATTCAGGAGCACTTTCTCTTCGGACGATATCCGGGGCAGGCTGTTCACCTATACCAGCAATCAAACACCGAACTACTGGTGCCGCAAATTCCGTTCAGCGCGACTGGATGGTCAACAGTATTCAGATGTAGCGCTCTTCGTAGTAGAAGAAGTGATGTACAACGCGGCAGAAGCGCATGTAAGGAAAGCAAATCCGGATATGCAGTATGCGGTGGATATGCTGAACACCATTCGCATCAAAAGACTGCGCCCCTATACGGCGCTGAAGGTGAGCGATTTTGCCACCTCACAGGCGCTGCTGGAAAAAATTATTGATGACAAACGAAGGGAATTGTGTTATGAAGGCTATCGCTGGTTCGACATCAAGCGGTTTGACATACCCGTTACTCACTGGAACGGGGTGCGCGATATTGAACTGCCGCCCGGCGACCCGCGCAGGATCTTCCAGATTCCTTATGCCGAACTCAATGCCAATCCCGATATGGAACCCAACCCGAGATAATTCTAAAACAAGCAACCATGACACATACAATAGCATGCTTCATCGCCATCGTTATCGGTATCAGCATTGCTGCCGGATGCAAAAAAGGCACCGCTATTCCCTATGAACCATATGAAGAAAACATCCGGCTGGAAAATGCTACCGATTCAGCGCTGTACGCTATCTACAAAGAATACCAGACAAAGATCATTTATCGCTGGGACCGCCGCTACATCAGCGCGGACGCCTTTGCTTCCCCTCCCGAATATGAACTGGTATTGCCCTATGTAGAGAATGTGCTGCGCAAACTGTTCATCGCCCCTTACGACCGGCAGAAAACTGATTTCATGCGCGCCAATATGCCCATTGAAATGATCCTGTTCGGAACAAAGATGAATTATGTGGAAGGCGACGAACGCAACTTCAGCGCTTCGGGTATGGCCTACGGACTGAGCCGCGTGATCGTAACGGGTGTGAACGGCTATGACCTGAAAGACGCTGCCTGGCTGCGCAACCAATACGCTACGTTGCATCATGAATTTGCGCACGTGTTGGACAAGAAATACGGACGTCCCGAAACATTCGATAAAGTATCGGAAGGTTTATATGCCGGTGGCACCAGCTACGCTGCGTATTCACAGGCAGAAGCAAGAAGCAGGGGGTTCTGGAGAAATTATGGTATGACCAACGAGTCGGAAGATTTTGCCAGTTGGGTAGATGGCATTGTTACCACGCCCAAAGCAGAAGTGCTCAACATCGTTGCACAAAACGATCTGCTGCTACAGAAATACAAGATCGTGTACAATTTTTATCTCGACAAAGGAATCGACTTGCATGAACTGCAGGCTTATTTACAAAGTATACTTGACAATCTCTGATTATGAAGCGACTCAATCTCTATATCACGTACATATGCTGCGCCGGCATGTTGGCGCTGGCTGCCTGCAAAAAGGCTACCACCACCCTGCCGCCACGGCCATTGCCGCCTTCCCTGGACAGCCTGGCCGCTCATTACAAAGCATTGCTTACCGGGCATACAGCCGGTTGGTATATGCTGTACCAGCCCTCAGAAACTGCTGCGGCCACTGCCATTCGCATACAATTCCACCAGGACAACAGCACTACCATTGTGGCGGGTCTGAAAGGGTATCATGAAGAAAAAACCGATGGCAGTTATACTTTTGATGGTATATATGCCTTGCAACTTGTTTTTTCAGATAATACTGTGTTTGGCGAATTATCGCGGCGCTGGAATGGTTTCAACAAGTTCAAAATCGAGCTGCAGGAAAACGGTGAATTTGCGCTGCGCCGTGCAGATGGATTCGACAATACAACCATATTGCTGTCGAAAGCAACACCCACCAATACACAATTGCTGAACGACCAGGTGCAAGCCATTTATGAGCAGATAGCGCTGGAAGCTGCTACGCGGGAAAAACTCAAAGCACTGATCGAAGCGCAGCCCGGGTATTATTTTAACAACCTGTTGCTGGAAAATTTCGGCGCTTATTTGGAAGGCATTGATTCCAATACCAGCGAGATTACGCTCAAATGGCGTCCCGCAGGCAGCACCACAGAAAGCACTACCACCCTGCATTACGACTTCTTCCCCGGCGGTATAAAGCTGGAACCCGCTATTCAATACGGCGCTTACACCATCGATTCGCTCTTTTTTGGCGCGTTTGATGACGGAGCTATTGACATTACAGCCGGCGGCAATGCCGGCGCAGGCAAATTAGGCTGGATGCACATTCCACCCTATCCCTACCAGACAGCCTATACAGGTGCGCCTGCAGGTTATACCACAGCTGACTTCTTTATACGCCATGGTGAATTGCCGCGCTTCTTTGGTTATACGCTCGACGATATGGACACCTACTACAGCCCGGCGCTGCAACCGTATATACAGGACCTGAAAGATTACTTTGTGAGCCAGGGATTCAAAGCCGATGAGGTGTTCAGGCTCCAGTTTTACAACAACAATTACAATAGCACTACCCTGCCCGATGACCATGCAACCCGCAACCAGTTGCAGTTACTGGTTCGCAATGGCGCAGGTTCCAACACCTTCCAGGTGTTCTTTTACGATTTGCAAAAGCATGGCCCCAATCATGTTTCCATGGTATCGTTCGGGACCACGGGCAGTTCCGCAGCGCCCTACAAGGACAAAGTGGTTGGATTCATGAATGAAATATTTACGCCGGAAGGATTTACCGTGGTGCCCGCAGGCAGAAACGGCACGTCAGCCACGGCATTGCAGATACTTCGACTGGTAAGCAGGAAAGACAGCCGCATCTGGATACAGTTGCTGGTAGCCAATTTCCCGACACCCATATATTTCGATTAATGATCACTGTTATAAAACTTTTACTCATTTACAAATAACAGGCAATGAAGCATCTTACATATATCCTGTTCGCAACGCTGCTGGTAGCAGGTTGTAAAAAGGAATCATCGGAAAATATTATTCCTGACGATGTTCCTGATATGGCCGAACTGCAGGCGGCCTATACCAACAAATTGGTGCAGGAGCCGCTGGGATGGTATATAGAATACCGCCCTACTGCTGACCCTACCACCGTCAGCCTGCTGGTGCGTTTTTATGAAAACGGCACCTGCGATATCCTATCCGACTACCAGGGTTTCACGGAAGAACAGAAAGATATAAAGTTCAGGGTGGGCGGACTGCTGAAGCCGGAGCTTATTTTTGAAACCTTTTGCGTATGGCATGCAGTTGCGGAAAATATCGGCGGCAAATTTGAGTTTTACATATCTCCGAAAGATGACAACAGCTTTTCACTCACGCAGGTAAACGGACCAGTGAACACCGTATACACCCTGAGAAAGGCACAGGCCAATGACCGCACCAATATACAGGCCAAAGCCAATGTAGTACGGCAATTGCAGGATTTTGCGGCCAACGCTTCTGCCTATTTTAAAAATCTCAACCTGCCGGGGCTGGCCGCATTCTGGGAACTGGACCCCGACAAGCAAACCGTAAGAATTACCTGGGAAGATGCCAACGGCGAAAGGCAAAGCAATACCTTCAGCTACAATTATATTCCCAACGGCATTCTGCTCGGCACTCCTTTCGAGTACGAAGGGAAACGCATTGATACCATTCTTTTTGGCAACATGAATGCGGATGAACTGGAAATTGTCCAGGCAGGCAACGCAGGCCCCGGCAGCATTACCGTATCGCATGTGCCTGCATTTCCATATAAAGGCACTGCCAACCTGTTCATGCGCATAGAACGCGAGTTACCACGTTTCTATGGCTATACACTTGACGATCTTGACACTTATTACAGCAAAGATCTGCAACCATATATCATTTCCCTCCGCGACCAGATTTCGCCCCAAAGATTCCGTGTGCAATTGTACCACTACAATATGAACGCAACCGGCACAACACCGGAAAACCGGTTGAACAGTCTGCAACTGCTCACCTGGGACGCCACCAATACCAATACCTGGCTGGCATTTTATACCGATCTTACCAAGGTAGATGAAAGTCATGTAATCGTGCGGCCCAACGGAGAAATCAACTCCGTAGGCCTGCCGTGGGCCACAGAAGTGCTGGAATTTATGGATGTAATTTTTCCGCCCGAAGGCGTTACCATTGTGCCCAACGGAAGATCAGGCAGCTTGCAGGTACTGCGGGTGATCAGCAGGAAAAACAGCCGCATTTATTTTGACATCGTTGTGAGCACGCCCACCGGAATTTATGTAGATTAGGCCTTTGCTTTTAACCAGCTGCATGAATCAACGTCACCAGTTCACCAATCTGACTGTAGCGGCCGGCCGTGCAATTGTGGCGGATGGAAAATCCTGGCTCTTTTTCGGGGGAACGGCTTACCTGTCGCTGACGCAACATCCGGCCTTTATGGAATTGTACCTGCAAGGCATGCGCACTCATGGCGTCAATTACGGCACTTCGCGCAACAACAACGTACAGTGTGGCATATACGAAGCAGCAGAACAATGCGCAGCGGCACGTTTTGGCGCCGAAAGCGCCCTGATCACTTCCAGCGGATTTCTGGCCGCCCGCTTGGCGGTTGAATGGCTGGCACACAAAGGAGAACTGCTGTATGCACCCGACTGTCATCCTGCCCTCTGGCTTCGTGAGCGGCCTCATACTACCGGTGATTTCAACGAATGGGCAGCACGCACCGTTGAATATATCAATAGCAGTGAAAAAAGCAATTTTGTAATTATCAGCAACACCATCAATAACCTGGTGCCGGAACAATATGATTTTTCCGTTTTCAAACATATACGGGAAAACAGGCAGGTATACTTCCTGCTGGACCATTCGCATGGTATCGGCGTACTTCCCACTATGCCCCGGGTTCCTGCAGGCGATCACCTACGCGTTTGCATGGTCGCGAGCATGGCCAAGGGACTGGGCCTTGATGCCGGAGTATTGCTGTCTGATAAAGCCACTATTGAAAGTTTAAAGCAATCGCCGATATTCCTGGGCGCTTCTCCACCCGCTCCTGCAGCGATGTATGCATTCATACACGGCAACGAAATTTATCAGCAACAACTGGCACGGTTACAGGAGAATACGCTGTTCTTTCGTGAAAACATCCGGCAGGCCTGTCGCTATACGCCCGGGTTCCCGGTGTTTTACTTTCCGGAAACCGGACTATACGACCGGCTGCTGCATAAAAATATCATCATATCAGCTTTTCCGTACCCGCTCCCAACATCACCACTTTTAAACCGGGTAGTGATCAGCAGCGGGCATACCCAATCAGATATGGAGCAACTCCTCGCGGCCATTCACGGGGACAATTAAACGAAAAACTTATGAGATTCCTGTTTATTTGCTTACTATTCCTTACCCATCCGGCACATGCACAGCACTATACCCTGGACGAATTGCTGGCCACTCCCTATGTGTCCAACCTTACCGCGGCCAGGAACAGCGCAACGCTGTTATTTACCGTAGCGCAGGAAGGCAAAAGAAATGTATTTAGCGTTGATGATAAAGGCGCCTTGAAACAGCTAACGCATTTTACAGAAGACGACGGACAGGAAATTACCAGCCTGCAGCTCCACCCCAACGGCGAATGGGCAGTATTTGTAAGAGGCGGCGATCATGGCGCCAACAGCGCGCCCCGACCGATCAACCCTGCATCGTATACTACTGCGCAACAAATTGCTGTTTACAGCATTCACCTGCCTTCGGGCGCCGTAAAAAAGCTGGCCGAAGGCGATGCGCCTTTATTACATCCCATTAACAATGAAGTGGTGTTTATTGCCAAAAACCAGCCGTGGACCGTTCCACTGGATGGCAGCAAGGATGCCCAATCGTTGTTCACCACCAAAGGCAGCGTGCGCAATATGCAATGGTCGCCGGATGGAAAAGCGTTGGCCTTTACGGCTGCCCGCGGCGATCATGCTTTTGTTGGCATATATTACCAGGACAGTGTCCGCCTTCGCTGGGTTGCGCCGTCATTTAACAGAGATGAATACCCGAAATGGAGCCCGGATGGCAAACAGCTTGTTTTTGTGCGCCTGCCGGCCACCGGCGGCGATCCGGATTCTTTGCTGGCCAAAAAACACAACCCATGGTCTATCGTTACGGTGGACCTGGCAACCGATGCCGTGAAAGCAATATGGAAGGCGCCCGCTACGCTGCGTGGTTCCGTGCCTGCCATTTCCGGTCGCTATAATTTGCACTGGCCGCAGATAGACCGCATTATATTCACTTCTTACCAGGATGGCTGGCCACATTTGTACAGCATTCATCCCAATGGCAGCAATTTCCGGCAACTCACCAGGGGCCATTTTGCCATAGAAGAAATTACCGTGAGCAGCAATGGCCAACTCGTCGCTTTCAGCGCCAATCACGGCCCCAAAGTGCAGGATAAGGACCGCCGCCATATTGGTTTGGTGAACCTGCAGCAAAATCAATTTCAACTGCTCACCTCCGGTGACGGTATTGAGACTTCACCCTGTTTTACACAAAACGATGAAGCTATTGCCATGCTCAGTAACACAGCCAAACGCCCGCTGCTGCCGGCATTGCTATCACTGAAAAAACAAAGCCAACCGGTATTGCTCGCGCAATCATTGCTGGGAACATTCAATTATGACCAACTGATCATTCCCGAACAGGTGAGTTTTACCGCGCCGGACGGCTTAACCGTTTATGGCCAGTTGTTCAAACCAAAAAATCTTATTGGCAAAGCACCAGCTGTTGTGTATGTACATGGCGGTCCGAGAAGGCAAATGTACCTGGGCTGGCACAATATGGACTATTATTTTTACGACTACCAGCTAAACCAGTACCTCGCCAGCAGGGGATTTGTAGTGCTTTCCGTGAATTACCGTATGGGTACAGGATACGGTTATGAATTTCAACACCCTGACAATGCCGGCACCAACGGCGCATCAGAATACCAGGACGTACTGGCAGCTGGCCAATGGTTGGCGAAGCAACCATATGTGCAGGCAGACGCTATTGGCATTTATGGCGGATCGTATGGCGGCTATCTCACCGCAATGGCATTGGCCAAAAACTCCGACGTTTTTAAAGCAGGTGTAGACATTCACGGTGTGCATAACCGTAAGAAAAAACTGAATCTGGAAGCCTATCCACCGGACTTTGAACAGGCGGCAAAAATTGCCTGGGAATCTTCTCCATCACATTGGGTATCGTCGTGGAAATCGCCGGTATTGATCATTCATGCAGATGATGACCAGAACGTTGATTTTGCGCAAAGCATTGATCTGGTAAAGCGATTGCAGCAACAGGGCGTACCGATGGAATTGCTGGTAATACCGGATGATACGCATCACTGGATGCTTTATGCCAACCTGTTGAAAGTGAAAAAGGCTACTGCTGCATTCCTCCAGGAACATTTGTTTAAGCGAAGGCATTAAAATGCAAAGAGGCACTAAGAAAATTCTTAGTGCCTCTGTATATCTTTGTTTGCGTGCCTGTATATCTTTTGAATACGCGCTTGTGACAGCTTACTAGCATATTAATTCCCTGTACTTCCATCACGGTATTTCACCCGTTTCTTCCCCGCATTTTTCTTTTCAAACTCCAGCACTTCTTTGGGTTTTTCCACCGGTTTCTTTTCTTCATTCCTCACCATCGGTTTGTCTTCCTGTTCCAGTTTACCCATGGTATAGAGTTCGGTGCGCACCAGCGCACCGGTCCTGGGATCATAATATTTCCATACGCCGTGCCGGATGGCAGCGCCTTCATTTTTTACAACCACGGTTTTGTAACTGTCCAGTTTGTCCACATCTTCTATGATCAGCGTGTCGTATTGCTTGTCGGGATTGAGCGCCTTCCAGCTTTGTTCGAGCCGCAGTTCGCCGTGAATGGTATAGTAGCGACATATACCGTCTTTCAGTCCCCATTTATAATTCTCCACGCCTACCAGGTCGCCGCTGAGGCTATACAGTCGCCACTCCCCTTCTTTACGGTCATTCTCATACCAGCCTTCTTCTTCATATCCCGGTTCACCGCGCAGCGCTTCGTACCGGTGCACCCAGGGGCCTTGCTTACGTCCCAGCATGTCCACACGATTCAGGGTGTCGCCCTTCGGAGAAAGTTTATATTCTTTCCACTGCGCAAATCCGCTGATGGAAAAAAGCAACAATAAAATCAAAATCAAGCGCATCTTTAGTAAGTTTGACGTTAAGGCAATGAAGTCACATGAGATTATGGCAATAATAACGCCAATCCTCGCCATTCATTGCCGGATTAATACTAAAACTGCTGTTATAAAATGAGATCGACCCAGCCAAAAAAAACTGGTCTGAACCTGTTTTGTGTCCGCCATGCCCTGCCCGGCCTGCTCCACAAAAGGGCCGGTTCCATTAACTTTCAACCCGTTAAGTATGCAGCGTTGCTGGCCATGGTCCTGCTTGCAACGGCGGCTTCCGGCCAGATCAAACCCACACCGGCCGCCGACCGGCTCAAAGTGAGGGAGCAACGTAAACTACTGTCGCACAAATCCCTGCTTACCGATGTAAAATTCCGCAACATCGGCCCCACTATAATGAGCGGCCGGGTGACCGACATAGAAGTGAACCCCGAAGACCCTACAGAATTCTATGTAGCCTATGCCACCGGCGGCTTGTGGCATACCGTGAACAACGGGCAGAGCTTTACGCCCATATTCGACAGCGAAGATGTGATTACCATCGGTGATATAGCGGTATTCTGGGAACCCGGTGGTGCTACCGAAAACCGCATCATCTGGGTAGGCACCGGCGAAGTAAACAGCAGCCGCTCTTCGTATGCTGGTCTGGGTGTGTATAAATCCACCAACAACGGTAAGAGCTGGGAGTATGTTGGCCTGCCCGAATCGCATCATATCGGAAAAATACAGTTGCACCCCACCAATAAACAGGTGGCCTGGGTGGGCGTACTGGGACATTTGTATTCTGCCAACAAAGAACGGGGCGTATTCAAAACCACCGATGGCGGTAAAACCTGGAAACACACGCTGTACATCGATGACAATACTGGCGTAGTAGAGATGGACATCAACCCGTCCAACCCCAACGAACTGTACGCTGCCGCCTGGTACCGCACCCGCACCGCCTGGAATTTCGAAGAAGGCAATAAAACAAGCGGTATCTATAAAAGCACCGACGGCGGCGAAACCTGGCTATCGCTTACCCATGATGGTAAGAGTGGATTTCCTGCCGGAGAAGGCGTGGGCAGAATAGGGCTGGCTGTTTTCCCAAGAAATCCACAGATAGTATATGCGGTAGTAGATAATAATTTCCGCCGACCCGATACCGCCCGTCGTACTACCGACACCAGCCGCTATGATTTGCGGCAATTTGAAAACATCACCAAAGAAGAATTTGCGCAACTCGACGACAGGAAACTCGAAGCTTTTTTGCGCCGTAACCGCCTGCCGGCAAAATACACGGCTGCCTCCATAAAAGAACTGGTGAAATCAGAAAAGGTAAAACCCACTGCTTTGTACGAATACCTGTTCGATGCCAATGCAGCATTGTTTACCACACCCATTATTGGTTGTGAGGTGTACCGCAGCGATGACGGTGGCAAAAGCTGGAAGAAAACCAACGAAAAAGAGATCAACATATTCGCCACTTACGGTTATTATTTCGCAAAGATTTATGTGTCGCCCTATAATGAAAACAAAATAGTAATACTTGGCATTACAGCACAATTGTCCACTGACGGCGGTAAAACTTTCACCACGATGGACAAGGGCAATGTGCATGCAGACCATCACGCCCTCTGGATCAACCCGAAACGCGATTCGCACATGATCAATGGCAATGATGGCGGCGTTAATATCACGTATGACGACGGCGCAAACTGGTTCAAGGCCAACACCCCTCCTGTTGGACAGTTTTATGCCATTACGGTTGACAATGCAAGGCCCTACAATGTATATGGCGGTCTGCAGGACAACGGCACCTGGATGGGCCCTTCTACCTATAAAGCCGACATTGGATGGATTGATAACGGTGTATATCCCTATAAAAATATCGGCGGCGGCGATGGCATGCAGGTGCAGGTTGATACCATCGATGGCATACTTTACGCCGGCTACCAGTTTGGATCATATTTCCGCAGAAGCATTAACAGCGACCGGGGGCGTGCCGTGAGTGTAAAACCGCAACACGATTTAGGTGAACAGCCTTTGCGTTTCAATTGGCAAACGCCCATCCTGCTAAGCAAACATCATCCACATATATTTTATATCGGCAGCAACCGTTTTCACCGCTCCCTCCATCGCGGCGAAAAAATGGAAACTCTCAGCGGTGACCTCACCAAAGGCAAAAAAGAAGGAGATGTGCCCTATGGCACGCTGACAACAATTGATGAATCGCCGTTGAAATTCGGTTTATTATATGCAGGCACCGATGATGGTAATGTGCATATTTCCAAAGACGGCGGTTATACCTGGACATTAATCAGTAAAAACCTTCCCCAGGGATTATGGGTAAGTCGCGTGATAGCATCTGCCCACAAAGAAGGTCGCGTGTATGTTGCCCTGAACGGCTACCGGTTTGACCATTTCCTGCCTTACCTGTTTGTAAGTGAAGATTATGGCAATACCTGGAAAACCCTGAGCAAAGACCTTCCCTTTGAGCCGGTGAACGTGGTGCGTGAAGACCCGAAATTCGACAGCATTTTGTATGTAGGAACCGATGGCGGCATTTATGTAAGCATCGATGCCGGCAACAGTTTCATGATGTGGCAGAACAATACGCTGCCGGCCTCCATACCAGTGCATGATATTGCCATCCAGGCGCGCGATAACGAAATTGTACTGGGCACCCATGGGCGCAGCCTGTACGTTGCCAAACTCGACAGCGTTCACCTGCTGCTGAAAGACCCCGGTTACCGGGCTAAACGCCAGGCGGAAGCAGACCGTGTGCTGGCCATTGTGCAGGGACAACCTTTCGACCAGTTGTTCCGCCGGGAAGGTATTGAAGTAGAATGCCCGCCCGTTCACAAGAATACAGGCAATAAGAAAAAGAAGGGAATGGTAACGGTGCAGTAATTCGCTTGAAAAAACATAACTATAAACAGAAGAGGCATCCCGCACAGGATGCCTCTTTATGTTTACTTGAAAAGCAATGATCAACCTTCCGGACGACCTGTTCTTTTCATTATTACTGCAAAAAATACTGCAACGCCAGTTCATACCCTTTCAGTCCCAGTCCGAAAATACTTCCAACAGATTTACCGGACACATGCGACAGTTTCCGGAAATCCTCACGGGCATGCACATTTGAAATATGCACCTCTATTACAGGCGCCTTGATAGCCGCTATTGCATCGCCAATAGCAACGGAAGTATGCGTATAGCCGGCGGGGTTCAGGATAATGCCATCACACTCGTAACCTACCCGCTGCAGTTCGTTGATGATCTCCCCTTCTACATTGCTTTGAAAATAAGTGAAGTTCACCTGCGGGTATTTCTGTTTCAGTTCGTCCAGGTACGCTTCAAACGGCATGTTGCCATAGATATCCGTTTCCCGCTTGCCCAGCAGGTTCAGGTTGGGTCCGTTGATGATGGCGATGTTCATGGCGGAATGGTTCTATGCTTCTCTTATGTAGTCTTTAATCATATTGATAAACTCATCAAAGAGGTAACGGCTGTCGTGCGGGCCGGGCGTGCTTTCCGGGTGGTATTGCACGGAGAAGGCCGGTTTGTTTTTCAAGCGAATGCCTTCAATGGAATCATCGTTCAGGTTCTTGTGCGTTACCTCTACATGCGTGGCTTTCTTTACCGACTCGGGGTCTACACCAAAACCATGATTTTGGGTGGTTACCTCACATTTGCCGGTGATCAGGTTCTTTACCGGGTGGTTCAGTCCGCGGTGACCATGATGCAGTTTGAAAGTAGAAATACCATTGGCCAGCGCCAGCAACTGGTGCCCCAGGCAGATGCCGAAAGTAGGTTTATCTTCTTTCAGAATTTCTTTTACAGTTTCTACGGCATAATCCATAGCGGCGGGATCGCCGGGACCATTGGAAATGAAATAGCCGTTGGGATTGAAAGCTTTGAGCTGCTCAGCCGGTGTTTTGGCCGGAAATACTTTCAGGAAAGCACCTCTTTCCACCATGCAGTTCAGGATGTTTCTCTTGGTGCCAAAATCCAGTACAGCTATGCGCACCGGTGAAGCGGGATTGCCTAACGTGTAGGGGTTTGGTGTGGTCACCTGGCTGGCCAGTTCCAATCCTGCCATGCTGGGCACTTTGGCCAGTTCGCGTTTCAGTTCCTCTACATCCAGTATTTCAGATGAAATGATACAGTTCATGGCGCCCTTTTCACGTACATGCGTCACCAGGGCACGGGTATCAATTCCTTCAATGCAAACGATATTGTTCATTTGCATATACGTGTCGAGGGAAGCATTGGCTTTCTTGCGACTGTATTGCTCTTCGAGGTTGCGACCGATGAGGCCACGGATCTTTACGCTGCCCGACTCCACTTCATCGTCCTTGATACCATAGTTGCCGATGTGTACATTATTCATGATAATGATCTGGCCAAAATAGCTGGGGTCGGTAAACACTTCCTGGTAGCCGGTCATACCGGTATTAAAACAAATTTCACCGGCAGTAGTGCCTATTTTGCCAAAGGCCTTTCCATGGTGTACGGTCCCGTCTTCCAATACAAGTACGGCGGGTTTCTGAAGCGTAGTGGACATGTTCAATTGAAAAATTTTACAAAGAAAAATAATAATTGTTGATAAGACAGTCTTAGTTTTTCACAGTATGGCTGCCATCATCCTTTCAAGGTCATCAATAGCCGTTCAGGCAAAAAAAAGCAAGACCCCTTGTGAAGAGTCTTGCCTTGCCAGTAAAAAACTTCGTCATTATTACCTTAGGATTCCTTTTGGTTTTCTTCTGTGCTTGTTGTTTCTTCTGCAGCGCCTTCTTTGGCAGCTTTCTTACCACGGCCACGGCGTGTTTTCCTGGCGGTTTCTTTCACTTCACCTTTGCCTTTGCCGTATACTTCGTTGAAGTCAACCAGCTCGATCATGGCCAGTTCAGCGTTATCGCCCACACGGGTACCAAGTTTGATGATCCTGGTATAGCCACCGGGGCGGCCGCCTACTTTTTCTGCAATGGGGCCAAACAGCTCGTTCACTGCTTCTTTATTTTGCAGGTAGCTGAACACCACACGACGCTGGTGCGTGGTATTGGTTTTGCCTTTGGTGATCAAAGGTTCCACAAAAGTACGCAGGGCTTTTGCTTTTGCCAGCGTAGTTACGATTCTTTTGTGTGCGATCAGTTCGTTTGCGAGATTCGTGAGCAGCGCTTTTCTGTGCGACGCTGTTCTGCCAAGGTTGTTGATTTTGTCTCCGTGACGCATGACTGTTGATTTTAGTACCGGTTACACCGTGTCAGGAATTGTAACCTACATGATAAATAAACTGATGTGCCGGGCATGCTACTCCTGGCACATCAGCGTTGTATTTAAAGTTCTTCTTTATCCAATCCCAGCTTGCTGAGGTCCATACCGAAGTGCAAACCTCTTTCTGCCAGTACCTGCTCAATTTCAGCCAGAGATTTCTGACCGAAGTTGCGGAATTTCATCAGGTCTTCCTGCTCGTACTGTACCAGCTCGCTCAGGCTGTTGATTTTAGCGGCTTTCAGACAGTTGAAGGCGCGTACGGAAAGATCGAGATCTTCCAGCGGCGTCTTCAGTATCTTGCGCAGCTGCAGCATTTGTTCGTCTACCACATCTTCTTTCTTGTCTTCCTTATTATCAAACGTGATGTTTTCGTCGGTAATGATCATCAAATGCTGGATCAGGATGCGGCTGGCCTGTTTTACAGCTTCTTCGGGATGAATAGTACCGTCGGTGGTAACTTCCATGATCAGCTTCTCATAGTCTGTACGTTGTTCCACACGGGTATTTTCTATAGCATACTTTACGTTCTTGATAGGCGTAAAGATGGAGTCGGTAGGAATGTATCCGAAAGGAGCGTCTTTCACCTTGTTGTCTTCAGCCGGTACATAACCGCGGCCTTTGGCAACAGTGAGTTCGATATCCAGTTTGGCCGTAGTATCGAGCGTACAGATCAGCAGGTCGGGGTTCATGATCTCGAAGCTCTGGGTGGCCTCTCCAATCATGCCCGCTGTGAATTCTGTTTTATTCTTGATGCTCAGGGTGATCTTTTCCTGGTTTACTTCGTGCTCTACCTTCTTCTTAAAACGAACCTGTTTCAGGTTGAGGATAATTTCCAGCACGTCTTCGGTGATACCCTTGATGGTGGCGAATTCATGATCCACCCCTTCAATGCGGATACCAACGATAGCGTACCCTTCCAGCGAATTCAGTAATACCCTGCGCAAAGCATTACCGATGGTTACACCATAGCCTGGTTCCAGCGGACGAAATTCAAATTGCGCTTCAAATTCCGTGGCTTTCTGCAGAACTATTTTGTCTGGCTTTTGGAAATTTAAGATGGCCATATGTTAGATTGAAATTTTAATGATTATTGTGATTGTGTGTTATTTCCGTTTCAAAGCTTCAGATTTCCGGCTTTTCAGTATTCCGGTCTTCAGCTATTATTTAGAATATAACTCAACAATCAACTGCTCCTTAATGTTCTCAGGAACACTTTCACGCTCGGGATACGCAACAAATGTGCCCTTCATTTCACTTTCATTCCAGTCGAGCCAGGTGTATTTCTGGTTCTTACCCCTGAACTGGCTGGTAATGGCAGTGTTCGACTTGTCTTTTTCCTTGATGCTGATGGTATCGCCGGGTTTGAGCTGGTAGGAAGGGATGTTCACTACCTGGTCGTTTACGGTGATATGCTTATGAGAAACGAGCTGACGCGCAGCGGGACGGGAAGGAGCAAGCCCCAGGCGGTATACGGTGTTGTCGAGGCGGGCTTCCAGCAGGCGGATCAGGTTTTCACCTGTAACGCCTTTCAGCCTGGCAGCTTCTTCAAACGTTCTGCGGAATTGTTTTTCCAGTACGCCGTAGGTATATTTTGCCTTTTGCTTTTCCCTCAACTGCAAGGCATATTCACCCATGCTTTTACGCTTGCGGGCGGGACCATGCTGTCCGGGAGGGTTGCTGTTCTTGCTCAGCCATTTTCCATTGCCGAGAATTGGTTCTCCGAAAATGCGGGAGATACGTGTCTTGGGACCTTTGTAACGTGCCATAATTGTTTCGTGTGATTTTTTGGTGACGATGCACGATCAGTAAAAATCTAAAATCAATCGTACACCCCTTTTTAACAAATCGGGAATCCGGTTACCGGACCCCGGTTTTATGTATGCGGAATTATCCGTTATACTCTTCTTTTCTTGGGCGGACGGCAGCCATTGTGCGGCAACGGCGTAACGTCTTTGATCATGGATACTTCGATGCCGGACTGTGCCAGGGAGCGGATAGCGCTCTCACGGCCGGCGCCGGGACCTTTCACATATACGTCCACTTTCTTTACGCCTGCATCGAAAGCTGTTTTTGCAGCATCGGCAGAAGCCATTTGCGCAGCATAGGGCGTGTTCTTCTTGGAACCTTTGAAGCCCATTTTACCGGCACTGCTCCAGGAAATTACCTGGCCGTTCTTGTTGGTAATGCTGATAATAATGTTGTTGAAACTGGCGGTGATGTGTGCGTCGCCGTAGGCATCCACTTTTACGATCCGCTTCTTTGCCGCAGCTTTTGCGCTGGGTTGTTGTGATTTTGCCATAATCTGTTTGTAGTAGGTAATCTAGTTAAAATAAAGCTCACTGTAGTGAGTGGGTTTAATCCTCCTGCTGACATCCGGTGCGATCCGGCATTAAACCCTAATTGCTCATATGGTGCAGAGCAGGTTCCCGGTTGAAGGAAACCTGGTCTGCACCGTATGAGCTGGATGTCAAATATTATTTCTTCGGCGCCTTCTTCTTACCGGCTACTGTCTTACGTTTGCCCTTACGGGTACGGCTGTTGGTACGGGTGCGCTGTCCGCGAACGGGTAATCCTTTACGGTGACGCAGCCCCCTGTAGCAGGCAATATCGAGCAGGCGCTTGATACTCATCTGCACTTCGGAACGAAGCTGACCTTCTACCTTGAACTCGTTGGTAATGATGGTACGGATGGCATTCAACTCATCGTCGTTCCATTCATGTACTTTCTTGTCGAAAGGAATGTTGGCTTTGGACAAAATGTACTGAGCAGTAGAACGACCAATACCATAAATATAGGTAAGGCCAATTTCTCCTCTTTTGTTCTTTGGTAAATCTACACCGGCAATACGTGCCATATTCTATTTGAAATTTGAGATTTGTTTTTTTCTGAATGTTCAGCTTATCCCTGGCGTTGTTTGAAACGAGGGTTCTTTTTGTTGATCACATACAACTTGCCCTTGCGACGCACGATCTTGCAATCAGCACTGCGCTTTTTTATGGATGCTCTTACTTTCATCTGTTGAATGTTTTATGATTTATCAGATGGAACCTGGCCTGCGCCCGGTTTCAAAACAACGTTTTACTTGTACCTGAATATAATTCTTCCCCTCGTCAAATCGTAAGGGCTCATTTCCACTCCCACTTTATCGCCGGGCAGAATCCTGATGTAGTTCATCCGCATTTTCCCGGAGATGGTAGCCAGTATTTCGTGACCATTTTCCAGTTTGACCTTGAACATTGCGTTTGACAAGGCCTCTGTAATTACTCCATCTTGTTTGATTAGCGGTTGTTTACCCATACTTGTTTTAGGAGGCGCAAAGATAGGATAATCAGTCAGAAATCTGAAAAAAACGAGCTTTTTTTCTGAAGGGTAAAGTTTATATACCTGGGATTTATAAGGTTGAATGGTCAGAAGATCCCTGTCCAAAGCCGGTTTCCCGGCCCGGTTTGCGACCATCCAACCATTCAAAATTAGCAATAATTTACTATCAATCAAACGGTTATGCCGGCGTCAGCTCCACTTTCGTCATCTGCAGGTAATGGTTCTGCAGTTCGTGCACGTATAATGGCCCGTGGAGGTGCCGGTGGTCTTCACGCCACCAGATTTCCATTTCCGAGAAATCGCCGGCCCGCGGCAGCAATACCCGGAAAGAACCTTTCATGTACTTGGCGCTCCCGTCGGGATTGTCCTGGCGGGTAAACCCGAGTTTGCGCAGCTGCTCATCGCTGAGCTCAATGGGAAACAGATGGTCTGGCGTGAACCAGAATTCCTGCACGTCTGTTTCCACACACACTTCACCGTCTTCCCTGTTCAGGTCAGTTACTACTCCTTCGCGGCGCTGACCTTCAAATTCGGTCATAACAATGTCGCCGGGTTTGAGCGCTGAAAGTCTGATCATATGGCAGCAGTTTTAGTGATCTTTCAATTTACGGAAATTGTTTGGAACAGCGAAGAGGGGAAATACGGAAGGCCTATACCATCTCCTCCTCCGCCACCTGTTGCGAAAGCTGCTGCATGGCAGGCGCTGCTGGTTTGCTGGAAATATTCCGGTTTACGTAAAATAATAGCCATATACAAATGATCATAGAGACAATCACAATATAACCCAGCGTATCATAATGCACCAGTTGTCCGCCGGGCGTTTCCATCACTATCATTCCCGCTACGGCGGCAGCAATGCCACCCGACACCTGTTGCACCGAAGCATTCACGCTCATGAAAGCGCCCCTGTCCTGTAGTTGTGGTACAGCCGTAAGTATGGCGGAGGCTGCAATCATGCGGGAAGTGACCCCTGCAAACAACAGCACATTGACCAGCGCCACGGTAGCAAAAGGCGTAATACCCATGTTTACGTATATGGCAACCATGGTGATGCCCAGCAATGAACCGATGATAAACACCCGGTATTTCCCCAATTGATCGCTCGCACGACCGATCAGCGGACTGAACACCATCGAACTTATACCGGTGATGCCGTACAGCAAGGGCAAATCGTCCATGCTGATACCGAGATTGTGAATGCTGAACGCACTGCTGAACGGCATCAGCATAAATCCGCCCGTAGCCAGCAACGTAGTGGCAAGGAAAGCCTGCAGATATCTTTTGTTACTGACTGTTTTGATAAGATGCAGCAGCGGCTGCTGATGGCCGGGAACTTCGAGGTGCTTGCGAACCGGTTTCATCTGTAGGGCGATCACCAGGCCAAGCCCAATGCCAAACACAGCGATCATCCAGAAAGTGCTGTGCCAGCCGAAATGATTGGCCAGGTACAATCCCGCAGGAATCCCCAGCACCTGGCTCACCGCAAAAGCCATTTGAATAAATCCCATCACCCGCCCGCGCACTTTCAATTCAAACAAATCGGTTACAATAGCGTAGCCAATGGAACTCACCACGCCGCCAAACAGGCCGGTGATGATTCTCGCGACCAGCAGAAAATAATAACCGGTGGCAACGGCGCAAAGGATGGTGCCCGCCATAAAACCGGTGTAAAAGAAGAGGAGCAGTTTTTTGCGATCGAATTTGTCTGCAAAACCAGCCGCCAGCAGACCCGAAGCGCCCGCACTGAAGGCATAGGCTGATACTACGAGGCCAAACTGCCCGGGCTGAATGTTCAGTTCCTCCATCAAAATGGCGCCCAGCGGCGAAATGATCATAAAATCGAGCACTACTGTAAACTGCATCAGGGCCAGCACAGCGATTACAAAAACCTGGTAGGGTGTGAATATGCGTTGTTTGGTTGCGTTTGTAGTGTGCATAAAACGAAGAATGGTTTTAAGTCTGGTATTGCTGTTTCAATCGGGTAAATTCATTTTATTGGATTAATGCTGTTTTAACCTGGTAATCCTATTGTATCCTGAATTTTCTTTTAGTCGGGATATTCCTTTTATCCGGTAATTCCTTTAGTCCGGCAATTCTTCACAACAGTAGCCAGCCTGCTGAACCAACGCAATGATGGCTTCCACATCGGGGCAGGTGGTTTCGATGCGTAATACATTGTCAACATCCTGCCGGTCAACATTCCACCGGATGATACCAGGTAGTTGCTGCAGCCTCGCTCCTACTGCCCGCACATCTTTTGAAAAGCGCAGGTTCGTCCGGAACACGAGGATGGTGATCTCCTGCTGCACCGTTAGATTACTTTTCATATGATTAGAATGAACGTTCATTTATTTATAATTTAAAAAAAAAGAGTTATGGTTTCACTGCCTTGAGCACCAGCGCCAGGGTCTGGTCCATAATCTCCTGTGTAAGCGTAAATGCCTTATCATGGTAACTCCCCTGGGAGTGAAACTTGATGAGTTGATATAAGGGGGCATAACACATTGACCAGTATACCTCAAACGAAAGAGGCATCAGTTCGCCTTTTTCTACTGCATTGTGCACAAATTTTCCCATTACGGAAGAAAATCTTGTTTTGATGTGGTCAGCAATTTTTTCATACAGGGGCGAATAACGGATCTGTTCAATAAAATTTACCTCCAGCGGATGTTCCAGAAAAAAATGCGCGCGGTTACGCCATTGAATTTTCAAGCCTTCGGCAAAAGGCATATCCGGGCTGAAATTTTTCATACTGGACTCGATCATTTCGTCGCTTACTTCGCGGCAGAGTTGCAGAATAAGATCCTCGCGGTCTTTGTAGTAGATGTACAAAGTGGCCGGGGACACGCCTGCCGCCTTGGCGAGCTTTTGCATACTAAACCCGTCAAGGCCGGATTGCACAATCATTTCGATGGCCTTCTGGCGGATGGCCAGTTTTTTATTTTCATCGCGCAGACGCATAGGACAAATATAAATGAATGTTCGTTTAATTAAAAGCGGAAGGGGAAAATTTTTTTTAGAAGTTTTTGGACAATAAGTATGGCGTGTCGGAAATATTTGATTTTTATTCGGTTACGTGGTTAACCCCTCACGACTCCACCCGCAGCGGCGTCTCTTCCAACTCGCGGATGTATTGGTTGATGGTGTCCATTTCACTTTGAGAGATCGAAACACCCACTGCCGCCGCATTTTCCTTTGCCTGCTGTGCATTGCGCGCACCCGCCAATGCCACCGTGATGCCGGGTTGGCGAATGGTCCACGCCAGCACCAGTTGCGCCAGTGTAGCTTTCTTACTTTCGGCTATGGGTAACAGTTTGTCGAGAAACTGGTTAACGCGCCTGATGCTTTCTTCCGTATAAAAGCGGTTGCCTTCCCGGCTGTCACCTGCATTGAATTTATGACCGGGTTTGATTTTACCGGTAAGCAACCCACGTTGTAGCGGGCTATAAGCGATCACACTGATGTTGTGATTGATGCAATAACCGGTAACATCCTTTTCAATATCCCTGTTCACCATGCTGTAAGGTACCTGGTTGGAAGCAAGGCTGATCACCTTTTCAGCTTCTTCCATCAGCGGAACGGAATAATTGCATACGCCGGCCGCCAGAATTTTTCCCTGTTCCTGCAAACGCAACAAGGCCTCCATGGTTTCGGCCACCGGTGTGGTACCGTCTGGCCAGTGGATCTGGAACAGGTCAATATAATCTGTTTTGAGCCGGCGCAGGCAATCTTCGCATTCTTTCATCACGCTGTCGCGGCGCGCCAGTTTGTAGAGGTCTATATTCCGACCTTCATTATCAACACTGGAAAAAAAGTATTCTCCTTCTTTGGTATCCCACCGCATGCCGAACTTGGTAAACAACTGCACCTTGTCGCGCGGGATATGGGCGATGGCTTCGCCTACAATTTCTTCACTCAATCCCTGTCCGTATACGGGTGCCGTGTCAATGGAAGTAACACCCATTTCATAAGCGGCCCTGATGGCCTCAACAGCTTCACGGCGGTCGGCGCCACCCCACATCCAGCCCCCTATTGCCCACGCTCCAAACGTTATAACCGATGCTTTTACTTGTGATTTTCCTAATTGCCTGTATTCCATAAATACATTTTTGATGAATGCGTTGCTTTCAATCCGAAACCCGAATTTCGAAAATCATAGGAAAATTTTCGTCAGCAACTTCAAAATACGTTTTTTTACTGCGCCTGTCTTTTGCTATCCCTATAATGAGTGCTTACGACCGTTTTTTATAATGCACCACTGCCCACGTGTTCAAAACCACGGCAAACCCCAGCATGGTCAGCATATGCGGCACAATATCACGAAACCCGCTTCCCTTCAGTACCACCATGCGCATCACATCTATGAAATAGGAAACCGGGTTGATTTTCGTAATGGCCTGTGCCCAACCGGGCATACTTTCAATGGATGTATACAATCCGCTCAGCAAAATAAATACCATCATCAAAAAAAAGCTCAGCAGCATAGCCTGTTGCTGGTTGACGGTATAGGTAGATATTAAGAGTCCCAATCCCAATACGGCCAGCAGGTACATGGCCGCAAAGCCGAAGATCACCAGCAAACTGCCGGCAGGAATGATGCCATAGAAGCACCGCGCCAGCAACAACCCCAGCAACAATACCACCAATCCCAGTATCCAGAACGGGATCAGTTTGCCCAGGATAAAATGATGTTTTTTTACCGGCGTTACATTGATCTGTTCAATGGTACCGATCTCTTTTTCACGCACAATATTCAGGGAAGCGAGAAAAGCGCCCACCATGGTAACCAGTATCACCAATATGCCGGGCACCATAAAATATTTGTAATTCAGCAGCGAATTGAACCAGTTGGAAGCAGTGACCTCAATTTGCAGTTCGGGACTGAAACGCGGAAACTGGACCCATTCAGTACGCACTTCGCGGTTATAGTCCTGTATAATGCTGCGCAAATAGCCTGCGCCCAGATTGGCTTTTACGCCATTGATAGCGTTCACCGCAATAAACAACCCGGCTTCGTCTTCCTTCACCAGGTTTCGTTCAAATCCTCCAGGAATTTCGAGCACCAGGTCTGCTGCATCCTGTTCAACGGCCTCCATGGCTTCTGCGAACGAGCTGGTATAACTTTCCAGCCGGAAATAACCCGAAGCTGTGATCTTCGAAACCAGTTGCCTGCTGTACGCCGAATGGTCATGGTCCACCACACTGAGATGGATATTCTTCACTTCATAGTCGGCGGCCCAGGGCAACACAATCAACTGCACCATCGGCATTATGAAGATGATGCGGATGATAGCCGGATCGCGAAAGATCTGGCGAAATTCTTTTTGTAATAAAAATTTGAGCGTTCGCATGGAATAAATTGTTTCGGGTTTACGCCAGCCTGATCTTGAATCGTTTTACACTCATGGTCAGCAGCACCAGCATCATGCCGGTCAGCACCAATGTTTCTTTCCAAACCGCGGCAAAACCAAGCCCCTTGATCATCACTTCTTTTACGATATAATAAAACCATTTGGCCGGTACGATATTCGAGAGGATACGCAGCGGCAACGGCATATTCTCAATGGGAAACATAAATCCACTAAGCATAACCGTTGGCAAGAACATGCCGGTTAGAGAAATGAACATAGCTGTTTGTTGTGATGCGGTAGAAGAAGATATGAGCAGGCCGAAAGCCAGGCAGGTTAGGGTGAACAACACACTCTCCCCTATCAGCAACAACAAATTGCCACGAATGGGCACGTCCAGCACAAACACGCTCAGCAGCAGGATGCTCGTAATATTGATCATGCTTAACAGCAGGTAAGGAACTGCTTTGGCCATTACAATTTTCATAGGTTTCACCGGCGATACCAGCATCACCTCCATGGTGCCCATTTCCTTTTCGCGCACCACGGTGATGGCTGTCATCATGGTACATACCAGCATGAGCACCATGGCCATTACGCCCGGCACAAAACTGTACGCGCCTTTCAGTTGCGGGTTGTACAGCATGCGCAATTCCGTATTGATGGTATAAGGCAGGCGACGATCGTGGGTAATGCGGTCCTGGTAATCCATAATGATGGCGGTAGCATAATTCACCAGCGTGGTGGCTACATTAGGATCAGATGCATCGGCAATCAGCTGCACCTGTGCTTTGTTGAAGTGCCGCAAATCTGCATCGAAATTTTTTGGGAACACTACCGCGAGCCTGATCTTTCCGCTTTGAAATGCTTCTTCAATGCCTTTATAACTGTGCAGGTCTCTTTCAATGTCGAAGTAGCGACTGGCGGCCAGTTCCGTGCGCAATGCCAGTGTAGACACATCATTCGACTGGTCTAGGATGGCGATTTTTGAATTCTTCACCTCATTGGTAAGCGCAAAGCCAAATAACACTATTTGCACGATGGGCATTCCGAGCAGGATGAACATTGTTCGCTTGTCGCGCAGTATGTGGTGAAATTCTTTTTTTACAAATGACCTGAATTGCTTCATACGAATATTTTTTTCTGTTAGTCTGCGCTGCGCACTGCCTTGCGGGCAAGTTTCAAGAATACTTCGTCCATGGATTGCGCACCGAAGGATTGTTTTAATTGTGCCGGCGTGCCCAATGCATCGATGCGTCCGTCCACCATAATGGATACGCGATTGCAATATTCTGCTTCGTCCATGTAGTGGGTGGTAACAAATACCGTGATACCTGATTCTGCAGCATCGTAGATCATGCTCCAGAATTCACGACGCGTTACGGGGTCTACGCCCCCGGTAGGTTCATCGAGAAAAACGATTTGCGGTTCGTGGAAGATAGCCACAGAGAAAGCCAGTTTTTGTTTCCATCCCAGGGGTAATGATTTTACCAGTTTGTTGGCTTCTGTCCCCAGGTGCAACTGATCAATCAGCCAGGCTGTTTTTTCTTTGATAAACGCATCGCTCTTGCCATAAATGCCGGCATAGAAACGGATATTCTCTTTCACGGTAAGGTCTTCATACAGCGAAAACTTCTGGCTCATGTAACCGATGTTCCGTTTGATCTGCTCATTCTGCCGGTACACATCAAAGCCGGCCACGGTGGCTTTGCCGGAAGTTGGCATAGAGAGGCCGCACAACATACGCATGGCAGTTGTTTTACCGGCTCCGTTCGCACCGAGAAAGCCGAATATTTCTCCTTTTTGTACTTCAAAGCTGATCCCGTCTACGGCAGTAAAATCACCAAACTTTTTGGTGAGCGATTCAGCTTTGATGGCGATGTTGTTGTTCATACTCATACATTTCAGTTGCGCATCAATGCCATGAAACAATCTTCTATATCAGGGCGTATCGTCGTTATGGTAACCGGTCCATGGCCCCGCTGGCGGAGATAATTTTCCAGCACCGCGGGTTCGGTCCCTTCTTTCAACACTACGTGGTGGTATTCACCAAAGGGATAAGCATTGTCGCTGCCCTCAAATGCTTTCAGATCATTGAGCAGCGGCAGCATACGGTTGGCTTTTACCGCCAGTAATGGTTGCTGAAAACTGTTAATAACGCCTTCGGGTGAATCCACTGTCAACACTTCCCCATTCTGCATCAATGCCACACGATCGCAGAGGCTGGCTTCATCCATATAGGGAGTGGAAACAAGAATGGTGATGCCCTGCTGTTTAAGGCGGTTTAGCATTTCCCAGAATTCTTTGCGCGAAACAGCGTCCACGCCTGTAGTGGGTTCGTCGAGGAATAACACCGAAGGACGATGGATCAGTGCGCAACTCAATGCCAGTTTCTGTTTCATCCCACCCGATAATTTTCCTGCCCGGCGATCTTTGAATGGTTCTATTTGCGCGTAAATATCTTTTACGAGGTCGTAATTTTCTTCGATGGAGGTGTTGAATATGGTGGCAAAAAATTCAAGGTTTTCTGCTACAGTGAGGTCCTGGTACAGGGAAAACCTGCCCGGCATATACCCTACTCGTTTTCTGATTTCGGAGTATTGTTTCACCACGTCATAACCATCTACGGTTGCTTCGCCACCATCGGGCAACAAAAGCGTGGTAAGAATGCGGAACAAAGAGGTTTTGCCGGCNCCATCCGGACCGATGATGCCAAACAACTCGCCTTGTTGCACTTCGAANGACACACCGCGCAGCGCTTGTACCAGTTGTTTTTNGGNGCCNTAGTGCTTTATTAAATTGTAGGCACGTACGCCGCCGGAGGAGGNGGAGGTTGGAGGGAAGTAGGCGCCGCCCATTGAAGGGGTGTTTGAGGTGTGGCGGGGATGGAAATTTGTATGAGGCATAGTTAGCGGGTTGATGTTTGTTATCGGTTATCCATTTTGGTTATGACCACCCCATTTATGGAGCAGGTGAATACTGGTGGCGCGTCGGCGGCGGGACTACCCCCATCCAGACAGTATTGCGCCTGGTGTAAGTTACTGCTGGCGACCCTGCCAGCACGATCTTACCACACCAACAATGCCGCATGGACGGGAGTGGTCCGCCTTTCTACAAGTTTTGCCCTCCCTTCACGAGCCGCTTCCGTGACCGGCCAATTTTACTTCCCCATACATACCAATTTTCAAATACCCATCATTCGGCACGCGCACTTTAATGGCGTATACCAGGTTAGCCCTCTCATCGTTCGTCTGGATGGTTTTGGGCGTAAACTCCGCCTTGTCGGCAATCCAGGTGATGGTGCCGGGATAGCTACGGTAATGATGGGCGCCGCTATCGACCAGCACCTGCACCGGTTGATTCAACTTTATCTGCGGCAGCTGTGCACCAGTTACGTATGCACGAAGGGTGAGGGTATCGAGGTTGGCAATTTTGTACAGTGCTTTTCCTACGGAAGTCATTTCCCCGGTTTCGGCATATTTGGTGAGCACGGTCCCTTTAATGGGGTTAACAATATTGGATTGTTCCAGTTGATCGCGCAGTTGGGCAACCCTTTTTTCCAGCGGCTTTTGTTCGCTGAGAATGCTGCGGTTCTGGGTGGCAACGGTGTTGCGCTGCACGGCAATCTGTTGCTGCGTTACCGCCATTTGTTTTTTCAGTACATCAATCTGCGATACAATGTCGTCCAGTTGCCTGGGCGTAGCGGCATCGCTTTTCACGAGGTTTTCAGTACGAATTTTTTCCCGTTCCAAAGTTTGCAACTGCGCCTGTTGCACAGACAGCTGTTCTTCCAGCAATCGTACCTGCGGCGTAACATCAGCTGTTTTCAGTCGCAGTGCTTCTATGGTAGCTTCTACCTGCTCTTTTTGCAGCGCAAGGTTTTCCGCATCAATAACACCTACTACTGCGCCATCGGGCACTTCCTGTCCTTCGTGCAGGTTCAGCGACAAAATTTTTCCTGTTAGTTCCGCTGATACAATCACTTCTTCTGCTTCAAAGGTGCCGGAAGCATCGGCTCCATTGTTATTGCCGCCACAACCCGATAACACCGCTCCTATCCAGATCAATCCGGCGATACTGTATTGTTTCATGGTCAAAATAGTTTTTATAGACTGTGGTTTTTATTGGTTTCCTGCTATGGTCTGGTAATTGATGCGGGCCTGCAACAGTTGCAATTCATGTGCTATGAGGGTAAGCCGAGCCTGGTCTTCTGCATTTACTTCGCTCAAATAATCACTTGCCGTAATTACACCATTCTGCAATTGGGCATGGGCTGCCTCCTTTACCTGTTGCCGTACTGCAATTATTTCCCTGTCAGTTGCAATCAACGCTTCCAGTTTTTGAATCTCCGCCTGCTGCTGACTGAGTTGTGCGTTGGTGTTCAGCAAAAACACATCTTTTTGCACACCAAGCATCTGTTGATTGATGGCCAGCATCTCTTTTTCCTTTCGCGCAGTATACAAGTTGCCCAGCGACCAGTTCAACCGCAATCCGCCGATATAAAAGAATTCAAACTCATTCTTGAGCATGTTCAAACCCGGCCTGCCATAGCCACCCTGTACAAACAGGCTGGTACGCGGACGGTTCCTGGCATTGATCAATTGCTTCTGTACATGCAGCAAACTATCCTGGTACTGAAACAGCGCCAGTTCCGGGCGGTTGATGGCTGCGCTTACCGGCTGGTCCCATACCGGCTTTTGCAGTTGTACGGTTTCCCGCAACGGCTGGTTAACATACACCGACAGCACATCTATCAAACCTTTGCGATTGGCGCGCAATTCAATTTCCCGCTGACCGGTTTTCAGTAGTTCAGCCTGCAGTGTGAGCAGGTTGGAACGAAAGGCAGTACCATATTGCACCTGAGCTTCCACCCGTTTGATGCCGCGTTGGATATCTTTCTTCACCAGTTCGGTTTGCTTCAGTTGTTCATCCAGCAGCAGTATGCCCAAATACAATTGATTGATGCGTTCCTTTACTTTATACAGGTCTACTTCGGCGCGTTGCAGTTCTACTTTTGAAGATGCTTGCTGTACATTCTTTTGAGCAGCAGCCGAACCACCATCATACAGCAGTTGGTTCACTTCAGCCGTAATGCGGTACTGGTCTTTGGAGGGTTGCTCAATATCAAACCCTGGAATCTTCACCGGTATGCCCGGCACGTCTGACTGATAGGTAGCCTGTCCTGAAAGCGATGCCTGCGGCAACCAGCTTTTGCTGATATTTTGTAAGGCCAGCGCCGTATTCCTGGACACCAGCAGCCGTTGTTTGATTAACGGATAATGTTCCCGGGCCAGCTGGTACGCCTTTTCAAGGGTAAGCACCGTGCTATCCTGGGCCTTAACCTGCGCGGGCAATACCATACTGACATACACAACCGAAAACCAACTGATCAATTGTTTCATAAAAAATTATTTCCGGATTGAATCAATAATAAACGTTGCCACTTCTGTTTTCCTGGCTTCGATGAATGCGCTATATGCTTTCTCGTCCATTTTCAGTACCCACTGCACAACCGGTTTGGCCACGAAGGGAAAAATGCACAGCGACACCATGTTGATCATCAGCTGGCGCGGATCGATGGGTTTGATAATGCCCTGCGCTACTTCCTTCTTCACCTGTTTGGCCAGTTCCTCTATGGGCGGTCGCCTGTTACCGAACACTTTTGCCAGGAAAGTTTTCGGTTGCTTTTGCACTTCGTTCAGTACAAACAGCGGGATATAAGGATTTTCCGCCATCATGGAGATATAGTGATGTACAAACCGGGTGATTTTTTCAAACAAAGAGGTATCGGCCGTAAGAATATTCACCATGCGGGGAAAAAAGCGGGAAGCGGCTTCCAGGAACACCGTTTCAAATAATTTCTCCTTGTTGCGGAAATAATAGTGCAGCAAGGCCTTGTTGATGCCGGCACGGTCTGCTATGTCCTGCATCCTTGCCCCGTCCATGCCTTTCTCCAGGAAAACAGCACGCGCTGCTTCGAGTATTTTTTCCTGGGTATTATCGTCTTGTTGAACTTTAACCATATAGTTTAACCAATTGGTTAAATGCAAATTTATAACGGATTCACTTAAACCGCCAAACTTTTTGCCGGATATTTTTATTGCAACTGATAAAGCCTTAAGGGTAAGGGTAATGTGCGGGTAGACGAAGTAGCGGTGGGAATATTGTAAGAGCTGCAAAATTTTTAAGTGGAGTGAAACCGATATAGGAATTGGTGGAAAAAAGGTTGAATTGTTTTAACAATTCAACCTTTAACTTTTCAAATTTTACATAGTTCACTGCGGCAGTTGTATGGCTCCGCTTATTCTGCCCAACTCATGGTATAACCGGGATTTTCGATGCTTAATGCTTCCACGGTAAGTTGCAGCGGATGGAAGGTATCTACCATCACAGCCAGTTCTTTGGTTTCTTTGGCGCCGATACTTCTTTCCACAGCACCGGGATGTGGTCCGTGCGGAATACCACCGGGATGCAGGGTTATCATGCCGCGGGTTACATTTTTACGGCTCATGAAATCACCGTCTACATAATACAATAGTTCGTCGCTGTCGATATTGCTGTGATTGTAAGGTGCGGGAATAGCCTCCGGGTGATAATCGTACAAGCGCGGCACAAAAGAACATACCACGTAGTTATTCCCTTCAAAAGTCTGGTGCACTGGCGGCGGCTGGTGTACGCGTCCGGTAATCGGTTCAAAGTCGTGGATGCTGAACGCAAACGGATAACAATAACCGTCCCAGCCCACTATATCGAAGGGATGATGCCCGTAGTGAATGCCATACAGCCGTCCCCGCTTTTTTGTTTTGATAATGAAATCGCCTTTTTCTTCGATGGTCTTCAGATTTTGCGGCGGACGGATATCGCGTTCGCAGAAGGGCGCGTGTTCCAGTAATTGCCCATACTTGCTCAGGTACCGCTTCGGAAAACGGATAGGACTAAATGATTCTACAATGAACAAGCGGTTGTTTTCGGTTGCAAATTCAATCTGGTAAATTGTACCGCGCGGAATTACCAGGTAATCGCCATACCCGAAGGGCAGCTCGCCATACATGGTGTGCAATATGCCATTGCCTTCATGCACAAAGATCAATTCATCGGCATCTGCATTTTTGTAGAAATAGTCTTTCATGCTTTGCTGTGGCGCCGCCAGCACAATATGACAATCATTGTTGACGAGGATCGGCCGGCGACTGTGCAGGTAGTCTTTTTGCGGAGCAATTTTAAACCCCTCAAAGCTGCGGTGCTTCAGCATTTTTTCTTCGGCCACCTTGGGCATTACATCAAAGGGTTCATCGGTTTTGATAATGTCGGTGGGAGGATAGCAATGATACATCAGGGAATAATCATTGGAAAATCCTTCCGTGGAAAATAGTTGCTCGGCATAGAGACCGCCATCCGGCTTGCGGAATTGCGTATGGCGTTTGTGCGGAACATTACCTAATTTATAATAGTAAGGCATAGCAATAGGTTTTGAAATGGAGAAATGCGTATACTGATGGTTGCAAAATGTCAAATAACAATAATCAAATTGAAATCCTGGACGGTTTCAATTTGATTTTACTGATGCCTGTATGTTGTAATGACAAATCCTTTTACTGCGGCAGGGTCAGCAACCGGACAATTCGAGGGTTTTTAAGAGAAAAACGTACTTCCATTTTCTCTTGTCTATCCAGTAGGTGAAGTTGCGGAAAAACGGCATAGCAACAATCGTTGTTTCCAAAGGTAGTTGTTTTTTTCACAAAAGGAAACAGCAACTGAAGGGGGCACTCCCCATGCCCGGTTTTCCGAGGAACGCTTATATTGCACGTTATGACCCGCATCGGTTTGATTTCTGATACGCACAATTTCCTCGACGAAGCCGTATTGCAACATTTTGCTTCCTGCGATGAAATCTGGCACGCCGGCGATTTCGGCTCCATTGCCATTGCCGAACGGTTACAGGCATTGAAACCGCTCAAAGCGGTGTATGGCAATATCGACGGCCGGGATGTGCGGAGCGTTTACCCGCAAAGCTTGCGCTGGACCTGCGAAGCAGTGGAAGTATACATGACACATATCGGCGGTTATCCACCCCGTTATACGCCTGAGGTTCGTAAAGAGCTGATCGCCCGCCCGCCACAATTGTTCATCTGCGGGCATTCGCACATCCTGAAAATTATGTACGACGAAAAATTACATTGCCTGCATATGAACCCCGGCGCAGCGGGCAACCAGGGATGGCATAAAGTGCGGACCATTATCCGGTTTACGATAGATGGTAGCGAAATGAAGGATTGTGAGGTGATTGAGTTAGGGAAGCGGGGATGAACAATTGCCGGGTCATTGAAATGGCCAATCTGTCCGGCAATTGTTACGAATCAACCTCGCCATTTTTGGGCAATACCAGGTTCAATAGTACATAACCAATCCCTCCCGCCAGCAACGATCCCACCAACACCGCAATCTTACTTCCATTAATCAACTCCCCATCATCAAACGCCAGCAAAGCAATAAATATCGACATGGTAAACCCTATGCCTCCCAGCAAACCGGTACCCGCAATGTAATTCCATTTCAATTCGTCAGGAAGCGTTGCCAGCCGCATCCGCACAGCAAGGAACGAAAAAAGACTGATGCCCGCCGGTTTACCAATAAGCAATCCTGCCATAATGCCGATGCTGTTCGACTGCAATAATCCCGCTACCACATTGCCTGCTATCGGTATACATGTATTCGCCAGCGCAAATACCGGGAGAATAAAAAAAGCAACCGGTTTGTGAAGTATGTGCTGCAATATATACGAAGGAGATTTTTCTCCGCCATTGCCAAACGGTATCGCAAAGGCCAGCAACACACCGGTAATGGTGGCATGAACGCCCGATTGCAACATAAAGTACCACATCACAACGCCGCCCGCCAGGTAAGGCACCAGGTTGTATACACGAAGCCGGTTCAACACCAACAACACGGCAAAAATGCCCAGGGCAATCAGCAAACTGCTGAATTGAATACCTCCCGAATAAGCAACTGCAATAATGATAATAGCGCCAAGATCGTCAATCACCGCCAGTGCCGTCAGAAAAACTTTCAGCGACGCCGGTACGCGGTTACCCAGTAACGATAGTATACCAATGGCAAAGGCAATATCAGTAGCCATAGGTATACCTGCACCCGATTGCGTGGCTGTGCCGGCGTTCAAAGCGAGGTGAATGCCTGCGGGCACCAGCATACCGCCCACCGCCGCAATTATGGGCAACGATGCACTGCCCAGGTCGCTCAGCTCACCCTGGTAGATCTCGCGTTCCAGCTCCAGCCCGATCAACAGGAAAAATACAGCCATCAAGGCATCATTGATCCACTCCACTATGGTATGACCACCTGCCTGGGCATTCCAGAATGCAATATACCCTTCGCCCACACCCGAATTGGCCAGCACGAGCGATAAGACCGTACAACCGAGCAAAACGAATCCACCTGTTTTTTCGCTTTCAAAAAACTCACGGAACAGTTTCGTTAATACCGTTGTCATACTATCAGAATTTTACTAAAAAATCAACCTAAGCAGGGAGACCCGGAGGTACATTTTAAAGAAGTATGCATTCGAAAAATTGCCACCGCTTTACTATTTACTCACCGGGCCAAAACGCCGAATGATTGCTCATTCTACAAAACAACTGCCACATCTTGCAAAAAGAAAAAAAAGCGAAACTCCATAAGGAGCTCCGCTTTATATCAGGATGGGAAGGAGACTACGCTTTTGCAAACTGTGCCCTGATTACATTCAGCGCACCGCCTGCCTTGAACCACTCGATTTGCTGTTCATTGTACGTGTGGTTCAGTTTGATTTCATCGGTTGAACCGTCTTTATGGTGCAATACCATCGTTAGCGGCTGACCGGGCGCAAAGGTAGTAAGTCCGATAATATCAATCGTATCATCTTCCTGCACTTTTTCATAATCTTCTTTATTGGCGAATGTGAGCGCCAGCATACCCTGCTTTTTCAGGTTGGTTTCGTGTATACGGGCAAAGCTGCGCACCACAATGGCCCTTACACCCAGGTGACGCGGCTCCATAGCGGCGTGCTCACGGCTCGATCCTTCTCCATAGTTCTCATCCCCCACTACCACTGTTCCAATACCTGCTGCCTTATAGGCGCGCTGGGTGGCAGGTACAGGGCCGTATTCGCCGGTGAGCTGATTTTTCACCTTATCGGTTTCGTCGTTGAAGTAATTCACGGCGCCAATCAGCATGTTGTTGCTGATATTGTCCAGGTGACCACGGTATTTCAGCCAGGGCCCAGCCATGGAAATATGGTCGGTAGTACATTTTCCTTTGGCTTTGATCAACAGTTTCATGCCGCGCAGGTCTGTACCTTCCCAGGCCGGAAATGGTTGCAGCAACTGGAGGCGCTGGCTGTCAGGGCTTACAATCACCTGTACGTTCTGTCCGTTGCTGGCAGGCGCCTGATAACCGGCATCCTCAACCGAAAACCCATTGGGCGGCAGTTCCACGCCGGTGGGCTCATCCAGCATCACTTCCTTGCCTTCTTCATTTTTCAGTTTGTCTTTCAGGGGATTAAAAGTGAGGTCGCCGGCAATGGCAAATGCCGTAACAATTTCCGGCGAAGCCACAAAGGCATGGGTAGAAGCCAGGCCATCATTACGTTTGGCGAAGTTGCGGTTGAAAGAGGTAATGATGGAGTTCTTGCGCTTCGGATCATCAATATGCCGTGCCCACTGACCGATGCAGGGTCCGCAGGCATTGGCCAGTACTACCCCGCCGATTTTATCGAAGGTTTCCAGGAAACCATCTTTTTCAATGGTATAACGCACCTGTTCCGAGCCGGGAGTAATGGTGAATTCGGCTTTTGCCTTCAATTTTTTATCAATGGCCTGCTTCGCCACGGAAGCAGAGCGGCTGATGTCTTCGTAGGAAGAGTTGGTGCAGGAACCGATCAGGGCCACTTCAAGGCGTTGCGGCCAGTCGTTGGCTTTTACGGCTTCTGCAAATTTGGAAATAGGCCATGCCAGGTCGGGTGTGAAAGGCCCGTTGATATAGGGTTCCAGTTCGGAAAGATTGATCTCAATAAGCTGGTCGAAATATTTCTCCGGCTGGGCATATACCTCATCATCCGGACGCAGGTGTTCGCGGATGCCTTCTGCCAGCGTGGCTACTTCTTCGCGACCAGTGATTTTCAGGTAATCGGCCATTTTTTTGTCGTAGGCAAAGAGCGAGCAGGTAGCTCCTATTTCGGCGCCCATGTTACAAATGGTGGCCTTGCCGGTGGCGCTGAGGGTTTCGGCCCCTTCCCCAAAGTATTCTACAATGGCCCCGGTGCCGCCTTTCACTGTCAGGATACCGGCTACTTTCAGGATTACGTCTTTGGCCGAAGTCCAGCCGCTCATTTTACCGGTCAGCTTTACGCCAATCAGTTTGGGCATTTTCAGTTCCCAGGGCAGGCCGGCCATTACGTCCACCGCATCGGCCCCGCCCACACCAATGGCAATCATACCCAGACCGCCGGCGTTGGGGGTATGGGAATCGGTACCGATCATCATGCCGCCGGGGAACGCATAGTTTTCCAACACTACCTGGTGGATGATACCGGCGCCGGGTTTCCAGAAACCGATGCCGTATTTATTGGAAATGGAAGAAAGAAAATCGTATACTTCCTTGTTTACGTCCAGCGCCGTCTTCAGGTCTTCCTTCGCGCCGGTTTTTGCCTGGATAAGATGGTCGCAGTGAACGGTGGAAGGCACCGCTACTTTTTCCCGGCCGCAGGTCATGAACTGCAGCAGCGCCATCTGTGCCGTAGCGTCCTGCATGGCAACGCGGTCCGGCATGAAATCTACATAATCCACCCCGCGGGCGTAAGCTTTGTTAGTAGCTTCAAAGAGATGGCTGTATAAAATTTTCTCTGCTAAAGTCAGTGGCCGTCCTACCAGTTTACGGGCTGCCGCTATTTTTTCCGGCATGGATGCGTAAACTTTCTTAATCATATCCAGATCAAAAACCATAGTAATTATGTTTTGATATTGTTAAAAAGGTGGTGCGAAGTTACCTAAAAAAGGGGTTCAGGGAAAGTAAGGGTATTGTACATTTTTGCGCAAAATTTTAATTTAGGGGTATGAATCGTTTCCGACGCTTCATTGAATGGCAGGCATTTGGCGTTTGTACCGCCATTGGCGACAGACTGGGTATTGCCACGTCCCGCATCCGCACCTGGTTTGTCTATATCTCCTTTCTTACCATGGGCTCGCCCCTCATCATCTATTTCATACTTGCCTTCTGGATGAATATGAAGCGCTATATTACCGCCGTTCGCCGGAACCCTGTCAAATATGAATAACCACGCCAGGTCCCGGTTTCATGATACAATACCCAAGCCATAGGGTGGCACGCTTTGTGAATGCAATGAGAGGTTATGGATAAAAAGCAGCACATCCAGTGATCAGGTTTGATTACTCCTTCGATGATTATCAACTGTTGTTGCAGGGACTTGCCCAAAAGCTCAATACGCCGATTGTCAACGACCGGATCGTCTTTCCCAAAGAGTATGGCGAAGGTTATTATAAAATCGTTCACCTGCCCAACGGCATACAGGCAGGATTGATAGATATTACGCTGAACAGTGACTGGTTCATTTACCGCCATCAACAATCTGAAAAGGAATACTACATCCTCCGTTTTGATGAAATAACGGTGCCGGGCACACTAATTATCTCCATAGCAGATGAAAAGGTTACGGAAAAAAATGTGACCACCTCCATGGCATATCTCATCAGTTCGGTATTCGACTGGTCATATTATGGTACGGCTGGTTCGCAGTTGCGGGGCGTGACCGTTATTTTTCATAAAGAATGGCTGGCGCAGTACCTCGATCTCGAATCCACAGAAGATGTATTGTCGAAATACATTTCCATGAAGGCCGACAAGCTGCATATGGAACCACTGGACGCCCAATACCGGCAATGGATGCAGACCATTTTTGAAAGCGAAGAAGACAACCCGCTTCGCACTACCATCATACAGAACCGGATCATGCTGATGATAGAACGTTTTTTCGATCACCTGATTACGAAAATGCGCGAAAGTCCTAAAACCACTGCCCTTGCTCCGGAAGATATCAACCGTGTAATTGCCGTTGAAGCCATACTCACGAAAGATTTGTTTGAGCCGCCGCCCACCATTCAGCAACTCGCCCGCCAGGTTTCTGTAAGCGAATCAAAACTGAAAAAAGATTTTAAAAAAATGTACGGGCTGCCCATTTATGAATATTATCAGAAAGCCCGTATGAAAATTGCCCGGGACAAGTTGATGACCGGCAAACATTCTGTAAAAGAAGTAGCCATGGAACTGGGCTATGCCAACATCAGCAATTTTACTGCAGCCTTCAAAAAGCAATTCGGGGTGCTTCCCAGCACGCTCCTGAATTAAGTTGTGCGTACCTGATGGTACGATATTTTAATACCTGTATAAAATCAATAACACTTGTTCGTATAACCGGATGATGTACAGCACAAGGCCGGTGAATTATGGAACGGGGCAACCAATGCAGGCACTATTAAATCCATTGCAGGTATTCTGTCCGGCTTATCCACAATATTTTTGCACCGGATTTTCAAGCACAACGAGAGTTTTTGGTAAAGGCCCCGTTTTTAACCGGTATCCCTGTGAAGCGTACGGCTCCTGATTGAAAACTTAGTAGAAAAGCGATACCCTCATAACCCTAAATAACCGTACCGGATCTCTAAAAATCAACAACCCCGTGTAAAACAATATGTTAAGCTTCCTTAGGGGGGCTTTTCCTTTTTTTGGACAAATCCTCCGGCTTTATTGGCACGATCTGTGAACCGGGCAGTTAGCAAAAACGCGTGTAGCTACAAATGTGCTGCAGGCAACGGGCAATTTTTTGTTTACCCGTTATGAATGATTGCTACCAGTATTTCATGAACATGTTTACAGTTGGACCTGCTATGAAAAAAATGGCGGTTGAAGCGGTGAGTGAGGCGTGCCGTTAACCTTCCGCAAACATCAGAGATGAGAATAGTGTTGCCTCAGGAGAGGCTGTCTCAATGGTATTGAGCAGCCTCTCCTTATTTTCGTTTATGCAATCACGTCTTCGCCCAGGACAACAAACCACCGATAGAACAAATCCGCCGGTATTGGTTTGTGATGCTCGCGGCCGGTCCGGACCGCTCACACGACAGAAGCAGTTTTTTAAAGATTGGCATCCTTCAGATACTGCTGCATTTCCTGCTGGTATTGTTTGGCCGCTTCAGCCGCCTTTGCCGCAAAATCTTCACCTGTTGATGCATAAATCACCGCGCGACTAACGTTTACCAATATCCCAACATTCTTGTTCATGGCCTTCTTAGAAATTTCTTCCAGGCTACCGCCTTGCGCGCCTACGCCCGGTACGAGGTAAAAATGGTCCGGCGTTAGCTTGCGGATATTGACAAATTGGTCGGCCTGTGTGGCACCGATGACAAACATAAGGTTATCCGGGCTGCCCCAGCCGGACGCAGTTTGCAACACTTTTTCGTACAACAAAGCCTCACCGGAAGGTTGCAGTTCAAAATCCTTTGCACCGGGGTTAGAGGTTAATCCCAGCAGTATGGTCCATTTGCCTTTATATTCCAGGAAGGGCTTTACACTGTCTGCACCCATATACGGCGCAACCGTAATAGCATCAAAATCGAGCGCTTCAAAAAAAGCTTTGGCATACTGGGTGGAGGTGTTGCCGATATCGCCCCGCTTGGCATCGGCAATACGAAAATGCGAATTGGGAATATAATCCAGTGTTTTCTGCATAGCCTCCCAGCCCGATAATCCCAATGCTTCATAAAAAGCTGTATTGATCTTATAGCTCACGCAATAATTTTTGGTGGCATCAATGATCGCCTTGTTGAAGGCAAATACAGGATCGGGTTCAGAGAGCAGATGCCTCGGAATTTTCGTGATGTCGGTATCGAGCCCGATACAGAGATAGGATTGTTTGGTACGAATCTGTTCTACCAGTTCTTGACGGTTCATGCGTAAGTTGCGTGTTGTTGTAGAATTTGTTGCAGTACATGGGCAAATTGCCACACTTCTTCAAAAGTATTGTATAGAGGCACAGGCGCCAGCCGGATCACATTGGGTTCGCGCCAGTCGGTAATGATGCCCCGCGCGGTGAGCGCTTCAAATATTTTCTTTCCATGCTGCAGCATGTGCATAGACACCTGGCAACCACGTTCTGCTTCTGCCCGCGGTGTAATGAATTCGATGGTTGGCGTTGTTTGCGCCCGGTTGATGTCATCCAACAAAAACCATAACCAGGCATTTAACAATTTTCTTTTTGCCTGCAGTTGTTCCCACCCGGCTTCTTCAAATATTTCCAGCGCCGCCCGGTGCGCCGCATAGAGCAAGGGCGAAGGGGTGCTTAACTGCCATCCTTCTGCCGATGCAATGGGCCTGAACCCTTTTTCCATCAGGAACCGCGTAGCCTTATCATATCCCCACCAGCCGGCAAAGCGTGGCAGGTCCTGCGTATGATAACGTTCATGCACATACGCGCCACCAATACCACCGGGACCTGAGTTGAGGTATTTGTAACTGCACCAGCAGGCAAAGTCAACATCCCAGTTGTGCAATTGCAGTGGAATATTGCCAATGGCGTGGGCAAGATCAAAACCCACCTTAGCGCCGGCAGCATGTGCCGCGCGTGTGATCGCTTCCATATCAAACACCTGGCCGGTATAATAATTTACGCCGCCCCACAGCACCAGCGCCAGTTCGTCCTTGTACTGTTCAATAGTGCTGAGTATATCTTCCGGGGCAATGCGGTGGGTACCCAGGCGTGGCCCTACTTCAATAATCACCTCTTCCGGATCAAGACCATGGTGTTTTACATGCGTTTCCAGCATGTACTGGTCGCTGGGAAAAGCCTTGGCCTCGCAAATGATTTTATTGCGTTTGCCCTCCGGACGATAAAAACTTACGAGCATCAGGTGGAGGTTCACCGTCAGTTGGTTCATGGCCACCACTTCATGCGCACCGGCGCCTGCCAGCATGGCCAGTTGTTTGGTAAGCCGGTCGTGATAATGCATCCAGGGTTGCTCGCCCATAAAAAAACCTTCCACACCATAGGAAGCCCAGGCATCCATCACCTGCTGCATATAGTGCGCGGTCCGCACCGGCTGCAGTCCCAGTGAGTTGCCGAGAAAATAGATCTGCTGTTTGCCTTCCGCAGCGGGAATGATAAATTCCGCGCGGAAACGTTGCAGCGGATCTTCCTGGTCCAGTTTTAACGCGAACTCCCGGCTATTTTCAAAATCATTTTTCATTTATTCCTAAACGTTAGTACAGGTTATATAGTCCCGGTTTTTCCACCGTCAACCGGAATGCTCACCCCATTAACATAAGAAGCGGCCGGCGAAGCCAGGAAGGCGGCCACTGCCGCCAGCTCTGCAGGTTCTCCAAAGCGACGCATGGGGATGTCTTTCAGCATATTGTTTTCGATATCGCTTACCGGTACGTTTTGCTTTGCCGCATTGCCTTCTATCAGGCTCTGCAATCGCTGTGTTTTGGTAAAACCAGGCAGAATATTGTTGACGGTAATGTTGAATTGTCCCACTTCATTCGCCAGGATTTTTGCCCAGGTGGCCACAGCCCCGCGCACTGTGCCCGAAACAGCCAGATTGGTAATGGGAATACGCACTGAAGTGGATATAATATTGATGATACGTCCATAGCCGGCATTTTTCATGCCCGGTAAACAGGCTTTTACCAGTAGCTGGCTGCAGATGAGGTGCTGGTCAAAGGCCAGGCGAAAATCCTCATCCGTAGCATCCAGTACGGAGCCCGGTGGGGGACCACCGGTATTGTTTACGAGTATGTGTACCGGTTGTTTTTTGACATGGTCCTCTATGGCGCGTTTCACCGCATCAGGCTGACTGAAATCGGCTACCAGGTAAGCATGTTGCTGACGCAAGGCAATATCCAGTGTTTGCACTGCCGCCTGCAGCCTTGCTTCGTTCCGCGCCATCAGGGTGCAGTTCGCTCCCAGCAGCGCCAGTTCTTCGGCAATGGCGAGTCCAATTCCCTGAGAGCTGCCGCATATCACTGCGTTCTTTCCTTCCAGCGAAAGTTGCATAATGTTTTTTTTCGTCGGGCAAACCTACAGAAAAAGCGTCAATCAGGGGGAGAATGCAAAAACCTGAGATCGCGATGAAACGGGATGCCCTTATAGATAAAAAGGGAAGCGTCTATATATGAAGCGGGATGCCGCTATAAAGGTTAGCTGCGGGGTTGACAAGTGCAGAAAAAATATTTGGTCACTTATGTTACTTTGTGAAGTTATTTCCTTTCAAACAGATCCGGGTAATCCGTAATAATGCCATCTACCCCCAATTCCTGCAATTCCCTGATCTTTTTCTTATCGTTCACCGTCCAGGGAATCACTTTCATGTTTTTCTGATGGCAGGCGTCTACCAGTTCCTTTGTAACAAGCTGCCAGGCTGGACTATAAATAGCCGGAACAAAACCCAGTTCTTCGAGGTGTTTGTCGAGCGGTCTCTTATCAAAAGCTTCTATCAGCGCGGCCGTGCGAATGCCGGGATATTTACTGTTGATGATTTTAAGGGTGCGAAAATCGAATGACTGGATGATGACCCTGTCTGCAATTTTCTTTTTGCGGATCACATTCATCAACAGTTCTACAAATTCTTCGGGGGCAGGATGGTAAATATTATCGGTGAAAGGGCTACACTTGGTTTCGATATTGTAAAATACCTTGTTGATGCCTTTTAATTTGACCGATGCTTCAACATTGTCAATCACATCGCTCAGCAAGGGTTTGGTGGCTTTCAGTTTGTTCTGGCGGGGGAAGCGCGGATGCGGTTTCATACCTACATCGTATTGCTGTGTTTCAGCAAAAGTCATCTGATAGATATTCAGGCTGCGTTCTTCCTCCGCGGTCACATATTCACCATTGGGTTTGGTAGTAATGTCGTGGTTGAAATAGTGGTCGTGACTTAATATCACCTGTTTGTCTTTGGTAATCACCACATCCATTTCGAGGGTGGTTACCTGCATATCCAGTGCGGCCAGCATGGCCGGCAAGGTATTTTCGGGCATCAGTCCGCGACAGCCGCGGTGTCCTTCCTTATCAAATGCGGGCAACATGGCCTGTTTTGTATTCCTGGTAACATGACACGCAATAACCATTGCTAAGATGAACATGAGTTCAATGGCTTCCTTCGCTTTATTCATGTCCTGATGATTGATTGATAACGGGCTTTTCAGTATACAACCCGGCTGCCCTCTTTTTCATTTCTGCTGCAATGAGGCCGGCATCGCCACCCTGTTGCTCCAGTTTTTCAATGACGGTGTAATAATCATCCCGCTCACGGTTCTGGCTAAGCTTGAACAGGTTGTCGAGTTTCGTCACTTCAACTGCAAAACCTACAATGGCTTTGCTCATTTGGGCCACATATGCTTCCGGAAGTTTTTCAAACAAGGAAGGGGAATGCTCATTGTTTTCAAAGCGGAAGGTCAGTTCTTTCAGGATATCGGTCAGTTCATGCTCGTCCAGCAAGTGAATAATGCCCTGTGCATGAACAGTAATGTAATTCCAGGTGGAGCCCTGTTGGGGGTTTTTATACCAACTGGCGCTTACATAGGTATGCGGACCGGAAAATATCGCCAATACCTTTGGGTTGGCTAGGAAAGCTTTGTGATGGTCGGTTTTTCTTTTGATATGCCCGTAGATATACAATTTGTTTTCACGCTCTTTCAGGAAAACGGGCACATGCGTAGCCACCGGTCTGCCGTCTGCATCGCAACCGCAGAGTGTAATAAAAGGATGCTGTTCCATAAACTGCCTTACAACAGTGGCGTCATGTTCTATGAATACCGGCAGGCTATACATGACAACGAAGATATAGAGAATTGGCCAGTAATGCGTTGGTCTTTTAGTTATCGGAACAATAGGCTACATTAGTGGCATATCCCCGGATATGAAAATCTTTTATCTGCTACGCTTATCCGGGCCGTTATACTGCTTTTTTTGGTACTGCTACCGGTCAGGCACAAACCGACAATACCTGAAGGCAGATATCCTTACGCAGCCAGTGGCAACTGATGCCACCACTGCGGCCATCGGTCCGGAACAAGCCCGGTCCAGGCAGTATGAGTCAGCGACAAACGATACCACCACTGCGATGCAGGCGCGTATTGGATTCAGGCAATGAACAAGTAGAGGTGCGTAAAACTCCCGCAAGGACAAAATAGTTTTACTCAATCACTTCGGCCGTTTTCAATGCGCTCACATTTGCATTGCGCATCGATATGCTGCGGATGGCATTGGCGGCAAAGTCTTCAAATGCTTTACGGCTGATATAATCATCGCTCACCATTACCGGCACGCCGATATCACCGCCTTCGCGAATGGATTGCACCAGCGGAATTTGTCCCAGGAAGGGAATTTCATATTCTTCTGCAAGTTTCTTACCACCTTCTTTCCCAAAAATATAATAGCGGTTATCGGGCAATTCGGCAGGAACGAAATAGCTCATGTTTTCCACCAAACCAATAATGGGCACCCTGATCTGCGCCTGGCTGAACATGGCAATGGCCTTTTTGGCATCGGCCAGCGCCACATCCTGGGGAGTAGTTACGATCACGGCCCCGGTTACCGGCACTGTTTGCACCAGGGTGAGGTGAATATCCCCGGTGCCGGGCGGCATATCGATCACGAGATAATCCAGTTCGTCCCAATACACATCCGTAACAAACTGGCGGATAGCACTGCTGGCCATGGGGCCGCGCCAGATCACGGCATTTTTTTCATCTACAAGTAAACCAATACTCATGAGTTTGATGCCAAAACGCTCCAGGGGAACGATCATCCCTTTTTCTCCTCCCACGTTCATCATCATGGGGCGTTCGCCGCGCACTCCGAACATGATTGGTACGCTGGGGCCGTAAATATCGGCGTCCATCAATCCCACTTTTGCACCGCCCTGCGCAATGGCCAATGCAAGATTGGCAGCAACGGTACTTTTTCCTACACCGCCCTTACCGCTAACCACGGCAATGACATTTTTTACGCCCGGCAAAACGGCGCGGGCATCTTTTCTGTTGGAGGTGGTGCTGGCGGTAAAGTTCACTTTTACATTGGCATCTTTATTCACCAGCGACTTTATGGCATCTGCGCATGCCTTGCCGATCATATCTTTCAGCGGACATGCAGGTGTGGTCAATACAACTGTAAATGAAACATTATTGCCCTGGATCACAATATCCTTCACCATGTTCAACGTAACAATATCCTGTCCCAGGTCGGGCTCCTGTACATTCCTTAGTGCCTCTACAACTTTTTCCTCCGTCATCATCTAATTGTTTTGTTAAAAAGAATTGTTGCCGCAAAATTAACCATTCAACCCCGTATTTTGTTGTAGTAATTAAGGCATAATCTCTATATTTGAAACGGATGAAAAAATATCTACTATTCGTATGCCTGAGTGCTTTGGCTATTCCGTTTACTGCCAATGCGCAGTTTGAAAGCCTGAAGGACTCTGTAGTACAATTGTATGGTGTGGTGATGACTGCCGACAGTCTGCAGGCCATTCCTTATGTCACTGTGCAGGTGCAGGGACAGCGCCGTGGCACCATGACGAATGAGGAAGGTGTTTTTTCTATTGTGGTGTTGAAGGGAGACAAGATCGAATTTTCGCACGTAGGTTATCAGCCGAAGCTGGCAGAAATTCCCCGCGATTTGGAAGGCAACCAGTACAGTTTGATACAGCTGATGATTACCGACACCACGTATCTCAGCGCCACCATCATACGACCACGTCCCACCCGCGAACAATTTGAACGCGACTTCGTAAACATCCAGATACCAGACGACCAGATAGAAATTGCGCGAAAGAACACCGATGAAAGTAAACGGAGAATATGGGCGCAAACCATTCCTACCGATGGTCGTGAGAACAGCAATATGCTGTTGAACAACAATGCCCGCCGATATTACTACAGTGGCCAGGCCCCGCCTCAAAATATATTCAATCCTTTTGCGTGGGCAGAATTTATCAAGGCGTGGAAGCGGGGCGATTTCAAGAACAAGAACAAGTAACGTTTTCCCCGAATCGGATTATTCAATCCATCTCTCCTGGTATACGGCCATCCATCTCAAACTATTTTCTACATTTGTCGCCATTCCACAAAACCAAACAAAAACTACTATGGCCGTAAAAAAAGTAGCCGTAATTGGCGCCGGCACTATGGGAAACGGTATTGCTCATGTATTTGCACAAAATGGATTTACAGTTTCCCTGGTTGATGTGCAGGCTGCCCAGTTGGAAAAAGCGCTACAAACGATTGCAAAAAACTTCGACCGGCAGATTGCCAAAGGTTCTGCCACCGAAGAACAGAAACTTACTGCTTTAAAAAACATTACTACCACTACGCAACTGGCAGATGGCGTAAAGCAGGCAGCGCTCGTAGTGGAAGCTGCTACGGAGAACACAGCACTGAAGCTGAAAATCTTCCAACAACTGGATGAAGCGGCAGCACCCGGTACTATACTGGCTACCAATACTTCTTCCATCTCCATTACAAAAATTGCCGCCGCCACCAAAAGACCTGCACAGGTAATCGGTATGCATTTTATGAACCCCGTGCCGGTGATGAAACTGGTGGAAATCATCAATGGTTATGCTACCAAACAGGAAGTAACAGATACGATTGTATCGCTCAGTCGCCAACTGGGCAAAGTGCCCTGTGTGGTGAATGATTATCCCGGCTTCATCGCCAATCGCATACTGATGCCCATGATCAATGAAGCTATTTTCAGTTTGTACGAAGGTGTGGCCGGTGTAGAAGAAATTGATACCGTGATGAAACTGGGTATGGCGCATCCGATGGGGCCGTTGCAACTGGCCGATTTCATCGGGCTGGACGTGTGTCATAGTATACTGCAGGTACTGCACGATGGGTTCGGCAACCCGAAATATGCGCCCTGTCCCCTGCTTACCAACATGGTAACGGCCGGTTATCTAGGCGTAAAAAGCGGTGAAGGATTTTACAAGTATACGCCGGGCAGCAAAGAGTTGGTGGTGAGTGAGCGTTTCAAAAAATAACTGGTTTTGAATGGTTACATTGTCATGGCTGTGACAGTGTAACCATTCAACTTTTAATCATATCATTATACCTTTTTTACTTCCACTCCCTTTATATCATTCAGCCTGTACAATGCCTCGTCCAGCCTGTTTTTGGGAATGCCGATGGTCATGCTGCAAAACAACTGCATTTCCTGCTGGTGCACGGTGCAGTTGCATTGCCTGATCACCTGCATTACATCGTTCATGACGGTATAATCAAATTGCAGGCTATAGTTTATTTCCACTGGCTTCTGTACTACCGGCGTTACCTGCAGGGCAAGCGCTGCTGCGGATTTGTAAGCGTTGATCAGTCCGGGCACGCCCAGCAATGTGCCGCCAAAATATCGTACCACGATGATAAGCGTATTGGTCAGCTGGCGACTATCTATCTGTCCCAGTATAGGTCTGCCTGCGGTTCCGGAAGGTTCCCCGTCGTCGCTTACCCGAAAAACATTTTTATCGAGACCAATGCGATAGGCAAAGCAATGATGCGTTGCTTTGGGATGTTCTTTTTTGATGACATCCAGGTGGGCTTTGAATTCTTCTACTGAGGCAATAGGCCACGCGTAGGCAATGAATTTGCTGCCCCGGTCCTTGAATTCTGCCGTGCCGGGCTTTTCGATGGTATAATAAAAATCCTGTTCACTCATAATTTAACCAAATGCTATCAATGCAATGGCGGCCAGCGATAACGCAATACCCAGCCTGTTGATCGACGATAATTTTTCCTTGAACAGCCACCCTGCTGCGAGGGCGCTGATCAATACGATGCCCATATTATTTACCGGTATCACTACCGAACTGTTGCCGGTGTATCCTTTCAATGCATACATCAGGCACCAGATGGAAAAATAATTGGGAATACCGATGGCCATGCCGGCTACGATGGCTCTTGCATCGAACCGCTGCCGGCCGGTGGCAAATATCCATCCCAGCAGGCAAATGCCAATGGATGATGCAGAAGAAAAAGCTGTGATAAGGTAAGCGTCCTGGTTGGCGGGACCCAGGAACGACTGCTCTACAAATTTGATCATGGCGTCCAGCAGGCCGCTGCCTATAAATAATACCAACGGCGCCAGCCATAGCAGCAGCGGCACCTTTTTGTTTTGCGCCATAACACCCTCAGGAAGCATTTCAATTGCTTTGTCTTTCTTATTGTTGCGGGCTTCTTTTTGCTCCATAATGCCTTCCGGATGCTTGCTGTCTTTCTCGTAGCTGCCGGCTTGTTTCTGCTCCGCAGAGGGCCAGAAAGTGAACACCACTGCGGCAAGCGCCAATGCTATGCCTGCTATCTTCCAAATCGTATAAGGATCACCGTAATAATACAAGGAGAATACGAAGGGAATGACCAGCGACAACTTATAAGCCACTACTGCCACAGCCACTCCAATCCGCTGCGCGATGAAGGCTACAAGGTTGAACATGGCAATAAAACCGGCGCCCATTACCAATGCCCAGGGAAACCACGTTTCTGTGATGGTTGTTTCATCCCAGGGCGAGCCGCCCTGCACTACCGTGCCGGTAACTACGCAGCTGATATAATTGAAAACAATGGCCTGCAGGTTGTTGATACGAAAACGTTCAACCAGTTTGAATGATAAGGTGAGCCAGGAAGTGAGTACAATGCTGCTGAGGAGAAACAGTAAACTCGTCAATGGAGAACAGTTTGCGGGTTTACAAAATAGTGGATGGTATCGGATTGAATGGTTTCCTGGTGCACCAGTTTGCTCACCGGTAATTGCGGTGCCGGAATGCCATCGTGCGCTGAGGTGGAACTGCTTCGGATCAGGCGGATTTCATCCCATACGCCTGCATCGATAAATGATTGCAGCAGGCGCGCGCCTCCTTCCACCAGCACGCTCATGATCTTTAGCTGGTACAGGGCATGTACTACCTGGTGTACGATGTCTACATCTTCTGTTACCTGGTAATAAAGCAGGTTGCCAGCTTCCTCGTGTTTGTGTTTATTGAAAACGATCGTTCGCACCGGGCCATTGAACAATTGCAAATGTGAAGGAAGTCGCAAGTCCATATCGATCACCAGTCGCACGGGGCTGGGGCCAAACCATAACCGATTGGTAAGTGCCGGGTTATCGAATTGCGCGGTGTTGGTGCCTACGAGTATCGATGTTTCTTCGCTGCGCCATTTGTGCACCAGTCGGTTGGTGATTGCATTGCTGATGAGCAGGCGGCCATAATCAGCCTGTGCAATTTTGCCGTTGGCTGTTTCGGCCCATTTCAAAATAATATATGGACGATGATGGGTATAAAATCCAATAAAGCGTTTATTGAGCGCGCGTGCTTCCTTTTCCAGTATGCCTGTGGTAACGGTTATGCCGGCGGACTGGAGTTTGGCGATGCCGCGTCCGTTGACCTGTGCGAAGGGGTCCTGGCAGCCGATTACAACAGCGGGAATTTGTTTTTCGATGATGAGATCGGCGCAGGGAGGTGTTTTACCATAATGGACACAGGGTTCCAGGCTGACGTATAAAGTAGATTCGGCTATGAGCGGACGATCGGCTTCTTTTACGGAGGCAATGCAATTTACTTCCGCATGGGGACCGCCGTATTGTTCATGCCAGCCTTCACCGATGATGCGGCCGTTGTGCACGAGGACGGCGCCTACCATAGGGTTGGGCGCAACGTAGCCAGCGCCTTTTCGGGCGAGTTGGAGGCAACGGTGCATGTATGGGTGGTGGGTGACCATGAGGGAGGAGGTGGTTTCAATTCCTCAATGAATCATAATAATAGAATGCAATAAGGGGCAAAGATATTTTAAATGGGTGAATGTGCACGACTACTACAAATTATCCCCCCTCCCCGCTCTCCACAAATTCCCTAAGTTTGCCCCCATGACCTTTCACGAAGCACAACAACAATTATCAACCCAACTCAAAACCATCTACGATGCGCGCGAAGCAGCCACCATTACCAATTGGGTTATGGAACACGTAACCGGTCTGACAAAAATTGACCGACTGGTACAAAAAACATCCCACATGCCAGCTGAGCAGTTACAACAACTACAGCAATACACCGCCGCCCTGCTCACCCACCAACCCGTTCAATACGTTCTCCAGGAAGCCTGGTTCGACGGCATGAAATTATTTGTAAACGAACATGTACTTATACCCCGACCGGAAACAGAAGAACTCGTAGCGTGGATCGTACATGATATTCAAACAACCCACCCCGACTTCACCGGCACTATGCTCGACATCGGCACCGGCAGCGGATGCATTCCTGTTGCATTAAAGAAACGCTTACCATCAGCCACTGTCATCGCTTGTGATGTAAGTGAAAGAGCTTTGGCAGTAGCCAAACAAAATGCCACGACACATCTTACGCCCATAGCATTTATAGCGGTTGATTTTCTCAATGAACAAAGCCGTCAGCAATTACCTTCCTGCCATATCCTGGTAAGCAATCCGCCATACATACCAAAGAAAGACATGGCTTCCATGCATCAAAACGTAGTAGCTTTTGAACCGCATCTCGCCTTGTTTGTAGAAGATGATGATCCCTTCCTGTTCTATAACGCCATCGCCTCATTTGCACAAACGCATTTATTGCCTGGTGGAATGATTTACGTAGAAATTCATGAAGAACTCGGCAATGGCGTAATGGAAGTGTTCAGTGCAAAAGGCTTGACAGAAGTGACAATACGAAAAGATATGTCGGGGAAAAACAGAATGGTGCGCGCAAAGAAAAATACCTGAAGACGTCCTCCTACTTCTCCACATCTGTATCTACCAGCAACGTAGACCGCGCGCCCAAATCCCGCGCAATGCGCATCACAGCCACCACATTCTCCAGCGGCACTGATTTATCCGCATTGATAGCAATCGTTGCCTGCGTAGAATCCTTCACAATCATTGGCTGTACAAATTCACGCATTTCGGCAATATTCACCTGCTTTCCATTGATGATATATTCACCGGTGGGCTTGATGTTCACAATCACCGTTTGCTTGGCCTTGGTATCGCTTTTTGCCTTGGGTTGCGAAAGCCTGATCACATTGGGATTGGCCAGCGTAGAAACGATCAGGAAGAAGAATAACAAAATGAACATGATGTCATTCAACGCCCCGGCGTGCATTTCAGGATGTTGCTTTAATCTTCTCCGGATATTCATTCCTTCTGTTTTGCTTTTCTCCGGCAGGCACTAACCTGCCCCTGAATGTTGTTTGTTGTTCGCTCCGTTTACCGGGTAGGTTCCTGCAGGATGTCAATAAATTCAGCACTGGCGGCTTCCATGCGGTTAACCGTCTTATCTATCTGCGCATGCAGGAAGTTATAGCCGATATAGGCCAGCAGACCAATGGTAAGCCCCACAGCAGAAGTGATCAGCTTGGTATAAATACCGCCTGCTATCGTTTCGGTGCTGAACTCATGCGTGGTATTGATGTTGTAAAACAACTGCAGCATACCGATCAAGGTTCCCAAAAAACCAAACATCGGCGCTATGCCATACACCAGCGACAGTACAGAAAGATTGCGCTCCATTTTGTACACTTCCAGTTTGCCCACATTTTCCATACTCTTTTCAATAGCGTCAATAGGTTTGCCAATCCGCTGCAGCCCTTTGTCGATCATGCGTGCAACGGGGTTGGGTGTATTCTTGGCCAGGGACCGCGCAGCAGCTACGTTGCCGCTGAAAACATTGTCCCGAATGATGTACATGAAATTGGGATCAATTTTGCTCGCCTTACGAATGGCAATAAGGCGTTCAAAAAAGAAAAAAACCGCCAGCACAAACAACAGCCCGAGCGGAATCATCAGCGGACCGCCATTGGCCAGCATTTCCATTATATTCATGGAGGGAGGAGGGGTTCCGGCAACATCCTGGGCTCGCGTAGCAGTATCAACAGCTGGACTACCAATTTGTAAAAAAAACCAATTCATCCGGTGTTTTTTTGATGTGTAAATGTACTCAAATGTGTGCCTAAAACGGAGTGCCCGTCTTAATATTTCTTAAAACTTTGTTAGGAATGTGATCAAGTTGTGAATATCGCACAAGCGGTAAGCAGCGCAGGAAACAATTTAACAATTCAGGAATGCAACAATACGACCCCATCCTACAATGATTTACCTTTGATGTAATATGAGCACAGCAACAGACAACCGGTACGAAGTGATTATTGTGGGAGGAGGGCCCATCGGACTTGCCTGCGGACTGGAAGCGCAGAAAGCAGGTCTTTCCTATTGCATTATTGAAAAAGGCTGCCTGGTGAATTCCCTGTACAATTATCCCCTGAATATGACCTTTTTTTCTACGTCGGAAAAACTGGAGATCGGGGGTATTCCGTTTGTTTCCAACAACAATAAACCCACGCGGCCAGAGGCACTGGAATACTACCGTCGCGTGGCTGTATCGCATCATCTCACTATTCACCTGCAGGAAGAAGTAAAAGAAATTCTGCCGGCAAACGGGCGCTATACCGTAGTAACTACCCGCCATTCCTATTCGGCCAAATACGTGATCATTGCCACCGGCTTTTACGATATACCGGTAAAGATGAACATTCCCGGCGAAGACCTGCCCAAAGTGACGCACTATTACAAAGACCCGCATTTTTACGCCATGCAGAAAGTAGTGGTCGTTGGCGCCAGCAATTCTGCTGTAGATGCCGCACTGGAAACCTACCGCAAGGGTGCCGAAGTAACCATGGTAGTGCGCGGACCGGAAATCGGCAAACGGGTAAAATACTGGGTGCGGCCCGATATAGAAAACCGCATCAAGGAAGGCAGCATACGCGCCTACTTCAATGCAACGCTGAAGGCTATACGAGAAAAGGAAGTGGATATTGAAACGCCCGAAGGCATGGTGACCATCGAAAACGATTATGTAATTGCCATGACCGGTTACCAACCCAATTGCGCTTTCCTGCAACAGGTGGGCATTACCTTGTCCAACGACGAAAAACGGCAACCGCAATACAACCCCGATACTATGGAAACCAATATGCCCAATATCTTCCTGGCCGGCGTTATTTGCGGCGGTATGGAAACCCATGTGTGGTTTATTGAAAATTCACGTGACCATGCCGTGCTGATCATGAAAGAAATACTGGCCAAAGAAGGTGCGCACCGGCTTTCGTTGGCGTCAACCGGTTTCACTTGTACATCGTCAAGAAAAAAGTAGTATTCATCCCGGTAATCCGCCTGGTTAATGGCATAATCGTTACGCTTGAAACAACCGATGGTAATATACCCTTCTTCTCCCGTTGCTGTATACAATAAACGGATGCGCTGCCATTCACTATGAGGTTTGCGCACACTATCGAACCCGTTGGCTGACCTTAGTTGGGGACTGATCTCCGTGAATCTTCTTTTTTCAACCAGGAAATCGTTGGCAGAAAAGCAGATGCCGATGCTGTCGAGAATATTGTACTTCGAAAAGACATACATCGACACTTCATATTGCTTTCCCGGCTGCATGCCGCAAAGCAACCGCGTGCGGATGAAATTGCTACCGACTGCTGGTTTGCCTGTTACCACTTCGTTGCCACCCTTCATCCGAAACACCCAACCCGACATTCAACGCTCAGCTTTTTTCTTCCCATATGCAAGCCAGGTGTACAATGGTTTCCACGCTTTTCTGCATATCCTGTACGCTTACGTATTCATGTTTGCCGTGAAAAGCCATTTCGCCGGTAAAAAGGTTCGGACAGGGCAGTCCCATGAAAGACAGGCGGGAACCATCTGTTCCGCCACGCGCGCTCATTTCCAGCACCTCCACCCCTGCCCTCCGGATGGCTTCCTTTGCATAGTCAGCAACCTGCGGGTGCTGGTCCAGCACTTCTTTCATGTTACGGTATTGTTCTTTTACGAAAAAATCAGCGCGGGCGCCGGGGAAACGGCGTAAAATTATTTCGAGATTATCGCGGAGGTAGTTTTCGTAGGCGTGCAGTTTGTGCGTTACAAAATCGCGAATGATCAGTTCCACCTTTGCTTTCTCAGCAATTCCTTCCATATATACCGGGTGTACAAAACCGTATCGCCCTTCGGTGCTTTCGGGAGAGAGTTCGTCTTTGGGCAGCGATTCAAGAAAGGCTGCAGCCACTTTCAGGGCATTTACCAGTTTGTCTTTTGCATAACCCGGATGGGCGCTCACGCCGTAAAAGGTAATGGTAACGCTGTCGGCGCTGAAGGTTTCATCTTCAAATGCGCCCCGTTCGCCAGCGTCGAGGGTATAGGCATACTGCGCACCCAGTTTTTGAAGGTCTACATGGTCTACGCCCCGGCCGATCTCTTCATCAGGCGTAAACAATATTTTGATGGCGCCATGTTTCACTTCCGGATGCGTCATAAAGAAATGCGCCATGTCCATGATCACGGCCACGCCGGCCTTGTCGTCGGCGCCGAGCAGGGTGGTGCCGGAGGCAGTAATGATATCTTCGCCTTTCTTTTTTAACAGGTACGGGTGTTCGGAAGGTGATATTACCTGCGAAGGGTCATCGGGCAGCACAATATCGCCGCCATCATAGTTTTCATGCACGACAGGTTTTACGTTGGCCCCGGTACAATCAGGCGCGGTGTCCATATGGGCGCAAAAACAGATTACCGGCACCGGTTTGGTGGTATTGGCCGGGATGGTGGCATACACATATCCATATTCGTCAAGCATGGCATCGCGCACACCCATGGCCTGCAGTTCCTGCACCAGCAACCTGCCCAGGTTTTTCTGTTTTTCAGTAGAAGGTTTGCTATTGGAATGCGGGTTACTCTGCGTATCAATCACTACATACCGTAAAAATCTTTCCTTTACTGTAAAAGCATATTGGTGAAACATGTAAGCTGTATTTTTGGCAAGATAGGATTTCAGGGAGAAACCGCCGCCTTGCGGCCATGCAGCAAACGTTGGGAGCGAACTATCTTATAAACGCAATACATTTCGCAGGTAACAACGCTGTGGTTGCTTTGTTATTTGCCTATCGTTAATTGAAATTTATTCACAACGATGCCCGCAATTCAACAAGGATGGACAAGAGCCATTGTCTTTTTTGCAGTTTATGTTGGCGCTATCATAGCCACTGCCATGGCCATTGCGTGGGGGCTGATAGCGGCCGGAGTAACGGATGAAAAAGCGCGGGCTACGCAAGCCATTGAATGGACATCTGTTCCAGCCATCAGCGTTGTCACCATAGCGCTCAGCCTGGTATTCCGGCGTTTTATCGACAAACAACCTTTGCTAAGCCTCGGCTTTTCCCTTCGCCGCATAGGGCGCGAACTGGCCATGGGCTTTTTATTAAGCATTGTGCTCATAGGCAGTGGTGTGTTGATACTGCAAGCCAATGGCAACCTGCAGTGGGTGGATGGAAATTTTAAAGCAGGCCAGTTCCTGTTGTTGCTGCTAAGTATGTTGCTGCTGGTGGTAGGTGAAGAGATGGCATTCCGCGGCTATATCCTGAACAACCTGATGGAATCACTGGACCGGCGACTGGCCCTTGCGGCCTCGGCAGCGCTTTTTGCCATGGTGCATCTTTTCAACCCGGGCGTTAATGCCCTGGCTGTGGTAAATGTCTTTTTGGGAGGGATATTGCTCGGACTGAATTATATATATACGCGGCAACTCTGGTTTGCTATTGCCTTGCATGCCGGATGGAATTTCTTGCAGGGGCCGGTGTTTGGCTTCTCCGTAAGCGGACTGGGCCATTACAGCATACTGGAACAGGAACGCAAGGGTAATCCTTTATTGACCGGCGGTCAGTTTGGCTTTGAAGGATCTATTATCGCCACCATACTACTGCTGGCGGCGATAATAGTGCTGTATTTTGTTTATGAAAATAATGAGCCCCCAAACTAAACTGCTCTCTTATTGCTGTGCAACAATTTCATCTACATATACCGTTTTTCCTTCCGGTATGGGCAGATCGCCGAAAATCTGCGGGAATATATAACCGAGATTTGACAGGGAATTATGACTTACATCTACAAACTTCCAGGTGATGCCATTGTCTTCCGAATGACCAATAAGATACGAGTAGATTCTTGCCTTGCGGTTATTGATCCATGTTTCACGCACCTTTTCAATCACGCATTGCCATTCATCTGTATTGTTTACCAGGGTGAGCATGCGTAGTTTTTCCGGTTTTTCATGTTCGGTGGGTTCATGGCGGAAGTACGCTGTTACGAGATGTTCCTTGAATTGTTCCTTACCACCGTAGTATTTGATAGCGCTCTGGCAGGTAAGGGCTATATACTGGTTCCAGTTCTGATAAAAATTGCATTTCACCAGGCTGTCTGCATACAACAGGGCATGGCGTTTGGCAATGACAGAATCCGGTTCAGATTGAGCACTAACGGCGGAAAGATGAAATGAGAGAATAACTCCTAACAGGATGGTCTTAGTGGTTTGCATAGGGTATATCATTTGGGCGGTAAAATAAAAAAGAAATCCCGGCAGGTCAATACCGGGATGCAAATACCACTAAGCAATTATTGTACAGCCTGTTACGGCATAATGATGCGTGAAGGCGTAGTGATTTCCACTATCTCAATATCAAATATCAGGTCCTGACCTGCCAGCGGATGATTGGCGTCCAGCATCACCGTGTCTTCCAGCACTTCAGTGATTACCACAGGGATCACCTGTCCGCTGCCATTGGTCATGTTTAACCGCATACCGGCTTCCGGCGTCATATCTTCAGGAAACTGATTTATCGGAAACTCAACCATCATAGCAGGATCTTTCGGGCCATAGGCCTGTTCGGCGGGGATCTGTATTGTTTTCTTTTCGCCTACAACCATGCCCTGTACGCCGCTGTCGAAGCCGGCAATTACTTCACCGCTTCCCACTTCAAATTGCAGGGGTTCACGACCGGCAGATGAATCGAATGTAGTGCCATCTGTTAAGCGTCCATGGTAGTGGACCTTTACCGTATCGCCACTTTTTACTTGTTGCATGATTTAATAATTAATTAATTTAAAAAATAAAACAGCTTTCACTTGCCACGTTCCCACCCTATCTATTGCTTAGATTTCTGTGGAGCCAAAAAAGTAAACAAAGGAGAGAGCAGAAAATAATGTAAATGATAATGTCCTCAACAAAGTAAAAGGATTAATTCCTTGTTGCCAATTAAAGTTTTTTAGAAATTTATCCTTTTTGCCAAATTTTAAGGGATTGAGCCTTGCGCAATATTCATAATTGATTACCAGCATTTCCGACGCATTTTCCTGTGTTTGTTGGCCAAAATTGTCCCAATCCAGGGATTTGTTTTTTATTTTGTGCTTAATCGGGTGACATTGAATTTTTTATTAACAATGCTCACCTGTTGTAATACCTGTAACTATGCGTCAACTGTTATCCCTGCTTGTTTGTCTTTCAATGATCTTTACGCTTGCCTGTGCGGGTCCTGCGAACGATCAACAGGATGCCGGCATCAAATCGGAAGGCAGCATTGAAACTGCGCCCGAAAAAAATGGGCATGCAAAAATTGTTCCCGCAGCCGAAAGAATGGAATTGTACCTGCCCCTGCTGCGCAATAAACGGGTGGCAGTGTTTGCCAATCATACCTCTATGGTGGGAGCCACCAACCTGGTAGATACGCTGGTAAAAAGCGGCATCAAAGTGACGGTGATATTCGGCCCCGAACATGGTTTTCGTGGTACAGCCGATGCCGGGGAAAAGGTGGGCAATTATACCGATGAGCAAACGGGCGTGCCGGTTATTTCCCTGTATGGCAGCAAACGCAAACCTTCGCGTGAGGACCTCAGGGATGTGGATGTGATGTTGTTCGACATACAGGACGTAGGAACGCGCTTTTATACCTATATCTCTTCGCTGGAAGAGTATATGGAAGCTGCTCTTGAAAACAACAAGCCGCTGATCATTCTCGACCGTCCCAATCCCAACGGATTTTATGTGGATGGTCCGGTGCTGGATACCAATTTCCGCTCTTTTGTCGGCATGCAACCCGTTCCCATCGTTTATGGATTAACGATAGGCGAGTATGCCTGGATGCTGGTAGGTGAAAAATGGCTGCAAAAAGGGCTGGCAGAAAAGGCGCTGGACGCTCCGGCAAACGACAGTGCATTGGTGGGGCCAGCAGCGAGCGATTCCGTAGTGCGGATAGGCAAAAAAGGATGGCTCACCATTGTAAAATGCGCCGGTTATGATCATAACAGCAAATACGAACTGCCGGTGCGCCCCTCTCCCAACCTGCCGGATATGCAGTCGATATACCTGTATCCGTCTACCTGCCTGTTTGAAGGTACGGTGCTGAGCGAAGGCCGCGGAACGGATAAACCTTTCCAGGTTTTTGGCCATCCGTTGTTGCCCCCCAATTTTTATTCGTTTACACCACGGAGTATACCTGGCGCCACCAATCCCAAATTTAAAGACCAGGTATGTTATGGATGGGACCTGAGCGGCACTACGGAAGAAGTACTGACGCGGGTAGATAACCGGGTGCAGTTAAAATGGCTGATAGAAGCGTACCGGTTATTCCCGCAGAAGGATTCTTTCTTTTTGCGTAATGGGGGATTTTTTAATAAGCTGGCGGGGAATGATGTGCTGATTAAGCAAATTCGCGAGCGGGTATCGGAAGGGGACATACGAAAAAGCTGGGAGCCAGCGTTAAATACATATAAAGGAATCAGGAAGAAGTACCTATTATATAAGGATTTCGATTAAACCAATCAGGCTAAGATGCATTTTGACATCTTTCAGGTTCGTTTGATTGATCAGATGACTATTATTCGTTTCTCTGAATAATTAAAATGGCTACAATTTTGACAAACTATCGCATGATACCTGATATGAAGCGGACTATCGCCCTGCCGGGGATTACGCAGTGTCCAAATCACGCGCCCATTTACTACTTTCGCATCCATGGCCGATTACCGAGATTTACGAATTGTTTTTATGGGTACGCCTGAGTTTGCCGTTGCTTCACTGGACGCATTGGTGCAGGCAGGGTGTAATATAGTAGCTGTTATTACTGCTCCCGATAAACCGGCAGGAAGGGGTATGAAATTGCAGGAAAGCGCTGTGAAAAAATATGCGGTGGAAAAAGGACTGCCCCTGCTACAACCGGAAAAACTCAAAAACCCGCAGTTTCTCGAAACGCTTCGTAACCTCCGTGCCGATTTGCAGGTGGTGGTAGCATTTCGCATGTTGCCTGAAGTGGTATGGAACATGCCCCCCATGGGAACCATTAACGTACATGGGTCCCTGCTGCCCAAATACCGCGGCGCCGCCCCCATCAACTGGGCCATCATCAACGGGGAAAAAGAAACCGGTGTGACCACCTTTAAACTGCAGCACGAAATCGATACCGGCAATATCCTGTTGCAACAGCGCCTCCTTATTGGTGAAGAGGAAACGGCCGGTGAACTCCACGACCGCATGAAAGTGGCAGGCGCTGAACTACTGGTAAAAACAGTGCAAGGACTTGCCGATGGCACACTCAAGGAAATTCCGCAATCCGACGTGAACGATGTACCACATGCCCCCAAAATTTTTACCGAAACCTGCCAGATCAACTGGAACAAAACGGTGGAGGAAATTCATAACCTCATTCGCGGGCTCTCCCCCTACCCGGGCGCCTTTACCACCCTGCACGGGAAGACCCTAAAAATTTACCGGGCGAAGAAGGAGGCTGGTGTGCCTGCTTCAACGCCCGGTAGTATTGAAACTGATAAGAAAACGTATTTAAAATTCGCTGCGTCCGACGGTTATATCCTTGTACTGGAACTGCAACTGGAAGGGAAAAAAAGAATGCCGGTGGAAGATTTCCTGCGAGGGTATCGCTTTGAATAAACCCACCACGATACACCTTACCATTTTATCTCCACATAGAACTTCGCCCTGTCTACCCCCAGTTCCGACGCAGCCGCATCACTGAGGCGNAATACCAACCCGATGCTCTCCTTCATTTCCGGCAACTGTCCTAACACCTTGGCATATACGCTCTTGTTGGTACTTGGAAAAGTCACTTTTATAATGGTACCTACGGGCACATCATTCATCAATGCGTAATATTTTCCATCATTCCAGCCGCTGGTGCTGCGAAAAATGCCGGCATTGCCTGCGCTGCTCACCCCCTTTTCCTTGTAAGCAGATTTAAAATACCCGCCGCGAAATCCTTCACGGTTATCTTCCAGGGAATGCGTGGCTGTTGTTTGCACGGCAGGCTGAACGGCCACCGGCTTGTCCGGCGTGGTTTGTGCAGTAGTAGTGACAGCTGTAGTGGCAGGAGTGGTCTTTGCGTTTTCCGTCACTTTTACTGCCGGCTTACTTTGTGTACCGCTGGTTTGTTGCACCGGTTCCTGCCTGGCTATTGTGGGAGTAGTTTGTGTTACAATATTTTTGCTTCCTTTGGCAGCCAGCGCTGACTGGCCTGGTTTTACCTTCAGGTACCCTACTACCAGGTTCATGCCCGGACGGAGATCATCGTTCTTAATATTGTTCCAGCTTTCAAGATTGGCAATAGGTACTTTGTTGTGCTCCTGGCTGATGCGGTAATACCATTCTTTCTCTTTCACGGTATAATACAGCGGAACAAACACTTCGTCGTCAGCACGATTGCCATCCTGGGAGAAATTGGCCTTCGTTAAGGGAATTTTCAATTGCTGTCCAATCTGCAGACCATTGTCCATGGTGGTTTGATTGTAAGCAGCAATGTCTTTGGGAGAAAGATTGTACAACCGCCCGATACTGTACCAGGTTTCTTTGGCTACTACGGTGTGCGTCAGGTAAAGATCGGGCGTGGTGCCCTGTACCTGCAGGTCCGATTGCGCACTGGCCACAGTGGCAATCAACACAAAGCAAATACAAAGCAGCCATTTCGTTTTCAACATAGGCCTTATTTTTTGATGGTGCAAAGATCAAGAATAATTAGCTAATTTGCTAATGCGCCAATAAGCTAATGCGTTATTGGCAGCATGTTTTATTCATCAATAGATTAGCTCATTGACCTGATGCGCCAGGCTTGCGGGTAATAATTGTTGATCCTGTTGGGCAATACCTTGATCCAGCCGAGATTTGCCTGTTCATATTGTACCAATGTCCATCCTTTGTGCGGCGCATTTATGGTAACTTCATCTTTCCTGAGATATTGCAGGGCCTCTTCCTTTTTTAACGGTATGGCAACAGTTTGATCGCTGATCACGGTGCTGAGCGCCAGGCCATGATCAGGTACGAGGTCGTTGCCGGCAATTTTGCCTACAGAAATACCAGCCTGTTTAACATACAGGTTTCCTATTAACCATAACAACGCGTTTTCCTGTGCTGCAGGAAATGCCAGTATGCGGTCGCCCAATTTCCATAACTGCAGTTGGTGGTGCGGCTTCAGCCAGGGTTGAACGATGGCCGCTTCGTGCTTGTTCAGTTTTTGTACCAGTGTTTGCTTCGGGTCTTTCCGGGAGCGTGCAGCCGTGGCCGATTCTTTCCGGAAACAACTGATAAAGAAGCCTTCGCCCTTCAATTTATCAGGAAAAAAACGATAACCGGGTAACTGATGCTTTTCAGATGCAGTGGCTACAATATGCCATGAAGGTTCTGTTGATAAGGGTAAAAAGGTTACAGGCCATTCATCTGCTATCCAGTCCAGCACATCCTCATCTTCCTCTTTGGAATAAGAGCAGGTGGAATAGATCAGTATGCCCCCTTCTTTCAGGGCGGGGTAAACGTCGGCGAGTATGCGCTTTTGCCGCTGGCAACACAAGGCCACATGCTGTTCGCTCCATTCGGCAATCGCTTCCGGATCGCGACGGAACAGTCCGGAGCCTGAACAGGGCGCATCGATCAGGACCACATCAAAAAAACCTTCCAGTCGCGCAAAATCTTTCGGATCATTGTTGGTGATGATCGTATTCGCGGCTCCCCACTTGGTAAGATTTTCTTCGAGAATGGCCGCTCTTGATTTGATCACTTCATTGCTCACCAGCACGCTATCGGGTGACAGGAGCGATTGGAGCAAGGTAGATTTCCCTCCCGGCGCTGCGCACAAATCCAATACGCGTAATGGTTGTGCCAGATCCACCGTTTGCTTCAACGCCTGTTCCAAAAACATGCCTGATGCTTCCTGCACATAATACACGCCTGCATGCAGCAGGGGATCGAAGGTAAATGTCGGTCGCTCAGGGAGATAAAAGCCGTACGAAGACCAGGGTACCTGTACAGCGCCATCAAATATCGCTTGCGGAGATTGCGTGATTTTTGCCGGGTTGAACCGCACGGTTGTTACCTGGTGCCCGCTTTCATGCACACGGATAAACGCTTCACGGTCGAAGCCCTGCACGCGCTGGAGGGAATCCAGTAATGGAGTGGGTAAGTTCACCAGGCAAAACTACAGTTTGCTGTTCAATTACAGGTTTTTGATCTCTGCAATCAGGTCCTGCAATACTTTCTTGGCATCACCAAACAACATGGAAGTTTTGGGCTGGAAGAACAAATCGTTTTCTATACCGGCATAGCCCGGCTTCATACTACGCTTGTTGACGATTACATTCTTTGCCAGTTCCACATCCAGGATTGGCATACCATATATGGGAGAAGAAGGATCTGATTTGGCAGCAGGGTTCACCACGTCGTTAGCTCCCAACACCAGCACTACATCGGTGGTAGCAAATTCGTCATTGGCCTGCTCCATTTCCAGGAGTTTGTCATAACTCACATCGGCCTCTGCCAGCAGTACGTTCATATGCCCCGGCATACGGCCTGCTACGGGATGAATGGCGTATTTTACTTCAACGCCTTTGCTTTCGAGCAGCTTTTCCAGTTCATGACAGGCATGTTGCGCCTGGGCTACAGCCAGACCATAACCCGGCACAATCATCACCTTGCTGGCATAACTCATTACTACTGCTGTATCGCTGAGGGTGATTTCCTTGTACGAGCCCTGTTCTTTTTTACCGCCTGCAGCACCGCTTCCACCACCAAAGGAACCGATCAGTACGTTTTTCAAAGAACGGTTCATGGCCTTACACATCAGTATGGTAAGCAGTGTCCCGGCAGCGCCTACCAAAATACCACCGGTGAGCATTACTTTGTTATCGTAAAGAAAACCACCACATGCTGCGGCCACACCCGTGAAGGAGTTGAGCAGGGAAATCACTACCGGCATATCGGCGCCGCCTATGGGCATCACAAACAAAATGCCGTATACAAGCGCAAGTCCCAGTGTTGCATAAAACAGCACCAAAGCGTACGACAAATCATATTGAAAGGCTAAGTAGGCAGCAGCCAGCACGGCTATCAGCATCACGAGGTTAACGATATGCTGCCCGCGAAAGGCAAAATCTTTTACTTTACCGCTCAACTTGCCCCACGCAATCATACTACCTGCAAAAGATACACTACCGATAATGGCGCCGGCGATAATGGTGAGGTAATGGCCAAACGGAACAAAATCGCCCAGCACAGCTCCGGGAACGCCTGCATTGGCCTGGTATATATGATCAAATTCCACGGCTGATATCAACGCAGCGCAGGCGCCACCCATGCCGTTGAACATACTCACCATTTCGGGCATGGCGGTCATCTTTACCTTTTTTGCCGCCAGGGTGCCTATAACGCCACCAATCAGCAATCCGCCGAATATCCAGGGATAGTTGCCCAGCTTTTGTCCGTTTTCTTCGTACAGAAAAATGGTGCCGGCAATGGCAATGGTCATACCCATTGCTGCCACGAGGTTACCATTTCTGGCAGAAGCGGGATTACTAAGCATTTTCAACCCTACAATAAACGTCACCGACCCGATCAGGTAGCACAGCGTTAGCAGGTTAAGTTCCATAGTAGTTAATTAGTTTCAAAAGCGATTTTGAACTGGATACGCCCAGGATTTTCGCGTCTTTACAGTTCAAACTATTTCGATGGTTTTTTCTTTTTGAACATTTCCAGCATTCTGTCCGTTACCACAAATCCTCCTACCACGTTCAACGTGCCGAGTATCACTGCAAGGAAGCCAAGGACCAAAGCCACATAGTTATCTGTTTCTGCTTTGCCCATCACAATAATAGCACCAATGATCACCACACCATGGATGGCGTTGGCGCCGCTCATGAGCGGGGTATGCAGCACACTGGGCACATGCCCGATCACTTCCACACCAACAAAGATCATCAGGATAACAATGTAGATCATCTGCTGATGATCGGATATCCACTGCAGTATTGCTTCCATATATGAACAGGTATTATTGGTTTGAAAAAAAAATGGGTGAAATGCCTAACCCGCTGTTTTCACCCTTTCATGCACCACTTCTGAATTATAGGTAATGCAACTTCCTTTTACCAGGTCGTCGTCCCAGTTCAGGTTCAGTTTGCCTTCTTTATCGATGATCAGTTGTAAAAAGTTGAGCACATTCTTGCCGTACAATTTGCTGGCATCAGAAGGCATGGTAGCCGGCAGGTTGCTGTTACCGATAATGGTCACGCCGTTGTAGTGTACGGTTTCGTTGTTTTTGGTAAACGGTGTATTGCCACCGGTGGCTGCGGCGAGGTCTATAATCACAGAACCATTGCGCATGGTCTTCAACATGTCTTCCGTGATCAGCAAAGGCGCTCGCTTGCCAGGTATCTGTGCCGTGGTAATAACGATATCTGCCTTGGCAATACTTTCTGCAATGCGTTGTTGCTGCCGTTGCTTGTATTCTTCAGTTTGTTCTACTGCGTAACCTCCGGCTTTGGAAGCATCAGCTGCGCCTTCTACTTCTACAAAGCGCGCACCCAGACTCATCACTTCTTCTTTTACCGCAGGTCTGGTGTCGAACACTTCCACCACGGCGCCCAGGCGACGTGCCGTAGCAATGGCCTGTAAACCGGCCACTCCTGCCCCTAATACCAATACTTTGGCCGGGGCAATGCTGCCTGCTGCGGTCATAAACATCGGCAAATAACGGCCATACACATTCGAAGCCAGTAATACAGCCTTATAGCCCGCAATGTTGGCCTGCGAACTGAGCACGTCCATGCTTTGTGCGCGGGTAGTACGCGGCAACATATCGAGACTGAACGTAGTGAGTCCCTGCTTTGCCCAGGTTTTCATCAGGTCCACATTGTATAAGGGCTGGTAAACGCCTATGAGTACGCGTGAAGAAAGATTGCTGCTCTCGGGTATGGGATGAATGCAGAGCAGCACGTCGGAAGCTTGCAGTACTTCGCTCCTGCTGACTACTTTGGCGCCAGCGTTGCGGTAATCGTCGTCGGCGCTGAATGCCTTTTCTCCGGCCCCCTGCTCCACCAGCACCGTTATTCCTTTTTTTACCAGCGTGCCGGCAGCTTCGGGCAATAACGATACACGCGTTTCAGGTGACGCTTCTTTTAAGACACCTATCGTCATAATCAGTAGTTAATGGGGTCAAGATAATGCAAAAATTTCAGTTGCAATAATTACTACGACAGGCACGGAGGCCCAAAGGTACACGAAGGGTGTATAAATATCTTTTTTGCAGCCACTTCGTTTGGAAGGCAAAAAAATTCCCGTTACAGGAAACCCTGTATGCACCCAACTAAAAACGAATGGTAAAATGCTGTTTTTCGCGGAGGTCTTCATTGAAAAATACCAGTCCCATAAAAAACAGATCCATGGTGAGCCGAACGGAAGGATGTGCGCAAATGGCCTTCCAGGCAGCTTCCATACCGGCGCTCCAGTGAATGTCGTCGAAGACCAGGATGGAGGCCGTATGCGTTTTCGGCAACAGTTGATGAAAATAACGCAAGGTGGGTCCTTCCTGGTGATTGCCGTCAATAAAAGCCAGGTCAACCTGTGGCAATATGGTGAGGGTATCGGGCAGGGTATTGTCGAAATTACCGGGCACCAGTTGGATGTTTTGCAGTTTAAGGGCCGCAAAATTCCGCAGGGCATAATCAGCTATTGCCCTACTGCCTTCGCAGGTAATGACTCTTGCATGGATATTGCCCAATGCCATGTAAGCGGTGGAAATACCCAGTGAAGTTCCCAATTCCAGGATGTTTAACGGGGCATAATAATGTACTATCCGGAATAACAGCTGCGCCCATTTGGGCCGTTTGGCAGCCTGTTTGGCAATGGAAGCTACTGTCCTTTTGCGCCCACCCTGTATGGCAGATCCTGCGCCAAAATCTTCCACGTCGAGCACCGTTTGATCTCGCAACAGCATTTCGCGCAATGCCTCTACTTCTTTATAGGCGTAGAAATTTCTTTTATCGTTGAGTACGTTGCGTACAAAATCGTATACAAAAGGTGAATGAATACCATGTCCTTTGCCGTTGGCCGCGGTGAGATAATAGTGCAGGTATTTGCGTGCTATCTGGTAACGGGAATACATGGTTGCAATTGCGCTTTAGAGGTTCAGGTTAAAGATTGTGGGTTGTATGGGAAAAGCGTTGTCGATTACTTTTTCCGCTGCCAGGTCTGGAAGCTGTAGGAATAAGCATGTTTTTCGTCGGCGGGACAATCCAGTTGTGATTGCAATTCCCATTCTTCAGCAGGCAGTGCGGGAAAGTAGGTGTCGCCATCGAGCGTGGTATGCACGCGGGTGAGATAAACCCGCTGCGCCTTTGGCAGCGATTGCCGGTAGATTTCTCCGCCGCCAATCACAAATGCTTCTTTGGCATCGGTATCAGCCGCAGCCTGCAGTGCATCTTCCAGACTTTGCACGGCAATGGCGCCTTCCGCTGTCCAGTCTTTTTGCCTCGTAATGACAATATTGGTACGGCCGGCCAAAGGTTTTCCCATCGACTCGAAAGTCTTTCTTCCCATAATTACTGGCATGGCCCAGGTAGTGTTTTTGAAGAACTTCATATCATTGGGCAATCGCCACAACAGGCGATTGTCTTTCCCGATCACATTATTCTCCGTCGCCGCCACTACCAACGAAATCACCATAGTAATAAATTAAGTAAGAATAAAAACACATTTCCCTCTCCCCTTTTGAGGCGGGAGTTATGAGCTACACTGCCACCGGCGCTTTTATGGCCGGATGGTACTGGTAATTCTCCAGCGTAAAATCTTCGTACCCGAAATCAAAAATATTGGTTACGGCCGGGTTCAGTTTCATCACCGGCAAAGGATAGGGCTGCCTGCTCAACTGCAGTTTTACCTGTTCCAGGTGATTGTTGTAAATGTGTACATCGCCGAAAGTATGGATAAACTCTCCCGGTTCCAGGTTGCATACCTGGGCAATCATCATGGTCAGCAATGCGTAGGAAGCAATATTGAAAGGCACGCCGAGAAATACATCGGCACTGCGCTGGTACAACTGGCAACTGAGTTTCGCTTTGCCGCCTGTGGCTGCGGCCGGCGTTACATAAAACTGAAACAATGCATGGCAGGGCATCAGGGCCATATCGGGCAAATCGGCTACATTCCAGGCGCTTACAATCATACGGCGACTGTCGGGATTGGTGCTGATCTGCCTGATCACATCACTGATCTGGTCAATGGTTTTGCCGTTGGCGCCTTCCCAGCTACGCCATTGTTTGCCGTAAACGGGCCCGAGTTCGCCGTTTGCATCGGCCCATTCGTCCCATATGCTTACACCGTGTTCTTTCAGGTAGCGGATGTTCGTATCCCCTTTCAGGAACCAGAGCAATTCGTAGATAATGCTTTTCAGGTGCAGCTTTTTGGTTGTCACAAGCGGAAAACCCTGCTGCAGATCAAAACGCATCTGGTAGCCAAAACAGCTGATGGTACCGGTACCGGTACGGTCGGTTTTGGACACGCCGTGGTCGAGAATATGTTGAAGTAATTGCTGGTATTGCTGCATGTGCGCAAGGTACGAAAAATGAGGTGGGGTGGCGAAGAGGGGAAGTAGAGGAAAAGGTATGGTGGGAAAATTGTGGATTAAGAGGTCCCCCCGTCCATGCGACATTGTTGCGGTGGTAAGATCGTGCTGGCGCCCCCCACCGGCACGATCCCACTCCAGGAACAATATTGCATGGATGAGGTGGTCACAAGTTACGCCACCTCCTCTTCGCGTGCAGGGGCTTGTACAAGGTCACATTGACTCAATTCAGTGATAATCTTTTCCAGCAATCGCGCATTGTTCGCCAAACGAGCTTCGAGCTGCTTTGTATGATGTTGCACGGATTGCAACGAAGTTTCCAGTTGTACAATCGTTTGTTCCTTTGCAGCCAGGACAGCACGTAATTGCTCCTGCCCTTGCTGCATGGTTTCCAGTTGTACCATTGATTCCTCCTTTTCCTCCAGCGCCGTGCGCAATGCTTCCTGCTCTTGCTGCATGGTTTCCAACTGCACCTTCATTTGTTCTTTTTCCGCCACCACCGTGCGCAATTGCTCCTGCTCTTGTTGCATGACAGCCAGTTCGTCGCTCAGCTTTTCAACCTGCTGTGTTTTTTCCTGCAACAATTCCCGGCTGGCAACCAGTTCAGTTTCCATGCCTCCGATAGTGGTTTGCTTTTCCTGCAACACATCGAGCAGTTCGTCTACCCGCTGCTGATATTCCCGCGCCGATTGTTTCACCTGTATCAATTCAACAGTGGTATCATGCGCCTGCTTTTCCAGTTGATGATAGTTGCGGATGCGCTGGTCGAGTTGTTGTTGCAGGAAATTGATCTGCAATTGTTTTTCTTCCAGCAGGTCCTGCATATACTGGTATTCGGATAGTTTTTCGCTCAGCAGGTTGTTCTCTTCACGCAGCTGTGCCAGGGATTGCTGCCAGGCTTCCAGCTGTTGTGTATAACTTTTTGCCACTTCTTCGCCATTGGCCCCCGCCTGCAATTGTTCGCGCAAAAAGTCATTCTCTGCTACCAATGCAGCCATCTTTTGCTCCCTGTCAGCCGCATCTCTTTGTGTGCTGTGCGCGGCTGCCAGTTCTTTTTCCATATTGTGCAACAGGTCCTCAAGCTGTTGGATCTCGCGGGCATGTTGTTCCTGCTGTTGTTGTAACGCTTCCTGCAGGTGGCGGATGGTGGCGTGCAGTTGCGCCCCGTCTCCGCTCCCATTGCTTTCCTGCCCGCTGTCAAATAGCGCCTGCTGCAATTGCGCCACCTTCTCCTTGTAGTGGCTGAGCTCTTCCTGCAGTTGTGCCACACCGTGATCAGGGACGGTTTCCTGGTGATAAGCCTTGTTCAGCAGATCGGCATATTTTTCCTCCAGCGTGCGGAATTCCTGCTCCAGGGTGGCATAGTTTTCTTTATACCGCCTGATTTCCCTTTCATATTTCTTCAGCAGGTTGGAATTGTCCGGATCAGCACTTGCTAACCAATCGGGCATTTGTTCTGTATCGCCGGCAACAGCCAGCCGGAATCGTTCTTCATACAATGCTCCCGCTGCTTTCAGTTTCTTTTTACGGCGATAGTGCCATATGGTAGTGATGATGATGGCCAGAACAGTAGCAGGTATGGCGATCCATGAAGTGATTTGCAAAAACAGTTTGAATTCATGCAGGGACGACAACAACAAGGTTGGCATAACACACAGTTTTAGGTACAGCGATTCAAATAAAAAATGCAGGCAAGGGCGGAGGGAAGTATAAGTAAGCACCGCATTGAACGCAAGAATGGTACCAAAAGATGCCAGGGAATAAATGTTAAGAAAACCTTTTATCCACATAACAGCCTGATGCTGCACCATTAATTCATATAAAAAAAGAATAAAACAGGCATAGCATGGTTGAAAGTCAATACAGTGTTACCCGCCGCACCAGCATTGCCTTTTTTGAAAAAAGCCCCGCATGCGTGGGGGTATACCTTCGGCCGGTTGTCCTATTTCTTAAAATTAGTATCTGGAAGCATCTATATTTGAGGCACGATATCAAATAAAGCACGTGGCCATAACCCGACAGACTGAATTGACGGCACTGCCCAAAAGCAGTGAAAAGGAATTTGAACAGCTATTTAAAGAACATTTTAAAAGCCTGTATAGCTATGCCTATACCATACTGAAGAATGAAGCCGTGGCCGAAGAGATTGTGCAGAATGTATTTTATAAAATATGGGCGAAGGGCAGGCAGGCAACTATTCAGACTTCCATCAAAGCCTATCTCTATAAGGCCGTGTATCACGACAGTCTCAATTACCTGAAACACCTGAAGGTCAGAGCGCACTATAAATCACAGGTTATGCATCAAGAGAAAGACCAGGCAGCTCCCGCTTCCAACCGGGTGCTGCTGAAAGAGCTGGAAGGAAAATTGCGCGATGCGCTGAACACGTTACCGCAACAATGCCGTACCATTTTCCAGATGAGCCGGTTTGATGGTCTGAAATACCAGGAAATAGCCGATGAACTGGGCATATCTGTTAAAACCGTAGAAAACCAGATGGGCAAAGCATTGAAGTTGCTGCGGGTAAAACTGATTGATTTTTTACCGGTCATTATCCTGTATTTATTAAACTGCTAAACCAACGATTGATTGAAAACCCGAATGCACCATATTGATGATCTGCTGGTGAAGTATCTTACCGGTGAAGCTACTGCCGCTGAAACGTCCATCATTCAGCAATGGCTCGAAGCCGGTGAAGCCAACCGGAAATATTTTGATCATTTCCGCCTGATATGGGAAGAGAGCCTGCGCCTGGCCGCCACTACCGAAGTGGACGAGCAACAGGCCTGGGAACGTTTTGTGCAACGCACGCAGGAAGCTCCGCCACCGCGCGGCACGCTCCTCTCCTTCCGAACCGGCTGGCTCCGTATTGCAGCCATATTTATTGTAGTGGCAGGTTTGGGCTGGCTCGCCGGATCACTGTTGTTGCAGCAGCACGATGCTGCCCTCAACACGCTGGTAGCAGCTACTGCGCCGCGAACCGATACCCTGCCCGATGGGTCAGTAATCACCCTCAATAAACACTCCCGCCTTACGGTGCCCGCAGCATTTACCGGCGACCGCCGTAAGGTAGAACTGGCCGGGGAAGGTTTTTTCAATGTAAAAGCCGACAAGGAACACCCCTTTGAAGTGCATACAGACAATAAGGTGATTGTAGAAGTAGTGGGCACTTCTTTCAACATTAAAAACGGTACCGGCTTCACAGAAGTGATTGTAGAAACCGGCGTAGTGCGCGTGCGGCGGCAGGACCAGACCATCACCCTGCAGGCCGGAGAAAAAGTAATGATACACCCCGGGGAAGGCATTTTGCAAAAAGAGGAAGTCACAGACCGCCTGTACAACTACTACCGGAGCCGCGTATTCGAATGCGACTCTACCCCGCTCTGGAAGCTGGTTGACGCGCTGAATGAAGCTTACCAGGCAAACATAGTGATAGGCCGGGAATCGTTGCGCAACGAATCGATTTCCGCTACCTTCCACAATGAATCGCTCGATGATATCCTGACCATTGTAAGCGAAACCATGGCCATCGATGTAATCAGGGAGAACAACAAGATCATACTACGCTAATATTGTTGACAAGGAACTATCTGCCCAATGCCCGGTTTGTACAAAAAATCTTTGCTGTGCTTTGCACTTTTGCTCTTTGCCCATTCGCTGCTGCATGCCCAGGACCTGCTGAGCAGGCGCATCACCATATATGCATCCAACCAGCCATTGTGTGATGTGCTGAAGCAGATCAGCAACAAAGGCAATTTTTATTTTTCCTATAACAGCAAACTGATCAACCGCGACAGCATTGTATCCATATCAGCCACAGATCAGCCTGTACAACAGGTATTGGACCAGTTGTTCAACCAAACGCTTTCCTACCGCGTAACCAATAACCATATTATTCTGCGCAAAGCCAGTCACCCGCCAACCACCACATCGCCAACGGAAAGCCAGGACCAATATTTTATCGTAAGTGGATATATATTGGACGCGGAAACCGGCGAACGAATTGCGGCAGCAAGCATCTACGATAAACAACACCTTGTTTCTGCCCTTACCGACAACCAGGGATATTTCACCCTGAAACTCAGGAAACGACATGGCCGGACCCTGCTCACCGTGAGCAAAGCGGCTTACCGCGATACCAGCCTGTACGTATCGCCGGAATCGCACCGCATGGTTACCCTGGTGCTGGAACCGGTGCAGTTACAATACAGCACGATAACCGTAAGCCCGGTGTTTGATCAGCCGGATTCCATTACGGCCGCGCCTGCTTCCATTTCGTATATCCCTGTGGTGCAACAGCCGGTAAAAGAAGTGGAGCAAACAAGAGTAGGTAAATTTCTTTTGTCTGCACAACAACGCATTCAAAGCATCAACCTGGCCAAATTCTTTGCCGACCGGCCTTTCCAGGTGAGTTTGATTCCCGGCATAGGTACGCAGGGTAAGTTAAGCGGCCAGGTAGTAAACAATGTATCCCTCAACCTGCTCGGTGGTTATACAGGAGGTTCCGAAGGCCTTGAATTGGGCGGGCTTTTCAACATCAACAAAACCCGTGTAGCCGGATTGCAGGCTGCGGGTATTTTTAATATTGCCGGCGGACCAGCTTCCGGTATACAGATGGCAGGTGTTTCCAACACAGTGCTCAACCGCACCAAAGGTTTGCAGATGGCGGGCGTATCCAATTTTACCAAAGGCTCCTTTACCGGCTGGCAGGTCAGCGGGTTTTACAATCACGCTACAGACAGTGTTGCCGGGGCGCAAATTTCGGGCGCTATTAATTTCGCCAACCACGATGTTAAAGGTGTGCAAATATCCGGCGGCATCAATTTTGCCAAAGGCGAGGTAAAGGGAGCACAAATTGCCCACGCCATCAATTTCGCCAACCGCGATGTTAAAGGCGCACAAATATCCGGCGCCATCAACTTCGGCCGCCGTACAGTGGCCGGCGCACAGATTTCAGGGCTTATGAATTATGCGCGCAGACTGAAAGGCGTGCAGATCGGTTTGATCAACATTTGTGACAGTTCATCCGGCTACAGCATCGGTTTAATCAACTTCGTATTGAAGGGCTATCACAAAATAAGTATCTCTGCCAACGAAACGATGGACCTGAACCTTGCCCTGAAAAGCGGCAATTCAAAGTTGTACAGCATTATGGCCGTTAGCGCCAATACCCGCACCAATGAAAAGGCCTATTCCTACGGGTATGGTTTCGGGCGCGAGTGTAAGATTGGAAAATGGTTTTCGCTCAATCCTGAGCTGGTGGTGCATCATGTATATCTCGGCAGCTACGAGTATGGCAATGTCTGGGGTAACCTGGCGCTGCAGTGCAATTTCAAATTGCTGAAATTCCTGACCGTTTTTGCAGGTCCTTCTTTCAACGCATTTTATTCTGACCAGCCTGCAGCTATGGAAGGTTATAAATACCAATTGCCCGGGCCGGGCTACAACACTTTCCGGCTTTGGGACGATCGCACCGTGGGATGGATAGGGTATCATGTAGGAGTAGCGTTCTTGTAAAGGAGAGAGCGTAAATAGGGGTATCGCTTCCCTGCGTTGTCTCATGACAAAAGGGAAGTATGATCACAGGAAAAACAATTGTAGTTGCATCAGCAAGTTTATTATTGAGCACAATAACTATAGCGCAGGAGGCAGAGAGCGCAAAACCGGTTGCTGTGCCCGTACGCGTAGGCATAGTGCCCGGACTGAGCACGCAGGGCGCAGCAGACAAATACACTACCAGCCATTTTTCGTTTAACCTTTGGGGTGGAATTACCGGGAGCGTAAATGGTGCGGAACTGGGTGGATTGTTTAACATCGATAAGGGCAATGTGCAGTATGTGCAGGTGGCAGGATTGTTCAATATGGTAAACGGTAACGTGCGGGGTGTGCAAATGGCAGGCTGGTTTAACAAAACCGATGGACAGGTAACCGGCGCCCAGGCAGGAGGCTTCGGAAATATAACCAATAAGCACACACGAGGCGCACAGGCGGCAGGCTGGTACAATCATGCAGGTGAAGGTATTGCCGGGGCGCAGGNAGCAGGCATTGGCAATTTTTCGGGCAGTAATACAAAAGGTGTACAGTCAGCCGGCATTGCCAATATCAGTGGTGGGAATATGCAGGGTGTGCAATTGGCCGGCATTGCGAATATCAGTAACGGAAATTTGCAGGGCGTGCAAATAGCAGGCATTGTAAATATTGCCCGCCGGGTAAAAGGACTGCAGATCGGCCTGATCAATATTGCCGATACTTCGCAGGGATTCAGCTTCGGCCTCATCAATATCGTAAGGAAAGGTTATTACAAATTAGAGCTCTCGGCCAACGAGGTGATGCATGTCAACCTCGCTGTGAAAACCGGTAACCCCAAACTGTATAATATTCTCCTGGCAGGCGTAAACCCCGGCAGCGATAATAAAGTGTTTTCATTCGGCTGGGGTGTGGGACGACATATCCCCGTAGGAAAAATACTATCGCTGAACCCGGAACTCACTGCACAATACCTGTACCTCGGCGACTGGGATTCCGACAATTACCTGACCAAGCTACAGTTATTGGTAAACCTTAGAATCGCAAAAGGTTTCGCCCTGAGCGCCGGACCGTCGTTTGCCGTGTATTATTCCAACCAGGACGAACCGGTCAAGGGGTATAAATTTCGGATACCGGAGGGTGGCTATCACCAGTTTGAACTCTGGAACAATAACCTAACAGGCTGGATTGGCTGGCAGGCAGGTATCACGCTGTTTTAACGACAAGAAAATAATCTCAAACCATTTGATATATAATTAAACGAAACATTATGCAACAGTTGAGCACCAGGAAGAGCGAGGCAATACCCGGCAGCATGCTGCAAAAATTGATGGCAGGCTTATGCGCCATTTTATTGGTTTTTGTATTGCCCGGTTGTGAAAAAATTGTGGGCGAAGGGCCCGTTGTTACAGAAACAAGGCAGGTGCCTGCCTTTCAAGGGGTAAAAGTGCATTTGCCGGCCGAGGTGATTTACACCAAAGGCCCCGACTGCACCCTTGAATTGCAGGGCCAGCGGAATATTCTGGATGAAATACGAACGAGGGTCAATGACAATATACTGTCTATCGACTTCCGTCACGATGCGAATATCCGTCGTCACGAGCCTATTGTCATTCGCATCACGGCGCCGCAGGCCAGCTTGCTGGAACTGCACGGCGCGGGCAAAATAGAAGTAAACGGCTCCTTTGACCCTGCAACAGTCCGTTTGTATATAAGCGGCTCGGCCACAATAGACGCAGAAAATTTTCAAAGCAACAAAATTGAAGCAGGCATCAGTGGCTCCGGAAGAATCATTGTGCGTGGTGGTGCTGCTAATGAAGGAAGGGCAACTATCAGCGGCAGCGCCTATATTGATATGGCAGATGTACAGGTTAAAGATGCGTACACCACCATCAGCGGTTCCGGCAATATCCGCATCCATGCCACCGATTATTTGAAAGCAAATATTTCGGGCAGTGGATCAGTGTTTTACAAAGGCACGCCCTCTATTCAGTCGAGTATCTCAGGGTCGGGTACGGTGGTGAAAATGTAATTGAACTATAGAAAAACGGAGGTCCATAAAGCAATGCTTTGTGGACCTCCGTTTCTTTTTGCCATTGTATGCGCGCTATAAAAAAGGCTACCGCGCTTATGCGGTAGCCTGACTTAAACGAACGACTGCATATGAATACAACGATAGGGAAAGGCGATCAGTAGTTCGGGTTCTGTGGAGGAATGCCTCCGGAGCCCAGCTCAGGATTGTTGTCAATTTCCTGCTGGGGTATGGGCAATAAACCATCCCTGCCAGGATTATAGTAGGGAATGGGTTCTACAGCGAAATATCCTTTCTTTCGCCAGCGCAGAATATCACGGTTGCGGATTTGTTCACCGCCCAGTTCGGCCCATTTTTCGTGCATAATAGCGCGTTGAATTTCCAGTTTGTTGCTTACCGGCCAGTTATCGGTAGGATAATGCGGCATGGCAACTGAAGCCCGGTCGCGCACGGCATTCAGGTATTTGACAGCTTCTGTGGGATTTTCCAGTTCATTTTCACACTCTGCCAGGTTCAGCAGCACTTCGGCATACCGGATGATACGCTGGTTGTTGCCGCCGGGATGGAACTGGGCCTCGTCATTACTCATTTTGTAAATGAGCATGAACTTGCGCCAGCTGATCTTCAGCGAATCGCCATTGAACAGTACTTTTTCACCGTTCTGTTCGGCGGCAGTTAATATCGAATTGCCATTGTTGTAAGTATCTCCCTCAAAATAAACGGACATGCCTATACGCGGATCAGTCTTGTCATCATCTTTATCTTCATGCTCAAAATTGGCCATATACTTTTCTGAAGGGATCAGGTTGCGCCAGGCCACCGGGCAATATTCCTGGTTGCGCACCGTAGCGGGCGATTCGCCGGAGCCATCGCCTGTATATCCCCAGTTAAAGCTGTTGTCGCCACGATCAAAAAAAGCGATTTCCAGGATTGATTCTTCGTTAAACTCTGTTTCTTCCAGGAAATTGTCCATGTAATTGTCCACCAGCTTGTAAACGTTCAGGTCCACTACTTTCAGCAAAGCAGTTCTGGCGCCCTGGTAGTCGCCACGCTGCATCAGCGCACGGCCCAGCATAGCATAGGCAGCGCCTTTGGTAGCGCGCCCCAGATCTTCTCCCCCACTGTAAGAAACCGGCAGCCCCTCAGCGGCCTCATTCAAATCCCGTTCAATCTGGTCGTAGATTACATCTTCTGCTGCGCGCGGCTGGAAGTCGGTGGGCGAAGTAACCGGCTCTGTATATAAAGGCACGGGTCCCCAAAGCGACACCAGCTCAAAGTAAGCCCAGCCGCGGAAGAATTTGGCTTCTGCCACACAGCGGTCGCGGAGCGCCGGGTTGTCCTCAACGTTCGCTGCATTTTTAATAACCGTATTGGCGCGGTGAATGGTGGTGTACCAGCCAAACCAGTTATCCTGCATTACCGCATTTGCAGGAGTAATGTTTCCTTCCCATATCTGGCGGCGCACCAGTTCCAGCTGGCCGCCACCTGCCTTCACTTCATCACTGCGGAGGTCGTGCAAAAAGTACCATTCACGGGCAACCAGGCTGGCAGAACGCACCACGGAATAAATGGCATTGGTGCCTCTGAGTAATTCATCACTGTTCTTGAAATAACCTTCAAGCGTCGGGCGACTCGGGTCTGTTTTGTCAAGGTCACGGTGGCACGAAATCGCAAAGGCCGCCACCATCACCCAGCAGATGAATAAACTTTTATAAAAAACTTTGTATTTCATAATGATCAGTTTAATCAGGTTATAGTATTAAAATCCAACTTGAACACCCAACTGGAAAGAACGGGCGGCGGGATACTGCCCGTAGTCGATACCATTGGTCAGCGTAGTGTTCTTGGACCCTATTTCAGGATCCCATCCTTTGTAGTTGGTGATGGTAAACAGGTTTTGAGATGATACATATATCCTGAAACTGCTCACAGCTCCTTTGGTTAAAGATGTCAGCGCTGCAGTGGGCACATTATAACCCAGTGAAATATTCTTCAGGCGCAGGTACGATCCGTCTTCGATGAATCGTGTGGAAACACGCGCATTGAGGTTCGGGTCACCACTGATGGCCCTGGGTATATCGGTATTCCTGTTATCAGGTGTCCATGCCCGTAATACCGCTGTGCCGGCGCCAAAGAGGCGGGCCATACCTTCTGTAATCACACGTGCTGCATTGAAAATTTCATTGCCCTGAACGCCCTGCAGGAACAAAGTGAGATCAAATGCTTTGTAGCGGGCGTTGAAGTTGAGGCCATAAGAAAAATCAGGAATGTAATTACCGATGAAAGCGCGGTCGTTAATATCTATCACACCATCATTGTTCAGGTCTTTGAAGCGGAGGTCACCAGCCCTTGCACCAGCTTGTTCAGGCGCCTTGTCTACTTCATCATCACTCTGGAAAATTCCCTCTACTATCCATCCGTAGAACGATTGAATGGGCTGACCTGCTACGGTGCGGGTGATTTCATACGTACCAAAGTCCTGGTCGCGACCGGCATCAATGGTAGCATTGGGGGTGTTCAACCGCAATACCTTGTTGCGAACGATGGAAACATTTCCGGTAAGGTTCCAGGTAAAGTCGCCCTTGATTTTATTATAGGCCACCTGCACATCCACACCATAGTTCTTCATGGCTGCCACATTGGCCAGCACGCCCTCGCCACGGAATCCAAAGGAAGCAGGTGTAGGAACGGTAAGGATCAGGTTGTCTGTTTTACGCTGATAATAGTCAACCACCAGCGTAATCTTGTTATTCAACAATCCCAGGTCAACACCTACGTTGAACTGTTTGGTAGTTTCCCATTCCAGTTCTTCATTGGCCAGCGCATTATAGTAGGAACCATTGCCAATACGCTGTTCGCCCCCAAAGGGATAGCTGGTATTGTTGGCCTGTACCACTGCCTGCCAGGGATAGTTGCCCAGCACCACACCGTTCAGGCCGGTAGAGCCATACCCTGCACGCAATTTCAGTTCGGAGATGCTGGGAATGTTGCGCATGAACTCTTCCTGGTCTATGCGCCAGCCAATGGACGCAGAGGGGAAGTTGGCAAATTTTCTGCCCGGCGCCCATACAGACAATCCGTCCCGACGAATGGCGGCGCTCAACAGGTATTTACCTCCAAATTCATAGTTCACACGACCGATGTAGGAAATGATCAGGTTCTCTCCCAGTACGCTCGACGTTTGAATATTGGTAGCGCCAAACAGCGTGCGAATTTCATTGGTGTTCTGGTTGCCACGTGCATCCTGTGTCAGCGTTCTGTTACCCTGCCTTTCCATTACAGCCGTTACATTCACGTGGTGGTCACCAAAAGTTTTATCAAAGGTCAATTGCTGGGTAAACAGCAGGGTGCTTGATGAAATACGTTGGTTGATAATGGTAGAAACAGCAGCGCTTCTTCCCTTATCGTTGAATATGGGCGAAAACTGTTCGTCCAGTGTATTGGCATAGTCTACGCCAAAAGTAGAACGGAAATTCAGCCAGGGTGCAAGGTTTACCTGCACATAAGCAGTTCCCAGTACCTTGATCGTTTTTCTTTTTGCCTGTCCCAGCAGTATGGCATCTTCCACCGGGTTGGTGGGGTCGGCGCCATCGAAGCTGTTTTCAGCATTACGGAAACCACCCAATGTAGTAGGATCATACACCGGCAGGTATGGAAGGCTACGCACCACATTTACCAGGCGTGTACGGTTGCCTCCCGTATTGTCGTAATACTGGTCGGAGTAAGAGAGGAAGAGGTTTTCACCAAAAGAAAACGTCTTGCTGATGTTATGATCGGAATTGATGCGGAAATTGCCCCTTTCATAATTCAATGCCTGTACAATGGCTTCCTGTTTGAAATAACCGGCAGAAGAATAGAAACGCGATTTGTCGTTGCCGCCGGCTACAGAAATATTATGCTGGGTGATAATGCCGTTCTTGAAATAAGCGTCCTGCCAGTCGGTATTGGTTTGCGCATACGTTTGAGTAGCACCGTCATAAATAGGCTGGTTGAAATTGGCGGGCTCCAGCCTGGGGGGCAACCCGATACCGGCATTGCCGTTCAACATTCTTTCATACACCAGGTATTGCTCGGTATTCAACAGGTCAATTTTTTTCCACGGGCTTTGTGTGCCTACGTAGGAATCGAGGTTAACGCGCATTTTGCCGTCGCGGCGGCCTTTTTTGGTAGTGATAAGAATCACACCATTGGTAGCCCTTGAACCATAGATGGCGGCGGCACTCGCATCTTTCAATACCTCTACCTGTTCAATATCGCGGCTGTCGAAATTGGAAAGATTGCCTGTAGGAAAACCGTCAATCACATACAGCGGGTCAGAAGCGAAGCTGATAGAGCTGATACCGCGAATGCGTACAATCGGCGAAGTACCGGGGCCACCATTATTGGTCACCGTTAAACCGGCCACACGTCCCTGCAGGGCCTGCTCCACGCTGGCTACAGGCAATTCGTTGATGGTCTTGCTGTTTACCGAAGCAATGGCGCCGGTAAGGTTGGTACGTTTCTGGGTACCGTAACCTACTACCACGATTTCATTGAGGTTCGATATCTCGGCTTCCAGTTGCACGTTAATGGTATTGGCTTCGCCAACCCTTACAGAATGCACCCTGTACCCTACCATGGTAAAATCCAGGGTTTCTCCCACTTCCACATTGATGCTGTAAGTTCCGTCTGTACCGGTGCTGGTACCGCGACTCGTTCCTCTAACGGTTACAGACACACCTGCCAGGGGATCACCGATGGTATTGGTAACCCGACCGCTCACTGTTTTGAACGGGTCTTCTTCCACATAGGATGTGCCGTTACCGTGCTCTTCTTTGGTATTGGAAGGGCCATCGCCCTCGGCGCCCCGGCGCATCAATACAATCTGGGTGCCCGATACATAATAGAATACATTCAGGGGTGCGAATATGGTATGCAGTACATCCCCCAGGCGCTGATCTTTGGCCTGCAGAGATACTTTTTTCCTGGTAGGGATTTTCTGCGAACTGTAGACAAACTTGATTTCGGCCTGTCGGCTCAGTTCATTGAGGATAGTGCGTATTTCCCGTTGGTCTGCCGCCACGGTAACCCGCCGGTTCAATACCTGTTGCCCATTGGAGGGCTTGGCGTATATGACGGCGCTCAGGCTAAGAATAAGCAATAATGGCAGCAATCCTACTCTCATAAACCCGTAAATTAACTGGTTAACGAGTCGTTTTTTCATAACTTTGAATCGTTTTGGTTAATGCGATCTGTTAAAAATCAAAACATGTGCGTGGCAAGCAATTACCACGTTCAGGCAAGCCGGGGTTGTTGCAGCAACACCGGCTTTGTTTTTCATAAGTTTAGTCTGGTGGTATATGCATAAAAAGTTTTTTAAAGTTTAAAGCGTTTCCGCAATTGTTATAGACAACCGTTAGATGTTATTACTACCTGGCCATCAATGACTTCATAGGTAGCGCCAATGGCCCGGCAGATCAGGTCCAGCTTGTCATAAAATGCTTCCTTCCGCAAATCGGCAGTAACGGTGCAGTTCTTCAGCAATTCATTGTCATACACGATGTTGATGCCGTATGCTTTACTGATCTGCGCAAATACTTCTTCAAGCGGCGTATCTTCATACACCATGCTGCGGTCAACAGACACCGGTACAATCATTACCGGCCGGGGCAACAGCAGCTTGTGAAACTTCTGTTCTTCCTTGCTGTACGTAAGTTGCTGGTTGGGCGTAAGAATGATACCGCTTTGTATTTCCGGCGTATCCTTTTTCTTCGTGGCGGTTGCGCCGGATTGTGAATACACGCTTACCTTTCCCGTTTTTACCGTTACCTGTATCACAGAATCTTTTTCGAATGAACGCACCATGAAACTGGTGCCGAGCACCTTTGTAACAATCTCATTGGCAAATACCCGGAAAGGCATATTGGGATTCCGTGCTACACGGAAAAAAGCTTCACCGCTCAGGTATACATCGCGACTGCCCGCACTGTCGAAACTACGCGGGTAACTGATGCGACTGTTTACTGCCAGTTCTACCTGGCTGCCGTCTGCCAGCGATACGATGATGGGTTTATCAGAAGTATTAACCTGTTCTATCAGCGATTTGGAAGAGGTAAGACGCGCATAGGTGTAGGGTTCTTCCGAAATCTCCGGCGACGATGGCATATCGGTAGGCTTGTATACCACCGCCGCAACAATCACGCCTATGGTCACCGCGGCCATCAGCCAGCGACTGGGTATGGTTTTTACACGGCCTTTGTTCAAGCGAAAGGGCTGGTCCCGAATGGTTTGCAGCAGGCGGTCGGCTTCCCGGTCCAGTTCCGCTGCTGAAAAAACACTTTCTTCTATATGAATAGATTCCAGTATCCGCCGAGCTTCCGCCACCAGCAGGTGTTTTTCGGGGTACTGTTGTAACCAGTTGGTCCAGAAGGCCTCATCTTCCGAACGCTTTTCCTGCACCCAGCGGATGAAATCTTCGTCCATGACAAAGTCCATGATATCGTAAAGCCTGAAATCTTTCATACTAACCCTGTTATATACATTAAGTACCGCGGCGTGGGAAAATCTACTGGATCGGGGGAGAGAATTTTTTGGGTGCCGGTGGCACGCGTTGGGTAAGACGGAGTTGCATCACCATGCAACGATTGCAACGCAGATACTTCAGCGCGCCTGCAAAGACATTGGCAAAGCGAATCCTTTCACGGGCCGGCTCACTGCGTTACATCCTCGGGCTTGCTCAGCTGTATAGTGCTTTCGTATACTGACTGGTGGCGCATATGCATCAGGCCGGCCATTAGCTCACTGCGTTACAATCTCCGGCTTCCATAAATTGCGCAGTTTCATAATGCTTTCGTGCAACAGGTTGTATACTGACTGGCGGCTGATATGCATCAGGTCGGCAATCTGCCCGTGGTCAAGGTGCTGGTAATATTTCAGGTAGATCACTTCCTGCTGTCTTTTTGAAAGGAGTGACAATGTCCGGCGAAGCGCTTCCGCCTTCTCTTCGCTGATCTGTTTTTCGATGATGAATTTTTCTATGGAGAATTCTATAAAGAAATCGTACTCATCGCCGTTGAGATAGGCACTATCGGCTTTTCGTTTGTTGCGGTCCAGCGATTTCAATACCTTGTTCTTCACCGCGCGTAACAAATAATACCGGGGCGACAAAATAGAAGTAACACTTTCCCTTCTTTGCCATAAACTGATGAAAACTTCCTGTATACAATCCCTTATCAGTCCATCATCTTTTGTAAAACGCGCGCCATAATTATACAGGTTGGTATAATAATGTCGCATGATGGCAGTAAGAGCCTGCTCATCCCCCTGTTGCAGTCGTTGCAGCCAATCGTTCTCCAGAACAGCAGTTTTTTTCATCAGTGACGGCAAGTCGTTTTGGTAATGGTCCATAGCAATCTGACATTAGAGATCGCTGTTATCCGCAACCGATTAAAGTAGTTGCAAATTTTGGGACCAGGACAGGTTTTTAATAACATTCCGCTGCATTTGCGGAAACAATTTCGGATATTTTTTTTAAAATGCAACCGATTACACGCATTTCGTGCAAAATAACCGTTAGAATGTTGCAACAATGAATGGTCTTATTTAGAAATCCACCCATTGGTACCCTGCACAAAAAGAAATTGTTATTCTTGGTAAATCGATTTAACAATCGACTTTAAAATTATTCAACTCACATTTGCCAGTTATGCTTTACAGAAATACTTTCCTGCTTTTGTTTGCCATCTCGCTGTACACCAGTTGCAGCAACGAAAAGCAACCCACGCTCTTTACGCAACTTTCGCCTGCAACAAGCGGCATTCATTTTAAAAATATTATTACTGAAGCGCTCACCGATTCCAGCCTCATACTGGAGTTTGCCTACATGGGCGGCGGCGTGGGTATAGGCGATTTCAACAACGACGGACTGAAAGACATTTACTTTTCCGGCAACCAGGTAAGCAGTCGCCTCTATATTAATAAAGGTAACAACCAGTTTGAAGACATTACCGAAAAGGCAGGCGTTGGCACTAACATTTGGGCAACCGGCGTTAGCATCGTTGATATTAACGCCGATGGTTACGATGATATTTACGTGTGCGCATTCGGTAAAAATCTTACTACCCGCGCCAAAAACCTGTTGTTCATCAATCAGAAAGACCTCACTTTTCGCGAAGAAGCCGAACTGTATGGACTGGCGGATTCCAGTTACTCCACACAGGCTACCTTTTTTGACTACGATAAAGACGGTGACCTGGACATGTATCTTACCAACTATATGCTGAATGGTCCCAATGCCAATACCATTTTCCCCCGCAACCTCACAGGCACCTCTCCTGCCAATGACAGGCTCTACAGAAATGATGGCATTGCTAACGGAAGCGACCACCCGCATTTTANCGATGTAACATTGGAAGCAGGCATCAAAGAAGACGGTTATGGACTGGGTGTGGTAGTAAGTGATTTTAATAACGATAACTGGCCCGACATTTATGTATCAGATGATTTTCTCAGCAATGATTTTCTCTGGATCAATAACCAGGACGGCACCTTCACCAACACCATCGCTGCATCATTGAAACACCAGAGCTATTCCGGCATGGGCGCCGATGTTGCTGATATCAACAACGATGCATTACCGGATATTGCCACCATGGATATGATGCCCGAAACCAACGAGCGGAAAAAAGTGACCTTTTCGTTCATGTCGTACGAGCGCTACCAGATGGAACGCAATATGCATTACGAACCGGAGTTCATGCGCAACATGCTGCACCTGCACAACGGCACGCGCGCCAGCGGCAACAAATCCATTCCTTTTTTCAGCGAAATAGGGCAACTGGCAGGCATATCCGAAACCGACTGGAGCTGGAGCGTGCTGATGGCCGACTTCGACAACGACGGGTATAAAGACATGCACGTCACCAATGGCATTGGCCGCGATTTCATCAATGCCGATTTTGTCCAATTTACCACTACGGTGGCAGGCATGCAGGATGAAGCTGCGCGAAAACAAATCATCAAGGAAAAACTGGCGTCGCTGGAACACGTGCGGCTTAAAAATTATTTCTTTCTCAACAACACCGATCTCACGTTCCGCAATGTGGCAGACAGTGTGGGCATGGGAACAATTTCCATGAGCAATGGCGCCGCCTGGGCCGACCTCGATAACGACGGCGATCTTGACCTGGTCATAAACAACATCAACCAGGAAGCATTTGTATACATCAACAATGCCCGGCAGCAACCGGTTGCCAACCACTACCTGCAACTGGAATTGCAGGGCGATAGCCTGAACCGGAAAGGTATCGGCTGCAAAATTTTTGTGTATACGAAAAATGGTGTGCAACTGCAGGAACAAATGCCGGTACGCGGATACCTGTCTACCATGGACACAAAAATTACTTTTGGTATTGGCCGGGAAACTACAGTGGACTCCGTACACGTCCTCTGGCCTGATAACAAAATGAACAGGTTATACCAGGTCCCTGCAGACACCTTATTGATCATTAATAAACAGGATGCAGCCACTTATTATGATGTACCGGCAGAACAAACGCCTCCACTGTTCCAGGATGTAACGGGCCGGTATGGATTGCAATACCGGCACAAGGAAACCGAGTTCAACGATTTTGCCGTTCAACGATTGTTGCCGCAAAAATATTCGCAACTCGGGCCCTTTATTACTACCGGTGATGTAAATGGCGACGGACTGGAAGATTTCTTTGTAGGCGGCGGCTTCAATGCATCAGGCTACTGTTTTATACAGCAACCCAACGGCAGTTTTGTTGCAAAACCATTGCATGGCCCGGGTAAGATGCAGGAAGATATGGATTGTTTGCTGTTCGATGCCGATGGCGATAATGATAAAGATTTGTTGATTACCTGCGGCGATGTGCGTTATGAAGAAAACGCTCCCTGGTATGTGCCACGGTTGTACCGCAATGATGGCAAAGGCAATTTTACGGAAGACGTCAATGCCATACCCGAATCTGTAAAAACCATTGCAGGCTGTGTTACCACCGCCGATATTGATGGTGATGGCGACCTGGACCTCTTTATCGGCGGTCGCGTATCCAAACAATTCCCGCTGGCTCCCAAAAGTTTTATTCTTATAAACAACCAGGGCGTTTTTACCAATAGCACCGCTTCGGTTTGTCCTGCATTGCAAGAGGCCGGTATGATCACGGCAGCTGTGTGGACCGATTTCAACAATGATCAAACCCCCGATCTTATAGTAGCCGGTGAGTGGATGCCTGTTCGCTTTTTCGCCAACCGTTCCGGCAAACTGGAAGAAGTAACGGACCAAACCGGGCTTACCGGGATCAAAGGGATGTGGCGAAGCCTGGTGGCTGCAGACATCGACAAGGACGGTGATATCGATATTGTGGCTGGCAATTTTGGTTTGAACTGTAATTATAAAACCAGTCCTACCTACCCCATGAAATTATACGCGAAAGACATCGACAACAATGGCAGCATTGATCCCGTAATGTTTTACCATATCAAAACCGATAATGGTGACCGCAAATTGTTTCCGGCTATTGGCAAGGACATGCTTACCTCGCAGGTGCCGGCACTTAAGAAAAAGTTTGTCCATCACCGTGAGTTTGTTGCCATGGGCGCCACGGATATTTTTGCGGACAGAAACAACCTGCTGGAACTGACCTGTGAAGAAACCGCAACTTGTTTGTTTGAAAACAAAGGCAACGGTCAATTCGTCAAACACGTACTGCCGGTGGAAGCGCAGTTTGCCCCGGTGAATGCCTTACTATGTGAAGATCTGGACGGTGACGGAAACCTGGACCTGCTGCTGGCCGGTAATGAATACCAGATGGAAGTGATGGCGGGCCGTCAGGATGCGCTGTACGGATTGTTTTTGAAAGGCGATGGTAAACTTGGATTTACCCCGGTCCGTACGGTGGAGAGCGGATTTTTGATCGACGGCGATGTGAAGAGTATGAAACTGCTCGATGCAGGCAAAAGAGGGAAAATGGTATTGGTGGCGGTGAATGACGATTCGTTACGGGTATTCCGCATTATAAAATGACAGGCCTGGTGGACTGTACCGGGTTCGAACCAGTGACCTCTGCTCTGTCAAAGCAGCGCTCTGAACCAACTGAGCTAACAGTCCGGAGGAAGTATTGGATCGGCAATTAAGTACTAAGTTAAGAAAATCGGGGACGCAGCACGAAATTACTGACCCAACCTGCTTCATGGATGGGGCGCTACCCATGTTTTTCATTAACTTTAATATTCCTCCTTACACCAATCACCATGCATATGAACCAGCAAATCATTAATCTCTTCGACGAGTATACGCATGCGCCGCTGCCGCGGGAAGAATTCCTGCGCCGGCTGGCAAAACTTACCGGCAGCATGGCGGCAGCGCTGGCCATCCTGCCCATGCTGGAAGTAAACTATGCCCATGCGCAAACCATTCCCGACCAGGACGAACGCATCAGCACTGAACGCATTACCTATCCCGGTGATAACTGCACCATGAAGGGCTACCTGGCCAAACCCAATAAATCCGGCAAGTTTGGTTCAGTGGTGGTAATTCATGAAAACCGCGGACTCAATCCGCATATCGAAGACGTAACGCGCCGCGTAGCGCTGGCAGGCTATCTTGCCCTTGCGCCGGATGCGCTGAGCCCGCAGGGCGGTACGCCGTCCAATGAAGATGAAGCACGCAGTATGTTTGGTAAAATAGATCAGCAACAAAACCTCAATAATTTCATCAAGGCATTTGATTATCTCAAGTCGAGAGAAGAAAGCAACGGCAGGATCGGTTGCGTAGGATTTTGCTGGGGAGGCGCCATGGCAAATGAACTGGCGGTGCACGTACCGGATTTGAAAATTGCCGTACCGTATTATGGGCGTCAACCCAAAGTGGAAGATGTGCCTAAAATAAAAGCACGCATACAACTACATTATGGCGGCCTGGATGAACGCGTGAATGCGGGCATTCCTGCGTATGAAGATGCGCTGAAGAAAGCAGGCGTTAAATATGAACTGTTTATTTACGAAGGCGCACAACATGCTTTCAACAACGATACCGCTCCCACGCGTTATAATGAAGCTGCCGCAAAGCTTGCCTGGGAAAGAACGCTGAAGGCGTTTGAAGAAGAGCTGCGTTAAAAATTATTTGCTGATTTTTCCCTTTTATAAAATGACCTATACAGTTGGCGGCGCCACATCATGACGCATCCAACCTTATAGGTCTTGCATTTTCTTATACTTTCGCCATTCTCCTTCTCCGCAACTCTTTTTTGATCAGGCTCAGCTCACGACCTGTTTGGCCCGATACAGAAGAATTCTCCTGTGCTCTGCGCATGAGATAAGGAATCACATCCTTGATAGGACCAAAAGGCAAATACTTGCTTACGGAATATCCTGCTTTTGCCAGGTTGAAGGTGATATGATCGCTCATACCATACAGCTGTGAAAAATGAACATGCGGATGATTATGGGGCAATCCTTTTTTCTCCAATAGTTCGGTAGCATACAAATTGCTGTATTCATTATGCGAAGCAACGATCATCGCAATCCTGTCGATATGATCAATACAAAATTCAATGGCTTTATTGTAATCGCGATCAGACGCTTCTTTATCAGGTTGTATCGGTGACGGATAGCCTAACTCGGCAGCGCGCTTACGTTCTTTTTCCATATACGCGCCGCGCACCAGTTTGGCGCCGAGTATGAACCCTTTGGCAGCGGCGTATGCATAACTGTCTTTCAAAAATTGCAACCGGTCGTGTCGGTACAGTTGTATGGTATTAAACACAACGGCCTTTTCCTTGTTGAACTGCTCCATCATTTGCATGGTAATGGCATCAACAGGGTCCTGTATCCACGATTCTTCTGCATCGATAAATACGCCGGTATGGGCGGCGGCAGCCGCTTCGCAAATGCGGGATAATCGTTGTACAACACGCCCCCACTCTTCTTTTTCTGCATCAGTAAGCACCTCGGTGTGCACTTTTCCCTCGTAGCCGCTTTTATCCGTGGCGGCAGCATCGAGTTTCTCCAGCAATCCAAACCGTGCAATGCCGGTAACTTTTACACTCATGTAGGGCACACCCGGTTTGCCGGCAGCAAAGCGGATCACGCGAATGAATTCTTCGCAGGCATGATCAAAATTTGCTTCACCCTCCTTTCCTTCCACGCCATAATCGAGAATCACCTGCACGCCGTATTGTCCCAGTTTATCAGCTACCATGGCCGTTTCTTCCAGTGTTTCGCCACCTACGAACTGCCGGAAGATCGTGTTGCGGATCAGTCCTTTCACCGGCAGTCCCACCCTGATGGCCCACGGCGTTACTTTGATACCGAAGTTCACCAGGGCGGCATTGTTCATACTGGAAAAAAGAAAACGGGCTTTGCGGAGTTCTTTGTCGGATTTATAAGCAAATGTGTTTTCTGTATTGTCGAAGGATACAACGGGAGAACCTTTTTGCATAAACTGCTAACAAATGTTAGCCGCGAAGGTAGGAGGTAAAATTGAAAATGTAAACAGGGGGCAGGGGGAAAATTAACTGATTCTCATCAGGCGCAGTTGCCATAAAGCAAATTATTACCCTCGTCATAAAATTTGTCTGTGATAGCTGTCAATTTGGTTATTTTCACACCGTACAATTGCACCCGACATGAAAATAGTTCGTACAGAGATCTGGAAGTTCAGCATTCCGATGCATCCGTTTACCATCGCTACGGGCACCATGCATTTTGCCCAGAATACCTTCATACGCGTACACACCGATGCGGGCATATATGGTGTAGGAGAATGTTCTGCATTNCCGATGATAGTAGGAGAAACGCAGGCTACCTGTTTTGAGATGGCAAAGGAATTTGCCGCCCTTTGGAAGCACAAAGATGCTTCCGCCATAGAAGACCGTTTACAGGAATTGCATTGGTTTACTGCTTTCAACAGTACTATCAAAAGCGCCTTCGATATGGCCCTGTACGATCTTGCCGCCAAAGCGGCCGGCCAGCCACTGTACAAATATTTGGGTGGTGTGTACAAAGAACCGGAAACCGACCTTACCATTGGCATCGATACACCGGAAAACATGGCCGCCACTGCACGGCAATATGTGCAACAGGGCGTGCGCATCATCAAAATAAAACTTGGCAAAGCCCCAAAGCAGGATGTGGAAAGAGTGCGCATGATACGGGAAGCGGTTGGTCCCGACATATTGCTGCGCATCGACGCCAACCAGGGTTGGAACTACGAAGAGGCGCTGTACGCATTAACTGCGATGGCGCCCTATAGCATACAATTCTGCGAACAACCCATGCGTCGTTGGAATGATCACCTGCTGCCTGAACTGGTAAAACATTCGCCGGTAAAAATAATGGCCGATGAAAGCGTGTTCGATCACCACGATGCGGCCAGACTGATTCGCGAAAAAGCCTGTGATTATGTAAACATAAAATTTGCCAAATCAGGGGGTATTGCGGAAGCGCGCCGAATCCATGAAGTATGCGCCCGCCACCAGGTGCCCTGCATGATGGGCGGCATGCTGGAAAGTCGCATTGCGCTGTCGGCAGCGGTGCATTTTTCACTGGCGCACGACAACATCATTTTTTACGATATGGACACGTGCCTGATGGGCCATAAAACAGATCCTGTTACCGGAGGGGTTCGGTATAAGGGATACATTTTGCAGCTACCGGACACGCCGGGTATTGGGGCAGATGTAGACGATGCGTTTTTAAGTACACTTGAGAAAGAAGTAGTATAGCCAGCTGACTTCCATCCCTCCTTTCCGCTTTATCTTTGCCCAAATTTTTCCCTCATGAACGGACAATCAAAAACAGCCAAGGAATCGGCAGTGACCATGACGGAACTGGTATTGCCCAACGATACCAATACGTTTGGCAACCTGATGGGTGGCAGATTGATGTACTGGATGGACATTGCCGCCGCACTGGCTGCCATGAAACATTGCGGTGAACCGGTGGTAACGGCTTCTGTAGACAATATTTCCTTTGAAAACCCCATCAAGCTGGGCAATGTAGTGCATATCGAAGCAAAGGTTTCAAGAGCCTTCAATACTTCGATGGAAGTATATATGAAAGTATGGGGCGAAGACGCGCTCAAGCAATACAAATACAAAAGCAACGAAGCCTACTATACATTTGTTGCACTCGATCCCTTTGGCAAACCGCGCCCGGTGCCCGCTTTGATTCCCGAATCGGAGGAAGAAAAGAAACTCTTTGAAGGCGCCCTGCGACGCCGACAGCTACGGCTCATCCTTGGCGGCAAAATGAAACCGGATGATGCCACTGAATTGAAGGCGCTGTTTTCTTAATGTGCTGGTGGAACAATTTGTCAATGTGCTAATGAAGATACATTTGTACCAAAGTGGTCAATAGCAAACAGGCAATGTCACACATCAGCTAATTGCCTTCTTCTGCTCGATAGCCTCCATCACCTGGTCCAAAATTTCATCTACCGGTGCTGTATAGTCGATACTCATAGGTGGTTTNAAGGTGACGGAGAGCAGCGTGCNNGGCTTTCTGAATTGCAGTCCTTTTTTATTGAANGCTTCGGAGAACCCATCGATCACCACAGGAATGACTACGGGTTTTGACAATTTGATGATATGGGCAGTACCTTTTCGTCCCGGCGCAAAAGGCGTGGTGGTTCCCTGCGGAAAAGTGATCACCCAGTTGTTTTCCAGTGCACGCAAAATCTTCCGTGTATCGGAAGGGTCCAACCCTTTGCGTACTTCGTTGCCTTCAGGACGCCAGGTCCTTTTTACTGTAAGAGCGCCGGCCATAGTAAACAGGCGACTGATCCAGGAGGCACGCATCGTTTCTTCTGCAGCTACATAATACACGCGTGTAAAAGGGTTGAGCAGGTAATAAGGCACGCCCAGTTTATTGCTTTTGCCCCATTTTACTGCACAGAAAATATGAAGAAAGGTAATCACATCTGCAAAGTAGGTCTGGTGATTACTGACAAACAACACATTGCCCCGCGGCAGGTTTTTGATATGCTCCGTGCCCCTGATGCGCAGTTTGTTCACCCATACCAAACCCGGATAAGTGATAATGCCCACCAGTGTGTACACCAGCTTTCTTACCAATTTAAAATGCATCCATCTTTCTTTCAAAATTCCCATGCCTGATACGATTGTTTTAGTGCGTGCACGCCTTACGGAGCGCCATGACTGCCGAAGTTAGGCAATTGTTTTATACTACCTCCCGGCACCATCCTTTGTGTAAAGCCGTATTTTAATGAATTTCTTAACAAAACGGATAACATACAAACGGTTTGCAAACAACCAAAATACAGCCCATTGAAAGCTGCCCTGGAAAAAGCTACCGATCTGGCTGAAGCAATGCTTCCACCCCTATCTTTGCCGCCATGAAATTATCCACTGTTATTTTCGATATGGACGGCCTGCTGATCGACTCGGAGCCATCGTGGCAGGAAGCTGGCGCAGCAGTGTTAAGGGAATTTGGTGTAACGCTTACAGATGCACAATACCACAGCACCACCGGCTTGCGTACGCCGGAATGGATTGATTACTGGTTCACTTATTTTAACCTGGATAAAAAACACGCAGCAGCCGCAATAGAAAATGTGGAACAAAAGGCACTGGAAATTATCAGGGAAAAAGGCCAGCCCATGCCAGGCGTTCATTATATCCTGCAATTTTTCAGAGAGCAACAATTTCGCATTGGACTGGCATCTTCTTCGCCCATGCGATTGATCAATATGGTGGTTGACAAACTACAGATTCGTGATTATCTCGACGCCATTACTTCTGCAGAGAAACTCCCGTTCGGCAAACCGCATCCGCAGGTATATATGGATTGTGCGTTGTTGCTGGCCGCACGGCCCAATGAATGTGTTTGTTTTGAAGACAGCTTTAATGGAATGATCGCTGCGAAAGCTGCACGCATGAAATGTGTGATTGTGCCGGCGCCTGCTGTTCACCATGAATCACGATGGGAGGCTGCTGATCTTAAACTCAATTCGCTGGAACATTTTGGTAAGCCGCAGTTGGAGATGCTGCAATAAAAAAAAGCCGCTCACAAATCCGGCGGCTATTGGATCTTTTTTCCATGGGATAAGGGTTTACAGGGATAGGATAAGGGTTAAGGTAGTAAGTTTCAAATCCGAAAACATCTAAAAGGGATAAGGCTTAACGGAAGATTGTGTATAGGTTTTTCTTTATTTCCTGTTAAGTATAAACCTAACGGAACTTTAGTTCGAAAAATTATGTGCGCGCATAAAAAAAACGCTCTTTGCAGAGCGTTTTTTGCTTTATTTGACAATTGTCAGCCTGAATACAGCAATACAGTGTTCTTTCCTTCTATTCACTTCACTACAGTTATCTTGCGAACAACTGCTTGCATCCCTGTCACTACCTGCAACACATAGGCCCCGGGGGGGATGTGCTGTGCGTCCAAAGCCACCAATTGCCTGTAACCCTTTACCACAAGGGTTTTCCTGGTTACAATCCTTCCATTCAAATCAAACAGTGTGGCGGTAAGCATGCCTGAAGGGTACGACTCACAGGTAAAAGTTACTACGTCGCGTGAAGGATTGCCCAATAAGGTAATATTCGGTTTACCATTAAGGTTAGTTTCGATTAAAATAGTGTTGGTATAATTGCTGCTGCCGGAGCGTTTATGCACCAGCAAACGGTATTTACAGGCGCCTGCGTTACAACCGCCATCTGTATAGGAATAGCTGGCGCTTTCCACACCTTTGCTGGCAGGCATCATGGCAATGGTTTGAAAAGATTGGTTGCCGGCAGCACGTTGTACTTCAAATTGTTCCACCTGGCTGTTATCGGTAGCCGTCCAGTTGAGCACCGCCTGTTGATGCGTAGGATCGAACCGGCCTTCCAGTTTGATGCGGTCGGGCAGCGCGCCGGTAATGAACGTGCCTTTGCTGGAAAACACTTCCTTGCCGCAGCCATCGGTAATGGTTACGCTTACAATGCAAGGCTCCGCACCAACAGGAGGCGTAAAGGTCACTTCATGACTGTTGGCATTGGGCGAAAAGGTACCGCCACTGCTGCTTATCCATTGTATAGTATAATTGCCCAGGTCAATGCCCGGAGGTACGGTGAACGAGAGATCGTATTGCTGGTTGCCCACTATTACTTCCGGTAACCCGGTGATAGTGGCCTCGAGCAGGACATAGCGGTCAACAGCTACAAAGAAGGAGAAGTTGAAGAAGGCACGTTGTGCAGCTACCTGTTCAGCTGTTGTTCCGGAAGCATTGTGTTCGTGGCCTCCCTGGTACATCACCACACCGCGACTGCTGTCGCCAAAAGCGTGGCCGTAAGCAACAATAGCAGCCGGACCCGTAGACAGTGTTGGGAAATGCGTGTTGGTAGTATCATACACTCCCAGCGTAGTCGTGCTGCGCCACGCACTGCCGGATTTAGGCAAAAAGGTGCGTTCAGAACCATTAATGGTGGCATTGTCCATGATGTCCATAAACTGCATAATCGGGTGACCATTGTCTGCATACTGGTAGGGAGGCGTAGCATCAAATTTGTGATCTTTCCAGGGCACCATTCCTCCGGTGGTAAGAAAATTTAGCTGCGTGCCGCTTACAGGGTCGGTAAGATTTTCCAGTTCACTCACAGCATGACAGGCCACCCATAAATTGCCTTTATGATCGCGGTTCCAGGCAAGCAGGTTGTTGTGAACGGCCCAGGCAGGATCGGCATGAGGCATTACGAAAATATCATCACAGGCGCCGAGTTGATCGGGATTTTTCCAGTTGGTGCTGTCCCCGCCATAGGCGGATGAAGGAATGCCGGCATTGGCAAAATAGTTTTCTACTATGGCGCCATTGGTTTTGTCCATGGTCCAGTTGGGCGCGTAGTGCAGTGTTTTAATTACGTCCAGCACCATATCTTCTACCGTTGTGCTGCCTACTACGCCCTGTGCTTCCCAGTTACTGATCTCGGCATTCACGGAGGCTGTTCTGTATTCAAATGGAATAATGAAGGTGCCACCGCGGTAAGCAACGCCGTTATGTACAAAATCAATTCCGTTTCTCCCTTTAGTCCCGTTGATCACCCACTTTACAGGCACTTTGAAATTTTTCAGCAGACTGTATACCAGTCCATAGGGTTTCAATCCATTGCCAACTGTCTGTGGCGTAATGCCCATGTTGATGATGTACGAGCCGGTCCTGATGGTTTCCGGGGCAGCAACGGCGCTGAGGGTGGCAGCAATGAAGAGTAATACAATGCAGTAGCGGGACAGGTAAAGACTTTTCATACGGGTACAATTTAGTTTAGTAGCAACCAGGTCTTTCAGGAGAAATTGGAGGAAAGATCAAAGGAGAATGGAAAATGTACAAGGGTTTTCAAGGATGGGAACCTGGTGAGTGGTCCCGGAGATGCAGGAACAAAACTATATGCGGTTTTTCCGGGGTGCAAGCTTTTGCAAAAGCTGTTTCGGGTAAGGGCCTGTGTTATTGACTGCCATCAATGCTATTTCGGTTGAGCAAAAGCTGTAGTGCCGGAAGCGGTCAAGGCAGCGGGATGGAGGGTTGTTTAATAGAAAAGCGGCCCCCAAACGGGGGCCGCCGTATCTTCAATGGAAGGTTTTCAGTTACTGTTGTTCTTTGTTTTCACTGCCACCTTCACCCTGTTTCTCTTCTTTCTTGAGCTTTTCCTTGATCTCTGCCAGTGCGCCGAGGTCGCCCAGGGTAGCTTTTTCAACCTTACCCTGAATGCTCTTAACGGCTTTCTTGGTTTTTTCCGCTTCAGCACGGGCTTCCTTCTTGGCAGCCTCTTTCTCTTCCACCTTCGATTGCTCCCACATACGGGTGTGCGAAACGAGGATGCGTTTTTCGTTGCGGTCAAACTCAATTACCATGAACTGGGCGGTTTCGTCGGCCTGGATGCTCTTGCCATCTTCTTTGGTGAGGTGACGGTTGGGAGCAAATCCTTCCAGCCCATAAGGCAATTGTACAATGGCGCCTTTGTCATCGCGACGGATCACCGTTCCTTCATGCACAGAACCTACGGCAAAAGTGCCTTGCAGTGCATTCCAGGGATCTTCTTCCAGTTGTTTATGGCCGAGCTGCAGCTTGCGGTTATCCTTATCAATACCCAGGATGATCACATCGATGTTCTCACCTACCTTGGTATATTCATTCGGATGGTTGAAGCGCTTCAGCCAGCTGAGGTCGCTGATGTGGATCATACCACCGATGCCGGGGGCCAGTTCCACGAACACACCATACGGGGTAATGTTCTTTACCAGGCCGGTATGGCGGCTTCCTTCGGGGAATTTGGTTTCGATGGTGCTCCAGGGATCTTCGCTCATTTGTTTGATAGACAGGCTCATCTTGCGATTGTCCTTGTCGAGCGTAACGATCTTGGCTTCATACTCATCACCCAGTTTAAAGAATTCCTTGGCATTGATCGGCGTATTGGCCCAGGTAATTTCACTTACGTGTACCAGACCTTCTACACCCGGCATGATTTCAAGGAATGCGCCGTAGTCTTCAATGTTCACCACCTTGCCTTTCACCACAGCACCTTCGTGTATGGTTTCCGGTAAGATATCCCACGGATGCGGTGTGAGTTGTTTCAGACCCAGGCTGATGCGTTTCTTCTCATCATCGAAATCAAGCACCACCACTTTCAGCTTCTGGTCAAGTTTCAGCACTTCGCTCGGATGGCTGATACGTCCCCAACTGATATCAGTGATATACAGCAGGCCGTCGAGACCACCGAGGTCCATGAACGCACCGAAATCGGTAATGTTCTTGATCGTGCCTTCGAGCACCTGGCCTCTTTCGAGCTTGCTCATGATTTCGGCACGTTGTGCTTCGATATCGCTTTCGATCAGTGCTTTGTGCGACACTACGGCGTTCTTGATGGCCTCGTTGATCTTCACCACCTTGAACTCCATGGTCTTGCCCACGAACTGATCGTAGTCGGTAACCGGTTTAACGTCAATTTGCGAACCGGGCAGGAAGGTTTCCATACCAAACACATCCACGATAAGACCACCCTTGGTTTTGGAAGTGATGGTACCGGTGATGACTTCGCCGGTTTTGTGTACTTCCACGATTTTTTCCCAGGCACGGGTAATACGGGCCTGTTTGCGGCTGAGGTTAAGATGACCTTCGCGGTCTTCTTTCTCTACCACCATTACTTCCACTTCATCGCCTACTTTGAGGTTGGGCATGTCGCGGAATTCGTTTAACGACACCAGGCCGTCACTTTTGAAACCGATGTTGATCACAACATCTGTTTTGGTGAGCGCAACCACCAATCCTTTCACCAATTCGCCATCTGTGACAGCTTTAAAGGTGCTTTCGTATACAGCATCGTACTTTTCTTTTTCTTCCTTGCTGTAGGTAGCTACGTTACGTTTGTCGATACTCCAGTCGAAGTCGTCATGAGCACTTGTCTCAGCTTCGGGAGCCTGCGCAGGTACATTTGTTGACGCTGTAGTTTCTTCGGCAGTGGCCGGAGAAGACTCCTGTGCATCAGCGTTTAGTTGTTTAACAATGAATTTTTCAAACATGATACTTACCCGATGGTTTTGATTCGGGCCTGCAAAGATAGGCCAAAAAGCTGAATGATGGAGCGTTTGGGAGAGTTTTTTTGTCAGTTAATTGATTGAAAAGCAGGAGGTTAATTAATCACCTACCGATCCCCGGCACATCAAGGTACCCCCATCCCCCGCTGGCGGGGGCGCCAGGAGCAACTTACTGCGTAAACCTGGTTCATGGATGGAGGTGATTGACCACCCCGCCATGCAACATTGTTGGTATGGTAAGATCGTACTGCGCCCCTGCCAGCGGGGGGTGAACAGCCAGCCGGATAAGCCAAAGTACCAGCAGCGGATTTGTGCTCACACAATAGTGCCAGCGGGGAATGGACCAGTATATGGATGTACCAGGGAACAAGCAGCATATTTGGCCTGTACACCAATTTCCACCACCAAAAACCGTTAGTTTCCTGGTACCACTATCACCAGCCGCCGCAACCCGTTGCAATATTTTTTTGCCGGTAGCTTTAAGAAAGAAAGTTTTCTCATTACATTTATCAAAATTATTTTACTGTTTCTATGATCACACCTTTATTGATCCGATTATTCGACCAGGACCTGGATAAGCTTGCAGAAGAAATCAAATTGTATCCCGACGATCAGAGTTTATGGGTGGTAAAAGAAGGGATCAAAAACAGCGGTGGTAATTTATGCCTTCACCTGGCCGGCAATTTGCAACATTTTATCGGCGCCGTGCTGGGCAATTCCGGCTATGTGCGTAACCGTGATGCTGAATTTTCGTTAAAAAACATCAGCAAACAAAAATTGCTGAATGAAATTGACGCCACGAAAATGGCCGTAAAAGATACGCTGGAACAGGTGAGTAAACATGAACTGCAAAAAGAATATCCCATCCGTGTGTTCGATGAAGCAGTAACTACCGAGCATTTCCTGTTGTACCTTTTATCGCACCTTAATTATCACATCGGGCAGATCAATTATCACCGGAGGTTGCTGGCAGGACAGTGAAAAAGCGCTGATAGACAACATAGTTTCTATAGACGGCCCGAAGTTGAGCATTTCGATTTGCTGTTCTGTTGTAAGTCAAATCGCATTTGAAATTTCGTCGCATGCTATAATTTGTCTTAAGCTTTAGCTGCTGAGACATTTAAGAGAAAAACCAGCCGAATAAATCCGATCCGGTATTTACAACTATGTTGTTTTAATTGATTCAGGAAATTTACATGAGTCTGGCCTACGGCATAAAACATATAACCGGGTTTTTGACCCGGTTATATTTGTAATTCCTCCAATATTTTATATCAATCTGCTTAATGCTTACCTGTATTCAATCCTGATTCTTTCCTGCTTTTTCGTTAATGGTCCTGGCAGCCACATACCCGCTTGTCCAGGCGTGCTGAAAGTTGAAGCCGCCGGTAATACCGTCCACATCCATAATTTCGCCGGCAAAGAATAAGGAAGGTACCAGCCGGCTTTCCATGGTTTGCGGATCAATTTCTGTTAATCGTATACCCCCGGCTGTTACAAACTCTTCCTTGAACGTTGTTTTTCCACTCACAGTGAATGGCTGTGCTACCAGGTTTTTGATGAGCCTGTTTTGCGGTTTGGCCGGCAAATCGGCCCAGCGCAGTGCCGCATCCACACCAGATGCTTCGAGCAAAAACTCCCACAGTCTTTGCGGAAGACCAAACGGATTGCGGTTCACTATTTTTTGCGGGGCAAGTTTAAAGCGGAGCGATTGAAATTGTTCTGCCAGCGCCTGTTCGTGCTGATCACCGAGCCAGTTTACCTGTATGGTACATTGCCATCCGCGATCGGCCAGTTCCCGTGCCCCCCAGGCAGACAACCGCAGTATGGCAGGTCCGCTCAGTCCCCAATGGGTAATCAACAGCGGTCCCCTCGACAACAGCTTACTACCGTTGATCCTTACCTGCACATCGGGCACAGACACACCAGGCAACCGGGTGATCCGGTGACCCGGTATATTAAAAGTAAATAAAGACGGCGCCGGAGGTTCAAATGTGTGCCCTGTNGCCTGCAACCATTGAAACATGGNAGCTTTCGGATAACCACCGGCCGCCACACATACATAAGAGGCGGAGAGCACACTGCCATCGGCCAATTGAATGGTAAACCGATCACCTTCCTTTTGAATGCCTTTTACTTCGCTTTGCATACGCACCTGCACACCGTACCTGTCTGCCTCACGCAGCAGGCATTGAATGATGCTTTGCGAGGAATCAGATACCGGGAACATACGCCCGTCTTCTTCTGCTTTCAGGGGCACGCCTCTCTCTTCAAACCAACGAATGGTGTCGGTGGTAAAAAACTGGTGAAAGGCTTTCTTCAAAAAATTTGCGCCCCGGGGATACCGCGCTACCATATCGGCAACCTGGTAACAGGCATGCGTTACATTGCAGCGGCCGCCACCGGAAATTTTTACTTTGGACAGTACCTTATTGGTTTTTTCCAAAATGATTACTTCCAGTTGCGGATTCATCCGCGCTGCATTCACGGCACAAAAAAAACCTGCTGCTCCACCGCCTATTACGATCAGTGTTTTATTTGATGGCATGGCGGCAAATATATTGCGGATTGGGCAGCAGGGAGCGGGTAAATTGAAGGACCACCTTTTCTATTGTGTGGACGCAGCTTAGGCCCCCCGTCCATGCGGCATTGTTGATGTGGTAAGTTCGCGCTGGCGCCTCCGCCAGCACGATCCTACCTCACCAATACTATTGCATGGATGGGGGTGGTCCGGCGTTGTGTCCACACGATAGCCGCCGGCGGGGGATGAAGTGGCATGCGGATTTACCAAGGTAGCAGCAGCATATTGGTGTCAGAACGAATGCCATAGCAGCTACGTTGCCGTTTCACTGATCCCTACTGAGTAAACCCCGGCACATAAATGAAAAAACATTCCCAGCGGTCCTGTTCACACGCATAATATACCCTGAAGGGACCATTGATGGTCTTTCGCGAACCATTCTTCAATACGGCCACAAATTTCATCGTGCCATCCACATGCGCCAATGCCTTCACCGGCAATTTGCCTGGTCTGGGGAAAATAAGAATGCCATCAATGGAATACTGCGTATGCTCAAAAGCAGCATACTGGTCCAGCGCCTGTTGCAACCTGGCCAGGGCTTTTTCGCGGGGATACAGCCCACCATCCGGCACCATAAAATTCTTGCACAGGTGGTACTTCATGGCGCTCAGTGACCTGTTTAACCAGGCTGACACAATGGTAGCCGTGTGATTGCGCAGGGTTATCTCATGGTCGGGATGAAATTCCTCGTAGACGTAGCATTTCATCAGGCCTGGCAAATGGACGTCCCAGGTTTCCAACTGGAAAAATTCCTCCGTAATAAAACGATACCGGAACAGCGCATCACGAGGACGAATGAAGTCTACCGCTATTCCATGCGCCGCCAGCAATTTTTCAATACGGGCCAGTTCCTGCTCCGCCTGTTCCGGCCGCAAGGCATCGGCTTTAATATAATCCGGCTTGCCGATACTGTCATACACCTTTACAGGTTTGGCTGTGCTGATGCGTTGTTCAAATTCCAGTACATTTTTCAGGAAGCGGTTTTCAATTTCAGGAGGCAAACCTGAACCGGCATGAAAAGTACCACCATATTCTGCACGGATTTTCATGGCCAGTATCTCGTTCTCAATACGAAGATGCTGCACCGGGTCATCATGCAACGGTTCATCCATACCTGTACCTTTTTCATACGACATAGGTTAATGATTTTAGGTGTTAAAAGTACAGGAGGGATTTCGTTTGAATATGAATGTAATGAGGAGAAAATTCCCGAAAAAAGTGTGATTTTTCACGGACACGAGCACGGGATAATACGTCAGGGAAAGTCTTTGCACAGCGGCTATAGTACACTGTTATACACACCAGGGCATGCCATCAGCATTTCCCCAGCCATTTGCTCCCGCTCGCATTTATGCATGCCGCCCGGGCATTATTCGCAATAAAGATTAGGATTGGCTTTTTCTGCCGCTTCAATAATGCTATAATCCGACAGTATATCAGCCTTTCCTTTTTTCACACACACATCGTGTTCAAAGTGAACAGAAGGTTTGCCATCGGTGGTGCGAACGGTCCAGCCGTCATCTTCGGTATACACATCTTTTTTACCCAGGTTGATCATGGGCTCAATGGCCAGCACCAGCCCTTCTTTCAATACAGCGCCGGAACCGCGACGCCCATAGTTGGGCACCTGGGGGTCTTCATGCAAATGGCGGCCCAATCCGTGCCCTACCAGTTCGCGCACCACCCCATATCCATATTTTTTTTCGGTATGTTCCTGGATAGCCCAGGCTATGTCGCCGATGCGATTGCCCACTACCGCTTTCTCAATGCCCTTATACAGGGCTTCCTTGGTAACACGGATCAGTTGCATCACTTCCTTGCCCGGATCACCAATAGCGAAAGTGTAGGCATGATCGCCATGAAATCCATTTTTGAATACGCCGATGTCTACAGAAATGATATCTCCTTCTTTCAACTCATTGTTGCCCGGAAAACCATGCACCACCACATCATTCACCGATATGCAGCTGTTGAAAGGATAGCCACGGTAGTTTAAAAAGGAAGGGATGGCCTGGTGATCGCGAATGAATTCGCCAATCAGTTTATCGAGATAGAGCGTGGTAAGACCGGGTTTAAGGATTTTGGCAATTTCTGTCAATGCTTTGCTTACGAGGAGCGCGCTTTCGCGCATCAATTCAATTTCTGCTGCTGTTTTGTAGAAAATCATTGCGTTTATTCAGTTAGCCCAGTGAGTGATGAACATCCACCAATCACTATGTAAAGAACAAAACCTGACAGCAATGGATTACAAAGCTGTCAGGTTATTTATACATAAATACGATACTTCCAAATGTTTTACATAGCTGCAGGAGAAGCAGCCTGGCGACCCTGGATCCTGCCACTCTTCATCAGACCATCGTATTGCCGCATCAGCAATTGGGTTTCGATCTGCTGCAAGGTATCCAGTACCACACCTACCATGATCAGCAACGAAGTGCCGCCGAAGAAAGTGGCAAAGCTGGCTGTAACTTCCAGGCGCTGTGCAAAACCAGGCAATATACCTACCAGTGCCAGCAATACGGCGCCCGGGAGGGTGATTTTATCCATCACCGAGCCGATATAATCAGCCGTAGGCTGACCAGGTTTTACGCCCGGAATAAATCCGTTGTTGCGTTTCAAATCGTCGGCAATCTGCTTGGGATTAAATATAAGCGCGGTATACAGGAAGGTAAAGCCGATCACCATGACGGCATAGATCACCATATACCAGAAATTCTTAGGATCGCTGAATACGGCCGCGAGACCACGGGTGGTTTCGAAATTAGACAACAGCGTTGGCAGGAACATGATCGCCTGCGCAAAGATGATAGGCATTACACCGGCGCTGTTAACCTTGATAGGCAAAAACTGGCGCGCGCCACCAAACTGGCGGTTACCTACAATTTGTTTGGCGTATTGTACGGGTATTTTACGAACACCCTGGATCAGCACGATCAGGCCCATAATGATGGCTACCAGCACAGCAATTTCAATTACAAAGATCAGCAGGCCACCACCGCCACCGGTAGCTGTTTTGCCTGTCCACTCCTGCCAGAGTGATTGCGGCAAACGGGCCAGGATTCCCACCATGATCACCACAGAACTACCATTGCCCAAACCCTTGTCGGTAATTTTTTCGGCCAGCCACATCACGAACAACGTACCTGCTGTAAGGATGATGGTGGTAGATAACCAGAAATAGGGTTTATAGGCATCGATCATGGCGGCGGCATTGGTTTGGTTCAAATACGCCACATAGGCGCTGGCCTGAAGAATGGTTACCAACACCGTGAGATAACGCGTATACTGGTTGATTTTTTTTCTGCCGCTGTCGCCTTCCTTCTGCAGTTTTGCAAAAGGCGGATAGAGAATGGTCATCAACTGCATGAAGATAGATGCAGAGATATAAGGCATAATGCCCAATGCCAGGATAGAAGCCTGTGAAAAAGCGCCCCCTGCAAATGCATCTATTATATCCAAAATGCCACCGCCGGAAGTAGATTCCTTGATCTCGGCAGGATTTATACCCGGTAGAACGATGTGCGTACCGAGACGGTAAATAGCAATGAGCGTTATCGTCACCAGGATCTTGCTCCTCAGTTCCTCGATGCTCCAGATATTTTTAAGCGTCTGTATGAACTTTTTCACGGATTGCAGAGATTTTTTAAAATGAAAGCAACAATGTGCTTAAACAAAAAAAGACGCATTGCAAAATGCGTCTACGCAAGTTACAGAAATTACTTTACAATTTCTACCGTGCCTCCGGCCGCTTCAATGGCTGCCTTTGCCTTCTCGCTAACAGCATTCACACGGAAAGTAATTTTGCTCTTCAATTCACCGTTACCCAATATCTTAACCACATCGGTACGGCTGATCAGTCCGTTTACATACAGGTTTTCGAGAGAGAATTCCTGGAGACCATAGGTTTCTACCAGGTGGTCGATCTGGCCCAGGTTGAACACTTTGTATTCAACGCGGTGAATGTTGTTGAAACCGCGCTTGGGCAAACGACGCTGAATAGGCATCTGGCCGCCTTCATGCGCCATTTTATTCTTGAAACCACTGCGAGACTGATGGCCTTTGTTACCTTTTGTAGAAGTGCCTCCTTTACCGGAAGCTTCGCCGCGACCCAAACGTTTTTCGCGATGTGTAGCACCCGCTGCGGGTTTGATCTGATGTAATTTCATAATACTGATTTTTACTCAACGGGGAATCGCCCCTCGCTTGATAGTTAGCAAATTACATTATGCAACTTCTTCCACTTTCACCAAATGGTTCACCTTGCGCACCATACCCAGTATCTGGGGGGTGGCTTCCACTTCGCGGGAAGAATTTGTTTTATTCAGGCCCAGCGCCCGCAGGGTCAGCTTTTGCCGCTCCGGCCGGTCAATGGGACTTTTCACCAACGTGATCTTTATCTTTTTCATCGTAATGAGTTTGGTGTTTCGCGTTTTGTTTTCCGGTTATGCATTCGGACGGCTTTCATTCATCCGATGAATCACCAGAACCGGCAACCCGAAACTGTATTACCCGTTAAATACTTTCTTCAGACTTAATTTACGGTCTCTTGCGATGGCTACCGGTTCGCGCAGCATAGCCAGGGCCTTGAAGGTTGCCTTTACCACGTTGTGCGGGTTGGCAGAACCCAGCGACTTGGCCAGTACGTCTGTAACGCCTGCGCTTTCCAGTACGGCGCGCATACTGCCTCCGGCAATCACACCTGTACCGTGGGCAGCAGGTTTGATCAATACCTTGGCAGCGCCTTCCTTGGCAAGCTGATCGTGCGGAATGGTACCATGACGGATGGGCACTTTGATCAGATTCTTTTTCGCATCCTCAATGCCCTTGGTTATGGCTTCCTGAACTTCTTTGGCTTTTCCCAAACCATGACCTACAACACCATTTTCATTTCCAACAACCACCAGCGCTGAAAAACTGAAGGCACGACCGCCCTTCGTGGTTTTTACCACGCGGTTGATAGCCACTACCTTTTCTTTCAACTCGAGGTCGCCGGCTTTAACCCTGTTTAGATTAACTTTTGCCATCTATAGCGATTTACGATTTTTTTATTCTGTTTCTGAAATATTTAGAACTGCAATCCACCTTCCCGGGCGCCATCGGCCACACTTTTCACGCGGCCATGATACAGGTTACCACCGCGGTCGAAAACCACCTGGGTGATGCCCAGTTCCTGCGCCTTGCGCGCAATGGCCAATCCTACCAGTCTGCTCTTTTCCACCTTAGTACCTTTCTGCGCCTTGATATCCTTGTCCCTGGAAGAAGCCGATGCCAGCGTTCTGCCTGCTTCGTCATCGATCAGTTGTACATAGATGTCGGTATTGCTTCTGAAAACAGACAGTCTCGGCTTGGTAGCTGTACCGGACACTTTCTTACGAATGCGGTACCGGATCTTCTGCCTTCTTAAAAGTTTTGTGTTCATTGATCTTTTATTTTATACCCCTGATACTGCCAGGAGGTTGTAATGGGCTAATGAGCTAATTATTTACCGGCAGCTTTACCAGCCTTGCGGCGGATCTGCTCACCTACATATTTCACACCTTTACCCTTGTACGGTTCAGGTTTGCGGAGGCTGCGCAATTTGGCTGCCACCTGGCCAAGCAATTGCTTGTCGATGCCTTCGAGCACTATGATCGGGTTCTGACCTTTTTCCTGTCCTGCAGATACTTTCAGTTCTTTCGGCACTTCAAACAGGATGTTGTGGCTGTAGCCCAGCGACAGGTCGAGCATATTGCCCTGGGCAGCCGCTTTATAACCTACACCCACCAGTTCCAGTTCCTTGCGGAAACCGGTAGTCACGCCTTTTACCATATTGGCTACCAGGGCGCGGTACAAACCGTGCATGGAACGGTGCCTGATCTGGTCGGTAGGCCGTTTGAATACTACTTTGCCATCATTTACTTCAATGGTGATATCGCGGTCAACAGCCTGTTTGAGTTCTCCTTTCGGGCCTTTTACCGTTACCACGTTGGCATTGTCCACCTGCACTGTAACGCCCTGCGGCAGTACTATCGGTGCTTTACCTATACGAGACATAATGAATGAGTTTGTCGTTTTATGATTGATTTACTCCTGACCGGTCAGCCTCTATAGGCGGGAGCTTAATGTATCAGAAGCGTGTTCGATGTTAACAGTTTGCTGCTCCGTATTAATATACGTGACACAGTACTTCGCCACCCACATTCTGCGCCTTGGCCTGTTTGTCGGTCATTACTCCTTTCGAAGTGCTCAGGATGGCAATGCCCAGACCATTTTTAACGCGTTTGAAATTGGCAGGGCTGGAATACTGACGCAGACCCGGGCGACTGATTCTTTCCAGCGACTTGATAGCGGGTTCTTTCGTCTGCGGATCATACTTCAGGGCTATTTTGATAACGCCCTGCTTGTTATCATCCTCGAACTTGTATTTCAGAATATATCCCTGGTCGTACAGAATCTCAGTGATACGTTTTTTCAGGTTCGAAGCCGGGATTTCAACAATCCGGTGACCTGCCATCTGCGCATTCCGAATCCTGGTCAGGAAATCTGCTATAGGATCAGTTACCATGTTTATCTAAGTTGAATACTTTATATGTTTTGAAAATGCAGGTGAAAGCCTGGAATTTTTTCTTCAATGAGTCTTTGCCAACAGGCATTCCAATTACCAGGAAGCTTTTTTCACCCCAGGTATTTTACCCTGCAAAGCCATATCACGGAAGGTAACGCGGCTGATGCCGAAGTAACGCATATACCCTCTCGGGCGACCGGTTAACTGGCAACGGTTTTTCAGACGAACCTTTGAAGAATTCTTCGGCAGTTCATCCAGCGCTCTCCAATCGCCGGCAGCTTTCAAAGCAGCCCGCTTCTCGGCATAATGCGCAACCATGCGTTCCCTTTTTCTTTGTCTGGCTTTTACTGACTCTTTAGCCATCTGTTATAATTTGAAAATGTGAAAATTTGAATATGCGATTATTAGCACAAAGGCCGATTAATCTTTCTTGATGTTCCTGAACGGCATGCCCAGTTCCTTCAACAACTCATAGGCTTCTTCATTGTTGCGGGCAGTCGTTACAAAGGTGATATCCATACCCGTGATCTTGTTCACCTTGTCGATATCGATCTCGGGGAAGATGATCTGCTCCGTCACACCCAGCGTATAGTTACCGCGACCGTCGAACGCTTTTTCATTTACGCCACGGAAGTCGCGCACGCGGGGCAGTGCAGTGGAAATCAGCCTGTCGAGGAACTCGTACATCTTAGCACCGCGCAGCGTAACACGGGCGCCGATGGGCATGTTCTTACGCAGTTTGAAGTTGGAGATGTCTTTTTTAGACAGCGTAGGAACTGCTTTCTGACCGGAGATCTGCGTCAGTTCCTCCACGGCCACATCTACCAGCTTCTTGTCATTCACGGCACCATTCACCCCACGGTTAATGCAGATTTTTTCCAGTTTCGGAACCTGCATTACCGAAGAATAGTTAAAGCGTTTCATCAAGGCAGGTACAACTTCTTTTTTGTACCTGTCCGCCAGGCGCGGAATATATTTTGTTGTGCTCATCTTATGTTGATTTTGTGATTTGTGATCCCGGGACCATCGCTACCAGTGCAGCTGAGGCCCGGATCGCTAAATCATCAATTATATCTTTTCGTCCGATTTTTTGGATATTCTCACCAGCTTGCCGTTTTCGCGGGTGCGCTTAACGCGGGTGGGTTCACCTTTTTTGGCATCCCAAAGCATAACATTGGAAATGTGAATGGCGGCTTCCTTGCGGATGATACCTCCACGCGTGTTGCGCGCAGAAGGTTTGGTATGCCGCTTTACAATATTCACCCCTTCTACCAGCACCCGTGCCTTGTCAGGATATACCTCCAGCACCTTGCGCGGCTTTTTGGTGTCCTTGTCTTCACCGGCAATGACAACCACCGTATCGCCTTTCTTAATATTAAACTTTGGTTTGAATCTGTTGCTCATTGTTATATACGTTTTCTCTTTAAGAGAATGTTTATTTTGATGGTGAGTGGTGTAAGGCTTACAGCACTTCAGGCGCCAGGGAAATGATCTTCATATACCCTTTATCGCGCAGCTCACGGGCAACGGGTCCGAAAATACGGGTGCCTCTCGGTTCGTCGGCCTGGTTCAACAATACCACAGCATTGTCATCGAAGCGGATATAAGAACCGTCTTTGCGGCGCAGCTTGTTCTTGGTACGAACAATAACAGCTTTGGTAACAGTTCCTTTTTTGATACCGCCTGCAGGGATGGCGTCTTTTACAGTTACTACAATCTTGTCGCCGATTTTGGCATAATCCTGCCCGCTATTTCCCAGCACACGGATGCACAATACTTCTTTTGCACCACTGTTATCAGCCACATTCAATCTGCTTTCTTGCTGAATCATTGTATTAAGTTTTAAAAGGCCTTATCCTGGTTCCTCCTCCGTGTACCGGAATCGGCAGGACTTTAGTAACAATTTTTTACTTCTATAGTTAAGCGTGTTATGTCCCCGTTCACACAATTCCACTCCAAAGGGCACAGCCTGTTAACGCCCCACCAGGGGCCAGGGTCTTATTTCGCTTTTTCCAATACTTCCACCAGGCGCCAGCGTTTGGTTTTGCTCAGCGGCCGCGTTTCCATGATCTTCACCACATCCCCTATGGCGCACTCGTTCTTCTCATCATGCGCATGGAACTTGGTAGTCTTTTTTACGAACTTACCATAGATAGGGTGCTTTACCCTTCTTTCCACGGAAACGGTAATCGTTTTGTTCATCCTGTTGCTGGTGACCAAACCGATCCTGGTTTTACGCAAATTTCTTTCAGCCATTTTATTAATTTGATAATTGTGATAATGTGCTAACCTGCTAATGCGCTGATTGGCCAATTAGCTAATTAAGCCAGCTGCCTGCTTCTCAACTCTGTTTTCAGCCGGGCAATATCCTTGCGGAGACTGCGAATGCTCATGGGATTCTCCAGCGGAGAAATGGCATGGGCAAATTCCAGCTTCTTGAGGCGCATTTCATCTTCGCGAATGCGCGCTTTCAGATCTTCTTCACTCAGTTCCTTCAGGCTCTTTATAAAATCGATTCTCTTTGACATATCATTCAGATTTGAAATTTATTTACGCCACGAAGTCATGACGCACAATAAATTTGGTTTTGATCGGCAGTTTCTGAGCAGCCAGCGCCAGCGCATGCCTGGCAACTGTTTCCGGCACACCATCACATTCAAACAGGATGCGGCCTGGTTCTACTACAGCAGCCCAGAATTCAGGATTACCTTTACCCTTACCCATTCTCACTTCAAGTGGCTTGCGGGTAATTGGCTTGTCGGGGAAAATACGGATCCATACATTCCCTTCACGCTTCATGGCGCGGGTCATAGCCTGGCGGGCAGCTTCAATCTGGCGGTTGGTCAGCCATACAGGCTCAATTGCCTTCAGGGCAAAAGAACCAAAAGCAATGGTAGTTCCGCGCTTGGCCACTTTGCGTATCCTTCCCTTCTGCGCTTTCCTGTGTTTTGATCTCTTTGGCTGTAACATATCTTAAATTGAAAATTTGAAAGTTAATGTGCCAATCTGCCGTACCGGTCTGCCATTGCCTGGCCCCTCATTTCCTGCAGCACATTGGCTGATTAGCTGATTAATGACGTTCTTTCCGCTCGCCGCCGCGGCCACCTCTTCTGTCGCCGCCTCTCCTGTCGCCACGGTGTTCACGGTCTCCTTCCCGGCGGTCCCTGCGATCTGTTACATCGCTCTTGCCACCCACAAAGTTGGGGTTGAGGTCTCTCTTGCCGAGAATTTCACCTTTACAGATCCATACTTTAATGCCGATCTTACCATATACCGTCAACGCATATACGTTTGCATAATCTATATCCATGCGGAGCGTGTGCAGGGGCGTACGGCCCTGTTTGATTTCTTCGGTACGGGCAATTTCAGCACCGCCGAGACGTCCGCTTACTTTTACTTTAATACCTTCTGCACCCATGCGCAGTGCGGAAGCGATGGCCATTTTGATAGCCCTTTTATAGTTGATACGATTCTCAATCTGGCGGGCAATAGTGTCTGCCACGATCATCGCATCCAGTTCGGGCCGGCGGATCTCCAGGATGTTGATCTGCACATCATCCTTACCGGTCAGCTTCTTCAACTCTTCCTTGATACGATCCACTTCACCACCGCCTTTACCTATTATGATGCCGGGTTTGGACGTATGGATGGTAACGATCAGTTTATTCAGCGTACGCTCAATAACGATCTTCGAAATGCCCCCTTTGTTGATACGGGCATTCAGGTAGGTCCTGATTTTGTTATCCTCGATCAACCGGATCGAAAAATCTTTTTTATTACCATACCAGTTTGACTCCCATCCGCGGATGATGCCCAACCTGGCTCCAATAGGATTTGTTTTCTGACCCATCTATTTTTTGATTTGATAATTTGTTTGTTAATGTGCCGATCTGCTTCTGTGTTAATCTGCTAATGGTATTGCCGATACTGATTACTTCCCTCCTGCATTAGCACATCAGCACATTAGCCAATCAGCTGATTCATTATTGTTTTGTGTCTACAACAATCGTAACATGGTTGCTGCGCTTGCGCAGGCGGTAAGCCCTGCCCTGGGGCGCCGGCAACATTCTTTTCAATGTACGGGCTCCATCCACATAAATCGTCTTCACGATTAACCCTGCATCGGCCGCACTCTGACCCTCATTTTTCTGCTCCCAGTTATTGATAGCGCTGCGCAGCAGTTTGTACAGCGGCGTAGCGGAATGTTGCGGATGATGCTCCAGCAAAGCCAAAGCTTTTTCAACCTCTACACCACGGATCTCATCTGCCAGCAGGCGCATCCTGCGGGGCGATGTGGGATAATTTCTGAGTTTAGCTACTGCTTCCATTTTTTAATATTTCGATCTTTCTTGTTCCTGGTCTCCGTGGTATTGCACGATACCAGGAATGTTGAAATGTGATTTAAACGTTGCCTGCCGATTGCATGGGTCAATCCTGTGCAATCAACATTGATTGAATCCCTATGCTATTTTCTTGCTGGAGTGTCCTTTGAAGTTCCGTGTAGGAGCAAATTCGCCCAGCTTGTGACCCACCATGAATTCGGTTACATACACCGGGATGAATTTGTTGCCATTGTGCACGGCAAAGGTGTGACCTACAAAATCCGGAGTAATGGTTGAACGACGGCTCCAGGTTTTGATAACACTCTTCTTCGCCTTGCCTTCGTTAATGGCCAGTATTTTTTTCTCCAGTTTGGAGGCTACATAAGGACCTTTTTTAATCGAACGAGCCATATTGCTAATTTGATAATTTGTTTGTCAATGTGCTAACCTGCTCATTAGCTTGTTACTACTGCGCCAGCTTCTTTCCGTTCCTGCGCTGGATAATCAGCTTGTCGCTGCCTTTTCCATGCTTGCGCGTTTTCAGACCTTTGGCGTATTTGCCGGTCCTTGAACGCGGATGGCCACCGGAAGCTTTACCTTCACCACCACCCATCGGGTGATCAACAGGGTTCATAGCCACACCGCGGTTGCGGGGACGAATGCCACGCCAGCGGTTGCGACCGGCCTTACCCATCATTTCCAGGTTGTGATCGCCGTTGCTCACTACCCCTACGGTAGCATAGCAGTTGATCAATACCTTACGCAGTTCGCCGGAAGGCATTTTCAACACGGCATATTTTTCTTCCTTGTTGGTGAGCTGCGCAGAAGTACCTGCACTGCGAACCAGTTTACCACCCTGACCAGGCTGCATTTCAATATTGTGCACGTTGGTACCGAGCGGCATATTTTTCATCTGCAAAGCGTTGCCTACTTCAGGGGCCACATCATCTCCACTCATAACGGTAGCGCCCACCTGGATTCCCTGGGGAGCCAGAATATAGCGTTTTTCACCATCTGCATAGTGCAGCAGAGCGATGAACGCAGTACGGTTGGGATCGTATTCCACAGAGGCAACTTTTGCCGGAATATTCTTTTTATCGCGTTTGAAATCGATTATACGGTACAGTTTCTTGTGGCCGCCGCCGATATAGCGCATGGCCCTTCTACCCTGAGCGTTTCTACCACCGGTCTTGGTTACTTTTTCCAACAGGGTCCTTTCGGGAGTGTCTGTAGTGATCTCCGCATATGCATTACCGATTCTCCAACGAGTACCGGCTGTAACCGGTTTGAATTTCTTTAATGCCATTTTTCAGATCTTTTCTTTTGTTAAAACTTGTCAATACTTCGCGGCGATTGACGGGCCATTCTGATTTTCAGTGCACGCTTTGGTAACCGTTAAATGTTAGCGTACAGGTCGATGGTTTCGCCTTCTGCTACGGTTACATATGCTTTTTTGTAAGCGGGCTTCACACCGGAAATAAATCCGGCTTTGGTGAAGCGGCTCTTTGCCTTACCGGGTACCACCACGGTATTAACCTCTGTTACGTTCACGCCATAAAATTCTTCCACGGCTTTCTTGATCTCCAGCTTGTTGGCTTTGCGGGCCACGCGGAAACTGTAGGTTCTGCGTGATTCCGACAGCTTGTTGCTCTTCTCCGTAACAATCGGCTTTATCAGCACTTCCGAAAGTTTCATATTGCTAGTTTGAAAATTTGTTGTTAATGTGCCAATCTGCTATTGGGTTCCAATCAACAGATTATGCTGCTACTTCATCTTCTTCTGTTGCCTCGGCAAATACCCTGGCCGCGCTTTCAGTGATCAACAGCGCATCTGCATTTACGATATCATAGGTATTGATATCATAAATGAGTGTGCTTTCCACGCGGGGCAGGTTGCGCAGGCTCAGGAACAGGTTTTCGTTGTTTTGCTCCATCACCACCAGCACCTTCTTGCCATTCAGCTGCAGGTTGTTGAGGATTTCAACGAATTCCTTTGTTTTCGGAGCGGCCAGGTTAATGTCTTCCACCACTACAATGGCATCTTCTTTTGCCTTGTACGACAAAGCGCTCATCTTGGCCAGTTCCTTCACCTTGCGGTTCAGTTTGAAGTCGTAGTCGCGGGGCTTGGGACCGAAAATGGTACCACCACCTTTGTACAAGGGGTTGCGGATATTACCCTTACGGCTACCACCGGTTCCTTTCTGACGATGCAGTTTTTTACTGGAACCCTTTACTTCGAGCCTTGTCTTTACTTTATGCGTACCCTGCCGCTGAGCAGCCAGGTATTGTTTTACAGCCAGGTAAATAGTATGGTCATTGGGCTCGATGCCAAAAATCTCGTCCGGCAATTCCGCAGTGCGACCGGTCTTTTTACCCTTTATATTTAAAATATCTACTTGCATCTCGCGTAGTTTATTTTAGATTCTCGTTTGCAGATGGCCGTGCGGTGAAGCAGCGGAACATCTCCATCCATTATTTTTGAATGTATACAATGGCTCCGTTGTGCCCCGGAACTGAACCGCTTACCAGGATATAATTTTTTTCAGGGAAAATTTTCAGCACTTTCAATCCCTTTATTTTCACCCGGTCGTTACCCATTCTGCCGGCCATGCGCATGCCCTTAAAAACACGCGAAGCGTCAGAAGAGTTACCGATAGAACCGGGAGCACGCTGGCGGTCGTGCTGACCGTGCGACTGCTCGCCTACCCCATGGAACCCATGACGCTTTACTACACCCTGGAAGCCTTTACCTTTTGAAGTACCTACTACATCCACTTTTTCGCCTTCGGAAAAAATTTCTACTGTAATAGCATCTCCCAGGTTCTTTTCAATGGAATAATTACGGAATTCCTTTACTACCTTTTTTGCCGCTGTATTGGCTTTGGCAAAATGATTTTTTTCTGCCGCATTGGTATGCTTTTCATTTTTGTCGCCATAAGCGAGTTGCAAAGCATTATACCCGTCGGTCTCAATGGTTTTCACCTGCGTTACTACACAGGGACCAGCTTCAATAATGGTACAGGAAGTTTGTTTCCCATCCGGACTGAAGATGCTGGTCATCCCGATTTTTTTGCCAATAATTCCTTTCATTGTTGTTCGGTTTGTGCCTTCTTGGTTGAAGAGACATTTGCATTGGATGGTATAACCCGCTGTGTTGCGGGCGGCTACCCCACGGGGATGCGGGGGAGGCACAACCATGAGCAACTTCAATCTCCGTTTGCTGTTGACCTTTTCCTTTGGTTTGCCGGCTTGAGCAGGACGATCCCGCTTTTACGGCCCCGACCGCTTCACGGATGTTCGGCGATCGATGGAAGTACCAACAGTAAACTAACCTCGAAGGGCTAGTTCATATGTACCCCTGGTCTTTTGAAACCAGGAACTTGTTTGGTTTTAATGTCCAGCGCTGCTTTATCTACCGCAGTGCGGTAAAGTTTACAGATAGACAGAATAAAGAACTCATATAAAAACCCTGTCAGGATTGAGAACCCTGACAGGGTTCGTGATATTTCTATTTACGCCTTGATCTCTACCTCTACACCACTCGGCAGGTCCAGCTTGCTCAGTGCATCCACTGTACGGCTCGAAGAGGTATAAATATCCAGCAAGCGCTTATGCGTGCATAACTGGAATTGTTCACGACTTTTCTTGTTCACGTGGGGTGAACGCAGAACCGTAAAAATTTTCTTACGCGTCGGTAAGGGAATAGGCCCTGTAACCACAGCTCCGGTGCTGCGTACAGTTTTCACGATCTTTTCAGCGGATTTATCCACCAGGTTGTGATCGTAAGACTGCAATTTGATTCTAATTCGTTGAGACATATATCAAACCCCAATTTTCCAATGGGGATGCAAAGGTAGGGGTTCATTTTATATGTTCAAAAGAAATAGGGAAAAATTTTGCCCGAAAGCGAGTTTTTAGGGCCTTTGGCGGGGATTTTTGCTCCGCAAAGGCCCGGTTCTCCCCCATTTCCCCCTGAAACTATCGCGGCCCCGGCGGACAGTTACAGGGTTCAACCGGGCCTACCTGAAACGCATGGGCAATGAATTGCTGAAGCCGGGTACCCTACCGATGTACCTCAAACCAGCTCTGTCAAACTATCGCGGCCCCGGCGGACAGTATTGCTTTAAATAATTCGTATACAGCGTTGAAAGATGCTCAAACGTGCCCTCCCCTTCCGATATGCTGTGCGAACGGTTAGGATACGCCATATACTGAAATTGCTTCTTGTGCCTGATCAATTCATTCACCAGCATCTCCGCATTGTTGTAATGCACGTTATCGTCCCCGGTGCCATGGATATACAACAAATTACCCTTCAGCCCTTTGGCATACGTAATGGGCGAGCCCAACACAAAATCCTCCCGGTTCTCCTGCGGCAATCCCATATACCGCTCCTGGTAAATATTGTCGTACGTCAGCTGGTTGGCCACCGCTGCCACAGCAATTCCGGTTTTGTAAATGTCCGGGTACTGGAACATCAGGTTCAAAGTAGCCGAACCACCGCCACTCCAGCCCCATACTGCTATGCGTGAGGTATCCACAAAAGGCCATTTCAACACCTCGCGGGCAGCCATTGCCTGGTCGCGGATATTGATGCGACCGATCTGCCGGTATACGATTTTCCGCCAGGCACGGCCTTTGGGACAGGGCGTGCCGCGGTTATCAATGGTGATGTAGATATACCCGTCTTTTGCCATATCGCCCTGGTACAACCAGTTTTGCTCCACACCATAGGTATCCGTCACCAGCTGGCCCCAGGGTTCGGTATATACCTGGAAAACCACGGGATATTTTTTAGTGGGATCGAATGGCTGCGGCTTCACCATCCAGCCGTCCATGGTCACGCCATCTGCTGTAGTGATTTGGAAGAATTCCACACGCGCCGATTGTTTGTCGGCCTTCGCCACCGCGGCATGCACCAGGTCCTCGCCATTCAATCCTTTATGGTCCTGCAAGGATATCAATTCCGTAACCGGAGGCGTATAATGGTTGGTAAACCGGTGCATGGCGAATTTTGCTCCCGGCGACACATCATAGGTATGCGTGCCCTCCTGCGCCTCCGGCGACAGGCGTTCTTCCCTACCCGATCCATCCAGCCGGCTGCGGTACAGGTATTTCTGTGTGGCGTTGTCGGGCGAAGCCATGTAGTATACATATCCTCCGGCTTCGTCCACCCGCACAATGTCCATCACGTCATAGGCGCCTTTGGTGATGAGCGTTTCCTTTTTTCCGTCGCGACTGATACGGTACAAATGGCGCCAGCCATCTTTTTCAGAACCCCACAAAAATTGCTTACCTCCGTTGAGCCAGTCCCAGCCACCGTAGCTGTAATCGCGGTCCCACAGGGGCAGTATATCGATCCATGCACTGTCCTGCTCGGTATAAATTACCTGCGACTTGCCGGTTTGCACATTGCACAGAAGAATATTGCTCTTGTTTTGCTTGCGGTTGAGTTGCTGCATGATCAGTTCCTTTCCGTCCGGCGCCCACTCCATACGCGGCAGATAGGTTTGCCATACAGTATCCGTTGGTATCTGCATCCACGTTGTTCTGGCTGATGATATATCTACCACGCCTATGCGAAATGGTGATGGCCGCTCTCCGGCAATGGGATACTCCACCGGCACTGCAAAGGGATAAATGGAATCTGTATTGTTCACCATCAGGTAATCCTTGGTGCCGCGGGCATCGATCTGCCAGTAGGCAATCTGGCGGCTGTCGGGGCTCCACCGGAAACCGTCGCGGCAACTAAACTCCTCTTCATAAGCCCAGTCAAAAGTGCCGTTAATCAGTTTTCGGTTACCATTGAAGGTGAGTTGTTTGATTTGACCGCTGGCCAGATCCTCCACATAAATATTATACTCGCTTACATAGGCCACCCGCTTGCCGTCAGGGGAGAATTTGGCAAACATGAGGGATGATGCCGGGCGGGTGCGGCCCAGCCGGTTCAGTTTACCGGAGGCTTTATCGAAAACCCAGTAGTCGCCGCGCGTATTATACCGCCAAACCTTTTTGGTATTGGTAAACACGAGCACTTTTTTGCCGTCGGGAGCAACCGCAAACTGGTTTACTGTAAGAGCGCTGCCGCCGGGAGGCGTCAACTGTTCTTTACTTACCAATACCGTTTTGGTTTGTCCAGGCAAAGCATACTGCACGATGGCGCCGCCTTCTACTGCATAATAACCGTCGCCGGATGGCATCCAGGCAACAGCAAGGCGCTGACCCATTGACATTAGGGGGGATAGTACTACAAACGTCACAAGGAATAGTATACTTTGCATTTTTTCGCGATACCTTGTCATGTAAAAAAGATTTTTTCGGTGAATCCCGGAATTAGCACAAAAAAAGAACATTTCACTTAAAATCAACTTATCATTTTTTTGCGTTTCGGACCATAGTTTTGATGATACCCGAAGAATTGTACCTCGGAGGAGTTTCTGTATGAAGCGGAAAAGGTGCCGGGTAAATGCAGTACAAGAATGAGGCACATGAATTGCCCGAACGCGCCAGTATAGTCAACGAGCATTACCTTATGACAAAGAGGGGAAACGGTTTCCTGCGGTGCAAAGAAGTTTCCTGCGGACAAAGGTGTTTCCTGCTGGCAAAGACGAATATGAAAAGTAGCATCATTACTACAGCGCAGCGGACATGCAATACAAACTCATATAGCCCCGCCATGTGCGCGGGGCCTTTAAATAACGCCGACAAAAAATAGTTGATATCCGAAAAAAGAAAAATTACTTGTGGTGCGCAGGTTGCGTTTGTTTGTGCTTTTCCCGCAACCGCTTCAGTTCTTCACTCATCTCCTTCAGCAGGTCCACAGGAATATTGTTTTTATACTTATCCAGTGCGAGATTGTAAAACATCTGAATCTCTTTCAATTCTGACCGTGACTGTGCAAGGGCTTGTAAATTGTTCATAAGGATTAAATAGTGTAACGATTCATGGTTCAGGCAAATTTAAACAGTTTGTTGCACAGCAATAAGGCAACCCAACAGTAACCTGCAGCTACAACGCCCGTACCAGCTTCGGGCGACTGACCGTTACCGGAATGTAACGGTATATTGCCGGTATTTATCTTGTCAATTTGCCGGTATATCATCTCCACATCTAATGGTAAACTATCATTTCCTCATAGTCAAATGCACCCAGGATACAATAACATATTGCATTTTTTGTGCCACAATGGACAATTTGGAAGCTGTTCCGGGCTGGTTATAAAAAAAATTTGACGGGATAATTTCCCGTCAAAATATCGTATAAAAACCGTGTAATTACGGAAAGCAACCCAGATTTTTACGGTTGTGCTGATCTGGGGGCTTTAGTCAACACCTATTAAGATTGACTGAATAATTTTAACGATCCCGGGAAGCGTTTATTTTGTTCATCGTAAATACGGAGCCGGTAAATGAATGGCGCCGGATTATTACCGGTAATGGCCATGGTTTGTCAAAAAACATGGCATAAAAAAACCCCGCCTTTCGGCGGGGCCTGTTCTATCTAAACTCAGTGCATTAATCAACTTTTACTTTACCCTTCACTTTCGCAATCACTTCTTCTGCAATATTGTTGGGTGCAGGAGCGTAGTGACTGAATTCCATAGTGGAAGTAGCGCGGCCGGAAGACAAGCTACGTAACTGTGTTACATAACCGAACATTTCGCTCAGCGGTACTTTTGCCTTGATTACCTGGGCGCCGGCACGGCTGTCCATACCTTCCAGCATACCACGACGGCGGTTAAGGTCGCCAGTTACGTCACCCATGTATTGTTCGGGCGTGATCACTTCCACTTTCATGATAGGCTCCAGCAGTACAGGCTGTGCTTTACGGGCAGCTTCACGGAAACCGCTCTTGGCGCACAACTCGAACGACATGGAGTCGGAGTCTACCGCGTGGAAGCTTCCGTCGAATACGCGCACCTTCATATTTTCTACCGGGTAGCTGGCCAGCACACCGGTTGTCATGGCCTGTTCAAAACCTTTCTGGATGGCAGGCACAAATTCGCGGGGGATAGCGCCACCGAAGATATCGTTTACAAACTGCATGGATTTGCCCGGGTTTTCTTTCAGCCATTCTTCATCGGCAGGTCCGAGCTCAAATACGATATCAGCGAACTTACCACGGCCACCGGTTTGTTTCTTCAGTATTTCGCGGTGTTCAACAGTAGCGCGGAAGGCTTCCTTGTAGGCCACCTGCGGCGCGCCCTGGTTTACTTCCACCTTGAACTCACGACGCATACGGTCGATGATGATTTCCAGGTGCAATTCACCCATACCGCGCAAAATGGTCTGACCGGTATCTTCATCGGTATTTACACGCAGTGTGGGGTCTTCTTCAACCAGCTTGGCAATAGCCATACCCATTTTATCAACGTCGGCCTGTGTTTTCGGCTCAACGGCAATGGCGATCACCGGCTCGGGGATGAACATGTTTTCCAGTACAATCGGATGGTTCTCGTCGCACAGCGTATCACCGGTTTTGATTTCCTTGAAACCTACAGCGGCGCCAATATCACCGGCTTCGATGAAGTCGATGGGGTTTTGCTTGTTGGCAAACATCTTCATGATACGGCTGATACGCTCGTTCTTGCCACTGCGCATGTTCTTCACATAAGAACCAGCTTCCAGGCGACCGCTGTAACAACGGAAGAACGCCAGACGGCCAACGAAGGGGTCAGTCATGATCTTGAATGCCAGCGCAGCAAAAGGCGCTTTGGGATCGGTTTTCCGGGTGATCTTCTCGCCGGTATCAGGATGCGTACCTACTACTTCTTCGATATCTACCGGAGAAGGCAGGTAACGGCAAACGGCATCGAGAACTGTCTGAACACCTTTGTTTTTAAAAGAAGAACCACACATCATGGGCACAATGCTCAGGTCAATGGTAGCCTTACGGATGGCAGTATGAATTTCATCTTCTGTGATGCTGTTGGGATCGTCAAAGAATTTCTCCATCAGCTTGTCGTCGTATTCTGCAACGGCTTCGATGAGCTGACCTCTCCAGTATTCCACGTCTTCTTTCATATCTTCCGGAATGGGCACCTCTTCGTAGGTCATACCTTCAGTGGCCACATCCCAGATGATGCCTTTCATACCGATCAGGTCTACAACGCCTTTGAAATTGTCTTCAGCGCCGATAGGCAACTGCAGGGGCACTGATTTGGCGCCCAGCATTTCTTTCACCTGCTTCACCACGTTCAAAAAGTCGGCGCCTGAACGGTCCATCTTATTCACGAATCCGATACGGGGTACCTTATAACGGTTGGCCTGACGCCAAACAGTTTCACTTTGCGGTTCAACACCGTCAACGGCGCTGAACAGGGCAATCAGACCGTCCAGTACACGCATGGAGCGTTCTACTTCCACGGTAAAGTCCACGTGTCCCGGAGTATCGATGATATTGAAATAATATTTTTTGCTTTCTGGCGTCGGCTTTCCCTGTTTGGTGGGGAAGTTCCACTGGCAACTAACCGCTGCAGAGGTAATGGTAATACCACGCTCCTTCTCCTGCTCCATCCAGTCGGTGGTAGCAGCACCTTCATGCACTTCACCAATCCGGTGAATCATACCGGTATAGCGCAGAATACGCTCGGTCGTTGTCGTTTTACCGGCATCAATGTGTGCCGCAATACCAAAATTTCTTTGTAATCGTAAGTCTGCCATGACTTGTTGGTTTTCTTTTAATGTTTTCGGAAATATCCCTGAAAATAAGTGCGCAAAGGTAAACAAAAACTGGAGAAAATAGTGTATTACGGCTGGCTTAATTATCATCCGGTGCCGGTTTCCAGGGAATCTCCGGTTATAACCGTTTATAATCGTGCCAGAAGCGAAGGGGGCGTTGGGTTTGGGGAGCCCTTGTTTTTCAATGGAGGCGCAGTGGGGAGCGCCAAGATATACCAGCAGCCGGAAGGCAATTCAATGGAGGCACAGTGGGGAGCTACATAATAAAACCGGGAGCCCTTTAAGAAAATGAAAAAAACACAAGGAGCTGTTGGCGGTTATGCCCTGTTTCTCAATGAAAGTAGCAGGAAGAGCCCACGCCTGTAAAACTTCGTTGGTCTTTAAAAAAGCCCCGGGGTTGCGGAGGGCTTTTCAATCACTTCTTGAGTTAGCTGGTTTCAAATGCCATCAATACAGGTAGTTCAAAGCAATGCGGTCATTGGCGTTGAACGTGCGGTTACCGCCATTGGAACAGGCAAGCATCCAGGAGCCGGAATCGGGACCGGAAGGCGTGCCGGGAATGCGAATGGCGCCGGGACTTACCGTGCCTCCTTCATTGCCGCCCACACCGCAGCTGAATGCCCGGTTCATGTAGTCGGTATGGCGGAAGCCAATGCAATGCCCGATCTCATGCTGGATCACCGAACCAACATAATTCACATTCGGGTTGGCGCCATACGCCTGTGGATGGGTGTTCATGCGGATGCGGTTGTAAGGATTACCATTGGAGGTGGGGAAACCCGCCGAACCCAATGTGATGAACCCGCCGGAAGGCCCTTCATAAAAACCCTCGATACGGATATCGCCCCCGCTCGATACACGCTGAAAACGGATCTGCAGGTTTTCTGCATTGTAACGGGCAATGGCCAGGTCGGTACCCTGCACGTAAGCGCTGCCAAGACCGGAAACTGAAATGGTAATGGTGCGGGGCAGCCGGGTAACCAGGTTGTAGGTGCGGTACTGCTCTACCTCGGCAATGCGCAGTGTGGGAGAAGCAGAAACATCATCCAGGTTTTCCGGGCCCAGGAATATATCGCCTTCCACGATATAGCCGCCATCCCGGGCAACTACCTGTTCTGTACTGAAACCAAGATTTTTGATTTTGTTCAGCACTTCCTGGCTTACTGTTTCGCGTTGTTCCTGTTTGGCTTCTTTTTTACAGGCTACCAAAAGAAGCGTAAAAAACCCGCAGGCCAATGTGGCCGTGATCAGAAATTTTCTCATAGTGACATTTTTAAGGTTTAATGAATAATTACTGGGATAAGGATATCCTTTAGACATCCCTCTTTCAATTTACCTGATTTTGCGCTTCACCGGAAATTGTATTTGGCAACACCGTTGCAGAAGAATGCGTTTTTTACCCACTCTCCATGAGAAAAATTTTGCCATGTGAATAAATTCATCAGCGCCATTTCCTTTTAGGAAAAATTCCTGGACGCAAGAGCAAGCCACGAGCGGGTTTCATGGCACGGGGTTCGGCTAAAATTTGTAGATTGTAAGTGTATGAGAAAACGAACGCTTATCCTTATCTGTATACTGCTGGCAGCAACCCGTGTACATGCCCGACAGAAAGGCCAGCCAGCAATTACCCTTACCCCTGCCGCAGCCGCCCACTATCATAACTGTACCGATAAATCACAACTGCAAACTTTCTGGATCATCACGCCGCAACCCGATGCATTACAAACATTCGCCAGGCATCACTCCTTCCCCTTCACTATCCTTTATCAATATACGAAAATCAATCTGGTAGTGGCCAGCACCAGCTGGCAGGCCATAGACAGCCTGCTACGCACATCACCACTACCCCTGGTGATTGATATGCCCCGCGTGCCGCATGTAGAAATGGCTTTACCGGCATTTGATAACAGCCTGAATGCCATCAATGAAGTACACCATCGCTTTCCCACCCTGAATGGCAATGGCCTGGTGGTTTCGATAAAAGAAAATCAGTTCGATTCAAATGATATTGATATAAGGGGAAGAATACTGTCCACCCCGCTGGCCTCTCCTGTAATCATGTCTCATGCTACCGCCATGGCTACGTTAATTGCCGGGGCCGGTAACAGTTATTATACCGGCAAAGGACCTGCGTGGCAATCGCGGATCAGTTCTTCCAGTTTTGCTTCCCTGCTGCCCGATAGTGATGATGATTATGCCCGCTACGCGATTGCCGTACAAAATCATTCTTACGGCACCGATATTGAAAACTACTATGGCGCCGATGCCGCAGCTTATGACGCCACCGTACAAACACTGCCCCACCTCCTGCATGTTTTTTCCGCCGGCAATGCCGGCAATAAAGCCGCCGGCATCGGTACCTACGCCGGGTTAAATGCAGTTGCCAACCTCACCGGCAGCTTTAAAATGGCGAAAAATATTCTTACCGTGGGAGCAGTGGATTCCTTTGGTATCATCGGCCCGCTCAGTTCCCGGGGACCAGCCTATGACGGCCGCCTGAAACCGGAATTGACGGCTTTCGGACAAGAGGGCACTTCAGAAGCTGCCGCCCTCGTGAGCGGCATCGCCCTGCTGGTGCAGCAGGCCTGCAGTGACAGGAACAATCATGCGTTGCCGCCCGCTGCACTGGTAAAAGCTGCGTTGGTGGCGGGCGCTACGGATGCAGGTGCCCCAGGGCCGGATTATCAATACGGGTTCGGATTGGTGAATGGCATCAACGCAATTGCAACGGTGTTGGATAACCGATACTTTATTGATAGTGCCAGTAACGGTGCAGAAAGCACTTTTTCATTCACGTTGCCTCCCGGTGTGCGCCGTTTGCAAATTGCTTTGTGCTGGAGCGATCTTCCGGCGCCTGTGAATGCAGCAAAAGCCCTGGTGAATGATCTTGATATGCAGTTGCAACATCCGGCAACCAGTGAGCGCTGGCTGCCCTGGGTACTCTCAGCGTATCCGCATGCCGACTCGCTACAATCACCGGCACGTCGCGGCAGGGACAGTGTCAACAATGTGGAACTGATTTCCATTGACTACCCACCGGCAGGTGAATATTCCCTGTGTGTACAGGGATATGCTGTTACAGGCACACAACCTTTTGCTGTTGCATGGCATGCAACTGCTGCGGACGAATTTGCCTGGCGTTTTCCGTTGGGAAAAGTTTCCCTGCTGGCCAATAGCCGCAATATATTGCGCTGGTCCTCTACGTTTCAGGAAAATGTTACCGGTACATTGGAGGTAAGTACAGATGGAGGAAATGCATGGCAATCCCCGGCAAACAATGTAGACCTTGCAAAAGGCTATTGGACCTGGCAGGCGCCTGATACGGTTTGTACACTGCTGTTCCGGATGACCGTTAATGGTGTGGAGTATTGGTCTGATACCTGCACGTTGTCGTACCCACCCGATCTTCTTGTGGGATTCGACTGTGCAGACAGTCTCATGCTCTACTGGAAACCGGTTCCCGGCGCCAATAGTTATCGTTTGTGGCAATTGGGCGCCCACTATATGGAGCCGGTAAGCACTGTAACAGACACCATGCTGATACTCCCCCGCCCCGGTGATCAGAACCGGCATTATGCCATAACGCCCATTCTCCCATCAGCGCTGCCGGGCATTCGGTCCTATGCGGTAGATTACACGCTACAGGGAGCGGGTTGTTACATTGCCAATTTCCTGGTCGATGCAATAAATAACGGTCATGCACATATGCTATTACGCATAGGTACCTTACACGGAGTGAAGGAGATTCGCTTTGAAAAATATATAAATGGCAACTTCGTGCCGGTTTATACAGAAGCAGCAGGCAACCAGTTGGAGTTTACCTATACCGATCAGCAAACAGTCCCGGGAAGAAACAGGTACCGGGCCGGCATAGTGTTGCAAAACGGTGCTGAATTGTATAGTGAACCGGCCAGTGTGTATATCGTGGGCGAACAGGGCTATCTTGTATTTCCCAATCCTTTGCCGGTGGGAACAATGCTGCAGTTGCACACAAACGTTTTAGAGCCAACTGAAGTGATGCTGTTCAATATGACCGGGCAAAAAGTATTGCATCAACGGACCAATCAACTGGTATCATCCCTTCATACCAACCGCCTGCAGCCAGGAGTGTATTTTTTGGTTGTCAGGAAAAATGGTATAACGGATTATGCTACTACTATAGTGGTTCAATAGGAATGGGCCGGGAACTGTTTGCAACTCGCCTGTCTGCCGGTCAACGCTCCCCAAAAAGAAAACCCCGCCAAAGCGGGGCTCCCATAACCATAAAATCCGTTAACCAATTATCTCGTTTACACACGGAAGTGAGCAAATGCCTTGTTGGCCTCTGCCATACGGTGCGTATCTTCTTTCTTTTTGAATGCGGCGCCTTCACCTTTGCTGGCTGCAATGATTTCATTGGCCAGTTTTTCAGCCATACTGCGACCATTGCGCTCGCGGCTGTAGCGGATCAGCCATTTCATGCTGAGAGAAATTTTTCTCTCCGGGCGTACTTCCGACGGAATCTGGAAAGTAGCACCACCGATACGACGGCTGCGTACTTCCACCGCAGGCGTTACATTGCTCAATGCTTTCTTCCACACTTCATAACCATTTTCGCCGGTTTGTTTGGTCACACGATCCAAAGCATTGTAAAAGATATTAAAGGCAGTGTTTTTCTTGCCTTCCCACATCAGGTTATTCACAAAACGGGTAACCTGGGTATCGTTGTACCGGGCATCCGGCGCCAGAGGAATCTTTTTTGCTTTTGTTTTCCGCATTGTATTGCTGATTTACTGATTTCCGGACCGCTCCGGTCCGGATTATCCACTACAATTTTTGCTGTTTTATGAACGATGGATTTATTCAATGCCGGTCATCACCGGATTAATAAACCTTGTTATTTCTTGGCCTTTTCTTTCTTCGTACCATACTTCGAACGGCTCTGTTTGCGGTCTTTTACACCGGCTGTATCCAGGCTTCCGCGAACAATATGGTAACGTACACCCGGAAGGTCCTTCACACGACCTCCGCGCACCAGCACAATCGAGTGCTCCTGCAGATTATGACCTTCGCCAGGAATATAGGCAATCACTTCTACCTTGTTGGTCAGGCGAACTTTAGCCACCTTACGCAAAGCCGAATTGGGCTTTTTAGGCGTGGTGGTATAAACACGGGTGCATACCCCACGACGGAAAGGACAGGAATCCAAAGCTCTCGACTTACTCTTGGCCTTAATAATTTCTCTTCCTTTTCTTACCAATTGTTGAATAGTAGGCATTCTAAACCTTTATTTTTAGGGACGGCAAAGTTAAGAGGTTTGATATATAATTGCAAAAAATGAGGCATAATTGTGCAAAATTGTATGAAAAGGCAGCAAAGTGCACATAAGGACAATTAATTCGTTAATTGTAGCACAAATACTTATGCCTTGTGTTTCTCCCGAAAAATTTCTTGCACAGCAGCTTATAAATCCTCGTTCATTGCCCACTAAACTACAGCCGCAAAAATACCGGGAATGTCTTTCGCTTACCGCAGCAACACCGGGAACGTCTTCCGCTGCCCGCTTGCCATATTGGTAATCAAAAGCATATAGGTGCCGTTCACCATGCCAGCAGGGCGCAGGAACCGTTTTGTTTCCCCAGCCTGCAAATAGAGCTGCCGGTCCCATACCATTCTGCCGTCCGGCGTCAGCAGGCTGATCCGGTAGTGGCCGGCGGGCATATCGTTCATCCGTAGTTCAAAATGCTGCATTACCGGGTTGGGATATACCTGTGGCCCCTTGCCTGTTTTATGCACAATTACGGTAGCCGAATGCGCGTCGGGTTTGCCGTGTTTAATAATGCGCAGGCGATAATAATTGGCTCCATTTACCGGCTCCGAATGCGTGAAGTAATATTTATTATACTCGCCGCCGCTGCCACTGGCTGCCTGCAAGGCGCCCGTTGACCTGAAAACGCGTCCGTCACTGCTCCATTCCACGATGAATGCGTCTGCCGAAAAGTCCTTGCCGGTGGTCCACGCCAGCATCACTACTTCGTTTTGCAGGCTGCCTTTCAGTTGCAGCCCATCGCCGTACAGCGGCACACAGTTGCCGTCGAGGTGGAAGCTGGAAATGCGGGTAAGACAGCCGTCATTTACAGAAACCACGCACACATAGGTGCCCGTATCGGTGGGCAGCAGGTAAGGAATATTGTAGTGCTGGTCTACCCCCACCTGCGTACTGTCAGTGGCGCTGGTTTTATGGTACCAGGTATAGGTAGCATTGGGGATGGTATCCACGCTCAGCGTAATGTTGTTGTAATAGCACGTGGCGGAGGCACTGATGGTGGTATTGGCCAGTGGCAGCACACTGACATCATTGGTAGTAGCATTGCCACAGGCGTCAATACAACGCAGGCGCACCAGTCCATAGCTGTTATTATTGTTGATCGAAAACACCGGGTTGGCCTGTGGCGGCGCCACAATAGACGGTGAATCGGGTATACTGCCTATAATTTCGTAGGAGAACGGCCCCAGCCCGCCGGTAACAGCAGCGCTTACGCTGAAATTGTTATCGTTACACTGGTATACCGCCGACTGTTGCAGGTTGGGATAACTATAGGACTGCAACTGGAAGGTGTCTGTAACCTTTGCCGAACAGCCCTGCAGTGTGTATTCCACCACATACTGCGCCGGCTCCATTTCAGTAAATGTATAGATATTGCCGGTGGAGAAACTGAACGGAATATTTACTACAGCGCCATTTTTACGAATAACCCTCGGCGTTACCGACCCATGACTGTATTCGCAATGCACCACCAGGTCGCCGGAACCATTCTGCCATTCAGCGCCGGGACATTTTGAATTGGCATTGATGCTTTTCGCAAGCACGGAAGCATCAGGCGTGATCAACACAGTATCCGTTGCATTGCAATTGTCCCGGATCACCACTTTGTACTGCAATCCTGCCGGCAGCCCCGGCAGCGGAGGAATCACTGCATTGGTATTGCTGGTTGATGTAGCGTATACCAGCGCATTGCCCGGATTGAACACACTGATGGTATAGGGCGCTACCGTGGCGGGCCAGGAGGCTTCCAGGTCTGTATTGCCGATGGTACACGATGCTGCAGCCGACACGCCCAAATCAGGCGTTAAGCCCGAAGCAGCAAAACAACGGGTAATGGTGGTGTCGTAACACGCGTTCACTACCCGAATGCAATAGGAACCATATGGAATGTTCTCAAAAACNCCCGTGGTATTGCAGGCAACCTGGTTGTCGTTTNCATCATACAAACAATANTCCGGGTCTGTGAGGTTCAACTGGTCCGTTATGCTGGCGGTGAAAGTAGCACAGCGCCTGTCGGACAGGGTGACGGCTGCCCCCACCTCCGGCACAGGTTGTGATACAGAAAAGTTCCGCACAATGACGGTATCATAACAGTCTGCATCATTCGTAGTACGCACGGTGTAACTGCCATAGGCCAGGTTGTTGAATACGCCGGTAGTATTGCAGGTGATGAGCACATCGTCTGCTGTATACAGGCAATATTCCGGGTTGGTGAGATTGGTTTGCCCGGTAACGGTGGCCGTAAAACCGGTACAGGTCCGGTTGGAAATATTCACGTTTGCGCCCAGCGAGGGTACAGAAGGCGTCACCGTAAAACAACGTACGATAGTTGTATCGTAGCAGACAGCATTGTTATCAATGTGAATGCAATAACTGCCATAAGGCAATCCGGTGAAATCTCCTGTAGTATTGCAGGTGATCAGATTACCGTCCGCATCATACAAACAGTATTGCGGATTATTGAGGTTCGATTCCCCGCTCACGCCGGCATCAAACGTGCTGCAGGAGCGATTGGTAATAGTAATATTCTGTCCTACCGCAGGCACAGGAGGAGTGCTCGTAAAACAACGGATAATCACGGTATCCGTACAATCGTCCTTCACCCTGATGCAATAACTGCCATATGGCAGGTTATTGAATACACCATTCGTATTACAGGCTATGAGGTTATCAGCTTCGTCGTAAATGCAATACTCCGGGTTGGTCAGATTGCTTTGCCCGGTAACGGTAGCCCTGAAAGTAGAGCATGTAAAATTGTTGGTAGTAACTGTGCCGCCTACCGTAGGTTGGGGACGCGATACATCAAAACACCTTGTGATGATGGTGTCGTAACAATTATCGGTAATGCGGATACAATTATGGCCATAGGGCACATTATTGAACACGCCGGTTGTATTGCAACCGATCAACTCGTCGGCACTGTTGTACAGGCAATACTGGGCATTGGTAAGATTCGACTGACCGGTAACGGTGGCTCGGAAACCGGCACACGCCCGGTTGCTGATCGACACATTGGTAGCCACAGAAGGTTTGTTGGGTTCATTCCATACCGTGGCTCTGGTATTGCCGCAATGGTCCCTCACCACAATGGCGAAGGAACGCGCATTGCCTTTCAACACAGGGAAGCTGCGGCTGGAAAACCAGATGGTGTCGCCCGGCGTAATACATACGCCGTACATAAAGCCATTGAATGCGGTACCGGAGGTATTGAAATTACCCTGGTTGTCTTCCAGTGTAACCAAAACGTTTACTTCATCACAATCTGTTTTGGTAACCGAAGTAGCATCTATCCACCAGTTATAGTTGGCAATGGTGAAAATACGTGTTTGCAATCCGCCACAGGAATCGGTAAGGCGGATGTAATAACTGCCCGGAACCAGATTATTGAAAATACCCGTGGTGTTGGAAGTACCAACGCCCGATGGAGAAGGGGCTACAATGGTAAACAGAAAAGGCGCCCTTCCATATTGCAGGTCGGATACCTCTACCCTACCATCCGTACCGTCAATACAACTGACATCTGTACCCGATAATGAAAACCGCGGGTCCTGGTAATCGCCGGGCACCACTACGGCATCTTCCGCCACCACACATCCGTCTGCCACGTCTTTTACTTCCAGCCGATAAGTGCCGGGAGGCACACCGGTAATGTCGCTGGTGGAAGTAACGATAGGTGGAATGCTGCCGCCGATCAGGCGGAAATTATAATTGCCCGAGCCACCATGCACGGTAACGTTAACGGCGCCGGTAGCTTTACATCGCGATTCTGTAACAGTATAACTGAGAGAAAGACTACATTGAGCCAGTGCGGCCACAGGGAGAACGAGCATACAGGCCAGGATGCCTGCCAGGAGGGTACTTTTCATTTTCATCGTGTACGGTCTTTTATGGCGGCCGTTCATCAACAGAACAGGGCCTGCACCAATTCATCAGGATACACTGGATCAAATACATAGAGTATCTTAAAAGCAAACATAATACACAAATTGCCCGATGTCAATACCTGCCTGAAACGGATAGCCATTTCAGGGAAAACGGGGAATATGGCGCCGCTGTCAGCAACACTGCCCGCCGAAACCGGTTTCGCTATCACAGTGCACAACAGCCTAAACAGCCATACACCCTAAAACACTAAGTATCAAAAATTTATATATTAGCAAAGAGCATCCGGAACGATACAGCAATAAAAAATCCGAAGCCGAAATCAATGCCATTTCGTACTTCGGATTTCTCCCCTTTTATTACATGTTATTGCGTGCTATCACTGTACTTTCAGCATCCAGCCGTATGTATCTTCGGCCCTGCCATACCGGATATCATCAATACGCTTTTTGAGGGCAGGCGTTACCGTCCACGCTTCTGTATTGAATTGCATTACAAAATCCTTGTACCGGAGTTCACGGATCAGGGATATGGTGGCTGCTGTACCGGTGCCAAATACTTCGCGCAGTTGGCCTGCCTGGTAAGCATCCATCAGTTCATCGATGGATACCGGTCTTTCCTCTACTTTCAGCCCCAGTTCTGCCAGTATGGTCATGGCGCTGTCGCGGGTAATGCCGGCCAGTATGGTGCCTGATGACAGATCGGGAGTGACCGCCGTATTGCCAATGATAAAAAACACGTTCATGGTACCGATCTCCTGCACATACTTGTGCTCAAATGCATCGGTCCACAATACCTGGTCGTACCCTTTCTTTTTGGCTTCGGCCGTAACGAACATGCTGGCCGCATAGTTCCCTGCCGCCTTCGCAAAACCTACGCCGCCGGGCGCTGCCCTGGTATATTTTTCTTCCACATAAATGCGCATGGGCGCACTGTAATAGGGACCGGTAGGCGCCAAGATGATCATGAACTTGTATTTTTCTGCAGGACGCACACCAATCATTTCATCGGTTGCAAACATGAACGGGCGGATGTACAGCGAATGGTCCTCGCGGGCAGGGATCCAGTTTTTGTCCAGTCCCACCAACTGGCGCATACCTTCTATAAAAAGTTCTTCCGGCACAGCAGGCATTTGCATGCGTGCGGCAGAATTGTTGAATCGTTTGAAGTTGTCGTACGGGCGGAATATAAATGCTTCTCCCGCTTTGGTGCGATAGGCCTTGATCCCTTCAAAAATAGACTGGCCATAATGGATGGCGGCTATGGAAGGGTCCATCACCAGGGGTTGATAAGGCTTGATCTCCGCATGCTTCCACTCCCCGTTTTCATAGTCGGCTTCCAGCATATGGTCGGTGAAATACCTGCCGAAAGCTATATTCTCCAGGTTGATATCGTGCAATTTGCTCCGCTCTATTTTTGTAACCGGTAAACTGTAAGCTTCAATCATAATCCGTTATTTTTGATGCGCAAAGAAACAAAATATTACTAACATTTGTTAGTACGAAGTTTTGGCGCGCTAAATTGTATAAAATCGTTATGAGTTTATCGGGCTTACAACTGCCGGAAGCAGTGATTGCCAACCTGTACAGGCAGGTGCTCGTTTCCAGTGGACAAACCTCTCCTGCCAGCCAATCCTCCCCTGCCGCAGTACCGGCAGCCCGGCAGGAAGCCACGGCAACGGAAGGCGCCTATACGTGGCTGGGCAACAACGAACGGCATATTACATTGATTGTCAATTTCCCCGGAGATGCCTTTTTGCCCGATCATCACCTGCAGTTCCTTACCCGCATGCTGGACGCCTGCAAACTCAACCTGGGTGATGTAGCTATCGTTAACCATGCGGTGTTGCCTGTGAATATGGACAAATTGCGTGAGGTGCTGCACCCGCAGATTGTACTGCTGTTTGGCATAGAACCCGTGGCCACCGGCCTGCCGCTCAATTTTCCGCCGTTTAAAGACCAGGCTTTTGCAGGATGTACGTATCTCTTCACCCCTTCGCTTAGCGAGTTGAACCAGGACAATGAAGAAGGGAAGCTCATGAAAAGCAAGCTATGGGTGTGTTTGAAGAAGCTGTTTAAACTCTGATTTACAAGGATCCATGGAACTGATATTTGCCACCAATAATGCCCATAAAGTAAAGGAAATGCAGGCTGCCATTGGCCAGTCGCTGAAAATCATCAGCCTGGCCGAAGCCGGTATTACCAGAGAGATTCCTGAACCGCATGATACGCTTGAAGACAATGCCCGGGAAAAGGCGCGGACAATTCATCAATTAACGGGCAAAAACTGTTTTAGTGAGGATACCGGCCTGGAAACAACCGCATTGGGCGGTGAACCGGGCGTGCACAGCGCGCGGTATGCCGGCAATGATGCCAGTTTCAATGATAATATCAATAAATTATTAGACAGATTGGGCGCAATACCTGACCGCTCGGCCCGTTTCAGAACGGTCATAGCCCTGATCTGGGAAGGAAAGGAATATTTGTTTGAAGGGATTTGCGAGGGGGAAATCACCAAAGAGCGCCGTGGCAATGGAGGTTTTGGCTACGACCCCGTATTCCTGCCCAAAGGCAGCACGCGCAGTTTTGGCGAGATGACCCTGGAGGAAAAAAACCGGTATAGCCACCGCAGGAAGGCCGCAGATAAATTGGTTTTATTCTTGCAACAACAATTAAAAACCATATCGAAAGTCTGAAAATCATTTATCCGGAGAAAAAATTTGACAGACAAAAGCAACTATACCATTTCAGAAAGCGACTTAATCAAGGGCTGTATTGAAGGCGACCGGCGCATGCAGGAAGAGCTGTACCGGCGGTTTGCCCCCAGGATGTATGCTGTGTGCCTGCGATACGCCAATAACACAGACGATGCCCAGGACCTGTTGCAGGAAGGGTTTATCAAGGTATACAGGAATTTGCACCGGTTCAGGGGCGAGGGTTCTTTTGAAGGCTGGATACGGCGCGTGTTTGTGAACACTTCCATTGAACATTTCCGGAAAAAATCCACCCGTATGTCAATGGTAACGGATAAAGAAGATCAGGCGATAGAAGATGCAGATATAACGGCACTGGATAACCTGGCAGAAAAAGATATCATTAAAATAATTCAGGAGTTGTCGCCCGGATACCGGGCTGTCTTTAACCTCTACGTGGTAGAAGGTTACTCCCACAAAGAAATCGGCGATATGCTGGGTATCAGCGAAGGCACCAGCAAATCGCAGCTTGCCCGGGCGAAGAGCGTGTTACAGAAGAAAATTACACAGTATCTGAGCGATACTCAAAAAAGTTATACCCGGTAAAGTATTATGGCTTCCGACGTAAAACATACCCTGCTAAACCTTGAAATAGCGCCTCCCGAAGGTGCATGGGAGCATATTGCTGCACGGCTCGGTGAAGAATTTGACGCCGGTGAAATAAAAGTTTCGCAAAAGCTCTCGGATATTGAAATTACTCCTCCTGCCGGTGTATGGATGAATGTATCGGCAGCACTCGATACAGCACAACCTGTACAGGCAGCAGCATCCAAAGGGGCCGTGGTTCGTATCCTGCTCAAATGGGTAGCAGTTGCGGCCGTGCTATTGGTTGTTGCTACCGGAGCTTTTTACCTGTTGAACAATAACAACACCGGTCAGGACCAGATTACAGCAACGGAACAACTGCCTGTGCCCGCTATTCCGGAACACACACCTCCTGCCATGGACAGAACACAACTGCCCGAGGTGGAAGAAGCGGAAGAAGAAATTGTTGCTGGACGCCGCTTTCGTTCCAGGAATGCGGTGGCCAATCCTTATCAAAACATGGTCATTGCCCGGGCGGCCTATGTGATGCCTCAAAGGCAGGAAATAATATGGGAAACCGATTTGCGGCCGGCAGAACCGGATGACATTCCCGCCATGGACATCATTTCCGATCCCAATGTGCAGGCGCCTCCCATCCGCGATGACAACGGCAATATCATTCTCGATCCGCATCTCATCCTGGGCGACGACGGGCAGTACATTGTTGTAACCAGTCCTAACGGGCAGCAAACGCGTATCTCTTCAAAATTTTTGCCCCTGCTCACTTCGCTGCACGGCCGTCCCGAACCAGTGGACCATGTGCCCTATATTTTCAATGAAGACAATATGTGGAAGCAGCGAATCCACGAATGGAAAGACAAAATGCTGAAGCAGGCGTCTTTCATACCTGCTGCCACCAACTTTCTGGATTTACTGGAATTGAAAGAAATTTTGCTGGAGAATTAAGGTAAGCGAAGGCAACTGAACGGCTTATTGTTCCAATTGCTTCTTTGCTTCGTCCGGCACGGGCACAACTTTCTTTTTGTCATAATCATAACACACCATGCCGGTTTTTGCTACTGCTACTATTGATTCGGTGTCGGTTGTTGCTTTCTGCAGTTTGTAATAAATATCGAAAGACACTTTAGTAAAATCACCAACGCCTACAAATACACGAACTTCATCGCCGTAAAATAATTCCTGACGGAATTCAATGGCAACATCGGCCATGATCAAGCCTACGCCGGCAAAAGTGAGTTCTCCATAACCGTGATGTTTGAGAAACTGCACACGGGCCTCGTGGAGGAGGCTGAGCAGGGTATCATTGCCGACGTGGCCACCGTAATTGAGGTCGGTAATACGAATGGGTATTATGGTGGAAAACGGAAGGTGAGCGGGAATGGGAACTTTTATTCTTGGCATGGTGAAATGTTTTGGGGTTGATGAGAAATTCAGATGGGGTGACTACTGCCGCCGTCTATGGAACATTACCACCCCCGTCCACGAAACACTGCCCCTGTACATGGAAATATTACCACCCCCGTCCACGAAACATTGTTGATGTAGTGAGCGGCTGCTGGCGCCCCCGCCGGCGGGGAATGGCGCGGTAGATGGATGTACCAAAAAAGGTGGTGGCATATTTGTGCCCGGATGATAGCACCGGAAATATGTTGCCGGGTTTAGCCAATGACGGAGGGGGTATTCCATATTTTCCAGCTTTCTTCTGCCTGGATCACCAGCATATCGGCCCCGTTCTCAATCAGCGCGCCCCGGTTTTTGCCTTGCTGCAAAAACTGCGTGAGGGGCGGATTGTAAATGAGGTCGAATAAAAAATGCTGAGGGGTGATCTGTTCATAGGGAAGCGGAGGACAAGCCTCCACAGCAGGATACATGCCCAGCGGCGTGGTATTGATCACCAGCAGGTATTCGGGCAATACGTTGCGCACGGCTGCATAATCAATCTGGTTGCCCCCTTGTGGCTGGCGCGAAACGGTGAGGTACTCAATGCCTCTTTTTTGCAATACATACTGCACCGCTTTGGCTGCTCCCCCGGTGCCCAGTACAAGGGCTTTCCGGTGAACGGGCTGCAATTGCTTTGCCAGCGATTGCTCAAAGCCCACTACATCGGTATTGTAACCGCACAGTTTGTTGTTGACGATTTTGATACAGTTGCAGGCGCCGGTGGCTTGCACCACTTCATGTTGCCAGGACAGCATCGGTATCACTTTTTCCTTGTAAGGAATGGTAACGTTTAATCCTTCCAGGTCGGGATGCGATTGGAGCACATCACGCAATTCCTCAACAGATGCAATGGGAAAATTTTCGTATGTGCATCCGGTTAAGTTTTCGCGCTGAAATTTTTCGGTAAAATATTTTTGCGAAAACGAATGGCTCAGCGGATATCCTATCAGGCCAAACCGCCTCATTATGCCGTTGCTTCTTTGTTGTTATTGATAAACAGGTTGAAGGTATCACCCCGCAGCCCCAGCCGCATGGTTTCGAGCGGAATCACTTCCGTGGGAGCAATATTGCCGAGGTTTACATTACAGCCGAGCAATTCAATAAAGTAGAGTTGTTGCGCTTTTTGCGGTGCTTCCCAGATGATGCGTTCGCCGGGAATCTGCGTTAATATTTCCTGCACCAGGCCTTCGCGCACTTCGCCGGTGCCGCGGTAAATGCCTACGTTACCGGCTTCACGGGCTTCTGCAATCACATAGGAAGAACCGGCGCTCAGTTCGGCGCGCATCAGTTCAATCCATTTGTACGGGGGAATGATATGCGCAGCATCCTTGCTGCCTACTTCACTCAGCACAGTTCCGTGTTTCGCCAGCTTCTCAATATATCCGCATTTTTCTGCATGAGGAATGGTGATCGATCCGTCGCTCACTTCCATATAAGTGATGCCAAAATCCTTGCAAACTTTGAGGTAGTCGTTGAACTGGTCGCGGATCAGGAACGCTTCAAATAAGGTACCGCCAAAATAAACCGGTATGTTGTACGACCGGTACACTTCAATTTTTTCGCGGAGGTTAGGCGTTACGAATGACGTACCGAAACCAAGCTTTACAATATCTACATGCGGGTGAGAAACACTCATGAAGTTTTGCGCTTCGGGTACGCTCATCCCCTTGTCCATAACCATTGTAATACCACTGGTGCGGGGTTTGCGAATTCTCTCAGGAATCTGCGTGAGGTTAAAATTCATTCCCAGGATTTTAGATTTACAATTTTAAGGCCGCCGCAAAAATAGGGAGAAGATGAAAGCAAAAATGTGACTGAAGTAAGGAATTTTCGCTCACAACGATTTATTCCGCTTGTATCGCGCAATAATATCCACCACCTGCTGATGACGCAACAACCCCGGGTTCAACTCAATAAACTTCTTCACCATCCTGGGCGATTGGCTCATGGCTTTTTCGAGTTGTACCAGCGCTTCTTTTGATTTGCCCAACGCAAAAAGAATGGCGCTATAATAAAAAATGAATATAGGTCTGCCTTCAATGATCTTCATCGCAGAGCGCACCTGCTCGAGCGCTTCTTCATAAAATTCTCCGTGATACAAACAACGGATCAATGCTTCCCAACTGGATACATTGCGCGGACGCTGCCTTACCACATTTGAAAAATATTGAATAGCTTCTTTATATTCACCCAGCTGCATTTTGCATTCACCCATGGCCAGGTTGTATTCTGGCTGCAGCCGGTGAATTTGCATGGCGGTTTCCAGTTGTTTTACCGCCATGGTCCATTGTTGTTCGTTGATATAAGTGCAGGCAATTTTGTAGTACAGTTTGCTGTCGCCCTGGTTCATATGCGAAGCCTTGCGGTAATAAAAGCGCGCCTGCGCATAATTTTTCAACCGGTCGTAGCAATGCCCGATGGCTTCGTAAATCACTTCTTCAGGTCTTGACAACTCCAGCACTTTTTCCAGCGATTCGATGGCATCACGGTATTTGCGCAGGCGAATATAGGCATCGCCCATATTGCGGTAAGCGTAATCAAATTTTTCATCAATGGCCACTGCATACTTGTAAGCATCTATCGCTTTTTCGTACAGCTTCAATCCCTGGTAGGCAGCAGCGAGGTTGAACCAGGCCAGTTCGCAATAGGGATATTCCTCAATGATCCATTGATGCAGCCGGATGCTCTCTTCGTTTCTTCCAGTAAAATCAGTCCAGAAACAAATCTTGTATAACGCTTCTTCGTTATTGGGTTCCTGCTCAAGGATCAGTTTCAGGCAATCGAATATCTTGTCGAATTCTTCGTAATCATCGTATACATCTGCCAGCTCAAACAACAACTCTATGCGCTCCTGCCCTTCGAACAGCGACAAAGCGTTTTCCAGTAACTGCACGGCTTTTTCCTGCTGGTCAAGCGCCAGGTAGGCATCTGTTTTCAGTATATAGAGGTTGATGTCGTTGCTGTCAAGCAATTCTGCATGGTCCAGTACCTGCAACGCTTCATGGTAGCGCCTGGTGGCAATCAGCAGATCTGCTTTCTTGATCAGCAAAAGCGAAGAATATGGATACTGTTCTATACCCAGTTCAGCCGCTTCGATGGCCTGCTGGAGGTCTTCTACGTCATCAAAATAATCAATGATTTTTTCAAAAGCCTCTTCATCCAGAAAGGAGTGGCTCCGGCCGGCTTTAAGGTTCTGAAACTGCTTCACCAACTCCCGGATTTCCTCATTGTCCTGACGGTATGGATTGTCTCTCATGTATAAAAAGAAGGTTTATGTAAAATAGGCCATTCGCCGATTGATTCCAATTTTTTTTGCCACGGATTCCAAATTTGGGCACATGAAACATTTGTTGCACTTGCAGTAAAAATGTAACCGGGCAACTATAAACAGCTGACAGGGCACGAGATAGCAGAACAATACCCGCATCCGACTAAATATTGTTAACACGGAAACACATGGCATCCGAAGCAATTTTTTTCATTGCTTCATTTACAACAAATTACCCCCATGCAACGGTTGTGGATTGAAAAGAATCAGACAATTATTATGTAATCTGTAACAATTCCGCATCCTCATTCGTTAAAGAAGTACAAAAGTTTAGGATAGACGGTTAAAGGATTCTAAATCTTTTTCTATATTTTTGTGTTATATGCAAGCAAATTTTACGCAAAAACTTAACCACATGTTTAAAAAGACCATCATCAGTTGTGCGATGATCGGGGCGGTTGCGCTTGCATTGGCCAGCAGCGGCGGTGGTGATAAGAAGAAGTCTGAGCCACATAAAATCGATTTTACCCCCATCAGGACCACCAATGGCTTTACCCTGAAAGCTGGTCCCTCCTATTCGGGCAGTCGTATATTCAGCACTGAACGCAATAAGCACTACATTACCTACAACGCAGTGGTGACCTATCAAAAGGGCAACACGGTGATCATTCTGCCGCACCAGGCTAGGGTGAGCACCAACAACACCGCGTACCGTTCCAATTTGCGTCTGCTGGACCTGCGCATCCGGTTGTCGCGTTAATTAATTGCTTTTTTCCTCCTGATACGTGTAAGAGGCCATTAATGGCCATACAGGTCATTTTCTTTATTGCCGGAAATGCGATGCTGGCAGGGCATCTCGTCATCAATTGGCCACGGGCTTTTTACCTTGATGCCGGGAATGACGCTGGCGGAAGGAAATCTCTACATCAATTAACCAGATTGGTCTTTCGCCTTTCTGCTCGAGACACGCCTGACTTAGGTATCTCCATATCAATTAGCACTGTTCTTTCTGCCTTAATGCCGGCAATGCCGCCAGCGAACAGGTAATCTCTTCTTCCATTAGCCACACCGCCTTTTTACCTAATGCTCAGAATTAACGCCTGCGTAAGCATCCCCTCATCAATTGGCCAAACTCGTCTTTTTGCTCTCTTCGTAGGTCAGTTCGCGGTAACCGGTCTTCGGTATATCAAATTTGGAGGCAGGAACCGGGTTCATGTTGATTTTGGAGACCGTGTACTTGATAGTCAGTTTTCCCTGCACCAACTCATACTCCAGGGGCAGGCCGTTCAGGTTCCTGAACTGGTAGTCGTATTCCTTGTTTTCCGGGACAATTTCTGTAGTGTAATACACCGTGAAGGTAGTGCCGTCGCTCAGCGTAGCCACGGCTTTGGTACAGGTATAGCCAGCTATCGTCTTGGTTTCGTCAGTATTGGCAAATTTAATCCCGTCGTAGCGGGCGTTTTTTTCTGCCCAGTTTTCGGCATTCATCCTGATCAGCAGTTTCTGGCCATCCACTTCCCGCAGCACCACAGCGGTACCGGTACGGGTATCATGAATGGTAGCGGATGAAAACAAGGCGGTAGCCATTTCACAGCGGCTCATATTGCCTTTCAGGTATACCGTCATGGTAGCGCCGTCAAAAGCATCGGCCAGGCGGGGTTCCTTGTTGCCGGTGATTACGGTGGCATCGTATACCAGCGTCAGCTCCGACACCTTGCGCTGGGCGGTTGCCGGCAACGCCATTGCCGCAGTGGTTATCAATAGAATAAATAATTTTTTCATACCCATCTGTTGTGGTCGTTGTTACAGGAAGAAGATGTGCCGGCCGCCGCAAAAGTTGCCTGCTCCGCCCCTTTCTGCCCTGATTTTTACAAAGAAATGGGGACCGGCCCGGAAATGTAACGGATTTTGGGTAGAATTATTTGGTCGGAAGGGCGTATCCCCTTACCGGCCCTTTTGATTTTTTTCCCGCATGGCCTGGGCTTTTCGCTGCGCTTCCTGCATCTGCTCCAGGCGCTCCTGCCATTTTGATTTGGCCTTCGGCTTCTTGCGGTTTTCTTCGATGCGGGCCAGAATTTTATCGTGGTCAATGATATAATTCTGAATCACGAACTGAAGGATCAATGTAATGATATTCGAAACCGTATAGTACCAGGTAAGGGCCGCCGGCAGACTGTTGAACACGAACAACAGGATGAACGGGAAAATGTACGGCATATACTTCAGGGCCGGATTTCCCGAATCGGGCGTCATGTTCATATTGTACACAGAAATCAAAAAGCTGGTCAATACAGCGGTCAGCGTAAACAAGCTGAGGTGATCACCCAGCAGCCAAACGTGAAATGGAAAACGAAGGATCACATCGTACGAAGCCAGGTTATCGGCCCACAGGAACGATTCCCCACGAAGACTGATGTTCGAGTTGAAGAAGCTGTATAACGCAAAGAATATCGGTATCTGCAACAGCGCCGGTATACAGCCGCCCAACGGGTTTACGCCCGCTTCCCTGAACAGTTTCATTTGCTCCACCCCTATCTGCTGCTGGTCGTTGCCGTATTTCTCGCGCAGTTTCTCAATTTCGGGGCGCAACGCTTTCATTTTGGCGCCGCTCAGGTAACTCTTGTAAATCAGCGGAGAGGTTATGAGGCGAATGGCCAGCGTAAGGAACGCGATCACCAGTCCGAAGCTGACGATAAAACTATTGAACAGATCGAACAGCGGCATTACAATATACCGGTTGATCGGGCGCACAAATGCGTAAAAGTCACGGCCCAGGTTCACGATCTTGTCCATATCAGTGGCCTGCTTCCGGAGCACCTTGTAATCATTGGGACCGTAATAAAGTTGCATGGGGAAGCTGGCATTGTTGCCCAGCGGCAGCCTGGCCTGCAATGCGGCCGTTACTTCCGCGATTTTTGCAGAGGTGTCAACACCTTTGTTCATGGTTACTTCGCCTGAAGAAAAATTGTTTTTAGCCACCAGCGTGGTGTTGAAAAACTGCTGCGCTACGCTCACCCACTGCACCGGTTGCTCAAATTTTTTCTGCGCTTTGGTTTGGATATAATCAAAATCGCCGTCTTCAGGTTCATAAAAGCAGATGGTAGACTGAGTGCGTTCGTACACCACATCTGTTTCCTGCTGCATGGGCTGCGCCTGCCATACCAGGTTCAGGGCGCCCTGCGTGAGCAGGCGGTCGGCGCCTTCCAGTTCCAGCGTCCAGTCGATCATATAATCATCAGGACGCACGAGGAAGTGGTGCCTGATGATACCTGTGCCGGGCGCGCTGGTTTGAAATGTAATGCGCTGGCTGCCGTCGGCCTCCCTGCTGATCTGCGGTTCATTGAAATACAAATCAACTACCTCTTTTGCGCGCATATCCGCCGTATTAACGCGGTAGGAAATTTTATCAAAGTCAGTACCGCCCAGCACTACAGGCATATCCTTGTGCAGGGAAGCATACTTCTTCAATTCAACTTGTTTGGGTTGACCGCCCTTGTTGGTGAAGGTAATTTTCAATACTTCATTTTCCACCACCGTCAGTTGCTCGGTAGCAGGCGCCGGAGCGGCAGCAGAATCTGATATTCGTTGCAGGGAAGTAGTGTCCTGCAAATTGGCAATGGAATCAGCAAGGCGCTTTTCGCGGGCAACAGAGTCGGCATAGCGTTGTTGCTCCAGCCGCAGTTGCTGAGCATCCTTTGTTGTAACGTAAAACCAGGCAAGCAGCAGTACCCCCATCAACAAGAAACCAATTACCTGATTGCGGTCCATTTTCATTATGCTACGATTTTAAAGAGGTGCAAAGATAGGGGTTATTGGGATGAACAGATTGGCGGGAAAGGTTCTCCTTCAACAGGAAAGCCTTTCCGCGTATCCGGGGCTGATGCGCCTCTTCAAAGTACTTCACCCTGCAATTGCGGTTTTGCCGCGCTTTTCTGCTCGGCATATTCCCTGGCCGCTTTCACAAAATGAACAAATATGGGATGAGGATTTTCCACAGTGCTTTTCAGTTCCGGATGATATTGCACCCCGATAAAGAACGGATGCGAAGGCAATTCCACAATTTCCACCAGTCCGCTCTCCTTGTTCTTGCCACTGGCTACCATACCTGCTTTTTCAAAAGCCTGCAAATAGTTGTTGTTGAACTCCCAGCGGTGACGATGCCTTTCGCTGATGGTGTCTTTTTCATAAATCTTACGCGCCAGCGTACCCGGCTTGAGGTCGCAGGAATAGGCGCCCAGCCGCATGGTGCCGCCTTTGGCAGTGATCTTTTTTTGTTCTTCCATCAGATCGATGACAGGGTCCGGCGTATTTACATTCATTTCAGTAGAATGCGCATCCTTCATGCCCAGCACGTTCCGGGCAAATTCAATGACTGCCATTTGCATGCCGAGGCAAATGCCGAAGAAGGGCAGCTTGTTTTCCCGGGCATGTTGCACCGCAATAATTTTACCTTCCACACCACGCATACCGAAACCGGGCGCCACCAGCAAACCATCGAGGTTGGCCAGTTTTTCACTCACATTCTCCTGGGTAATGAATTCACTGTGGATGTTTACCACCTGCACCTTGCATTCGTTCATGGCCCCGGCATGCACAAACGCTTCGAGAATGGATTTATAGGCATCCTGCAGTTCAATATATTTTCCGATCAGCCCGATGGTCACCTGGCTCTTCGGGTATTTCAGTTTATCGAGAAATTCTTTCCATTTGCTGAGTTGCGGCTCGGTAGTGGTGGCAATGTTGAGCTTCTTCATACAGATCACGTCCAGCTTCTCGCGCATCATGGCCAGTGGTACTTCGTAGATGGTGGGCGCATCGGCCGCCTCGATCACTGCTTCCTGTTTTACGTTGCAGAACAGGGCGATTTTGCGGCGCAGATCCGGCGTCATCGGCTTTTCCGTACGGCACACAATTATGTCAGGATGAACGCCTTCCTGGCTCAGCATTTTTACACTGTGCTGTGTGGGTTTTGTTTTCAGTTCCTTCGCCGCCTTGAGGTAAGGGATCAGCGTGAGGTGCACTACTACCGTATCTTCTTCAGGCAGTTCCCATTGCAATTGACGCAAAGCTTCAATGAAGGGTAAGCTTTCTATGTCGCCTACCGTACCGCCTATTTCGGTAATGATGATATCGTATTCATTGTTCTGACCCAGCAGCAACATCCGGCGCTTGATCTCATCGGTAATATGGGGCACTACCTGCACCGTTTTGCCCAGGTAGGCGCCTTCGCGTTCCTTGTTGATGACTGTCTGGTAAATGCGGCCGGTAGTTACGTTATTGGCCTGTGAGGTATAGATGTTCAGAAAACGTTCGTAATGACCCAGGTCAAGGTCGGTTTCAGCGCCGTCTTCTGTAACATAACATTCGCCGTGTTCATAGGGATTCAGCGTGCCCGGATCGACGTTGATATACGGATCAAATTTTTGTATTGTTACCCGCAATCCTCTCGCCTGCAGCAACTTTGCCAGTGAAGCCGCAATGATTCCCTTTCCTAATGAAGATGTTACACCACCGGTAACAAAAATATACTTGGACATGATCTATGGTTAAATATGTTAGTAAACGCTGCTGTTTTTTCCGGGCGGGCCAAAAAAACAAAAAACCAACCTGTATCGCCTTGTTCCGGCGCTCAAATTTGGTTACGATGGTTTTGATTGATTAAACCTGCCTGGCTGACCAGTGGAAAACTTAAACTGAAGATTTATTCCGAAAGGTCATGCAAAGTTACAGGAATTCGGTCACCTCCGGAAAAATCTGTTTAGTGGTGGGGAAAACTTCTGAAAAGCAAGTGAAAAGAAGGCCAGGATAATAAAAAAGCTCCGGAAAAATTTTTCCGGAGCCTGTTCTTTGAAATCTCAATTATTTATTTAAACCCAACATATTTCGCTTCCACCTTTACAATGCGGCTGAGAAACTCTTTAAAGGCAGCATAATCGGCCGGAAGGATGTTTTCCCGCACCAGCGTGGCCTTGCGCACAATGGTCACTTCATCGGGTTTTTCCCTGATAAACTGAATCGAATAGCGGCTGTTTTTGAACGACACCGTTTCGTCTTTCGGTATTTCAAAAAACTGCTTGCCTGCCGGCGCCTTTACATGAACTATCGTTTCATACTCGTCCGTATTTTCATACGCCCAGTATTCAATGGGGAACTGGCGTTTGTCGAGCGTGAAATTTTCGATGGTGGCAATCAGGTCGGTATAGGGCACCTTGATCATACCCATTTCCCCCAATTCCACCACTTCATTGCTAACCGTATATGCATACTCATACCCTACCGAATCGTCGAGCCTGTCGAGACCAGAAAAAGATATGCGCTCCACCTTTACGGGATTTTTGAAATTATTGCCGATGGTTTTTTCCATCTCCTCTTTTTGCTTTTCTGCAGACAGTGTTTTGTAGCGATCTCTTACAGAAGAGGTGAGCGCACCCGTTTTTACCACATTGGTTTCCACCTGCAGATCACTACCGGAAATAGCTATGCGCATTGTTCGTTTCGCTTTATCCCGTGTACGATGGGCAGCTTTGATGGGCTTCAGTTCCGCCCCGGAAATTTTTTCATCCTTATAGGGAATTTCCAGGCTGAGGGCATTGTTGATATTGTTGGGCAGACTGCCGAATGGCAAATTGTTATCGGTCAGCTCGAGATAATGTTCCTTTCCGTCCAGGGTCACCTTCACGATGCAGTGGTTAAACTCGATCATGGGCAGCAGCATCTGCTTTTGTCCTTCATCGCGGGTATCAACCAACAGCAGGCGTGCATTGAGCCCGGCCATGCGCGCCAGCGACACAAACAAGGCTGAGAGGTCTTTACAATCGCCCAGTCTGGTATTGATGGTTTTGGAAGGCTTCTGCGGCACAAACGCGCTTTGCCGGAAGGGCACGGAGCTGTAACTGATATTGCTTACAATGTAATTGTAAATAATCATGGCTTTTTCCCGCTGCGTGTACGTTTTTCCGGCAGGAAACAGTTCTGCATATTTTTCTTTCACTTCATAGTCGTCTTCCAGCGCCAGCGTCACCAGGTCACTGTACCAACGGGCCACCTCATCCCACGACTTCATGGTAGACACGTGCACTATGGTGCCGACGTCTTGCAGATTGGGCATGAGCGGTTCTTCTTTCAGCGCAGGAATGTCTTTTTGTTCCCAGGTGTACAATTTGAAGTTTTCAAATTCAGATACACTGGGTTGCAGCCTATTGTCGCTTACCTTGTGATGAATGGAAATATTGTTGGCGGCGAGCAGACAGTATCTTGCCATATTGGTAGGAACAAAAGCGCTGATGGTAAATTTGTTCCAGAATTCCCTTGCCAGCCGACCTACGTAATAGTCCTGCGTCTTAAACCGTACCAGGATGGCATCCCCTGTCTCCAGGCCTGTAAATACCAGCTCATTGCCGTTCTTTTCCGCCGGTACCCTGTTGCCGTTCTTCTTTACTACTTCTGCCTTTTCGATGTTCAGCGACTGACCGCTCTGATCGTAAGGAATATACATTTCCTTCCACGAATCGATGCCTTTCTGCGTGAGCACCTTTACGATCAGAGTGACATATTCTTCGGTTGCCCCTTCAGGATAGACAATATCAAACTTTTCGTCGAGCACATAGTAAAAATTGTAATCACCTTCTTTGGGGTCCTTTGCATTTTTGATCAGCTCATAGGGGTCCGATTGCGGAAACGCTTTATAAATGTCGGGCTTGTTTTGGAACGACCGGATTTTGTACCGGGTATCAAACCGGTTATGGTCGTAATAAAGGGCCTGGGTATAAGCCTTTACAGCCTCTTCCTTTTTACCCAGTTGCTCATACACCAACCCGAGATTTTCGTGGTATTCCGGTGTGTAGGGCGCCAGCAGCAGGGCTTTTTCGGCATATGTCAATGCCTGTTTGTAATCCTGTTTGTCGAAGTAATACCGCACGAGGTTCACCACCATGTCGGGGTCCCAGGGAAACATGCGGTGTAAATCTTCCAGTATCTTCAGGCCTTTCTCCGGCATTCCCTGTTCAAAATACAAATCGCTCAAACTGTTGAGGATGGCATAATTGTAATTCTTCGCCACATAATCTTCATATACTTTCAACGCTGCCTTGTTGTCTTTATAGGCATTTTTCTGCAGCATAAACATCATCCGCACAAATGCTGTTACTTCAGGATATTTCTCATAGGCTGAGGTTTAAGGGCTTGAATCATTGGGTGAATTACAGCTACAATTTACGGATAAGCCGGCTTTTTAGGAAACCGTACGCCAACAGTCAAACGAATATTACCCAAAGAAATACGTGCAGGAAAAATGGAAGAACGCCGCGCTTAACCATTTGGGAACTACCAGCCATGACAGCTCTATAAGGGAACCACTGGTGGATGGGTTGGAAAACGGTCGTACAGATTCGGACACACATAAAAAAATAGTCCCCGCAGTTGCAGGAACTATTAAAAATGCTATCGGTGGGACCGTTTTATTTGATTTTTGTCAGTTGCAGATTGGGCGTTAACTGGTACGTAACAGTTGCTGTTTTATCATTGACAGGCCCATGCCCGACTTTGTCGTTGTTTTTGGCAGAGTGCAGCAATGATATCACAGCAATTTCTGCAACAAGAATAAAGAGACTAATCTTTTCTCTTTTCATAGTTATTAGGATTGGGGGATCAGGGTCAGATTCTTAAAAACGAAAAAAGAAAACTTTTATTTTATTTGCAAGTTTACACCTATATTTCTCCCTCTTATTAGTAGTTCTACTAAAAAATCCACCGTATAACTACTATTCCCTACTATTTATAAACGTATATAATAACTTATTTATTACTGGAATCTTTCCCCTCAGGCGGCGCCGGGAGCCATCGCCCCAACCATAGGTTTGCTAATCTTTGGCTATTTTATCGTAGCTGGCAACAATTCCTTTGATCAGCGATGAGCTGAACCCCTGGTGTTCCATTTCGTTCAGGCCGGCAATGGTACAACCCTTGGGCGTGGTTACCTTATCGATTTCCTGTTCTGGGTGGGCGCCTTTTTGCAACAGCAGTTCGGCGGCGCCTTTTACCGTTTGGGCGGCAATGAGGCTGGCCGTGGCGGCATCAAACCCGATCTGGATACCCCCCTGGATATTGGCCCTTATGTAACGCATGGCATAGGCCGTACCGCAGGCGCCCAGCACGGTGGCAGCGTCCATTAGTTTTTCATCGATCCATACCACCCTGCCCAACTGGCTGAACAGATCCTCTATATAACGTTGTTGCTCAACCGAAATATTGGCAGCAGACAAACAGGTCATGCTTTGCTGGATAGCAATAGCGGTATTGGGCATTGCACGCACAATGGTACAATCTGCTGCAAGGGACTGAGCGATCTGATCGATGGTAAAACCGGTAACGACCGAAACGATCACATGTCTTTTTTCAATGCTTTGCTGCAGTTTGGTAAGAATATCGGAAGCCTGGAATGGCTTTACTGCCAGTATCACCAGGTCTGCAAAGCGAACGGCTTCCTGGTTGTCGTCGCTCACCAGCACGCCTTTCTTTTGCAGTGCCGCCAGCGATTTTACATTACGCCGCGTAATCAATATATGTTCTGGTAATGAAAAGCCACTGTTGATCAACCCTTCTGCTATGGCTGTACCTAAATTACCGCCACCTATAATGGAAATGCGCTTGTTCATAACTGTTATTTTTGCTGTTCCCGCGGTATCGTAGCTGCGCTGAAAAACTTAATAATATGAGCCGGTCACGAGGTAATTGCGTACATAATCATCTACGCCTTCTTCCAAAGTATAAAAACGGTTTTTATAACCGGCCGCGGCCAGTTTGCTCATGTCGGCTTCTGTAAAGTACTGGTATTTTTCGCGGATATCTTCGGGCATATCGATGAACTGGATATGCGGGTTCATATCCAGCCCGGCAAAGGTAGCAGTCACCAGGTCTTCAAATGTGCGGGCCTTTCCGGTGCCCAGGTTGTACAAGCCACTGGGAATAACAGCGCTTGCCCCCTCCCACTGATCGCCCGGGCGGCGCTCTTCACCGGGAAGTGACTGCAGCTTTTTCATGCTGTTTTCCATCAGCCAGTAGCACACCTGCAATACATCTTTCACATATATAAAGTCGCGCAACTGCTGGCCGTCCTTGAAATCAGGACGATGGGAGCGGAAAAGTTTTACCACGCCGTCCTTTTTTATCTGGTTGAATGCATGCCAGATCACGCTGGCCATACGGCCTTTATGGTATTCATTGGGGCCATATACATTGAAGAATTTCAAACCTGCCCAGAAAGGCGGATGGTTTTCTTCGTGCAATACCCATTTATCGAATTCATTTTTCGATACGCCATAGGGATTCAAAGGCTTCAGCGATTCCACCACGGCATGGTCGTCGCGGTACCCATGTTCACCGGCGCCGTAAGTAGCGGCGGAAGAAGCATATACCAGCGGCACCTGGTGTATGGTGCAGTAATCCCATACCTTTTTCGAATATTCTACATTGAGCTGTTGATGCACAGCATAGTCGAATTCGGTGGTATCGGTACGCGCGCCCAGGTGAAACATGAAGTCAATGGCGGGTTTTTCGCGGGCCAGCCAGTCGAAAAACTGTTCCCGTTCAATTTTGGCCATAAACTTCTTGCCCAACAGATTCGGCTCTTTGTTTTCCCGGCTGAAATCGTCTACCAGTATGAGCTGGTTAAATCCGTTTTCATTCAAAAACCCGGTAAGGCAACTGCCAACAAAACCGGCAGCCCCGGTAACCACTATGTGAGCGTCTTTGTTCATTGCAGGTTAATTGATATACATAAGGCAAGCACTACAGCGCACTCAGGGCATGTTCGGATTCATGGCCTGCCAGCAGGCTTTCGATGGCAGTATCATACCGCTCTTTCCAGGTAAGGATGGCGCCCCAATCCTGGCCATCTATTTCAACAGATCCATCCGTTACCACACCCAGTTGCTCGAAGGGATGATCGCCGATGATCTTTTTAAATGCTTCCACCTTGTCGGGCCTAACGCTGACCACTACTCGACTTTGTGCTTCGCCGAACCAGTAAGCGTCCTTGCGTATACCGGCATCCGCAGCTTTCACGGCTACGCCTTTGTTGAGATGGAAACAGGATTCCAGCAGGGCCACAAACAAACCACCTTCACTGACATCGTGGGCCGACTCAATCAGCTTTCCCTTGATCAGTGCTGCAATTTTTTGTTGCAGGGCCATCTCTTCGTCAAGATCAAAATGGGGAGCAGGGCTGTATTCCACCCCGTGTATTTTGTGAAGGTATTCGGATGAATTGATGTCGGGCCTGCTTTTGCCTACGAGGAAAATCAGGTCGCCTGTATTTTTAAAGTACAGGGTCATTTTATCGTTCGGGCTGTCCAGCAATCCCACCATACCGATGGTAGGCGTTGGATATACCGCCCCTTCCGGGTTCTGGTTATAGAAGCTTACGTTGCCACCTGTAACCGGCGTATCAAAGCGACGGCAGGCTTCGCCCATGCCCTTTATTACCGATACAAACTGGTAATATACCTCCGGATCGTATGGATTGCCAAAGTTGAGACAGTTGGTAACGCCCAGCGGTTGTCCGCCGCTGCATACAATGTTGCGCGCTGCTTCTGCCACCGCCATCATGCCACCCTTATAAGGATCGGCAAACACATAGCGGCCGTTGCAGTCAGTGGTGAGCGCCAGTCCTTTATTGGTCGGTTTGGCCACTACCACCGCCGCATCACTCGGCGCGTTCGTGGAGGCATTGGCGGTACCTACCATACTATCGTATTGTACCCATATCCAACGTTTGGAGGCGATGCTGGGAATGCTGATGATGGCTTCAGCAATGCTTTTGAGATCTTTGGGAACTGTTATAGAAGCAGGATCGAAAGCCTGTATCTTTTTAAAATAGGCGGGTTCTTTGTATTCGCGGTCGTATTGGGGAGCACCTCCGCCAAGCACGAGGTCCTGGGCAGGAATTTCTGCTTCCAGCACGCCGTGCATGTAGAAACGCAGTATGCCATCGCCGGTTACTTCCCCGATCTCGGCACAGGGAAGGTCCCATTTTTCAAATATGCGTTGTACTTCTGCTTCGCGGCCTTTCTGCACTACCATCAGCATTCTTTCCTGGCTTTCGCTGAGCAGCAATTCCCAGGCTTTCATACCCGATGCATTGTCGGCAGTAGCTTTCTGGCGGGTAGGTACTTTGTCGAGATCGATGCGCATACCTACATTGCCTTTGGCGCTCATTTCGGAAGTGGAACAGATAATACCGGCAGCGCCCATGTCCTGCATACCTACTACTGCCCCTGTTTTTATTACTTCAAGGCAGGCTTCCAGCAATTTCTTTTCCTGGAACGGGTCGCCCACCTGCACAGCAGGCAATTCTTCCACGCTCTCTTCGGTAATGTCGGCAGACGCAAAGGAAGCCCCGCCGATACCGTCCCTGCCAGTTGCCGAACCCACAAAAAATACCGGGTTGCCTACTCCTTTGGCTGTAGCTGAAACCGTTTCACCATTCTTCACAATGCCCACGCTCATGGCGTTTACCAACGGGTTGGTATGATAGCAGTTTTCAAAATAAATTTCACCGCCTACGGTTGGTACACCAAAGCAGTTGCCGTAATGGCCAATACCATGCACCACGCCGGCCAGGAGGTGCTGCGTTTTTGCTTCGCGGAGGTTACCGAATCGCAACGAGTTGAGCGCCGCAAGGGGGCGTGCGCCCATGGTGAAGATATCGCGGTGAATACCACCTACCCCGGTGGCTGCCCCCTGGAAGGGTTCTATGGCAGAAGGGTGATTGTGCGATTCTATTTTGAACACTACCCCATATCCGTCGCCAATGTCCATAAGACCGGCATTTTCTTCACCGGCTTTCACCAGCATTTTTTTGCCTTCACGGGGTAATGTTTTCAGCCATTTGATGGAGTTTTTATAGCTGCAATGCTCGCTCCACATGCCGCTGAAAGCGCACAGCTCGGTAAAATTGGGCGTGCGTCCCAGTTTTTTCTTAATAAGTTCAAATTCTTCTTCGGTCAGCCTGAGTTGCTGTGCTGTTTTGACGGTAATTTCCATGATAATTAATTGAAGCCGATGCAAATGCGGTGGTTAGGTATGCCGCTGCGAGCGCAAAAGTACGAAGGTTGGGGCAACTTCAGTCAGGCAAATTACCGGTGAGGGTGTCCATGTATTCGCGGATGATATTTTCCATATTGAAGCGCTTCATCACCAGTGCGCGACCATTTTTTCCCATACGCCATCTTTCTTCATGGGAAAGATTGATCATTTTTTCCATTTTGTCTGCCAGGTCAAACGGGTCCAGCACGCGGCACAGGTACCCGGTGCTATTGTGTTGTACCACTTCCCGGCAGCCACGGTTGTTGGAAGTGATTACCGGCAATTCCATACTGGCGGCTTCCATAAGACAGCGGGGCACGCCTTCATTATAAAAAGAGGGAAATACAAAACAATCGGCCTGCTGCAGCCAGGGACGTACATCTTTGGCAAAGCCGCCGTATTTGATTAATCCTTCCTGCTGCCAGCGGTGCAGGTCTTCCTGCGCTATGCTGTCGGGGTGGTTCTTTTCAAAAAAACCGATCAGCATAAACTGCACATCGTAATTCTTTTTCTTCAGAATTCTTGCTGCGTCTGCGTACAGCCCTACGCCCTTGCTGCGCAACAGGCGTGTGCTCATGATAAAAGTAAAAGGTCTTTGCCGGTGCGGCATATGTGCCTTTGGCTGAAAAAAAGTAGTGTTCACGCCTTCGCCCGGCAACACTTTTACTTTTTCTATGTTGACGATCTTTTCCGTAATGAAGATTTTGGCGTCATCATTATTCAGGAACCATACTTCCTTGCTGTGGCGCAATGCCCGCTTGTACAAAGTTTTCAGCACCCAATACAACCAGTTGCGACGGGCAAAAGGATAACCCAGTCCGGTAATGACGGCCACGGAAGGAATGCCAAGCGCGGCTGCGGCCATGGAACCATAGATGTTCGGCTTGGCCACGAAATGAAAAATGAAGTCGGGACGTTCCTGGCGGTATATGGCCTTCAGGCGGCGATACAGGGAATAATCATGAAGCGGATTGGCGTCGCGGTTATCGAACGCTACCGGAATGAACCGGCAACCTACCTGTTTCAATTGTGCTGAAAACGCATCATCAGGCGTCATCACAAGCACATCAAATCCGGACTCGACAAGGTGTGTAACTACATCCAGGCGGAAATTGCATACAGACCAGGCGCTATTGGATACGAAGGCAATTCTTCGCGGGGTTAAATCTGGAACAGCCATCAGGCAAATATTAGTCAAATTTATTGATTTACCGGTCAGGACGTTATAAATTGTCCGCCAATCCAGCTCCGTTAGTTATGATCACAACGATAGGTGTTGTTTTTTATTACCTCCTGCTCACCTGGCTGCTCTATTTATTGACAAAACGGGCTGATGTACGCTTGTCGTTAAAGGAACTGGCGCTGGCAATGGGATACAAGGTGGTAATGGCCTGCGCCTATGGGTATATCTTCTACCGCTTTTATAACGGCGATGACACCTGGGCCTTCAACCGCGGATCGGTGATTGAATACGAGAAAATGTTTGAGGAGCCGGTAAAATGGCTCCAGGAATTATTGCCCATAGATGCGATCAATGAAGGAGATTCCTTCGCCTCCATCATACGCATATACATCATTGACCTGGAGCATTATGTTTTGCACAAATTGCTGGCCCTGTTCAACCTGTTCACCCGCGGCAACTATTACATGAATGCCGTGTGGTTCAGTTTTGTCACGTTCTGGGGACATTACTGGTTGTTCATAACGCTCGTGCGTGCATTCCCTTCCAGGCGGAATGTGTATTTCCTGCTGATCTTCTTTTTTCCGTCCGCCGTTTTCTGGTTAAGCGGTATACGGGCCGATGGCCTGCTGTTCTTTTTCATGTCGTTGCTGCTGCTGCATTTTCATAACTGGGCGCAGCACCGGCGCAGACCATCCCTGGTGTACAGCCTGATTGGTTTCACCGGGCTCCTCATTTTCCGCGATGCGCTGCTATTGCTGGTATTGCCTGTTTGCATAGCATGGTTCATTGCTGTGCGCTATGGTAAGGAACCCTTGCAAGTATTTGCCACGGTATTTGCCGTTTGCCTGGTGTTGTTTGCCGGCAGCACCCAGTTGCCTGAAAAATTCAACCTGGCCAGACCGGTAGTACAACGGCAGCATGAATTTTTGGAATTGCATGGCAATACGCGTTTCGATCTTACTCCTTTGCAAGCTACTGCCGGTAGTTTTTTGAAGGTAATGCCGGAGGCAGTATGCAATGTGTTTGTCAGGCCTTTTATATGGGAAGCATCGGGGATGTTGCAGGTGATGGCTGCGGCAGGTACGCTGTTTTTCTGGATGCTGCTGGGGTTGGCGTGGTGGTTCAGGGTTGCGTGGTGGCGGGAGGTTTTCCGGAAGCCGATGGTGCTGGCCATGCTATTCTTTGGTGTTTCGCTGTACGTTTTTATCGGGTATACGGTGCCCTTTCCGGGAGCTATTGTGCGGTATAAGGCAATTGCCGAGTTGTGGTTGCTGGTGATTGCGGGGATGTGCGTTGATTGGAAGAGGGTGAGGGAAAGAATATATTATAAAAAATAAAATATTTAAAATTTTTCATTTTTCCCCGCTTTTTTAGCCCAAATGGGCCTTACATCTGTTAGTTTTTCAATGAAATCTTCAAAAAATTCACATATTAGTCAAAAAATTTTTTTAAATTCTTAATTGTCGGTTTATTTGCACAAAGCAAAAACAACTAAAGTAATGGAATCGCTACGTTTTAAAGCTATTAACGACCTCTCGGTTCACGTAAATGGTGCAGAAGTGGGAGGGTCGGCCAAAATTACCGCCATATTTGGTGACAATGTGTTCACCCTGAAGACTGCGCGTGAGTACCTGAGCGACGAGGCCTACAAGAGCCTGATCGGTTCTATCAAACAAGGCAAGAAGATTGACCGCAACATGGCCAACCAGATCGCGGCTGGCATGCGTCAATGGGCAGAAAGCAAAGGCGTTACGCACTTCACGCACTGGTTTCAGCCCCTTACCGGATTGACCGCTGAAAAACACGACTCTTTCTTTACCATCAAGAGCGATGGTAGCGCAATAGAAACTTTTGACGGCGATGCGCTGATACAGCAGGAGCCCGATGCTTCTTCCTTCCCCAGCGGCGGCATTCGCGCCACTTTTGAGGCCCGTGGTTATACCGCGTGGGACCCCTCCTCTCCTGCCTTTATTATGGAGATCGGCGAAGGTAAAACGCTTTGTATTCCTACCATTTTTGTTTCCTATACCGGTGAAACGCTCGACTACAAAGCGCCCCTGCTGAAATCACTGGAAGCACTCAACAAAGCTGCTGTAGAGGTTTGCCATTACTTTGATAAAAACGTTACCCGCGTTACCGCTACCCTGGGATGGGAACAGGAATATTTTGTTATCGATGAAGCCTTGTTCAACGCCCGTCCTGACCTGGTAATGAGCGGCCGTACCGTATATGGCCATGCGCCGGCCAAGGGCCAGCAACTGGAAGACCACTATTTTGGTTCCATTCCTGAAAGGATCTATGCCTTCATGCGCGATTTTGAAGACGAAGCGTACAAGCTGGGCATTCCTCTCAGAACAAGACATAATGAAGTGGCTCCCGCCCAGTTTGAGTGCGCCCCGATCTTTGAAGATGTAAGCGTGGCCGTAGACCACAACACCCTGCTGATGGACGTGATGGACCGTGTGGCCCGCCGTCATAACCTGCGCGTGCTTTTCCACGAAAAGCCGTTCGCCGGCATCAACGGTAGCGGTAAACACAATAACTGGAGCATGGCCACCGACACCGGCGTGAACCTGCTGGCTCCCGGCAAAACGCCGAAGACCAACCTGATGTTCCTCACGTTCTTCGTGAATACCATCAAGGCCGTTCATGATTACAGCGACATACTGCGCGCTTCCATAGCGTCTGCAGGTAACGATCACCGTTTGGGCGCCAACGAAGCCCCTCCCGCCATCATCAGCGTATTCATTGGCCAGTATCTGTCCAAAGTGCTGAACGATGTAAAAGAACGCGTTGGCGGCAAGTTCGACGAACAGGACGAAGCCATTCTCAAACTGGACCTTCACAGAAGCATTCCTGAACTGTTGCTGGACAACACTGACCGCAACCGTACTTCACCTTTTGCCTTCACCGGTAACAAATTTGAGTTCCGTGCGGTAGGTTCTTCTGCCAACTGCGCCAACGCCATGACTGCGCTGAACACCATTATGGCCGAAACGCTGAAGAACTTCAAGAAGGAAGTAGATGCCCTGATTGAAAAAGGTGAGAAGAAAGAAATCGCCATCATGCACGTGATCCGTGAGTATGTGGTGGCCAGCGAAAAGGTATTGTTCGAAGGCGACGGCTACAGCGAAGATTGGCATAAAGAAGCTGCCAAACGCGGCCTGCCCAACGTACGTACTACCCCCTATGCACTGGACGCCTATGTTACGGATAAGGCCAAGCACGTATTTGAAAGCAACAACGTGCTCACCCATGTGGAACTGGAAGCCCGTCATGAAATAGAACTGGAGAAATACATCAAGAAAGTACAGATCGAAGCGCGCATCATGGGCGAAATGGCCACCAGCCATATTCTTCCTGCTGCTGTAAAATACCAGAATGAGCTCATCAAGAACATCAAAGGCCTGAAAGAGATCGGTCTGAAAACCGAAGCTTATGCCAACCAGTTGCAGATACTGGAAAAGATATCTGAACACGTGAACAAGATGAGCGACCTGGTAGAAGAAATGATCGAAGCACGCAAGAAAGCCAACAAGATCGAAGACACCCGCGAGAAAGCCATTGCTTATTGCGAAACGATCAAGGACAAGTACTTCGACAAGATCCGTTATCACGCCGATAAGCTGGAACTGCTGGTAAGCGATGATTACTGGATGCTGCCCAAATACCGCGAAATGCTCTTTCTGAGATAAATTTGGTATACTGACATGACAAGCAGAGCCCCTGACCGAAGTTGTTCGGAGGGGCTTTTTTATTTTGATATCCTAACTGATCAATCTTGATACGCGCAATGAAATTGAAGCGGCGCAAAAAATGCTGCACAATACGGCACGAGCACGCCCGCCGTAAGCATTGGCTCCTGGTTATATCATAAACTCCAGCATCCCGCTTTGCATTTCTATACGCACCGGACAGCTCTCCTTCAATTTAATCAGTTCATCATCTACATGAATGAGGTGTTCTTCGCAATGCAGGTGGATATGTTTTGCCCTGTACGCAGGCAATTGTAACTGGTTATCATTGCCCAGCCGTTTGTTGTTGATGTAATCGAGCAGTTGCTGCCGATCTTGTTCCCTGATGAGCATTACATCCAGCAGTCCGTCCGCGGGGTCAGCGTCGGGCGCCAGCACCAGGTTTGGCCCGATGGAAGCAATGTTCATTACTTCCACCATCAGAAAATTGCCCGACATATCCATACCATCAAGGTCTACGCTGCAGTAAAATGGCTGCTGCGCCAGCGCCACTTCTTCGAGCAACTCGATGGCCAGTCGCATTTTGCGTTGCGGTTTTGTTTTAAGCAGTTTATCGGGCTTTTTCATGGCATCAATGAGCGCCGGGAACACACCATAGCCAAATCCTTCGATCAGAAATTTTTGTCCCCTTATGCCTTCTATTCTGCCTGCATCAAATTTTATGAAATGCTCCCGGCGCCAGCGTTGAATCACTTCTTCCGAATTGCCCTGGATGTGCAGCGCTTTTGCAATGTTATTGGCGGTGCCAAAAGGCAGCAATGCAATGGGCAACTTTTTATCGATCTGTTTGCGGTTCAGTAATGCCCGCGCCACCTTGCGCACCGTACCATCGCCGCCCGCCACTATGAGCAAATCGGTACCCGGTTCAAACTCCTCCCATCCTTCTTCTTTCGTGGAAAAATATCTACACTCGAGTTGCAAGGAATTTTGAATAAGGTTGATCAGTTCTTCTATGGAATGATCTTCGTCTCCTGCCCCTGGATTGTGGAGCAACGCTGCCAGTTTCATATGATTGCTATTATGTTAACGCATAAAAGTTATGTGCCTGCACCCACGCACGCTCGGCCCATGGCATAATTATATAGAGACATAGCAGGGAATAGTTAGACACTTTTGTATCATGCGAATCCTGGTAACAAACGACGATGGTATTTACAGTCCCGGTATTGCGGCACTGGCAAAAGCGGCTGCGCATTTTGGTGAAGTAAGAGTAGTAGCGCCCGATGTGGAGCAGTCGTCCATGGGACATGCCATTACCGCCTCACGACCGCTGTTTTACAAAAAATCGCCCATAACATTTGAAGGTATTGATGCCTACCGGGTGAATGGCACGCCGGCAGATTGCGTGGCGCTGGGCACGCATCTCTGGGCAAAAACGGATGTGGTGCTGAGTGGCATCAACCTTGGCACCAATCTCGGCAATGCCATGTGGCATTCGGGCACACTGGCCGGCGCCAAGCAGGCGGTGTTACTGGGCATCAAGGGTATTGCGTTGAGTACGCCCGCCGGCAAAACAGAACCTGATTTTGATAAACTGGAATCGTTTGTAATCGAAACGCTGGGTATATTGTTACAGGACAGCGATAGCTGCCTGTTCAATGTAAATTTTCCCCGCGAGCCCAAAGGCATCAAGTGGACCCGGCAATCAGTGCGGCAGTACGATGGCAGGATCATTCCCGGCATGGACCCGCTCGGCCGGAAACATTACTGGTTTACCGTGGCGCCGCTCGACGCTGCAGAAGAAGGAACCGACCGGTGGGCGGTGGAAAATGATTATGTTTCTGTAACGCCTCTGCGCCTTGACCTGACCAACGAAGAAGAATTAAAAAAACAAATTGAATTCAATCCTATCCATTAGCGTTCACGTTTATTAACAACAACGCAGCTTACTCAAAAAATACCGCCACAATTCTTGCCACTATAAACAGGAAGAGCAGCAGTGCAGCCAACTGTGTAAAAAACCTGATCCACTTCCAGGTATTGTGAAAGTTGCTGTCATTGACAACGTTTGCCATAGCACCTCCTTATTCCAACACTTGTGCTTGCAAACTGTATGCTGTATTGTTGCTGCAGTCAAAAACTGCAATAAGCTCATGAATAGATGTAAAATTGACAATTGTACCGTCATTTCTGCTATGCAGCCTGAACTGCTCAAACTGTCATCCTGCACTAACTGGTCTTATTACGCGTGGAGTGATTGCCTGGGGTTGAATTCATCCTGTACTAATTCGTCCTTTCACGCGCCCATTGCAAAGCAATGTCCAGTTGTTCCTTTATGGTGAGATGGGAATTATCCAGCACCAGCGCATCATCTGCTTTCCGTAAGGGGCTTACTTCACGATGCGAGTCGATGTAGTCGCGCATTTCCAGATTGGCTTTCACCTCTTCCATCGTTACGTTGGGATTTTTTTCATAGAGTTCCTGGAAACGGCGCCTTACGCGAACGTCTTTATCGGCCGTCATAAAAATTTTCAGGGCTGCATCCGGAAATACCACCGTACCGATATCGCGGCCGTCCATGACGATGCCTTTATTTTTTCCCATTTGCTGTTGCTGTCGCACGGCAAATTCACGCACTTCCCTGATGGCGGCCACTTCACTTACTTTTTCAGCCACTACGAGATCGCGGATTACATACTCCACGTTTTCTCCATTCAGGTAAATTTCGCTTTGCCCGGTCTTGTGGTTCGATTGAAATTCGAGATGGATATTTTCCAGTGCCTTGTGCACGGCCTCAGGATTAGTCCAGTCAACATGATTGCGCAGAAAATACAGTGTAATTGCCCGGTACATGGCACCGCTGTCGATGTACACATAGCCCAGTTCCCTGGCGAGCTGGCGGGCAAGGGTACTTTTACCGCAGGAAGACCAGCCGTCGATGGTGATAATGATCTTTTGTTTCATGAATACGATGCAAATGTAATGGACTGGCCATAAAAAAATGCCGTTCCGGCTAACCGGAACAGCATTGATAATTTGTAGTGGTACGATGTGACTCACTACGGTAAGTCACCTGGTTTTTCTCAAACATTGGATTTATTGCAATGTTCCGCCTGGGGGAGTTGCATTCGATAATGCTGCAGCCGTTCGCGGAAGAACAGAACCGAGGGACTTATTACATTAACGATACTTTTATGGTTAAGTTGTATGAGAGGGGTGAATATGGCAATAAATAAGGGCTCCGCAAGCGGAGCCCTAAGAGTTTACCTGTATATGTTAGCCTTATCAGGCTTCTGATTTTTCCTTGGTAGGTTCTTTCAGGGTAAACCTGATTTTCGAGTTTTCCTTGTCCAGATCGGCCACCATGGTATCGCCCTGCTTGATATGCATGCTCAGAATTTCTTCTGCCAGCGGGTCTTCCAGGTATTTCTGGATAGCCCTGTGCAGCGGACGGGCGCCAAACTGCTGATCATAGCCTTTCTCGGCAATGAAGTTCTTGGCTTCGGTAGTCAGCTCCAGCGTGAAGCCGAGGTTGGCCAGGCGCTTCATTACTCCTTTCATCAGAATATCAATGATCTGGAAGATATGCTCTTTGGTAAGCGAATTGAAGATCACCACATCATCGATACGGTTCAAAAACTCGGGCGAGAAGGTACGCTTCAGTGCTTTTTCGATAACAGCCTTGTTGTTTTCATCAGCACTTTGTATGCGCGCCTGTGTAGCAAAACCTACCCCTTCGCCAAAGTCTTTCAACTGGCGCACACCGATGTTCGAGGTCATGATGATGAGGGTGTTCTTGAAGTCAACCTTGCGTCCCAGACCATCCGTCAGCTGACCATCGTCCAGCACCTGCAGCAGGATATTGTAAATATCCGGGTGTGCTTTCTCGATTTCGTCGAGCAGGATTACCGAGTACGGTTTGCGACGTACTTTTTCGGTTAACTGACCACCTTCTTCATAACCTACATATCCGGGAGGAGCACCGATTAAACGGCTCACGGTGAATTTTTCCATGTATTCGCTCATGTCGATGCGGATCAGCGCATCTTCCGAGTCGAACATATAACGGGCAAGCGCACGCGCCAATTCTGTTTTACCTACACCCGTAGGACCGAGGAAGATAAATGTTCCAATTGGTTTTTTCGGGTCTTTCAATCCCACACGGTTGCGTTGGATCGCTTTTACTACTTTCACAATGGCTTCGTCCTGTCCTACCACCATGCCCTTCATGTCTTCTGCCATGTGGCGCAGTTTTTCGCTTTCTGCCTGCACCATTCTCTTTACCGGGATACCGGTCATCATGCTCACTACTTCTGCAATGGCTTCTTCATCGATGGGGTACCGACGGTGTTTGCTTTCTTCTTCCCAGCTTGCCTTGGCTTTTTCCAGTTCTTCCTGCAAACGTTTTTCGGTATCGCGGAGCGAAGCGGCTTCTTCAAACTTCTGGCTCTTCACCACTTTGTTCTTCTCCACTTTTACATCTTCAATCTTTTTCTCGAGGTCCAGAATTTCTTTGGGCACATTGATATTCTTCAGGTGCACCCGCGCGCCTACTTCGTCCATTACGTCGATGGCCTTGTCGGGCAGCAACCGGTCGGTTATATAACGGTCACTGAGTTTCACACACGCATCGATAGCATCATCGCTATAGGTAACGTTGTGATAGTCTTCGTACTTGGATTTGATGTTGTTCAGAATCTGGATGGTTTCTTCCACGCTTGGCGGTTCCACCATTACTTTCTGGAACCGGCGGTCCAGCGCACCATCTTTCTCGATGTACATCCTGTACTCGTCGAGGGTGGAGGCGCCGATGCATTGCAACTCACCTCTTGCCAGGGCCGGTTTGAAAATATTGCTGGCATCCAGTGAACCACTGGCGCCACCGGCGCCTACAATGGTATGAATCTCATCTATGAAAAGGATCACATCCCTGTTCTTCTCCAGTTCGTTCATGATCGCCTTCATGCGCTCTTCAAACTGGCCGCGGTATTTGGTACCTGCCACCAGTGCTGCCAGATCGAGACTGATCACGCGTTTGTCGAACAGCACACGGGATACTTTGCGCTGTACTATCCGTAACGCCAATCCTTCCACGATGGCAGTTTTACCTACACCAGGCTCACCGATCAGGATCGGGTTGTTTTTCTTACGACGGGAAAGTATCTGCGAAACACGCTCAATTTCCTCTTCACGACCAACGATCGGGTCCAATGCACCGCTTTCGGCAAGGCGCGTTATATCACGACCGAAATTGTCGAGCACCGGTGTTTTGCTTTTGGTGTTTCCTGTGCCGCGCGATTTCTGCTGCGAATATTTCTTTTCTTCATCAAAGTCGTCTTCATTCTCATCAGCGTATTCACTGCGGACATCGTTGCTTTTCACCACACCCAATTCATTCCGGAAAAGATCATAGTCTACATCAAACTGATTCAGTATTTGCGTAGCTATATTCTCTTTATTCTTCAGAATGGAAAGCATCAGGTGCTCTGTTTCAACAGTGGGGCTTTTAAGCGCTTTGGCTTCCAGAACGGTTACACGAATCACCTTTTCTGCCTGCTTGGTTAAAGGCAGACTGTTTATATTGGCGATGTTTTTACCGGTTTTATCTTTGACTGCCAGTTCCACTTCTTTCCGCAATTCGTACAGATCAACATTGAAGCTTTTCAATATACGGACAGCAGTGTTCTCTCCTTCACGAATCAAACCCAGCAACAAATGTTCAGTACCGATAAAATCGTTCCCCAGCCGTAAAGCCTCCTCCCTGCTAAAAGAAATGATCTCCTTTACCTGGGCTGAAAAATTGTTGTCCATCTTATAATTTATTGTGTTTTATGTGATTTATACAATAATAACGAATATTTTTGATTTCTGTTGTCACCCCTTTTTTAACGGTTGTAAACAAGCATTAGTGACTATGGAGTTCAAAATTGATACCAAGGAAAAATTCCATGCCATTACGATAAAAGAAGGCGAAATTTCTGCTAATATGACAGAAGAACTGCGGGCACGTTTACTGCCGTTTCTTGAACAGGATGTTAAAAATGTTGTGCTCATTTTAAAAGACACCAAAATGGTGGATGATGCTGCTGGAAAGGAATTGCTAAATATTCAGCGCCAGTTCTATAACAACCAGGCCTCCTTTGTGATTTGTGAATTGCAGAAAGTGGTTGAAGAATCCCTCAGGAACAATGGCACCTTTGAACAACTGAACGTAACGCCCACAGAGAGCGAAGCGTGGGATATTGTACAAATGGAGGAAATTGAGCGGGAATTGCTGGGTGAATAAGTTGGTATCAATGAAGTAGAATTGTACAAATGAAGGAATTTGCAATGCTGCGCCGACCTTGCAGCTTGCAGGCGTCAATAATGGTCATTTTGTCGTTTACCGGGTATGCGTTTGAAATGCGTCAACACAGCTTGCCTCCTTATTTTGCTTACCGTTGTGCTCACACCAGGTACGGCCTTTACACAGCATGATACTTCATCGGACGGATACCCTTCAGCATTGCCAATGTTTTTTTGAAGGCCTGCGTTCAGCGGATACGCTGACCGCCTCCGCCATTATCCGGTCGGGCCGGCTTGTTTGCAACGATGAAACCGTGCAAGTAGTTTCCTTTACCTTCTGTGCCGGCGGCAATTGCCTTGCCGATGGCAAGTACAGGGAAGCAGTCACCAACGCATCACAACTGAGTACCGAACAGTAGCGGCTGTTGCGACAACTGAAACCTGCGGCAGATAACGGCAGTGTACGGGTAGTTATTGACGATATCCGGGTAATTTGTGGAAGAAAAGCCTTCCGGGTTAAAGCTGTGCCCCCGGTTTTAAAAGGCAATGTATCGCNACAACAGAACAACCTTCACTATATCAATTAATTTTGTGTTGATTTTGCAGCAACTGCACCGCCCTGCGGTGTCTTTAACAGAAAATCTATTGCTGCCGGCAAGAGAAAAAATACCCAGTTGCCGGTAATTTGGTATGAAAAAATATGCAGTTATAGTAGCCGGCGGGTCCGGTTTGCGCATGGGCACGGCAGTACCCAAACAATTCCTGCCATTACTGGGACAACCAGTACTCTGGTACACCCTTACTGCTTTTTTAAACAGCTTTTCCGACCTCGAAATCATATTGGTATTGCCGGAAGCGCACGTGGAAACCGGCCAGAAAATCATTCAAAGCACCAAAGACCCGGGCCGCATCCAGGTCACCACAGGCGGCGAAACAAGGTTTCATTCGGTAAGAAATGGGTTGGGCCATATCCGCCATCATTCCATCGTGTTTGTGCACGACGGTGTGCGTTGCCTGCTTACGCCGGAACTGGTGCACCGTTGTTATTACGAGGCGCTGGAACGCGGCAATGCCATTCCCGCCACGCGGGCGGTGGATTCTATCCGCATCGAGAACTTTGGTGGCAATACGCAAATGGACCGTAACAAGGTGCGCATCATTCAAACGCCCCAAACCTTTTACAGTGATATTATCAAGGCCGCGTTTGAACAGGAATACGATGAAAGCTTTACCGATGAGGCCAGCGTGGTGGAACGACTGGGCGTAAAAATCAACCTGGTGGAAGGTGAAGCCTCCAATATCAAGATCACCCGGCCGGTTGACATCCTGATTGCCGAGAAGATACTGGAAGAACGGAATTTTCAATAGGGAGAGCTTACGCCTGCTTCAGCCACTTTATCCACCACGGCAATCCATTGTACAGGAGATGATAATAGGCTTCCTCCTGCGGCCCGAACCGCCTGTAAAACGCCGCCACATCGGGAATATCAGAACCTTCAAAATCGAACAGCAGCGGTTGACCCGCATGCCGTTGCAATACCTGGTCAATGAAATAATAGGTTGCCCGCGCCTGCCGGCCTGCTGCAGTGGGTGCGCCTAACAAGTAATACAGTCGTCTGTGGCATTGAAACAAGAGGGCGCCAAACAACAGTTCATTGTCCCGCGCATGAACAACGCCCCATGATTTGAGCATCCCTTTGGCGGCGGCGGCTTCTGCCCACTGCCGGAGCCGGGCATATCCTTCGTTGCGGATATGGCCCGAATAGCTGCCGTAAGCGCGCCGGTACAAGGACATGACTTGCTCAATGGAAACATTTTCTGTCAGCAAACAATACCTGCTCTCTGCCTTGCGGATATTCTTTACACATTCATCGGTATAGCGTTCCCGAATGGTATGGTAGGGCGATGCAAGCGGAATGATAAAATTCTTTCTTGGCTTTATTTTCCAGGAATTACCGGTAGTTGCTTGATCGGCCATCAGGTCAATAAAAGAAAAATGACGGGCGGCGAGCTGATAAAACGCCTGTGCATGCGTTCCATCCACATTTTTTCCGAATATACCTAACCGTTGAAAAAACAAGGGAGTATACACATACCTGATGCCCCATTTTTGCTTCCACGGCAGGGGCATAACGATTTCATAATCGCCCCATACCAGGGCGTCCCAGTGCTCAGCCATCTGGTCTAACGAAAAAGCATGCGCATAGATAAGACTGTTATCCGCATGGGCGATACATGTGTCCCATCTGTCAACATCAATTTCAGCGCGACGCAAATATTGTATGGGCGTAGAAGACATGTTGGTCCGATCAGGCTGTCATAATGGAATGGCATTGCCGGTTATCCGCCGCAAGTTAAACCGGTGAATGTCTATGCTGAACGACAATCGTTTAAAAAATTTGTTTGCTTCAGGCACCGTCTTCAACTGGTTGCGAAACTCACTGCTCATGAACACGGGCGCATAAATATGCAGCAAATTGCTGAACAGCGAAAGCTGCAGCCCGGCCACATACAGGAAGCGGCTGGTAGGGGCGTCTTTTTTCCAGGCTTCGGCATAGGTGCCGGCATCAAGGAAAATTTTCAAAGGTAAGGTGGGCGGTATAATACTGCGGGGAAACGTAGTGGCAAAGTTCACGGCTGCTATCCAGTTATCGGAACTGTTGGGCAAGCCCTGGAAAATGTCTGTACGCAGTTTAAGACCCGCATCCCGTATCATGATCTGCTGCGATGCCAGGCCCTCAAATTCATTGCGACCGATGAAATAGTTGCTGTAGGTATAGTCGTCGTACCCGCGAACGGCAGTGAGTTTAGGATGATAAAGCGCTGTTTCAAAATAATTGGCCAGCGTCTTTTTGCCGAGGTAGCCAAATTTTGCGGCAAACAACCGCACCTGCATACCGCCGCCTTTGGCATAATTGAAGAAATAATGTGCCGTGGCATTGGCGCGATAAAATCCCTCGCCTTGCTGCAATTGCAGTTGCACATCATATGGGTACAACACACGGTAATTTTCAACCGAAAAGGTAAGTTGATTCAAGTAGCGTTGCTGCGTGGCGCCCGGTGCAGGAAAATATTCCATCAGCGTGGTGTCGTACGCATACTGAAATCCACGTTCGCCAATGATAAAGGTTTTCCACTCTATCCATTTTTCCATTGAGCTTAGGGCACTGCTGTTTTTGAATGTAAAGCGCAGCGAAGGAACAATACGGTAATACCGGCCGAATACTTTTTCGCCTTCACTGTTGGTACCGCGCTGGGTGGAAAAGGCAGCGCCGCTCACGCCCACCTGTATTTTCTTAAAGGTGCGATCTGGCAACCACGAATAATTCAGTAACCCAACGCCATTTATTTGTTTACTATTGGTGGCATACAAGGGCGCCAGTAAAAACCGGAATTTATTGGGAGGCAGGTTAAAATTATGCACCAGCAATCCTGCCATCAGTTTATCATATTCATTGTAGCCCACAACCGGCGTCCAACCGATATAATTGGTGGTTTTGTAGTCTTTGAACGAAAAGAGAAAAACCGGTTTTATTTTTTTTCCGGTCGGCCATGGTTCCAGCGGTCCTTTGCTATCGAGCATGGCAAAATGCTCCTGCAAGTTCCGGCCACTTACCTGTTCGGCCACTGCACGGAAATCTTCCGGGTAAGGGTGTCGGAACTGCCATTGCCGGTAATACACGCGCATTACACTGTCGAACAGTTCCGGGCCCAGGGTATGTTCCAGTTTTTGCAACCAGGCAGCGGCTTTGGCATAAGCGGTGATGCTGTAATTGCTCTTGGTGAAATCTGCTGCTGCGGTGGATATGGGCTGATCTTCTTTCAAAGCGGCCATTACATCTGCGGCAAACAGCTCCGGGTCGTCTGGCAAACGGACATCCATAAACGATCTATCCTGTTCTTCGCCGTATTTCCATTGCTCGTAGCGTTTGTCGTAAAAACTGTTCATACCTTCATCCATCCAGGGATGCAGGCGTTCGTTGCTGGCCAGGGCGCCATAAAACCAGTTATGACCAATTTCGTGCTGGATGACGATGTCGAGCATGCGTGGCTCGTCAAAGGAGGATACATTGGTAATGGTGGGATATTCCATACCTCCCCCTACAGGGGCAGGCGATTCCACTACACTGATCACATCATAGGGATAATCGCCGAGTTGTTCGCTGCGGAAACGCAGTGCATCTTTGATGTACTGCATACTGTTTTTCCAGCCTTCATCTCCGGCAGACAGGTAAAAACTGTAAGCCTTTACCGGTTTTCCCGAAGGCAGTTGCACCGTATCTTCTTCCACTACAAAATTCTTCGCCGCAAACCAGGCAAAATCATGAACATTGGATTGCTGGTAATGCAATGTTTTGTATGATGGTCCCTGGCTTTTGGTGGCAGGCTGTAGCGGTTGCTTCCCTGCAGGCAGTGGCTTTTTTTGCTGCGCAACAGGTTTACCCGTTTTGGGGCTTACCGGCCGGCGATCGGAGGCCCCTGTTTCCTGCTTTTCCGGTACGCCTTTAAAATCGCCGCTTTGCAGCAGGCCGGTGGCTGCCACCGTATAAGTAACAGGAATGGTTATGCGCACATCATAATTACCGAATTCACTATAAAACTCTCCCTGGTCCAGGTAAGGCATGGGGTGCCAGCCTTTGGCATCGTACACGGCGGGTTTGGGATACCATTGCGTAACCTGGTAAAACTGCGCCATATGGCCTCCCCTGCTGAAGAGCGCCGGCAATTGTACATGAAAGGGCGTGGTGATGTGCACGTTGCCGCCGGGGGCCAAAGGTTCGTTCAGCAATACCTTGATCACATCGATATACATCGGGTGGTCTTCCGTGCGCAGGATGGTATGGCCTGCCCGGAAATCGAGGCGGTTGATGTATCCTCTTTTCTCCTTGTCCGCAAAATAAAAATCAGTACGACCGTTCAGCAGCAGTTGTTCACTGAATGCCGTTTGATCATTTTTGTAGGCATTGGGCCAGATATGAAACCAGATAAAATGCAGGGTATCTGGTGAATGATTGATGTATTGCAGGTGAAGAAAACCGTCGAGGGTATGTTCGCGATCGTTGAGCGACACATCTATGGTATAATGCACTTCCTGTTGCCAGTAAGGCCGCTGCGCCATGGCGGCAACCGAACATACTGCCAGTAAACAAATCGCGTAAAATTGTTTCACCTGCTAAGTTTATAGTGATATGGATAATAACGATAAAGAAACGGATTTCTTACAGGTTTCCGTGCTGCTCACTGTCCTTTCCCCAGGAAAATGATCCGCAGGGTATAAATCATGATTTTCAGGTCGAGCGCCAGGGAAACGTTTTCAATATAGATGAGGTCGTATTTCATCCGCTCGATCATCTGCTCCACATTTTCGGCATAGCCGTATTGCACCATACCCCAGGAAGTGAGGCCGGGTTTTACTTTCAGGAGGTAATTAAAATAAGGGAACTGCTGCTGGATCTGCCGGATATAATATTCCCTTTCAGGCCGCGGGCCTACCAGGCTCATTTCGCCTTTGAGAATATTCCACAACTGCGGCAATTCATCCAGTCGCCATTTGCGCATGATTTTTCCCCAGCGGGTAATGCGGGGATCATTGGCCGAGGACAATTGCGGCCCGTTGGTTTCGGCCGGATGGACCATCGAACGGAATTTGTAAATGTGGAATTTTCTCCCCCGGTACCCTACCCGCTCCTGGCTGTATATGACCGGTCCGGGCGAAGACAGCCGTACCCGGATGGTAACGTACAGGAGCAGTGGCGACAACAACACCAGGCCGGTCAAGGCCACCGTAACATCTATTACGCGTTTGATGTTCTGTTGCCAGTCGGCCATCAGGCCCGTTTGGATATCGGAAAGCACGGCCCCGAATACATGGCTGGTTTTAACGGAGCCGGACAAAATATCGAGCACATCGGGAACAATCTTGATCTCTACATCTTTTTCGCTAAGGATATTGACGATCTGTTCTATCTGCTTCTTTTGTGATTTTTCCATGGCCACCACCACCAGGCTGATTTGTTTGCTATGCAACACCTTTTCAATGTCCTGGAGGTTGCCCAGCCTGGGCAGGTAGTTGCTGATGCCATTGCCATCGTGTCCCGCACAGATATACCCAATATAATGGTAACCCGTGCGCCGCAGGCCATCACTCGTTTCGCGGAAAATTTTTTCGGCCACTGAATTGCCCCCAACGAGGAGTGTATTGAACCACACAGTGCCTTTGGTGAGTTGGCGGCGCACCATATCGAGCAGGAGGTTGCGGCCGGTCCAGGTAAACAGGAACTGCGCTGCTATATATACCAGCAATGCCTTATAATAATAAGTATACTGCTTTTGCGGGTCGTTGATTACAATGGCGAAGAAGATAACGGTGCTGCCGATCAGGGCCAGCAACAAGGTGATGCCCAGTTCACCCAGTCTTGATTTACGATAGAGAGAACGATAAGAACCGGCAAGCGCGTAAAAGATAATCCATGCTACGGGAATGAGGGTGATACCCCACCAGAACCTGCTGTTCAGCACCAACTCGCCATCTATCACGATCGGTTCCCGCAACAGGTACCGGCGTACAAAATACAAAACAATCCAGGCCAGTGTGGCTGCCACATAATCGCTAACAAGGTACCAGGCGCTATGGATTTTTTTGGGGGCCGACATCAGGGATCACGCTATGATGTGATTGTGTTTGATCTTTTGCAATATCTGGTGCGCCACATCCATTGCCCTGTATCCATCTATTTCCGTTACTACTGTTGGGGTCTTGTTTACTATTGAATCGCGGAAAGCTTCGAGTTCCTTTTTGATTGCGTTTACTTCCGGCACCAGCGGATTCACCACAGCAATTGTTTTCCTGCCATACTTTGTATCGAGGTCAAAAGAGAAGGCATCTACATCCTGTGGTGTTTTCAATTTGATAATTTCCGATTTTTTATTCAGAAAGTCAATGCCGATATAGGCATCTTTCTGGAACAGGCGCATTTTGCGCATTTTCTTCATACTTATGCGACTGGAAGTGAGGTTGGCCACACAGCCGTTATCGAATTCAATCCGCACATTGGCTATATCGGGCGTATCGGTCATTACAGCCACACCGCTGGCAGAAATGTTCTTCACCTCGCTTTTCACCATGCTTAGAATAATGTCAATGTCATGGATCATGAGATCGAGAATGACGCTCACTTCGGTACCTCGGGGATTGAATTGCGCCAGCCGGTGTACTTCAATGAACATGGGGTGCAGATCGAGATTCTTTACCGCCAGGTATGCAGGGTTAAACCTTTCTACATGTCCCACCTGCAACCTGATATTTGATTCCTTCACCAGTTTGAGCAATTCCTCTGCTTCTTCCATAGTATTGGCGAGAGGTTTCTCCACAAACACATGTTTTCCTTTCCGGATAGCCATTTTGCACAATTCGTGGTGGAAGGTGGTGGGAGCAATGATGTCTACAGCGTCTACCGCATCCATCAGTCGCTCCGCATCGATAAAGCGCGGAAGCTGGTATTTTTCTGATACTTCCTGGGCCGCTACATCACTGGGATCGTAAAATCCGACCAGTTCAATGTCTTTGATTTCTTTCCAGTTGTTGAGGTGAAATTTTCCCAGGTGGCCTACACCAAAAACGCCAATTTTTAGCATAGGCGCAAAGATAGGGAGAGGGAATTGCAATTATTTAATCAAACTGGATTTGCTCCGGTAAGCAGCAGACGGATGATAGATGAACAGGCAGGTGCCTTCTTTTACATGGTCAATCAGTTCGCGGCTGATATCGGAAGGCACGGCAGGACAGCCATAGCTGCGGCCGATGTACCCCTGGCTTTGAATGAATTCTTCGCTTACATAATCTGCTCCGTGCATCACAATGCCGCGGCGGAATGCATAGTCGTTGATCCCTTTTTCCACACCCAGCAGTTTGAGCGAATAGCCATTGCTGCCTTTGTAGGTTTCACCGGTTACATAGAAACCCAGGCTGCTTTTGTGCGAAGCCGGTTTGTTGCTGAAATAAGTGGCAGCCAGTTTACCTGATTTCACGCCATGCGCCACCCAGGTATTATATAATAAGGTGTAGCTGTCGAGATCAATAACATATAAGCGTTTGTTAACGCTGGGCTGACTGAAGTCTATTATGGAAAGAATATTCTGTTTGATATGTCCCTTGCGGATCAGTTTATACATTCCTTTCAGCGCAAGTTCAAATACATTGCGGGAAAGTCCGGACGCTTCGAGGTTCAGGCTGTCGTACACATCCAGTTTTTCTTCCACAAATGAACGCGTGGTATAGGTAGCCGCTGCTTTTTCCGGTGATGAAGTGGTATCAACGGAAAAATCATGTACCAGCCTTTCCGGGTAGGAGGATGTTTTTCTGAATGACCCCAGAAAGATTACTATAAGCAACAGTACAGGAAACCACCAAAGTTTCCCGGTCAGTACCTGTAGTTTTCTCATAGATCCGTTCGTTTTATTTACCCCTGATTCTACTATCAACGTAGTAAATAGTGCAAAATTGCCTAACCCGGCTTTCCAGAATATGGAATGCTGCTGATCAACCAGTTGTAATTCAGAAGACTAATAAAAATAGGGAAATAAGTTCAGAGAGGCGAGAAATGGAGGCCTGAAAATGACACATATATTATTTTATCCAATGTTTGATGTTTTTATTCAGGCGGGAGGCGCGGAAGTTTGGGTGTGAATTGTTGCCGCTTGGGGAAGTAGTTCGGAAAAATGCGACCTACAAATGCCTGCATAAAGCAGTGCAGGAATTACGAAGTAAAGTATAATAAAAATCTGCTGTGGGGCGCGTGAAGGGATAAGCAGGTTCGCTACATGGCCCGCAAAGCAGGCAGATTACAGGCGGCACACAGTACAACGTGATGAGCAGCGGAACAACGTACGCTGCGAATTTACAGGCGCGTTGGATGTCTACTGTGCAAAGCGATGAGCACCGGAACAACCCGCTGCATAACACGCAAAGCAATGAACAGCGAAACTATCGGCTATATTCAACCATTGGAGTTTCGCCGATCGGGCGGAACAAGATCGTTCAAAGTAATTCCTAATGCACGGGAGATGGCCAGCAGTGTAGTGAGGGAGGGATCGCCCTGGCCGCTTTCCAGCGTCCATACCTGGCTGTAAGCAATGTCGGCAATGTCGGCAAATTCGCGGGTGGTGAGCCCTTTTGCTTCTCTTAGTTTCTTAAGATTTTCTCCAAAAGCTTTTAATACTTTTTCGTCTCGGTTGTTTGCCATTTGAATAGGGTAATGGGCGCGTAAAATATAAAAATATTGGTTTGAAATTTCAGGTCAGAAAAAAAATATGGCGATTACAGGTAGAAATGGATACAGGAATACCTATAGTTTCGCATGTGTTGAAACGGGAGACTTCTTTTTATTTAGCTGTTATTTGATTAGTCTCAATCAGGGGTAAAGGTGTAGAATTGACAATTATATTGAAGAAGGAATCAAGGCGATAAGGGAAATATATTTTCAGGAGATTAAAGTATGTGTATTGCATTACCATGGCACTGACTGCTGGTGGGTGTGTGTATATACATATTAGAACACATTGCGGGAATATTTCTATAATGAGGACCGGATGGCCGTGCTCGATTGCGCTAAATGCCCTTACTTTTATAGACCGCGTTGAGGCGCGTGACACAACCGGGAACACTTTTGTATTGGTCCCCCTTGCCAGCATTTATTCCTATCACCACCTTATCAATCACTCCTTTGGGCTTTTACCCCCACGCCAGCCACACAAAACACTTCCTGTTCGCTAACCACTGATTATCAAAAGATTACCAAAATCAACCAATACAAGCGGGAAAAACAAAAGAGAAAGTGCAATTTTTAAGCGCTATTTATACTTTTTTGTATAAATTGGTTTTACCTTTGTGCCGCAAAATTGAAAAAGATAACCCAAAAGAGAAAATAATTTATGAACGACGGGCTCACTACCATAGAAAAAACCGTTCTCCGCGACTACAAGTATGGCTTTGTTACCAATATCGAGGCCGACGAGGCGCCAAGGGGTTTGAATGAAGACATTATCCGCTTCATCTCAGCCAAAAAAGGAGAGCCGGAATGGATGCTGGAATGGCGGTTGAAAGCTTACCGGCATTGGTTGAAAATGGAGGAACCGAAATGGGCCAATATTCACTACGACCCTATCGATTACCAGGACATTATTTATTATTCCGCACCCAAACAGAAAAAAGCGCCCAAAAGCCTGGATGAAATTGATCCCGAACTGAGAAGGACTTTTGAAAAACTGGGCATTTCACTGGAAGAACAGAAGCGCCTGACCGGCGTGGCGGTAGACGCGGTGATCGACAGCGTTTCCATTGCCACCACTTTTAAAGATCAACTGGCCGAACTGGGCATTATCTTCTGTTCCATGAGCGAGGCCATTCGAGAGCATCCGGAACTAGTGAAAAAATACCTCGGTTCTGTGGTGCCTGTTACCGATAATTATTTTTCTGCTCTCAACTCTGCCGTATTCAGCGACGGTTCCTTCTGCTATATTCCGGAAGGCGTTCGTTGCCCGATGGAATTGTCCACTTACTTCCGCATCAACGCTGAAAATACCGGGCAGTTTGAACGCACGCTGATCGTGGCAGAAAAAGGAAGCTATGTAAGTTACCTCGAAGGCTGCACGGCGCCTATGCGCGATGAAAACCAGTTGCACGCTGCCGTAGTGGAACTGGTAGCGCTGGACCATGCAGAAATAAAATATTCCACCGTACAAAACTGGTACCCGGGCGATAAAGATGGTGTAGGCGGCATCTACAACTTCGTTACCAAACGCGGTATCTGCCTGGGTGAACATTCCAAAATCTCCTGGACGCAGGTGGAAACCGGTTCTGCCATTACCTGGAAATATCCCAGTGTAATCCTGAAAGGTGATCATTCTGTAGGCGAGTTTTATTCTGTGGCCGTTACCAATAACCGCCAGCAGGCTGATACCGGCACCAAAATGATGCACATCGGGAAAAATACGCGCAGCCGCATTGTGTCGAAAGGTATTTCTGCAGGCTATAGTAACAACAGTTATCGCGGACTGGTGCAGGTAAACAAGAATGCCACCAATGCGCGCAATTTCTCCCAGTGCGATTCCCTGTTGCTGGGGGATAAATGCGGCGCACATACTTTCCCTTACATCGAAGTAAGAAACAAGAGCGCTATTGTAGAACACGAAGCCACCACCTCGAAAATTGGTGAAGAGCAGTTGTTCTATTGCAACCAGCGTGGTATCGATACGGAAACAGCCGTAGCGCTGATCATTAACGGTTTTGCCAAAGAAGTGATGAACCAGTTGCCGATGGAGTTTGCAGTAGAAGCGCAAAAACTGCTGGCGATTAGCCTGGAGGGAAGCGTAGGGTAAACTGCGCACCGCTCCTGTTCAATGCTGACAGCGATGAGCTGATCTCCGCCATGAAGCATTCACGGGTCATCACCTCAGCACATTTAATAAGATCATATTTGAAAATAAAAACAACATGTTGAAAATTTCCAACTTACATGCACGTATTGAAGAGAAGCAAATTCTGAAAGGAATCAACCTGGAAATAAAACCCGGCGAAGTGCATGCTATCATGGGCCCAAACGGGTCCGGTAAAAGCACGCTGGCATCGGTACTGGCCGGTCGTGAGCATTTTGAAGTTACGGAAGGTTCTGTTACGTTTGATGGTAAGGACTTGCTGGAACTGGCGCCTGAAGAAAGGGCCGGCGAAGGGCTTTTTCTCGCTTTTCAATACCCGGTGGAAATTCCGGGACTCACCACTACCAATTTTATCAAAACTGCGGTAAACGAAGTGCGCAAGTACCGTGGCCAGGAGCCGCTCGATGCCGTAGGCTTTCTGAAACTGATGAAAGAGAAAATGGCATTGATGGAAATGGACCAGTCGCTGCTGAGCCGCTCGCTGAACGAAGGATTTTCCGGCGGTGAGAAAAAACGCAATGAAATTTTCCAGATGGCCATGCTGGAACCCAAACTGGCCATTCTCGATGAAACCGATTCCGGTCTTGATATCGACGCCATCCGCATTGTGGCCAATGGCGTAAACCGTTTCCGCAACGAGAACAATGCCGTGCTGGTGATCACTCACTACCAACGCCTGCTCGATTACATTGTGCCTGATTTTGTGCACGTGCTGTACAATGGCCGCATCGTGAAGTCGGGCACCCGGGAACTGGCGCTTGAACTGGAAGAAAAAGGATATGATTTCATCAAGAGCGAGGTAGCCGTTTAAGGCGCCTGTGTAATAGATTGAGCGACCAGATTTACAGACACAAAGCAAACTTGAGCATGAATACGGTAGAAAATATAAAAGAACAATTAAACAGGTTATACTCAGATAAAAAAGAAAGTGGTCTGCACGCTATCAGGCAGAATGCTTTTTTGCAGTTCGACAAACTGGGTATTCCGGGAGTAAGGCATGAGGAGTGGAAATATACCCGCATCAATGCCCTGTTCAATAAGGAATTCCGGTTTCCCTATACGGAAAGCAACCTGCTGCGTAACGACTGGCAATCGTTGCGTTTGCCGGGCGCAGACGATGCCCATGAACTCGTTTTTGTAAACGGCATTTTTTCTCCGGAACTATCGGTGCTGCGCCGGCCCGGCGACCTGGTGCTGCTGCCGCTGGAAGAAGCCGCCAACAGTGAACAATATGCGAAAACTATAGCTGCTAACCTGGGTCACAGCAGCCGGTACGCCAAAGACGGCATCAATGCGCTGAATACTGCCTGGATGTATGGCGGCCTGTTTGTGCATGTGCAGGAGAAACACCAGACTGCGCACCCGGTGTATATCTATCATATTACCGACACCCGCAAGGGCAATGTGTTGTCGCAGCCGAGAAGCCTGGTACACCTGGGCCGTGCTTCGGGGTTGAAGGTGGTGGAAACCTTCCTCACCATCGGCAGCCAGGAAAGTTTTACCAACCAGGTGATCGAGTTGATTGTGGAAGAAGATGCACAACTGGAATACTACAAAATACAAAACGATGGTCTGCATGCCAGCCAGGTGAGCACTACCCATGTGCGCCAGACCGGTAAGAGTTTTGCGCATACGGTTACCATTTCACTCAACGGCAACCTGGTGCGTAACAACCTGAACATCGTGATGGAAGCGCCCCATTGTGAATCGCACCTGTACGGGTTGTATTTGCTGAAGGGGCATAGTCATATCGATAACCATACGCTGGTAGATAATGTACAACCACATTGTTTCAGCAACGAACTGTACAAAGGCGTGCTGGACGAACACGCTACCGGTGTATTTAACGGAAAGATCTTTGTAAGACAGGATGCGCAAAAAACCAATGCGTACCAGAGCAACAAAAACATTTTGCTGTCTGATACGGCCACGGTGAATACCAAGCCACAGCTGGAAATTTTCGCGGACGATGTAAAATGTTCGCACGGATGTACCATTGGCAGCATCGATACCGAAGCGATGTTCTACCTGAAATCGCGGGGTATAACGGAAAAGAATGCACGCTCGCTGTTGATGCATGCCTTTGCCGAGGATGTGCTGGAAAATATCAAGTTGCCTTTTATTCGCAGCTATGTGGACCAGTTGATTTCTGAACGTTTAGAATTTGATTTGTTATGATAAAACCTGCTGAAGTTTCCGGAAGCCTGGATGTATATGCCATCAGAGAACAGTTTCCCATTTTAAACCGGGAAGTGAAGGGATACCCATTGGTCTACTTCGACAACGCGGCCACTACGCAAAAGCCGAAGGAGGTGATTGATGCGCTGGTAAGCTATTATACCACGTACAATGCCAACATTCACCGTGGCATCCATACCCTGGCAGAGGAAGCTACGGCAGCCTATGAAGCAACACGCAATACGGTACAACAGTTTATCAATGCTGCTTCAAGGGAAGAGATCATCTTCACCCGTGGTACTACTGAAAGTATCAATTTGGTGGCCTATACCTGGGGAAGGCAGAACATACAGGAAGGTGACGAGATCATCATTTCCGGTATGGAACATCACAGCAATATTGTTCCCTGGCAGATCGTGTGCGAAGAAAAGAAAGCAGTACTCAAAGTAGTGCCTGTGAACGACGAGGGTGAATTGTTGATGGATGCATTTGACAAACTGCTGAGCAGTCGCACCAAACTGGTGAGTGTGATGTATGTGTCGAATGCGATGGGTACCGTAAACCCCGTGCGCGACATCATACAAAAAGCACATAAAGCGGGCGCGCTGGTACTGGTTGATGGCGCACAGGCCATGGCGCATCTTGAAGTGGATGTACAGGAACTGGATTGCGATTTCCTGGCATTTTCCGCGCATAAACTTTACGGCCCCACAGGTGTTGGTGTGTTATACGGCAAAAAACATTTGCTGCAGGACATGCCCGTGTTCCAGGGCGGTGGTGAAATGATCAAGGAAGTAACCTTTGAAAAAACCACTTACAACGACCTGCCTTACAAGTATGAGGCCGGTACGCCCAATATAGCCGATACCATTGCCTTCAAGGCAGCGATAGAATTTGTGACGCGCATCGGCAGAAAAAACATGCACCGGCACGAACAGGGACTGGTGGAATATGCTACGCGCAAACTGGAAACCATCCCGGGATTGCGCATCATTGGCCGTGCGAAGGAAAAGATCAGCGTCATTTCCTTTGTGATAGACAAGGCGCATCCGCAGGACCTGGGCATCCTGCTCGACAACCGCGGAATTGCCGTACGAACGGGCCATCACTGCTGCGAGCCGCTGATGAACCGTTTTGGTATACCCGGCACCACGCGTGCCTCTTTTGCAGTATACAATACGATGGAAGAAGTAGACGCCCTGATCACCGGTTTGCAGAAAGCAATAAAACTGCTGTCCTGATGAAAACAGAAAAGACCATAGCAGCTATAGAAGAAGAAATTGTAGACGAGTTTTCCCTGTTCGACAGCTGGGACGACAAATACGAATACATCATAGACCTGGGCAAAAAACTGCCCCCGTTGGAAGAGGAGCATAAAAAAGATGAGAACCGCGTGCGCGGATGTCAGTCTACGGTGTGGCTGGTAGCAGATTACAAAGACGGCAAGGTACACTTCAGGGCCGACAGCGATTCGGTGATTGTAAAAGGCCTGATCAGTATGCTGATCCGTGTACTGTCGGGCCATGCGCCGGATGAAATTATCAATGCCAAACTGGAGTTCATTCATCGCATTGGCATGACGACGCACCTGGCGCAAACGCGTTCCAATGGTTTGCTGGCCATGGTGAAGCAGATGAAAAACTATGCATTGGCATTTAAAGTAAAAAACTCCTTATCAATATAAATTATGATGGATACGGAAGCGCTCAAAAAGAAAGTGATCGACTGTCTTCATACCATATATGACCCGGAGTTGCCGGTAGACATATATGAGCTGGGACTGATTTACGAGGTGGAAATACTGCCCGTAAACAACGTGCAGATTGTAATGACGCTGACGGCGCCGGGTTGTCCGGCAGCACAATCGCTGCCCATTGAGGTAGACCAGAAAGTGCGGCAGATCGAGGGGGTAAATGATGTGCATGTGGCCGTAACGTGGAATCCACCATGGAATAAAAGCATGATGTCTGAAGCGGCGCAACTGGAACTTGGTATGCTGTAAACAAGCGCAGTAAAAACCATTTCAATCCGGAACCAGTCAAGCTTCAGCTATTTTTAACAACTACAGGATTTTATGAAAATAACCGCTCAGGAAGAATACGGCTTACGCATATTGATCCGCGTTGCCAAATGCAACGATCCCGAAGGCATGAGCATTCCGCAGTTAAGCGAGGCTGAGGGATTGAGCCATCATTATATCGCTAAGCTGACACGTATATTGCGCCTGGCCGGGTTTATTAACAGTACGCCGGGCTATAAGGGAGGATATGTATTGGCCCGTCCCACCCGTGAAATCATTATCAAAGACGTATTAACCGCATTGGGCGGTCCCCTCTTCGATACTACTTTTTGCAATGCCCACACCGGCACCATGAAACTGTGCACCAATTCGGTAGATTGCTCTGCGCGGTCTTTATGGCAAATGATCCAGTTTACGGTGAACCGGTTGCTGGAAAAAGTTACCCTGTACGATTTGGTAAATACCGAAAAAGAAGCGGCGAAGATTTTGAACGATTTGCTGATGCGCAGCAACAACCTGGCAGAACAAAGCAATCTGGCCGAGCAATTTTGATGGCGCCTTATTGCTTGTTTGGTGGTGCCTTACTGCTTTTCCCTACCCTGTTTATTTATGCAGCGTAAGATCAAACCGTTGTTCAATGAGGGGCTTGCCAAATGCATCCGAAGGCTTTTCTTCGGTGAGCACAAAGCCGTACTTTTTGTACAACGCGATGGCCGTCTGTTGTTCATGGGTTGTCCACAGGTAGGTGGATGCATAGTGGCTTTCACGGAGAAATTCCATATACAATTCCATGAGTTTTTTACCCAGGCCCATGCCACGATATGCCGGGTGCAATATAAAGTAACGCAGTTGAGCAGCGTTTTCCGGGCGATGCATCAGCAACAGGAACCCAACAAAGCGATCGCCGTCTTCACAAATCCAGGCACGGTCCCGTAGCGCATCGTAATTAGTTGCAAACTCCTGCAGACCGCCGGCCACATAACCTTCGAACGGCAGGCCATACTGGTATTCCTGCGCATAAAGCCATCCATGCAGGCAGAGCACCTGGCCGAGATCGCCCGGCCGCAGTTCGGTGCGAATGGTAACATGCTGATGACGATAGTTCATTCTATACAATTAGTGCGACGCAAAATTATACTGAAAGTGCCAATTGGCACCGAACGGGAATTGCTTCGCACCAGAAAAACTGTGCAGGCATGCCAATTGCTGCAAAGTGAAAGAGCTTCCGGTAACTGGTAGCCTGGCTTGTTTTATTGCAAAAATCTCTGGCTTATGATGTCGTTTTCCGTTAGTGGCAGCTATACTGACCTGTATGCCCTGACCATGGGCGAAGTGTTGTTCCGCGAGGGGCGGCATCAAACGCCGGTATGCTTCGATTATTTTTTTCGCAAACTTCCCTACCGGGGCGGCTATGTATTGTTTGCCGGACTGGATGAATTGCTGCAAATATTGGAAACACTCCACTTTAGCGAGGCTGACCTGGAATTCCTGCAATCGCAACACTTTCACCCGGCCTTTATCGACTTCCTGCGCGCATTCCGGTTTCGCGGCACTATTTATTCGGTAAAAGAAGGCGAAGTGGTATTTCCCAATTGTCCGCTGGTGCGGGTAGAAGGCACCCAGTTCGAAGCACAGCTGGTAGAAACATTGCTGCTGAACATGCTCAATTTTCAATCGCTCATTGCCACCAAGGCGAGTCGCATGCGGTGGGTGGCCGGAGAACGGGTGCTGAGCGATTTTGGTTTGCGCCGCGCGCAGGGACTGGGCGGGGTCCAGGCCAGTCGGGCGGCTATTATCGGAGGATTCAACAGCACGAGCAACGTATATGCTGCCCTGTTATACCAACTCGAAGCCAGTGGCACCATGGCGCATTCGTTTGTTCAGAGTTTCGATTCGGAACTGGAAGCTTTCCGCGCTTTTGCCAACGCCCGCCCCGATCAATGTGTTTTCCTGGTAGATACCTACGACACCCTGCGCAGCGGTGTGCCCCACGCCATCAAGGTAGCCAAAGAAATGGAACAACAGGGACATCGCGCCATCGGCCTTCGCCTCGACAGTGGCGACCTGGCCTGGCTGGCCAAAGCCTCCCGCAACATGCTGGATGAAGCAGGATTGCACTACATGAAAATCGTTGCCTCTAACCAACTGGATGAATATGTGATCAGAAGTTTACTGGAACAGGAAGCTCCGATAGACATTTTCGGCGTAGGCACGCAGTTGGTAACCGGCGCGCCCGACGCCGCGCTGGACGGCATCTTTAAACTGAGCATGGCCGCCGGCGAACCCCGGCTGAAGCTATCTGAAAACATCGAAAAGGTTACACTGCCCGGCATCAAACAGGTGCTGCGGGTATTCAACCATAACGGGCAATTTCTCGGCGCCGACGCAGTGGTGCTGGCAAAAGAAACCACTACCGATACTATCTATCATCCTTATAAACCCGGAGAATCGCTTACTATTGCAGGTTATGTGCAGCAACCATTACTGGAGCGGGTCATGAAAGACGGCCAATCCATCGGCGAGCGCCCTACCCTGCCTGAGATTGCAGCGTACGCAAAAAAACGATTGTCGCTGTTGCCGGATGAATATAAGCGTTTTGAAAACCCGCATATTTATAAAACCGGTATCAGTCGCGCCCTGTTAAACCTGCGCAACCAACTAAGGGATGAACACAAAAGAGGCACTCATGAAAGCGCTTATCCTGATAGACATTCAGCATGATTTTTTACCGGGCGGTGCGCTGGCCGTTCCCGGAGGGGCAGACATTATTCCTGTTGTAAATCAATTGCAACCCCGTTTTGAACTGGTGGTGGCTTCGCAAGACTGGCATCCGCCTGATCACAAGAGTTTTGCTTCTGCGCATCCCGGCAAAAAGACTTACGATGTAATCGAATTGCGCGGCTTACGCCAGGTATTATGGCCGGACCATTGTGTGCAGGAAACGAATGGCGCTGCCTTCCCTGCTGCGCTTTCCACTGCCCGCATTGAAGCCATTTTCAGAAAAGGAACAGACCCGGAAATTGACAGCTACAGTGCATTTTACGATAATGGTCACCGTAAGTCTGTTGGGTTGGCAGGTTATCTGCGCGAAAAAGGAGTAACGGAAGTTTATCTTGCCGGACTGGCGGCTGAAATATGCGTGTACTATACCGCTATGGACAGCCTGCAGGAAAATTTCATCACGTATTATATTGAAGATGCGGTGCGCCCGCTTGTTCAACAGGAATTCAAAAAAGCCTTAGAACAATTTGCTGCAGCAGGTGGGCATGTTATACACAGCAGCAACCTGTAGCAAATTGCGGTGCCGCGGCTAAAACATTTGTGCAGTTATCCGCCACTAACCTAAAGGAAACCATTATACGATCCCTAAACATTACCAGTAGCCACGCTAAAAATTGATCTGTTGCAACAAAATTCCTGCCTGTAAACTTCCTTCCATATTGAATTCTGTTTACTTTTGTACCGTTGCTTGATCCACGTAGCAGCGACCGTCACGCATATTGAACTCCTCTTTTTAAACTTCATCAGGGACCCGCGATTCATTCCCATGGTTAAACTCAGGGGAAACCGAAAACCTGTTAACAGAGTAGGCTAGTTTTTAACCATGTAAAAGCTTACAACTATGAGAAAGTTCAGGATTTTCCTGCTGAGCACGGCGGTGCTGGTGGGAGTAGGCACTGCTGTGGCATCGGGTATGAAGGCACGAGACATTTGTACATTCTATACACAATATTATTATAGTTATTACTCAGGAGCCTATTTTCCCATTTTTGAAAATTCTTCTTATATCTGCATATACAATCCGTTTAGTGTGTGCACTTACTGGAAAAATTACTCATGGAACACTTTTGAACCGTGTACCATGGGAGAGTTATACCTGATTCAATGATCCCGATATTTTGCTTTCCAACTGAATACCACCACTTAGCGCTGATTTTGTTCCATTCCTGTTAACCAGATTTCATAATCTGGTATCGGCATTACATAGCGTGTGCTATTGGGAGGAAGAATATATTCCTTTCCTTCTGCAAACCGCCTTAATGTAATGCCGAAATTTTCTATATTAAGACGCCGCAGGTCAGCCCACCTGAGTCCCCGCAATACCAGCTCTTTTGAACGCTCCGCCAGAATTAGTTGTAAAGCTTCTTCGGGATCATGCGCCTCCATTGGTACAAAATAATTTTGCCGGTATCTTTTGATCAACAGTTTATTTAACCATTCCATGGCTGCCGCTGTGTTGTTAGCTCGCGCGTAACATTCAGCCCTGATCAGGTATAGTTCATCCAGGGCAATGCCTGTAAAGGGAAAATTATTCCCGGAATAAGAGCTTTTTAACTGCGGCTGCTCCTGCTCATTGGTTTTATAAAATAATACCCGCCGCAAATCATCCGGCGCATAAGACCTGTACAACACAGAATCAATCTGGCTAAGGCCTATTTGCATGCCAATACCCAACAGATAGTAGTTGTTTAACATTTCACTTTGATACAGTACTTCGGGATTGCCGGCGGGAAACGGTTGCTTTGCTGTTGTGTCCAATGTATTGAAATCAATCAGCGTGTCGTACCGCAACAGGCAGCTGTCTGCAAACGCCGCGGCTTTTTCATACTGGCGCATACCCAGGTATACCCTCGAGAGCAGGGCATAGGCAGCAACTGCAGATGGCCGGTTGGGATACAACATTTGCGGCAGTGGGGGCAACAACCGCGCTGCGCGGTGAAGGTCTTCAATGATGCATGCATACACCTCCTGCAGCGGCAAGCGGCGTACGGGCGTATGGATACTTGTCTCCTGCGGAACGGGTATGCCGGGCACACAACAGGCCTCCGCACTATCATAAGGTTTTGCAAATAACTGCACCAGGTTATAACAAGCATGTGCACGCGTAAAACAGGCCGCTCCCTCCAGCGATGTACGTAAGGCCCTGTTGTCTGTTTTTAGTTGCGGTAATATATTGAGCGCTGCGTTGGCGCACCGAATCTGTTGGTAAGGAATGTCCCAATCGGGAACGGCATCTTCCCGGGGATAAATATCCTTTTCCCATAAATAGGCATTGCGCTCCCTGGGTTGGAGTAAATAAAGCGATGGCCCAGGTATAATTACTTCATCGGCAGACAGGATGGCCAACCCATGAGATTGACCTAACAATTGATGATTATCCAGTAATTGCTGTATAGCTGCAAGCGTGTGAGGGACCTCAACAGCGTTGGTATGGATCTGGTTGAGTTTATTGCACGATACCAAGGCAAGCAACGCACAGAGCCACAGTGTTACCCTGTAATCTCCCATCATGTAGTTTTTCTTTTCTGGTTATAACTCCGCTTTCAAACCGGCTGTGATGCTGAGCGGAGGAGACATGTCGCCCAGATAATCAGGGTCTTCCATAGCGTCGGTGCTTTTCCACAAAATGCCAGGATTATTGATATATACAAACAATGAAAGCGATTTTACTGACCCTTTTGCTTTCCCCTCAATAACAATATAATCCAGCCGCACATCCTGCATCCTGATATTGTCGGCCTTTTCCATCAGCACCTGTGAAAAGAGATAAAAAGTTTCCCGGTACGGGTTGAACGGATATCGTAAAGAAGGCACATCGGATTTTAATTCATCACCAGGCCGCTCCCAACGCTTTTTAAAATCCGGATGACCCCAGGAGTTCAGGTTTTGAATATCGCTGTAGCTAATGGTGCTTCTCCTGAAAACATGGCCCAGCCTCGCGGTAAACAACAGCGACAGTTCCAGCCTGGAAATACGAACAGCCGGCTGAAAGCTGGCAGTAAAACGCGGCACATAGCTCCCGGAAAAAATAAGATTATCATTGGTTGAATAGAGGATCGCATAATAGTTTTTGCTGGGTACATTACCTGCATAACCTACCGGGTCGCCGTTGGTATAATCAAGGCCTGCCCAGGCAAAACTGAACAAGGAAGTCACCGGATAGCCTTTTTTGATGCGCTGCGCTGATGTAAGTTGCGAAGTTTCTTCGTAATGCGTCACACGGTTGCTGTGATAACCAAACAGGAAATGGCATCCGAATAAAGTTTTTTTTCCCAGGTTGCCGTCTCCTTTTATACTGATGTCGGCACCATGCCCGGACAGTTTTGCATAATTCCCTTTGTAAGAAGTAAATCCTGTGGTACGGCTAACAAATCGCTCAGCTATCAGGTCACTGCTCCGGCGGATATAATATTCCAATGAAAATGTCCATCTGCCTTTGCTGGTTCCCAGGTCGGCGCCAAAACTCCATATGCCTGCTTTTTCCCAGCGGAGATCAGGATTGGAGGGCGTAACCAGCACTCTTGCAGGTGATCCGTATTGATTGTGAAATCCTGCTGAAGAAGTAGCATAGGGCGTAACAGAATAATCTACGTTTCCGTTATAACCAAAATTTGCCCGCAGTTTGCAGTAAGGAAAGAGCGGGAAGCGGTACCACCTTTCATAATCCATATTCCAGGCAATACCGGTTGACCACAACGGAATGCCGCTGCGGTTGGCATTCATACCAAACAGGTTGCTCTGGTCCCATCTGCTGCTGGCAGATAGAACAAACCGTTTGTTGAAACTGCACTCCACATCAAGGTACCATGAGATATTGCAATGAAAAGTGGTGAGCTGATCATGGCCTCCAGGTATAAGGCCATATTGAATTGGGTTATAGGAAATTGGCCTTGGGGTTTGTTCATCCACCGCACTGCCGGGCGCACCATCGTGCACGCCATAAAACCGCACGGCCGTTGTATCAGTGCTTATCACGCGCATTTCCGCACCGCCCAACAGCGAAACCGATAGTTTGTTCCAGGTATTGCGGTAGCGGAGTTGTACGCGTCCTGTTTGCGCCGCAACATTACTGGTGCGATAGTCCAGGATACCTCCTGCCGGAACATGATGCACCATGCCACCGGGTTGTATTTCCGTAAAAGTATTATACAGCGCCCGGGCATAAAATGCTTTGCCATCATACAAGTCACGCAGGATGCCCGTTTCCTGGTGAATCGCCAGTTTAATCTGTGCCGTCAATTTGCTTTTGACAGGATGGATATTGGCTGTGAACGATGCCCTTATAGAAGAGGCGCGCAGCGTAATGGTGCGCAGGTCAACATCTTCCAGGGGTTTGTACGCCCAGTCGGGAAAAATATCCCGCACACTGTCTTTATAACTGTTTCGCACTATTGCGGGCACTGCCAGTGCATTGCCGGCACCATCCACCACCTTCGTATAGGGCGTACCGTTTGTAAACAAGCTACGGCCCTGGACAGTATTCGCAAACGCCATGTTGGCCATGCCTGTCAGCTCCAGCCATTTATTTGCCCTGCAAGAAACGCGGCCGTTAATGGTTAGCCGGTTTCGCTGGCTCCCTACCCTGCTGTCTCTGCCTGCATCCCACCCGATGGAAAAATAATAAGCTATCCTATCGCTGCCACCGGAAACACTGAAATGCGACTGCGATAGCAAAGCCGGCTGGTACAGTATACGGCGGATGTCTTTACCGGCATCCTGCTTTGCATAAGCAGCCAGGCGCGCGTCTTTTTCCGTATTGGACAGCAGGCCTCTGCGGTTACTATCAAGCGTTTCCACTACGGGCGACACGAGTTTGTACCTGCTGGCCAATAGCTCATCGTAGGCGCCGAGGGAGAAAAGCAATTGTTCGGCTTTTATAAAATCCGGCGCGCTCAATTGCGGAAGATCATCCAGGTCCGGGCTGGCAGACCAGGTAAACCCTGTAAACACCCCGAAACGCATCGGCTCGCCATACTTTCCTTTTTTATTGTTCATCACCACTACACCGTTGCCGGATGCCGGTCCGTACAAAGCGGTAGCAGCGGCATCTTTGAAAGCAATAATGCTTTCTATGTCGAGCAGATGGATATAGGTATGATCGCCGGTATAGGGCAGATCGTCGAACACCAGCAAAGGATGCGGGTTGGCCGCAATGGTGCTGCCCCCTCGTATGGAAAAAAGCGGTTGATTGGGATATTTGTTTGCATTTCTGGTAACCAGCAGCCCCGACAAACTCCCTTCCATCCGGCTGATCAGTGGCGTGGCGGCCCTTCGTTCAATAGCAAGGCGGTCCATAACAGCATAGGAACCGGTGGCATTTACTTTTTCGAGATCGCGGTAACCGGTGGTGACGGCTTCCTGCATGTATACCGACTTGGTCTTGAGCATCACATACAGTTCAGTAAACACGCCGTTGTGCCTGAACGTTAGCGGCTCCATGTTGACGTGGCTAAAATGCAATACGGTGTCGAATGCGCCTTTTTCGATAAAGAACCTCCCGGCAGAGTCTGATACAACAGTATGTTTTATACCACGCACGGTTACACCGGGCAGTTTTTCACGTTCCTCATTAGTGATTACGCCGTAAAGATCGCGGGGTTGAACATCAATATAATTTCCGTCGAGCGAAAAAGTGAGAAACGGTTGCCTGCTGAAGATCATCGACAATGCCTTTTTTATCGGAATATTGTCAGCATCAATACTGACCGGTTGCGCATGTTTCGCATAGTCATCACTCCAGAAAAAGGTTAACTGGTACCTGAAGAGTAGATCTTCCAGTATAGTATGCAGCGATTCTTCTTTATAATGGAGCGATACCTTAACCTGGGCCCTGAGCACAGTAAACAGAAAAAAACAGATTCCTGTGAAAAAAAATCTTTTCATGTTGATAAAAGTTTTTTCAGCGCAAAGGAATCCAGATGCCTGGTATAGATTGAATCTGAGCTTTAACCATAGCTGTTTATTCCTTGCCTGGCTGGTCCATGTATATTACTTACCCTCACCGCAAGCCGTGATTGGCCACTCACGGTTGCAATGTGGGGCAGGCCTTCCGGCCTGCGATGCTGCTTAGGAAAGGCAATGGATAATGGTAACAGGAATCTCCCTCCGGTTAAGGTCGTACATGTATGGTATCGTTGTGCAGAATTAATTGATAAGGCGCCTGTGATTGAATACGTTTCAATATGGTTTGTGGTAACTCATTTCGCAGCAGCGCACCGGAATATTTTGTATCATCCGGATCAACATGGTAAACCAGTCCAAGATTATACCAGCGCGCTATTTCCGGGAGTATGTCGGTTAGTTTATCGTTCTTAAAATCAAAAAATCCCTCTTTCCATGCCAGCAACTTATGCTGGTCGGGTACTTTTTCCTGTGCTATTTCTCCTGAATTTTTTACTACAACGCGTTCACCGGGCATTACCTCAAGTACTGTATCTGCCACCTTCACCTGTAGTTTTCCTTCCAGCAACGTTGTATTGAACAAACTGTCGCCGGGATAAGCAGTGATGTTGAATTTTGTGCCGAGCACCTGCACAGTTTTGTTTTCGACATTGATATGAAATGGAGCATTGGCATTTTCTGCAATTTCAAAATAGCCTTCTCCTTCAAAATTTACCGTTCTACAATTGGCATCAAACCAGGCAGGAAACGTAATGGTACTCCTGGCATTCAACCACACACGGCTATTATCAGGCAGTACCAGCATATACACTTTTTTGCTGAGCGACTGTAACCGGAGTTCCTCGGGGTGACCATGTGGTTTGTTTCCGGCGCGGCAAAAGATGGTATCTTTAGACCTGGCAATCACTACACCGTTAATGCGTGCCAGTAAGGTATCAGGCGCGGTATCAAGCACAATTACACTACTGTCTGCAAACCGGAGCAGTCCATTTACGGCAAGAGCGGAACCTGATTTTTCGAACGGTACCAGGATGTCCATTTTACGCGATCTGCTGCCACTGAAAATATAGTACAAACACCCCGCCATAACCACCAGCAACAGGGATGCAGCAACCCCGAGCAGTCGGGGCTTGCGCTTCACTTCCTCTGTCTTGCGGGCGGCCTGGAACCTCCGCCATCCATCGGCCACATCTATTTGCTGCATGATGCGCAATTGCTCCATGGTATAGTTTCCATCGTTTATCTTGTTGAACCAGGCCCGCATCTCTTCTGATTCATTCAATATTTGATCAAGTTCTGCCTTTTCTTCAGGCGATATGGTACCTGATCGGTATTTATAAGTTAGTTCGGCTATTCTGGTGATAAAAACCGCCATAATACAAGGGATTATTATTATGTGATTAGTGTCTCAATTATAAAAACACAATAACGGGTAATAGCAACCATTCCAACTGACACTTTTTTTTTATTTTTTTCAGGCCAGCTCCATGCTCACCGCGTTTATTAATAACCAGCAAAAGATTACGGCTCTTTTAGTATTCCCGAAGATTACCCTGAGTTTGTTGATCGCATTGATTTTGGTATTGCGAACAGTGTAATAGCTTTTTCCTAATTCATCTGCAATCTGTTCATCACTATAACCATCAAGGAACAAATACATGACTTTTTGTTGTTCGGGAGGCAGGTTATTTAATTCCTCGTATATGCTTTGCAAATAATCATATTCCCACAACGCCTCGTCTGTTACCGGCTGTATTTCATCGGCCAACTGGCTGATATCCACGTAGGTAAATGGCTCCTTCCTCTTCAGGTAGTTATAGCACCGGTTTCTCACGGATACGTACAGAAAACTTTTTGCTTTAACCAATGTGTCAAACCTGGCTGTGCCGCTCCAAACGTCCTGGAATATGTCCTGCACAATCTGCCTGGCTTCCTCTTTGTTACTGATCAGGGCATATGCCTGGTTCACCGAAGCAGCATAGTACCGGTTGAAAAAACGGCTAAACATCCGTTCATCTTTCTCATTTACTCCCTGTAAAAAATCACTATCTGAAATGCCCATCATATTGTTGATTTGCATATTGTTAATTAAATAGGTTCGGACAGGAATGGTCGGCCTTGAAATATGCAGTCAATGGTGGGGATAAGGAAAATCGCAGAAATGTTACCGTTTTAGGTGACAATGTGAATTAAACATGCACACTATAAGAACACAGAAAAGCCAGGGAAGAACCATTGCCGGGCAATTTTTTTTGAAACTTTTTTTAGTAATAATTCAAAACCCGATTGTGACTAAACGAAAGTTATTCGTCGATTCACTTGTATATCAAAAAAAGATCATGAAACAATGCTTATTGATGGTTTTGCTGGTAGCCATAGGCACCGTCACACTGGGTCAGGTACCCCACGCCGACACACTCCTGGCATACAAGCACTATTTTGAATTGCGCAATTTGCTCCAATCCCGTTCGGACTCCTTGTTACCGCACAAAAAACTTTACTACCAGGCGCACCTGGACAATTTTTTTAACCGCCTGAATGAGTCCAATGAACA
>Ga0065720_1018824_pt1 | contig 210063 bp, 196 predicted proteins | sample Thericmetagenome_FD_59107 | JGI IMG/M metagenome (GOLD analysis project Ga0065720, IMG submission 59107) | Thermophilic microbial communities from the Joint Bioenergy Institute, California, USA of rice/straw/compost enrichment - eDNA_2 v2... | ecosystem: Engineered > Solid waste > Grass >...
GCACCTATCAGCATTGCGGGGAGAACCATTTACAGCGGTACCTCGCGGAGTTTGATTTCCGCTACTCCAACCGCTCTGGCCTTGGCGTTGATGATGTAGAGCGCACCAAGCTTGCGATCCGGGGCGTGGTTGGCAAGCGGCTCACCTATCAAACAACTCGTGGGGCGTAAGAAGAAGCGGAAGAAATACACTGAGCGCCAGATTCGCCGGTTCAAACGACTGGCGATGATCAAGCGCATGGAGAATAAGAGATGACCGATAAACCTAAGCCAAAAGAGCCGGACAAAAACCAGATAGAGCGCTTCAAGGAAGCCGCGAGAGCGGTGGAAGCAGATGAGTCTGATGGCGCGCTGGATAAGGCATTTGACCGCGTTCGGGTTAAGCGTCCAAGCACATTAGCTAAACGCTAAGTTATGGGCCGTCACGAAGTATGGGCGCAACTCTACAGTAACTATCGCTCTAACCCAGTTGTCATCAATTTCGCCGGGCTTTGGTGGGTCTAAAAGCACATCCGCTTCAGCGTCGATGTGGGAAATTAACCGGTCATCTTCGAGTAGGCAGTAGAACGGGTCTTCCCCCGCTTGGGGGACATTGTTGCCGAACTGATTTGGAACGCCCGGCATCGTCAGCCCGTCTATCAGGGTCTTAATCCGGTTGTCGATATCCCCTTTGTGAAACACGCTGCCAACCTGGTTGTCGCGTCGGAGAAAGAGTATCGAAATCGAGCAAAGAGTCTGAAGGCGTTCAGTCACCAGAGGTATGAAGTTGAAATCATTCCTCCTGTACTGACCGTACAGGGAATCGTGCAGGGTGATGAGCGATCCCTCATCCACGCCAAACATATCGTCGGACGAGAGTTTCGGCACCGCTGGGTGTCGCAGGGTGTCGGCAGTTTTCTTTGGGTCAACCATATACGATGTCAGAATCCGGTTGGTTTCCCACAACCGCTTAAGCTGCCCGTGGAACTGACGCCTCACCTTAAATTTGTGCTCTGAAAGAGGCTCCGGCTTTGGGGAGTTGGCGGGGTGTGTTTGTGACGGGCGTAAAGGCCCCTCGTAAGTAAGCCGGAAACGCATGGCCGCCTCCCCCCAGTCGGAGTCGTCTTCTGGACCACTCCTGAGAATAACCTTCCGGGGGATCATAGCCGAATACTCATCGGCCGGGTACGCGAAATATAATATGCCCATTAGCAAGAAGCGTCTCGCCCCCTACCTCTTCCACGACCCCAGCAGTCCCCGCACGATGCTGCGGGTGATTTCGCGGCCGGCGGTGCGCAGCACGCTTTTCATCGTCGTTTCCACCATGGAGTCTGAGCGCGGGCGCGCCGGCGCGCGGCTGCCTCTTTTGGCGGCCGCGCCGCTGCTGCGCTTTTCTTCCGCGTCCTTCTGACGCCCCCATGGCCCGGATGGCGGCACCGAACTGCTGCGTGAAAGCTGGGCAGCCGTCGACGTCTGCGCGCCGCTTTCCACCCGCGCCTGCAGCATCTCATAGGCTGAGTGGCTGTCGATGCTGCGGTCATATTTCCCGGCCATGGCGCTGCCAGCCAGCGCCGCCGCGCGTTCGACTGCGCTCAGCGGCTCCAGCCGCGAGGATGGCGGGCGGATCAGCGTGCGCTCCACGATGCCGGGCACGCCCTTGTCCAGCAGGGTGGAAACCAGCGCCTCGCCCACGGCGAGTTCAGTGATCGCATCCTCGGTCTTGAAAGCCGGATTGGGACGGAAGCTTTCGGCGGCGGCACGGATCGCCTTGCGTTCGGCCGGCGTATAGGCGCGTAAGGCATGCTGGATGCGGTTGCCAAGCTGCGCCAGCACCGGCTCGGGGATATCGGCCGGGTTTTGGGTCACGAAATACACGCCAACGCCTTTGGAACGCACCAGCCGCACCACCTGCGTTACTTTCTCCAGCAGCGCCTTCGGCGCATCATTGAACAGAAGATGCGCCTCGTCGAAGAAGAAGACGAGCTTCGGCTTGTCCAGATCGCCCACCTCGGGCAGCGTCTCGAACAGTTCCGACAGCAGCCAGAGCAGGAAGGTGGCATAAAGCTTAGGGGACGCCATGAGTTGATCGGCGGCCAGCAGGTTGATCACGCCGCGGCCGTCAGAATCCACGCGCATGAAATCGCTCAGCTCCAATGCCGGCTCGCCGAAGAAATGCGCTGCGCCCTCGTTTTCCAAGGTCAGCAGCTTCCGCTGGATCGCGCCCACCGATGCCGCAGAGATATTGCCATAAGTGGTGCGCAAGGCCTCGGCCTGCTCGGCGATGAAGGTCAGCATCGCGCGGAGGTCCTTCAGATCGAGCAGCAGCAGCTTCTGCTCGTCGGCCAGATTGAAGGCGACATTGATCACGCCTTCCTGCGTGTCGTTCAGATCAAGCAACCGCGACAGCAGCAGCGGCCCCATCTCCGAAATCGTCGTGCGTACCGGGTGACCCTGCCGGCCAAACAGATCCCAGTAGGCCACGGGAAAGCCTTCGAAGTGATAGGCCTGCGCAAAGCCGATCTCTTCGGCGCGTTTGGCAAGAAAGGCTTTGCCCTCGGCCGATCCGGCCAGGCCGACGCCGCTTAAATCCCCCTTGATGTCGGCGGCGAAGACCGGCACGCCGGCCGCGGAAAAACTCTCCGCCATGATGCGCAAGGTGATCGTCTTGCCGGTGCCTGTCGCGCCCGCCACCAGGCCATGACGGTTGGCATAGCGCAGTTCCAGCCATTGCGGCCCGTTCGCGCCGGCGCCGAGAAAGATCCTGCCGTCTTCAATCATGGCCGCCTCTCGTTTTACACTCTCCCTACCCCGCTGCCTGCCGCGGCAACGGCAGCCACATATTGTGACCATCCTGCCAATTGATAACTTACAGAACGTTAGTGGTGACATTAAAATGGCACAGAAGATTTGCAACGCACTTGAACTTATACGACGCAAATTGAAAGGTCGTGACCTACCGAAAATGCCGAAGAACACCAATGCATCAGATGGGCACAAGAGCCCACTCGCTGACTACCTTGAATATTTTTGCAGTCTTTCGGAACCACGATTTGCCGTTTTGGTAACAGGTGATTGGGGCACAGGCAAAACCTACCAAGTGCGCCAAGCCCTGGGCCCAAACAAGTACTATTACGTTAGCCTCTTCGGACTAAACTCCCCCGAGCGCATAACCGCCGCGGTTTATGCAGCCATGTTTCCGACTAAGGGATTTATCAAACACGTTTCGGAAACGGCAAAAGATTCGGGCGCGGAGCTGGGAGTATTTGGCATCAACTTAGGCGGCCTTCCTTCTGCACTTATGGATGCAATACTAGGAGAGAAAGTAAAAAATGATCGCCCAATAATTTTTGATGATCTGGAGCGCTGCAAAGTTGGGATGGAGGAACTGCTTGGCGTAATAAATCGTTACGTTGAGCACTTTGGCTGTCGCGTCATTATTATTGCCCACGACGAAAAAATCGCTGACCATCTGATTTCTCAAAAAGAAAAAGTTATTGGACAAACCATCCGCATAGAACCGCAAACTGAGGCCGCTTTTGATACTTTCGTTACTGAGGTACCAGATGGTGTCGCTCGAAATCTCCTGATAGAACAACGCAAAAATATTCTAGAAATATTTTTGGCTTCGGAGGTTCACTCTCTGCGCATTTTGCGGCAGGTCGTGAAAGATTTAGTGCGCCTGTTTAACTTGCTAACGCCAGAGCAGGTCGCGCATCCGGCAGCTATATCAGAGCTCACGAAACTATTTTGCGCATTTAGCTTCGAAATTCGCTGCGGCCGCCTTCAGGAGAAGGACCTTCGCAATCGTTCCTCACGACTACTTCGTTATTTTGCGAGGAAAATAGAAAGAGCTGGAGAGAAGGCAAAAGAAGATGCTGACGATAAGCCACAGCATATGATTGCTCAGGAGCGATATACCACGATCCAGCTAGATAGCGAGCTCCTTCCAGAAGAACTTTTAATTTCGATGCTGATACGCGGCCATTTCAACGGCGCTGATATACAGTCAGCGCTGCAGATCAGCCGATATTTTATTAAACAGACCTCCGGCCCGCCGTGGCGGATCGTGATGAACTTTGAAGAATTAGAAGATGACATCGTTCAAAAAGGCATCCAAGACATGGAGCGCCAATTCGAAAATCGCGAAGTCACCGATCCAGGCGAATTACTTCATATCTTTGCGCTACGAATGCTCTTAGCCACCAACGGCATCCTCGCCAAGGATGTTGATGGCGTTGTTGAAGAATGCCGCAACTATATCGACGATATCTTGGAGACTGGAAGATTGCCCCCTCGTGAAATGACCTATCGCTGGCGCGAAGAGGTTCGAGATGGCGCCCATGGATACACGTTTTGGATCCAAGAGGAGTATAAAGAACGATTCGAAATGTTGCGGAAATATCTTCTAAAGGCCCGCACTGCGGAACGCGATAGGCTGTTACCGGAATGTGGCGAAGCAGTACTCGCTGCAATGATGGAGGACGGACAGCAATTTTTCGAGGTCCTATGCCACACTCGAACAGGCAACAACACATATGCTGACGTGCCGGTCCTAGTTACGATTAATCCGGAGAAATTCGTTCAGCAATGGAAACTATCCCCGGTCCGGAATTGGCACTGGATTAGTTCTGCACTTAAGCAGCGCTATACTGTATCTATTCGAGATCCGGATTTGGCGCCCGAACAACAATGGATCCGGCAGGTCGCACAGTTATGGTCCCGAGAGGCTCACAAAACTTCAGGGATAGCGGGACTTCGCATGCGGCGGCGGATTCCTGATATACCTCTGGACGACAATTAGATAATCCTAAGTTTCTCTCAACCATACATTTGTCTGCGATCTTCCAGCACCACATTTCCATCGGCGCCCTGCTCCACCAGCTCATGCGCTTCGGCAATCTTCTACAGTGGCAGGCGGGCGGCGATGCGGGTGCTAAGCAGCCCGGTTTTGAGCAGCGCATCGAGATCGTTCAGCACTGCCTGCCGGTCCGGCTGCGTCAGTTCATAGACGACGAAGAATTTCAAGGTCAGGCTGCGGAACAGCAGGTCGCGGAACGGCACCGGCTGATCGCCCATCGCATTCGAGCCATAGCAGACCAGCGTGCCATGCGGCGTCAGCGCGCCCCTGGCCAGCAACGGCGCGGTGGTGGACAGATCCATGTCGATGATTGCATCCACGCCGCGGTTCTCGGTCAGCGCCAGCACACGCGCGGCAACGTCTTCGCTCCTGTAATCGATTACCTCCGCCGCGCCGGCTTCGCGCGCGATGGCTGCGCGTTTCGCAGATGCCGTGCCGATCACGCGCCAGCCTTCATGCCGGGCTGCGATCTGCGTCACGTAATGCCCCACGGCGGAAGCAGCACCAGTGACCAGCACGCTTGGCGGCTTGGGCCGCGCCGGTATGCCGGCAAGCGCCTGCTCGGCCAGGCGCACGGCCTGGATCGCGGTCAGCGCAGGAATGCCGAAGCAGGATGCGACGGCGAAATCAATCCCCTCCTGCAGCGGCACGGCCTGCATCGCCGGCAGCGCGATATATTCCGCCGCCGTGCCGAATGGCCGCTGCCACTGGCCGTTCCAGATCCAGACACGCTCGCCCACACGCGAAGCCGCCACGCCCTCGCCCACCGCTTCGATCACGCCGGCGCCGTCGCTATGCGGAATGACGATGGGCCCGACCAAGGGCCGGCCGCGGCGGCTTTTCACATCCGATGGATTGACGCCCGATGCATGCAGCCGCACCAGCACTTCGCCGGCCTGTGGCGCGGGCTTGGGCTGCTCGCCGACGATCAGGACATCCCGGGCGGCGCCGTTCTGCGTGTACCAAGCGGCTTGCATTGCGTTTCCTCGTGTTTGTTGTTGATGATCCGGTTGGCGTGACTCGCTGCCCATAGCTAACGGCGAATTAGGCTGACCGGAAGCGTCGGCGCGATATTCTCATCTTGTTTCATCCACCTTGCCGCTGTCGTCCATCGTGAAACGCAGCGGCCACACCGACCTGCTCCTGACTGCAGAGGGGCGGTAGGCAATCGACTGCTCAACGTCTCAATGGGATAGCTGGCGGGACTGAACCGACGGAACTGGCCCCGCTTGGACTTTGTCTTGGCGCGTCTTGGCATCCCCTTGGCGTCGAAGGGACGCATTGGCTGCAATGGCTCGCAACTGCTCTCAGCCAGTCTCTTTCCAGTATTATCAATGATTTAAGAAATTCAGATGCCTTAAGCCGCCGGAAACCGGCCTTAAACGGCTTTAATCGCTGGCCAGGATCACGTTGCGCAGGATCGGATAGATCTGGTTCTGCCATTTGCGGCCACTGAACACGCCGTAATGGCCGACGCCGGCCTGCAGGTGATGCCGCTTCATGTAGGGGCGGATGTTGCGGCACAGGTCATGCGCCGCCATGGTCTGGCCGATGGCGCAGATATCGTCGCGCTCGCCTTCCACGGTCAGCAAAGCCGTGCGGCGGATGGCGGACGGGTCCACCTTGCGGCCCTTGTATTCCAGCTCGCCCTTGGCCAGGCGGTATTCCTGGAACACCCACTGCACCGTCTCGAGATAGAATTCCGCGGTCAGGTCCAGCACGGCGAAATATTCGTCGTAGAATTCCTTGGTGGTCGCCGCCTTCTCGATATCGCCGCATGCCAGATCATTGAACAGCGCCGCATGCGCCTTCACATGGCGATCAAGGTTCATGCTCATGAAGGCCGTGAGCTGCAAAAAGCCCGGATAGACCTGCCTTCCTGCGCCCGGCAGGCCGAAGGGTACCGTCGAGATCATGTTGTGGCGGAACCATTCGATCGAGCGGTCAGTGGCGAGCTCGTTCACCTTGGTCGGATTGATGCGGCAGTCGATCGGCCCGGCCATCAATGTCATCGAGCGCGGCACGGCCTTGTTGCCGTCCTGCGACATCAGCGAGGTCGCGACCAGAGCCTGCACGCAGGGCTGGCAGACCGCCACCAGATGCGCGCCGGGGCCGATTGTTTCCAGGAAACGGATCAGATGCTCGACATATTCGTCGAAGCCGAAGCGGCCTTCATGCAGCGGAATGTCGCGCGCATTGTGCCAGTCGGTGATGTAGACGTCGTGTTCCGACAGCAGCACGCGCACGGTGTCGCGCAACAGCGTCGCGAAATGGCCCGAAAGCGGCGCGACGACCAGCACGCGCGGCTGCGCCTGGCTGGTATCCTTCCTGAAATGCAGCAGCGTGCCGAACGGCGTCTTCAGCACCGCTTCTTCCGTCACCGCCACCTCGCGGTTGCCGACCGGCACCGTTTTGATGCCGAAATCCGGCCTTCCATGCGACAGGCCCGCGCGGGCGATCATCTCCAGCGCCGCCGCCGTGCCGCGCACCAGCGGGTTGTGCTTCTGCCCGTTCGTCGCCGCATGGCTCCAGGCCGGCAGCGCATGGCGCGCCAGCGCCCGGAACGGGGCCATCATGTTGGCGTGGGTCTGATAGGCCAGATACAGCATGCGGTTCGGGCGGAACCTTGGGTGAAGACGATCCTGCAGGCGCAGGCGTCGGACGGCCGGGCACCGGCCACCCACCCCACACCGCATTGCAAAAAGGCTAGATTAATTTTTGCTGCAATGCGAGATATAAGTGCAGTAACCTGTGGCGGTCATCTGCCGCCCGGAAACGCCCAGGAAGCCCGCCATGGCCCAGGCCACGCTGACCATCAGCAGCAAGAATTATTCATCCTGGAGCCTCCGGGGCTGGCTGCTCTGCCGCATGGCAGGCTTGGATTTCGAAGAAAAAATGATGCCCAGCGACGATCCGTCCACGCGGGCGGAACTGCTGCTGCTCTCCCCCAGCTTCCTGGTGCCCCGGCTTACCCATGGCGCCGTCTCGGTCTGGGATACGCTGGCCATTGCCGAATACCTGCGCGAGCTGCATCCGGAAGCCGGGCTGCTGCCCGCCGATCAGGTCGCCCGCGCCCATTGCCGCTCGGTCAGCGGCGAGATGCATTCGGGCTTCTCGAATCTGCGCTCGGCGCTGCCGATGAACCTCAAGGCGCATTATCCGGGCTTCAAGGTCTGGGCCGGCGCGCAGGCCGATATCGACCGCGTCATCGCGATCTGGCGCGACTGCTTCGCGGCCTATGGCGGACCATGGCTGTTCGGCAAGGCGCCGACGCTCGCCGATGCGATGTATGCGCCGGTCTGCACGCGCTTTCTGACTTACGACGTGCCGCTGGATCGCGATTGCGCCGAATATTGCCGGCACGTCATGGCCTGGCCGCTGATGCAGGAATGGGTCGCGGCCGCGAAGGCCGAGCCGGAAGAGCTCGACGAGCTCGACGTCGAATTCTAGCGATTAAGCCAGCGCCTGCTGCGTCACGAAACCGCGCAGCTGCTCGACCATCGTGTTCGACATCGGATCGGTGCCGTTCAGAATCAGCACCAGCGCCGGCCGGCTGATGCCGAGCTTCACCGCCAGCTGATCCATGCTGACCTGCGCCACGCGGCAGGCATCGGCCACGGCAACGATCGCGTCGCGGTCGGCGTAATAGCGCCCGGCCATTTCCTTGATGCGGAAGACCGCGCGCGGCTTCGTCGGCAGAGCCGGCGCAGGCGCCGGCAGTTTGCGGCGGCGGCGCGGAATGGCTGGCGTGGCGGAAATCTCCGCCATCGCGGCATCGGCAGTGAAGTCTTCCAGGCCCGGCGCGCGGGCGATCTGCGACTTCAGCAGCTCGGTCACAGCCGTTAGCAGTTCCTCACCCAGAGCCGGCAGCTGATACCGCTCGCCATACTGGTTGTAGAATTCGGCAATCTCGCCAAGCCGCACCAGGCGGCGCTGGAGGAATTCGCGGCTGCCCAGCGGCCAGGGCTGCCTGCTCTGGCCGATGCACAGCAGAAAGACCTGGGTGGTATCGACCTCGACGATGACGATGCGCCAGCGGATCTCGGCCAGATGCTTGGCCAGGGCTTCCTGCTTGTCCGGGTCGAATTGCGGCAGGCGCTCCTCGACCAGGTCGATGAAGACGTAGAAATGGTCGACCTTCTCGACGAAGCGGCGGAAATCCTGATAGCGCGCCCGCCCCAGGTCGCGGCCGTTCTGGTAGCGATCGACGATGTCGATGCCTTCCTTCTCGACCTCGGCCAGAAGACGCAGCGTTTCCCGGCGAACCCTGGCTTGCTCCGTGGTACGCGCCAATTCACTACCCTGAGGTGATTTGCCCAACTCAGGATAGTATAGCGATGCCGGTAGAAAGAAGCTAGGTCAATTCTCTCACTGCAAGAATTCGCAAGAATTGGACCCGCCCGCTGTTTCCCCCTTAGGCGGTGAAGAATTGCTGGGTGCCGTGCGCCTCAATCGCCTGGGCCAGCCTTGCCAGGGCATGGACATAAGCGGCGCTGCGCATGGTGATGCCCAGTTCCTTGGACCGCTGCCAGATCGCCCAGCCTTCCGTCTCCATCACCGCCTTCAGACGCTGATGCACCTCTTCCACCGTCCAGTAATAGCCCTGGCGGTTCTGCACCCACTCGAAATAGGAGACGGTGACACCGCCGGCATTGGCGAGAATGTCGGGCAGCACCACGATGCCGCGCTGGGCCAGCAGCTTGTCGGCCTCGGGCGTGATCGGGCCGTTGGCCAGTTCCAGCACGATCTTCGCCTTCACCTCTTCCGCATTGTCCTTGTGGATCATGTCCTCCAGCGCGGCCGGCACCAGCACGTCGCAATCGATGCCGATCGCCGCTTCCGGCGGCAGCCATTCATTGCCCTTGACCTGGCCCAGCGCGGCCAGGCCGCCTTCCTTCTTGGCCGCAATCGCCGCCGCCACATCGAGGCCGGCCGGATTATGCAGGCAGCCGCGCGAATCCGAGACCGCCACGACGCGGTAGCCGTCGCCGGCCATCAGGCGGGCGATATGCTGGCCGGCATTGCCAAAGCCCTGCACGGCGACGCGGGCGCCAAGCTCAAGGCCCAGTTCCTTGGCCAGCCGGCGGATGAGGTAGAAGCCGCCGCGCGCCGTCGCATCCTCGCGGCCCAGCGAGCCGCCGAGCGCAATCGGCTTGCCGGTGATCACCGCCGGGGTGGTGGCGCCGACGATCGAGGAATATTCGTCGGCCATCCAGCCCATGATCATCGAATTGGTGTAGACGTCCGGCGCCGGGATATCGCGATCCGGCCCGATGATCCGCGAAAAGGCCTGGATATAGGCGCGCGACAGGCGCTCCAGCTCGGCTTTCGACAGGGCATGCGGATCGACCTTGATGGCGCCCTTGCCGCCGCCATAGGGCAGGTTCATCACCGCGCATTTGAAAGTCATCCAGAAAGCCAGCGTCTCAACCTCGTCGGCGGAGGCGTCGGGATGGAAACGGATGCCGCCCTTGGTCGGGCCGCGCGTGTCGTCATAGCGGCAGCGCCAGGCCATGAAGGACTTCCGAGAGCCGTCATCCATGCGGATCATCAGGCGCACCTGCGTCGTCTCGCGCGGGAATTTCAGCTTCTCCAGCACATCGCTGTCGATGTTCAGATGGGCGGCGGCTTCGTCGAGACGGGTCAGCGCATTGGCGAGCATGATCGTTGTCTTTCTACTCTCGGGCATTTCTACGGGACGGTGCTGCAGGGGCCGTGGGTTCTTATGACGGCATTACCCTGCAGGCGGAGGGCGGTACGATGCGGGTAAGGCCCCGCTTTCGCAAGCTTTACTGCCGAAAAATTATGCGTTTTGCCACTTTATGATGCAGAATCAGACGGCAATATCGCCCTCAGGCATCAGCCGCAGTTGACGGTCTGCTGCAAATTTCGGCTGAGACAGATCCGCAGTTCGGCGATCCGGCCGTCCTTGCGCACCACCCGGACATGGCTGCGCCTCAGGCCTGGATTGGCTGCTGCCACCGCCCGGCTCAAATCCGCGGCGCTGCCAGATGGTTCCGGCAGAACGAAACGGCTGCGCAGGGCCTCGATGGCAGCAAAATAGTCCGCCGGATCGGAAAAGCCGCTGCAGCTGCCATGCTTGGCCCATTGGCATTGCATCAATTGCGCGTCAGGCAGGGTGCAGAGATGCCGGCGCAGCAAAGGCGCAGGCAGCGGCGCAACGGATGCGCAATATTGCGGCCAGGGCGGCGTGACACCCCTCGCCTTTTCATACTGCGGCCATAGGCCGTGAACGACCCAGCCGAAGCGATTGTCGCGGCATTGCGTGCCATGGCGGCGCCCGGCCGCGCTGTTACAGAAGGCCGGCGACCAGCTCAGGCTGAGGATGTAATAGTCGAAATCGCCAGCCTCGCCGCGCGATGCTTCCCTCTTTGCGCAAGGCGCGGCTTCGATGCGGGCGGGCAGCCGGCAGGAGGATTGCGCCGCGGCGAACGCGCCAGCGGGCAGCGTTGCGAGCGACAGGACAAACAGCGCAATGACCTTGCCGGGCCGATGAATCACGGACTAAACATCTCCTGACCCGCCTGCTTCTGCCAAGCCCCAGCCCAAGATGAAACCAGCCGCCGTCGAACAACTCTTTGCTCGCTTTGCTGCCGCCGATCCGCATCCGAAGACGGAGCTGAACTACGTCAACGCCTATACGTTGCTGGTTGCCGTGGTGCTGTCGGCCCAGGCGACCGATGCCGGTGTGAACAGGGCGACCGATGCCCTGTTCAAGAAGGTCACGACGCCGCAGCAGATGCTGAAACTCGGCGAGGCCGGCCTGAAGGAGCACATCAAGACCATTGGTCTGTTCAACTCCAAGGCCAAGAACGTGATCGCGCTGTCGCAGATCCTGGTCGACAAATACAAAGGCGAAGTGCCGCGCGAGCGCGAAGCGCTGGAAGCTTTGCCCGGCGTGGGCCGCAAGACGGCGAATGTGGTGCTAAATGTTGTCTGGGGCGAAAAGACCATGGCGGTGGACACCCATATCTTCCGCCTTGCCAACCGCATCGGCCTGTCGAAGGGCAAGACACCCCTGGCCGTGGAGCTGGATCTTCTGAAGATCGTGCCGGACAAATACATGCAGCATGCCCATCACTGGCTGATCCTGCATGGCCGCTATATCTGCAAGGCGCGGCGGCCGGAATGCTGGCGCTGCATCGTTGCCGATCTTTGCGCCTTCAAGCCGAAGACCAAGGCGCCGGACTAAAAAGCAGGAGGCGCGGCGATGGTGTTGCGCGTGATGTTCGACACCAATGCCTATGATGCGATCCTCGCCGCCGGCGATCTGCCGCTTCTGCAGAAGAAGATCGCAGCGGGCGAATTGTCCATCGTGACGACGCCGATCCAGGAAGACGAAATCCGGCAGATCAGAAACAGGACGCGGCAACGCGCGCTGCTCGATCTTCATCGTGCGCTAAGCGCTGAGACGATCGAACCATCAAACGCCATCGAGGATGACATCACCTATATGTCGCGCGACGAAATGCTGGCGCGCATCGCGGCGAAAAGCTGCGATCTGCTGGTCACGAACGACAAGGCGCTGAGAAACGATGCGCGGCTGGGCGCCAGGGCCATCGATTACGCCGGCTTCGCGCAGCGCATCGGTCTACGCGGTTAGGAGGTCGGCGTCGGCGGCGCCGGCTCCACCGTGGGGATCGGCGTCTTCAGCAAGGCCGCGAGACATTCGGAATCATCCACGGTCTGGCCGCGCACACGGCTCAGCACCTGGGCATGGGTAACGCGCAGACGCCCGGCACGGCTGCCGTCTTCATCGGGATAGAGAAACAGCAGCAAGCTGCAGCGCGGCGATTCGGCCAGATACTGCCAGACTTCTCCCGGCGGCTCGCGCCGCAAGGTGACGGGCGAGCCGAACAGGGCACGCGCCTCCGCATCGGTCTTGCGCACCACATCGGCACTGACCGGACGGCGCGGTCCGCTGCTTTCCGGCTTGTCGGGCGCAGGACGCAGAACAAGATCGAGCGGTTCGTCAACGGCAGCCGTCTCGCCAGACTGCCGCATGCCGCAGGCGGCAACAGTCAAAGACAGCAGGATCAGAAAGAGGAAGCGCGGGACCACGGTCCCGCGCGTCGCAAAGGTCGGCAATGTCGCCTCGTCTTATTCGGCGGCCGCCGAGGTCGAGGATGAACGGCTGCCCGCCGCCACGGTCTGCACCGTGCCGGAAATCTCGCCGCCGCATTCGATCTCGATCTGGCCATAGGCGATCTCGCCCGTGACCTTGCCGCTGCCGCGGATGAGCAGGCGACCGCGCACGCTCAAGCGGCCTTCGAAGCGGCCACGGATCTCGGCTTCTTCCACTTCGGCCGATCCCTTGAACTGGCCGGACTCGCTGACCTCGACGAAACGGCTGTCGGTCAGCTGGGCCTCGACCTTGCCTTCGACGATGACCTTGTCGCAGGCGGTGATCTGACCGTTGAGCGAAATCTCGCGGCCGATCAGCAGCACCTTGGGATCAGCGGTATGGTCGCTCTTGCTGCTCGCAGACGATGGCGGCATGGCAGAAGCAGTGCCCTGCACCACGGCCTTGGGCAGATCGACGCCGGGACGCTTGGCGATTTCAGGGCGGAAGGTTGGCGTTTGCGACTCGCTCATGGTGTTGGTTCCCGAATTAGAGGGCGAATTGGAGGGCAGAACAGGCTTACCGACGCTGCGCAGATGACTGGGCATCGGCGGAACGTCGTCTTCCGCGGCCTTATTCGGGGCGGCCGTCTTCTCGGGTGGCGCCGGCGTTGCTGCGGCGCTTTCAGGATTTGGTTTCTTGCGACCAAACATTGGCAGAGACTCCTCTGTTCCCCGGTAAAAACCCCTCCGGTTTAACCCGTCGCCCGCAACCTCTTGTAGACGTGCACCATAAACGCGGTGGCTACAATCGGGACAAGGAAGTTTATCAGGGGAATGGTTAATAGAAGCACAATAATTGCCCCACATAACCATAAATCTCCGCGATGGCGCTGCCGCAGCCGATCGGCTTCCTTACGCGGCAGATAGCGCCATGCCACCACCTCAAAATATTCGCGGCTTACCAGGAATCCATTCACCAGCAGCGACAGCGCATACATGAAGGGCGGGAAAAAGATCAGCACCGCATAAATCGGCAGAAGCAGAATGTTGATGCCGAGCATAACAAGCAGAAAGCGTATACTGCCCCATAATGCAGGCCAAAAGGGTAACGGCTGGCCGCGCGCATCCTGCGGATAATATTTGCGCTCCACCGCATCGGCGATGTCGTCAAGGAACAAGCCAATTGCTGCCGTCATCACGGCAGGAAATAGAAGCAACATGCCGACGAAAAAGCCCAGGCCGGAAAGAAAACCAACCAGCCAGTCGATCCAGGTCTGTCCCGTATCCGGCAATGAAGCGACGCCGACCCAAAGACCCACGGCCAGGACCGCAAAGATCGCCGCGCTGATCAGCAGCGAGCGGATCAGAACCCGGCGGAAAGCCGGATCCGGCAATTGCGCCAGCGCCAGACGTAGCGAAGAAGCGATCATGGCCGTGGTCCTCAGCTCATACGCTGCCGACGATGGGATCGATCGGCAGACGCGCAGCCAGCCCCAGATCAGCTTCGAGGATGGCCGACAATGCCAGCAGTTCCGCCTCCGCGCGCGGGCGACCGACAATCTGCAGACCGACCGGCAGACCGCTTTTGGTGAAGCCCGCAGGAATCGAAATGGCCGGCGCGCCGGTCAACGTGATCGCGAAGGTGATCACGATCCAGGAGATATAGGTGTCGAACTTGCGCCCGCCGATCTCGTCGAGATAGCGCTTACGATGATCGAAGGGCGGCGAAACGGCAGTCGGCAGGCAGAGGAAATCATGTGTCTCGAAGAAAGCCGAGAGGCGGTTATAGATTTCGCCGCGCAATTGATTCGCCCGCGCCACTTCGACACCGGTCAGCTTCAGGCCCTTCTCCGCATTCCAGATCACCTCCTGTTTCACCAGTTCGGTCTTGCCTTCAATTCTGGGCCAAACTGAGGCAGCGAAATTCGCCGCACGCAAAACCTGGAAGGCCTCCTCGGCACCGGAGAAATCCGGCGCATCGTCGCTGACATGGGCGCCGAGCTTGGCAAGACGCTGCACCGCTTGGGCGCAGATCTCCACCACTTCCGGATCCACCGGACAGATGCCAAGATCGGGCGTCCAGCCGATGCGGCAGCCGCCGGCAAAGCGCGAGGGCAGCACGCCGGCAGTCAGCGCGCGGTCGACTGAGTCGACGAAAGAGGTGGGCGGCGCGGCGAAGCTGATCGGATCGCGGGGATCGAAGCCCGCCATGGCATCCAACATCAGCGCGCAGTCGGCGACGTTGCGCGCCATCGGCCCATAGACCGACATCGTATCGAAAGGCAGTGCCTTGGGCCCAGCGGCAACGCGGCCCGGCGACGGACGCAAACCGACCGTGCTGGTGAAGCTGGCCGGCGTGCGCAGCGAGCCGCCGAGATCGGAGCCATCGGCCAGCCAGACCTCGCCGGTGGCCACCGCAACGGCAGAGCCGCCCGAGGAGCCCGCCGGCGTCAGCGCGGTGTTCCATGGATTGGTGGTGGTGCCGAAGACGTCATTGAAGGTCTGGGCGCCGGCGCCGAATTCGGGCGTGTTCGACTTGGCGATGATGGCAGCACCGTTGGCCTCCAGCCGCTCGACCGAATAGCCGGACCGGGCCGATACATGCTTGTCGAACACCCGGCTGCCCCAGGTGGTGCGCACGCCTTTGACTTCCACCAGATCCTTGATCGCGATCGGCAGGCCATAGAGATAGCCAGGCGGTGCCGGATCGGGCGCGACCAGGGTTTCGACGAAGGCGCGGGCGCGATCCAGGCACAGGGTCGGCAGCGCGTTGACCAGAGGCTCGACAGCGGCGATGCGCTTGGCGGCGGCATCGATCAGTTCCGCCGGGGTTACTTCGCGGTTCTTCAGAGCAGCCACCGCCTGGCGGGCCGTCATCCGGATCAACTCATCCATGGATCATCCTCGTTTGCCAAGATGGGGACGAAAGGTTACAGAGAAGCCGGGAATCGGCCAATCCGGCCCCCGCCCGATACCGTAAGTTACTTTTGCACCAAGGGACAATCGTTCATGACCGCTGACCGGGTAGACGTGATTTGCATCGGCAATGCCATTGTCGACGTGCTGGCCAAGGTGGACGAGGAGTTCCTTGACGAGCATGCCATGGTCAAAGGCAGCATGGCGCTGATCGACGGCGGCCGGGCCGAGGCGATCTATGCCGCGATGGGCGAAACGATTGAAACCTCGGGCGGATCGGCGGCGAACACGGCGGCCGGCATCGCCGCCCTGGGGGGCAAGGTCCAGTATATCGGCCGGGTGCGCAACGACCCGCTGGGTTCGGTATTCCAGCGCGAAATCCGCGGCCTGGGCGTGATCTTCGAAAACGAGCCCGCCACGGAAGGGCCGTCCACGGCGCGCAGCATGATCGTGATCACCCCGGATGGTCAGCGCACCATGAACACCTATCTTGGCGCCTGCGTCGACCTCTCCCCGGACGATGTCGACCCGGCGGCGGTGGCGCGCGCCGAAGTGGCCTATCTGGAAGGCTATCTATGGGATCAGCCCAGCGCCAAGGACGCGATGCGCAAGGTGATGCGGCTGGCGCACGAGGCCGGGCGCAAGGTGGCGCTGACGCTGTCCGACAGTTTCTGCGTCGACCGCCATCGCGCCGAATTCCGCCACCTGGTGGAGAACCACATCGATATCCTGTTCGCCAACGAGGCGGAGATCAAATCGCTTTACGAGGCGCGCGACTTCGACGAGGCGCTGCAGCATGTGCATCATCATGTCGACATTGCCGTGCTGACCCGCTCCGAACGCGGCTCGGTGATCCTTGCCGACAATCATGTGCACATCATCGACGCGGTGCCGAATGTGAATGTGGTGGACACCACCGGCGCCGGCGATCTTTATGCGGCCGGCTTCCTTTATGGCTTCACGCATCAGTTCGACCTGCATGCCTGCGGCCGGCTGGGCAGCCTCTGCGCGGCGGAAGTGATCGCGCAGATCGGGCCGCGGCCGCAGAAGGCGATCAAGCCGCTGGTCGAGCTCGCCCTGAAGGGCTGATTTCTTTCGTCAATCCAAGGGCAGCGCCACGTTCAGCACATGGCGCTCGTCCAGCCGTATGCCGACGCCATGATCGGAAATCAGGGCATGGCCAAGCGAAGGCAACGGGGCGTGGCTGGTTACGACATTGACCCGCAGCGCAATGTCTTCGCGTGCGATCACGTTGAGCACGCTGCACGGACCTGCCTGCAGCCGGCATTGCGCCAGTGCAGCGCCGGGAAACTGCTCCGGATGATGGCGGCGGATGACATGCAGCTTGGCGCGATCGGAAAATGACAGCGTGAAGCCCTCGCCGTCCAGCAGCAGAATCCAGCGCGTCATGCCGGGAAACACCGAAAACGGACCGTCGCGCTCGATCAAGGCGCGGCTGATGCGCCAGCGAAAACCCGCGAAAGCCGCTTTGGTTTCTGGATTGCTGGGCGGATCGGCGGCGATTTCGTAGGTGATGCCGCCGCCATTCTTCCATGGCTGGGGCGGGATATCCGCCAGTCTTATCAGGCGGCTGCCTTTCATCCGACCTTCGTCAGCGCCCATTTGAGCACCAAAGGCTGAGCACCAGCAAAGCCGCTGATGACGATCTGCTGTGTGCGCCGGGCCTCGCCGCCAGAGCCGAAATACACGCTTTCCTCCAGCCGCAGCACGCCGCCGGAGCTTCGGAAACGCCAGCCCTGGCCGCTGCCGCTTTTCAGGATCACCGCATCGCCGCTGCCGAGCGCCGAAGCCTGCACACTGGGATGCAGATGCAGCCGCAGCACCGCTTCGACAGGCATGCCATCCGAACGCGGCGGCGTCACCGTTTCCTCGCCGCGCAGATCCTCGCCCGAGGCTGAAAGATAGAGCCGCCGGCGATGCAGCCGGCCCTGGAAAGCCTCAGACCAGCCGTCATGCTCCATTTCGAACCACACGGCGCCGTCCTGCTCGTTGCGCCGGGTGCTGACCTGCGCCAGCGGCGACGGCTCGAGCTGACCGAGCATCAAGGTCGAATGCGCAGCAATGCCGCTCAGCGCTGCGGCCCAGCTGCCGCCCAGCCGGCGCGGCGAACCGCAATTGACGACCAGGCGGTCCTTGGCATGGCTGAATTCGAAAGCCAGCAGTCCACGGTGCGGGCGTGCGCCGATGACGGGCGGCGGCGGGGAGCCGACATCGATCAGCAACAGGCTGCGCCGCGCGGTGGCGCGCTCGAAACGGCTGAGGCTGGCGGAGCTGAGCGGCTTGCCCTTGGCTTCCGACAATTCCAGCACCTGATCGATCTGCGCCGGGTTCGCTTCCTCGCTGCCATGGAACAGCGCAAGCCCGCCATCGCCGTGGCGGAAGAAGCGCAGCATCGGCGCCATGCGGTCCAGGAAAGGCTGCAACAATGCCGCGCCTTCCGGATCAATGGCACGCAAGAAGCGCCACAGAGCGACCACATCCCGCAGGATTGTCAGCACCTGTGCCGGATTGCGCGAGACATGGCCGCCATCGGCAAGGATCTGGCTTTCCAGCGTGGCACAAAGATCACGGATCGCCGCACCCTTCTTGGCGTTTTCCTGCGGCAGGCATTCGGCCGCATAGGCGAGCGCCAGCAAGGCCGACAGTCGCGGCAAGCCGGGCGGCGCAAGGGGAGCTGCATATTTCAGATAGGCCGCATGCCGGGCGATGCCGAGCAGGAAATCATGCGCGAAGCGCTCATCTGCTGCCTCCAGCAGAAAATGGCCATGGCCGAGCCAATGCATGAGGCGGCGCCCGGCGATGTCGGCGCGCCAGGCCAGACCGTGTATGCGCTGATGATGATCAAGCCAGGACTGCACCAAAGAGCGCGACATGCGCTGCGCCATGTCGCCGCCCTGCGCGGCAAAGTCGCGCAGCCAGGCGAAACCATGCAGCTCGGCCGCCCAGGCGGCAAAACTGTCGCGATCGAGATTGAGCTGCTCGGGCGTCAGGGTCGCCGGATTGCTCCACGGCGCGGCATGGGGCGAGAGCACCTCGACACCGGCAAACAGAAAACGGCCCTGGAACAGACGATCGGCATTCGCAGTGCTGCCGGGCCAGGGATCGTCGGGCAGCACCGGCAGTTCCAGCGGCGCCTGCCGTGGCAGCAGCAAGGTCGATAACCGCGTCGCAAAAACGGCACCGCCAAGACGCCGCAGCAGACGAAGCTGGAAAGTATCCTTCAGCGAGGCTGAAGCCACGCCCAAGACCGCACCTCGGCTCACACGGTTGCGCGCACGGCACGGACCCGCGCGATGTTGCTGGCATAAGCCGACGGGCCGCCCTGGAAGGTGGCCGTGCCGGCGACCAGCACATCGGCGCCGGCATCAACAGCCAGCTGCGCCGTCTCGGCATTGATGCCACCATCGATCTCAAGGTCGATCTGGCGACCGGACCTGTCGATCGCCTGGCGCAGCACCTTCACCTTCTCAAGCTGGGTGGCGATGAATTTCTGCCCGCCAAAGCCCGGATTGACGCTCATCACCAGAACGAGGTCGAGCATATCCAGCACGGTCAGCGCGACTTCCACCGGCGTGCCGGGATTGAGCGACAGTCCGGCCTTCTTGCCGAGGCTCTTGATGAGCTGCAAGGTGCGATGCACATGCGGGCCGGCTTCCGGATGCACGGTGATGATGTCGGCGCCGGCTTCGGCGAATTGCGGCACGAAGGCATCGACGGGCGAGATCATCAGATGCACGTCGAAGGGTTTGGCCGTGTGCTTGCGCAGGGCCGCCACCACGCCGGGGCCGATGGTCAGGTTCGGCACGAAATGCCCGTCCATCACATCAATATGGATGTAGTCGGCGCCGGCCTTGTCTATGGCGGCGACCTCCGCGCCCAGCTGGGCGAAATCGGCGGACAGGATGGATGGAGCGATTCGGGTCGGCTGTTGCGGCATGGCGGCAGGATTAGCAGGTTCCAGCGCCCGCGCCAAGCAAGCGCCCTGCCTTCCTTTTGCCACGAATTCCTTGCGAATACAGCGGATTAGACCGGGATCAGGCCCAAATCACAGGATCATTTCCGCACCAGCAAGGCATAGGTCAGGCTGGCCTGGGCGAAGGGATCCTCGCGTTCGACACTGCGAAACACGGCCTCTCCGAAAGCAAGGCTGCGGCCCAGCCGCAGGAGGCGGGCCTCGCACAGCACGTCGATATCGGCCACGGCGCGGAAGAAGCTGGTGGTCTGGGTCACGGTCGCCATGTCAGTGAATTTCTGCAGCGACGATGAAACCGCAAAGACCATCGCCGTATCCGCCACCGCCATGATCGCCTGCCCGCATAAAATACCGCCCAGCCGGGCCAGTTTGGGGTTATTGGGCAGGCGGACCACGACGCGGCCGGGCTCGATGCTTTCAAAGCGCAGATTCAGCTCGCGGATCCAGGGCGGAAAGTTCTCCGCCAGGATGGCTCGCGCTTCGTTCAGGCCTAGCTTGGTCATTCCGCTTCCCCCGCTTGCCCTCGACTATAACCGAAGCGAGGTCTAGAACAGCGACAATGTCAGTCTCGCCCAATTCAAGAACGGTCGCGGCCGGCCTGCTCGGCATGGTGCTGGAGCGGGGACGCCCCCTCGACGAGGCCCTGGCCGATGCCAAAAGCGGCTTCCGCGACTTGAGCGACCGCGACCGCGCCTTCGTGCGCCGGCTGGTCGCCACCGCCCTGCGCCGCCGCGGCCAGATCGATGCCGTGCTGCGCGGCTTCCTGTCGTTATGGCCGAAGGGCCGGCCGGGGCAGGCGCTGCGGGTCGGCACGGCGGAATTGCTGTTTCTGGAAACGCCACCGCATGCCGCCGTGCATGGCGCAGTGGAGACCTTGCCGCCGGATCAGAGCAGGGCGCGCGGCCTGGTCAATGCCGTGCTGCGCCGGGTGGCAAACGAGGGCAAGAGCGTGACGGCCGCGCAGGACGCCGCCAGACTGAACACGCCGGGCTGGCTGTGGCAAAGCTGGACTGCGGCCTATGGCGAAGCAGCAGCGCGCGCCATCGCCCAAGCGCATCTGCAGGAAGCGCCGCTCGATATCAGCGTGCAGAGCGATGTGCATGGCTGGGCCAACATTCTGGAGGCCGAAGTGCTGCCGACCGGCAGCCTGCGCCGGATGGCGCCTGGCGCGGTGGATACGCTGCCCGGCTATGCCGAAGGCGGCTGGTGGATACAGGATGCCGCCGCCGCCCTGCCGGCGCGGCTGCTGGGCGATCTCCAGCACCGCACCGTCGCCGATCTTTGTGCCGCGCCGGGCGGCAAGACGATCCAGCTGGCCGTGGCAGGCGGCGCGGTGACCGCCATCGACCGGTCGGAGGCGCGGCTGGACAGGCTGCGGCAGAATCTGGAGCGGATGCGCGTGATGGCTGCCATCGTCACCGCCGATATTGAGACCTGGCTGCCGCCGGAGGCCTTCGATGCCGTGCTGCTGGATGCGCCCTGCTCGGCGACCGGGACGATCCGGCGCCACCCGGACCTGCCGCATCTCAAAAGCGAAGCCGATGTGGCCAAGCTCAGCCAGCTACAGCGCCGGTTGATCAGCCAGGCCTGGACCATGCTGCGGCCCGAAGGCCGCATGGTTTACTGCGTCTGTTCGCTGCAGCCGGAAGAAGGCGAGCAGCATCTGGATGCTTTGCGCGCCCTGCCCGGCGCGAAGCTGCTGCCGGTCGATGCCGCCAAGCTCGGCCTTCCGGCGGAAGCCGTCACAAAGGATGGCTGCCTGCGCACCCTGCCCTCCATGTGGGCCGAACGCGGCGGCATGGATGGCTTCTTCGCCGTCTGCCTGCAAAAAACATGACAAAAAAGCATGGCCGAGGAAAAAAGAGCTGAGGCCATCCAGACCGAGCACCTTCTTCTGCTGCCCTTCGCCGCAGACGATTGCGACGAATTACTCGCCCTGTTCCAGCATCCGGCCGTGCGCCGCGATCTCTGCGACGACAAGATCATGCCGCGCGAGTGGATGGAGCAGGAGATCGCCGCCAGCGAAGCGCGGTTTGCCCAAGGCGCCTTAGGCCTGTGGAGTCTGCGGCTTCGGAGTCTGCGGCTTCGTGCAGCGCAGAACGGAGCCTTTAGGATCATCGGCATCGCCGGATTTCTTCCCGTCCGCGGCGTGCTGCAATTGATGTACGCGCTGCTGCCCGACTACCGGCGCCGCGGCTATGCCACCGAAGCCGCCACGGCCGCAATTGAAATAGCGAAACGCTGCGGCCGCCATACCGTTGTTGCCGCCACCGACATTCCCAATGTCGCTTCCCAGCAGGTCCTGCTGCGCCTTGGCTTCAGGGAAACCGCGCGTAACGACGGATTGGTGGCGTTTGAGAAACGGCTCTGACGAAAAACCGATCTGAATGCTCAGCGGCCCGGCTGCTCGACCAGGGCGGCGACGATACGGCGCACGAGGGGCAGCACCAGCAGCAGCGTCGGGAAGGCAATCATCCAGGAAATGCCCCAGGCGCCCAGCCATTTCTCCCAGAAGCCCTCGACGAGGCCGATGCTGGTAAGTGTCGAGATGGCCGAGACGATGCAGGTCATCAGCACCGAAAGGATCAGCGGCAGCACAATGGCGTTGTAGCGGGCCGGAAGCTTCTTGCGCGCGGGCCGGATGCTGGCTGACACGGTCATCGAGAAAAAACCTTCGTTGGATACTGCGGCGGCCGGAATTTATGGCGCTGATCGTCGCGATGCTGTGCTGCCGGTCACAAGCGGTCAAGGCCGCTTACGCCTCGCGCAGATCCAGCGTCACCGGTGCGATCTGTTCAGCCAGGAAGCGTGCCAGCTCGGCGCGGCTCTTCGGATTGCGCAGGATGCGCTCGTCCTGGGGATTGCTCAAAAAGCCAGTCTCGATCAGCACGGACGGAATGGCGGGCGAGCGCAGCACGGCGAAATTCGCCGCCCGCATCGGATTGTCCAAAAGCTGCACGCGCCGGCCAACGCCGGTGACGATGCGGCGCTTGGCCGAAAGCGAGGCATTATGGCTATGGCGGCGCGCCAGATCGATCAGGATCGCCGCCGTCTGCTTATCGGTATGGGAGGTGTCGAACCCATAGATGGTGTCGACCTGGTTTTCGCGGTCAGCCAACTGGCGGGCAAAATCGTCCGATGCCTTATCCGCCCGCGAATAGGCGGACAGGCCGCGCGCATAGCGGTTCGGCGCCGCATCGGCATGGATCGACACGAACAGGTCGGCGCTCTTTTCATGCGCGAAGGAGACGCGGCCCGGCAGGCTGATATAGCTGTCGCTGTTGCGGGTCAGATAGACCTTGAGGTCTTTGCGGCCGCTCAGCAGCCGCTGGATGGTCTGGCAGATGGAGAGCGTGACGTCCTTCTCCAGCGTGCCGGTCACGCCAATGGCGCCGGGATCGCGGCCACCATGACCGGGATCGAGCACCAGCACCGCGGGCGGGCGCGGCGGAATTGCGGCGTTGTTGGGCGGCGTGGGCTTGCTGCGCGGCAGCGGCACCCTGCCCTTTTTGGCCGACTGGGCATGCGCGGGCAGAGCCGCTGTTCCCAGCAAGCCGAGCAAGGAAGTGATGACAATCCGCCGCGTATACATCTGCCTGGTGTCGACCAAATCGAATCCCTACCCGAATCGATTAGGCGAATCGGAATGGTTGCGGGTCACGATAGAGTCCCGCCTGACTCTCCCGCAAGCGCGTAAAATGCCTGCGGCGATGCCCATATAGGCTGAGCCGAAATGGTGAATGCTTCGTTAATTCGCCTATATGGCCCGTGCCTGGAGGCGCAAAGCGGACGGAATAGCGCCAGATCACTCTACCGTGTACTTCGCCCGCACGTCGTATTTGTTCGACTTGACCCAGCCCTCGATCAGCTTTTCCAAGGCAGAGTTGGGCTTCTCCGGCAGCACGATCTTCAGCTTCACATATTGATCGCCGCGCTGGCCCTGGGCGCCGCCGCGCAGGGGGAAACCGCGGCCTTTCAGCCGCAAGGTCGTGCCTGAACTGGCACCCTTCGGCACCGTGACCGCCACCATGCCGTCGATGGTCGGCACCGCGATCTTGGCGCCGAGCACGGCCTCGTCGAGAGTGACCGGCAATTCGAGATGCACGTCGTCGCCCTGACGGGTGAAGAAGGCATGCGGTTCGACATTCACCTCGATCAGGGCATCGCCGGCTTCGCCGCCATTGCGCCCGGGATCGCCCTGATGGCGCAGACGGATCTGCTGCCCATCCGCCATGCCGGCGGGAATGGTGACATCGAGCTGCTTGCCCTCCGGCAAGGTCAGGCGGCGCTTGCAGCCGCGCGCAGCGTCGAGGAAGCCGATCTTGAGATTGAAGCGGCGATCCGCGCCGCGCTGCGCTGCCGTGGTGCGTCGCGCACCGCTGAAACCGCCGCCCGCGCGGCCGCGCCGCATCTGGCTGAATATCTCGTCGAAAATATCCTCAGCCCCGCCCGGACCGAAATCAAAGCCGGAGAAGCCGCCGCCCGCCTGCTGCCCGGCGCCGAACGGACCGCGCGGGCCGCCGCGAAAGCCGCCCTGATAGAAGCCGCCGCGCGCGCGCGGCTGACCCGCGGCGTCGATCTCGCCGCGGTCGAACTTCGCCCGCTTGTCGGAATCGCCGATGATGTCGTAGGCGGCGGAGATTTCCTTGAAGCGCTCTGCCGCCTTCGCATTGTTCGGATTGCGGTCCGGATGGAATTCCTTCGCCAGCTTGCGGTAGGCCTTGCGCACCTCGTCCTGGCTGGCGCTGCGCGGAACCCCTAATACCTCGTAAGGATCACGCATGGGCAGGATTCCACGTCATGGCTGGGACCCCTTGCCGCCGGACTGGCCGCCTTCGGGCTTGGCATCCGTCTGCGCCGCATCATCGCCCAGCGAGAACAGATCTGGCAAGGACACGCCGCCGCCGGAGGTGATGGCGGAATAGAAGCTGCCGAGCAGGCTGCGCCCCTCCCGGGCGTCATCTCCCGCCTTCTTTTCCTTCGCAGTATCCTCCACGGGGACCCTGTTTTCGACGGTTGCAGGCTCGACCTGCAGCTGCGGCAGAGGTTCTTCAACCATGCGCGGCGCTGGCTGCGCGGATTGCGAAGGTTCGGAGGCTTGCGCGGGCGGGGCTGGCGCGGGTGCTGGCGGCACTGGTGCGGATTGCGCTGGCGCCGGCGCGGCCTGCGGTTCGATTTTCGCAGCAGCCGGGTCGGGCTTGTCGGACGGCGCCGCCTCGCGACGCATCACCAGCAGCGACAGGCGTTCCAGCGCGTCGGGCTGCCCGGCCTTGGCGGCATTGTTATACCAGCCGAGCGCAGCGGCTTCGTTCTTCTCAACACCCAGCCCCAGTTCATACATCAGGCCAAGATTGTACTGCGCCACCGCATGGCCCTGCTTCGCGGCGGCATCGAACCATTTCAGCGCCTCGGCGTAGTCGACCGGCACGCCGCCCTCGCCCTGCAGATAGATCGCGGCGAGATTGGCCTGAGCGCGGGCGAATCCCATTTCGGCGGCCCGGCGATACCAGGCAATCGCCTGGTTCATGTCCTGCGGCACGCCCTGGCCCCAGCGGTAGAGATGGCCGATATTGCGCATCGCGGCGACATCGCCATGCTGGGCCAGCGGCAGCCAGGCCTGATAGGCGGCTTCATAGTTGCCGGCTTCGAAAGCCTGCACGCCGGCGGCAAATGCGCCCGTGGGCCTGGCATCCTGCGCCCACGAGACAGCAGGCAGCAGCGGCAGCGCCAAAGACGCACCCAGCAGCAAGGCCCGCAGGGATTTCCCGGCGGACTTCGCAAAAAGGGAGGCTGTCATGCTCTGGCGCTGCATCGCTCGATCAGCTGACGATCTTCCAGCTGCCGTCCGGCTGGCGGCAGGCCGTGCCGTAGGCCTGCTCGGTCTTGTTGTTGACCGTCACGGTCTGCTGGAATTCGCGGCAATATTCGCCCGTTGCCGCCGTGCCCTCGCGGGTCGGCGTCACCGTGCCGGAATTGCCGCTATCGGGATTGCGCCAGGAAATCGTCTGGCCGATGGGTGCCGTGGTAGCCTGCTGGCTGGCGCGTTCCATCGCCGCCCGGTCAGCCTTGTCCAGCGAAGAGCCAATCTGGTTGCCAAGCCAGGCGCCCGCCAGCGCGCCGGCGGCAACGCCGACCAGCTGGCCGGTGCCTTTGCCGAACTGTGCGCCCAGCACGGCGCCGCCAATGCCGCCCAGCACAGTGCCTACGGTTTCCTTGTTCAGTTGCGCATTGCTGCCTTCGCAACCGGCCAGACCGAGCGCAGCGGCCATTGCCACGGCGAGCAAAGCACGCGGTGCAGCCACAAAACGGATTGTCATGTTGGAATTACCTCATCGCCTTTCGCCCTGATCGTCACCGCCGGGCCGGCGGAATCGGCGCGGCGTCGAATCACGCGACCGATCTGACAAGTATATTGGTCGCATTCCTTCGGCTGCAAGGAGGGGGAATGGCTCAAATACCGCCAAAAAAGCGCGGCACCATGCCGCATGCAGAACGCGGCATGGCGCATGCGGCAATGGAATGGTCAGGATTTGCCGAAGAAATCGATATTGCTGAACAGCGGCGCGGGCTCGTCCATCAGGCGGGCGGCATCGAACAGTTCGAGGTTGTTCGAGCGCATGATGGAGCGGATCGTGCGGATGTAATCGGCGCCGCGGATCGAATAGCGCTGCAGATGACCGGCCAGCTGATAGCTGTCCATGTCGCCCCGCTCGCGCATTGCCGCGCGCCGGTCGCGGAACTCGCGATAGCTCGTCTTGGTATTCAGGTTGCGCATATAGGCGGCCACCGAGTTCTCCAGACTGGTGAAGCGCTGCACCTCGTAGGTCTCACCTTCCGGGCGGTTCTCCGGCACGATGCCGGCGCCCGGCGTCCAGGTCCATTGACCGAAGACGGCGTTGCCCAAGAGGGCAAAACGCGACGTGCCCCAGCCGGATTCCTCGATCGACTGCGCCAGCGCAAGCGCCGGCGGAATCACATCGACGCGCGTCAGCAGCTCCGCGGTATCGACCTCATCGAGGCCATAGCGCGAGGCAAGCTGCTCAAGCCACTGGCGGTCGCGCGCGCTCAAAGCGCGGCCAAGCTGCAGGCGCTCATGCAGGCTGATGAGGCGCTCGCGGTCTTCGGTGATCCGCTCATTTTCGCGCAGGATATGTGGCAGCATCACCTTCACGAAGGCGCGCTTGCGCTTCTCGGTGAGGGTGACGTCCGCGATATCGATCGGCAGCGAGGTCAGGAAGATGCGCGGCACTTCGAGCTGGCCGGAGATCGAGCGCAGATCGGCCAATTCGAAGCCCTGCTGTTCGAAACGGGTCAGCATGGCATCGACAGTGCGGCTCGGATCGGCACGCAAGGCCGTACGGTGCGGCGAGAGGCGGCGGCCCTCGGCAACGCGGCGGGCAGCCTCTTCCGGCGAGACGGTGGCGACCGTTTCCTCAGGCGGCGCGGAACTGGCGGTATTGGACTTGGCGCGCTCAGCCAGATTCTCGGCCAGATTGCGGGCAGGCTCAACGACATGGCGCCAGTCGATCTGGGCGATCTGGCGCAGGCGGTCCCAGGCATCCTGGACGCTGCTGCTCAGCGACGCATTGTCGGCAGTGGCCGGCAGAGAGACTCCCGGCACGCGGGTCAATTGCTGGCTGGAAAGCAAGCCGACGCCGATCCCGGAGCCGAGGCCTACAGCCAGCAGCAGACCGAAGCCCGACAATACAAGACGCACGTCAGAACCGAGCGCCAATAATCGACGGTCGCGACTTGCCGCCATGGGTCAAACCTCCACAGTTCTCAACGCCGTAACGAGCAGCGTAAGCCGACACAGCTGTCAGGCTCACGCAGGGCGTTGCCCTTGTGCGATCCCCCACCAGGAAACGCGTGAACCGAACGGTCCCGAACCTGGACCGCCCGGGGTGACTACTGAACTGCCCTCACTTCGGAGACTTCCGGCACGTAATGCTTCAGCATGTTCTCAATGCCGTAGCGCAACGTAGCGGTCGAACTGGGGCAACCGGCGCAGGAGCCCTGCATATGCAGATAGACAACACCCCGCTCGAAACCGCGGAAGACGATGTCGCCTCCATCCTGCGCCACGGCGGGCCGGACCCGCGTGTCGATCAATTCCTTTATCTGCAGCACGATCTCGCGGTCGGCGGGATCATACTGCTCATCGGCAGCCGGCGCCGAAGTCGCATCGGCATCCGCATTCATCACCGGCAGGCCGGCCATGAAATGCTCCATGATCGCGCCGAGCAGAGCCGGCTTGAGCTCGGTCCAGTCGCGCGATGCTGCCTTGGTCACGGTGATGAAGTCGGAGCCGAGATAAACCCCCTCCACGCCGGAGACGGCAAACAGCCGGGTCGCCAGCGGCGAAGCCTTGGCGGCCTCGGCATCGGGGAAGTTCGCCGTGGCGACATTCAGCTCCGCCGGCAGCACGTCGCGGCCGGGAAGGAATTTCAGTGTCGCCGGGTTCGGCGTAGTCTCGGTCTGGATGAACATTGGCTGGTTCCGTGAAAGCCTCTGGAAATTGGTCAGGGGGTTCTCAAATATCAAGGGCGACGAGTGGGGCTAAAAAGCGGCGACGCAACTTCCTTGCGCCAGCGGGATAACGGTTGAAAGATTTTTAACCGATGTGGATAGAATCCAAGGTTTTCCCCAGGAGCGGGGACCGCTCCCCAATAGGTAGGGGACGATGAGCGGGGAACTGGCGGAGGTCGAACGGCTGTCGAGCTGGCCCGATTCGCGTAACGTTCTCACGCCTGCGGCGCGGTGGCTGATCGACCATGGCGGCGAGGTGATGCCGATCAGCGATCTGATCGAGGGTTTTTGCCGCCATCTGCTCCAGGAAGGCATCCCGCTGCTGCGCGTCAGCACCGGCCTGCCCTCCATGCACCCGTTGACGCTGACCCGCGGCTTCTCCTGGACCCGGGGACAGGGCGTCACCATGGCGGCGCGCGGCCATGAGGTGCGGCAATCGCGCGAATATCTGGAAAGCCCGATCTACACCATCCATCAGGGCGCAGCAGCGATCCGCCGCCATATCGAATTGCCGGACACGCCGATGGATTACGGCGTGCTCCACGATCTCAAGGCCATCGGCGCCACCGATTACCTGGCCCTGCCGATGCGCTTCACCCAGGGCCCCGGCATGAGCGCCGATGGCAGCGCCAATATCTCCTTCATGAGCTTCGCCACCGACCGGCCCGGCGGCTTCCGGCCGGAGGAGCTGAGCTACCTGATGGAGCTGATGCCGCTGATCGCGCTGCGCCTGGAACTGGAGGCCGGCCGGCGCATGACCCGGGACCTGCTGGAGACCTATCTGGGCCATGGCCCGGCCAAGCGCGTCCTGGCCGGCAACTTCCGCCGCGGTCAGGGCTACGAGGTGGAGGCGGCGATCTGGCTGTCCGACCTGCGGGGCTTCACCGCCTTTTCCGACCGCCATACGGCGCAGGAGGTGGTCGCCACCCTGGACAGCTACTTCGACGCCATGGCGGCGCCGATCCAGGCCCATGCCGGCGAAGTGCTGAAATTCATCGGCGACGGCCTGCTGGCGATCTTCCGGGTGGAGGAGAATCGCGGCCGGGCCGATGCCTGCCGCCGCGCCCTGCAGGCGGCCCAGGACGCCTTTGCCGGGCTGCACGAGATCAACCAGGGCCGTGCCATCGGCGGGGCGCCGCCGCTGAAAATCGGGATCGGGCTGCATGTCGGCAAGGTGGTCTTCGGCAATATCGGCGCCAAGGACCGGCTCGACTTCACCGTGATCGGCCGTGCCGTCAACGAAGTGGCGCGCGTTGAAACGCAGACCAAGGTGCTGAACCGGCCTTTGCTGATCTCGCCAAGCTTTGCCGCTGAGGTGAACGACTGCCCGATCCTGTCGCTCGGCTTCCACGGCCTGCGCGGCGTGCAGGAGCCGCAGGAACTGTTCACCCTGCCCGATGAATGCTTCGCCGGATATGAATGAGCGGCGGAATGAAGCGACGGCTCAGGCCAGACGATTTTACGTCAGCCGGTCGATCTGCTCGTCGGTGAGATTGCCGGGCAGGATGGTAATCGGGAACTTCAGCGTCCCCGCCATCTGACTGAAGGCGGCGACCAGAGGCCCGGGACCTTCGCTTTCCGGTGCCGCAGCCAGGACCAGCATGCGGATCTCCGGCTCTTCCTCGATCAGCTTGAGGATTTCCTCGCGGGCAATGCCCTCGCGGATCACCAGTTCGGGCATGATGCCGGATTCCTGATTGACCTGCTCGGCCAGCTTCTGCAGCAGGGCTTCGGCTGCATCATGCGCCTCTTCGCGCATGATGTCCGCAACACCGGCCCATTGCTGGAAATCCACCGGCTCGACCACGCGCAGCATGACGACGCCGCAACGGATGTTGCGCGCGCGCCGCGTGGCGTAGCGCACGGCGATCCGCACTTCCGGCGTGTCATCGACCACCACCAGAAATTTGCTGCGCCGTTTGGCTTCGATTTTTGCGGCAGCGGCCGTCTCGCTCATGAACACAGGTTGCCACTTCCCGCCCGCTTTGCGCAAGCGTGCAGAATTTTAAGAAGTTTTATCGCTACTTCTGCAGGATGTTGACGATCTCGTAGATCTGCGTCCGGGCACGCTCGACGTAGAAGCCCATTGAGGCGAGATGATTCGGCAGGATCACTGCATCGGGTTTCGCATTGGAGACGACGAGCGGCTTCAAGCCCGCGCCCGCTGCGAAGGATGCCAGCATCTGATCCCAGGTATTGCCAAGTTCGCGGTCGCGCACGACGTTGCCATAGTCATGGCGCAGTTCGCGCAGCAGCATGTAGTAGGCATAAAGCTGCCCCTTGACGCTGTAGAAGACGTCATCGCCTTCCCAGTCGATCAGCATCACGCTGCCCTCGCGGATGCGCCGGTCGATGGCTGCCGATGAGGACCCGATATCAAGCGCGATCCGTTCCAGCGTCGCCTGCAGATTGTCGCTGCGGCGTTCGAACACGGCCTGGCCCTGCGCCAGCCGGCGATTGTAATCCATCAAGGCCCGGCGGCCCTTGCGATACTGATCCTCCGACTTCGCGGTCGGCAGCAGCGAAGTCGAGAAGTCGAAGATCCATTTGGTGCCGGAATATTGCAGCAGGCCGGCGGCTTCCTGCAGATCGCTGTCGGTCTGGCTGGAGCCGCGGGTACGGCCGATCTGATCGACCAGCTGGAAAGCGAAACGCCCCAGCGCATGGATCATGCCGAGCTGATAGTTCGGCATGTTGTCGAGCATCGAGCCAGGCATGAAAAAGGGATCGTTGGCCACCCAGCCGTTGCGGTCGACTTCGCGCGCAATCAGCGAGGCCGCCATGGCCACGGTGCGGCTTCCGGATTCGACCTGATCGCTCGCCGCCACCTCGTAATTCAGATCGTCGTCGACCTTGTGCGCGATCAGCATGCCGACCGGATAGTAGAGGCCGAAGATCAGCACGATCGCGGCAATGGTGATGATCAACCCGTTGCTGCGCAGGCGGGCACGCCAGGAAGTATCGAATTCGTCGGAATAATCGGGATCGGTCATGGCGGCGGCCGCGTTGCGGAAGGACCCAAAGGATGTGGGCGCGACGTGCTGAGTATTCAAGGGCAAAGGCCGCAAAGACGCCATCACCCTGGCCAGGTCATGAGCCTGGCCAGGGTGATGCGCCGTTTGTTCAGCCGGGCAGGCGGCGCAAGCGGTTCGATTTACGGCCGCAGGAAGCCGATCGTGTCGTAGACTTCCGTAATCACCGGCGCCGACAGCGCCCGGGCGCGTTCGCCGCCGTCGCGCAGGATGCCGTCGACATAGCCCGGATCGTCCATCAGACGCCGCATTTCCGCCGTGATCGGCCCAAGGACCGACACTGCGACCTCGGTCAGCATCTTCTTAAACTCGGCAAAGCCCTTGCCGGCGCATTCGGCAATGGCCTGGTCCATCGTCTTGTTGGACAGGGCGGCATAGATGCCGAGCAGGTTCTGCGCCTCCGGCCGGCCTTCCAGACCTTCCTTGCTGTCGGGCAGCGGATTGGGATCGGTCTTGGCGCGCTTGATCTTGTCGGCGATCGCATCGGCCGTATCGGTCAGATTGATGCGCGACTGATCGGAGGCATCCGATTTCGACATCTTCTTGGTGCCGTCGCGCAGCGACATCACGCGGGTCGCCGTGCCGAAGATCTGCGGCTCGGTCAGCGGGAAGACCTCTTTCTGATAGTCGAAATTGAACTTCTGCGCGATGTCGCGGGTCAGCTCGATATGCTGCTTCTGGTCCTCGCCGACCGGCACATGGGTCGCCTTGTAGACCAGGATGTCGGCCGCCATCAGCGCCGGATAGGCAAACAGGCCGAGAGAGACATTCTCGCGATCCTTGCCGGCCTTCTCCTTGAACTGCGTCATGCGGTTCATCCAGCCCATGCGGGCGACGCAGTTGAACACCCAGGCCAGGGTGGCGTGGTCCGGATTCTGCGACTGGTTGAAAAGAATGTTCTTCTTCGGATCGATGCCGGACGCGATCATGGCGCAGGCCAGTTCGCGGGTGGAGCGCCGCAGCTCATCGGGATCGATGAGGCTGGCGGTGATCGCATGCATGTCGACCATGCAGAAGATGCATTCGAAATCATTCTGCAGCGCGACCCAGTTGCGGACCGCGCCGAGATAATTGCCGAGATGGAGATTGCCGGTGGGCTGGATGCCCGAGAAGATGCGCCGTTGGAAGGCCATGAGTAAGTCCCTTTCGGTGGAGCGGTGGAAGGCTCCGGTTGTGGGAAGATGAGCGCGCGGGTTATCGCGCCGCGCGGGGAGCGCGTCAACTGCCGGCGGGCTGTGATTTCGGCGGCTTGCGCAGCATCGCCTTCCATTCCGCCGGCCGGGTGGCCTTGAAGGCGAGCGCGGCCGCCAGATAGACAGCGATCCCGCCCGCCACCAGCACGACAAGGGCGGCCAGCCGCGGCACATCGCCGCCGGCATACCAGCCAGGCAGCAGGAAGCGATCCAGCACGAACAAGGCTGCCGCCATCACCAGTGTCGCGGCCAGGATGCGCCAGCCGCGGCTTTTCAGGCGCGCATCCATATGCCAATGGCCGCGGCGGCGCAGCACGATGCCCAGCAGCAGCGTGTTGACGATGGCCGCCACAGCCGTGGCCAGCGCCAGGCCGACATGATCGAGCCACTGCATCAGCAGGGCGCCGCCGCCGAGATTGACCGCAATGCTGACCAGGGCCAGCCGGACCGGCGTTGTCGTATCCTGGCGGGCGTGGAAGCTGGGCGTCAGGCTGCGCGCCAGCACATAGCCGGGCAGGCCGATGGCATAGGCGAGCAGCGCATCGGCGGTGGCCTGCGCGGTGGCGATATCGAATTCGCCGCGCTGGAACAGGATCGAGATGATCGGAAACGGCACGGCGATCAATGCCGCCGCAGCCGGCAATGAGAGCAGCAGGCCGAATTCCAGCGCGCGGTTCTGGTTGGCAATGGCCGCTTCCGTCTCGCCGCGGGCAAGCTGCGCGGCAATGGTCGGCAGCAAGGCGGTGGCAATGGCGACCCCGACCACGCCGACGGTGAGCTGATTCAGGCGATCGGCATAGAACAGATACGACACCGCGCCAGTCGGCAGCAGCGAGGCAAGCATCAGCCCGACGATCAGATTGACCTGGGTGGCGCCAGCGCCGATGGCGGCCGGCAGCACCAGGCGGAAGAGCTGACGCACCTTCCCCGACAGGCGAGGCAGCCGCAGCGGCAAAGACAGGCCAACGCGGCGCGCCTCATTGGCCAGCCAGAGGAATTGCAACATGCCGCCGATCAGCACCGACCAGGCCAGCGCCTGGCCCGGTCCGCCGGCATAGGGCGAGAGCAGCGGCAGGCCCGCGATCATCGTCAGATTCAAGAGGATCGGTGTCGCCGCCATGGCGGCAAAACGCCCGACGCTGTTCAGCATCGCGCCATAGAGCGCAGCAAGGCTGATGAAGACGAGATACGGGAAGGTGATGGTGGTGAGCAGCACCGCCAGATCGAAGCGGTCGGCATCATCAGCAAAGCCCGGCGCCAAGATGAAGATCACCGCCGGCATCGCGATCTGCGCCAGGGCGCTGAAGATAAAGGTCACAGGCAGCAGGATGCTGAGCGCCTGTTCGGCGAATTCCTTGGCCGCTGCGCGGCCCTCGGCGGCTTCCGTCTTGGCGAAGATCGGCAAAAAGCCGGCGGTGAAGGCGCCCTCGGCAAACAGCGAACGGAAGAAATTCGGCAAACGCAGGCTGACGAAGAAGGCATCGGCCAGAACGCCCGCACCCAGATAGCGGGCGATCAGCAGATCGCGCACGAAGCCGGCGATGCGGCTGAGCATCGTCAGGCTGCCGACAGTGGCGATGGCGCGGAATAAAGACATGGGCGGGATTAGTAACCGGACGGCGAAGGATTTGCACCGTCATGCCACAGCAGAATCATGGCATCCATGTGTTTTTCCCTCATCCTCCCGGCTTCTTTGGACCCCTCCCTCTTTCGCTTGTCAAAAAAAAGGGACCGGGGGTGAGGGCAAAATCAAGCCGCCTTGGCCTTGGCAGCCGCCGGCTTCTCCTCCGGCGGGGCAAGCCGCTTGAGCAGGTTTTTTTCGATCTGCTGCAGGCGGCGCTTGTCGGTCAGCTTCATGCCGGTCAGATCCTGCACATAGAAGACGTCGACCGCCCGCTCGCCATAGGTCGCGATATGAGCCGAGCCGATCGTCAGGTTGAGGTCATAAAGCCCACGGGTGACGTCATAGAGGAAGCCCGGCCGGTCGCGCCCGTTCACCTCGATCACCGTCCAGCGGTTGGAGGCGATATTGTCGATCAGCACGCGCGGCTCGACCTTGAAGACGCGCGCGCGGCTCGGCAGGCCCGGTTTCTCCGGCGCGATGGCCGAGCGCAGCTTCAGATCGCCGGACAGCGCGCGCTCGATGGCGGTGTTCAGCTTCTTCAGCCGGTCCGGTTTGTCAAAGGGCGCGCCATCGAGGTCCTGGATCACGAAAGTGTCCAGCGCCATGCCGTCATTGGTGGTGAAGATCTTCGCGTCCACGATATTGGCGCCGCTGGCCGCCATCGCGCCGGCAACGCGGGCGAACAGGCCCGGATGATCGGGCGCGTAGAGCGTGAATTCCGTCACCGCGCGGAAGCGGTCTGCAATCGTGTCGGTGGTCAGCGCGCGCTTCTCGGCATCGGCAGTCCGCATCAAGCGGGCATGACGCGCGATGGTTTCGGCGTCATTGGAATACCAGTAATTCTCATAATGGCGCTTCATCAGGCGGTCGATCTCCGCCTTCGGCCAGTCGCTCAGGAGCGCCCGCACCTTCTCCTTGGTATCGGCGATGCGCTGATCGCGGCCGCGGCCGGTGAAGCCGCCGGAGAGATATTCCTCGGCGCGATAATAGAGCTCGCGCAGCAGCTGCCCTTTCCAGCCGTTCCAGACGTTGGGTCCCACCGCGCGGATATCGGCCACCGTCAGGCAGAGCAGCAGGCGCAGCCGCTCGGGGCTTTGCACAAGCTGTGCGAAGTCGATCACCGTCTTCGGATCGGCAATGTCGCGCTTGAAGGCCGTCGCCGACATGGCGAGATGCCAGCGCACCAGCCAGGCCACCGTCTCGGTTTCGGCCGGCGTCAGCCCGAAGCGCGGACCGAGCTTCTGGGCCACTTTTTCGCCCAGGATGGAATGATCGCCGCCGCGCCCCTTGGCGATATCGTGCAGCAGCACGGCGACATACAGCACGCGGCGCGAGACGACTTCCTTGATCACATGCACCGAAAGCGGATGATCCTCCTTCAGGGCGCCGCTTTCGATATTCGACAGGATGCCGATGGCGCGGATCGTGTGCTCGTCCACCGTATAGGTGTGATACATGTCATGCTGCGTCTGGGCGACAACACGGCCGAAATCAGGCACGAAGCGGCCTAACACGCCTGCTTCGTTCAAGCGCCGCAGGGTTGTCTCCGGATCGTTCACCGAGCAGAGCATCTCCATGAACAGCCGGTTGGCGTCTGGATCGTTGCGCAGCTTGGCATCGATCAGCTTGAGGCTGCGGCGCACCAGCCGCAGCGCCTCGGGGTGGATGTCCAGCCCCTGCTCCTGCGCCAGATGAAACAGGCGCAGCATCTTGATCGGCTGCTTCTCGAACAGCGCCTCGCTGCGCACATTGACGCGGCCGCCTTCGATCTCGAAGCCATCCAGCGTCTTGAGACGCTTGATCTTGGCGCGGATCGCGGCCAGCGGCTTTTTCTTCTTGTGGCGCTCTTCCAAAGCGGCCGCAAAGATGCGGGTCAGATCGCCGACCTCTTTGGCGATCAGGTAATACTTCTTCATGAAGCGCTCGACATCGCGCCGGCCCGGGCGGTCGGCGTAATGCATCGCCTTGGCGATCTCGGTCTGGGTATCGAAGGTCAGACGCTCTTCGGCGCGGCCGGTGATGTAGTGCAGATGAATCCGCACGGTCCAGAGATATTCCATCGCCTGGTTGAAGCGGCGGTATTCTTCCGCCGTCAGCAAGCCGCGGCCGACCAGCTCACCGACATCGTCGACGCTGTAGACGTATTTGGCGATCCACACCAGGGTGTGCAGATCGCGCAGACCGCCCTTGCCTTCCTTGATGTTGGGTTCGACCACATAGCGGGAATCACCCATGCGGCGATGGCGGTCATCGCGCTCGGCCAGTTTCTTCTCAATGAAATCCGGACCGGTCTTGGCGCAGATTTCCGACTGGAAGCGGGCCTTCAGTTGCTGCGCCAGTTCCTGGTCGCCCCAGATCCAGCGCTGCTCCAGGATCGCCGTGCGGATGGTCACGTCGGCAAGGCTCAGCCGGATGCATTCATCGACGCTGCGCGTCGCATGGCCGACCTTCAGGCCCAGATCCCACAGCAGATAAAGCATGTATTCGACGACCTGCTCGCCCCAGGGCGTCTGCTTGTAGGGAAACAGGAACAGCAGATCGACGTCGGAGAAAGGCGCCATTTCACCGCGCCCGTAACCGCCCACGGCAACGATCGACAGCTTCTCCGCCGCCGTCGGGTTGGGCAGGCGATAGACGCGGTTGACGGTGAAGTCATGCGCCAGCCGCACGATCTGGTCGGTCAGGAAGGCAATCGACTGCCGCGTGGCCAGCGCCGGCGTGCCGGCCTCGAAGCGCTGGCGGATCACCGTCCGGCCCTGGGCCAGCGCGCCCTTTAGGAGGGCCAGCACCTGATTGCGCTGCTCCTGGCCGCTGCCGCTAAGCGCCTCGAACTGCAGGGTCAGCGCCTTGCGGTCGATGATCTCGCGCGGGTTCTGGATATTCGGGCGGGCAGGCATGGCTTTATATATAAGTCACGGCGCGCGCCGCGTCGTCACTTTGGGATGCGGCCTGACAAGAAAATCCGGCCCAACCGCCCTCACGCGCTTTGGAAATTCACCAGACCGCCGCCGTCGATCACCATGGTCTGGCCGGTCATGAAACTGCCGGCCCGGCTGGCCAGAAAAACGGCAGCGCCGGCGATCTCGTCCGGCTCGCCCACCCGCTTCAGGGCATAGCCATGGGTCGCCTTCTTGGCGATGTCGGGATTCTCCCACAGCGCGCGGGCGAAATCGGTCCGGATCAGGCCCGGGGCGATGCAGTTGGCACGGATGTTGTGCGGTCCCCATTCGACGGCGAGATTGCGGGCAAGCTGCATGTCGGCCGCCTTGGAGATGGCATAGGCGCCGATCAGGTTGGTGCCGATCAGGCCGCCGACTGAGGAGATGATGATGATGGCGCCATCGCGCCGCGCCGCCATGTCGGGCGCCACCATGTTGCACAGCCAGTGATTCGACTTGATGTTGACGGCCATGATCTTGTCGAAGGCATCGTCGGGAATGTCCTTCATCGGACCGAAGAAGGGATTCACCGCGGCGTTGCAGACCAGGATGTCGATCCTGCCCCAATGCCTGATTGTGGCATCCACCAGCGCCTGAAGCTGCGCCTTGTCGGAAACGTTGCAGGGCACGACAATCGCCTCGCCGCCTTTCTCCCTGATCTCCTGCGCGACTTTCTCGCAGGCATCCGCCTTGCGGCTGGAGACCACGACCTTGGCGCCATGCTGGGCCATGCGCAGCGCGATGGAACGGCCGATCCCTCGGCTGGAGCCGGTGATCACCGCCACCTTGCCGCTCAGATCGAAAAGATTGTCGCCCGTCTTCGCCATGTGGTTTCCCCGTTTCGCATCCCTATCGTGATTTTCTGTCGGGGCAGCAGCTTAGCCTCCCGGCGCGGCTGTGAACAGGCGGCGGCGCGCCTATATACTGCCGTGATGATGCACCGCCTGTTCTGCTTCCGCCTGCTTGCCACAAGCCTTCTCGTTGCCCTGACCGCCTGCGCCGAGCCCGCTCCGGCACCGCCGCGGGCCGCAGCCTGGATCGGCAGCGAAACCGGCCGGCTGTTCATCCGTGTTCTGGCGGTGGAGCCCTTGGGCGACATGGAGCTGATCGCGCCCGATGGCCGCAACTACCTGCCACAGCGCTTCATCGCCGCCGAGGCAGGCAATCCGCCAAACGACAGCTGGCGGCCCGGCTTCGGCCTGGGCGGCGTCGCCGGCTCGAGCGGCGAATTCGGCGCCGGGATCGGCATCACGCTGCCGGTCGGGCAGTCGACGCCGCGCCAGAGCTATCGCTCGAACCAGGGCGAGTTCGCCCTGCCGGCTGAGGCGCTGAACAGCTACCGCCAGCAGCCGCAGGCTTGGCGGCTGCTGCTGCGCTTTAAGCAGACCACAACCAGCATGGCCGCGCCGCCCCTGAATCCCTGATCGCTGAATCCCTGATTGCTGAATCCCTGACTGCTGAAGCCCAGTTCACTGCTGCAACCCGGCAAAAGCTGCCGCCCGCGAGTGCTGTTCCCTTAGATTTTGCTGATAAACCGCCAAAGCAGGATTGGCATGGCGCTTGCTCCTGTCCTGCTGCCACGTTTTGCATCGGGAGTAGTGTCATGGCGATTGCGTTGCTGTCTTTGCGTCAAGCCGAGCGGGTCGAGCCGGAACTGAAAGCGGCCTTGAAGGCAGGCCAGGCCACCGCAAAATCCGCCAAGGCGCAGGCTGCCGCGCCTCTTTCTGCCCGCGAACGCCTGGCACTGCGCGAGGCCGGTCCGGAAGCAGCCGCGGCCGCCTTGTCCGCCCGTCAGTTTGTCCAGCAGCTCAGCATCAAGGAGCAGGAAGCCACCCGCGCGCAGATGATCTGGGCGCTGGGCCGCATTGAGCCGTCTGAGATCGACACGATGATCAAGGCGCTGGCCAAGATGCGCGGCCGCTATGCCAGCCTGGTTCTGGAATACAGCCAGAGCGAACGCCCCATCGGCAATGTGGCCCTGGAAGAGCTGCGCGGCCTGCGCGAGCGGATCGAGGAATTCGAGCGCGGGCTCGAGACCATCAAGGCGGCGATCCTCGATGGCACGGCGGAAGTCGCCGGTGTGAAGACCGCGGCTCTGTAAGACCGGTTCTGTAAGGCCACGGCGGCAACGGCGGCTGAAACAAGTTGTAACGAAAAGCGGCGGCAAATCCCTGCCTGATCACAGCGCACAGGTAGCCGAAAAGTTACGTTACTTAAACCGTCAATCTTTTATGTTGTGGCCCATGTTGAACACGCCACTTCACGCCGCCGCTTTCGCTCTGCTGGTGATCATCGCCGGCCTGCTGCTCGCCATGCCTGCGCGCAGCCTGCCTTTCTGAGACGATCAGCTCAAGACGATCAGCGCTTATCGAAGGCCAGCCGCAATGCCATTGCGGCGAAGACGCCGCCGAGCAGTCGATTCTGCCAGCGCACGAAGCCTGGCCGCGCCGCCAGCCACTCCCCCAGCCGCCCCGCCACCAGCGCAATCCCGCCATTGACCACGCCGCCGGCGAAGCTGAGCACGCCGGCAAGGACCAGGGCCTGCCACACCGCCGTGTCGGGATTGGGCCGCATGAATTGCGGAAACAGCGCCAAGAAGAAAAGCGCCACTTTCGGATTGAGCAGATTCGTCATCAGTCCCTGACGGAACAGCGCCCATAAAGGCAGCCGCGGCGCATCGGGGCGCGGCGGCTGGAAACCGCCCGCGCCGCGGAAAGCCTGGATGCCGAGAAAGAGCAGATAGGCAGCGCCGGCCCAGCGCACGATCTCGAACATCGTCGGGGCAATCAGCAGCACGCCGCTCAGCGAAAAGCCAGCGACCAGCGCATGCCCGTAGCATCCCACCGTGATTCCGGCGAGCGTGATCAGTCCTGCCGCGCGGCCCTGGGCGACACTGCGCGTCATCACCAGCAGCATGTCCGGACCTGGCGTGATCGCCAGCGCGAAAGCAGCGGCGGTGAAGGTGAGAAGCGTCGGCAGATCGAACATGGCGGAGCCTCTGGATGGCAGGCCTATGGGCGTGGGCTACGGGCAGCGGCGAATGAAATCCAGACCGATGGGATCGGTATCGTTTCGGGTGATTCTATAGCGCCGGCATCCCATTGGTTCCACCGCCTGCAGCGTGGCAAAGCCATGCATGTCGCCGCTATGCCAGGGCACACTGCGGTCGTATTCCCTGGCATGGGACAGGGCCAGCTCCACGGCGGCAATGGCGCCCGCGGGAATGAAAGCCGGGAAATACCCCGGCTCACGGGGTTTGCTCTGCCCGGATGCCGCGCGGTTTCGGCCAGCCTTTGGCCCTGCGGATATGCGCGGCGCGCCTTGCGGCTCGCTTCGGGGCTGGTCTGCCTGCGCCGCCGGGTTTGGATCGGCCTGAGGCGGCGCTTTGCCCCGTTCAGGCAAGAACACCGTAATCGCCACGGCCAGCAGAATTGCGATAGCGGCAAGGCCGCGCCAGATGCAGAACAGCTTTCCTATACGCAGCCATCCCGCTGCGCGGTCAACGCCGATCGGCTGCGGTGCGGCAGAGAGTGGGATGGCTGGAGCAGCCATGGGCGGCACATCATTCGCAGGCTGCCGCGCGCAATGGCTGGCGTCGAACGCAATGGATTTTAGTGCAGTCAAGGCCTGCGGCTGGTCCTGATGCAGCCAATGCCTACCGCTTTTGACGACCATGGAATCCAGGCTCTGGATGATGGCATCGATCCATTCGGGCTGAACGAAGATGCCTCTTTCCGACTGGATGATCTCAAACAGCCTCGCAGGGAACTGCGCGATGTCTTCCGCGAAGACGTAATGCACTTTCTTCCGCTCGACGCTGCGCCCCTGCAGCACCGCGCGCGAGGTGTGCGGAAACACGTAGAATTCATGTTCCAGATAGCCGAGATCGGCTGGAGATTTCCCCGCGATCTGCGAGATAGCGTTGCGGAGCGCCTTTTTCGCATCCCAAAGCTGCGTCGGATCGACCGGTTTGAGGCTGGCACCGCCTCGTGTCGTGCGGGGCCAGCAAACGCCTGGCCCCGCCGGCTGATTGACCTCGACGATTCCGCCTTTGACTTCGATGTAGAAGATCCGGTTGTACCAGATCAGGATGAAATCGACTTCGCGATTGAAGCCGCTCGAACTGCTCTCGCGGGCGGAATAAAAAACATGCCAGGTGTCGTCCAGTTTCTGGAAGACATCCCATACGCTCCGTTCCGCATCGCGATGTGTTTTGCCGAGGAAATCCGGCTGAAATGGCGGATGAAATACCGCCATGCTGCACCCGCCTCCGATAGAACCCCCTTTGGGGACCTATATCAGGAAGTGCATGTGAATCAACCCGAGTAACTTCCGATTGGCAAAAGGATCACGCCTGGCGGATCAGGCCATGTCGAGCACGAAGTCGAAGCGGCCGATCTGGCCCGCCTCATTGGCGGCAACTGTCATCAGGAGGCGTTTATTGAACAGGCTGTCGCGGATGTTGCGCTGCTCGTCGGCGGGAAAGAAAAGCTGGGTCGTAAGGACGTCGCGCCCGGGCGCCTGCACCTTCATATGCAGATGGCGCGTCCGTCCGGCATAGAGGCCGGGAACGATGGTCTCGAATTGCCAGCGGCCCTGTTCATCGGTGTATTGATGGCCGCGCAGACGAAAGCCTTCTTCGTCATATTGACCGGCATCATTCGCCTGCCAGAGATCGACCAGCGCCTTCGGCACCGGCCGGCAGCTGCGCGTCAGCACATAGCCGCCCACACGCAGGGGCGTGCCGGTTATTCCATTCTCGTTGAGGTTATGACGCTCAGGTGAGCCCGGCTTGTAATAGGGACCCTCGGCGAGCGGCAGCGTGAGCGTGTCCTTGCTCGCGGCATCCTTGCTTTCGATACATTGCGGGGTCGGCGTGAGCTCCTCGCCGCCCTGCTGCGCGCGGCTGGGGGGCTGGCGGGGCGCGAGCACCTGCGCCCAGCTGAGGCTCGGCACCAGGCTCGGCACCAGGCTTGGGACCGCCGCCGCGAAAGCGGCCGGCAGGAAGACGGCGCGGCGTGTGGGAGCGCGGCGGGTCGGCATGGCTGCCTCGCAGGCTTGAGTATCCATCAGCCTACACGAGACGGCGGGCTTTTCCCTGCAATCTTTTCGGGGCGAATCGATTTGACAAACTGAACGACCGTTCGTATATTGCCTCTATGAGCAAAGGTCAGCAAACCCGTGCCACCATTTTGGCCGAAGCCCTGCGGGCGGCCAGCATCGAAGGTTTTCAGGGCGTCACCATCGGCATGCTGGCCGAGCGGCTGAAGATGTCCAAGTCCGGCCTGTTCGCTCATTTCGGCTCCAAGGAGGAGCTGGAAAAGGCGATGCTGGAGGAGGCCGCCGAGCGTTTTTCCAACATGGTCTGGCAGCCCGCTTTGCAGGCGCCGCGCGGCCGGCCGCGCATCGAGGCTTTGTTCAAAAACACCATCGAATGGATGCTGCATAACGACGCGATGCCGGGCGGCTGCGTCTTCATGACCTGGTCGAACGAGCTGGACGACAAGCCGGGTCCCGTGCGCGACCAGCTCGCCGAGATGCAGCAGCGCTGGCAGGCAACGGTTGCGCGCAGCGCGCAGATCGCCATCCAGGAAGGTCATTTCCGCCCCGATCTCGATCCGCGGCAATTCGCATTCGAGATGCAGGGCATCGCCATGTCGATGAACTATTACCGCCGTCTGCTGCAGGATTCGACGGCGGTGCGGCGCGCGGAAACAGCCTTCGCCGATTTGCTGGCGCGATCATCGGTGCCGGACAAGCAGGCCGCAGACAGGCAAGCGCCCGAGAAGCAGCGCTCATTACCTGTGTCGTAATTGCGTGCAGCCGCGATCCAGCCTTAGCTGGTGCTGCGGAGCCGCGATGAAGAAAGGCAGGTGAATTTGGTAAGGCGGCCTTCGGTTCGGCCGCTTGTGAGTATCCAAGGAAACACAAGCGCTGCTGCTGAAGCGTCTTGTGCCGGTGTAGACGAGAACGCCTAGACCGAAATCTGTAGACCGAAACGTCGGCTGCTTCCGCCGTGGATTGCGTACCACGCTGCCGCTTTCGGCAGCATGGCGGATAAACCAAACCAGCAAAGGCCAAACCCATGACCTACCAGAGCATTCTTGAGCATTCCCTCAATCAGTCAAAAAACGATCGTTCGTTCTTAAAAGAGCCTGAAGCGTCTCCCCGGGGCATTGTGCCCGCAGCCGAGCCTGCCCCTGATCCTGGACAGACCGACTGGCTGGCCGGCACACGCAATCCGGCCGTCTTCGACGGCCTGGGCGGCCCTTCCTGGTGGCTGTTTCTGCGCGCGGCCGCAACCCTGCTGGCGACCTGGCGGCGGCGGATCGCGGCCCGGCGGGAATTGGCCCAGTTGGATATACACAGCCTGCGCGATGCCGGAATCGATCCCAGCATAGCCGCCTTCGAGGCCGCGCAGCCCTTCTGGAAACCGCAAATCTCCCTGCGGCCTATCGACGACGACCGCTAAGTTGGTGAAACAAAACGCATATTGTCATATGCAAGGTTTCATTGATCGCCGCCCCCTGACTGCATAAGCTTCCGCTGTCCGACAATCGGGCCACAGGGAGGAAAAACATGCAGTCAGGGGCCGGCGCCGTCCCGCGCACTGATATTGTTTCGCCGGCCGATCAGATGGTCGAGGAGCTATCGTATCGCCGGCTGCCGCCGATTTTCCGCGCCATCTTCGCGCTCCTGACCTTGGCCACCCTGGCCGTCGTGCTGCATCAGCAGTTCAACCTGCACGCTTTCGGCGTCACGCTGGTCGAGAACCGCTATCTCTTTGTCCTGGCCGGCACCACTCTGCCGCTCGTATTTCTCGCCTTTCCCTGGCGCGCCAAGGCCGCCAGCGGATCGAGCGTGCCGCTGATCGATCTGGCCGCTGCCATCATTGCCGCTGTGGCCATCGGCTGGTTCGCCTGGAAGTCGGAAGCGATCCTGGCTGAAGGCTGGGAATTCTCACCGCCAATGACGGCCAAGATCCTCGGCGCCGTGCTCTGGGTGCTGATCCTGGAGGCGCTGCGCCGCACCGGCGGCACTGCGATCTTCGTGATCGTCACCATCGTTTCGCTTTACCCCGTCTTCGCCGATACGATGCCGGGACCGATCCGCGGCATCGGCCAGACATTGGAAGACACGCTGGCCTATCACGTCGTCTCGTCGGAAAGCGCCTTCGGCATTCCCTTGCGCGCCTTCGGCGAGATCGTCATCGGCTTCATCGTGTTCGGCGTCGCCTTGAACCACACCGGCGGCGGCAGATTCTTCAACGATGTCGCCTTCGCGCTGGTCGGCCGCGTGCGCGGCGGTGCAGCGCAGGTCGGCGTCATCTCGTCCGGCCTGCAGGGCTCGATCTCGGGCAGCGTGATTTCCAATGTCATCTCTTCCGGCGTCGTCACCATCCCGGCGATGAAGCGCACCGGCTTTCGCGCCGATTACGCCGGCGGCGTCGAGGCGGTGGCCTCCACCGGCGCCGTGCTGATGCCGCCGGTGATGGGCTCGACTGCTTTCGTGATGGCGAGCTTCCTCGGTATTTCCTATGGCGAGATTGCTCTCGCCGCCACCGTGCCCGCGCTGCTGTTCTATTTCGGCCTGGCGATGCAGATCGATGCCTATGCCGCGCGCCTTGGACTGAAAGGGTTGAAGCGGGAAGAGTTGCCCAGCCTGCGTGAGACATTGAAGGACGGCTGGTATTACATCCTTGTCTTCGTCGTGCTCATCTTCCTGATGGTCTATCAGCAACGCGAGGCCACCGCGCCCTTTGCCGCGACCGCCCTGCTGCTGGTGATCAATCAGATCCTGCCTCGGCATCGGCTCAACTGGGAACGGCTGATCGAGCTGCTGACGGCAACCGGCCGCGCGCTTGCCGAACTGGTGGCGATCCTGGCCGGCGTCGGCTTCATCATCGGCGCCTTCTCGGTGACCGGACTGGCCGGCACCCTGGCCAACGATCTTGTCTATCTTGCCGGCGACTCGCCTTTGATCCTGCTGCTGATGGGCGCGATCACCAGCTTCTTCTTCGGCATGGGAATGACGGTCACGGCCTGCTACATCTTCCTCGCCATCGTGCTGGCGCCGCCGCTGGTGAAAGCCGGGCTCGACCCACTGGCCGTGCATCTCTTCATCATGTACTGGGGCATGATCTCCTTCATTACCCCGCCGGTGGCGCTGGCGACCTTCGCCGCCGCGCCGTTGGCCCGCACCTCGCCTTTCAAGATCGGTTTTCAGGCCATCCGGCTCGGCGCAGTCATCTATATCGTGCCCTTCTTCTTTGCGCTCAATCCGGCGCTGATCCTGAAAGGCAGTCCGGGCGAAGTGATCTCGGTGATCGCAACCGCCTTCATCGGCGTGGGGCTGATCGCCGCGGCGATCCAGGGCTATCTGGTCGGCGCCGGACGTCTGGATGGCGGTTTGCTGCGCACTGTTGCCCGCGTTCTGCTGTTTGCCGCCGGCTTCGCCCTGGCGGCGCCGGGCGGCAACCTCATTCCCGTCGACAACCTGACCCTGGCGATCGTCGCCGTTGCCATGGCCGGCGGCGCTTTCCTGTTGCTGAAGCTGGCAGGAAGAGACACACTTGCAACCACAATTAAATAAGCGAGGGAGGAGAAGAGTGATGAAATCTATGTGGAAGCCGCTTTGCGGCGCGGCACTCGCCGCAACATTGGCGTTGCCGGTCTTAAGCGGCACCGCGCATGCGCAGAAGCTGCCGGATCAGCTGACCTGGACAGCCTATGACGTCGGCTCGGGCGGCTATAATCAGGCCGTTGCGATCGGCAATGCGCTGAAGAACAAGATGGGCGTCACTCTGCGCGTGCTGCCGGGCAAGAATGACGTATCGCGCACCGTACCGCTGCGCGAAGGCAAGGTGCCATTTTCTGCCAATGGCGTGGGCGGCACCTACATGGCGCAGGAGGGCATGTATGAGTTCGGCGCCAAGGATTGGGGACCGCAGCCTGTGCGTTCGATCCTGCTGAATAATTCCGATGCACTGCTGACCGTCGTTGCCGCCGGCGATATCGGCGTGAAGACTATGGCCGACCTGAAGGGCAAGCGGGTCGCCTGGGTGATCGGCGCGCCGTCGCTCAACCAGAACATCACGGCTCTGCTGGCCTTTGCCAATCTGACCTGGAACGATGTGCAGAAGGTCGAATTCGGCGGCTTCGGTCAGGCGATGGACGGCATCATCAACAACCAGGTGGATGCTGCCTTTACCTCGACGATCTCGGGCAAGGCTTTCCAGATCGAATCCTCGCCGCGCGGCATCGCCTGGCCGGTGGTGTCGCATAAGGATGCGGAAGGCTGGAAGCGCCTTAAGGCCAAGGCGCCGTTCTACGTGCCTTTCATGGGCACGGAAGGTGCCGGCCTGTCGAAGGAGAAGCCGGTTGAAGGCGCCACCTATCCGTATCCGGTGCTGATGACCTATGCGAATGTCGACGAGGGCCTAGTCTATGCGATGACCAAGGCGATGATCGAACTGTTTGGCGACTACAAGGATGCGGCGCCTGGCAATGTCGGCTGGGATATCAAGCGCCAGGTCTTCGACTGGGTGGTGCCGGTGCATTCCGGCGCGGTGAAATACTTCAAGGAGATCGGCGTCTGGAAGGCCGATTACGACAAGAACAACGATGATCTGATCAAGCGCCAGAAGGTGCTGGCCGACGCCTGGGCCGCCAATTCCAAGGCCAGCCATGCCAGCGACGAGGCGGCAATGAAAGCCTGGCAGAAGGCCCGCGCCGATGCGCTGGTCAAGGCTGGCATGGAGCCGGTGCTGACCGAGTGGTAGGACAGCCACAGCTAAGCTAAGCCATGGGACGGCCCGCCTCGCTCAGGCGGGCCGTTTCATTTGCGCGCCGCTCATTGTTGAATTTTGCTCCAGTGCAGCAGGACAATTCCGCGCTTCAACTCAGCCGGGACTTGATCTTATGGTGATCCTACTTGCGAAAGGGCCACCCCATGTCCGAGACCCGCACCGACGATCTTCTGCTGCAGCATATCCGCCGCTTCGCCCGCTATAACCGCTGGGCCAATACCCGCCTCTATGACGCCTGCGCGAAGCTGAGCCCGGAGGAATATTACGCAGCGCGCCCCAGCTTTTTCGGCAGCATCCATGCAACCCTCAACCATATCCTGGTTGCCGACACGATCTGGTTCTGCCGTTTTACCGGCAAGCCGACCTCCCATATCAAGGCGCTGAACCAGATCCTGCACGAGGATTTCGCCGGCCTGCGCGCCGCCCGCGCGGCAAAAGACGAGGAGATCATCGCCTTCTGCGACGGGATCGATGCTGCGGCGCTGCAATCGACCTTTACCTACACCAATTTCAGCGGCCAGACTTTCAGCGATCCCCTGCTGCCGCCCCTGATGCATGCCTTCAATCATCAGACCCATCACCGCGGCCAGGCGCATGGCCTGCTCAGCCATGCCGGCATGGACCCGCCGCCGCTGGATCTCATTCACTTCATCCGTGAAACAGGCCTAAGCTAGGCCTGGCTAATGAGAGAGGTCACGGCGGCTCCAGATGATCTCGCCGTGATAGCGCTCCAGTGATTCAAGCGGCGCGACATTGCCCGACCAGTCGACGCGGTGGGGCCTGAAGCCCCAGCTGCGCAGCAGCTCGGGCAATTCCGTCGGCTGGCCGTAGCGCTGCAGGTGCCGCGGCTCGTATTCGGTCTGTATCAGGATCGAGTCGCTGGCCGCGACGATTTTCGCTGCGCCGCGCAAAACCTTCGTCTCGTAACCCTCCACATCCAGCTTCATGTAATCGATCCGGTGGACGTGGTGGCTGACACAGTACTCGTCAAGCGCGATCACGGGAACGCGCTCACCCGCTTCGGTCCGCGTCGCCACATGAGTCTCACCCGGATTGCTGGTTTGGAACGAAATGCTGATCTCGCCGTTGTTTTCGCCGACGGCCAGATTTTCGATCACCACATTCGCGTCGCAATTGCGTACCACATTGCGTGACAGGTAACGGTAGATCAGCGGATGGGCCTCGAAGCCGAAGACGCGCCCCTGCGGGCCGACATGGCGGCTGGCGGGAACCGTGTAGAGGCCGATATTGGTGCCGATATCGAAGAAGATGGAACCAGGCGTCAGAAACCGACGCCAGAAGCGCACGATGTTCAAATCGCGCTGTCCGAAGATCGCCGTGACAAAGGATGAGTAATTGTGCCGCGGCGATTCGAATCGCAGACCGTCACAAGCGGTAAAAGCGATTCGATCACCACCCAACAATCGTTCGCGCGAGAGATACCACAGCGCGCGTAACGCAAAGCGTGCGGGCGCTTCGCGATAGACCGGGTGATGCTTGACGAAACGCAGCCGATCGATCACCGGCGCCGCTTCACTATGTGACGGCATGGACTCATCCTTCATTTACTCTTTCGCGACACGATGTAGATCAGGCCGCCAAAAAAGCTGTGATCATTTGGGTTCTGTGACACGCGATGACCACACCATGATCACTCGCAATGGAGGAGTGGATTTGATTCCATGCTTGGACCGAATGCGAGAGATGAGTGAGGCGGCTATGACGGGACCGCAAACAGGCGAAAAAGCGGTGCAGCGGCCCGCCGCAGGAAGTTCTACGCCCACATGAGAATTCTGCATCTCAGTACATTCACCGATAGCGGTGCGGCGCGCGGTTCGGTGTGGCTGCACGATGCGCTGAAGCGCCGCGGCGTCGATTCGGTGATGATGGTGGGCAGCAAGCGCTCCAGCAGCGATCCCACCATCCATCGCCTGCCGAGCCCGCTTGCGCAGTTCACCGCGAAACTGCGCATGCGATTGGATCACCTGCCGCTGCGGCGCTACGACAAGACAGATGAGTCTTTCTGGAGCCTGGGCTGGCTGCCGGCGCGCTTTGACCGCATGGTTGATACGCTCGCGCCCGATCTCATCCATATTCACTGGGTCGGCGCGGGTTTCATGCCGATCAATGCCCTCAAGCAGTTTCGTGTGCCAATCGTCTGGACCCTGCGCGACATGTGGAACATGACAGGCGGCTGTCATTACACCGCTGGCTGCGACCGCTATCTCACAGGCTGCGGCCGATGCCCGCAGCTTCGCTCCAACGACGCGAACGACCTCAGCCACCGGGTCTGGCTGAGCAAGAGGAAGCATTGGCGTAACCGCAATCTCTGGCTGGTGCCGATCAGCCACTGGCTGGCCGATTGCGCGCAGGCAAGCCCGCTGCTTGGCGAGTTTCCCATCGAAGTGATTCCCAACGGCCTCGACACGGTCTTGTTCCGTCCGGTCGATCAGGCGGAGGCGCGGCGCGCCTGGAACCTGCCGCAAGACCGCCAGATCATCGTCTATGGCGCGATCAATGCGACCCGCGACGCGCGCAAAGGATTCCGCGAATTGCTCGATGCGCTCAAATTGCTGGGCGAAAGAGCCGAGGCTGAAAAACTGCTGCTGGTGGTGTTCGGCGATCTGAAACCCGGCGACATCCCCGATTGCGGTGTCGAGCAGCGTTATGTCGGCTATCAGTCCGACAACAAGAAATTATCGCAACTCTATTCTGCCGCCGATGTCGCGGTGATGCCCTCTTTGCAGGAAGCCTTCGGCAAGACGCTCATCGAGGCGATGGCCTGCAGCACGCCGGTGGTCGCCTTCGGCCATGGCGGGCCGGTGGACATTATCAGCCACAAGGTGGACGGCTATCTGGCCGCGCCCTTCCAGGCCGAGGACCTTGCCCAAGGCATCGACTGGTGCCTGCGCGCCATCGCGGAAGGCCGGCATCCGGGCGCGGCAGCGCGCGCCAAGGTGGTCAGCGAGTTCGATATCGACGTGGTGGCCGCACGCTACCACGATCTTTATACCCGCATGCTGGCCACCGCCGCGAATCCGCATGCCGCGCGGCAGCAGCCAGCCAACGAAACCGGCATGCTCGACGAACCGGCCTCGGCCGAATACATGCCCTCCTATGCACTGGGCGGCATCGCCCAGTGCTGATGGCCCAGTGCTGACAGGCCAGTGCTGACGGGCTGACAGCGTCTACAGCCGCGCGTAATCGATGCTGCTGTGGCGATCCAGCGGCTTGCCGCCTTCCGGCATCGGGTATTTCAGGCCGGATGCGCAGTTAAACAGCACCACGCGCTCGCTCTTCTTGATGCGGCCATCGGCCAGGGCCTGCTTGTAGGCGGCATAGGTCGCAGCGCCTTCCGGGCACAGCAGCAGACCATCCTGCTTGGCCACTTCGTCCAGCGCGGCCTGGATCGCTGCATCTTCCACAGCCACGGCAAAGCCGCCGCTTTCACGCACGGCGTCGAGGATGAGGAAATCGCCAATCGCCGCCGGAACGCGGATGCCGGCCGCGTAGGTATGCGCATTCTCCCACAGCTTGGCATGGCGCTCGCCTTCTTCGAAAGCGCGCACGATGGGGGCGCAGCCGCTGGCCTGCACGGCGATCATCTTGGGCCGCTTCTTGCCGATGAAGCCGATGGCTTCGAGTTCGGCAAAGGCCTTCCACATGCCGATCAGGCCGGTGCCGCCGCCGGTGGGATAGAAGATCGCATCCGGCATGTCCCAGCCGAGCTGTTCGGCCAGTTCCAGGCCCATCGTCTTCTTTCCTTCGATGCGGTAGGGCTCTTTCAGCGTCGAAGTATCGAACCAGCCGGCTGCTTCCTTGCCCGCGCCGACGAGCTTTCCGCAATCGTTGATGAGGCCGTTGACCTTGTAGAGCCGCGCGCCCTGCAGCGCGATCTCGTCCATATTCACCTGCGGCGTGTCGTCCGGGCAGAACACCACGGTTTCGATGCCCGCGCGCGAGGCATAAGCCGCCAGCGCCGCGCCCGCATTGCCGTTGGTCGGCATCGCCATCTTCTTCACGCCGAGTTCCTTCGCCATGCAGACGGCCAGCGCCAGACCGCGCGCCTTGAACGAACCGGTCGGCAGGCGTCCCTCGTCCTTGACGATCACCTCGGCGCTGACGCCCAGGCTTTGCGCGCTGCGCGTCAGCGGGATCAGCGGCGTCATCACCTCGCCCAGGCTGACGACATTCTCCGTGCGCCGCACCGGCAGCAGCTCGCGATAGCGCCACCAGTTCGGCGCGCGGGCAGCGATCTTCTCCTTGGTCATCACCGCCTTCACACCCGCCAGGTCATAGCGCACCAGGATCGGATAGCCCTTGGGCGAGAGGTTATGCAGCGTATCGGCCGGCAGGCGTTCGCCGGTCATGCCGCATTCGAGATGGGTGACGAAGGTGGGGGTATCGGGAATCGGGGTCTGCATGGAAGCCGCGCCTGAGAGATGGACCGAAGATGAGGGAATTTTTGGGATGAGTCCGGAGCAATGGGAAGGCTTTGGCCCGGATTTTCGATAAAGGACCTTCGCGGAGTGTATTTTGGGAGTGTGTTTTGAGACTGCGATCGGAATGCCGGGCCGGACTATCCGGCACCACCCCGTCCCGCTGCGCCCGGTGCGGTCCGTTTCGCTCCGCTGGCAAACATGTTGGTTCTTTTGGATCCATTCCGGTCCATTGGTGACCGTTTTGATCCAGGCTTCCCGTCGCTCCCCGGAGCTTCCTAGCGCTTCCCAGACCTTCCCCGGGCTTGCCGCGTCTTCCCAAAGTTCGGGCCCACAGTTCCGGCGCCTTGCGAAAGCTTCCTGCAAGTTCCGGGGGCTTCCCACAGGACGAGCCATTGGCCGAAAACAGATGGGTAGCGGCCTCGATAGTCAATAGACCGGCGCTGGCCCCTCGCGGCGGCGCTTCTAAATACCATGCTCGGGATATGAATGTTGGAGGACGTCATGGAGAAATCCCGTCATGGCCTGACGCCGACGATTGCCCGCATCTGGCGCGGCCGTGTGGAATCCAGGCGCGCGGATGAATACCAGGCCTATCTCTATGAGCATGGCATCCGGCCCTTGGAGGAGAAGGCGCTGGGCGTGCAGATGATGCGGGAGGACCGGGCCGAACAAGGCGAAAGCGAGTTCGTCACCATCTCCTACTGGGAATCGGTGGAGGCGATGTCGCGCTTCGCCGGTTCCGATCCGAAGAAAATTCATCATCTGGAGCGCGACGCGGAGTTCCTGATCGAACTGCCTCAAAGCGTTCAGGTGCTGCGCTTCATCACCAGTTTCGGAAAAACCGACCGCCACGATCTTCAGGCTTAAAACATACTTCAGGCTTAGAACATGCGAACGGCTGCCGGATTGCTCCGGCAGCCGCCGCAAGGAAGGCTTAAAACGAAGGCTTAAAACAGCGAGCGGAAACGGTCAGCTGCGGCTGTCCTTTTTGGTTGCCCGATCCTGCTTGTATTCCGGCATGTCCTTGGCCTGCTCCTTGGTCATGCCGGAAGCGACCACACGATCGCCATCGGCGCGGATATCGGCTACCGGCACGGCAACGGTCTTGGCACCGATACCGAGGAAACCGCCGACATCGACGAGGATCGCATTGACGCGATTGCTGCTCTGATCGAGCACTACATCGTCGACTTCGCCGATCTTCTCATTGTTGGCGCCATAGACATCCTTGCCGATCAGCTTCTTGCCGTCGGCTTCCATCATGCCCATGCCGGCCTGGCTGCCGGTCGCGCCCATCTGGCCCTGGGTTGCACCGCCCATCGGACTGGTGTTCCGCCCGGCATCCGGCTGCGTGGTGGACTGGCCGGAATCCATCTGCGTCGATGGCTGCGAGGATTGCTGCGCATGGCTGTTCAGCGAGACGGCAAAGGGCAGAGCGAAAGCCGCAGCCCCGAGCGCCATGACGCGCCATGCGGCAAGGGTATTCGTGCGTACACGAGTCTTCATGATGCTCTCCTGTTCGTTGATTCAATGTTGGCCCGCCAACACCATCACGAACCATGAGCGAGCCCAGGGGTTCCAAAGCAGCACGGTGAAATAAAAGTGAACCGGACAGGCAGGCGGAGCGATCTTGCTACCGTGCCATCAAACGAGCAGGAACGATTGCCAGACCCTGCAACAGCGGCTATTGGTCCGGAAAACCGGGAGGATCGGTCATGGCTGAGGCGAAGACGTATCAGGGAAGCTGCCATTGCGGCGCGGTGCGCTATGAAGTGACGCTGTCGCTCGATCAACCGGTGGTGTCGTGCAACTGCTCGATCTGCCGCCGCAAAGGCACGCTGCTGAGCTTTGTTCCGGCCGAGGCCTTCAAGCTGCTGGCGGGCAAGGACGCGGTGACGGATTATCAGTTCAACACCAGAAACATCCATCACCTCTTCTGCGCGACCTGCGGCGTGACATCCTTTGCGACCGGAACCGCGCCGAACGGCGCGCGCATGGTGGCGATCAACATGCGCTGCCTGGACGATGTCGATCTCAAGGCGCTGACCATCACCGAATATGACGGCCGCAGCACCTGATGCCGCATCCGGCATGGGCAGCAGATACAGCTTCCGCCGCATGAGGGTTGTTGCGTGATCGCAGCGCCGCAAACCGCTTTCATCGTCCCCGATCTGCTGGCACCGGGGCTGAAGCTTGTCTTCTGCGGCTCGGCGCTCGGATTCGAGTCGGCGCGGCAGAAAGCCTATTACGCCAAGCCGGGCAACAAATTCTGGCCGACCCTGCATGAGATCGGCCTCACCCCGCGCCGCTTTGCGCCGCATGACTATCCGAAGCTGCTGGAGCTTGGCATCGGCCTGACCGATATCAACAAGGTGCAGTTCGGCAATGACACCGATCTGTCGCCCGAGCATGACGACGCGGCCGGACTTGCTGCGAAGATCAGGCAATTCAAGCCGGCGATCCTGGCCTTCACCGCGAAGCGGCCGGCGCAGGTTTTTCTGCGCGCGCAGTTCGGCATCAGAACCCCGCCACCCTATGGCCTGCTGGACAGGCGGTTCCATGAGACGCGTCTTTTCGTGCTGCCCTCGCCTTCGGGCCGCGCGGGCAGCTTCTGGACCATTGAGCCGTGGCGAAAGTTGAAGGCGCTTTACGACGTGCTGCCGTAAGGATGGATCAGACGGCAGGGGCGGCAGAGCCCGCGCCGCGCATCTTCTCGACCATCAGGATCAGCTCATCGGGAATGAACGGCTTGGCCAGTGTGGCATTGGCGCCGAGACGGCGCGCCTTGGCAAGTACATCCCTGTCGCTGCCGTGTCCGCCGCCGGAGATGGCGAGGATGGGAAGAAGCGGCCTGCGGGCGCGTAAGGCCTGGATGAGCGCCAGCCCGTCCATGACCGGCATGCTGATATCGGTGATCAGCAGATCGACATCCTGCTTTTCCAGGAAATCGAGCGCCTCACACCCATTCCCGGCGACTGCAACCTCGTAGCCGGCATCGACCAGCGACATTTCCAGCACTGGCAGCAGCAGAACATCGTCTTCAACCACCAGAAGCCTCATGGGCTGGTCTGCCGGTGTCCGCTTCCGCGGATCTCCGTCTGCGCAACCCCGTCTAGCCAGATACAAGCAGCAGGGAAATCGTGAAGTTCCACAGGAACGCGAGCCTCCGAGTCTCATCCGCCCCCAGGCCGGAAGCGACGATATGAGAGGGACAACGGCTCAATAAGGCAAGCGGTAACCCCATACGTTGCCGCCGGCAACGTTACGTCCACCCATAGCAGAACCGTCCGCAATGAATGCTCAGGATTTCAGCAAGGCCTTGAGCTGATACAGAAGATCCAGCGCCTGCTTGGGCGAGAGCGCATCGATGTCGCTGTTGCGCAGGATGCGCTCCACTTCGGAGGGTGCGGCCTGAACCGCCTTGGGCGGAGGCGCCAGCGAGAATAGCGGCAGATCGTCCACCAGCTTGGCCGAACTGCCGGTCTGGCCGCTTTTTTCCAGCGTATGCAGCACATCGGCGGCGCGGCGCAGCACGGGCTCGGGCAGGCCGGCGAGCTTGGCCACCTGGATGCCGTAGGAGCGATCGGCCGCGCCGGGGCCGACCTCATGCAGGAAGATCAGCTCGCCATCCCATTCCTTGACCTTCAAAGTGTGATTGGAAAGCTGCGGCAGCTTTTCCGCCAGGGCGGTCAATTCATGGTAATGCGTGGCGAACAGGCCGCGGCAGCGGCTTTTCTCATGCAGGTATTCGACCACCGCCCAGGCAATCGACAAGCCGTCGAAGGTCGCCGTGCCGCGGCCGATCTCATCCAGAATGACCAGCGCGCGTTCGCCCGCCTGATGCAGGATCGCCGCCGTTTCCACCATCTCGACCATGAAGGTCGAGCGGCCGCGGGCGAGATCGTCGGCCGCGCCGACGCGCGAGAACAGGCGATCCACGACGCCGATCCTGGCTGACGTCGCCGGCACGAAGCTGCCCATCTGGGCAAGCACCGCGATCAGCGCATTCTGGCGCAAGAAGGTCGACTTACCAGCCATGTTCGGGCCGGTGAGCAGCCAGAGCTTCTGCCCTTCGCCCAGATCGCAATCGTTGGCCATGAAGCGCTCGCCCTGGCCGGCGCGCTCAAGCGCTGCCTCCACCACCGGATGGCGGCCGGCCTCGATATGGAAGGCAAGGCTGTCATCGACCACAGGCCGGATCCAGCGGCGCTGAACTGCCAGTTCAGCCAAAGCCGCCGTCACGTCGAGTTCGGCCAGGGCATTGGCGGCGCGGGTGATCGGCTGCGCATTGGCCAGCACCTGCGCCACCAGCCCTTCGAAGATTTCCAATTCCAGTGCCAGCGCGCGTTCGGCAGCCTGGGCGATCCTGCTTTCGAGTTCCGACAGTTCTGGACTGCTGTAGCGCATCGCATTCGCCATGGTCTGACGATGGATGAAGGCAACGCTCATCTGCGATGCGTGCTTGGGATTGATCTCGATGTAATAGCCGAGCTGGTTGTTGTGGCGGATCTTCAGCGTGGCAATGCCGGTCTCGGCGCAATAGCGTTCCTGAAGCTGGGCGATATGGCGGCGGCTTTCATCACGCAGAACGCGCAGTTCATCGAGATCGGCATTATGGCCTGCCTTGACGAAGCCGCCGTCGCGCGCATTCAGCGGCAGCTCCTCGCCCAGTGCCGCATCGAGCGCGGCAATCAATGCCGTGTGATCGCCAAGGCCATCACGCATGGCGATCAGGGCCGGCGGCAGAGCCACCTCGGCCTGCAGCCGCAGCTTCAACGCTGCGGCCTGGGCCAGACCGTCGCGCATGGCCGCAAGATCGCGCGGTCCGCCGCGATTGAGCGACAGCCGCGACAGCGCACGTGCCAGATCCGGCACCTTCGACAAGGCCACACGGATATCCTCGCGCAGCCGGGTACCCTCATGCAGATAGGCCACCGCATCGTGGCGCGCGGCGATCTGCTGCGGATCGGTCAGCGGCGCCTGCAGACGCTGCGCCAGCAGGCGCGCGCCGGCGCCGGTGAGCGTCGCATCGATGCAGGCGAGCAGGGCGCCGTCGCGCTGGCCCGACATGGTTTCGACCAGTTCCAGATTGCGCCGCGTCGCCGGATCAATCGCCATGACGCTTTGCTGCGCCTGTTTCACCGGTGGATCGAGTCGGGGCAGTTTGCCGCATTGTGTCAGCTCGACATAATCGAGCAGCGCGCCGGCGGCGCAGAGTTCGGCGCGGCTGAAGCTGCCGAAGGCATCCAGCGCGGCAACGCCTAACGCGGCCTTCACCCGCCGCTCGCCCGCCACCGAGTCGAACCGCGCCGACGGCAGGGGCGACAAAGCCACCTCGCTGAAATCCAGCAGCTGGCGCAATTCGGGCTTGGCCAGCAGGCCTTCGGGCAGCACCAGTTCGCGCGGGCTGATGCGGGCGAGATCGGCGCCCAGGCCGGCTTGGCTGGTTTCGGCGATGCCGAATTCGCCGGTCGACATATCGAGCCAGGCGAGCGCCAGGGTGGCGCTGTCGCCGCTGCCTGCCTGGGCCAGGGCGGCGAGATAGTTGTTGCGCCGCGCATCCAGCAGGCTGTCTTCCGTAATGGTGCCCGGCGTGACCACCCGGACGACATCCCGTTTGACCACCGCCTTGGAGCCGCGCTTCTTGGCCTCGGCCGGGTCCTCCACCTGTTCACAGACGGCGACCTTGAAGCCCTGGCGTATCAGACGGGAGAGATAGGCTTCCGCGGCGTGAACCGGCACGCCGCACATCGGGATCGGCTGGCCGTCATGCTCGCCGCGCTTGGTCAGCGCGATATCGAGCGCCCGGGCGGCCGTGCCGGCATCCTCGAAGAACAGCTCGTAGAAATCCCCCATCCGATAGAACAGAAGGCAATCGGGATGCGCCGCCTTGATGGTCAAATACTGGGCCATCAGGGGCGAGGTGCCGGGGGGGAGGACGAGTTCGGGCTTGTTCATGGGTGGATCGTTCGCTCAGGCGCAGACATACCACAGGAGACAGCCCTTTTAACCCCTTGGCGCTTGGCCTTATGATGATCGCCGGGGAGAAACAGGTACCCGAGTTGAGATATTGATATAGCAGAGACAAATGAGCGAGACCAAAAGCCCAAGCCTCTACGACGACGCCCTGGAATTCCACAGGATGGGCCAGCCCGGGAAGCTGGAAGTCGTCCCCACCAAGCCGATGGCCACGACCCGGGATCTCAGCCTGGCCTACAGCCCTGGCGTCGCCGCCCCCTGCCTGGCGATCCAGAAAGACCCCGACACCGCCTATGACTACACCTCGCGCGGCAACATGGTGGCGGTGATCTCAAACGGCACCGCGGTGCTGGGCCTGGGCAATCTCGGGGCGCTGGCCGGCAAACCGGTGATGGAAGGCAAGGCGGTGCTGTTCAAGCGCTTTGCCGATGTCGACTCGATCGACCTGGAAGTGGCCACCGAGGACGTCGATGAATTCGTCAACTGCGTGCGCTATCTCGGCCCGAGCTTCGGCGGCATCAACCTGGAAGACATCAAGGCGCCGGAATGCTTCATCATCGAGCAGCGCCTGCGCGAATTGATGGACATCCCGATCTTCCATGACGACCAGCATGGCACGGCGATCATCGCCGCTGCCGGCCTGATCAACGCGCTGCATCTCACCGGCCGCGACATCAAGGATGTCAAGATGGTGGTGAACGGCGCCGGCGCCGCTGGCATCGCCTGCACCGAACTGGTCAAGGCGATGGGCATGCGCCATGAGAATGTCATTCTCTGCGATACCAAGGGCGTGGTCTATCAGGGCCGTACCGACGGCATGAACCAGTGGAAATCCGCCCATGCCGTGAAGACGGATGCGCGCACGCTGGCGGACGCGCTGAAGGGCGCTGACGTCTTCTTCGGCCTGTCGGTGAAGGGCGCGGTGACACCGGAGATGCTGCGCAGCATGGCGGCCAATCCGATCGTCTTAGCCATGGCCAATCCCGATCCGGAAATCACGCCGGAAGAAGCCCTGGCCACCCGCGGCGACGTGATCATGGCGACCGGGCGTTCGGATTATCCCAACCAGGTCAACAACGTGCTGGGCTTCCCCTATATCTTCCGCGGCGCCCTGGACGTGCGGGCGACCACCATCAACGATGCGATGAAGATCGCCGCCGCCCAGGCCATCGCCATGCTGGCGCGCGAGGACGTGCCGGATGAGGTCGCCACCGCCTATAAGGGCGAGCGGCCGAAATACGGCCCGGGCTACATCATCCCCTCGCCCTTCGATCCGCGCCTGATCGTCGAAGTGCCGCTGGCGGTCGCCAAGGCCGCCGTCGAATCGGGCGTGGCGCGCAAGCCGATCAAGGACTGGAACGCCTATCGCGCCAAGCTGCGCGCGCGGCTCAATCCGACGGTTGGCTCGCTGCAGATCTTCTTCGACCAGGTGGTGCAGAATCCGAAGCGCGTCGTCTTCGCCGAAGGCGAGGAAGAGACGGTGATCCGCGCCGCCCTGGCTTTCCGCGATGCGGGTTACGGCACGCCGGTGCTGATCGGCCGCAGCGAGCGGATCGAGGCGACGATGAAGGCCATCGGCCTGAAGAATCTCGATGGCTGCGAAATCCACAATGCGCGGCTGTCGGAGCATAACGCGCTCTACACCGACTTTTTGCACAAGCGGCATCAGCGCCGCGGCATGCTGCATCGCGACGCGCAGCGTCTGGTCAATCTCGACCGTAACGTCTTCGGCGCCTGCATGGTCGCGCATGGCCATGCCGATGCGATGGTGACGGGCGTGACCCGCACCTATTCGGTCTCATACGACGGCGTGCGGCTCGCCATCGATCCAGCGCGCGGCCAGCGCGTGATGGGTATCTCGATCCTGGTGACCAAGGACCGCACGGTGTTCATGGCCGACACCACGGTCACCGAACTGCCTGATGCGAAGGATCTGAGCGAGATCGCCATCCAGGCGGCAGCCGTGGCGCGCCAGATGGGCCAGGAGCCGCGCGTGGCGCTGCTGTCGCATTCCAATTTCGGCAATGCGCCCGGCGGCGTGGTGGAAGTGGTGCGCCGCGCGGTGATGGAGCTGGATGCCCGTGTTGCCGGCGGCCAGGCGCTCGACTTTGAATATGACGGCGAGATGTCGGCGGCCGTGGCGCTCAATCCCGAGCTGATGAAGATCTATCCCTTCGCACGCCTGTCCGGCCCCGCCAATGTGCTGATCATGCCGGGCCTGCATTCGGCGCTGATCTCCTCGCAGCTTCTGCAGGAACTCGGCGGCGGCACGGTGATCGGTCCGCTGCTGATCGGCCTGGAGAAGCCGGTGCAGATCGTGCAGATGGGCGCGAGCGTCAGCGAACTGGTCAACGTCGCGGCCTTGGCCGCCTACAACGCGCGCTGAAGCAGGGCGGCGGCAGCCGGCGGGCCGGGGCGACCCGGCCCTTGCTGATATTGCGGCAGGGACGACCTTGCCTTCCCCGCGAGGGTTTTCGCCCAAGAGGTGTTTGCCATGGCATGGGCCATTCTGTTCGTTGCCGGTCTGGCCGAGGTCGGCTGGGCGGTGGGGCTGAAATACACCGATGGCTTCACCCGGCTCTGGCCGACGGTGGGCACCGTCGTGTCGATGATCGTCAGCCTGTGGCTTCTGGGACTGGCGCTGCGCGATCTGCCGCTGGGCACAGCCTATGCGATCTGGACCGGCATCGGCACCATCGGCACGGCGATCCTCGGCATCATCCTGTTCGGCGAAAGCGCCGCCGTGCTGCGGCTCATCTGCATCGGCCTGATCGTCGCCGGCATCGTCGGCCTGAAACTGGTGACGCCGGCATAAGCCTTCCGCTTCAGACCTCCAGCCATTCCTTGCGGATGGCGGTATCGGCCATCAGCGCCTGCGGCGTGCCTTCGAAGACCATATGGCCATGGCCCATCACATAGAGGCGATGGCTGATCTTCAGGGCGATGGTCAGCTTCTGCTCGACCAGCAGGATCGAGACGCCGCGTTCGGCGATGCGCTCCAGGAGCTGTCCGACCTTCTCCACCATCATCGGCGAAAGGCCTTCGGTCGGCTCGTCCACCATGATCAGGTCCGGATCTCCCATCAGCGTGCGGCACATGGTCAGCATCTGCTGCTCGCCGCCGGAGAGCACGCCCGCCTTGGTTTCGGCGCGTTCCTCCAGGCGCGGGAAGATCTCGAACATGTCCTGCATCGTCCAGCGGCCGGTGCTTTTGGTCGATTTCTGCCCGAGATAGAGATTCTCCCGCACCGTGAGGCCGGGGAAGATGTCGCGGTTCTCAGGAACATAGCCAAGGCCAAGCCGGGCAATCTCATGCGTCTTGCGACCGGCGATCTCGATGCCCTTGAACAGGATCGAGCCATGCGGCGGCACCTCACCCATGATCGCCTTGATCGTGGTGGAGCGGCCGACGCCGTTACGCCCCAGCAGCGAGACGATCTCTCCCGGTCGCACCTCAAAGGACACGCCATGCAGAATATGGCTCTTGCCGTAATAGGCATGCAGATCGCGCACGTGCAGCATTGCCTCGGTCATCTTAATGCGCCGCCTCCAATGCCTGTCCGAGATAGGCCTCCTGCACCGCCTTGTTGCTGCGGATCGCCGCCGGCGTATCGGAGGCGATGATCTGCCCGTAGACCAGCACCGAGATGCGGTCCGCCAGATCGAAGACCACGCCCATATCATGCTCGACCATGATCAGCGTGCGTCCCTGCGTGATGCGGCGGACCAGATCGACGAAATGCGCGGTTTCCGAGCGGCTCATGCCCGAGGTCGGCTCGTCCAGCATGACGACACCGGCGCCGCCCGCGATGGTGATGCCGATTTCCAGCGTGCGCTGCTCGGCATAGGTGAGCTGGCCGGCCGGCATCTGGGCGCGTTCGGCAAGCCCGATCTCGCGCAGCACCTGATAAGCGCGGTCGTTGGCATCATCCAGCTTGCGGATGTTGTGCCAGAAGGAATAGCGGTAGCCGAGATGCCACAGCAGGGCGCAGCGCACATTCTCAAATACCGACATGCGCGGAAAGATGTTGGTGACCTGGAACGAGCGCGACAGGCCGCGGCGGTTGATCTGATAGGGCTTGAGCCCGGTAATGTCCTCGCCATTGAGGATGATGCGGCCGGAACTGACCGGAAAGCGGCCAGAGATCAGATGGAACAGCGTCGACTTGCCGGCGCCGTTCGGCCCGATGATGGCGTGCTTTTCGCCCTTCTGCACATTCAGGGTCACGCCGCGGATGATCGGCGTGGCGCCGAAATTCTTGTGCACGTCCTGCAGGCTGAGCGCGGCGGGAGATTGCGGGTCCATCACGCGCCTCCGATCCGGCCAAGCTGGGCTGCAGGCGACGAGGCTTCATGGAAGGCTTCGACCAGCCTGGGGGCAAAACGCCGCCCAAGCAGCAGCCCGACGGCAATGGCGATCAGCGCCGTTGCCCAGGGAATGACGCTGTTGGATTGCAGCGTCAGGCCGAAGAAATGCATCGCCGGGCCTTCGGTGGCCGCCCGCACCAGTTGGTGATGCGCCGTCTCGATCAGCAGCACCGTGCCGCCCAGCAGCAGGAAAGCCGGCCCCGCCATCAGCGCATAGGCCGGCAGCACATGATGCAGCGTGTTGTTGCGCCACAGCGGCGCATGCAGCATCACCAGGCCGGCCAGCCCGCCCGGCGCATACATCACCATCAGGATGAAGATGAGGCCGAAATACAGCATCCAGGCGCCGGTCACATCCGACAGCATGACCTGCAGCAGAACCACCAGGATGGCGCCGAGGATCGGCCCGAAGAAATGGCCGACGCCGCCGATATAGGCCATCAAGAGCACCACGCCGGACTGCGCGCCGGAAACGTTGACCGCATTCATCAGCTCGAAATTGATCGCCGCCAGACCGCCGGCGATGCCGGCGAAGAAGCCGGCCAGGCTGAAGGTGATGAAGCGCACCATCTGGGTGGAATAGCCGATGAATTCGGCCCGCTCGGGATTGTCGCGCACGGCATTGCACATGCGGCCCAGCGGCGTGCGGGTAAACGCATACATCAGCGCCACGCAGACCAGGCACCAGGCGCCGATCAGGTAATAGACCTCGATCTGCGGCCCGAAGCGCACGCCGAACAGGGTCAGCATCTTGGTGCGGTTGGCGGTAATGCCCTCCTCGCCGCCGAAGAAGCCGCGCAGGATCAGCGACAATGATGCGATCAGCTCGCCCAGGCCGAGCGAGATCATGGCAAAGGCGGTGCCTGCGCGCCGTGTCGAGACGGCGCCAAAAATGATGCCGAACAGCAGCCCCATGAAACCGCCGGCCAGCGGGATCACCGGCAGCGGGATCGGCAGCTTGTCGGCCGCGATCATGTTCATCGCATGCACGGCAAGGAAGCCTCCGAGCCCGTAATAGACCGCATGACCGAAGCTGAGCATGCCGGTCTGGCCCAGCAGCATGTTATAGCTGAGCGAGAAGACGATCATGATGCCCATCAAGGACATCGTGGTCAGTGCTGCGCCGCTGGTGAAGATCTTCGGCAGGACGACAATCAGCACGGCCGCAGCGATCCAGATGCCGTAGCGCTTGAGCAGGTCAAGCGGCTGAGAGGTGGTTGTAGCCATGGCGTTGGTGCTCATGTCAGGTCTCCCGTGTGCCCATCAGGCCGGTGGGCCGGAAGATCAGGATCAGCACCAGCATCAGATACGGGATCACCGGACCGACCTGCGCGACGGTGACCTGCCACAGATCGTTCAAAAGACCCTGTATGGGACGGGTCACGCCCAGCGCCATCAGCACATCGCCGAGCGAATAGTTGATCGCGATGGCAAAGGTCTGGATCAGGCCGATCAGCAGGGACGCGATGAAGGCGCCGGACAATGAGCCGAGGCCGCCGAAGACGACGACGACAAAAAGGATCGGCCCCAGCACATGGGCCATGCTGGGCTGCGTCACCAGGGCCGGCCCTGCGATCACGCCGGCAATACCGGCCAGCGCGGATCCGACGCCGAACACCGCCATGAAGACCTTCGGCACGTCATGGCCCAACGCCGCCACCATATGCGGATGGCTGAGAGAGGCCTGGATGATCAGGCCGACACGGCTGCGCGTCAGGATCAGCAGCAGCACCAGGAAGATCGCCACCGAGATCAGCAGCATGAACATGCGGAAGGCCGGATAGGTGGTCTCGAACAGCGTGAAGGCGGGGAAATCCAGTGCCGGCGGCACCCGGTAATCGACCGGCAGCTTGCCCCAGATCATCTGCACCAGTTCCTCGATGACGAATGCAAGGCCGAAGGTGAACAGCAGCTCGGCCACATGCCCCCATCGATGCACGGTGCGCAGGCCCCAGCGTTCGACGCCGGCACCGATCAGGCCGACCAGGACCGGCGCGACGATCAGCGCCAGCCAGAAATCCAGCCACTGGCTGATCTGGAAGCCGAAATAGGCGCCCAGCATGTAGAAGCTGGCATGGGCGAAATTGAGCACGCCCATCATGGAGAAGATCAGCGTCAGGCCGCTGGCCAGCAGGAACAGCAGCATGCCGTAGAGCACGCCGTTCAGCGTCGAGAAGATCACCAATTCGAGCAAGCCTGCCCCCGTTCAGACATTACGCTCATCCTGATAGGAGACGGCCCCGGATCGCCGGGGCCGTCCGCCTTGATAAAGCCGTCAGCTCGGCTTGGCCATCTTGCAGGTGGTGGCCACGTCGGTCTCGGCCATCGGCACGACCGCGGTGGTCTTCCAGCCCCAGCCGGTTCCTTCCTCATCGAACTTCAGATCGCCGCTGACAGGTGTCAAGACGGAGATATACATGTCCTGGAAGAACTGGTGGTCCTCCGCCCGCATATAGGCATCGGCATTATAGATGGTCTTGAACCGCATGCCGCGCAGCTTCTCGACGAAGACTTTCGGATCGTTCGACTTCGCCTCGTTCATGGCACGCGCCAGCATCTGCATCTGGTTGCGCACGCGCGGATACCACCAGCCCTGGCCGCCGCTTTTCTTGCGGAAGTCGTCTTCCCAGGCGATGTTTTCAGGCGTGTTGATATTGGCATGGCCTTCGGTGATCTGATAGACGCGGTCCTTCAGGCCGGTCTGCTTGATCGCGGTCGGCCCGCCCGCGCCGCCGCCGTAATAGGTGAACCAGTCGACCTGCAGACCAGCATCGGCCGCGGCCTTCAGCAGCAGCGCGATATCGCTGCCCCAGTTGCCGGTGATCACGGTATCGGCGCCGCTGGCCTTGATCTTGGCCACGTAGGGCGCGAAGTCGGTGATCTTGGCGAGCGGATGCAATTCATCGCCGACGATCTGGATATCCGGGCGTTTGGCCTTCAGCATCTCGTTGGCCGATTTGCGCACGGCATGACCGAAGGAATAGTCCTGGTTGATCAGGTAGATCTTCTTGATGTTCGGCTTGGTCTTGATGTAGCTGGTCAGCGCCTGCATCTTGATGTCGCTATGGGCATCCCAGCGGAAATGCCAGTAGCTGCATTTTTCGTTGGTGAAAGCCGGATCGACTGCGGCGTAGTTGAGGTAGATCACCTCTTTGCCCGGGTTGCGGTCGTTGTGCTTGTTGACGAAATCGATCATCGCCGCCGCCGCGCCCGAGCCATTGCCAAGCGTCAGGATGCGCGCGCCGGCATCGATCGCCTTCTGCGCGGCGATCACGGTTTCCTGCGGAGAAAGCTTGTTGTCGTAGGTCAGCAATTCCATCTTCTGGCCGTTCACCCCACCGGCCGCGTTGATCTTGTCGACCATGTACTGGAAATGCTTCACGCCATGCTCGCCGATCGGCGCCATGGCGCCGGACAGCGGGTCGATGAATGCGATCTTTACCTGCGCCCAGGCACCTCCGCCCGGTGCAGCCATGACCGCAAGGCCCGCCGCCAGTGCGGCTGCGGCCAAGCCAGTCCTGAATCGAATTGGCATCAGTTTCCTCCATCCTTATTTTCGTTACGGCGGTTTTTGGTCCGCCGATTCGCCGCGCCGCGGCGAATTTCGTTATCAGCTCTGTCCGCCGTCGATCGTGCTCCCGATCACTTGGCGCCAATCACTTCACGATGGCGGCGTAGATCATGTCGCGCACGGCGGCGCGGTAATGCAGGCGCTGCTTGGGCGATTGCATCATGAAGATGACGAACATCTCCTCTTCCGGATCGACCCAGAAATAGGTGCCGCCCGCACCGCCCCAGTAGTAATCGCCCTCGCTGCCGGGATGCGGCGAAACGCCGTCATCGAGGCGCACGCCGAAACCAAGCCCGAAGCCATAGCCCGGACCGGGCAGATAATACGGGCCGGGCTTGACGCCCTGCCCCATATGGTCGCTGGTCATGTAGGCCACCGTGCGCGGGCTGAGATAACGCCTGCCGTCCAGCTCGCCGCCATTGAGCAGCATCTGCAGAAAGCGCGCATAATCCATCGCCGTGCCGACCAGACCGCCGCCGCCGGATTCCCATTTCCCGGCGACGCGGGGATCGAAGAACATCACGCCGCCGCCCAGGCTGCGATCATCCTGAAACGGCTCTGCGATACGCTCCTGCTGCTTCGCATCGGTCACCGCAAATGCGGTATCGGGCATGCCGAGCGGATCGAACAGCCGGGTCCTGAAGGATTGCGACAGCGGCACGCCATCGACGACCTCGATGACGCGGCCCAGCACATCGGTCGAGTAGCTGTAGTCCCAGATGGTGCCGGGATGATAGGCGAGCGGCTGCTTGGCGATCAGCTCGACGAATTCGGCATTGGTGTAGTCGCCGCTTTGCAGGTTCTCGCGATAGAGCTGCTTCACCGCGCCTTCGCCGAAGAAGCCGTAGGTAAAGCCGGAAGTATGGCGCAGCAGATCCTGCAGGCTGATCGGCCGGCGCGCGGGTATGAGTTCGAAACTCGGCTTGCCGCCGGCCTCTGCTGCGGGCGTTTCGACGCCGACCTGCATCTTGGCCAGGGACGGCAGATATTTCGCCGCCGGATCGCTGAGCGTCATCCGGCCTTCTTCCACCAGCATCATCGCCGTCACCGAAGTGATCGGCTTGGTCATTGAATAGATGCGGAAGATCGAATCGCGCCGCATCGGCGCCTTGGTCGCCGGGTCCTGGATGCCGAACGCCTCGAAATAGGCGATCTTGCCTTCCCGCGCGACCAGCAGCACGGCGCCGGGGATCATCTGTTTTTCGATATCGGCCCGTAATTTGGCTTCGAAGCGCGCGAGGCGCTCGCTGGAGAGACCGACCGCTTCAGGCTGCGTCCTTGGCAAATCCGCCGCAACGGCTCCGGTGAGGGCGCCGACAACAAGACAGACTCCGAGGCCCAGCGTCACGATGAACGCTTTCATGGTTTCCTCCCTCGTGCGAGCCTCACCTTGATGGGTGGGACACCGCTTTCTTGTCTTCGTCTTGGCGTATATGATTGTCGGACAATCCGACGCGAGTCAACGAAACGATTGCGTGAGTTCTCCCGTCATGTGACAAACACGCTGCAACCGGCAGCGCGATTCGGCGATCCCGGTGAGGGGGAGTAAATGTCTGAGTCGGTGGAGAAATTTTCCCGTATTACGCCTACGCCGGCCTACCAGATGGTCGCCGAGGCGATCGAGCGCGAAATACTGTCGGGTCGATTGCGTCCCGGCGATCCGATCGGCACTGAAGCAGAATTGGTGCGGCAGTTCGGCGTGAACCGCTCCACGGTGCGCGAAGGCATCCGCCTGCTGGAGCATGGCGGTCTGGTGCAGCGCGATTCCAGCCGCCGGCTTTCCGTCGGCCTGCCGCATTACAATCGACTGGCGACGCGCGTCACCCGCGCGCTGGTGCTGCATCAGGTGACCTTCCGTGAATTGTTCGAGGCCACCATGGCGCTGAGCCTTGCGTCCATCGAACTCGCGGTCGAGCGCGCCTCCAATGAAGAGATCGAAGCGCTGGAAGCGAATATCGCCGCCACCGAAGCGGTGATCGACGATCACGCGGCGATTGCGGCGCTGGATTCGGAATTCCACATCCTGCTGGAAAAGACCGGCCGCAACCGCGTGCTGGAACTGGCGCGCGAGCCTTCCAACATGCTGATCCATCCGACCACGCATGCCGCGCTGGGCGGCACGCCGCATGGTCCGCGCCGCCTGATCGAAGCGCATCGCATGCTGGTCAAGGCGATCCGCGAGCGCGACAAGGAGATGGCGCGGCTATGGACCCGCCGCCATCTGAATGACTGGCGCAAGGGCTTCGAGAAGGCCGGGATGGATCTCGATCAGCCGATCGATGCTGTCACGATGCCGCATGCAATGGCCTGACCGGGGTCAAGCTCACATTCTGCAGGTGGTCGGCAGCGCGGTCTGGGCCGCCGGCACCATGCCCGCGGTCTTCCAGCCCCAGCCGGTTTTCTCTTCATCGTATGTCATGCCCGGCTCCAGCGGGCCGAAGGACGCAATGTAGAGATCCTGCAGCACCTGATGGTCGGCTTTGCGCATCAGCGCCTCGCCGCCATACATGGTCTTGCGTGTGGCGCCGCTCATCGCCTGCGCGATTTTCAGCGGCTCAGTGCTGCCGCTGCGCTCCACGGCATCCTTCAGCATCTCCATCGCAAGGCGAATGCGCGGCACGTTGAAGCTGCCGCCGAAGCGGGCGAGATACTCGGCTTCGATTGCATCGGCCTGCAGCAGGTTGGCATGGCCCTCAATCACCGCAAAAACGCGATGCGCAAGGCCGGTCTGGCGCACCGCCGTCGGACTGCCGATGCCGCTGGCATAATAGGTATACCAGGCAGCCTGCAGGCCTGAATCGGCTGCGGCCTTTAAGAGCAGCGCAAGGTCGCTGCCCCAGTTGCCGGTGATCACGCTGTCAGCGCCGCTCGCCTTGATCTTCACGACATAGGGCGAGAAATCGGTGATCTTCGCCAGCGGATGCAATTCGTCACCCACAATCTCGATATCCGGCCGCTCGGCTTTGAGCATGGCCGCTGCCGCGGCGCGCACCGCCTGGCCGAAGGAATAATCCTGGTTGATCAGATAGACCTTGCGGATCTGCTTCTGGCCGCCGATGAACCTGGCCAGCGCCAGCATCTTCATGTCAGTATGCGCATCGAAGCGGAAATGCGCGCTGGAGCATTTCTCATTGGTCAGCACCGGATCGCCGGCGGCGTAGTTCAGGTAGATCACCTCGCGGCCGGGATTGCGCTCGTTATGCTTGGCGATGAAATCAACCAGGGCGGCCGCGGCCGAGGAGCCATTGCCCTGCGCGATGATGCGAATGCCGGCATCGACCGCCTTCTGCGCCTGGATCAGCGTTTCCTGCGGCGACAGCTTGTTGTCGAAGCCGGTGATTTCAAAACGGAGCTGCGGCGTACTGAGACGTTCCGCCATGAACCTGAAATGATTCAGGCCGTTCTGCGTGACCGCCGCCGCCGGACCGGACAGCGGATCGATGAAGGCGATGCGGACGGTTGTCGGGCCTGCTATCTGGGCTTGGGCGGTAACGGAGAGGAAAACAACAGTGAGGAAGGCGAGAACGCGCATGGATGCTCCTGCAGCAATATGTGCGGGAGCCTAGTAAGAAACGCCGCCGACGCAAGCCGCGGCAGATGCAGTTCGCTTCACACTATCTGAGATCGATTCGATGCGCCCGTGATGCATTGGCGGCGGAAAAATAAAAAGGGTGCCGCCTGGGATGGGCGGCACCCTGTGGGCTATCCGGGCGGAGGGGCGGGAGGCCCGGACAGATTCTGTCTGGAAAGACAGAAGCTTTAGCGTATCTACACCTGTTTTTTACGCGGCCTGGGCAGCGCCGGCGCCCTGCATGGCAGCTTCGCCATCGAGCACTGCGGCCACCGCATGCACCACGGCGGCAATGCGCACGGCCTGCTGCACCTGCTCTTCGGTCAGGCCATGCTTGCGCAGCTGCGCCTCATGGCTTTCGACGCACATGCCGCAGCCATTAACGGCGGAGACGGCCAGCGACCAGAGCTCGAAATCGACCTTGTCGACGCCGGGCTTGCCGATCACGTTCATGCGCAGCTTGGCCGGCAGCGACTTGTAGTTCGCGCTCGGCTCATGCGCCATCATGTGGACAAAGCGGTAGTAGATGTTGTTCATGCCCATGATGGCGGCGGCGGCTTTGGCAGCGGTCAGCGCCTCTTCCGACAACTTGGGACCGAATTCGGCGAGCAATTCCTGGATCACCACCGGCTGGCGCGAGGCCAGGGCGGTCGCAATGAACGTGCCAGCGCGCTGCTGCTCGGTCAGGCCCGGCTCGGTGGCCAGCGAGCCCAAATTCAGCTTGAGATCGCGGGCATATTCGGGAAGGCGGTTCTTCAGGCTCTCGAGGCTCATGGCGGAACTCCTCTTACTCTTTTTATTCGTTGGAGCGGTCGGCCCGCCGCCGGTGTGACGGCGGGCCTTCCGTTTGCCGCATTAGGCGGCGGGCTTGAGGACTTCTTCGCCCTTCTGCCAGTTGCAGGGGCAAAGCTCGTCGGTCTGCAGAGCGTCGAGCACGCGCAGAACTTCCTGCGGGTTGCGGCCGACGCTGAGGTCGTTCACCGAGACGAAGCGGATGACGCCTTCCGGATCGACGATGAAGGTGGCGCGCAGGCAGACGCCCTCGGCCTTGTCGAGGATGCCGAGCTGCTGGCTGAGCTCACGCTTGATGTCGGCGAGCATGGCAAACGGCAGATCCTTCAGATCCGCATGGTTGTTGCGCCACGCCAGGTGGACATATTCGGAGTCAGTCGACACGCCGTAGATCACCGCGTCGCGATCGTTGAACTCGCCGTTCAGCTTGCCGAAGGCAGCGATCTCTGTCGGGCAGACGAAGGTGAAATCCTTCGGCCAGAAGAAGACGACCTTCCACTTGCCCTTGTCGGACTCATTCGAAATGTCGGTGAAGGCCTTCTTCGGGTCGGTAGACACGACGGCCTTGAGGTTGAAGGCAGGGAACTTGTCGCCAATGGTCAACATGAGAAAACGCTCCTCTCTTGAGTAACAAAAAGTCTGGGGCAGCGAGCCTGGTCAGCGCCCGCTGAAGTCATTACTACCCGGATTGCCGATCATCGTTCCAACGGATAATTCCGTTGAAACTGATCGACTATTCCGATTAAACTGCCGCCATGATCAACCTTCCTACCCTGCGGCAGTGGCGTTACCTGGTGGCTTTGGCGGAAATCCGCCATTTCGGCAAAGCTGCCGAGGCCTGTTTCGTCACCCAGTCGACGCTCTCCGCCGGCATCCAGGAACTGGAAACGCAGCTGGACGCCGCTTTGGTCGACCGCACGAAAAGAAAAGTTGTGCTGACCCCCTTGGGAGAGGAACTGGCCAGCCGGGCGCGCGAGCTGCTGCGCGAGGCGGAGGAGATGGTGCTGCTGGCCCGCGCGGCCTCGGCGCCCCTGACCGGGCCGCTGCGGCTGGGGGTCATTCCCACGATCTCGCCCTTCCTGCTGCCACGGGTGCTGCCGTCGCTGCGCAAGCGCTTCCCCGAGCTGAAGCTGTTTTTGCGCGAGGACCTGACCCTGCGGCTGATCGACCAGTTGCAGGCCGGCAAGCTCGACCTGCTGCTGATCGCGCTGCCTTTCGAGGCCGGCGCGCTGGATACCCTGCCGCTTTTCGATGACGAATTCCTGGTGGCCTGCCGCTCGGACAATCCGCTGGCCAATCGCGCCAGCGTGAAGCTGGATGACCTGGCCGACAGCAACTTGCTGCTGCTGGAAGACGGCCATTGCCTGCGCGATCACGCGCTGGCCGCCTGCCGCCTGCCGCCCTCGCCGCGCCGCGACGGCTTTGCCGCCACCTCGCTGCACACTTTGGTGCAGATGGTCGATAGCGGTCTGGGCATCACCCTGCTGCCGCAGCTGGCGCTCGATGCCGGCGTGCTGCGTGGCACCGATGTGGTCACCCGGCCGCTCGGCACTGGAAAGAAGGGCGAGGCAGCGCGCCAGATCGGCCTCGCCTGGCGGCGCGGCACGCAGCGCGCCAAGGAATTCCAGCTTTTCGGCGAAGCCCTGGTCGCCGCAATCCACCAAACCTCCGAACCCGCCCCAGCGAAGAGAGCCTGAACCGATGCCCAAGACCCTGATCCGCCCGGCAACGCCGGAGGATGCCGTCACCATTGTCGACCTGGTGAAGGCGCTGGCGATCTACGAAAAAGAGCCGCTGACCAGCGTCAAGATCACGCCCGAGGATGTGCTGCGCGATGGTTTCGGGCCGCAGAAGCGCTTCGAGGCGCTGATCGCCGAACTGGACGGCGAACCGGTCGGCTTTGCGCTGTTCTTCCACAATTACTCGACCTGGGAAGGCCGCGCGGGCCTGTTCATCGAGGATCTGTTCGTGCTGGAACGCGCCCGCGGCCATGGCCTGGGCCGCCAGATGATCACGGCGCTGGCGGCGATTGCCGATTCACGTGGCTGCCGCCGGCTGGAACTGAATGTGCTGGACTGGAATCCGACGCGCGATTTCTATCACCGGCTTGGCATCAATCATCTGAAGGAATGGCTGCCCTACCGCATGACGCAGCCGGCCATCGCAGCTTTGGGCGCGGAGGCCGATCCGGCCTGGTTCCCTGCACTCGGCAAGATCAAATAAAGCCGTCGCCCTGGATCAGGCCCGGGGCGATGAACATATCTTGAGCACAAACGAAAACGGCGCGCCGCTTTCGCTGGCGCGCCGTCGTGATTCGAAAACCTGACGGTTTACTTGACCGATTTGATCTCGATATCAGTGCTCACTTCCGCCTTGTGGCTGAGCGCCGGCGAAACCGGCGGATGCGGCGAGCGGCGGTTGCTGATCTCGTCGGCGCGGCGCTGGCGATAGACGCTGCGCAGCGTGACGTAATAGTCGAGCGAGGTGCGCTCCAGGTTATCCAGCGTCTCCAGCAGCTCGGCGCGGCTGTCGATGCCGGTCAGCGCGGCGCGGGCGTAAATCCATTCTTCCTGGTCGGTGTTGTTCAGATACCAGTTGAGCGGATCGGCCACCGAGTCGACGGCCAGGCCAGCGAGGTCGCGCGGGTTGGACGGGCCGAGCACCGGGATGAAGAGATAGGGGCCTTCGCCGCTGCCCCAGACCGCCAGGGTCTGGCCGAAATCTTCGGTATGCGGCTCAATGCCGAACCACTTGTCGGCAGCATCATAGAAGCCCAGCACGCCAATGGTGGAGTTGATGCCGAAACGGGCAAGCGTGTTGCCGGCGCGCCCGGTTTCACCCTGCAGCAGGTCGTTGGCCAGGATCACCGGCGAGCGCAGGTTGATCAGCGCGCTGCGGATGCCGGTACGGACCGGATCGGGCACCAGCATCTGATAGGTGAAGGCAACCGGCTTGAGCAGGAAGTGGTCGATCACCTGATGCAGCTCGAACATCGCGCGGTTCACCGGCTCAAGCGGATCGTTCACGGCGTCGAAATCGGCACGGGCCTGCGGATCTGCCGGCGGCGTGGCACAGCCTGCGAGAAGAGCGGTGGAAAGCACGATGGCAAGCGGGAGGCTCTTCCACTTGGACGTGCGCAACGCAACGGGCATGCTTATAGGACCTCTTATAGTTCTTAGGCTTAGGTTATCCGGCATCGCACAAAGACTGGCAAGCCGAATCCCGCCATGGAGCCCTCAACCGAGCCGGGCACGGAGTTTTTGCCGGAACTGGTGCAGTTCTGCAACAGCAGTTGCTGTGATTAGTGAAGGCGGTCACTTGTTTGGGGGTCGGTATCTTCCTCGTCCGGGTCGTCCGTCTCTATCGCAGGTATAGAATAAGACCCCTTAAGCCACCGGTGCAGATCAACATCGGCGCAGCGGCCCGAGCAGAACGGGGTATGCTGGGGCACCGAGGGCTTTCCGCATATCGGGCAGGTTTTGGCGGTCATCGGATCGACGATCCCTGAACTCAGCGATCCCTGCGGGACACCTGGAAGGCCTCGCGGCGGCGACCCGGCTCCGGCTTCACATGAACGACGGCGCCGATCTGGCGTTCCAGCCGGCTGCGCAAATCGGCATCGAGCAGGGCGGCGACATCCGGCGCGCAGGCGATTTCCAGCTTCACGCCGGGCGGACTGGAAGCCGCTTCGCGCCAGGCGCGGCGCAGCAGCTCGGCCAGCACCGCCGGCAGGGAGGGCAGCTGCCCGTCGCCGTCGCAGGTGGGGCAGGCTTCGAACAGTCGTGCCGAAAGAGGCTCGCCGGTGCGCTTGCGCGTCATCTCGACCAGGCCCAGCGCCGACATGCCGAGCACCTTGGTGGAGGCAGGATCCTTCGCCAAGGCCTGGCGCAGCGCATTGACCACGCGCGAGCGATAGGCGGCGTTTTCCATATGCAGGAAGTCGATGACGATGATCCCGCCGATGCCGCGCAGGCGCAGCTGGCGGGCAATCTCGGCAGCGGCTTCGAGATTGATCTTCAGCGCCACTTCCTCGAAGGCATTGCCGCGGGCGCTGGCCCGTCCGGAATCCACGTCGATGGCGGTCAGCGCCTCGGTTTCGCCAAAGACGATGGAGCCGCCCGACGGCAGCGCGACGCGGCGGGCGAGCGCGTCCGCGATATCCTGCTCGATGTCGAACAGATCGAACAGACCCGCCGGATCATCGAAACGTTCCAGGCGGCCGACATAATCGGGCGCATGCTCGAACAGCCAGGCGCGCGCTTCGGCGAAGCCTTGCGCGGCATTGACGCGGATGCGGTCCAGCTTCGCCCCGACATAGTTGCGCAGCGCGCGTCCGACCGGGCCCATTTCGCGCCACAGTTCGGCCGGCACATCGGAACTGGCTGCGGCCCTGTTGCGGCGTTCTTCGATGGCGATCCAGCGCGCCTGCAGCCGCTGCAGATCGGCGGCGAGTTCTTCCTTGCTGACGCCCTCGGCATTGGCATTGACGACGCAGCCCATGGATTTGCGCCGGTCGCCCACGCGGCGCTCTTCGCCATCATAGGGCGTGGTGCGGGCGGAGCGGCGGTCGCCCACGCGGCGCTGCAAGCGGGCAGCGACTTCCAGCGGCGTCTGATCGGCGAGCGCCAGCAAACTCTGCATCACCGCGGCCAGGCGCATGCGTTCGGCATCCTGCACGATGCGCTTGGTGACCCGCACGGCCCTGTCGAAAGGCGTCAGTGACAGGAAGCGGCCAGGCAACGCGATCTGGCAGGTAAGCTTGACGCCCTTCTCGCCAACCGGATCGCGGATCACCTGCACGAGGATGGTTTCGCCTTCATGCAGGATCTGCTCGATCGGCTTGTCGCCCGCCTTGCCATCGGCGCCATTGACCAGATCGTCGCGGCCGAGGAAGCCATCGCGGCTCAGCCCGATATCGACATAAGCGGCCTGCAGGCCCTTTTCGATGCGGCGCACGCGGCCCAGGAAGATGGCGCCAAGCGCGGAGTCACGTTCCGGGCGCTCCAGATCGAGATGGACCAGGCGGTCATCCTCGACCAGCGCGATCCGCGTCTCGGTCAGCCCTACATCGATCAGCAGCTCGTTGGCCATCGAATCACTTATAGCCGCTTTTCCGGCCAAAGCGGATAGCCGTAGCCGGCCAGCAATTTGGCGGTTTCCGACAGCGGCAGGCCGACCACGTTGGAATAGGAACCGCCAAGCCAGGTGACAAACTGATCGGCGCGGCCCTGAATGGCGTAGCCGCCGGCTTTGCCCTCACCCTCGCCGCATTGCACATAGCCATCGATCTCAGCATCCGACAGCCGTTTGAATTTCACGATGGTTTCAACGAGCCGCTGCGCCTGGCGGCCATCGGGATGGCGCAGCACCAGGCCAGTCAGCACCCGGTGCCGCCGCCCCGACAGAAGCGAAAGACAGCGCCGCACGTCCTGCGGATTTTCGGCCTTGGGCAGAATACGGCGGCCCAGCGCAACGACCGTATCGGCGGCCAGCACCAGCGCATCCACGCGCTGCGCAGCCACGGCAGCAGCCTTCTCGGCCGCAAGGCGCAGGGCCAGTTGACGGGGCAATTCGCCTTTTCGCGGCGTTTCATCGAGTTCCGCCGGCAGGACCGCCGCCGGCGTGACGCCAATCTGCGCCAGCAGATCGCGCCGGCGCGGCGAGGCCGAGGCCAGGACGAGCGGAAGCGCGACCATGGAGCCTCGGCGGTAGGCTTTACTTGAAGCGGAAGGTGATGCGACCCTTGGTCAGGTCGTAAGGGGTCATTTCCACCATGACCTTGTCGCCGGCCAAAACGCGGATCCGGTTCTTGCGCATTTTGCCCGAGGTATGCGCCAGCACCTCATGTCCGTTGTCCAACTTGACCCGGAACATTGCGTTGGGCAGCAACTCGTCGACAACGCCGGGAAATTCCAGCAATTCTTCCTTGGCCATTCCGCCTCTAGCTAATGGGTAATTTTCCGCGCCGGGGATCGGCGCGGCGTTGGAACATGCGCGCCCGGGGGTGGAAAATCAAGCGGGTGCGGTGCCGAACCCGTGCACTTTGCGAACAAGACTGGAACGCGGGCGCGATATCCGGCGCTGGCCCTACTCCACTTCGATGCGGATCGCCGACCAGACCAGCTTGGCATCGTCCTTGGCGTCGCCGCCTTGCGGGATGACCACCCAGATTGGACCGCGGCCGCCCAGGCCGAGATAGCGGTCATCGGCCTTCACCGCCAGCAGCACGGCACCGCTGTCGATCTCCTGCTTCGTCAGCTCGGCGGCATAGCCGTCGATGGCGAAGATTTTCACCTTGCTGCCTTGCGCGCCCGCCGCCTTCAGCACATCGCGCAGCTGCGGGCCTTCGAATTTATAGGCCTTCGGCCAGGCGTCGTATTTCGCCGTCAGTGTCTGCATGCCCAGCTTTTCCAGCATGGCGAGATCGAAGGCGGCGGCCTTGTCGAAACTGACATCGTTGAACTTGAAGAAGGCGTCTTCGAACTGATCCAGCGCGCCGCGATTGGCATTGGCGATCTTGCCGTGCACGGTGAGCACCACCGGACCGGCCGGCGTGGCGAGATCCGCGCCGGAAGCGGTCTGCGCCAGCATGGTCACGGCGAACAGCAGACCCGCAAGCGATGCAGCAATCTGACGGAACATCGATTTTCCCCCATATCGTGGACCAGTTAGCCTGTCCGCTACCGGTTTAGCGAACTCTGGTTACGGAAGTGTGTCGCCGCCGTCCAGCGGAAAAGTCAGCGCGGGTGCTGGCGCGGGAAGATCATCGTGGCGGTGGTGCCCGAGCCCAGTTCGCTGTCGATGGTCAGGCGTCCGCCATGCAGGCCCATGAGACGGCGCGAGATCGCCAGGCCAAGGCCGGTGCCCTGACGGCGCTGGTTCTTCGGTCCCGCCTGGTAGAAAGCCTCGCCCAGCCGGACGAGATCGCTGGGCGCGATGCCCGGCCCGTCATCGACGATGCTGATTCGCACCTCGCGCATATCGGCGGAGCCGCGCACAACGATCCGGCCTTCCTCGGGGGTGAATTTGATTGCATTGGAGATCAGGTTCAGCAGCACCTGACGCACTGCGCTGCGGTCAGCGCGCAGCTCCGGCAGGTTGTGCAGCGAGGCATCCATCACCAGCGACTGATCTTTCTGCCGCGCCTGGGGCAGCAGCAGCGAGATCACCACATCGGCCTCGTCGACGATCTTCAGCCGGTCCAGCGTCAGGGTCATCTTGCCGGCTTCGATGCGGCTGAGATCGAGGATGGAGTTGATCACCTCCAGCAGATGCTGGCCCGCCTGGCGGATCAGCCCGGCATAATCCTTGTAAGACGCATGCCCGAGCGGCCCATAGGCTTCGCTTTCCATCATCTCGGCGAAGCCGATCACCGCATTGAGCGGCGTGCGCAGTTCATGGCTCATGAAGGCGAGGAATTCGCCTTTGGAACGGGAGGCCAGCATGGCCTCCTCGCGGGCAGCCTCGGTCTCGACCAAGGCGCGATGCAGCTCCAGCGCGTCGGTGACCAGAGCCGCAAAATCGCGCAGCCGGCTGCGCGACAGGTCGTTGAAGCTCCGCGCCACGGTATCGAAGATCGCCAGCGTGCCGATGCGCTGGCCTTCCATGCTGACCAGCGGCGCGCCCGCATAAAACCGCAGGCCGCCTCCCTGCACATAGGGATTGTCGGCAAAGCGATCGTCCATCGACGCATCTTCGACGACGCAGACCTCGTCCTGCAAAATCGCCCAGGAGCAGAATCCATGCTCGCGCGGGACTTCGCGGACATCGATGCCGATATGCGACTTGAACCAGATGCGGTCGGAATCGACCAGGGAAACCATCGCGCCGGTGGTGCCGAAAATATGCGCCGCCAGCTTCACCAGACGATCGAAACGCGGATCGTATGGCGTGTCGAGGATGGCGAAGCGGTGCAGCGCGTCGAGGCGCGCCTCTTCGTCCGGCGGGAAGGGTGCGGCGGTAGCCAAGGAAGGGAGTCCTTTCAGGCCGTCTTTGATAGAGACAGCCCCGTTCCCTCGCAAGTCCTTACGGCATGCTGCCGTCACACCGGTATCGATCCGATGCCGAGATTTTCGACAGAGCGATACCGGCGCGATACATCCCTGGTTTGGTTAATTGCGACGAAGGATCGCCTCGCCATCGACGGTGACGGAAACGGTCTGCTCGCCGGCCGCCGCAACCGGCGCCGCGGCAGCGGTCATGCCCTCGGCGCGCATCGCCTTCATCATCATCGGCCGCGGGATGATGCCGCCGTTCAGTCCGACCCGCGCCCAACCGGCAAAGCGCAGGCCAAGCGCTGCCGCCGCCTTCTCTGCCCGCGCGGTCAGCCGCTGCAACGCTTCGGTGAACAGCTCATCCTGCAGCCCCCGCTGCTGCTCGCGTGAAACGGCGTAGCCAAGTTCCTGCAGCAGCAGGCCGTCATTTTGCAGCGCGCCGACGGCTTCCAGCAGCTTGGCGTCATCCTTGGCGGTGACGATCAGGCTTTGCTGGGCGCGCCAGACCGGCGCAGGCGGCTTGCTGCCGGCCGGCAGGTTCTGCGGCCGCGGCGGCGTCTCCTGGTAGGTGTTGTAGCCGCCGGTCTCTACTTCCAGTCCCAGCGAACGCACCTTGGCCAGCGCCTTGGTCATTGCGGCATTCACCGCATTCTGCGCATCGGCCGCCTGTTCGGAACTGGCCTGCGCCATCAGCCGCGCGCGAATGGTATCCGGCGTGACATCGCGCTCTGCCGTCTCGCTCAAATTCAGCAGCGTGGCGTCATCGGGCAGATTGCGCTGGGTCTGCGCCAGAGTCGAATCGGAAAAGGCCGCGGCGGCGACGATGGTGGCAAGCGCAAGAGCGGGGATGAGGCGGCGAGATGCCATGTCGATTCTCCAGATCACGTTTTCGCGCAGCATAGCCGAAAAACCATGGCGACTTTACGGCAGCTTATGATGAATGGCCGTTAACCGAAGAGCGGTCTTAAGTGCCGGGGGATGTCTGGCCAATTCGCAGATCAGATTCCAGGCACACCGATCGCCGGCTTGGTGAAGCGGGCACGGATCCGCTTCTGCAGGAAATCGCGCACCTCGCGATAGGCGGCCAGGCGCTGCTCGCGCGTGCCTTCCACCACGGTGGGATCGAAGGTATGCCAAAACTCGACATCGCAGGCCATGGTGCGTGTCATCTCGACAGCGGTGTGCTGCGCCTCGGGCGACAGCGAGATGATCAGGTCGAAGGAGCTGTCTTCCAGATCGTCGAAGCTTTTGGGGCGATGTTTGGTGATGTCGATGCCGATCTCATCCATCACCTCGACGGCCAGCGGATCGACCGGCTGTTTGCGCACGCCGACCGAGTCGACGAAGATCTGCTTCGGGTACAATGCCTTCAGCATGCCCTCGGCCATCGGGGAGCGGACGCTGTTCATGGTGCAACAGAACAGCACGCTGCCGGGAAGCCGATCGCTCATCGCTTACCGGATATGCAGAACGCAAATGAGGGTGAACAGCCGGCGGGCAGTGTCGAAATCGGTTTCGATCTTGCCCTTCAGCCGCTCGCGCAGCAATTCCGACCCCTCATTGTGAATGCCGCGCCGCGCCATATCGAGCGTCTCGATCTGCGACGGCGTTGCCCGCTTGATCGCCTGATAGTAGCTGTCGCAGATGGCAAAATAGTCGCGCACGATGCGGCGGAAGGGCGACAGCGCGAGAATGATCTTGCCCAGCGGCTTCTTATCCTCGTCGCGGATGTCGAAGACCAGGCGGTTCTCCTCGATCGCCAGGCAAAGCTGGAACGGCCCCTGATCCTCATGGGCGCCGAGCGGCGAAAAAACATTCTGCTCGATCAGGTCGAAGATCGCGACCTGGCGCTCATGCTCGATATCGGGCGACCGCCGCACGACACTGCGCTCGTCGAGTTCGATCCCGACGAGACGGTGATTGGCGGGCGGTGCCTTTGCCGTCATGCCGCTCCACTATTCAGGCGAATGGCGACCGACAGCGCATGGCCGTGCAGCCCCTCGGCTTCGGCCAAGGCCACTGCCGCGGGGCCGATCTGACGCAGGGACGCATCGTCGCACTGCACCAGCGTCGTGCGCTTCATGAAATCGAGCAGGTTCAGACCCGATGCAAAGCGCGCCGCGCCGGCGGTCGGCAGCACATGGTTGGGGCCGGCGACGTAATCGCCCACCGCCTCCGGCGTATGGCGGCCGAGGAAGATCGCGCCGGCATGGCGGACTTTCGCGGCGAGCGCCTGCGGATCCTCGACGGCAAGCTCAAGATGCTCCGGCGCGATGGCGTCGATCAGCGGCGCGGCATCGGAGAGCTGCTTGACTGTGATCAGCGCGCCGAACTTCTCCCAGCTGGCCGTTGCGATCTCGGAGCGCGGCATGGTCGAAAGCTGCTGGCGCACAGCGGCGCCGACACGGCCGGCAAAGGCGGCATCGTCGGTGATCAGCACCGACTGCGCGACTTCGTCATGCTCGGCCTGGCTGAGCAGATCGGCGGCGATCCAGGAGGGATCGTTCTTGTTGTCGGCCACGACCAGGATTTCCGATGGGCCCGCCGGATTGTCGATGCCCACCTGGCCAAAGACCAGCCGCTTGGCGGTGACGACGAAGCTGTTGCCCGGGCCGGTGATCTTGTCGACCGGCTTGATGCTTTCGGTGCCATAGGCGAGCGCGGCCACGGCCTGCGCGCCGCCGACGCGATAGGCCTCATGCACGCCGGCCAGCTTGAGCGCCGCCATCACCAGCGGATTGAGTTCGCCGCCCGGCGTCGGCACCACGACGACGACGCGGCGCACGCCGGCCACCACCGCCGGAACCGCATTCATCAGCACGGATGACGGATAGGCCGCCTTGCCGCCCGGCACATAAAGGCCGACGGCATCCAGCGGCGTCCAGCGATGGCCAAGCTTCACGCCCTGCGCGTCGGTATAGAAATCGTCCGACGGCTTCTGCCGGGCGTGGAAGGCGCGGATGCGCTCGGCCGCGACTTGCAGCGCCTGAAACGTCTTCTTGTCCACCTGCGCAGCAGCGGCATCGATCTCCGCCTCGCTGATGCGCAGGCCCAGCCTGGCGGAATCGACCTTGTCGAATTTCGCATTCAGCTCATGCAGCGCCGCATCGCCGCGCTTGCGCACGTCGGCAATGATCTGCGCCACCGTGGCGGTGACATCGGCCTCGGCGTCGCGCTTGGCCTTTACCAGCGCGTCGAAGCGGGCGGCGAAATCGGACTCGGATGCATTCAACTCAACGGGCATGGACAGGCCTTTTCTCGACTACGGCCCGGAACTTTTCCAGCCAGCCGCCTACTTGCTCGGGCCTGGTCTTCAGCGCGGCGCGGTTGACGACCAGACGGGAAGTCACCTGCGCAATCACTTCGACTTCGACCAGACCATTTGCCTTCAAGGTAGCGCCGGTGGAGACCAAGTCCACGATGCGGCGGCAGAGCCCCAGCGTCGGCGCCAGTTCCATCGCGCCGTTCAGTTTGATGCATTCGGCCTGCACGCCGCGGGCGGCGAAATATTTCTGCGTCACATGCGGGTATTTGGTGGCGACGCGCACGTGGCTCCAGCGTTTCGGATCGTCCGATTTCGACAATTCGGCCGGCTCGGCGACGCTCAAGCGGCAATGGCCGATATCGAGATCAAGCGGCGCATAGATCTCGGGGAAATCGAATTCCATCAGCACGTCGTTGCCGGCGACGCCAAGCTGCGCCGCGCCGAAGGCGACGAAAGTGGCAACATCGAAGCTGCGCACGCGGATCAGCTCGATATCCGGCTGGCTGGTGGCAAAGCGCAGCTTGCGGCTGTCCTCGTTGGCGAATTCCGCTTCCGGCTCGATGCCGGCGGCGAGCAGCAGCGGCATCACTTCCTTGAGGATGCGGCCCTTTGGCAGGGCCATCACCAGCTTGGTGTCGCCCCCCTTCATGTCTGTCGGCGAGGCGTTCATTCTTCCACCTTGTGTTGCGGGACGCGCCGGACCGGGAAAGGCGTGCCGATATCCTGCATCTGCGCATCGATGCATTCGACATCCAGCTTCACGGCACCGCCGCCGGCGAAGACGAGCGTCAATTGCGCGGCAGGATCTTCGCGCGGCTCGGCCAGAATGGAGAGCAGCTCCAGCACCGTCTTGCTGTCCTGACGGTCGATTCCGGTGGACTGCACCTTCAGCACGCCATCGAAATGCAGCCCGGCGGCGACGCGGATATGCGGCGTGGCGCGGATCAGGCGGCGCTTGGCATCGGCACGGCCTTCGTCTTCCCAGCGGAAGCGGTTGAGCACCAGGGCGAAGCGGCGCTGGCGCGGCTGATAGGTCATGTCGACGGGGCGCAAGGTGGCGTCCTGCAGGCAGGCCGACAGCACCGTGATGTCCTCGACATCCTCGGCCCGCAGGCGCAGCGGCTGGTAACGCGCAGCAGCCATCGTTATCCCTTCAGTCGCTCGATCACGGCGCCGCAGGCCGCCAGCTTCTCTTCCAGCCGCTCATAGCCGCGGTCGAGATGATAGACACGATTGACGATCGTCTCGCCTTCGGCAGCCAAGCCCGCCAGCACCAGCGAGACCGAGGCGCGCAGATCGGTGGCCATCACCGGCGCGCCGGTCAGCTTGGGCACGCCGCGCACCAGGGCCGACGAGCCATGCACCACGATATTCGCTCCCATGCGGGTCAGTTCCGGCACATGCATGAAGCGGTTTTCGAAGATCGTCTCGGTGATCATCGCCGCCCCTTCGGCCACCGTCATGATCGACATCATCTGCGCCTGCATGTCGGTGGGAAAGCCCGGATAGGGCTGCGTGAGGAAATCGACCCCGCGCAGGCGGCTGCCATTGCGCTGGATGGAAACGCCGCGCGGCGTCTCCTCCACCTTGCAGCCGGCCTCGCGCAGCTTGTCGGCCACGGCTTCGATCAGGTCGAGCCGCGCGCCGATCAGTTCGACATTGCCGCCGCAGATCGCGACCGCCGCCGCATAGGTGCCGGTCTCAATGCGATCGGGCACGATCTTATGCGTGGCGCCATGCAGCGAGCGCTTGCCATGGATGGTCAGATGCTCGCTGCCGACGCCTTCGATATCGGCACCCATCGCGATCAGGCAATGGCAGAGATCGGTGATCTCCGGCTCGCGCGCGGCATTCTCAAGGACAGTGGTGCCCTCGGCCAGAGCGGCAGCCATCAGCAGATTCTCGGTGGCGCCAACGGAGACCATGGGAAAGCGGATCACGCCGCCCTTCAGGCCTTTGGGCGCCTTGGCCTTGATATAGCCGCCCTCGACCTCGATCTCGGCGCCGAGGGTCTTCAGTCCCATCAGATGCAGATCGACCGGCCGCGTGCCGATGGCGCAGCCGCCGGGCAGCGACACTTCCGCTTCGCCAAACCGCGCCAGCAAAGGGCCCAGCACCAGCACGGAGGCGCGCATCTTGCGCACGATATCGTAGGGCGCCAGCGTGGATTCGATCTTTGCCGCGTTGAGATGGATGGTGCGGCCTTCCGGCGTGCCGTTGCCGCCATCCATCGACACGTCGACCCCGTGCTGCTGCAGCAGATGCGCCATGGTGGCGATATCCGCCAGATGCGGGACATTGGACAACGTCAAGGTCTGGTCGGTCAGCAGGCTGGCGGTCATCAGCGGCAGGGCGGCGTTCTTCGCCCCCCCAATCGCGATGCTTCCTTCCAGCGGCCTGCCGCCACGTAACCGGATACGATCCATATAAACCTTTGATTTTTAAGGGCCGCTGGCTCCAGGACCGCACGGCGCGCGATATCGTGTCAGCCGCTTGTCTAGCGCAGACCGGCCGGAATCGCCAGAGCGAGCGCCTGATTTGGGCACGCCAGGGGGCGGCGGCCGAATGGCGATGTCATCCTCTGAACGGAGGATGTCGGCGGGAACGGACCTGCCTATAGGGGAAGGGCCTTACAGGCATCGCTCCCACGGGGGGGCTACTTTTGGACAGGAGGCAGACATGCGTTACTCGATCCCCGCTCTCGCCGCTGTGCTGGCGGCATCCTTTACCCTGACGGCCCAAGCCCAGACTGTCGCCGTGGCACCGACCCAAGCGCCGCCGCAGCAGGACATGGTCCGCATGAAATCCGACGCCAATGCGGTGGTTGCCGCTTTGCGCAACGGCATGCCGCTCGGCTATCTGTGCTTCCGCGGCGAAGACGGCGTACGGCGGACCGTCAGCGCCACCTTCGATGACGTGCTGAAGGCCAAGCAGGAGGCCGCGGCCAAGTCGAACACCGCCTTTACCATCGGCTATGACCGCAAGCAGGCGGAAGCCATGGTCGGCGACGCGATGGTGGCAAGCTGCGTTGCGTCCTACGTCGGCGCCGCTTCGGCTTATCCCAGCTTCTGATCGCAAAACCCAGCCCGCATCCGACGCCGCGGCGGATTTCGCCGCGGCGTTTGTTTTTCCGGCCGTGCGCCGCGCCAAAGGGTTGTCAGCAGACGGATCGCCACCGCCATCACAGCGGCATGATCAAAAAAACCGCTTGCATCCTCCAAATGGAGGATGCGGGAATATTCCCGTGCATTAAGCGTGGCAGACATGATAACGGCCGGTGGGGAAGGCCGCTCTTCGATGATCTCCAGGAGGCAGTGGAGACATGGAAAAGCTCGATATGGCGATCGCCAGCCTTTATGACGCCGCTGCAGATCCTGCATTGTGGCCGAGCGCACTAAACGAAATCGCTAGCGCAACAGGCACCTTCAGCTCCATCGTCTATACGGCAGGCCGGCGCCGGGAGGACGGCGGCATCTGGACCGGCTCGGCCGCCGTCATCGAAATGATGGATGACTTCAGCAACTACTATGTCGACCACGATGTCTGGCGGCACGCGCTGTTTAAGAAATATGGCGGCCGCCCGGGATTGTATCTCAGCGACGAGATGTATCCTTGTGAAGAATTGGTGAAGACCGAATTCTATAACGACTTCCTGCGGCGGCAGGAGGTCGGCCGCCTCGTGGCGATGACCCACGATGACATCATTCTCTCCGTCCATCGCCGCATTCATGATTCCTGTTTCGAGGACCGGGTGGTCGATGTCTGCAGCAGGCTCCGCCCCCATGTCCAACGCGCCTATCAGCTGCATAACCGCCTGCATGAGGCCCGGCAGCGCTATGCCATGCTGGAGGAAGCGCTGGATGCCGATCCGATCGCGCAGTTCCTGGTCGATGGCAGCGGCCGCATTTTGCACATGAACACTGCAGCCGGCCTGCTGATCATCCGGCGCGATTGCATCACCACCGTCCAGGGCCGCCTGGTCGCGATCAGCCCGTCAAAAGCACCAGCTCTGGCTTCCATGATCTCGGCGGCGGCCAGAACCTCCGCCCGGCGCGGCGACGCCCTCAGCATCGCCAAGGAAAATGGCCGCCCCTATCAGATCCTGGTCGTACCATTGGGCGATATGCGGGGAGGGCAGGTGCTGGTCACGATCAACGACCCGGATGCCGAGACGCCGCCCGATCTGGGTGCGATACTGCAGAAGCTTTATGGCCTGACGCCGGCCGAGGCGCGGGTCTGCCTGGCATTGATGGAGGATATGACACCGGCTGAGATCGCCGAGCAGAACAACGTCTCGCGCACGACCGTAGTGAGCCAGTTGCGCAGCGTCTTCAGCAAGACGGATACCAGCCGTCAGTCGCAGCTGATGCGCCTGCTGCAGTCGATCCCGAAGACCCGTCCGCGGCGCTGAGGCGCTTCAGCGTCCCTCCGGCGTCGAAGCCGGTTCAGAGTTTGGGCAGCGTAACCCCGCGCTGGCCCATATATTTGCCGGCACGGTCCTTGTAGCTGACCTCGCAGGGCTGATCGCCCTTCAAAAACAGGAACTGGCAGGCGCCTTCATTGGCGTAGATCTTCGCCGGCAGCGGCGTGGTGTTGGAGAATTCCAGCGTCACGTGGCCCTCCCATTCGGGCTCCAGCGGCGTGACGTTGACGATGATGCCGCAGCGGGCATAGGTGCTCTTGCCCAAGCAGATCACCAGCACGTCGCGCGGGATGCGGAAATATTCCACCGTGCGCGCCAGCGCGAAGGAATTCGGCGGGATCACGCAGACATCGGTCTCGCGATCGACGAAGGAATTCGAGGAGAACTGCTTCGGATCGACCACCGCGCTGTCGACATTGGTGAAGATCTTGAATTCGCGGGCGACGCGGGCGTCGTAGCCGTAGGAGGACAGGCCGTAGGAGATCGTGCCCTCGCGCTTCTGCTGCTCGACGAAGGGTTCAATCATGCCGTGTTCCTTCGCCATCTGGCGAATCCAGATATCGGACATCACGGCCATCGAACCATCCCCCTCTGACTTGCGTAGCTTGCGCAGGCGCCCCGGCTTACGCGGCGCCATCCTTGCGGTCAAGGGCTGGCGCCGCCGCTGGCGGCGCGCCTGCCCCTGTCTCTTGTCCCGTCTCTTGTCCCGTCTCTTGTCCCGTCTCTGCTTCGGTCCCTGGGCCTGTCTCTCCGGCGGCCCCTTCAGCCTGGCGGGCGCGGACCTGCTGCTTGCGGCGCAGCAGATTGGCCCGCAGCCGGGCGGCCAGCCGGGCTTCACGCGTGGCGGCATCCAGTTCGGGCCAGTGATTGGATTGCTGGCTGGGATTGGATTGCTGGCCGGGATTGGATTGCTGGCTGGCTGGTTTTGCGGATCGTTCAGACATGCTCGGAAAGCGGTGTCGGGGTCTCAGTGCCGTCCTCTTCGGCGGTGCCCTGCCCGGCCCTGCCCTGGCCGGTATCGCGCAGCAGGCGCCGCACGGCGAGGGCCAGCTCGGCCGGCGCATCCTCGCCATGATCGGGCGATTGCGCCAGGGCGGCGTTGCGGTAGCGCGGATCGTCGGTGACTTCCGTCCCGATCCAGTCCGGCAAGACGAGCGGATAATCGGCCTTGGGCAATTCGATCTCGACCAGCCAGAGCCCGTCATGGCGGTCCAGGAAACGGTCGATCTCCCAGGCTAGGCCATCGGCGGCAGGAATGCGGTAGCGGATCTTGCTGATCAGCCTTTCGGCCGGCAAGGCGGCCAGCATGCGCTGTGCGAAATCGAACGGCAGCGGGTGCTCGATCTCCCGCCGTTCCCGCCCCGACTGGGCGGATTTCAGTGTCAGCCAGGCATTACGTTTGGCCAGGTCCTGCCCGGCGCCGGGCTGCGTTGCGGTGCGCAGCCGCACCGTCCATCCGTCGATGGTGCCGAAATAGCCCTGCCTCAGGGCCGGGCCTGTCAGACCGGCCACGATACTGGAGTCGCGCAGCAGGAATTTCCGCTCGATCTCCGCTCCGACCCTGGTCGTCTCCGCGCCGATCATGTTGCAGGCCTAGCTGGGGCTTCCCGCTCAAAGAGGCGGGAAGCCGGGTGTCTGAGGGCCGCCCAGCGATATCGAAGCCGGAGGCCTTAAGTCAACCGCAAAGCCCTGACTGCGACAAAGAAGCCGGTAAGCCAAGGAAAATATTGGCGGAAAAAGCCCTTAGCTCTGGCTTGCGCGGATCGCCAGCCTATGGCAGTTTCCGCGCCCGACGCCGGCCGTCCCCGTCCTGGACGCGGACTTCCTAGCAGGCTGCCGTAGCTCAGTGGTAGAGCACTCCCTTGGTAAGGGAGAGGTCGCGAGTTCAATCCTCGCCGGCAGCACCAGCTTCCGAGTAAAATCCTCCCGCCAAAACACGCAAAACGGCAGCAAGACGGCGCGCCCTGCTATAATCTGTCCCCGATGAGCACCTTTCCTACGGCGTCGATCTTTGCCGACGAACCGATCCTTTCGGATGTCGCGCAGTACTGGGCAGAGAAGCGGCGCGGCCGCCTCATGCCTGATCGCAGCGATATCGACCCGCTGCATCTGCCGCCCCGCGTCTGGCCGAATCTGCTGCTGTCGGAACCAGTGCCGGACAGCAGCGCGATCTATTACCGCCTGGTCGGCTCGGCTCATGTCGAACGCTATACCTTCGACTTCACCGGCAAGACCACGGCAGAAATCATGCAGGGCAGCTATCGCCAGTATATGGAATCCCTGTACGGCGCGGTGCTGGGACGAGGCCTGCCGGTCTATTCGGAAAGCCGGTTCCGCTGGGACACGGGCGGCTTTGCCGCCGGGCATGCTTTTACGCGGCGTTTGATGCTGCCGCTCAGTCTTGGCGATGAAACCAAGGCAGCACAGGTACTCAGCGTGCAGGTCTGGCCGACGCGCCTGCCGGTTTCGCCGCGGCCGATCCCCGAACTTGGCAGCAATGAGGAATTTTACGGAAACCTCATCCTGCTCGACCGCGACAGCTTCCAGCCTGTGGAAGAGCCGGAAGTCACACGCTAGCCGCCTCACGCCAGCCGCATTCGGAGCAGGCGCATTCGGGCAGGCGCGTTCAGGGCAGGCGCGGGCGCTCCATATACCGCGTCAGCACGCGCAGGCGGGCATCGCCGGTATTGGTGACGCTGATCCAGGGGCGGTTGAACGTCTCGTAGACCTCCGCCTTCCCGTTCGCAGCGACATCGACAATCCGGCTGATCGGCGCATCCAGACTGAGGCGTCCGGGCGTGGCCGACGGATTGGTGATGATGATCGTGGTATAGGCGCCGCGCTCGCCGGTATCGATGGTGACGGTGGCGCCCGGATCGATCTGATAGGCGCCGGCCATCGCCGGCGGAACGAACGGTATCGTGGCAGCGAGCAGCAACGCCGCCATCGTCAGCAAATAGGTCGGCTGAAGCCGCCGGATTGTCCTGGCCATGATGCGCTCCTTGGCTGATGGCTCATTTCGTCGTCCAGGAGATGGCGCGACACCGGCTGGTGTAAAAGCCCGAAAACGGCGGCTTGTGCCGGGTGTCACATGCAGGTGATCTCGAAATGCGGTGCGAAAGCTGCAATCGAGCTAGTCGATCATATTATCAAAAACAATCAATTTCACCAATGCAGATTCCCTCCCTAGGCTTCTCTCCATCGGCCGCCCGGATGGTCCGGGGCCTGAAGACCTGAGAGAGCGAGTCATGTCCAACCCCACCAAACCCGTTCTGACCACCGCCGGCGGCGCGCCGGTCGCTGACAACCAGAATTCCCTGAGCGCGGGCGCCCGTGGTCCGCTGCTGCTGCAGGATGTGCATCTGATCGAGAAGCTGGCTGCATTCAACCGCGAGCGCATCCCCGAGCGCGTGGTGCACGCCAAGGGCTCAGCCGCCTATGGCACGCTGACTGTCACCAACGACATCACCCGCTACACCAAGGCGAAGGTCTTCACACCCGGCAAGAAGACCGACCTGATCCTGCGCTTCTCCACCGTCGCCGGCGAACGCGGCGCGGCCGATGCCGAGCGCGACGTGCGCGGCTTTGCGCTGAAGTTCTATACCGAAGAGGGCAACTGGGACCTGGTCGGCAACAACACGCCGGTCTTCTTCGTGCGCGATCCGCTGAAGTTCCCCGATTTCATCCATACGCAGAAGCGCGATCCGAAGACCAATCTGCGCAACGCGACCGCGATGTGGGACTTCTGGAGCCTGAGCCCGGAAAGCCTGCACCAGGTGACCTATCTGTTCGGCGACCGCGGCCTGCCGCTGAGCTATCGCCACATGAACGGCTATGGCAGCCATACCTATAGCTTCATCAATGCGCAGAATGAGCGCTTCTGGGTGAAGTTCCACTTCCACTCCCATCAGGGCGTGAAGAGCATCACGGCCGAGGAATCGGCGCGCATCATCGGCGTCGACCGCGAGAGCAATCAGGCCGACCTCTATGACGCCATCGAGCGCGGCGACTATCCGCGCTGGACGATGTCGGTGCAGATCATGCCGGAGCTGGATGCGGAGAAGACGCCGTATAATCCGTTCGACCTGACCAAGGTCTGGCCGCATAAGGATTACCCGCTGATCGAAGTCGGCGTGATCGAGCTGAACCGCAACCCGGAGAACTATTTCGCCGAAGTTGAACAGGCCGCCTTCGCGCCCAGCAACATCGTTCCGGGTATCGGCTTCTCGCCCGACAAGATGCTGCAGGGCCGCCTGTTTGCCTATGCCGATGCGCATCGCTATCGCCTGGGCGTCAACCACCACGCGATCCCGGTCAATCAGCCGCGCTGCCCGTTCCACAACTACCAGCGCGACGGCGCGATGCAGACCGGCCGCAATGGCGGCGGCGCGCCGAATTATGAACCGAATTCCTTCGGCGGTCCGGTGCAGTCGGCGGCAGCGAGCGAGCCGCCGCTGAAGATCAGCGGCGATGCCGATCGCTATGACCATCGCGAGGGCAATGACGATTACACCCAGCCGGGCGCCCTGTTCCGCCTGATGAGCAAGGACGAGCAGGAGCGGCTGATGGACAATATCGCCAATGCCATGCGCGGCGTGCCGGAATTCATTCAGCGGCGCCAGATCGCGCATTTCGCCAAGGCCGACCCGGCTTACGGTGCTGGCGTGGCCAAACGTCTGGGCCTGGATCAGGCACAGGCCGCGGCGGAGTAGTTCTCAGGCTCCTCTCCCGTCACGGCAAGGCGGCGGCCGGCGCACTTAATGCGCCGGCCGCTCGTGCATTCGAAGTCATCATTCCGTCCGGATTGCGATGCCGAGCACGCTCTTGGCATGTCACCAGTCGAACAGCTGCCCGAGACGCCGATCGGCAAAACTCAAAGATGAATCAAGCTCTACGGTCATGGCGCTTTATAGGCCGCGGGCGGCCGGAACGCTATCAGGCGGCGCCGCTGAGGCCTATGCAGTTGCGCAGATCGGCGCCCGCCAGATTGGCGCGCGCCAGCTTGGTGGAGCTTAAGTCGATATGATCGAGAGTGGCGCCGCGCAGATCGGCGCCGGTGAGATCCGCGCCGGTGAATTGCGGATACAGAACGCGGCTGACCGATTCCTTATCGGTGCTGAATACCGGCGCGCCCACCAGCTTCGCGCCGCGGAAAGTAGCGTGGACGAGATGCGCACCGGTGAAATTCACGCCACCGAGATCGGCCTGATCGAAATTCGCCTCCGACAGTTCAGCCCCGAGGAAGCTTGCGAACAGCAATTGCGCACGGCTGAAATCCGCGCCTTGCAGGTCGCAGCCATGAAGCTCCGCCCCGCGCAGGTCGCAGCTTGAGAAGTCGCAGCCGGTGAGGCGCTTCCCGCTCAGGATCGCGCGCGCGCCTTCGGCGCCACCAGTGGCGATCCAGCGGCTATGGGCGTGCAGCATCACCTCTATCTCGGTCGGCAGACTGGCTGCTTTGCGATAGACCGCGTTGGAGAGGTCGACCCCCTTCAGATTGACCTTCGACAGATCGACGTTGCGCAGGTTCGCGCCGCGCAGATCAGCACCCTGCAGCAGCGCGCCGTTCAGGTTCGCGCCGACCAGATTGACATCGCGCAGCCGCGCGGCCGTCAGATTGGCGCCGCTGAGATCGGCACCGGCGAGATTGACGGCGAACATGCTGGCATTGGAGAAGTTCGCGCCGATCGCAGACGAAACCACCAGATTGGCTTCATCAAGCTGCGCAGCGCGCAGATCGGCGCCGTCGAGCTTGGCCTCGCTCAAGTTGGCGACCTGGGCGCGGGAGCCCGAGCCATCGTCGACCATGATCTGTCCGGGACGCAGGTCGGCCTGATTCAGCGACGCGCCGCGCAGGACCGACTTCATCATATTGGCGCCGCGCAGGTCGCTGCGGTCGAGAATCGCGCCTGACAGATCAGCGCGCATGAAATCCGCAGCAAAGAGATCTGCGCGCCGCAGCTCCGCCTTCACCAGGGAGCTGCCGACGAACTGGCACAGTGCCAGCACCGCATCGTTGAGCTTGGCATTATCCAGACGCAAAAAACTGAAATCCGCGCCGCGGCGCTGCAGCCGCTCTCCATCGACGCGGCCGGCAGCCCAGGCGGCATGACGCGACAGTGCCACGGTGAGCTGGGCGGATGGGAAGCGAAGTTCAGTCAAAGCAGCAACCCTTTTGCCGAGAATTGGATTCGGCGGTTTTCTATCTTTAACCTAGAAAACCCCCCGGTGGCGAACAAGCGTATTTCCAGTAACGGGCTGGATTCCAAAGCGTTACGCGCTGCGGCTCCCTTTATGCAGGCCGACGCATTGCCGCAGCTCGGTGCCTTGCAGATTGGCAAGGGAAAGATCTGCCGTAGCGAAATCAATGCCTTCGAAGATGGCTCCGCGCAGGTCGGCCTTGGACAGGTCAGCCGACTGGAAACGCGGATAGACAACCTTGCCGGTCCGCTGGTTGCGAGCGTTGTAAATGTCCACGCCCACAGCGCGGGCGCCGCGCCAGCGGCTTTCGGCCAAGCTGGCGCCGGTGAAATTGGTACCGCTCAAGTCAGCCATGTCGAAGCAGGCCTTGCGCAGATTGGCGCCGGCGAAGCTGGTGAACATCAGCTGCGCATTCGAGAAATCGGCACCCATCAGCGAGGCATTCTGCAGTTCTGCGCCGCGCAGGTCGCAGCCGGAGAAATTGCAGCCATCCAGCTTGCGCCCGTTCAGCACCGCGCGCTGGCCCTCGGCGCCGCCAGTGGCGATCCACAGGCTATGCGCCTTCAGGATCTCTTCGATCTCCTGCGGCAGTGTCTCGCCCTTGCGGAACACGGCGCCCTGCAGGACCACACCATCGAGATCGACTTCCGACAGATCGACATTGCGCAGATTGGCGCCGCGCAGATCGGCGCCTTTCAGCTTGGCGCCGGCGAGATTGGCGCCAATCAGATTGGCATCCTTCATCCGCGCGCCGGAGAGATTCGCCCCCGACAGATCGGCGCCAGCAAGATTCACCGCGAAAAGATTGGCATTGGTGAAGGAGGCATTGACGGCCGAGGCAACGGCCATCTGCGCCTGATCGAGCTGGGCATTCCTGAAATCGGCGCCGTCGAGCTTGGCGCCATTGAGATTGGCCGCCACCTCTTTGCTGCCATCGGTTTCGGCCAGCATGATCTGGCCGGGGCGCAGATCGACCTGGTGGAGCGAGGCCTGACGCAGAATGGCGTTGCCCAGATTGGCGCCGCGCAGATCGGCCCGGTCGAACACCACGCGGCTGAGATCGGCCTTATGGAAATCGGCGCAGAAGAGGTCCGCGCGGCGCAGCTCTGCGCCGGCCAGCGAGGCCTCGGTGAAGGTGGCGCGCGGCAGGATGGCATCATCGAGCTTGACGCCGTCGAGCTTCAGCTTTGCATAATGCCTCGCCGGTTGCTGCAGACGGCTGCCGCCCGGACGCCCCGCTAAAAAAGCGGCGTGTCGGGAGAGGATGACCTGGACCTCATGCGACGGGAGAGAGCAGTCGGACATGGCGAGAGAAAAACGTGCAGATTTTTTCTACTGCAACTAGTTCCGACGACACTAGATAGTCAACTATGCCGGCGCAACCACTAAGTGCGCGCCGTCACAATTGATAGGAATTCCGAATATTTACGAGCGGCGTCCGGTGCGGATGCCATTACAGTGTCTTAATTCCGCCCCGGCGATATTAACTTTCTCAAACACGGTGCTGGAGAAATCGACCCCCTCCACCGCCGCGCCGCGCAGATCGACGCCGGTCAGATCGGCATTGTCGAAACGGGGAAAGATGATCTTCCCGGTCTTCTGATTCAGCGCGTTGAAGATCTCGACGCCGACAAGCTGCGCGCCGCGCAATTGCGCGCCCGCCAGGATCGTCCCGGAGAAATTGGCACCGCCCAGCGAAGCCTGATCGAAATTGGCCTTGCGCAGATCGGCACCGACGAAACTGGCAAACAAAAGCTGGCTCTTGGTGAAGAAGGCGCCGGCAAGATTGGTTTCGTGGAAGATCGCGGCGCGCAGGTCGCAGCTGGAGAAATCATAGCCCGGCAGCTTCATATGGCTGAACACGGCGCGCTCGCCTTCCAGGCCGTTGGAGGCGATCCATTTGCCATGCGCAGCCAGCTTGGCCTCGATGTCAGGCGGCAACTGCGCCTGGCCTTCGCGATAGACCGCGCCTTGCAGATTGGCGCCGGAGAGATCGACGCCGGAGAGGTCGACGCTGCGCAGATTGGCGCCGCGCAGATCGCAATTGGCCAGCTTCGCGCCTTCCAGATTGGCGCCGACAAAAGTGGTGTCCTTCAGCCGCGCGCCGGAGAAATCGGCGCCTGAGAGATCGGCGCCGGTGAGATTGACGGCGAACAGCGAGGCGCCGACGAAGGTGGCGCCGACCGCGCTGGAATTGCTCAGATTGGCATGGTCCATATGCGCGTGGCCAAGATTGGCCTCGTCCAGATTGGCGCCGTACATGTTGACGGGCACATCCTGCTTGCCCTCGGCGCCATCCTTGTCGCCGCTGTCCTTGTCATGCTGCACGATCTGGCCGGGCCGCAGATCGGCCTGGCGGAACGAGGTCTGCTTCAGCGTCGCCATGAGGAAATTGGCGCCGCGCAGATCGGCCCGGTCGAAAACGGCGTTGGTCAGGTCGGAGCGGCTGAAATCGACGCCAAACAGATCGGCGCGCAAAAACTGTGCGTTCTTGAGCGAGGAGCCGGCAAAGCTGCAGCCCGGCAGGATGGCGTCGTCCAGCACCGCGCCATCGAGCTTCAGATCGGCAAAGTCCTCCGAGCGGCGCTGCAAACGCACACCGCCGGGCCGGCTATTCAGATAGGCTTGATGGCGCGACAGGGCCCAGACTACGGGCTCCGGCGGCAAGCGCGCGGACATGGGGTTCTATTTCTTCCGTCTGTCGTCGGGATGTTTCAAGGCCGAGGGCCAGTTTAGAGAAAGCTGTCCCGTGCCGCCATGGTTTTGTCGGCTCATTAAGGCCTTGAATCCCACTTCCCTTGACAGGGCAGGTCCCGCTAGTCTGCGCCCGAAGCAGGGAGATTAAGGCCGATGGCCAGCAGGAAGAAGTCAGTTGCCAAGTCGAAGCCGGTTAAGACCGCCCAGAAGACGGGAGGCGGGAAGGCGGCAAGCGCGAAGGCCGGACGCGCAAAAACAGGGACCAGCAAAACCGTGACCGCCAAGGCTGGATCCGCGAAGGCTAGAACCGCCAAGGTCCAAGCCCCCAAGGCAGGAGCCGCCAAAACCGGAGCCGCCAAGAAGACGGCGACCGCCAAATCTCCGGCCAAAGCCAAGGTCGTTATAGCCGAGACCGCGAACCGACGCCGGTTTCAGCGCCGCGAAACCCATATCAACGCACGGCTCGATTACAACGACCGCAGGATCGACGGCATGGTGACCAACCTGTCTCTGCAGGGCTGCCTGTTCACGCCGCGCGTCCCGGTTCCCGTCGGCACGCGGGTCAAACTGCATCTGCATGGCGAGGCCAATGCTGTGGCCGCCACGGTGAAAGCCGTCACCAGCCAGGGCGTTCATTGCCTGCTGCATGCCGGCGGCGCCACGCTCAGCCGGCTGTCTGCCGATCTGGACGATCTCGCGCTGCTGATGCTCGATGCCGGCCGGCCGCATGAAGTGCCGGTCAAAGCCGTGGCCAGCAGGCGCCGGACCGCCTAAACAAAGGCTCGAAAAGCCGCCGGCATTACTGCGGCGGCGGAAAGCCGGTCTTCTGCGGCCAAAGATTGGCGAAGGCGCGGATCGAAACCGAAGCATAGACGCCATTGCGCGTGAACGGCTCCTGCTCAAGCCAGGCTTCGGCGGCGGCGCGGTCGGGGAAATCGATCACCAGCAGACTGCCCTGCATCGTCGTGCCGTCATCGGCCAGCAACGGCCCGGCGAAGGCAATACGATCGGCCACGTTCGCCAGATACTCCTTATGGGCGGGGCGCCATGTCTGGCGCAGCGCTGCCGAACCCGGTTTGTCGATATTGTAAAAGCAAAACAGCATCGCTTTCCTCACACATGATGCCGCGACAGGCGGATGCTCTTCAGGCTATGCCGGGTGCGGGCCGCTGCCAACCATCGCGCATAATCCTGCATATCGGCCCGGCGGCAGTCATCGACGGCGGCCAGGCTCTCCGGCTACAGTCCGGCCCCATGTCTTCTCCGTCTTCTCCGTCTTCTCCGTCTTCTCCGGCCTCTTCCATTCCATCCAACACGCCGCCGCGCGTCGCCGTCATCGGCGGCGGACCGGCCGGATTGATGGCGGCCGAGGTCATCGCCAAGGCGGGATTGAGCGTCACCGTGTTCGAGCGCATGCCAAGCGTGGGACGCAAGCTGCTGATGGCGGGACGCGGCGGCCTGAACATCACCCATTCCGAGCCGATCGAGCAGTTCCGCAGCCGCTACGGCGCGGCGGCAGCATGGATGTCGCCGCTGCTGGACGCTTTTCCGCCAGCGGCCTTGCGCGCCTGGTGCGACGATCTGGGGCAGGAAACATTCGTCGGCAGCAGCGGCCGCGTCTTCCCACGCGCGATGAAGGCAAGTCCCTTGCTGCGCGCCTGGATCGGGCGGCTGGAGGCTTTGGGCGTGCGGCTGGTGACGCGGGCCGAGTGGACCGGCTGGAACGCGGCCGGCGCGCTGACCTTCCGCGATGGCAGCGACCATAAAGCCGATGCGACCGTGCTCGCTTTGGGCGGCGCGTCCTGGCCGCGGCTCGGCGCCGATGGAAGCTGGGTGCCGTTGCTGCCCGATATCGGGGTCGCACCGCTTAAACCGGCCAATTGCGGCTTCGAAGTCGCCTGGTCGGCGCATTTCCGCAGCCGTTATGCCGGAACACCGCTGAAGCGCATCGCCGTATCCTTCAATGGCCAAATGGTTCGCGGCGAAGCGATGATCACCGCCAATGGCATTGAAGGCGGCGCGATCTATGCCGTCTCTGCGGCAGCACGCGATGCCATCCTCCGCGATGGCGCAGCCGAACTGCAGATCGATCTGCGGCCTGATATCGATGCCGCAGATCTGACCACACAATTGGCAGAGCCGCGGCGCGGCGCATCGCTGTCCAACTTTCTGCGCAAGCGCGTGAACCTCGCGCCGGTCGCCATCGGGCTGGTGCAGGAAGCGTTGCATCGCGGCGACACGGCCTTAGATGCGGCATCGCTGGCACGTCTGATCAAGGCATGGCCCTTGCGCCTTGTCGCCCCTTCCGGCCTCGCGCGGGCCATTTCCACGGCTGGCGGCGTCGTACTGTCCGAACTGGATGAGAATCTGATGCTGCGCCGCCGACCGGGTGTTTTCGTTGCGGGCGAGATGCTGGACTGGGAAGCGCCGACCGGCGGCTATCTGCTGCAAGGCTGTCTCGCCACCGGCATGGCGGCCGGCCGCGGCGTGCTGTCATGGCTTGGCCAAGGCGTATGACGCCAGGCGTCAGAACCAAACTGATTGAAGCAGCAGGCAAAGCCCGGCAGCGATAGCAGCGACTCCCGTAAGGCCCGCGATGCGGCGGCCCTCAGGCATGAGCCGCTCCATCGCAATCGCCAGCGTGATCAGCATCATGGCCCAGATATTCATGACGCCAATGGCCAGCAGAATGACCATCAGTCCTGCGCAGCTTTTGATACAGTTCCAACCGTAGCGCAGCCCGTACCGCAAGGCAGGCCCAATGCCTGGCTTTATCTCAGCACAGCCTGCTGGCATATCGCGGCAGCTTGCCAGATGGCGCGCCTTCCAGCGGGAGAGTTGAAATACGCCTCCGCCCAGCACAGCCATTCCCGCAACGATTGGTACCTTACGCGCCAGGGCCATCTCGCGCAGCATGAGTTCGGACATGGCCGCGCCCAAAACGAAGATCGCAAGCCCTAGGCCAATCCAGATGGCGAAATATCCCGAGGCGGCGAGCAGCATCCAGACGTCCGGCGTCGTGTGATGGATTGTCTGACGCCAGTGCCAGAGCATCGGCGCGACGGCCGGCAGCATCATTGCCACCGTCATCACCGACCACATGCCGATGAAGGAGGCCATGGCGGTTGCCCAGCTCTGTCCGCAGACCGGCATCCAGGCCATCGACAATGTCCAGCCGCCGGGCATCGGCAGCCCCGCATCCATGTCCGCCATCGCGCCGCCCCATGCCAACGTCACCGACAGACTGGCGACGAAGAGCAGGGCCAGGATGCACAGGAAATTCCGTTGGGCTGCCGATGTGAACATGGGGATGCGTTGATATTGAGTGCGTTGATTACGAACTGCAGCAGCCGGCGTGGTTCTGCATGGCATCGTATTCATCGCGACGGCGGCACCAGACTCCCGTTTCCTGTCGGCCTTTCGGTGCCCGGTCGAGCCATTGGTACATCCCCCAGAGGCCATCGAGGCCGCGGGCATAAGTGGAATAGGTGTGGTAGATGACGCCATCTTCCTGCACGAAGGCGCTTAGGCCCGGACGGTCGCGCGCATAACTCTGTGCATCGGTGCCGGACATGGCCGCCATCTGGACGACGGGCTCCGGTAACGGCGCCAGGTCCATCGCATGGCCGTTGCGCCGGTAATTGTATTCTATGGCGTTCTGGCGCTGCTGCTCCTCGGTGAAGGAGACGTTGAAATCGTAATTGAAGTCGCTACCCTGCGACGAAGCCCAGGGAAAGCTCCATCCCATGCGCCGCTTATAGGCCTGCAGCTTGGCGAGCGGCGCACGCGATACTGCCATCAGCATGACATCATGATTCGCCAGGTGAATGGCGAAGCCATCGAACCCATCGGCCAGCGCCGAGCAGGACACGCAGCCTGCGGACCAATCGGGTCCGAACATGAAATGATAGACCAGCAGCTGCGAGCGCCCCTGGAACAAGTCGACCAGCGTTGCGCTGCCCGCATCGGTATCGAAACTGTATGTCTTGTCGACACGAACCCAGGGCAAGGCCTGGCGCTGCCGCGCCAGTTCGTCGCTTTGGCGGGTTAAGGCCTTCTCGGCTTCCAGCAGCTCCAGTCGCGCCGCCAGCCATTCTTCACGCGTGCCAATCCTGTGCATGGTCATGATCGCTCTCCTTGTTCGATGGCAGGAGCAGGCTAGTGCCGTTGCGGCCCTGGCTGGGAGTTACAAGTGTGTCGGGATTTCACCGCGCTGGCTGCCCGCCATGCAGTGCAGTAGGATTGTCGCCGGATCTTGCGGAGCTCCTATGGACTCGTTGATTACGGCCGCCGCGCGCGCTCTTGCCGAGGGTGATCCCCTCGGCGCTTTGAACCGGGTCGCTTTGCGTGACGACCCGCCGGCTTTGGCATTGCGCGGCATCGCGATGGCACAGCTTGGTGATTTCACCAAAGCAAAACTTCTGCTGCGCAAGGCCTCGCGCACCTTCGGTGTCAAGGAAGCTGTTGCCCGGGCGCGTTGCGTGGTGGCCGAGGCGGAAATCGCACTGGCATCGCGTGACCTGAGCTGGCCGGAAAAGAAACTGGAGGCCGCGAGAATGGTGCTCGAGACCCATGGCGATCTGGCGAACGCCGCGCATGCGCGGCATCTCGAAGTACGGCGGCTTCTCCTGATCGGCCGCCTGCAGGAGGCTGAACGCAAACTCGCCCTGCTCGACCCAGCGCCCATGCGGCCAGCCCTGCGTGCCAGCCACGAACTGGCCGTCGCCGGCATAGCGATGCGCAAACTGCAAACTAAGGCAGCGCGTGCAGCGCTGGAACGGGCGGGCCGGGCGGCACAGCGCTCCGGGATCTCTGCCTTGATGGGGGAAGTGGAAAGCGCGCTGCGCATGCTGGAAGCCCCAGCGGCGCGGCTGATCGCGCGCGGGCAGCACCGCCTGCTTATGCTGAGCGATGTCGAGGCTTTGCAGACCCCGAAACGGCTCATCGTCGATGCCTGCCGCTATGTCGTGCGGGAAAAGCAGAATCTCGTCTCTCTTGCCAGCCGGCCGGTGCTGTTTTCACTGGCGCGCACGCTAGCAGAAGCCTGGCCGAATGATGTCTCGCGCGAGGATCTTGTGGCGCATACCTTTCGCGCCCGGCATGCCGATGAATCGCATCGCGCACGCCTGCGGGTGGAGATCGGCCGGCTGCGGACGGCGTTGCGCGATCTCGCCGAGATCAATGCCTCCCCATCAGGCTTCGTCCTGGTACCGCGCTATGCCGAGGAAGTCGTTGTCCTGGCGCGCCCCGTAGAGGAGGAGCATGCCGCAATACTCGCCCTGCTCTCCGATGGCGAGGCCTGGTCGAGTTCGGCGCTGGCGATGGCCCTGGGCACCAGCCAGCGCACGATCCAGCGCGCATTGGAGGATCTGGCGGTGGCTGGCAAGGCGCAGTCCTTTGGGCAGGGCCGGGCCCGGCGCTGGATGACAACTCCGATACCGGGATTCACGACGACATTGTTACTCCCTGGTCCGCTGCCTGGCAGCTAACCTGCATGGGCAACAGCGAGAAGGATTTCCCATGAAACGCAGCCCTGCAGAGATCATCCGCGAATACGGTCCCTTTCCAGGCATCGAAACTGTGCACGGCCTTACCTTCGACGGGCGGAATGTCTGGTTTGCCTCCGGAGACAAAGTCATCGCACTGGATCCGGACAGCGGCCAGACGATGCGGGCGATCGAGGTGCCTGCCGATGCCGGCACGGCCTTTGACGGGCAATATCTGTTTCAGATCGCCGAAAAGGTCATTCAGAAGATTGACCCCAAAAATGGCAAGGTGCTTGCCACCATCCCGGCACCCGGCAATGGCTGTGATTCAGGGCTGGCCTGGGCCGAGGGCACGCTATGGGTTGGTGAATATCAGGCGCGCAAGATCCATCAGATCGATCCCGAAACCGGCGCGGTGTTGCGCAGCATCGAATCCAACCGTTTCGTCACCGGCGTTACCTGGGTCGACGGCGAACTCTGGCACGGCACCTGGGAAGGCGATGAAAGCGAGCTGAGGAGGATCGACCCGCAAACCGGCAAGGTCATGGAAAGCATCGGAATGCCGGCAGGAACCGGCGTGTCCGGCCTGGAAGCCGATGGTCGGGACCGCTTCTATTGCGGCGGCGGGCGCAGCGGCAAGGTCCGCGCCGTGCGCCGGCCTCACCGGACATGATACGCATCCTGAACTGGCCTCTCAGCGGCGATCCAGCGGTTCGTTGGATGCCGCATGGCGCGGGGCGCTAGGGGTGAAGGCGCTGCCAGCAAAGCCCTGATCGTCGTCAGCGATGGCAGCCCGTTCCGCCCGATTCAGGTAGCGCTGCAGGAACAAAGCAATCGCACCGGACAGGGCGGCGCTGGCGACGACGTCGCTGACGAAATGCTCGCCGATCACAAAACGCGTTGAAGCCAGAACCATCCCGTAGCCGATGAAGGCCCACCGTGCCGGACGGAAAGCGAGCGCGGCTGCAAAGGAGAAAGCCAGCGCGGCGGTGGCATGGGACGACGGCATGGAATCGAAAGGCTTGAATCCCTCCAGCCAGGAAAGATCATCCAGGCCGTGATCCAGCAGCAGATGCGGCCGCGGGCGGCCCAGAATAATGGCGACGGCCTCTCCCGCCAGAATGCTGACCGCCATTGTTACGAATATATAGAGGGCGCGGACGCGAAGCAGGGCTGTCTTACCCAACAGGGTGACATCCCCGAAAAGATAAGAGACGACGAAAATAATGGCGGTGCCAAGCAGATAGGGCCAAGCGTCGCCGTAATCCGTTATCACCTCGGCGATATCGACGACCCAGCTTTCCCGCTGCGCGCGCATGAACGACGCCGCAGCTGGATCCACCAGCATTGCCGAGACCGGACATAGCACTATCGCCAGCATCAGGGGCACAAGCCATCGGTTCTCCTGCCGCGCCAAGACGCGGATCAATCCCGGGCGTATGGACAATTCCGTCATCGTCAGAACCGGTAACTGAGGAAAAGGCCGGTGATGAACTGGCTGTCGGAGCCGCGATCCTCCACCAGCGGGCTGTCAGCTGCATCGCCCAGCATCCGCTTGTAGCCGAGCCGTCCAGTGAGCACCCAATGGTCGGTCAGGCTGTAATCGAGATCGAAGCTCACGCCGACATCCTTGATTCCGCTGCCCGGCTGATAGGCCCGCATGCCGCTGCGGGCCGATTGCGCTGCCGTGACGCCGAAGAAAGTTTCCATGTAACTTTCATCGGCCCAGGTGGTGGAAAGCTCGCTGCGCAGCCGCATCTTGGGCGAGAAGGCATGGCGATGACTGGCAGACAGCTTTGCGGTGAAGCCGTCATGGCTGCCGCTGACGTCCTGTAAGATCGTCAAACCGGCCGCCCAGGCGCCGATGCCGTAGGTGATGAAGCCGCCGAGTTCGATGCCGCCATCGATATCGCCCATGCCGTGCAGGTCATCGCTGTCATCCTCGTCGCGTCCGGGCTGGTATCGGATCAAGGGGCCGATCTGCAGCTTGTCGCCATCACGCGGGCCCTGCCAGGTGAGCGCATTCGCACCGAGCGTGGCTCCGCGCAGGAAAACTAGGTCCCGGTAGCTCACCATCAATAGCGGCAGCGGATCGAAATCGTATTCGTCGCTGCCTTCATATTCCGGGCGATACAGAACCCCCGCGCCAAGACTGACTTTCCAGTCCTTGCCGGATGCATCTCTTTGCGACGCCTGCTGCGCCAGTGTAGCGGCTGGCGCAGCCAGAAAGATGACGGCCGTCACGAGCGTGCTTGCGACGGAAATGCGGGGAGTTTTTTTCATCACAAAGGCTTTTTATGGTCGTGGCCGGAGCGGCCGGCGATTTGAGTGAGGGAGTGAGGATGGCGCCACCCTACCCAATCCGGCGCTCCGGTCGATGACGGCTGCGTATCAATATGTTTCAGAATGTTGCTGTAGGGCAGCGCGGCGACGACGGACTGCTATGGTGCGCGCTCAGAAATCTTCCTGCAGAGATCCTGCCTTGAATCCGGCCAGCATCCACGTTCTGATTGTTGATGATGATCATCGAATTCGCGCCATGCTTGCGCGTTTTCTCACCGATCATGGCCTGCGCGTAAGCCAGGCCGGCGACGGCAGGGAAATGTTTACCATCTGCAGCAGCGCCCGGATCGATGTCATCGTGCTCGACATCATGATGCCGGGCGAGGACGGCCTGTCGCTGTGCCGGCGCCTGCGCGCGCAGAGCAGCGTGCCGATCATTTTGCTGACGGCGATGAGCGGCGATACCGACCGCATCATCGGACTGGAGATCGGCGCCGACGATTACGTGGTCAAGCCATTTAATCCGCGTGAACTGCTCGCCCGCATCCGCGCCGTCACCCGCCGCCTCGGCGCCGCCAGCATCAACGCCGAGCGGCCGGTGGCGTCCGTCTATGCGTTTGGCGGCTGGCGGCTCAATGCCAGCCGCCGCACCCTTACCTCGCCATCCGGCATGCTGACCGATCTGACCAGCGGCGAATTCGATCTGCTGCTGGCCTTTCTGGAGCATCCGCAGCGCGTGCTGAGCCGCGAGCAGCTGCTCGATCTTGCCCATGGCCGCATCAACCAGTCTTATGATCGCAGCATCGACGTGCAGATCAGCCGTCTGCGCCGCAAGATCGAAGCCAATCCGCAGGAGCCGGTCTTCATCAAGACCATCCGCAATGAAGGCTATCTCTTCACCGCGCCGGTCGCTCTGCTGCGGGATGATGCTGCATGAGGGTGCAGATTTCCTTCTGGTCGCGTCTGCGGCTTGCCCCGCGCATCGCCCTGGTGATCGTCGGCTCTCTTCTTGCGGTGGAAGCCGTCGACAAGTTGATGCCGCTGGTGATCCGGCCGCCCGATGTCATGTTCATGGATCGCGACTGGCTGCTGGACAGGCTGGAGGAGTATCACAGTCACAGCCTCAAGACGCCCGCTGCCGAACGCATGGCGCGGTTGCAGGATCTTCCGGCACAGCAATGGCTGGATGTCGCCACGCCGAACGCTCCTTTGGATTTCAGCCATACGGAACGCCCCGGCGGCTTTGCCGATCTTCATCAGCGGATTGCCAAGAGGCTCGGGCTCACGCCGCAGGATGTGGTCATCCGGGCGGACGATCCGGACGATCCCGAATATTCCCGCCGGCCGCTTGTGATCATCCTGCCGCCGTTGCCCATCGTGATCACGGATGTCTTCGATGAGCGCAGCGCCAACATGCTGAGCAGCGATCTGCGCATCGCTGTCCGCATCGGCCCGGAAGAATGGCTGATGGTGACGCCGAAAAGCGACGGCCAGGAAATGGTGCGCATGATCCGCAACGTGGCCTTGCCGCTGCTGGCGGTGGTCCTGATCGGCGCAGTGTCAATCTGGGTTGCGCGCGGCATCGTAAAGCCGCTGGACGACCTGGCGGCGGCGGCCGAGAAACTTGGCCGCGAACGGGAACTCAGTCTGGTCGGCGACTTCAACACGCCGGAACTGCAGGCCATCGGCAATTCGTTCAACGCCATGCAACGGCGCCTGAAACGCTTCGTCGATGACCGCCTGCACATGATCGCTGCGATCAGCCACGACCTGCGCACGCCGCTGACGCGGCTGCGGCTCTTTGCCGAGTATCTGCCCGATCCAGACCAGCGCCGGCAGGTTCTGTCCGATATCAACGACATGGAAGAAATGGTCAGCACCACGCTGACGTTCGCCAGCAATCGTCTGAAAAATGAAGCCCGCAGCGCCGTCGATCTTGCATCCTTGGCAATCAGCCTGTGCGACACCGCCGCCGATGCTGGCTGCGCCATCATCTATGATGGTCCAGATCACGCCGAACTGACCTGCCGCCCGGTGGCGATCCGCCGCGCGCTTGGCAATCTGATCGACAATGGCTGCAAGTTCGGCAGCCGGGTTGTCGTGACTTTGCGCGCATCCGACAAGGAAATCATCATCACCGTGGCCGACGATGGCCCCGGGATTCCCATTGATCAGCGTGAAGATGCCTTCCGTCCCTTCATGCGGCTGGAAAGTTCGCGCAACCGGGAAACCGGGGGCACGGGCCTTGGACTGACCATCGCGCGCGATGTGATTCATGCCCATGACGGCACAATCACATTGGGAAAGGCCGATATCGGCGGCCTGCTGGTAACGGTGACGATCCCGAAAGTGGCGTAAAATCTAAAGAGCCCGCGCCCGCCAGACTTTGGTCGAAGCGGAATGTCGTTGACAGCCCCTCGACCACAGATATCTTGTATACAAGATATGCCAGAGGCGAGATGATCCTTCAGCGCTCGAGCGTCAAACCCCTGCCGGCCCGGCCTGCCTTGCGCTCGGCCCCACGCTCGACGGCGGCAGCGCTGGTCTATGACCGCCTGCGCAGTCAGATTCTCTCACTCGCCATCCCGCCCGGCGCGGCCTTGTCGGAGAATGAACTGGCAAAAAGCTTTGGCGTCAGCCGCACGCCGGTGCGCGAAGCCCTGCTGCGGCTCGCCGATGAAATGCTGGTCGAGATCGTGCCCAAATCGGGCACCACGGTCAGCCGTATTCCCTATTCGCAATTGCCCGAGGCCATCGCGATCCGCAAGGTGCTGGAAGAACTCGCCGTGCGCACGGCCTGCGAGCGCGCCAGCAAAAGCCAGCTGACCAACATCTGGATGCAGGTGGAGCGGCAGCGCGAAGCCGATCATGCCGGCGACATCGACGCTTTTCATGAGGCGGATGAGGCCTTCCACGCGGCGATTGCCGATGCCGCCGGCTATCCCAGCATCTGGCAGCTGGTCAAACAGGTGAAGCTGCAGGTCGACCGCTATCGCCGCCTGACCTTGCCGGAAACCGGCCGCATGGCGCGGGTGATCGAGGAACATGCCGCCGTGATTGCGGCAATCGAGAAAGGCGATGCGGCGCGGGCGATGACGGCCATGCGCGGCCATCTCGAAGGCCTGGAGCATAGCCTGCCCAATATCCGCAACCTCAATCCGGACTATTTCGTGGAAGACGTCGGCGAGTTCGCTCGTCCAACAACAATGAATGGGAAGTGAGTATGCGAAGCTAGCGTAAGAACCAAACCTAGGGAGGTTACCATGACAAAAGAAAAGATCGGGCTGGCCTGTCTGGCCATGGCCATGGCCATGGCGCTGGCCGTTTCAGGCCCGGCCGCGGCGCAGACCAAGCTGAAATGGGCCCATGTCTACGAGACCAACGAGCCCTATCATACCGAAGCTCTTTGGGCCGCCAGCGAAATAGCTAAGCGCACCAACAACAAATACCAGATCGAAGTTTTCCCAGCCTCGCAGCTTGGCAACGAAAACCAGATCAACGAGGCCCTGACGCTTGGCACCGTCGACATGATCTATACCGGCGTCGCCTTCGCCGGCTCGATCCACAAGCCTCTCGCAATCACCAACGCGCCCTTTATCCTGCGCGACTTCGATCACTGGAAAGCCTACCGGGATTCCAGGCTGTTTCGCGATATCGCGTCCGGTTACGAGAAAAAGACCGGCCACAAGGTGATGTCGCTGACCTATTACGGCCAGCGCCATGTGACGGCGAATAGGGAGATCAAGGTCCCCGAAGACATGAAGGGCATGAAGCTGCGCGTCCCGCCCGCGCCGCTGTTCATGATGTTCACCAAGTCGGTCGGCGCGAATGCCACACCGATCGCTTTTGCCGAAGTCTATCTTGCCCTGCAGCAGAAGACAGTGGACGGACAGGAAAATCCGCTGCCGACCATCATGGCCAAGAAATTCTATGAAGTGCAGAGCCATATCATGCTGACCGGCCATATCACCGAATCGCTGGTCACCCTGGTCGGCGGCCATGTCTGGAGCAAGCTGAACGATGCGGAGAGGAAGGCATTCGATGAAGTGCTGCAGCAGGCGGCCGCCAAGGCCAGCGATCAGATCCGCGCAGCCGAAATGAAGCTGGCAGAAGAGTTCCGCAAGCTGGGCAAGACGGTCGTAGAAGTCGACCGCGAAGTCTTCCGCAAGGCTGCCATGCCGCTGCACAACGATCCCAGCGCCGGCGCGGGCTGGAGCAAAGCTGAATACGACGCCCTGCAGGCGTTGAAATAGTTGCGTCCAATCGACCGGGCCGGTCCGGCATGGCAAAGCCGGGCCGGCATTCCTGTCACGGGAGACCGAAATGTACAGCAATCCTGCAGGCGAAAAGCGCCCCAATGACATTCCTGAAAATCCTCACGAAGATGAGTTGCATCTCATCGTGGCGCAGGACGTCGAGGTCGAGATCAAGCCTTACCTGGAGGATGTGATCGGCTTCACCGTCTTCTGGATCCTGGGCTTCGTGGTCTTTCTGCAGTTCTTCACGCGCTACATCCTCAACGATTCCATGGCCTGGACCGAGGAGATCGCGCGCTACCTGCTGATCTGGCTGACTTTTATCGGCTCGGCCACCGCCATTCGCCGCGGCACGCATATCGGCGTCGAAGCCGTGATGCATTTCCTGCCCGGCCATATCGGCACTTTCTTCCGCTTCGGTGTCGACATCATCACTGTAGGCTTTATCGCCCTGCTCTGCTGGTTTTCGATCATCGTCGCCGAGCGGATGCAGATTCAGACCATGATGGTGATCGAATGGCCGATGAGCATCGTCTATGCCGGCGTCGCCTTCGGCTGCTTCCTCATGCTGTACCGCTGCGTGCGCATGATCTTTGCCAATGCGCGGCGGCGCTGGCAGCCCGACCCCGATAAAGCCAACCTGATCATCGACTGACGGAGCGTCCGATGGCACCCCTGTTTCTTACCTTTTTTGGCCTTCTGGCCTTCGGCGTTCCGATTTTCATTGCCCTCGGCGGCGCCTCACTGATCTATACGCATTTCATGTCGGCCATGCCCGACTTCGTCGTGCTGCACCGGATCGCGGGCGGCGTCGATTCCTTCCCGCTCATCGCCGTGCCCTTCTTCATCCTGGCCGGCAACCTGATGAACACCGCCGGCATCACCAACCGCATCTATGACTTCGCCGTCGCCGGCGTGGGCTGGCTGCGCGGCGGGCTTGGCCATGTCAACGTGGTCGGCTCGGTCATCTTCGCCGGCATGTCCGGTACGGCGGTTGCCGATGCCGGCGGCCTCGGCACCATCGAGATCAAGGCCATGCGCGATCATGGCTATCCCGACAAGTTCGCCGTCGGCATCACGGCTGCCTCATCCACCATCGGCCCGATCATTCCGCCGTCCCTGCCGATGGTCATCTTCGGCGTCATGGCCAATGTTTCGATCGGCCAGCTTTTCGCCGCAGGGCTGATCCCCGGCCTGCTGATGGCTGCTGCCATGATGGCCTATGTCACCTGGTATGCCCATCGCTACGGGATCGGCCGCGACCAGGCCTTCCGCTGGGGCGTCCTTGCGCGCAGCTTCCTGCGGGCCCTGCCGCCTTTGCTGACGCCAGCCATCATCATCGGCGGCATGTCGGCGGGATTGTTCACGCCGACCGAAGCCGCCATCGCCGCCTGCGCCTGGGCGCTGCTGCTCGGCGTGCTGGCCTATCGCTCACTGAGCTGGCGGCAATTCTACCGCATCACCATGGACACCATCGAGACGACGGCGAGCGTGCTGATCATCGTCGGTGCCGCCTCGCTGTTCGGCTGGGTGCTGACGACGACCCGCGTCACCGAGACGGTTACCGAGGCGCTGCTGGCGATCACCTCGGACCCGCTGCTTCTGCTGCTGATCATCAACCTTCTGCTGCTGATCATCGGCTGCTTCATGGAGACGATCGCCGCGATCTCGATCCTGGTCCCGGTGCTGATGCCGGCCATCGAGAAGGTGGGCATCGACCCGGTCCAGTTTGGCGTGATCATGGTACTGAACCTGATGATCGGCCTGCTGACGCCACCCGTCGGGATGGTGTTGTTCATCCTGTCACGGGTGGCGCGCATGTCGTTCGACCGCACGGTGATGGCGGTACTGCCCTTCCTGTTCCCGCTGCTGGCTGTGTTGGTGGCGATCTCAGCCTTCCCGTCGCTGACGCTTTACCTTCCCAGCCTGCTGTATCGCTGACAGGACTTAACGGTCAGCGGGATGAGACAAGGCGGGGCCGAAGGCTGCTGTTTGCGGCCTTCGCATGCTGCGATGGGGCGGAGGGTCCGTGGCCAAGCCGCTCCTGCAGGTATTCCTCGACGTCCTTGACCTTGAGGTTTCTTTTCTCGTTGAATGTCTTCGACTTGTCCCACCACATGCCATCGCCAAGGGCGAAGGCGGCGCGGTAGCGGGTCATCACGTCGGTGGGCGCCGCGGCCAGATCGGCGCGCAGCTTGTCCAGGGTCCACTCTGTCTTTTCAAACGTGCGCCCCGTGACGCGTTCGACCACTTCCGCCAGCCTGCCGTAGGAAATCGTATCGCCGGCGACAAAGACGACTTCATTGGCAATCCGCGGTTCGGTCAGCAGGATCTCGGTCGTCAGCTTGCCGACATCCTCAGGCGTCGTCACCGTAACCTTCGTGTCCCAGCTGCCCAGCCCATGAATCGTCCCTCGGTCGAGATTGACCACATCGAAGGCCGGTTCGAACAGGAAGCTCGTGAACATGCCGGTCGAGACGATCACCCACTCGGTGCCCTGTTGAGCGCGGAGCAGCTCGCGGACTTCATACTGCTCGTCAAAAACCGGCTGCCCGCTGCCGCGCCCGACGATGTCGTAATCGACCCCGAACTGCCATGGGAAGTACCGCTTGACGCCAGCCGCCAGCACGGCGCGTGTGATCCGCAACTGGGTGCCCGGGCCGGCGACAAATCCGGTGCAGTTCACGACGGTTCGAAAGCGCCTGAACAGCGCCGTCAGGTCGGCTTCATCGGAGTTCAGATCAAAACCGATGAGCTCCACGCCGAGCGCACGCAGCTCCGCAAGGTTTTTTGCGTCCTGTTCGGAGGGACTGCTCAACACCTGCGGGGCGATCAGAACAGTGAGCGGCTGCTTCGCCGTCCGGATCCGCGGCGCCAGCGCGCGCAGCACGGCCATCCCGAGCTGCCCAGCTCCCAGAACCAGGATGTCCCGCAGATCGACTTTTCCATTATCGCTTGTCATTTGGTATCCTTTCGCATTCGTTTGAAACTGATCGAAACGCCCTCTCAGGCGGCCTCTCTGATGACGTTGACCTGACAGAACTCAGCCAGACCGAGTTCCGTCCACTCCACTCCGATGCCGGACTGCTTCGCGCCCGCGAGCGGCACCTCGGGGCCGAAATTCAGATGCTGGTTCACCCAGACCGTGCCTGACTGCATCCGCCTCGCCAGCGCCTTTGCCCGCGCGGAATCCGCCGACCAGACCGAACCGCCCAGGCCGAATTCACTGCGATTGGCCCGCGCCAGGGCATCCTCGCCATCTGTGACCCGGACAATCGGCAGGATGGGACAGAACTGCTCCTCCGTGACGAGTTCGCTTTGGTCGTCGATGTCGCGCACGATGGTCGGGCGGATGAAGTAACCCTCTCTCTCCATCGCCATGCCGCCCGCAATCACGCGGCCATCGCGATGCGCGACATTCAGAAAGTGCTTCGCCTTTTCGAATTGCTGGCGGTTCTGCAAAGGCCCGATCCGCGTGGAAGGCTGACTGCCCGGCCCCACGACGGCTTCCTGAGCCCGGCGGGCCATTGCCTTGCAGAAGGCCTCATAGATCGCATCGGCGACATAGACGCGCTTGATGGCAAGGCACGCCTGCCCGGCATTGAAGAACGCGGCATCGAAGATGCGATCTGCTGTCTCCTGGATATTCACATCGTCGAGCACGATCGCGGCATCGTTTCCGCCCAGCTCCAGCGTCAGACGCTTCAGCGTCGAGGCGCCGTTCGCCATGATTCTCCGGCCGGTCGCCGTGGATCCTGTGAATGTGACCTTGGCAATGTCAGGATGCGAGGTGAGCATGTTGCCGAGATCGTTCTGATCCGTAATGACGTTCAGCACGCCAGGCGGCAGGATGCCGATCCCCAGTTCGCCGAGCATAAGAGTGAGGATAGGCGTCGTCGGCGCCGGCTTCATCACCATCGTATTGCCCGCAATAAGCGCCGGTGCGATCTTCGCCGCGGGAATGAGCAACGGGAAGTTCCAGGGACTGATGCCAGCCACCACACCCAGCGGGCGATGACGCAACTCAACCCGTCCGCCCGGTGCCGGTATGACTTCGTCCTGCAATCTCAGGCCGGCGAAATAGCGGATAAAGGCGATCGAATAATCGACCTCGTCCGCCGCCTCGCGGCTGGGCTTGCCCTGTTCGGCGATCATCACGTTGATGAAGTCGCCGCGATGCTTCTCCAGGCTGTCGGCAAGCGCCTTCAGCATTTCACCGCGCCGGTCCCATCCCAGCGCCTCCCAGCCCGGCTGGGCCTTCTTGGCGGCCGCAATCGCTGCCGCCGCCTGCTGCTGAGACGCACGGGCGACGGTTGCGAACAGCTTGCCTGTCGCGGGATTGATGACATCGAGGGTGTGGTCGCCCGCCACAAGCTTTCCGTCGATGACGAGCTTTGTTCCGAATTGCATAGGGAAATCTCCGATGAAAGGACCTGCCGCCGGCGCCTCCGGCCCGAAGCGGCAGGGCGGGTTAGTGTTGCTGAGGGGAAAGCCCGCTGCCGTGCTCCCGGATGATGCGCCAGCCGTCGCTGGACCGGCGCCAGACAAGGCTCGACAGCGTATGGGCCTGGCCGGTATCGCCGTCGGCGGTCACATATGACGTGATGAACTGGACGCTCATGATCGCGAGATCGCCCGACACCAATATGCGTGGGCCGCCGACAAGGACATTGGTCAGCTGCTTCATTTGGGGAACGACCTCATCCCAGATCGCGGCATATTGGGCCGCGGTCTTGTTGACGCGCCGCTCCTTGTCGAAGTCGTCGAAGAACTGCGTATCCGGCGACGACCAGTCGTAGAAGCGCTCCAGGCGCTGGCGGAAGTTGAAGGGTTCCTCGGGCGTATGACGCCAGCCCACCTCCACCCATTCCCGGGCAAGGTTGGCCAATGTCGTGACATCCGGCTCCTGGGTATTGGTCTTGAAAGCCCGTTGCATGCTGAGACTCCGTTGGAGAGTGATGGCGACGATCTTCTGGGAGGCCTCGCGGCGTCCGTCGCCTGCATATTGCTTGCTTCGCTGCGGTGAATAAGACCGGCAAATCTGATTTGATTATTCGTCTATAACGAATAATCTTCGGGGCGTCGCGGCCGGTCCGGTCCCCCGTCCTGGCAAGGCGCCGCTTTACCGATCCTGCGGAGAGCAACGGGATGGATCGTTTTCAGGCGATGGAGACGTTTACGCGCGTTGTTGAAGCAGGCAGCTTCAAGCGCGCCGCCGAAACCCTGCGTGTTCTGCCTTCCAGCGTCACCAAGACCATCAAGGATCTTGAAGCGCATCTTGGCGTCCAGCTGCTCAAGCGGACGACCCGGGCGATCAACGTCACCGAAGCAGGCCTGCGCTACTATGACAGCTGCAAGGCAATCCTGCGCGAGGTGCAGGCTGCCGAAGGGTCCATCATTGCAAAAGGCGGCGCCGTTCGAGGTGCCGTCCGTGTCAGCACGACGCCCTCTCTGGCCCGTCGCTTCATCATCCCTGCGCTTCCGCGGTTCCGAACACGTTATCCCGACATCGACATCGACCTGCATCTGGGCGATGCCGTGATCGATCTCGTTCAGGAAGGCATCGACTGCGTCATCCGGGCGGGCAGGCCTCAGCCGTCGAGCCTCATCGTTCGCCGGCTCGCCAGTTTCCATTGGTATGTATGCGGCTCGCCGGATTATCTAGCGCAGTACGGCGAACCTGCCAGCATCGCCGAGCTTCGCAAGCATCTGGCGGTGGGTTACGCCGACAGCCGGACCGGAAGGCCGATCCCCTGGACCTTTCGGAATGGCAAAGAGGCCACTTCCGTTGCGATGAAGTCGTCCGTTACCGTCAACGACACCGACGCCTACATTGCGGCGGGCATGGCCGGGCTCGGCCTCATTCGCGCTGCCAGCTACATGGTGCGGCAGCCGCTGTCGGAAGGGCGTCTTGTCAGGGTATTGGCGGATCTCGACGCCGTAAAAGATCCGCTATCGGTGCTTTATCCGCAGAGCCGGCATCTCTCACCGGCTGTGCGGACCTTCATCGACTGGTGCATAGAGATTATCGGCGCGGAAGCGGCGGAGTTTTAGCGCCAAGGCAGGTCAGACAGCTCCGCCGCCACCGTCATCAGAAAGTTGCCCGGTCATCAGAAGGTTGCCCGCACGCCGGCATAGACTGCACGGCCGGGCGTCTCGTAGGTGTAGACATCCTGATATTCCCTATCGAGCAGATTTTCGACGCGGCCGTAGATCTCCACCGCCTCGGTCACCTTGTAGCCCGCCCCCAGATTCACCAAGGTATAGCCGTCCAGCGTCACGCGGCTGGCATTTGCACCGAAACCCGTCTCGAAATTGTGGTCAACCTGCCGGCCGTTATACAGGATGCCCAGGTTGACGTTCGCCTTGCTCTCCATGAAGCGGTAATGGACGTTGAGGCTGCCGGTATGCGCCGGACGCCGCACCGGCTCCTCGCCGGTATCGGGCAGCCTGCCATCCAGATAGGTATAGGCAGCCCGCAGCATCAGGTTGGGAAACGGCTCGACCGCGCCTTCCAGTTCGATGCCGCTGATCCTCGTTTCGCCATTCGCATTGAAGGCCGATGCGCCGGAATTGCTGATCAGGTCGTCAATGCGCTGGTCGAAGTAGGTCAGGCCAACCATCGCCTTGCTGTTCCAGAAGCCCTGATCGATGCCGACATCCCAGCCCTTGGTCTTTTCCGGCTTCAGATTGGGGTTGCCGGTGAAGGTCGCCGTGAAGCCGTATAGCTCGGTCATCGTCGGGTTCTTCACGCCCGTGCCGTAGCTGCCGCGAATCTTGGTGTCGGTGTCCAGGAAATGGTAGGCCGCGGTGCCGCGATAGGTCCGGGCATCCTTGAAGAGGTCGTTTTTGTCTTCGCGGACGGCACCGGTCAGGAATAGCTGCTTGAAGAAATCGATCTTGTACATGCCGACAAAGCCGGTGCTGTCGATCTTGCGGATAACACCAGGTGTCACGCTGTTGCGGTACTCCTCATGCTCCTGCTCGGTCAGGAAGGTTACCGTATGGCGCGCATCGGCGAAGGACGGTGTGTCGAACAGCACATTGGTGCGGTAGTCATACTTGAGCTTCGAGCCCTCGACGCTGTTGGTGAAACTGCCCCAGCTGTCACGATGGTTGCGCGTATAGGCGGTGCCGACAATGTGTTCCCAGCGGCCGTCCAGCACCGTCAGCTTGCCCTGGCCGCGACCGTAAAACTGGCCGCCCTTGCCGGTATTGTTGGCATCGACCACCTCCGTGTCAGGATAATCGTCGAGCTCGGCGTTGTAATCCGTGTAGCGGCCGACGAAATCCAGATCCAGGGTCTCAAGCGGGCTGAAGCCGAACTTGGAAAAAATGGTCTGATTTGAGTAGCCGTCGTTTTCATTGAACCCGCGATCCTTGCGGGCGTGCGAAACACCGCTGGTGCGATAATCGGTGCCGGTCAGCGAGAAATGATAACGCTCACCGCCGCCACGGACCGAGGCCGCGGTCTGATAGGTATTGAACGATCCGGCCTCGAAGCTTGCGCCGTAAACCGGCTTGCCGGAGCCGCGCCTGGTGACGATGTTGATTACGCCGCCGGCTGCATCGGAGCCATACAGCGCGCTCTGCGGGCCGCGCAGGATTTCGATTCGTTCAATATCCACTGCCAGCAGATTGGCGAAATCGAATTCCGAAATGCCCCCCGCAGTGTCGTTGACCTCGATGCCGTCGATCAGAACGAGGGTCTGGTTGCCTTCGGAGCCACGAATGCGGACCTGCGTGGAACCGCCAACCGTGCCGCTGCGGCTCACCGCCAGGCCCGGCACTTCCCGCAGCACATCGGAGACAAGCTGCGTCTGGCGCTGCTGCAGTTCCTCGCCGGTGATGATGGTGACGGCGCTGCCGACTTCCTGGAGCGGCGTTTCGGTCATGTTGGCCGTAACGGAGATCGACGGCAGTTGTGCGACACTGCCTGTATTCTGCGCGCCAGCCTCACCGCTGAGGGCCAGGCTCAATGCGGCGGCGGTCGCGAGGAGAGTGTTGCGATGGGAATGGGAGAAACGGCGGCCGTGAATGGCCAGGGACAGGACGTTCATATGACCTCGGCGGTATACGCCATGTGGCACGTCACCGCGTTCGAGGTCGCTCCTGGACGTCCTTACAACAGGGGACGCCCAGGTGGGCTAACCCATCGGTTCACCCTGCCCGATGTGATCGCGTGTGACCACGGATGACGGCAGGTCTCCTGGCTCGCAGGTCGTCGTCTTCAGTCTCCTTCCCAGGGCTTTGCGACCCCAGTGGCTACGGACAGAAGACTCTCTGCTTACAGTTGCAGGGGCAGCCGCGGCTTTGAACCGCGTTCCCAGTTAGGCCCCGAGGGGCACCGTCGCGCCGGATGCTAAGATGCGCCAGCTTGGCCGTCAACTCAGCGCCGGCTTGCATCAAAGGCCTCGTCTGGCCCCCAAGACTGGTCAGGGTGGACTGCACACTGGCGAGCACTAACTGCCTTTCTGAGCGGCTGACATCCCGGCCACAAAAGGGTTGGGGTTTTTGTCATTTAGCTGTAATGATTCTGTAACATATCTAAATTTAGGCTGTAGGCTGATGTTTTTCCTACAAAATCCTGACCCTGACCCGGACGGCTTTGGCATGGCGCAGCCCCTCGTTCGTCCGCGCCTTGGCCGGGGGGCCAACCGATGACCGAACACGGCGCGACCGAACTTCTGCTCAACCTTGTCGCCGGCGTCGCCCTGCTTCTATGGGGCGTGCGCATGGTGCGCACCGGCATGACCCGAGCCTTCGGCGCTCAGCTGCGCCGTTATCTGGGCCATGCAATGCGCAACCGCCTACAGGCCTTCGTCGCCGGTATCGGGGTAACCGCGCTGCTGCAATCGAGCACGGCCACGGCAATGATCGTGTCTTCCTTTGCCGGCCGCGGCCTGCTGGCCGGCGGGGCCGCGATCGCCGTACTGCTGGGCGCGGGCATCGGCACCTCGATCACTGCGCAATACCTGTCGCTCGACCTGCACTGGCTCGGGCCGCTCTGCATTATCCTCGGCGTGATTGGTTTCTTCGCCGCCGAAAGCGGCATGCCGCGCCATGTCGGCCGGCTCGGCATCGGCATCGGCCTTATGCTGCTGTCGCTGGAAATGATCATCGGCGCTTCTGCGCCTCTACGTGACGCGCCGGGCCTTGCCGCCATCCTGCTACCGCTGGAACGAGAGCCGGTCCTTGGCGTGCTGCTGTTCGCTCTGCTGACCTGGCTGAGCCATGCCAGCCTCGCCACTGTGCTGCTGGCCGCCTCGCTGGCCAAGGCCGGCACGGTGGATGCCACGCTGGCAGTGGCGCTTGTGATCGGCGCCAATATCGGCACCGCGATCTCGCCGTTGGTGGCCAGCACCGGTCAACCACCTGCGGCACGCCGCGCCCAGCTCGCCAACCTGCTCACCCGCGTGATCGCCACGCTAGCCCTGCTGCCATTTATCGACCAGTTGCCGCACTGGCTGGCCTATGCGGGCGGGGATGGCGCCCGCATGGCAGTGAACGCGCATACTGCCTACAACCTTGCTGTCGCCGTGATCTTCCTGCCCTTCGTCACGCTGCTGGATAAGCTGGCGAAGCGGCTAATGCCCGATGCCAAGGAATCGGCTGTCTTCGCTCCGCGCTATCTGGATGAATCGGCACTCGATACGCCGAGCGTCGCGCTGGCGGCCGCTGCGCGCGAAACCCTGCGCATGAGCGACATCGTCGCACAGATGCTGAACCAGACGATGACGGTGTTCACCCGCGACGACGCCAAGCTGGCCAAGGCGGTCGAGCAGAGCGATGACAGCGTCGACCGCCTGCACGAGGCGATCAAGCTGTATCTGACCGAACTGTCCAAGCACGGCATGGACGAGGCGGAGAGCCGCCGCTATGTCGACGTGCTCACCTTCACCACCAATCTGGAGCATATCGGCGACATCATCGACAAGAATCTGATGGAGCTGGCGCAGAAGAAGATCAAGAACAAGCTGACCTTCTCCAAGGAAGGCCTGGCCGAACTGACCGACTTCCATCGCCGCGTCGCCGCCAACCTGCAGATGGCCTGCAACCTGTTCATGGCCGGCGATCCGAAACTGGCGCGCCAGCTGCTGCAGGAGAAGGCCGCTTTGCGCGAGGCCGAGCAGCTTGCCGCCGAACATCATTATCAGCGCATCCGCGAAGGCCGCGCCGAAAGCATTGAGACCAGCGCGATCCATCTCGACGTGATCCGCGATCTCAAGCGCATCAACAGCCATCTCACTGCCGTGGCCTATCCGATCCTGGAACAGACCGGCGAGTTGACGGCAACGCGCCTGCGCGCCGACAAGCGGCCCGATCTGACCTCGGCCCAGTCGGCGCCGGGCGGCGGTCTGGAAGCGGGCAAGAACGGCAAGGCCAGCCTAGCATAATCAGGCTGGCCTGAATTCCGCTGAAATCGAAAGATTAGGCTGGCAGGGCATTCGCCTTGTCTCTCCTTGAAATGCGCCTTTTACAAAAGATTCCGTGAATAAAATTTTCGACTCGAAATTGATGGAAAACTGAGGTTTTCCGTGAACGGAATTTTAGCTGTGCGAGCGGGGCTTGAGTGCTAAAAGATCGCCCTAGTTGTGCTCGCCAGTAGTATCCCCCATGACCGCTCACATCGCCGATCCGCTGCTCCTGCAGCTCTATAATTACTGGAACGGCCGCCGTAACGGCCGCCCCGTTCCGGATCGGCGCGATATCGATCCGATCGACATGCCGCGCGCGGTCCTGCCGCACCTTCTGCTGGTCGAACTGCACGGCCCAATACCGCGCGTCCGTTATCGTCTGGTCGGCACCGCGATCTGCGCGCGCTATGGATCGGATTTCACCGGTTACTGGCTGGACGAGCTTTCGGGCCCGCAATATCGCCAGCGACTGGAAGAGATGTATCGCCGCATGCGCGATACCGGCCGACCGATCTATACCGAGAGCGAATTCCGCATCGATCCCGAAACGACAGCGATCACCTGCCGGCTTTATCTGCCGCTGTACCATCAGGGCAGCATCAACATGGCGCTGGCAGGCCAGACCTTCCCGGCCTATCCCTTCGACGAGCGTGCCTTCTTCGGCATGATCCGCTCCGACTTCAACGACCGGCTGGTCCATCGCGACTGGATCATCGATCCCGATGTTGCGGTATCCGGCCCTTCGACCTTGATCGCCGCCTGATCAGCTAAGAAATCCAGCACAAAAAAATGGGCCGGCATGATCAGCCGGCCCATCTTGCTTTTCACATCGTCATGCTGCGGCAGGCAGCGCCGACAATTTCTCGCCGGCGAGGCTATGCAGACTGAGCAGCGGCACGAGCTGCTCGCCCACCCGGGCGATGCCTTCGACCAGATGCGACGACCAGGCCTCCTCGCCTGAGCGGGTGATGCTGCCGCCGTCGATCTCGACGATATCGGACACGCCGTCCACCAGAAGACCGAACGGCTTGTCTTCCATCACCGCAACCACGATGACGTCCTGCGGCCGCGGCTCCGGCGCCGGCTTGCCCAGGATGCGCCGGGCATCGAATACCGGCAGCACATTGCCGCGCAGATTCAGCACGCCAAGGCAGGACGCATCCGTATTCGGCAGCCCCGTCATCGCCGTCCAGCCGCGGATCTCCTGGATCTGCAGCAGCGGCAAGGCATAGGTCTGATTGCCGACATTGATCAGCAGGGCGTCAAACCGGTCCATGGTCAGAACTCCTGCCAGTCTGCGTCCTCTTCATATTGCAGGGCCGCCGGAACGGCCTGCTTCGGCGCCGGAGCGGGCATGGCCTTGAGCTTGGCCGGGGCCGCTGCGGCCACAGGCTTCGGCTGGGAAACAGGCTTCGACTGCGGGATGGGCTTTTCCACCGCTTGCGGACGGATCGGCGTTACCGTCGCGCCGGTACGGAAGAAGCTGACCAGCTCCATCAGCTGATCCGCCTGCTGCGACATCGACTGCGCCGCCGCCGAGGTCTGCTCGACCAGGGCGCCGTTGCGCTGCGTGGTTTCGTCCATCTGGCCCACAGCCGTGTTGATCTGCTCCAGACCGGTGGCCTGCTCGCGGCTGGCGGCCGCGATCTCGGCCACGATATCGGAGACCTTCTTCACCGCGCCGACGATGTCCTGCAGGCTGGAGCCGGCTTGCGCCACAAGCTGGCCGCCTTCGCGCACCTGACCGTTCGAGGTGGTGATCAGCGTCTTGATCTCCTTCGAGGCATTGGCCGAGCGCTGCGCCAGCGCGCGCACCTCCTGCGCCACCACTGCAAAGCCCTTGCCGGCTTCACCCGCACGTGCGGCCTCAACACTTGCATTGAGCGCCAGCAGGTTGGTCTGGAAGGCGATCTCGTCGATCATGCCGACGATCTCGCTGATCTTGCTGGCCGAAGCCTCGATCCCCTCCATGGCGCGCACCACGTCGCCCATCACCGCGCCGCCCTTGTTGGCGGCCTCGCGGGCCACCGAGGCAAGCTGGTTGGCGGCGGCAGCATTGTCGGCATTCTGCTTCACCGTCGTGGTGATTTCGTGCATGGAGGCAGCCGTCTCTTCGATACTGGCGGCCTGCGATTCTGTGCGCTGCGCCAGATCCTGGCTGCCGGCCGCGATCTCGGCTGCTGCACTTTTGACCAGTTGCGAGCTTTCGTTCAGCTTGCCGGCAAAGTCGCGCAGCTTGGCCGCCATCGCGTTGACGCTGTCCTTCAGCGTGCCGAACACGCCGTGATAATTGCCACGGATCGAATTGGTCAGGTCGCCCTCGGCCATCGCGGAGGTGATCTTCGCCATTTCGCTGGTCATCTGCTGCAGCATGGCGGTCAGGCCGTTCAGGCGCTGGCTGATGGTCAGCAGAAAACCTTCCTTGCCGTTCTCGTCGATGCGCATCGACAGATCACCGGCCACCGCCTTCTCGCAAAGCGCAGAGATTTCCTCGATCGCCTTGCGCTCGCGGGCTTCGCGGGCGGCACGCTGCCGCTCATTCTCCTCGCGCTGCCGGGCGATGTCAGCCTCGGCCTTCTCGCGGGCGATCATGTTGTCCTTGAAGACCTGCACGGTTTTGGCCATGACGCCGATCTCATCGCCGCGGCCGACGCCGAATACTTCCACTCTCGTATCGCCGCCGGCAAGCGTTTCCATGCCGGACACAAGGCGCGCAATCGGGCGCGAAATGATGAAGGCCGCCAAAGCTAGGCCAGCGCCGAATGAGACCAGCAGCACCAGGCGGACAGGGCGAGGATGAGGTTCATCTGCTCGGACTTGAAGTTATGCAGTTCCGACGAGATGGCATTCAGTTCCTCGTCGCTGCGCGCCACCGCTTCGACCAGCGCCTTGTTCAGCATCTGGCGGTTCGCACGGTTGGTGTCGTTGTTGCCGAACTTGTCGGCTTCCACCGGGCCGACCTCGGTGCCGATGCGGGCCAGTTCGCGGCGGAAGGCGACGAAATCGGCAATCGTTTTCTTCTGCTGCTGGAATTCGGCGCGATGTTCCGGCTTCTGGGACGCCTCATAGGCCGGCAGGTTCTTTTCCATCCAGGCCAGCTCTTCCAGCAAAGGCTTGGCGAAGCGCTGTGCCTCTTTTACGTCGCTGGCGTGATAGATGCCGCGCGAATCCATCACCACGGAGAGAACGGCGGAATTGTATTTCTGCGCGAGCTGCGCGCGATGGGCGGCGGCGTTCAGATCTCCCAGGCGTTCGTCATAGGTCTGGATGGCGTTGACGCCGAGCCAGCCGACAACGCAAAGGCCTGCGCCCATGAGGATGAGTGTCGCGAGGATTCGCGTGCGGATTTTTACATTGTCTAGGAAGTGCATGGGAAACCCTGGTTGCAGGGCGCGGGATGCAGGCTACGTGCGGGAGATGTGAGAGGCTGATCGCCATTTCGGCGATCGCCGATAGCGTCAGCTCAACACATGAGTAACATGATCAACCACAACGTGCGCTTTTGCGCAGACCTCGCCCGTTTTGTTTCGTTAGGGGTAACGCGGGAAACTCACACTGAAATCGCCCTGAGGCAAAGGGTCGCAGATATGATGTTTTGTTCAGACATCATGCGAAGTCGGAATGTGTGGATCGGCGCACAATCGCACCGATGTGGTGTTGCTAACTTGCGCGTGCCGCCGGCCGCAATCGCATCTGCCGGGTAAGCAGCCATGCTGCAATCACCGCATTGACGATATTCCACGCGACGCCGTTCATCATCGCCGCCTGATACGATCCGGTCGCATCGAAGATCGCGCCCGATACCCAGCCGCCCAGAGCCATGCCGCCGAGCGTGGCGGAAATCGCGAGACTGATGCGCAAACCCGCCTGGCTGGCAGGAAAAAGCTCCCGCACGATGAAAGCATAACTCGGCACGATCCCGCCTTGCACCAGACCGAACATCGCCGAGATGATGTAGAGCGACGCCAGTCCATCGAAGGGAATGTAGAAGGCCAGCGCAATCGCCTGCAGCACCGAGCCGAGCAGCAAGGTCGCCAGTCCGCCGATGCGGTCGAGAATCCAGCCCGAGGCCAGCCGGCTGACGATGCCGAAAGCCAGCATCAGCGACAGCATTTCCGCGCCGCGTGCCGGGCCGTAACCGAGATCGACGCAATAGGCGACGATATGCACCTGCGGCATCGACATCGCGACGCAGCAGCTCAGGCCTGCAATCATCAGCAGCGCCTGCACCAGATTGATCGGCAAGCCGAGCGGCCGCGCCGGATCGCCACCGCCAGGCTGCATTCCGCCGCTGGTGCCGGCAGCAAAATCCTGCACAGGCGGCCGGCGGCGCAGGGCCAGCGCCAGAGGCAGGATGGTGGCAATGCAGAACAGACCGATGCCGATATGTGTGGCGCGCCAGCCCTCGGCGGCGACGAAATGCTCGATCACCGGTGGCCAGAGCGTGCCGGAGAAGTAATTGCCGCTGGCGCAAAGCCCGATGGCCAGCCCGCGATGGCGCGTGAACCACAGCGAGGTATCGGCGATCAGGGGCGCGAACATGGCCGAGCCGCCCATCATGCCGATCAGCAGGCCATAGGCGATGGTGAAGCTGATGATGCCGCCGGCAAAGGCGGAGAGCACATAGCCGAGCGCAATCGCGCTGGCGCCGATGACCAGAGGCACGAAAATGCCGTGCCGGTCGGCCAGCCGCCCCATGACAACGGCGCCGAAGAGCAGCCCGATCATCATCATCGTGTAAGGCAGCGAGGCATCGGCGCGGTCGATGCCGAACTCGGCCTGCACCACCGGCATGATGACGACGATCGACCACATGCCGACGCCGCCGATGATGCCGATGAGCACAGCAGCGATCAGCCTGAACCAGGCATAGGACGATTCGACTTCGCTGACCCGCTGCTGCGCCATTGCGGCTCAGTCGACGATGAACAGCTTGGCGCCGGCCGGGCCGGTGCGCGAGCGATGCGGCTCGGCATTGTCGGCCACCTGATAGGACTGGCCGGGCTTGAGCACGAAGACGCGGCCGTCTTCCAGCTCGGTGGTCAGCTCGCCTTCCAGCACCAGAAGGATATGGCCTTTCACGCACCAGTGGTCGGCCAAGTAATTCGGCGTGTACTCCACCATGCGCACGCGGATATTGCCAAAGGTCTGGGTGCGCCAGATCGCCTGGCCGGTCTCGCCCTTGTGATAGGTCGGCTCGATCTTCGACCAGTCGGTGGTGCCGAAGGGAATATTGGACATCTGCATAATATGAACTCCGAAACGGACCTTTTCGTTCTAGGCCGCCGGCCCTGATAAAACCAGCCTCGAATTGTCGGCGGACAATTCCTCGATGGCTGCCTTCTTCACTCACCTGCTGTCGCCGTCCGATGCAGAGCAGGTGGGGCGGTCATGCTGACCGCGGTGCGGCCGATGGCGTCTGGCTGATGGATGCCGAGCATTCCGGCCGTCCAGGCAGACGCACCCGCATAAAGGAATATGGCTCAAAGAGCACTATCCAATCGCGAGCATCCAGATGGCCCAGCCCTCGTTTGAGAAGCCCGGACGTCTTCGAGAAGGACGTCACCACCCCAGCTGACGGCTTGCCAGATCCTTCATGATCTCCTCGGCGCCGCCGCCGATGGCGTTGACCTTCACCTCTCGATAGATGCGCTCGACCTTGGCGCCGCGCATGTAGCCCGCGCCGCCGAAAATCTGCACGGCTTCAGAGGCACAGAAAGCCATGGTCTGTGTCGCCTGGTTTTTCAGCATGCATAGTTCGGCAATCGGGCTTTCGCCCTGATCGAGCGCCCAGGCAATGCGCTCCAGCATGGCCTGGCTCGCTTCAATGCGCTGCGCCATGTCGACCAGCTTGTGCCGCACCACCTGATGCCTGATCAGCGGCTTGCCGAAGGTCTCGCGCAGCCGGGCATAGGCCACCGCTTCCTCATAGGCCGTGCGCGCAAAGCCGATCGACGAGGCCGCCAGCGACAGGCGTTCGTCATTGAAGTTGAGCATGATGCCCATGAAGCCGGCATTCTCGGCGCCGATCAGGTTTTCAACCGGCACGCGGCAATCGTCAAAATGCAGCGTCGCCGTGTCGGAGGCCCACCAGCCCATCTTCTTCAGCGGCGTGCGGGTGAAGCCCGGCGTGTCGCGCTCGATCAGCAGCAGCGAGATGCCCCCCATGCCCGGCCCGCCGGTGCGCACCGCCACGGTATAGAAATCCGCGCGCATGCCGGAGGTGATGAAGGTCTTTTCGCCGCGCACGATATAATGATCGCCATCGCGCCTGGCCGTCGTCTTCAGATTGGCGACATCCGAGCCGCCGCCGGGTTCGGTAATCGCCAGGGCGGAAATCTTCTCGCCCGCCAGCACGGGGCGCAGCACCTTTTCCTTCAGACGGCCCGAGCCCAGCTTGGCAATCGGCGGCGCGCCGATGGTATGGCTCATCAGGCTGGCCGCCACGCCGCCGGAGCCTGCCCGCGCCAGTTCCTGGCCGGCGATGATGGCGTAGAAGCGGTCGGCTTTGATGCCGCCGTACTCTTCCGGGAAGTTGAGCTGCAGCAGGCCGATCTCAGCCGCCTTTTTGTAAAGCTCGCGGGGGAATTCGCCGGCCTCGTCCCATTGATCGGCGAAAGGCTCGATCTCTTTTGCCACGAAGCGCCGCAGCTGATCGCGGAAGGCTTCGTGATCGGGCGTGTAATAGGGCGACTTGGCGAGCATGGATATGGTTTCCCTACGGCGTCATCCCTGCGATGGCGGCCGCAGCCGCGCCATGATCACGATATCGTCGTAATGATTGTCGAGCTTGCGCGCCCGCACGCGCACGCCTTCGGTGACAAAACCGAATTTGCGGTACAGCGCAATCGCGCCGGTATTGCTGGCATAGACCTGCAGCTCTATGCGTTCCAGGCCGATGCGCTGCGCCCAGTCGAAGCAGACCCGCATCATCTTCGTGCCCAGCCCCTTGCCGCGGAAGCCGCGATCCAGCCCCATGCCGAGCTGACCGGCATGCTGGAAGCCGGGCCGCAGCGGATTGGGCGGCGGCACATGAATGTCGCACCAGCCGACGACGGTATTGCTGCCGTCCACTGCGACGACAAAAGGCAGGTCGCGCTGGATCATCGCCTTGACGAAGAAGCGCGCCTGCTCGGCCGAGGGCGCCTCGGTGAAAGCAAGATACATGCGCTCCTGCGCAACGCGGTCGAGACAGGCGCGGTAGGAGTCGGCATCCTGCTCGGTGATCGGCCGCACCGTGGCAATCGCGGTTTCGGTCATGGCTGTTTTGCCACCTCATTTGGCGTAAGCGCCGCCAGCAACTGCCGGCTGGCCACCTGATCGCCAACCTTGACCGGCAGCTTGTCGATCACCGCATCGGCGCGCGCCACCATTTCATGCTGCATCTTCATTGCTTCCAGCACCACGATGCGCTGGCCCTTCTTCACCTTATCGCCTTCCGCCGCCAGCACGGCGACGATCTTGCCATTCATCGGCGCGCGCAGTTCCCGTTCGGCAGCGGCCTCCGCCGCGCCGGGCAGCTGATAGGTCACATCGCGGCAGGTCAGATCCGCCCCACCCGACGCCAGATGCAGGTCATCGCCGACGAAGCAATAGGCGATATCGCATTCGGTGCCGTCGATGGCGACGCGCAGCGCATCAGGCCGGCGCTGCACAACATGCAGAAGCTTGTCCTCCACCTGATAGCGGTCCGGCCCCAGCGTGGCGATCTGCAGCTTGCGCTTCGCCTGCCCGTCATCCAGCAGCAGCGGCCAGGCCATGCGGCCGGTGGACGACCAGGCACGCGCCGGATCATGACCCAGTGAAGCGGCGCTATGCTCGAACCAGAGCAGCGCGGCTGCAGCCAGCAGCCCGTCGTCCGCGGCCGGTCTGGCGGGCGCGGCGAAATGCTGCGGGATGAATCGCGTGCTGGCGCGGCCGGCGGCGAATTCCTCATGCTTCAAAAGGTCGATCAAAAAGCCGCGATTGGTTTCGATCCCCAAGGCCACCGTGCGTTCCAGCGCCGCGATCAGGCGGCGGCGGGCTTCGTCGCGCGTCAGACCGTAAGCGATGATCTTGGCGATCATCGGATCGTAATGCGGCGTGATCGTCTGCCCGGCGCGCAAACCATGATCGACACGGATGCCAAGGCCTTCCGGCGGCTGCCACGCGGCCAGCAAACCGCTTTGCGGCAGGAAGCCCTGATGCGGCGCTTCGGCATAAAGACGGGTTTCGATGGCATGGCCGGTCAGCACGGCCTCATCCTGCTTCAGCGGCAAAGCCTCGCCGGCGGCAACGCGGATCTGCAGCGCCACCAGATCCAGGCCGGTGACCATCTCGGTGACTGGATGCTCGACCTGCAGGCGCGTATTCATTTCCAGGAAATAGAAGCTGCGCCCATCGGCATCGAGCAGGAATTCCACCGTGCCCGCGCCGACATAGCCGATGGCCTTGGCCGCCGCCACCGCAGCCTCGCCCATCCGGCTGCGCAGCGCGGCATCCGCTGCCGGCGACGGCGCTTCCTCGACCACCTTCTGATGCCGCCGCTGCACCGAGCAATCGCGCTCGCCCAGATGGATCACATGGCCGTGACTGTCGGCAAAGACCTGGATCTCGATATGGCGGCCATCAATGACGGCCTTTTCCAGGATCAGCTCGCCCGAGCCGAAGGCATTCTCAGCTTCCGAGCGCGCCGCCTGGATCGCCGGCAGCAGCGCAGCCTTGTCCTGCACCAGGCGCATGCCACGGCCGCCGCCGCCGGCAGCCGCCTTGACCATCACCGGCAGGCCGATCCTTTCAGCTTCGCGCAGCAATGCCTCATCGGATTGATCCTCACCCTGATAACCCGGCACGCAGGGCACGCCCGCCTCGATCATGCGTCGCTTGGCGGCGGCCTTGTTGCCCATCGCGGCAATGGCGGATGCCGGCGGCCCGATGAAGACAAGGCCTGCCCTGGCGCAGGCTTCGGCGAATGCCGCATTCTCCGACAGGAAGCCATAGCCCGGATGCACGGCCTGCGCGCCGGTTCGTTTTGCAGCGGCGATGATCGCCTCGGCATTCAGATAGCTTTGCTTCGCCTCTGCCGGCCCGATGCAGGTGGCAAGATCGGCCTGCTCACAATGCGGCGCGCCGGCATCGGCCTCGGAATAGACCGCCACCGTGCGATAGCCCAAGGCCCTGGCCGAGCGGATGATCCGGCAGGCAATCTCGCCGCGATTGGCAATCAGGATGGTGTCGAAGGCGCTCACGCTAGCCAGCCTCTTATCCGTCGATCCTCTCACCTTCCCGCCGCTTTGCAGCAAGCTCCTCTTTCTTCCGCCAGCGGAAGAGGGAGGATGGGAAGGTAAGGGTATGTGTCATGCTGTCTTCTGTAGCCTTACTTCCTCTTCCCCGGCAGGATGCCCATGTATTTCGAAATGATCCCCAGCATGATTTCATCCGCGCCACCACCGATGGAGGCAAGGCGGCTGTCGCGATAGGCGCGGCTGATGGGGGTTTCGTTCATGAAACCCATGCCGCCGTAATATTGCAGGCAGGCATCAGTGATCTCGCGCGCCAGGCGGCCGGCCTTCAGCTTGGCCATCGAGGCCAGCATGGTGACATCCTCGCCCTTCAGCATCAGATCGGCGGCGCGGTAGCTGATCGAACGCAGCAGCTCGACTTCCGTCTTCAGTTCGGCCAGGCGGAAATGCACCACCTGATTGTCGAGGATCGACTGGCCGAAGGCCTTGCGCTGGCGGGTGTATTCGATCGTCTCGTCGATATGGCGATCGAAGGCAAGCAGGGATGAGAAGGCGCACCACAGGCGCTCTTCCTGGAACTGCTGCATCTGATAGACGAAGCCATGGCCTTCCTGGCCGATCAGATAGCGCTGCGGGATGCGCACATCGTCGAAGAAAACCTGCGCCGTATCGGAGGAGCGCATGCCCATCTTGTCGAGCTTGCGGGCGATCTGCACACCCTTGGTCTTCATTGGCAGGCAGAACAGCGACTTGTTCTGATGGATCGGTCCGTCGCCGGTATTGGCCAGCAGGCACATCCAGTCGGCCTGCGTGCCGTTGGTGGTCCACATCTTGCCGCCATTGATGACGTAATCGCCGCCATCCTTGCGCGCCGTGGTCTTGATCGCGGCGACATCCGAGCCCGCGCCGACTTCCGAAACGCCGAGGCAGACCACCTGATCGCCGGCAATGGCCGGCGCGAGGAATTCCTTGCGCAATTCGTCCGAGCCATAGCGCGCCAATGCTGGCGTGCCCATATCGGTCTGCACGCCGATGCCCATCGGCACGCCGCCGCAATTGATATGGCCCAGCGCCTCGATCATCACCATCTGATAGGAGTAATCGAGGCCCAGCCCGCCATATTCCACCGGCTTGTTGATGCCGAGGAAGCCGAGATTGCCCATCTTCTTGAACAGTTCATGGGCCGGAAAGGCGCCTTCCCTTTCCCATTCGTCGACATAAGGGTTGATTTCGGTGTCGATGAACCGGATCAGGTTGCGCCGCAGGCTTTCATGCTCCTCGGTGAATTCCATCGTTTCCTCCTCGTCCCTATCTCTTCTTTATCAGGTCGTTTTGCAGGATGGCGGTCTGCCGTCACATTCGCGCAATCCCGAAGGCATTCTCTTTTGTTACCCGCGCATCCGCCTCACGGCAGATGCTCAGGCAGAAGGCGAGCACGCGGCGGGAATCGCGCGGATCGATCAGCCCGTCATCCCAGAGCCGCGCAGTGGCGAACAAAGCCGTGCTTTCGGCTTCCATCTTCTGGATCACCTTGGCCTTCATGCCCTCGATCACCTTCGGATCGATCTCCTGACCCGCGCGGCGGAATTTCTCTTCCGTGACAATCGCCAGCACGCCGGCGGCCTGTTCCGGGCCCATGACGGCGATGCGGTTGTTCGGCCAGGCGAAGATGAAGCGCGGATCGTAGGCGCGGCCGCACATGCCGTAATTGCCCGCGCCGAAACTCGCGCCGATATGCAGGGTTAGCTTCGGCACCCGCGCATTGGTCACCGCCTGGATCATCTTCGAGCCATGCTTGACGATGCCGCCGCGCTCGGCCTCCTTGCCGACCATGTATCCGGTCGTGTTCTGCAGGAACACCAGCGGCATGTCAGCCTGGTCGCAAAGCTGGATGAACTGCGCGGCCTTCGCAGCGCCCTCGGTATCGATAGGGCCGTTATTGCCGATGATACCGATGGCCTCGCCTTCGATGGCGGCCTGCCCCACCACCGTATGGCGGCCCCAGATGGGCTTGAACTCGGTGAAATCGCTGTCATCCACCAGGCGCGCAATCACCTCGCGCACATCGTAAGGCTTGCGGTAATCCACCGGCACGATGCCGCACAGCTCATCGATATCGTAGCGCGGCGGCCGCCAGGATTTTGTCGCAAGCTGCGGTCCGCGTTCCTTCCAGGGCAGGCGGGCGCAGATTTCGCGCGCGATGCGCAGCGCATCGGCATCGTCCTCGGCCAGATATTCGGCGACGCCCGAGACATGGGTATGCATCTCGGCGCCGCCGAGCTCCTCGTCGGTGGCGATCTCGCCGGTGGCGGATTTCAGCAAGGGCGGCCCGGCCAGAAAGATCTTGGCCCGGTTCTTCACCACCACGACATAGTCGCTCATGCCCGGCACATAGGCGCCGCCGGCCGTGCTGGAGCCATGCACCACGGTGATCTGCGGAATGCCGGCAGCCGAAAGCCGTGCCTGATTGGCGAAGCCGCGGCCGCCATCGACGAAAATTTCTGCCTGGTAATTGAGATTGGCGCCGCCGGATTCGACCAGATTGACAATGGGCAGCTTGTTGACCAGCGCGATTTCCTGCGCACGCAGGCTTTTGCGCAAGCCCATCGGCGCAATCGTGCCGCCCTTGATGCCGCTGTCGGAAGCCGTGATCAGGCAGCGGATACCGGAGACATAGCCGATCCCGGCGATGAAGCCGCCGCCCATGATATTCTCGGCGCCATCGTCGTCATGCATGCGATAGCCGCAGAGCGTCGAAATCTCCAGAAATGGCGCGCCGCGATCCAGCAGATGCGCGATGCGGTCGCGCGGGCTGAGCTGACCACGCTTCTCGAACACCGCCTTGCGGGCATTCGAGGTATCGCGCACGCGCTGCTCCAGCGCGCGGAACTGTTCGATCAGCGCCAGCATATCGGCGCGGTTCTGCCGGAAGCTTTCCGATCCCGTGTCGATCTGCGACTGGATCACCGCCACGGCTAGTCCTCCAGCACCTTCGGCGTCACCGCGCGGTGAAAGCCGTTGAAGGCCTCGGATTTTTTGTGCGGCGGCAGCGGATAATGCCGCCGCGCATTCGGCACGCCGCCATCGACGCGCAGGGTCGCACCGGAAATGAAGCTTGCTGCCGGCGACAGCAGATAGACGATGGCAGCCGAGACTTCCGCTTCCGTGCCCAGCCGCTGCAGCGGCACATGGTCGCGCATCGAACGGATCAGTGGCTTCATCCAGTCGGGATAGGTGTCCATGCCGGAAGATGCGATCCAGCCCGGCGCCACGGCATTGACCCGCACGCCGCAGACGCCCCATTCGCAGGCCGCCGTTTCGGTGAAGTTGACCATGCCGGCGCGCGCCGCCCCCGAATGGCCCATATTCGGCATGCCGTTCCACATGTCGGCGACGATGTTGACGATGGCGCCGCCGTGATCGGCCATCCATTGCGTGTAGCATTCCCGCGCCATCAGGAAACCGCCGGTGAGGTTGTTGCGCACCACGGCATCCCAGCCTTTCTGGCTGATCTGGGCCAGCGGCGCCGGGAACTGCCCGCCGGCATTGTTGACCAGCCCGTCGATGCGGCCGAAGCGTTTCAGGATCGCCGCCACGGTATCGCGCACCGGCTCTTCTTCGCGGATGTCGCAGGAATGGCATTCAACCGCCGTGCCCGGATTATCGGCACGCAGTTCTTCCGCAACGGCCTGCAGCTTGTCGATCTTGCGGCCGATCAGCGCGAGGCTAGCGCCGAGCCGCGCCAGTTCATGCGCGGTGCAGCGGCCGATTCCTGAGCCGCCGCCGGTTACGATGATCACCTGGCCATCAAACAGACCGTCGCGGAAAACAGAACGGTACCGGCCCGCCGCTACGGAATTAGCTGCAGCATCTTCTGGCGCAACGCTCATCGGCGCTTTCACTCCCTGTACGCAACATCTTCGTGCCGCGCGTTGTTTTTATGCTGTGCGTCGACGCTACTTGACGCTTACGTTAACGTCAATATAGGGTGCCGCAACACCGCAAATCCGTTGACGTTGCGTCAATTTCGAAGACCACACACATCATAGAGCCACGGAGGCATCATGTCGCTCGACCAGATCACTCAGCAGATGGGCCAGCGCGTCAAGCCCGGCGTAATCGACGCCACGGTGAAGTTCGACTTCGGCGACGACGGCAAGATTTTCATCGATGGCCCCGCCGGCACGGTCACCAATGACGACAACGATGCCGACTGCACCATCGCGATTACGATGGACAATTTCAAATCGCTGGTGGCCGGCGATCTCGATCCCACCACGGCCTTCATGATGGGCAAGCTGAAGGTGAAGGGGAATATGGGCGTGGCGATGAAGCTGCAGTCGATCCTCGGCTGACCGTCCCCGTATTTAGTCCGATCAGAAAATAAAGCCGGCAGGACTGTCCTGCCGGCTTTTCTATGCGTTCATGTCAGCAGCCAGCTTCAGGCTGCTTCCGTCCGGGGCGTCCGGGCGTTGTCCTGGGAATGGCCGCTGCCGCGCGGCCGGTTGCGCGCATGCAGAACCGCGCCCAGCCCGGCGCCGAACAGCAGCACGAGCTGCATGGCAATCGCCTCGATGGTCGGATTGAATCCGGCCTGCACCGCCCAGGCCGGCAGGCCAATATCGGTATAGGACACGGCGCCGATCTCCTGCAGTTCCAGCATGGCCTGGCCGATGAAGCGCAGGCCCAGCAGGAAGAGAATGGCGGAGGTCGCCATGAAGACCGGCCGCAGCGGCAGTTGCAGCGCCAGCCGCGTCATGACCGCATAAATGATGCCAAGCGCGAAGATGGCGGCCAGCAGCCCCGCCAGCATCGCCTGGAAGCCATGCGCGGCATCGCCGATCACGGCATGCAAAAACAGGATCGTTTCCGCCCCTTCGCGGAATACGGCGAGGAATGCGATCCCGGCCAGCATCCATGGCGCATCGGCGGCCAGCGCCCGATCAGCCTGCCTTTGCAGATAGCGGTTCCAGACTGCCGGATTCTGCCGCAGCCACAGCCAGCCGCTGACATAGAGCATCAGCGCGGCGGCAATGCCCATCACGATGGCCTCGGTCAGATCGTCATGCGCGCCGTCAAAGAAAATCATGAAGATCCAGGCCATGACGATACTGGCGATCAGCGCCAGCCCGGCGCCCCAGGCCAGCGCCCGGCGGCGATGGCCCTCGCCGGCCCGCAGCAGAAAGGCTGACAGCGCGGCGATGACGAGCAGCGCCTCCAGCCCCTCACGCAGAACAATGAAGAAGGATTCAAGAGCGATTCCAGCCATGCGGAGCTCTCCTCAATAGAGCGGGGCACCGCAAAGCTAGGGCGTGCGCTGCGTGGCGACAACGCAGCCGCCCCGGGCAAAAAGCCGCAGGGCGCGCATTGAGGCAGCGAAAGGCTGATGCAGGTCATGCTGGCGGCGATGCTAGCGACTCGCCGCCAGCTTTCATCCTGCAGTCCTAGCGTTCGTCGGCGGCGAAATAGGTCTTGATCGCCTCGACCGCCGCCGCATCCTCGCAGGTATAGCGCACAGCAATATAATCGCCGTCGATGCGCGCCACCGTGCCGGTGCAGGCAAAGTTCAGCCGGCCGCGATCCGTCGCCACCGATACCGTGAGCGGCAGCGTCGCATTCAGCGGCGGCGTCGGCTCCAGCGGACCGAAGAAGAGTCCGATGCGCGACCAGTTGCGCAACGGCACCTCCTTGCCGTTCACCGTGACCATATCGCCCGAGCGCCCCTCATGGCGCGGCGCCTGGCGATGTTCCTCATGCTTCTCGCCCAGCTGGAAGAAGCTGGTCAGTTCCGCCAGGCTCTGCGCCATATTGGCAAGCGACTGCGCCGATGCATGGGTCTCTTCCACCAGCGCAGCGTTGCGCTGCGTGATCTCATCCATCTGGCCGATGGCGATGTTCACCTCATCCAGGCCGCGCGACTGCTCGGCCGAAGCGGTGGCGATCTCGCCGACGATGGACGTCACCTTCTCCACCGAGCCGACGATATCCTTCAGCGCCTCGCCCGCCTGATGCACCTGACGCACGCCATCCTGCACCTGGGAGGTCGAGGCCTGGATCAGGTCCTTGATCTCTTTTGATGCATTGGCCGAGCGCTGCGCCAGCGCGCGCACTTCCTGCGCAACGACGGCGAAGCCCTTGCCGGCATCGCCGGCCCGCGCCGCTTCGACGCTCGCGTTCAGGGCCAGCAGGTTCGTCTGGAACGCGATCTCGTCGATCATAGCCACGATGTCGGAGATCTTCTGCGCACTCTGTTCGATGCCGTTCATCGCCTCGACCACGCCGGCAACCACGTCGCCGCCGCGATGCGCGGTGCTGCGCGCCACCTCCGCCAGTTCGTCGGCAGCCTTGGCGTTGTCGGCATTCTGCCGCACGGTAGTCGTGACCTCGTGCATCGCCGCGGCGGTTTCTTCCAGGGTTGCCGCCTGGCTTTCGGTGCGGTGCGCCAGATCCTCCGAGCCGGCCGAGATTTCCGCCGAGGATTGCCGCAGGGTCGCTGAAGAGACCAGCAGTTCTTCGGCGAAGCTGCGCATGGTGGAGGCCATGCGGTTGGCGCTCTGCTTCAGGTCGGCGAAGACGCCGTGATATTCGCCATGCACCGCGCGGCTGACATCACCTTCGGCCATGCCGTGCATCACATCGGCCAGTTCGCCCGTCACCTGCTCCAGCGTCTCGGTCAGATGATTCAGCCGGCGGCTGACATCCAGCAGGAAGCCTTCCTTGCTGGCTTCATCAAGCCGGGTCTGGAAATGGCCATGGGCGATCTCGTCGCACAGGGCTGCGATCTCGGCCGCCGCAGCCGCTTCGCGTGCCTCGCGCTCCATCCGCCGCTCGTCTTCGGCGCGGCGCATCGCTTCGGTCTCGTTCTGCAGCCGCTCGTGCTCGATGCCGTTGGTCTTGAAGATTTCAACCGCGCGTGCAATGGCGCCGATTTCGTCGCCCTTGCCTGTATGCGGCACCTCGGTGGTCCAGTCACGCTCGGCCAGACGCTCGATAGCACCCGTCAGCGCCTGCAAAGGCCGTGCAACCGCGCGCGCCAGCAGCCAGCCGAACAGCACCAGCATCACGCCATTGGCGGTCACCGTGATGCCCGTCTTGATGATCTGACTGCGCATGACGGCATCGACGTCGTCGAGATAGATGCCGCTGCCGATCACCCAGCCCCAGGGCGCATAGGCCTTCACATAGGAAATCTTCGCCACCGGCTCGTCGGCGCCCGGCTTCGGCCAGCGATAGGCCACCTCGCCGCCGCCCTTTTCGCGCGCGATCCTGGAGAATTCGATGAAGATCCGCTTGCCGTCCGGATCGGCATAGTTGCTGACATCCTTGCCGACCAGATCCTTGGCGAAAGGATGCATCAGCAGCTTGGGCGACTGATCGTTGACCCAGAAATATTCATTGCCGCTGTAACGCAGCCCCTGCAGGGCCGCCAGCGCGGCAGCCTGCGCCTCTTCGCGGCTGACGGTGCCGCGTTCCGCCTGCGCCGCATGGAAGGTGACCACGCCATAGGCGACCTCGACCAGTTCGCGGGTCTTGGAGGCGCGGTCTTCCAGCAGCTGCTCGCGCAGCTGATAGAGATCGACGCCAAGCTGCCCGATCAGGCTGATGATGGCGACACCGATGATCGCCATGATTCGATAGATCACCGGCAGGCCCGAACGGCGCGTTGCCGGCTTGGTGGAATGGGCCGACGCCGCATTACGGGGCGCTGAAAGCGAGGCGGTGATAGACGCGGACATGCGTTACTCCATGCTTGTTGGTCTGGCCCGCTTGGCATGGCCTGCGGGAGACGGCCGCAAGGTAACAAACCCGCACCCGGCGTGGTTGATCTTGATCAAATTCACTCATTACTTCCCGCACTTAGCGGAAAGCGCGGCCATGCCGATGCCGCTCTGCCACCCTAGGTGAGCGGGTGTTCTGCGCCTGCTGCTTTGGGGCTTTCATCCGGCCCGGTCCGCCATCTCCGCGGGTTGGCAATTGAAGCGCCGCTTCGGGCCTCCCCTGCGTCATGCCGCATGGGCATTCAGGCGGCACATCCTGCGCTTCGCCCCCTGCGCCGTCCGCCCCTGATTGGGGCTGGCCGCGATCCGGGCCGGCACCACCGCCAGACGAATCGAAAATCCTTACAAGTCTTTGTTCCTAAAAGGGTTATCCACCTTGGCCTGCGGCCCCCTTTCGAGTAATCTCCCCCGCCTATGCGCCGGCCATGCTGCCAGGCCACAAGTCATTCTTTCGAGGGATTCATGTCGCAACAACCGCAGATGGCCGGCCAGATCATGCAGGGTCGCCGCGGCCTCATCATGGGCGTCGCCAATGACCGTTCGCTTGCCTGGGGTATTGCCAAGGCCGTGCACGCCCAGGGCGCCGAATTGGCCTTCACCTATCAGGGCGAGGCGCTGGAGCGCCGGGTGCGGCCGCTGGCGCAATCAGTGAATTCCAAGCACATCCTGGAATGCGACGTCACCAACGCCGCCTCCATCGATGCGGTGTTCGACACGCTGAAGAAGGACTGGGGCAAGCTCGACTTCCTCGTCCATGCCATCGCCTATTCCGACAAGGAAGAGCTCAAGGGTCGCTACATCGATACCAGCCCGGAGAATTTCGCGCTCAGCATGAATGTGAGCTGCTACAGCTTCACGGCGGTCATGCAGCGCGCCGAGAAGCTGATGACCGATGGCGGCGCAGCGGTGACGCTCACCTATTACGGCGCCGAGCGCGTCATGCCGCATTACAACGTGATGGGCGTGGCGAAAGCCGCGCTGGAAGCCAGCGTGCGCTATCTCGCCGCCGATCTCGGCAAGCAGGGCATCCGCGTCAACGCGATCTCGGCTGGTCCGATCAAGACGCTCGCGGCCAGCGGCATTGGCGATTTCCGCTATATCCTGAAGTGGAACGAGCTGAATGCGCCGCTCCGTCGCAATGTCACCATCGAGCAGGTCGGCGGCGCCGGCCTGTATCTGCTGTCGGATCTCGGCGCGGGCGTGACCGGCGAAGTGCATCACGTCGATGCCGGCTATCACAGCGTCGGCATGGTGGCGGTGGACCAGGCAGCGTCGGTGGCCGAGCTGCTGCTGTCGCTCGGCGGCAAGAAGGCCGAATAGGCGGAAGCGGGCAAGGCATATGTCGGATAACAGCTTCGGCAGGCTCTTCCGCTTCACCACCTGGGGCGAGAGTCACGGGCCGGCTCTGGGCTGCGTGATCGACGGCGCGCCGCCGCAGATCGCGCTGACGGAATCCGACATCCAGCACTGGCTCGACCAGCGCAAGCCGGGCTCCTCGCGCTTTGTCACCCAGCGGCGCGAGCCGGATCAGGTGAAGATCCTCTCCGGCACGTTTGAAGGCAAGACCACAGGCACGCCGATCTCGCTGATCATCGAGAATGTCGACCAGCGGTCGAAGGATTACGGCGAGATCGTCGACAAGTTCCGCCCTGGCCATGCCGATTATACCTACTGGGCCAAATACGGCATCCGCGACTATCGCGGCGGCGGACGCTCGTCTGCGCGCGAAACAGCCGCCCGCGTCGCCGCTGGTGCCGTGGCGCGCAAGGTGCTGACCCATATCCTCGGCCCCGGCGTGTCCATTCGCGGCGCGCTGGTGCAGATCGGCGAGAAAAGCATCGATTACGCCAACTGGAACTGGACCAGCACGACGCAGAATCCCTTCTGGTGCCCCGATCCGAAGATGGCGATGGAATGGGAAGACTATCTCGACGGCATCCGCAAGGCGGGCTCATCCGTCGGCGCCGTCGTGGAGGTGCATGCCAGCGGCATCCCCGCCGGCCTTGGCGCGCCCATCTATGGCAAGCTGGATGCCGATCTCGCCGCAGCGATGATGAGCATCAATGCGGTGAAGGGCGTCGAGATCGGCGCGGGCTTTGCTGCCTCGCGCTTGACCGGCGAAGAGAATGCCGACGAAATCCGCATCGATGAGGATGGCCGTCCGCGCTTTCGCTCCAATCATGCCGGCGGCATCCTCGGCGGCATCTCGTCGGGCCAGGACATCGTCGTGCGCTTCGCCGTGAAGCCGACCTCATCGATCTTAAATCCGCGCGAGACCATAGACCGCTTCGGCAACGAAACCGAGATCACCACCAAGGGCCGTCACGATCCCTGCGTCGGCATCCGTGCGGTTCCGGTGGGCGAAGCCATGATGGCGCTGGTGCTGGCCGACCATCTGCTGCGCCATCGGGGCCAGGTCGGCGAGTTCAAGACCGACTTCGACAGGCGCTAGGCGCAATACTCTGCAATCCCTCGCCCTCCCGGCCCCCTCTCTCTGAGGAAGAGGGAGGAGAAGCGTCAGTTCTTTGCTTTTCATCCCCTCGCTTACGTCTGCGGGAGAAGGAGGGGCCCTCGCATCAGCTATTTGGGGGTGAGGGTATGGCCCCGCCGGTCATTCCCATACGCCGCTGTGCGCTCTAATCTTCCTCACAATCTGGAGGAAGCCTGGAGGAAGCTTATGTCTCAGCCCAAGCGCGTGCATGCCCTGAATATCCCGATCCCGGCCCGCAAGGAGCTGGATGCCGACACGCAGGCCTATTTCGCCAAATGCGACGAGAAGATCGGCTTCGTGCCGAATGTGCTGCTCAGCTACAGCTTCGATGCCAAGAAGCTGCGCGGCTTCACCGAGATGTATAACGAGCTGATGCTGGGACAGTCCGGGCTTTCCAAGCTGGAGCGCGAGATGATTGCGGTCGTCGTCAGCAGCATCAATCACTGCTTCTACTGTCTCACCGCCCATGGCGCGGCGGTGCGCCAGCTATCGGGCGATCCGAAACTCGGTGAGCTGATGGTGATGAATTACCGCAGTGCTGAGCTGACGCCAAAGATGCGCGCCGCTTTGGACTTCGCCGCCAAGCTGACCGAGACGCCGGACAAGATCGTGGAAGCCGACCGTGAAGCCTTGCGCAAGGCGGGCTGGACCGACCGCGACATCTGGGACATCGCTGCCACCGCCAGCTTCTTCAACATGTCGAACCGCATGGCGGCTGCCATCGAGATGATGCCGAACGAGGAATATCACGGCATGGCCCGCTGAGCCTGCTGCATCAACGCCGCATCGGCGCAACCGCATCGAGGCGCATCGCATAAGGCCCGGAGCGATCCGGGCCTTGAACGATCGGCATATTGGGCGGCATGGCAGGCGGCCTATATAAAAGGCCCATGGACCAAAGCCATGCACAAGAAGCCACGCATAAGCCTACGGCAATGACACTGCCCGCCTTCTCTTTTGCGCAGAGGCTGCTGGCCAGGCTTGGCCGCTATGAATTGTCGCTTCTGCTGGTGCCGGGATTTGTTGCCGGCGCCGTCTGGCTGTTCATCGAACTGGCCGACGAAATCCTGGAAGGCGAAACGCATCGGATCGACCCCGCCCTGCTGCTGGCGATGCGCAAGGCCGGCGATTTAGCCGAGCCGATCGGCCCGCGCTGGCTGGAAGAGATGATGCGCGATGTGACCGCCTTCGGCAGCACCGGGCCGTTGGTGTTTCTCACTTTGGCTGCGGTGATCTATCTGCTGCTGCGCCGGCGGCATCGCACGGCGCTGTTCGTCTTTCTCGCCGTCGGCGGCGGGCAGCTTCTGTCTTCGCTGCTGAAACTGGGTTTCGACCGGCCGCGTCCCGATCTCGTGCCGCATGGCATGACCGTCTACACGGCCAGCTTCCCCAGTGGCCATGCGATGATGGCCGCCGTGACTTATCTGACCCTGGGCGCGCTGCTCGCCCGCACCGAGACGCGCAGGCGGCTGAAAGCCTACATCATGCTGCTGGCCCTGCTGCTGACCCTGCTGATCGGCATCAGCCGGGTTTATCTCGGGGTGCACTGGCCGAGCGACGTGCTGGGCGGCTGGATCGCGGGCAGCGCCTGGGCGGCGATGTGCTGGAGCCTTGCCGTGACCCTGCAGCGGCGCGGCCGCCTGGAGCGGGAGAATGCCCCGGAAGATTCGGACCCTTCTTCGGAGGACCGTCCGGCGGCATAAAATTTTTAGCCCCTGACGGCGCTGGCGTGGTTTTAACCGGCTTGTCAGATAGAATTAACGCTGCTTAAAAAGTCACCATGAAGGCGGCTGCCTGTGTCTTGGGCGCAACACTCCCCGACAATTCGCGCCTGCACAATAGGATTTACGCGAACAATATGTCGGGGAATCGGCTTCAAATGGTCAGAAAATGACCTAAGTCGCTGATATCATAGGTGCGACGATTTATCCTAACTTTCCTCTTGCGCTGCACCCGGTTCCCAATTACATTGTGCATCGCAACAAGCTTTCCGGTTTGTTGCATGCCCTTCTCGGGCGTTTCCTCCCTAGACTTGGGCCGCACTGAGGTGCGGCCCCTTTTTTTTGTCCAGGGTTCCCTTTTCCAAAGACTTTGCTTTCTTAGAACCGGACCAAACTGGCGGCGGATTTAATCCGCGTCGGCGGCAGCCGGCGGCGGCACGGCCAGCACCTTGTCGATGCGGCGGCCATCCATATCCACTACCTCAAAGTGCCAGCCCTGCCAGTCGATGCTATCGCCGGCGGCCGGCACGCGGCCGAAGCAATCCAGCAGGAAACCGGCCACGGTATGATGCTCGGCATGTTCGGGCAGCGTCAGGCCCAGCCGTTCGGCGAAATCGTCGCGCGCCAGCAGGCCGTCGATCAGCCATGAGCCGTCATGGCGGCGCACTGCCTGCGGCTGCTCGCTATCGGGCAGCGCAAAGCCGCCGGCGATGCTTTCCAGAATGTCGGAGGCCGTGACCACACCTTCCAGGCTGCCGAATTCATCGACGACGAACGCCATGCCGCTGGGCGAGCGTTTCAGCAAGGCCAGAACGTCCAGCACATCGGCGCTTTCATGCACGGCAGAGACCGGCTGCACCAGCGCCGCCAGGCCTTCGCCATTCGGCTTGCCGATCGCATCGGTGCTCAGCTTGCCGTCCAGCAACGCGTTCAGCACGTCTTTGACGCTGATGGCGCCGAGCGGCTCGTCGACCGAGCCATGCGCAGCCGGCAGGCGCAGATGCACGGTTTCGCGCAGACATTTCAGCTGCGCCTCGCGCCGCGCATCGAGATCGAGCCAATCGAGTTCGTGGCGCGGCGTCATCACCGCGCGCACCGAGCGGTCGCCGAGCTTCAGCACGGCGGCAATCATCTGGCGTTCCGCAGGCTCTACCGTGCCCGCGCTTTCCGCCTCCGCCACCAGATGGCGGATCTCTTCTTCCGTCACCGCATTGCTGGCGGCGCTGTTCTGGCCAGTCAGACGCAGCACAAGCTGCGAGGAGTGATCAAGCAGCCAGACCAGAGGCGCTGCGATACGCGCAAGCGCCGACATCAAAGGCGCGACCGCAACCGCGATGGCTTCAGGATTTTTCAGCGCGATCTGCTTGGGCACCAGCTCGCCGACGATCAGCGACAGATACGTGACCGAGCCGACCACGATGGCGAAAGCGATGGTATCGGCGCTGGCTTCGGTCAGGCCAAGCGTCTCCATCAGCCAGGTCGAGAAGCGATCAGCCAAGGTCGCGCCGGAGAAGGCGCCCGCCAGCACGCCGACGAGCGTGATGCCGATCTGCACGGCCGAGAGAAAACGGCCCGGATCGGCGGCCAGCGCCATGGCGCTGCGCGCGCCCTTGCGTCCCTTGCGCAGCATCGCCTGCAGCCGCGCCTTGCGGGCGGACACCACCGCCAGTTCCGACATGGCGAGCAGGCCGTTGAGCAGGATCAGCGCGAAGATCAGCGCCAGTTCAAGCGCAAGCATGGCTGATCCGCGGATGCAGGCCGGAAATCAAGGATGGGCTGCGGCTTTAAGCGCAGCTTCGCCGGCCAAGGAATTTCGCCTGCAGAGGGCTGACCCTGGCCGCGATGTAATCGAGACGACATAGCCGCGCCAGTATAGAAGACCGCCGCTGCCCCCGCCAGAGGGTCACCGCCAGAGGGTCAAGGCATCGGTGCCGATGGCGTTCTGGGACAGGTCGAACTGTGGATTGCGGCAGGCTCAGGGCTTGCCGACCGCCGCCTGTATCTCCGCCTTCACGCCTGTTCCTATCTGCAGCATTCTCGGCTCCAGTTCGGCCTGAAGCCCCGACGCCGTCGCTTCCTCGTTCCAATGCAGGATCAGCACCGCGCTTTCCGGCCGCTTCGTCGCATCGAGAACGGCCTCGATCCGCTCGATCTGCGCAAACAGGCCCAGCGTGTTCAGGCCGGGCGTGTTCAGATCGGTGAAGAACAGGAGCCCGCCGACGAGCCCGCTCATCACGAAGACCGCGGCGGTGCCGGAGAGGCTGACGCCATGCCCCTTGCAGGCGGCGCAGATGCGGGGCGTTCCATTGCCATGATCGACCTGACCGCTGCCCTGACAGGTCCAGCATTTCCAGGCGTCATGCATTGGATCCCCCGTTCTGCCTGGCTCAGGAAAGTGGCCAAGCCATGTCGATGCCATGCCAACAGGCTACAAAACGCGCGCAGCAGATTTGTTCCGCGCAGCAACGTCGTTTGGGAAAGGCAAGGCGCCGCGGCTGTGCGTGCTAGCCGCTGTCCTGCAAGGGCGAGGCGATGATGGGCCCAGGGGTCGGCACTGGGGTCGGCACTGGGGTCGGCACCGGAACGGTCTGCGTCGGCAGGGCATAGGAGAAAGCCAGCCAGCCGGCCAGCAATCCTATCACGACAACACTGACGATGCTCGACAGGCTGATCCCGGTCCCGTCGCAGGTCGGACAAGGACAATCCTCGTCGCCGATATAGACCCGCCTTGTGCCATGGCACATGCGGCAGGCCCACATGCTTTGCAGGACGTTCCCCGGCACCATATCTCTCATGATCGGACCCCACCCGCATCCAGCGATTTGCGATGCGCTAAAGTCATCTTCTCTCAATCTTCTATTAAACGGTGCGACCTTTCTGTGACGCGGATGGCATGCCAATTGGCGTAATTAAAGAAAAACAGGCTCCATCCGCTTACGGATGGAGCCTGCTGTCTTACCGTTTAATCGTCTTGAAGCGGATCAATTGATCTTGCGCGACCAGTCATCTACCTGGCGCTCGGCTTCTTCCTTGGCGCAGCCATAGCGTTCCTGCACCCGGCCGACCAGCTGCTCGCGCTGGCCGGCGATCCGGTCGATGTCATCATCGGTCAGATCGCCCCACTGCTCGCGCACCTTGCCCTTCATCTGCTTCCAATTGCCTTTGACCTGATCCCAGTTCATGGCCCGCTCCTCTGTTGCGATGTGGAGCCCTACCAACAAAGCTGGGCGGGTACGGTTCCCTTTATCCTTGTCCGCCGCGCTGCGCCGCTTCCCGCCTGATCGTTTCCCGCCACTGCGCGCGCAAGGCGGCCGGCCGCTGCGGATAGCGTTCCTCGAGGAATTCGGCCGCCACGATGCGGTCGGTGCGGAAATGGCGGAAATCCTGCCGCAGTTCGCACCAGGCGGCGATGATGCGCACCGTCTGCATGAAGCCCAGAGTGATCGGCCAGATGATGCGCCGCGTGGTGCGGCCTTCCACATCGGTGTAGTCCAGCGCCAGCTTGCGCCCCAATCGGATCTGCGCCCGCAGCATGGCAAGGTCGATGCGGTCCAGTGGACGTTCGTCTGCCCCGACCGAAACAAAGGAGGGCGGCTCGGCCAGATAGGGCCGCAGCTTTTCCGGCACGGCGGCTTCGATCTTGGCGATCAGATCCTGCGCCGCGCGCGCCAGGGCCGGATCGCCCTGGCCGGAAACCCATTGCGCGCCCAGCACAGCGGCATCGATTTCGTCCGGCGTCAGCATCAGCGGCGGCATGTCATAGCCTCCTTCCAGCACATAGCCGAGACCGGCCTCGCCACGGATCGGCACGCGCTGCGCCATCAGGTCGGCGATGTCGCGATAGACCGTGCGGGTGGAGCATTCCAGCTCCCGCGCGATGGCCTCGCCGGTGAGCGGCGCTCGGGCCCGGCGCAGAATCTGGATGATCTGAAACAGGCGGTCGGCGCGGCGCATCGGAATATCGTCCTGATCGCATCCTGCATGAAGGCTGCTGACAGCATGCTGTCAGCATGGTTGGCGTACAAGAGAGGCATGCCGGATGCAACGAAACGCTGAACGCCCTGAACGCACCTGTACACAACGGAGCGCCTCATGACCGCCGCAACGCCGACAGAAGCCCAGACCGGACCCGTCACCCTCTACGGCTTCGGCCCCTGGCTTGGCCTGCCCGACAGCAGCCCCTTCGTGCTGAAGACGGAAATACAACTGAAGATGGCAGGCGTTGCATATGTGAAGGATGTGACCGGCCATGCCACTGCGCCGAAGAGCAAGCTGCCGTACCTGCGCGATGTCGACGGCACAGTCGTTTCGGATTCAACCTTCATCCGCGCGCATATCGAACATACGCGCGGCATCGATCTCGATGCGGGACTGAAGCCGCGCCAGCGCGCCGAGGCCTGGGCGATCGAGCGCATGCTGGAGGATCACCTGAAATGGGCGATCACTTGGTTCCGCTGGATTCCGCGCGAGAATTTCGAGACCGGACCCGCCCGCTTCTTCGACCACGCGCCGGTGGAACTGCAATCGGACCTGCGCAACATGGCGCTGGCGACAATGAGCGCCGCCATGCATGCGCATGGCATCGGCCGGCATAATATCGAGGATGTCTCGGCGCTCGGCATCCGCTCGCTGGAGGCGCTGGCGATGCTGCTGGGCGACAGCGAATTCCTGTTCGGCAACGAAATCAGCGGCACGGACGCCATCGCCGCGGCGATGCTCGCCTCCCTGATCACGCCGCCGCTCGATTCAGGCCTGCGCCGGCGCGCGATGCAGCTCGACAATCTGGTGGAATATACCCAGCGCATGATGGCGCGCTTCTTCCCGCCGGTGCCGCGCTACATTCCGCCGCGAAAGGCGCCGGGCCGCACCAATCTGGAAAAGCTTGCGCAAAGCATGGCGCCCGAACGAGTACAGTCCGAGCCCGTGCAGGCCCAGGCACTGCCGGAAAAGGCGATGGTCGCCGTCGGCTAGGGCCGCATCATGCAGATCCGCGTTCTATAAGCCGGCGCGTCCGCTTTCCATGTCGCGGCGCATCTGCGCGGCATAGTCGCGGAAATCGACTTCCAGCGTATAGCGCGCGGAATCGACATAGCGGCTCTGCACATGGCGCCAGTGAGCCGCGATCTCCTGCTTCATGGTGGCAAGGTCGGGCAGCGTGAGCCTGCCGCTGAGCAGGGCTGCGAGCCAGCGCGACTGGATTTCGACAAGCGGAATTGTCGCGCCGATCGGCTGCACCAGGCCGACGAAGAACAGCCCCGGATGATGCGGCACCACCATGCGCCGGTAAAGCTGCACCGGCTGGCGGTCTTCGACTGAGAAGATCGAGCGGTCGAGGAAGGGAAAGGTCGTGCGATAGCCGGTAGCGTAGATCACCGCGTCATAGGGCTCGGTGCTGCCATCGACGAAGGCGATGCGATTGCCCTGCAGCTCCTTCACATTCGGCTTCACCTTGATCCAGCCATGGCCGATATAGGGCAGCAGTTCCTGGCTGATCGTCGCATGCTCGCGCCACATCGGATGCGGCGGCTTGGGCACGCCATAGCGTTCCTGGTCGCCAACCGTCAGATACATCAGCTTGTTGATGATCATGCGCGTGACCACGGTGGGCAGGCGCAGCTTGCGCGACAGGAAGGCCGACCAGCGGTCGGTGGGAATGCCGAGGATGTATTTCGGCATGATCCAGGCGCCGCGCCGGGTGGACAGATGCACGCTCTTCGCCCGGCGGCACAGATCGACGGCGATGTCGACGGCGGAATTGCCGATGCCGACCACCAGAACGCGCTTGTCGTCGAAGGGATCGGCGGTCTTGTAATCGTGGCTGTGGATCGCGATGCCGTCGAACTGGCCGGGGAAATCGGGCCAGCGCGCATCCCACAGATGGCCATTGGCAACGAGCACCGCGCGATAGGTTTTCGCCGCGCCGCTGTCCAGCGTCACCGTCCAGCCGCCGCCTTCAGCGGGGGTGACGCTTTTCACTTCCGTCCTGCAGCGGACATAGGGCTTGACGCCGAAGCGTGTTGCATAGGCGTCGAGATATTCCATCACCTGCCAGTGCGAGCAGAAATCCGGCCAAGTCTCTGGGATGGGGAAATCGGAATATTGCAGGTTCCGCCGGCTGGTATCGATATGCAGGCTGCGATAGGCCGACGACATGCCGTTGTCGTTGTTGTAGCGCCAGTTGCCGCCGATATCCGATCCCTTTTCGAAAACCTCGAAGGAAAGCCCGGCCTGCTTCAGCGCCTTGGCCGCCGCGATGCCGGACGAGCCCGCGCCGATGATGCAGATATCCGCGCTCCCCTGATCCATTGCCTGATCACCCGTCTGACTGCTCATGCCGGAACTCCCGCGGCTGCCGATGCCGCCTCATAGGATGCAAGAAAGCTCTGCAGGATCGCATCGAAGGATTCGTCCGGCAGAATGCCATGCTGGCGGGCAAGCGCGGATTCGAACCGCTTGGGCCAGCCATCGACGATGCGCTGCACGGCCGCATCCTCGCGCCAGCCGATCTGGCCGAGCTTGCGGCCGCGGCCGACGCGCGACAGCGCCTTGAGCATTTCGGCAACGCTGACGCTTAAGGCCGGCAGGTTGAGCGCGCGGCTGGCGCCGAAAACCGTGGCCGGCAGATCGTGCGCGGCCAGCAGACCCGCCGTCACCGCCTGCACGGAAACAACCGGCAGAACCGTCTCCGCCTTGAAGGGCACCGAGACATCCTGGCCCAGCAGCGGCGTGCGCGTGACCGCCGCAACGGCATCGGATACCGATGGTGCTGCGCCGGGCGGACGCATCAGAACGATAGGCAGGCGCAGCGCGCGGCCATCGACGATGCCATGGCGGCTATGGTCGTTGATGAGCTGCTCGACAATCACCTTATGCACGCCGTAGGAGGTCTGCGGCTGCTGCACGGTGTTGTCGTCCACGATCTCGGGCAGCGCGCCGCCGAAGGTGGCAATGGAACTGGCGAAGACCAGCTTCGGCGCTGGATGGCCGGCAGACCGCAGCGCGCGGCAGGCGGCCAGCAGATCGAGCATGCCGAGCACATTCACCTCCAGGCCTTTCGCGATGTCGCGTTCGGCATCGGTGGTCAGCGTGGCCGCGAGATGGAAGACGCTGTCGAAGGGCGATGCGAACAGCCTTGCGCGGAAAGCGGGATCGGAAAGATTGCCGGTGGCCTGCCGGATGCTGGGCTGGCTGCTGTCGGGCTGGCTGCTGCTTTGCTGGCTGGCTCCGCCGTTGCGGCCAGCGCCATTACTGCCGGCAATGGGCGAAGGCGCTGCCACCTGATCGGCCAGAATGAGTTCGGTGACCGGCCTTTGCTGGCCGCTGCTGTCGGTCAGATGACCACGCGCCAGCAATGCGGCGGTGAGCTGGCGGCCGATGAACCCGGCGGCGCCTGTGATGATGACGCGCATGTTTCCTCCCGCGCCGGCCCGGTCTGCTGCCGGGCTCGCTTACTGCTCCGTTTGCGGATGTCTTTTATGCCAGTGGAAGCTTGCTGCTGCAATCGCGGGGAGGACCAACCTCAATCATATCCCCGCAAGGTTTACTGACATTGCTCGTAGCGGCAGGAAGCTTAATGGCACTGCGCCTGGGCCGCGCTCGGTTCAGAATTTATCGAATTCCAGGCCGTAGCACATTGGGAAGAATCGGCTCGGGAGTCGCCAAGGCCCTGATGGAGGCAAGGCCGCGAAGCGGCCGCAGGCTGCATCAGGGCAAGTCATGGCCAGCCAACAGGTCTCTAAAGTGAGGTTGTCGAGACAACACCTTGGAGGCTGACCGACCATGACCAAGCATTCTACTACACCCGCCGACGCCGTGCTGGTAGCGATCGACATGGCGAAGAACCGCCAGGAAGTGCTCATTGAGCGCCCCGAAGGGGGCCGGCGCCGGCGCATGACAGTGCTTGCAACCAAGACGGACTATGATCGGCTTGCCGAGCAGCTCGCCGCGATCGGAAGGCCCATTGTGGTCGGCTTCGAGGCGACCGGCAACTACCACCGGACCCTCGCGCATCGCCTGCTGACCGCCGGGTTCGAGCTGCGGCTCATCTCGTCAGTGGCGCTCGCTCGCACCAGGGAGGCGCTACACAACGGCTGGGACAAGAACGACCCGAAGGACGCGCAAGTCATCCTGCACATGCTCCGGATCGGCGCCACGCAACGCTACGTCGACCCGCTCGCCGCCGGCATCAACGACCTGCAGGAGCTGTCAAAGACGCACGAGGTAGTCTCGCGGATGAAGACCCAGACTTGGCATCGCATACTGACCCACTACCTGCCGCTCTATTTCCCGGAGGTCGCCCGCTTCGCCGGCAACAGCCGGTCGGACTGGTTCCTGGCGATGATCGAGCGGTTCCCGACCCCGGCCAGTATCACTGCGCTCAACAAGGAGGCCTTCTCAGCGGAGGTCTGGCCGCTGATCGGGCGCAAGGTCTCCAAGGCCCGGCTGATCAACGATGTGTACGAGACAGCGTGCAGCTCTGTGGCATTGCCGGTGCCAGAGGACTCGGCCGCGATCGCCATGTTCCGCATGGTGATCGCGCAAGGACGCAGCCTTATCCACCAGCGCGACGAGATCGAACGACTTGCCCATGCCCGGCTCGCCGATCATCTCGATTACAAACTGTTGCGCAAGATCCCGGGCATCGGCCCGATCAACGCGTTGACGATCCTGGCCGAGGCAGGCGATCTTCGTCGCTTCAGCCATCACCGTCAGTTCCTCAAGTTCTGCGGCCTCGATCTCGCGACCTGTCAGTCCGGCACGTTCCGCGGCCGTACGAAGCTGTCCAAGTACGGCAACGCGCGATTGCGCCGGACCTTCTGGATGGCCGCGCAGGTCGCCGCGCGCCAGCGCGACAATAGCTTCCGCGACAAGCTCGGACGATATACCGCCGGGCACGCGGATGATGCCGATCGTCGCCGCAAGGCGATGACGGCGCTGACCGCCAAGATGGCGCGCGTGGCTCACGCCGTTATCAAGACGGGGACAGAGTACCGGCCGTTCCTCGAACGGTCGGATGCCAGGTGGAAGGACCCCTCTCTGCAAGTGCCGTGAGGGCGCTCGTCGAGCGACCCTGTAGATAATGTTCGGGCCTTCCACCTGGGTGCGTATCTCGTCTTAAGGATGGTGAGGACCACGGCTGCTCTGGCGCGCCGCTGGATCCTGTGTTTGCTATGGCAGGGAGCGATCCCATTGACGGTGGAAGCCATCTGGCTCAGACTACGCACCGCGCCGATCGATGTCGGCGCGTAGAGACCTGCTGGCCAAAACCCGCCGCTGCTTCCCGACATAGGACGTTGTCTCGCCATGTCGGATCTTCCATAGCCCTGCGAATGAAATCTCAACATCTCTGACATGCTCTTCAACATGAGGGGACTTGCCCGATAACGTGGTCATGCTGACCGTTCAGTTTCTTTGAAGTTTGTTAAGCACTTCTCGAGCGATTTGCAGGTCAGCACTGAATCACCGTTTGGTCCGGCGACGGCAAATCGCCATGGATCAAGGCCTCTATAGCTTTTGGGACATTGGCCTGCACTTGTCTGGCAATCGTCCAGCCTCGCAACTAGCCGCCGGAGCGCAGCCATTGCTGCGCGTCGCGCCAGTCCGGTCAATAGGTCAGCGCCGATCCGTTCCCCAGAGGCCGTCCCACATCTGCCTGAAGCCGCCCTGGCTGGGCGGCGGGCGCTCGGCCAGAATTTCCGGCCGGCCGCGCAGGCGGTGCTGCGCATCGAAGCGGTAGCGCAGGCCCCAGAAGCCAAGCTCGCTGCCGCCCGGCAGGCCGTAACGATAGTCGCGCGCCTCCACGATATGCCCGCCGGGCGAACCGGTATCGGCCAGTACCGTCCAGTGCAGCCGCCCCATGGCGAACCAGTGAAAGACCTTGCCGGACGGTGTCGCCAGCGCCGCCTGCACGGCGGGATGATGATCGATGCGCGTGTAGCGTTCCCAGTGGATCGGGCGGTCGTCGAACGGCGAGGAGAAGCCGACCAGGATTTCGTCTTCCGTATCGGCCACGATGCGCCGCCAGAAAGGCTGCAGCAGGGTCGGATAGGCCGAAACCTCCACGCCATGGCGGCCGGCATTGCCGCTTTCGGCCAATTCAAACCGCGCGCGCTGCTCCATCTTCAGCGCCACACCCCAGCCCATCAGCGTGTAAAGCGCCACATAGATGAGGGCACATTGCGCCAGCCGCTGCGGCAGGTCCACCGCGGCGATGCCTGAGGCCGAGCGGCTGCCTTTCGCGCGGCTGAAAAAGCCGAGCAGGAAGACGATGATGAGCGGCAGCGAATACAGCGGGTCGATGATCGACAGTGCATCGATGGCGAAACGCTGGTTGCTGAACGGCGCCAGAAGCTGTGTGCCCCAGGCGGTAAAAAGATCGAGCAAGGGATGCGTTGCGGTGCATAACAGCCCGAGCCAGATCCAGGAGGCGCGGCGGGTATTGTCCTCGTTGATGTCAAAGGGTACGCGCCGCATGCGCTCCAGCCGCCAGGCCAGCCAGCCCAGAGCCGCGCCATAGATCAGCGTCGGCACCACGCCATGCGTGATCCCGCGGTGATACAGCCAGGCATGGGCGACATCGTCGCTGAACCAGCCGCTGATCACGTCGAGATCGGGCAGCAGCGCCAGCATACCGCCCACAGCAGTCGCCCGGCGTCCCAGCGTCTTGCGAAATCCCGCCTGCCCGACGACGCCGCCGAACAGGATCTGCGTCACCGTATCCATGACCCACCCTGCTGCGCGCCCGAACGCGGGCGCTCCCGTGAATACAGGCTGCAAATGCGCGAAAAGGCAAGTGGGTTAAGCTCTTACGGCTTTACGAACGGAGCTTGCGTCGCTACCGTCGCGGGCCGAACGATAAAAAAGGGAGGAAAGCCGCGTGGCCGCCACCACCGCCCAATTAGCTTCCGTTGCCGCGACGACGCGCCCGGCCGTGCATCTGCGCGGCGTGGACATCACCTTTGTCCTGAAGGACGGCGCGACGCACCGCGCGGTGCATGGCATCGATCTGGCTGTTAAGCCGGGCGAGTTTGTCGCCATCGTGGGGCCGACCGGCTGCGGCAAATCGACCCTGCTGAATGCGGCGGCCGGCCTGCTGAAACCCAGCGCCGGACAGGTGGAGATCGACGGCGCGGCGCTGAGCGGGCTGAATGCCAAGGCCGGCTATCTGTTCCAGGCCGATGCGCTGATGCCGTGGAAAACCGCGGTGGACAACGTCGCCGTGGCGCTGGAGCCGCAGGGCGTGCCAAGAGCCGAAGCTTTGCGCCGCGCGCGCGAATGGCTGGCCCGCGTCGGCCTGAAGGGTTTCGCCGACCGCTATCCGCATATGCTGTCGGGCGGACAGCGCAAGCGCGTGGCGCTGGCGCAGATGCTGATCCGCGATCCGCAGATCCTTTTGATGGACGAGCCTTTTGGCCCGCTGGATGCGCAGACGCGGCAGATCATGGGCAATCTGCTGCTCGATCTGTGGGCCGCCAACAAAAAAGCCGTGCTGTTCGTCACCCACGATCTGGAAGAGGCGATTGCGCTGGCCGACCGCGTGGTGGTGATGTCGGCCGGTCCTGCTGCCGGCATCGTCGGCGATTACACGGTGACGCTGCCGCGGCCGCGCGACATCGCCGAAATCCGCACCGAACCCGCCTTCCACGATATCCACAAGGCGATCTGGGCCACCCTGCGGGTGGAAGTGCAGAAGGCCTATGCGCAAGGAGAGAACCTGCCCGTGACGGGGGTGCAGCCATGAACCGCGCCAATCTGCTCGGCCTGCAAATCCTGGTCGGCGTCGCCAGCCTGGTGATCTGGCATCTGCTCACCACCGTGCCGGTGATCGACGGCAAGCCGCTTCTGCCGCCCTTCTTCTTCTCCACACCGCTCGACGTGCTGGAGCGCACCTGGAAGGATTTTGCCTCCGGCGAAATCTGGCGCCATCTCGGCATCACCCTGCTGGAAACCGTGCTGGCCTTCGCCATCGGCGCCGGCGCTGGCATCGTGGTGGGCTTCGCCTTTGCCCGCCGCGCGCTGCTGGCCGCCGTGTTCGATCCTTACGTGAAGGCGGCGAATGCGCTGCCCCGCGTGGTGCTGGCGCCGATCTTCGCGCTGTGGTTCGGCCTTGGCATCTGGTCGAAGGTGGCGCTGGGCTTCACGCTGGTCTTCTTCATCGTCTTCTTCAACGTCTATCAGGGCGTGAAGGAAGTCAGTCCCACGGTGCTTGCCAATGCCCGCATGCTGGGCATGAACGAAAAGCAGCTCATGCGGCATGTCTACTGGCCGGCCGCCCTGACCTGGATGTTCTCGTCCCTGCATACCAGCGTCGGCTTCGCGCTGATCGGCGCGGTGGTGGGTGAGTATCTCGGCTCGGCGGCGGGGCTTGGCTATAAGATCCACGAGGCCGAGAGCGTCTTCGACGTCACCGGCGTCTTTTCCGGCATGCTGGTGCTCGCGATCTTCGTCATCCTGCTCGACTGGTTCGTCACCATGATCGAGAACCGCCTGCTGGTCTGGCGGCCCGATACCGCTGCAAGAACCACCTGAACCAAAAATATCTGGATTAAAAACGGAGGAAACCACATGAAGATCAGAACACTCATCGCCGCCGCAGCCCTGGCGCTGGCGGCCAGCGCAGCCCAAGCCGCGCCGGAGAAGCCCAAGCTGACGCTCGGCGTTGGCGGCAAGCCGCTCCTGTATTACCTGCCGCTCACCATTGCCGAGCAGAAGGGCTTCTTCAAAACCGAGGGCCTGGATGTCGAGATCAACGATTTCGGCGGCGGTGCCAAGTCGCTGCAGGCGCTGATCGGCGGCAGCGTTGATGCCGTCACCGGCGCCTATGAGCACACCATCCGCATGCAGCAGAAGGGCCAGGACATCCGCGCGGTGCTGGAGCTTGGCCGCTTCCCCGGCATCGTCGTTGCCGTGAAGAAGGAGCATCAGGGCAAGGTCAAGACCGCAGCCGACCTGAAAGGCATGAAGATCGGCGTCACCGCGCCGGGCTCGTCGACCAACTTCTTCGTCAACTACCTGATCGCCAAGGCCGGCGGCAATTACAAGGACTCGTCCTATATCGCGGTCGGCGGCGGCGCCTCCGGCGTGGCGGCGATGCAGAAGGGCGAGATCGACGCCATCTCGCATCTCGACCCGGTGATCTCCAAGCTGCAAAGCGACGGCACCGTCTTCATCCTGGCCGACAGCCGCACGGAAGAGGGCACCAAGGCGATCTTCGGCGGCTCCAACCCGGCGGCCGTGCTCTATCTGAAGAGCGAGTTCATCGAGAAGAACCCGGAAACCACGCAGGCTCTGGTCAACGGCCTGTACAAGGCGCTGAAGTGGATCGAGCAGGCCAAGCCCGAGGATATCGTGGCCACGGTGCCCGAGAGCTACTATCTGGGCGACAAGCCTCTCTATCTGCAATCGGTGAAGAACTCGCTGGAGACCTATTCGCGCACCGGCATCATTCCCGAGGAAGGCATGAAGAGCGCCTACAACATGCTGGTGCAGTTCGACGAGGAGCTCGCCAAGGCGAAGATCGATCTGAGCAAGACCTTCGACGACCGTTTCGTGAAAAAGGCCAAGTAAGAGGAATTTTTCAGAATTGATCTATGTCACGGCCGGGATGACCTCCCGGCCGTATTGCTTTGGCAGAGGTGCTTAAGACCGGTAAGATTGCCCGATGGACTTCTTGAGTTCCCTGCCGACGCCGCTGACGCAGCCCAGCCGTCAGTTCTTCGCCACCTGGCATGGCTGGCGCCGTGGCCGCAAACTGCCCGAGCGCCGCGACATCGATCTCTCCAGCCTGGGCGATCTGGCCGATGCCTGTCTGCTGCTGGATATCCGCGGCCGCGACGAGATCCGCATCACCGCCGTCGGCAAGCGGATCACCGATCACCTCGGCTTCGATCTCACCGGATTCAACTATCTCGATCTGACCAGCAAGGAGAACCGCAGCTGGCGCGCGCATCTGACGCTTGCGCAGGCCGCGCAGCCTTGCGGCGTCGTCATCTATTACTGGCTGCGGCTGGCCGACGGCACCGTCCTGCCGGTTGAATTTGTCGGCGCGCCGGTCTGCGAAAACGGCCAGACCAGCGCCACGCTGATCCTGTGCTGCGCCACCGGCCTGGCGAAGACAAGCTGGAAAAGCCAGAGCATCGATCCGGAGTCCTACGAAGAGGGCGAAGGCATGCGCTATATCGACCTCGGCTATGGCATCCCGCCCCTGGTGCCGAGCCAGCGGCAGGAGCCGAAGCCGGTGCAATGACGGCACGCCTGAACACCTAGCAGCGTGTTCCGCTTTTGCTTATGCTTTAGTCAAGGAAATTGACGTTCTTCCGTCTTCCAAGTTATTTGAGGAATTTCACGGCGATTTGGGGATTTTTCTTTTTCGTATACCCGTCCAGTCACCGTTGTATAGTTCTCTCATGGCCCTGGTTGATACCTTGCCTGCTCCGCTATCTGCTCCTAGCCGCCGCTTCTTCGCCGTTTGGGACGGCTGGCGCCGTGGCCGCCGGTTGCCCGAACGTGCCGACATCAATCTCGAAGCCTTCGGTGATGCGAAGGAAGGCTGTTTCCTCGTTGAGGTGCGCAGCCGGGATTCCATCCCGATCCTCTATGCCGGTCCGCTGATCCAGCGTTACGCCGGCTTCGATCTCACCGGCTACAATTATCTTGATCTGACCATGCGCGAGAACCGCGCCTTCCGCGCCGCGCTGACCATCGAGCAGCTGGAGCAGCCCTGCGGCTTCATGCTGTATTACTGGCTGCGCCATCCAAGCGGCAGCATCGTGCCGCTGGAATGGGTCGGCGCGCCGATTTGCGAAACCGGCGCCGAGAAGCCGACCCTGATCCTCTCCTGCGCCGTGCCGCTGACCAAGGCGGAAGCCTCCGGCCCTGTCGATCCGGATTCCTATCTGATCGCCGACGGGATGCGCTTCATCGATCTCGGCTTCGGCATCCCGGCGATCGTTCCCTCGGCGCCGCAGCGACTCTTGAATCTGGAGTGATCAGCCCTCCAGTTCCTCGCGCAGGATTTCCAGCTCCAGCCACTGCTCTTCCGCCGCCGCAAGGTCGGCTTCGGCCTGCGCCAGGCCCTTGGTTGCAGCGTCGAACTTCGCCGGATCCCGGCTGAAAAGCTGCGGATCGGCCAAAGCCGCCTGATGCCTGGCGATTGCAGCGCGCAGCTCATCCATCTTTTTCGGCAAAGTTTCCAGCGCGTGCTTTTCCTTGAAGCTGAGTTTGCGCTTCGGCGCCGGCTTCGCGGCAGGTGGCGGCGCGGACTTCGCCTCAGCTTCAGTCTTCTTCTGCGCCGGCGCGGCCTTGGCCTTCACTCCTTCGCCGCGCTGGGCGACCATGTCGGAATAGCCGCCGGCATAGAGCAGCCACTTGCCCGCCCCTTCAAAGGCAAGGACGGAGGTACAGACGCGATCGAGGAAATCGCGGTCATGGCTGACCAGCAGCACGGTACCGGGATAGTCGCTCAACATTTCCTGCAACAGATCGAGCGTTTCCAGATCAAGATCGTTGGTCGGCTCGTCCAGCACCAGCACGTTCGACGGCTTGGCCAGAGCACGCGCCAGCATCAGGCGGCCGCGCTCGCCACCGGAGAGCACGCGCACAGGCGTGCGCGCCTGTTCGGGCGAGAAGAGAAAATCCTTCATGTAGCTCATCACATGGCGCGGCTGGCCATTGATGGTGACCTTGTCGCTGCCGCCGGCGAGCGCGTATTGCAGCGTCATGTCGGGATCGAGCGCCTCGCGCTTCTGATCGAGCGTCACCAGTTCGAGATTGACGCCCAGCCGGATGCTGCCGCTGTCTGGCTTGAGCTGTCCGGTGAGGATGTTCAGCAGCGTGGTCTTGCCCGCGCCGTTCGGACCGACGATGCCAAGCCGGTCGCCGCGCTGCACCTTCAGGCTGACATCCTGCAGCACGAGCTGATCGCCATAAGATTTCGAAATCCCCTTCGCCTCGACGATCAGCTTCGAAGAGGTTTCGGCCTCACTGACCGTCAGCGTGACATTGCCGGCGACCTTGCGCTGTTCACGGCGCTGCTTGCGCAGATCCATCAGCGCCCGCACGCGGCCCATATTGCGCTTGCGCCGGGCCGAGATGCCGTGCCGCAGCCAGTCGGTCTCGGCGGCGATCTTGCGATCCAGCTTGTGGCGCTCGGTTTCTTCCTGCTCAAGCAAGGCGTCGCGCCAATCCTCGAATGCCGCAAAGCCCTGGTCCAGGCGGCGCGTGTTGCCGCGGTCGAGCCAGATCGTGGCGCGGGTAAGGTTGCTTAAGAAACGCCGGTCATGGCTGATCAGCACGAGCGCCGAACGGATGCGCTGCAGCTCGCCTTCCAGCCATTCGATGGCCGGCAGATCGAGATGGTTGGTCGGCTCGTCCAGCAGCAGGATGTCCGGCTCGGGCGCCAGCACACGGGCAAGGGCCGCGCGGCGCGCCTCGCCGCCGGACAGCTGCTTCGGGCTCTCGTTGCCGGTCAGGCCGAGCGCTTCCAGCAAGGTCCGTGCCCGGTGCGGATCGTCACCCGGCGCCAGCCCGTCAAGCACATAGGACAGGGTGTCGCTGAAGCCGGAGAGATCCGGCTCCTGTGGCAGGTAGCGCATGGTCACGCCGCTTTGCACCACGCGCTCGCCGCTTTCCGGCTGCACCATGCCGGCGGCGACTTTCAGGAGCGTGGATTTGCCCGAGCCGTTGCGGCCGACCAGGCAGAGCCGGTCGCCTTCCGAAACCGACAGTTCCGCCGCATCCAGCAGCGGCGTGCCACCAAAGGTGAGGTGGATGTTACGCAGAATCAGAAACGGGGGTGCCATGGCAATCCTCAATCAGGCCAGCGTGATAGCAACCTCCGCCAGCAGCGGGAAGCACCGGGGGCGGCTGGTCGCGAGGAGAGAGCGCCCGCCAATGGTCCGCACACGTCATCATGATTTTGTATTTATTCATTTCTATCTGTGGTTGCCATTCGATAACGGATCTACCTTAAGCTGCACATTCCTCCGTTACTCCGCCCCAAAACCCAGGCTTTCCCAGCGGTATTCCCAAGGAGGGGATAGTGTGATGAAGAACCTGCGTCTGGCGCCCCGCTTCTGGATCATTGTCGTGATCGGCGTGATCGGCCTTTTTCTGATGGGCGCGCTGGGGCTTTGGCGTCTGCACGGCGTTCTGCTCGAAGACCGCATGATCAAGACGCGCCAGCTCACCGAGGTGGCCCATAGCGTGATCGCGCGCTATCACGCCCGCGTCCAGGCCGGCGAATTGAGCGAAGCCGATGCCAAGCGGCTGGCGCTCGCCGACCTCGAAGTCATGCGTTACGACGAAAAGGAATATTTCTGGGTCAACGACATGGGCCCGGCGATGGTGATGCATCCCTTCGCCAAGCAGCTCAACGGCACGGATCTGCGCGAAAACAAGGACCCGAACGGCAAACGCCTGTTCGTCGAGATGGTCGATGTCGTGAAGAAGGATGGCGCCGGCTATGTCGATTATCTCTGGCCCAAGCCCGGCCTTGATCATCCCGTGCCGAAGATTTCCTATGTGAAGGGCTTCGCGCCCTGGGGCTGGATCGTCGGCACCGGCATCTACATCGACGACGTGGATGCGATCTTCCGTGAGCAGCTGATCGTCAATGGCGTCATCATCGGCGTCGGCATTCTGCTGCTGGTCGGCTTAAGCTGGGTGATGATGCGCAGCATCGGCATTCCGCTGAAGGCTCTGACAGACACGCTGGGCCGTCTGGCCAAGCGCGACTGGCAGGCCGAGGTGGAAGGCCAGGACCGCGGCGACGAGGTGGGCGACATCGCCCGCGCCGTGGCCGTGCTGAAGGAAAACAGCGTCGCGGCCGACCGCCTGCAGGCCGAAATCGAGGCCGAGCGCAAACGCAACGAAGAAAACCGCGCCGCCCAGGAAGCGACGCTGGACCGCGCCATCGGCCAGGTGGTGGCAGCGGCTTGCGCCGGGCAGCTCGATCAGCGCATCGACACCTCGGCACTGGCCGGTGTGACGGCAAAGATCGGCAACCAGATGAACAGCCTGCTGGATACGCTGAGCGAAGCGATTGCCAATGTGAAGGCCACCGTGGCCGCTTTGGCCAAAGGCGATCTGCGCAGCCGCATGCAGGGTCAGTATCAGGGTGTGTTCGCCGAACTGCAAGCCGACCTGAACGGCATGGCCGATACGCTGACCGGCGTGGTGCTCAACATCACGCAAGCCGTGGAGGCGCAGAGCAGCGCAGCAGCGGAGATTTCAGCCGGCAGCCAGGATCTCGCCGGCCGCACCGAGCAGCAGGCGGCAGCGCTGGAGCAGACCGCCGCCTCGATGCATGAAGTCACCACCACGGTGAAGCAGAATGCCGACAATGCGCAGGCCGCCAACCAACTGGCGATGGCCGCGCGCGATACCGCCGAGAAGGGCGGCAGCGTGGTGCAGGAAGCCGTCCAGGCAGTGACTCAGATTGAGGAAAGCGCGCAGAAGATTTCCGACATCGTCTCGCTGATCGACGAAATCGCCTTCCAGACCAACCTGCTGGCGCTCAATGCCAGCGTGGAAGCCGCGCGTGCGGGTGAAGCCGGCAAGGGCTTCGCCGTCGTCGCCCAGGAAGTGCGCGCGCTGGCGCAGCGCTCAGCCAATGCGTCGAAGGAGATCAAGGCTCTGATCACGGAGTCGAACCAGCAGGTGAAAACCGGCGCCGCATTGGTCAATCAGGCAGGCGTGGCGCTGACCGAGATTGTCACTGCGATCAAGAAGGTAAGCGACATTGTCGCCGAGATCGCCGCTGCCAGCCGCGAGCAGGCCACCGGCCTGGAAGAGGTCAATATCGCGGTCGGCAATATGGACGAAATGACGCAGCGCAACGGCGCCCTGGTCGAGCAGACCTCGGCTTCGGCCCAGTCGCTGTCGAGCCAGGCGCGCCAACTGTCGCAGCTAGTCGCTTTCTTCCGCACCGCTTAAGCCTTACAGCCTGGCTGGTCAAAAGCCCGGCTTTGGGGGAACATGGCAGGCAACGGCAACCAGGACCGGAGCCTGCCATGACCGTCGACCTGAAAATGCTGATCGCCAGCGCGGTACTGACCGTGCTGCTGGCCCTGCCATACACTGTGGGTTTCCTGTTCACGCGCGGCCTGTTCGTGATGGCCGGCAACCGCGAGGATTTCCCGCCCGGCAAAGGCTGGATCGGGCGAGCGCATCGCGCCCATCTCAACATGGTGGAGAATATGGTGCCCTTCGCGGCGCTCGTGCTGGCGGCAGCGGCGAGCGGCCGGATGGATGCCTGGACGGCGCTTGGCGCTCAGGTCTTCTTCTACAGCCGGGTCGTGCATGCCGTGGTTTACACGCTTGGCATCCCGTGGCTGCGCACGCTCGCCTATCTGGGCGGCCTGGCCGGCATGGCGATGATCGCCTATGCGCTGATCCGTTGAAGATCAGTCGATCTTCACACGGCAGCTTTCGCCGACTTGTACGTCTGCATTCCTTGCCGGCACCGAGAGGCGGCATTTCAGCCGCCTCTGGGCCGCTTTGGGATTCTCGGAAATCTCAACCATGATGCCCTCGGGCTTGCGCGGCACATAGCAGTAGCGCTCGCCCGGCTTCAGCCCGTAGCGCGCATCGACCGGCATCGGCTGGCCGCCGGAATGGATGTCGATGGGATGCTTGCCGGCATTGACGACGCAGAAGGCGAAAGCTGGGCTGGCGGTGAATGCCGCCAGCAGCGTGACAACGGCAATCGTCAGAACCCCGTCCCGCATAATGCCAATCGTTACAGCTTCGCCGTCGTGCAACTGGCCTGCGCCGGCGTGCCGGTGACGCGCAGCACCTGACCGTTCTTCACGGTCGCCTGGCAGACCTGGCGCGTGGCGCCGCCTGCAGGCTGCGCCTGCACGGAGATCTGGTAACCTGACGGCGACGGGTTGTCCTTGCAGAAGGTCACGCAGCAGGCATTCTGCCCGGCCGGCAACTGCACCTTGGTTGCGGCCTTGCCCGCCTTGATCTCTGCCGTCAGCGGCGCACCCGGAAATTCGTTGACGATGCAGAAGGCCGGGCGCTGCAGCGGCTGGCTGGATTGCTGGGCCCAGCCTGGCGCGATTGAAACGATGACGCCGACGGCCAAAGCGGCGGAAGCCATCAGAAGGCTTTGGGAAACAGGGGAAGCCATTGTTATGTCTCCTTTGGCGCCGCTTCGTATCGCAACGGCGGCCTAGCGTACAAAGCTAAAGCCCCGGCGTCAGCCGACCAGCTTAGTGCAGCATTGTCGCTGCATAAATGGTAGTGCAGCAAAAACGCCGCCGGTCAGGCCGTAAAACCTGCGCCGACGGCGTTTCCGCTTCCCTGGGCCGGCCGGCTGAACGGCCGGAACCAGATAGGATCAGGCTTTCGCGGCCGCGACGGCGGGCGCGTCCGACAGCGGATGCTCCAGCCGCGAGACCATTTCCTTTGGGCAGACCTGCCAGAATTTCGTGCGGGCGGTCTCCCAATCCGCAAAGAGGTTGTTGGCGAAGACCGAATGGGTCTCGCGCACATGCTCTTCGATCATGCCGCGCAGCACGCCTTCCCAGTAGCTGGAGGCCAGCCGCTGGTAGACCACGCTTTCGTCGTTGATCGCGATCGGCAGCAGCTCGTCGGGATCGTAGACGAAGGCCATGCCGCCGGTCATGCCGGCGGCGAAGTTGTCGCCGACATTGCCCAGGATGGCGACGCAGCCGCCGGTCATGTATTCGCAGCCATTCGAGCCGCAGCCTTCGATCACCGCAATCGCGCCCGAATTGCGCACCGCGAAACGCTCGCCCGCCTGGCCGGCCGCAAAAAGCTTGCCGCCGGTAGCGCCGTAGAGCACCGTGTTGCCGATGATGGTGTTTTCGTTGGTCCTGGCCATCAGCGGCGAAGACGGCGACGGCCGGACCACGATCATGCCGCCCGACAGGCCCTTGCCGACATAGTCGTTGGCATCGCCGAAGACTTCGAGCTTCAGACCCTGGACGGCGAAGGCGCCGAGCGACTGGCCGGCCGAGCCGGTAAGACGCACGGTGATATGGCCCGGCTTGAGTCCCTTCATGCCGAACTTGCGCACCAGATGCGACGACAGCCGCGTGCCGATGGCGCGATGCGTGTTCCGGATGTTGTAGGCGAGCTGCATCTTCTCGCCATGGCTGAAGACCGGCGCCGCATCGTCGAGCATCTGCGCGTCCAGCGTATCCGGCACCTCGTTACGGCCTTCCAGCGTGCAATAGCGCGCATAGCCGCCGGCATCGGCCTGGGCGAGAATCGGGTTGAGATCCAGGTCGTCGAGATGCGCCCAGCCGCGGCTGACCTGGGTCAGCAGGTCGGTGCGGCCGATCACCTCTTCCAGCGACCGCACGCCGAGGCTGGCGAGAATCTCGCGCACCTCTTCGGCGATGAAGCTGAACAGGTTGACCACCTTCTCCGGCGTGCCGGTGAACTTCTTGCGCAGGGCTTCGTTCTGCGTGCAGATGCCGACCGGGCAGGTATTGGAATGGCACTGGCGCACCATGATGCAGCCCATCGCCACCAGCGCCGCCGTGCCGATGCCGTATTCCTCGGCGCCGAGCATCGCGGCGATGACGATGTCGCGGCCCGATTTCAGGCCGCCATCGGTACGCAGCTTCACGCGATGCCGCAGCTTGTTCAGCGTCAGCACCTGATTGACTTCCGACAGGCCCATTTCCCAGGGCGTGCCCGCATACTTCACCGAGGTCTGCGGCGACGCGCCGGTGCCGCCGACATGGCCCGACACCAGGATGACGTCGGCCTTCGCCTTGGCGACGCCGGCGGCAATGGTGCCGATGCCCGCCTCGGAGACCAGCTTCACGCAGACCTGCGCATCCGGGTTGATCTGCTTCAGATCGTAGATGAGCTGCGCCAGATCCTCGATCGAGTAGATGTCGTGATGCGGCGGCGGCGAGATCAGCGTCACGCCCGGCGTCGCATGGCGGCGCTTGGCGATCAGCTCGGTGACCTTGAAGCCGGGCAGCTGGCCGCCCTCGCCGGGCTTGGCGCCCTGCGCGACCTTGATCTCCAGCTCACGGCAATTGTTCAGATATTCCGCGGTGACGCCGAAGCGGCCGGAGGCAACCTGCTTGATCGCCGAATTGGCGTTGTCGCCATTGGGACGTGGCTTGAAATTCTCCGGCGCCTCGCCGCCTTCGCCGGAATCCGACTTGGCGCCGATGCGGTTCATCGCGATGGTCAGCGTCTCATGCGCTTCAGGCCCGAGCGCGCCGAGCGACATGCCCGGGGTGATGAAGCGCTTGCGGATCTCGGTGACGCTTTCGACCTGTTCGATCGGGATCGCCTCGCCGGCCGGCTTGATCTCCAGGAGATCGCGCACGGAGATCGGCGGCAGGTCGCGCAGACCGGCAGTGTACTTCTTGAACAGCGCGTAATTCTCGGTGGCGACCGCCGTCTGCATCATATGGATGAGATTGGCTTCCCAGGCATGCGCCTCGCCGCCGCGGCGATACTTGTAGATGCCGCCGACCGGCAGAGCGAGCACATCCGAGCGGAAGGCCTTCTTGTGCAGTTCCAGAACCTTCTTCTGGATACCCAAAAGACCGATACCGGAAATGCGCGACGGCATGCCGGGGAAGAGATCGGCCACCAGGGAGCGCGACAGGCCGAGCGCCTCGAAATTGTAGCCGCCGCGATAGCTCGAGATCACCGAGATGCCCATCTTGGACATGATCTTGAGCAGGCCGCCATCGACGGCCTCCTTGAAGCGGCTGATCGCCTCTTCCGCGCTGAGCTTGCCCAGCAGCCCGCGGTTGACGCGGTCGATCAGGCAGGCTTCGGCCAGATAGGCGTTCACCGTGGTGGCGCCGACCCCGATCAGCACGGCGAAGTAATGCACATCCAGGCATTCGCCGGAGCGCACGGTGAGCGAGGTGAAGGTGCGCAGGCCCTGGCGCACCAGATGGCTGTGCACCGCGCCGGTGGCGAGGATCATCGGGATCGCCGCGCGGCTGTCGGAGATGTCCTCATCCGTCAGCACGATATGGGCGGCGCCGCCGCGCACGGCATTCTCGGCTTCGGTGCGGATGCGCTTTAAGGCATCGCGCAGCGCACCGGGATTGGACTCATCGGCAGGGAAGGTGCAGTCGATGCGGGCGGTGGTCTTTTCCGCATACTTCATCACCTTCGCCAGATCGGCGTTCGACAGGACCGGGCTTTCCAGCAGCAGGATGTGAACCTGATGCGCGTCCTCGTCCAGCACGTTGGTCAGGTTGCCCATGCGGGTGCGCAGCGACATCACGCGCTTCTCGCGCAGGCTGTCGATGGGCGGGTTGGTGACCTGGCTGAACTGCTGGCGGAAGAAATGATGCAGGCCGCGATACTGCTCGGACAGCACGGCAATCGGCGTGTCGTCGCCCATCGAGCCGACCGCTTCCTTGGCGTCCTCGGCCATCGGATGCAGGATCAGCTCCATATCCTCCAGCGTCAGGCCGAAGGCAAGCTGGCGGCGGCGCAGCTCGTCGCGGGTGAAGTCGCGCGCAACGCTTGGCGCATCCTTGATCTTGTCGAGCGTGACGATGTTCTTGACCCACTCGCCGTAAGGATGCTCGGCGGCGAGGCGATCCTTGATCTCGCGGTCGTTGAACATGCGGCCCTTCTTGAGGTCGACCGCGATCATCTCGCCCGGACCGACGCGGCCCTTCTTGACCACCTTGTGCTCGGGCACCGGCACCATGCCGGTTTCGGAGCCGACGATCAGCAGATTGTCGGTGGTGATCGTGTAGCGCATCGGACGCAGGCCGTTGCGATCCATGCCCGCGATGGCCCAGCGGCCGTCGGTGGCGCAGATCGCCGCCGGGCCGTCCCAAGGCTCCATGATCGAGTTGCAGTAGGAATACAGATCGCGATGCGCCTGCGGCATCAGCGGCTTGTTGGATGCGCTTTCCGGAATCAGCAGCGTCTTCACCATCGGCGCGGTGCGGCCGGCGCGCACCAGCACCTCGAAGACGGCGTCCAGCGCGGCGGAATCGGACGAGCCTGACTGCACGATCGGCTTGATGTCGTCGGAGAGATCGCCGAAGGCTTCAGAAGCCATCTTGATCTCGTGGCTCTTCATCCAGTTGACGTTGCCGCGCAGCGTGTTGATCTCGCCGTTATGGGCGAGCATGCGGAAGGGCTGCGCCAGACGCCAGGTCGGGAAGGTGTTGGTGGAATAGCGCTGGTGATAGATCGCAAAAGTCGAGACGAAACGCTCGTCCTTCAGATCGGGATAGAAATTGTCGAGCTGTTCGGCCAGGAACATGCCCTTGTAGATCACCGAACGGCAGCTCAGCGAGCAGATGTAGAATTCGCTGATATGCGCGGCCAGCGCCTGCTTCTCGATGCGGCGGCGAATCAGGAAGAGATCGCGCTCGAAATCATGATCATCCTTGCCGAGCCGGTTCTCGACCAGCACCTGCTCGATTTCGGGCCGCGTCGCATTGGCCTTCTCGCCGATGATGGTGGCATCCACCGGCACCTGGCGCCAGCCATAGATGCCGTAGCCGAAATCGAGGATCGCGGTTTCGACGATGGTGCGGCAGGTTTCCTGCGCGGCGAGGTCGGTCTTGGGCAGGAAGACCATGCCGAGGCCGAGCTTGCCCTCGCCCGGCTCGAAACCGGTCTTGCGCACATATTCGCGGAAGAAGTCCTGCGGAATCTGGACATGGATGCCGGCGCCGTCGCCGGTCTTGCCATCGGCATCCACCGCGCCGCGATGCCACAGGGCCTTCAGCGCATTGATGCCGGCCGCCACCACGCTGCGGCGCGGCTGGCCATCCAGCGAGGCGATCAGGCCGACACCGCAGGCGTCATGCTCTTCCTCCGGCCGGTACATGCCGGCCTCGGAGAGGCGCTTGGTCTCGTCCTGCCATTGCTCGACGTAGGTCTTCAGCATGTCGGTCATGGTCGGACTCCTCTCACTCTGCCGCGGCGGCAGCGGCCGGCTGAGCGGCCTTGGCCTGGATGTATTGATGGATCGCGTCGGCGCAGTCGCGGCCATCGCGGATGGCCCAGACGACGAGGCTGGCGCCGCGCACGATATCGCCGGCGGCAAAGACGCCCGGGATATTGGTCATCTTGCTGCGGCCGCCGATCTTCACGGTGCCCCAGCGGGTGACTTCCAGGTTCGGCGCCTTGAAATGCTGCGGCAGGTCTTCCGGATCGAAGCCCAGCGCCTTGACGACGAGATCGGCCGGCTGGTCGAAATCGGCGCCTTCGATCTCCACCGGCATCTGGCGGCCGGAGGCATCGGCGGGGCCGAGCTTCATGCGGCCGGCATGAACGGCCGTGACCTTGCCTTCGCCGCGGAAGCTTTTCGGCAGGCTGAGCCAGACGAACTCGACACCCTCTTCCTCGGCATTCTTCACTTCACGCATCGAGCCCGGCATGTTCGCCTTGTCGCGGCGATAGAGGCAATGCACCGACGTGGCACCCTGGCGGATCGCCGTGCGCACGCAATCCATCGCGGTATCGCCACCGCCGATGACGACGACGCGTTTGCCCTTGGCATTCAGCGCGCCGTTTTCAAATTCCGCCACCTTGTCGCCAAGGCCATGCTTGTTGGAGGCGGTGAGATAGGTCATCGCCGGCACGATATTGCCAAGGCCCGAGCCCGGCGCCTGGATGTCGCGCGCCTTGTAGACGCCGGTGGCGATCAGCACGGCATCGTGCTTCTTGCGCAGCTCGTCCAACGTGGCGTCGCGGCCGACCTCGAAATTGAGATGGAACTGCACACCCGCTTCGGCCAGCAGCTTGGAGCGGCGCTCGACGACGTCCTTCTCCAGCTTGAAATTCGGAATGCCGTAGATCAGCAGGCCGCCGGGACGGTCGTAGCGGTCATAGACATGCACCTGATAGCCAAGCCGGCGCAGCTTGTCGGCGGCCGCCAGGCCCGCCGGACCGGCGCCGATGATGCCGATGCTTTCGCTGCGCTCCTTCGCCACCGGCTTGGGCGCCTTCACCCAGCCCGAGGCCCAGGCGGTTTCGGTGATGTATTTCTCGATCGCGCCGATGGTGACGGTGCCATGGCCCGACTGCTCGATGACGCAGTTGCCTTCGCAAAGGCGGTCCTGCGGGCAGATGCGGCCACAGACTTCGGGGAAGGTGTTGGTCGCCGAGGACAGCTCGTAGGCTTCCTCAAGGCGGCCCTCGGCGGTCATGCGCAGCCAGTCGGGGATATTGTTGTGCAGCGGACAATGGACCTGGCAGAAGGGCACGCCGCATTGCGAGCAGCGCGAGGCCTGCTCGGCCGCCTTCTGGGCGGCGAATTCCCGATAGATCTCGTCGAAATCGTTGGCGCGTTCCTCGGCCCTGCGCTTCTCCGGCATCGCCTGCGGGGTCTGCACGAATTTCAACATCTTCTCGGCCATGACGCGCGCTCCTCGGGACCAGCGGTTCCGCAGCGGGACTTCCTGCTGGCGAAAGTAGGACCCCAGAGCGACTGGAAAGGACCGCGGCCGGGGCGGAGGGCTACTTTTATTGTTCGAAGCCCCGGCTAGCAAGCAAATTTTTGTCGATAGGTCACGTTTGTTGACCTTTAATTTTATTTCGCGGTCGTTTTAAAGAGCAGGGGGCTAGAGAAGCGGGTTTAAGGAGTCTAAATGGGACCGATTTGGAACTAATTGTTCTATAAATCGCTGAATCTTAACGATTTCAGTTTTGGCTGTGCGCAAGCCGGCTGTCTTCGGGCGCCTCTCCCCGCTCCTGCAGGCTGTAATCGCGCAGTACGCTGGCAACCCGAAGGCGGTAGTCGGCGAAGAGGCAGGCGCGACCGGCAGTCTGGGCGGCGCGATGTTCGGCCAGGTTACGCCAGGCCATTACTGTCGCCTTGTCGCGGAAGAAGGAGAGCGAAAGGATCTTGCCCGGATTGCTCAGGCTCTCGAACCGCTCGACCGAAATGAAGCCGTCGATCTGCTCCAGCTTCGGCCGCAGGCTGGCGGCGATGTCGAGATAGGCCTGGCGGCGGCCCTCGGCGGGGATCACCTCGAAGATCACGGCAATCATGATGTCACCTCCCTAAACAGCGTCTCGTCCTTGAACATCGGAATACGGGCATTGACCGACGGGCGATAGGCCGCAGGCGTCGGCAGCTTCCTTAAATCGAGACCGCCATCCAGCAACGCCTCGGTGGCAGCGGCGGCGGACGCCATCGCGATCCGCTCGCCCGGGCAGGCATGCTGGCCGCGGCCGAAGATGAACAGGCGGCGCGGATTGCGGCCGAGCAGAAAGCGGTCCGGCTCGGCATTCGTGGCCGGATCGCGATTGGCGGCTGCCAGCACGACCAGGATCGCATCGCCGGCTTTCACCGATTGATCCAGGATCATGCCATCTTCGGCAACGAAACGCCGCGTATTCTGGATCGGCGCATCATGGCGCAGGACTTCCAGGATGAAATCGGGCAGCAGGGCGCGATCGTTTATGATGGCACGGCAGAGATCCGCATTGGCATGCAAGGCAAGAAGTGCATTGCCGATCAGCCCGGCAGTTGCATCGTAGCTTTGCATCAGCAGGCCGATGGCATTGGCGGTCACCGCATCGGGACGATCAATGGCTGCATCCTGAAGCCGCCACAGCAATCCGTCGCAAAGACTGGGATCGCGGCTGGCCAGCAAAGCCTCAAACATCCGGCGCAGCTCTGTTACAGCATCGTTTGCCTGCCGCACCGCCTGCGGCGTTGCGTTGGGGGCGACGCCGCGCACGAAGACGCCGGTCCATGCGGCAACTTTTATGCGCAGCCGCTCCGGAATCCCGAGCAAGGCCGCCACCGTATGAACCGGCAGGGCGAAAAGAAAATCATCAAGACTGAGCGCGCCGTCCTTCAGCATGGCGCGCGCGCAGTACCAGGCCTGTCCGGCGATGTAGTCCTGTTGCAGCGGTGAAAGAACGGAAAGGATCGCCTGCTTGATGGCGGCCTGATCCGGTCCATCGGTCATGCGCGCAAGCCGGCCGAAGATCTGCTCTGCCGCGCCGCCACGCAAGCCGTGCGGGATTGGCTCAGCCGGTGGACGCACGCGGCATAAAGGCGACTGCAGCACCGCCTCCACCGCTTCGGCCGAACTCGCGATCCAGAGATTGAGCGCAGGGTCGAAGTGGAACGGCCGCTTTCGTATCAGCTCGGCGTAATAGGGGTAGGGATCGGGATGGGTGACGGCGGCGACGGGATCGGACGGGAGATCCATGGCATTTCAAGCTGAGAATAGACGACGCAGATTGTTGACCCGCGCAATCTAATCCACCTGATCGCTGCGATGTTTCGGTCGCGGCCGAAATATTCAATGCCTACTGCGCGCTGGCACGCCGCAGCCGCACCATTGGCACCTCGGTCCGCAGGCCAAAAAGCGGCCGCAGCCAGCCGATCCGCTTGACGATCTCATAGCCGGCGACGCAGCCGATCGTGGTGACGGCAATCAGCAGCAGGGCTTCGCCTCCAGCCGTCAGTTCAAGGGGACGAAGATGATGCCCTGCCACGACGATGATCGTCTGATGCAGGATGTAGAAGGGAAACACCGCATCGGTGAGATAGCGGCGCGCGGGGCCATCGCGATTGAGCCAGCGCCGCGCAAAACCCAGCAGCATGACGATCCAGACCCACTGATCCAGCGCCCAGACCGCATCGCGCAGCATCCGCCAGGGAATGCCGCTCTGCGGCAGGCCTTGCCAGTTCAGCATCAGCACCACGAGCGCCGCATAGCAGACCACCGCCAGAAGGAGCGCAACATGGCGCAGCCGGTCGATCGCGGCCCAGACCGGCTCGGCCTTGGCGATGCCATAGCCGAACAGGAAGACGCTGAAATAGACCGCGTGCAGATACCAGTCATCCAGCAGTGCATGGGTCTGGCCAAAAACCGGCCGCAAGGTGATCCGCAAAAGGATGAGCAAAGCCGCCGGCCACAGGATCACGCCCCAGCCTGTGAACGGAGCCACGAACCAGGCAGGCGCTTTCCTCAGCCAAGGCTGCAGAAGGATGATCACCATCGTGTAGACCCAGAGATAGGCGACGAACCACAGATGGTTCCAGGTCGGCACGATCAGCAGATTGCCATCGGGGCGCCAGCCATCGAAGCCGGTGGCGTATCTGGCATAGAAGGCAAGCCAGCCTTCACCATAGGACAGTTTTTCGACGATCTCGTAATAGGTCTGCGGCGGCACGATCACAGCCATGCCGAAGACAAGCGGCAGCAGCAGACGCCAGGACCGCAAAGCGGCCAGGCGGCCCGAAGACGTGCGATCCGCCATGTAGCGCGTGGCGATGCCGGCGATCAGAAACAGCAGGGTCAGGCGCCAGGGACTGCTCAGCAGCATCAGCGGTTGAATCGCCGGGCCGGCATACTGGCTTTTGACATGCCAGTCCCATGTGACGAAAAACATGCCGATGTGGTAAAGGATCAGCAGGCCGAAGGCGATGATCCGCAGCCAGTCGAGATCATAACGCCGTTGCGATTTACTCGGGGCGACAGCCATGACGGTCTCCTCTTCCACCTGACCTGCGACCCGATCTGCCACCGATGACAGTACAAGGAAATCGCGCAGGGACCAGCCGCAGGCAGGCTGCCACAAATGGCGGAGGGCCATGAACGGACCTGGGACGAATGGCGGATCGGAAGTGACGAATGGCGGCGCGGAAAACCGCCTTCGCTTCCGGTTTCCGCCCTGGCTCTGGGTGGCTTATGCCTGTGTCCTGATCGCCGTTTCGGCTGTCATCGGCTCATCCTACTGGCTGGAGGCAAGACGCTTCGGCGCCGAGCTGCCGGCCTGGCGCGTTGTCGTCGATGAAGCGACCAGCATCACCGTCGTCTTCCTCATCACGCCGCTCGTCTTTTCCTGGGCCGAGCGGCTGCATCCGCGCCGGATCGGCTGGCTGAAAACCGGCCTTGGCCATCTCGCCGGTCTCGTTGCCTTCAGTGCTGCCCATATCGGTGGCATGACCCTGCTGCGTGTTCTCGTCTATCCGATGTTCGGCGGCAGCTACGGCATCGACTGGTCCAATCTTCCCATCGGGCTTTTTTATGAAGGCCGCAAGGATGCGCTCGCCTATATCGGAATGGTGATCGGCGCCCGGCTGCTGGCCAAGGCCTTGCGCAAGCCGGCGATCAAGGTCGTGCCAGCGCCCGCATCATCACCTGCCACACCTCGCCGGATCGAAATCCGTGACGGCGCGCGGCGCATCTGGGTGGAGCCCGATGAGATTCTATGGATTGAGGCCGCCGGCAATTATGTCGAGCTGCATCTGGCCGGCCGCAGCCTGTTGCAGCGGCAGACTCTCTCGGCGCTGGAAAACGAACTGGCGGATCTCGGCTTCGTGCGCATCCATCGCTCGCGGCTGGTCAACCGCAAGCATGTGCGCGCCACCGCCAGCAATGACAGTGGCGATTTCACCGTCACCTTGAGCGACGGACGCCAGATCGCCGGCGGCCGCCGATGGCGCGATGCAATTACCGACGAACCGACTGGTTAACGCTGTCGGCACTTAGGTGCCAGCTGATATACCACCTTGAATCTATAGAGGCGGCAGCGTCACGTCTGGCATGCTCTTCTAACTCACCAGATGATACTTTTATGTGATTGTACTTAGTCGCACCACCTGAGAGCTTTGCCCGGGAAAGGTACTCCCTTGGCTGGTTCGTTATCTTTCGCATCAACCCTCCTGTTCCTGCAAGGAGGATTTGATCCGAAATGAGCGAGCAGAGCCCACCAAATCGGTTGAATCGCGATCTGGTTCAGCAAGTTAGCTGCATCTGAACTTGGATTGCTGAGATTCTCGATTGCTCGCCAAAAATGCAAAGGGCTCGACCGACCGGCCGAGCCCTTAATTCACTCAAATCCGCGAGACTCAGGTGAGCGCTTCTAGACCCTTCCGGTCAATGAGATCGAGAAGCTTTGCAGCTGCGCCGCTCGGCTTTTTGGTCCCCTGTTCCCAAGCAGCCACAGTCGATTTGCGGACATTCATGAAGGCACCGAACACAGCCTGGCTGGCCTTCACCTTGCGCCGAATTTTCGTCACCTGGGTACTGGTGAATTCTGGGACCGGCGGCAGGCAGAGGGCATCGAACTCGCGCATGGTGAGATCGCTCATGCCCCCAGAGGCATGCAGACCGCGAGCAGTTTCATGAACTGCCTTCAGGATCTTGCTCATTTCTCCACCTCCATCAATTCGCCGTCTTTCAACCACTTTGCCAGGACCGCATCAGTGGAACCTATCAACACATCACCCAACTTATGCAGGGCTTTTAATTCTCTCTCGCCGATATTCTCTCGCTCGTTCTTGTCGAATCCGAACAGAAAGAAAATCTTCGCCCCTTGCCGGTATGCCATGATCGTGCGGTAGCTTCCGCGCTTCCCATGTCCAGGCTTTGCCACTCGCTTCTTGATCAGAAAGCCGCCGAGATTCGCCTCGTATAAGCCATCTTCGACCTCCTGAACCGCCACCTTCAGCATCTTATTGGTGACGCCTTCTTTGCGGCACCACTTATTGAAGTGACGGCTCTTGAAGATCCTGATAGCCATATGTATTACTCCGTTGCATACTACGCAAGAGTATAGTTAGCCAAAATGGATGACAAATACCGCGATGGAATTTAGCGGTTTTTCACCGGATTTTCGATAAATTTTCAGATGACCGCGAACATTGCCAGGCCTTCCGAATCCTCGACGCTCTCGTTTGCCAGATTTGCAGGAAGACTGCCGGTAGCGAATGCAAATTAGCAGGGCTTCCGACCTGACTCCCATCGACCTTCCACCGCGGAAATATGGCCGCTTGGCCATAACATGTTCGGCTGGTACGTGAAGGCGGATATGGCCGATGACCAGGTCGCCGAATGGTGGAGTGAGGCCCTGGAAGCCAACCACAACAAGGAACGCCAGTTGAAGCTGGCGCGCGCCATCCTTGATCGCTGCCCTGAGCAACATTGGCGAACTGACCATCGTCGGATACTGCTGCGATTCCCTGCCCGAGCGCCTGGTAATTCCACGACAGGCGGTCCTTATCGGCACCCGCGTTTGGGCGAAGGCGCTCAGCGGTGAAATCGAGGTCCACTGGTGGAAGGAACTGGGGACGCGGAACTATATGCGAGCGATTGCCACATATGCGGCCACGCTACGCGAAGCTGGTATTCATGCCGATGCAGATCGCTGCTTTGCCAAGTCTAACTGGATGGAGCGTGGCGGTCACCTCACTCAGGAGAATACTTCTTTTCAGTGTGCGGAGTCCAAACAAGCACACCCCAAAACGGATGCCGCTCCGCGTCAGATTTACATCGTCATAAGCCAGGCAATAACATCCGGGGTCCGAGGTTCCGAGGAATAATGACACTGACAGAAGCAATCGAGCGCTATGATCAGATTTCCGACTGTTTCATCGATGTCGAAGCGGAAGAACTGAATCCGAAGCCCGGCGGGATTGGATGGGGCGTCTGGAAGTTCGATGATCGCCATCCGGACATGGATTTCGAGTGGCGGGCGGTGAATAGATGGTCCTTGATCGAATCCGGGAAAATCATCGACTGGCAGACGCGCTTCAGCCGCTCACGGCGCTTCACCGCCACCAGCGGCCGTGGCTTGTAGTCCGAGGCGTACATCAGGATCTCGCGGACCTCCGTGGGGCCGTTGAAGCGACCATCCAGGCTACGCAATGCCTTGTGCAGGCCGGAGATCTTGTTGGAGTTCCTCGCGCTTGCGATCGCGTTCCGCCAGCTCAGTGAAATGGCTGTCGCTCTTGGCCCGCAGGGCCGCAATAATGGCTTGGTCGTCCGGTATTTCCTCGTCCGGGGTGGAGAGGAAAGGATAACTTTTCTCACGCCGCTAGTTTGGTGGCGTTTGCTCGCTCATTTCGAAAAATTCTATCAAAACTATTTTCGTTGCGCATTAGGTGATTAGCTGAAGCGCGGCTGGAAGCGGCCGCCGCCGCGGCGATAGTGGTAGAGATAGCTTTCGATGATGCCCTCAACCGGCACCGGATGATCGATGCCAAGATCGGCCAGGGTCTTCGCGCCGGCGCTGACCACGTTGTCCGACTTCAGCAGCTCGATCTGATCGCGCGTGATCGGCGGCGCGAAAAGCGGCTGCAATTCCATCAGCAAGGCAGCAGGCTTGAGCAGCGCGCCGGGGACCGGCAGCAGCAGGCGCTTCTTCTTGATCTCGGCCAGCGTCAGCTCCATCAGCTCCTTGAAGCTGTAGACCTTCGGGCCGCCGATCTCATAGGTCTGGCCGGCAGCGGCGGGATCGAACAGCGCGCGCACGATGGCTTCCGCCACATCGCCCACATAGACCGGCTGCATCCTGGTGTGGCCGCCATCGACCAGCGGCAGGACCGGCGAAATGCCGGCCAGGCGGGCGAAGCGGTTGAAGAAGTCATCCTCGGGCCCGAAGATCACCGAGGGACGGATAATGGCGGCCTGCGGCATATGGCGGCGCACACCGGCCTCGCCGGCCGCCTTGGCCTTGGCATAGCCCGAGCGGCTTTCCGCATCGGCGCCGATGGCCGAAACCTGAACCATATGCTGAATGCCGGCTTCCTTGGCGCAGAGCGCGACGATCTCGGCGCCACGGCCGACGACGGTGCTGAATTTCTGCGGGCCGCGCTCATAGAGGATGCCGACCAGATTGATCACCGCATCGGCGCCGGTCAGCGCCGACTGCACCGAACGCGGCACCCGCACATTCGCCTGCACGATATCGATCTGGCCGACCGCGCCCATCGGCTTGAGGAACAGTCCCTCATCGGGACGGCGGATCGCCACCCGGACCCGGGCGCCTTGCTGCACCAGGCGCTTGACCACGTAGCGGCCGACGAAGCCGGAACCGCCGAACACGGTGACGAGCTTGGTGTGGAGCGACATGACCCTGTTTCCCTGCCTAAAACGCCAGATGGCCGGACTATACCCATTTCCCGGCCCCAGCCAATGCTTTGCCAGCCAAGGGCTTACAAAACCAGGGGGCTTACAAAACCAGGCCATCCGCTTAAGCTGCGCCCATGGGTGCCGGATTTCCAACCTTGGTCGGCCTGCTGTTGGTGGCGACCGTATACTTTCTGCCCAGCCTGCTGGCCTGGCGGCGGGCCCATCCCTGGCGGCAGAAAATCCTGCTGGCCAATGCCGCCACCGGCTGGACCTTGCTCGGCTGGATCATCTGCATGGTGTTGAGCCTGCGCCAGCCGCGCCGCTGAGCCGGCCTAGTCTTCCAGCTCATCCTTCCAGAAGGGTTTGGTTTCGGTAAAGGCCTCCCAGGCCTCGCCCAGATGGCCAAGCTGCAGTTCCTGCCGTCCGGCGAACCAGGCGATGATGGCGGCTGCCGCCGGATCCCGGTCCGGCGGGCCGAGCACGTCGCGCGTCAGCTCGGCGCCGACCGCAGCGTCGTTCAGCGCGCCGAGGCAATCCTGCAGTTCGGCCAGGGCGGCAAGGAATTTACGCGTCTGCTTGCGCGCAAAAAGCGGGCGGAAGAATTCCGCCGCATAGCGCAGCTTCTTGGTGCGGATGCGCAGCCGGTGCAGCGCCTCGGTATCCAGGCTTTCATGCCGCTTGCCGAGTTTCTTCACCTTCTTGCGCCGGTGTTGCAGCACGCTGGCCGCAAAGCGCGCGGCAGGCAGGCTGGCCCGGGCCTGCAGATCCTCGTCGCCGGTTTCGGCGATCCGCTGCTCCAGGCTGTCGAGGCAGGCGGCGAATTGCAGCCGCCAGGCAGCGCAGCGCGACGAGCGCAGCGCAAAATCCAGCGCCTGCTGCGCCGCCTGCCGGCGGTCTTCGATCACCGTGGTGAGATCCTTCAGCCCCCTGGCGGCGGAATCCGCGCGGCCAAGCGGAGCAAGCGTCTCCGACAGGAAAACGTCCAGATCGCGCTTGCGCCCCAGCGGCGCATTGAGCCAGCGCAGATCCTCCAGCAACGGCGCGACCATCTTGTCCGGCAGGATTGGCGCGAAGACATCCAGCGCAGAGCGCAGACGCCGCAAGGCCACGCGCATCTGATGCACGCCTTCGATATCCTGATTGCGCAGCACCGGCAGCAGATTGGCATCGAACTGTGCCAGGCAATGCCGGGCGACAGCGGCGAAGGCCGCGCTGGCTGTTGGATCTTCTGGCATCGCAAAGGCAACTTGCCCCGCGCGCTGCGGCGCGGGCCGATAGAGATCCAGGTCCGAAGCCGCGGCCAGCAGCGGCAAAGTGCCATGCCATTGCACCGGCAGATCGCGCGCAAGCGCGGCCGCCAGCGCGCTCAGCGGCGCCGCACCGCCATCCTGAGCCCGTAATGCGATTTCCTCAAAACCCGCCTCTGACTTGCGGTGTTGCAGCCGCACCGCGACGAACTGCACCTCCAGGGCATAGCCATCGTATTCCACCTGAACCGTCGCGATGTCGGCGCGGCCTTCGGCCAGCAGTTGCAGCGCGGCCTCGGCCGGCTCGTTTGCTGCGGCGCCGGTCGGCAGCACCTCGCGGCGGACGGAAGCACCCTCTTCCACGCTCAGGCAAAGCCAGTTCGGCCGCGCCGGATCGCCCAAGAGGCGCAGAATCTGTTCGCTGCGGCGCGGCCGCTGCTGCGCAACCAGGAGGGGATGACGCCGGGCCTGCCGCAGGCCATCGGCCGCAAGGCCCAGGCGCAGCATGGCGGGCGTTTCGCTCATGGCTGGGGACTTTATCGGAGGCTCAGGAAAATAGTCAATCAACTCAGTTATTTACGATTGTTACAGTTCTGCGAAATCGAGCACGGTTAAGCTGGCTGCCTCAATTCCGCCCCTTTTGGCTGCGTATAGTTGCCTAACTTAAACAGGCATCCAGTCAGCAGGCCTGTTCGGGCCGCTCGGTCTTCCCCTCCCCCCGGGACCTGCCGAGCGGCCCACCTCCTCTCCGCGTCCTTTCACAGCGCCTTTCACTGCGCCTGTCCCGCGCCGCCATCTCTTTTCGGCTCTGTCCGCATGTTTGCGACGGCACAGGTTTGCGACGCACGGGCGCGTGGCGCGTTTTCTTCCGGCAGCTCGAAAACACAGAAACAGCGAGGCCGCCATGGCAGAAGCGATCGCAGATCAGAAAGACAGGACCAAAGGCGCTGCCCGGGCGAAGCTGGTATTGCGCAACGCCACGCATGGCGACATTCCGGCAATCCGCGCGCTGACCGCACGGGCCTATGCCGCGCTCGGCAGCGACGGCGCCTATTCCGAGGCGCAATTGCGCGGCCATCAGCATCATTTCCCCGAGGGGCAGTTCGTCGCCGTCTATGAGGATGTCATCGTCGGCTATTGCGCCACGTTCCGCATCTCGGAGGATCTCGCGCTCAAGCCGCATGACTGGGAGACGATTACCGGCCGCGGCTATGCCTCGCGCCACGATCCGGCGGGCGAGTATCTCTATGGCATGGAGGTCTGCGTCGATCCCCAATACCGGGGCCTGCGTATCGGCCAGCGGCTCTACAATGCGCGCAAGCAGCTCTGCCAGCGCCTGCATCTGAAAGGCATCGTCTTCGGCGGCCGACTGCCGGGACTGAACCGGCGCTGGACGCAGGTCGGCTCGCCCGAGCGCTATGTCGAACTGGTGCGCGAAGGCCGGCTGCGCGATCCGGTGATGAATTTCCAGCTGCGCAACGGCTTCGAACCTGTCGGCCTGCTGCGCGGCTATCTCGGCTCCGATCATGAATCGCGCGGCTATGCCACCCATATGCTGTGGCGCAACCCGCAAGTCGTCGAAGAAGGCCCTCTGGTCGCCGCGCCGGCCCTGCCGCGCCTCAGCCTGGTGCGGGTCGCCTGCGTGCAGTATCAGCAGCGCGCCGTGGCCTCGTTCGAGGAATTCGCGCGGCAGGTGGAATATTTCGTCGATGCGGTCGCCGATTACAAAGCCGATTTCGTCGTCTTTCCCGAACTCTTCACCCTGCAGCTTCTTTCGATCGAGAACCGCCAGGTGCCGCCGGCCGAAGCGGTTGCTGCACTGACGGCCTATACCGAGCAGATCAAGGCTTTGTTCAGCGAACTGGCCGTCAGCTACAACATCAACATCATTGGCGGCAGCCATCCCCATCGCGACAGCAGCGACGGACAGGTCTACAACACCTGCTATGTCTGCCTGCGCGATGGCGCGATCCACGAGCAGCGCAAGCTGCACCCCACGCCGAACGAGCGCTACTGGTGGAACATCACCGGCGGCAGCACGATGAATGCCATCCCCACCGATTGCGGTCTGATCGGCGTGACGATCTGCTATGATGCGGAATTCCCGGAAACCGCGCGGCATCTGGTCGACCAGGGCGCGCAGATCCTGTTCATCCCCTTCTGCACGGACGAGCGGCAGAGCTATCTGCGCGTGCGCTACTCCGCTCAGGCCCGTGCGGTGGAGAACCAGTGCTATGTGGCGATGGCCGGCAATGTCGGCAATCTGCCGAATGTCGAGAATATGGATATCCAGTATGCCCAGAGCTGCGTGCTGACGCCATGCGACTTTTCGTTTGCCCGCGACGGCATCGCCGCCGACACCACGCCTAATGTGGAGATGGTGGCGATTGCCGATCTGCAGCTCGACAATCTTGCGGCGGCGCGTCAGGCCGGCACGGTGCGCAATCTGAAGGACCGGCGCTTCGACCTTTACACCGTGAACTGGAAGGATGCGCGGCCGGGCTAGAGCCTGCGGCACTCACATCGCCATCCGGCCCAGTGCGACGGCAAGCAGCCAGATCGCCGTGATCAGCATCATGGCAATGGTCAGCGTTATGCCGACGACGCGGCCGAAAGTCAGCCCGGCCGAAGTGGACAGGCCAATCGCATGCAGGATGCGGCCAAGCAGCAGGCAGAGGCCCAGAGCATGCAGAGCCCAGACTGGCGCCTGACGGCTTAATTCCAGCAGGAAGAGCAGCAGCAGCGCCAGCGGCACGTATTCGACGAAGTTGCCCTGCGCGCGGATCGCCTTCTGCAACACCCGCTCACCGCCATCGCCGAGCGCCACTTGCAGTTTGTTGCGCAGCCGCGCGACCCGCAGCGACAGCACAACCAGCAGTATGGCGCAGAGCGCGGCGTATAATGGCGTGACAGCAAATGGCGGCATGACAGGTCCCGTGAGATATCGGTTGCGATCGGGCTTCGGTACGGGGAAGCTTTGCTGGGATTCTTGCTGAAAATCATATCGGATTTACGGCATCCCGGCCATGCGCTTCGCCTTGCAGGCCAGACGAAGACTGCAAAGCTCTGCTTCGGCGCTCCTTGGTAATGCCTGTCTTGGAGTGATGTCCGCGTCTTGGAGTGATGCCCGCGTCCTGGCTTGCGCGTTCCAGGGGCGCATTAAATTTTGATAACCCGGTTTCCGGATTACGCGGCGAAACATGCAGCGATGGCTATTCCTGCATGCTTTCTGCGTTCAAAACAGGCAATTGGCACGCTGCCGCCTGATCAATCAACATCACTGCAAACCTTTGCAGCATCGTCACAATTGCCGCGTGAGCAATCATCGCGTTGCCGATGGACGGCAACATCGTCCGCCAATTCAGGACGGATGACAGCGCTATCGACGACATTTGACGCTAATCAAAAACCCTGAACCTCTACGAACGTAGAGTTGATTTAGATCGAAGTCATCCAGTGCGTATTGGAAGAAGCTTCGATTGTTGATGTCGGAGCTCGTCATGTTGCATTCCATTCGTAATCGCATCCTCATTGCTTTAATGATTCCAAGCTTGGCGCTGCTGGGTTTCGCCGCCGTCATGATCGAAGCGCGGCTGGCGGTGCAGCGCGAGGCGGGCCAGGTGCTGGCTGCAGCAGAAGCCGCTGAGCAATCCGGCATCCTCGTTCACGAGTTGCAGAAGGAGCGCGGCAGCAGCGCGCTGTTCCTCAATAGCGGCGGCAAGCAGTTCCGTACGGAGCTGCAGACCCAGCGCGAGGCAACCGACCGCGCCGTCGGCAACGACATCGCAATGGCGGAGCAACTGGGGTCGATGCGCCGGCGTATCGACAGCCTGTCCGTCCCGCCCTCTGAGTCGTTCAGCTTCTATACCGGCATCATCTCGGCGGAGCTCAAGGAAATCCGCGAGGGCATGGACGCGCAGCGCGATTCCCGCATCGCCCGCGCCGCCAATGCCTATTACGCTGCGCTGCTGGCCAAGGAACTGGCCGGCCAGGAACGTGGTCTGGGCGCCGGCGCATTTGCAGCCGGGAAATTCGTACCGCCCCTGCATCGCCGCTTCGTCTCCCTCGGCGCGCTGCAGGAGCAGTATCTGGACGACATCGCCCAGCAGGCCCGGCCCGATCAGGTCGCCCTGCTGCAGCAATGGCGCAACGATCCGCGCGTGGCCGAAGCCACCAGTCTGCGCCAGATCGCCTATGACAGCGGCTATACCGGCGATACCGGTAATGTCGCGGGGCCGCGCTGGTTCGCCGTCATGACCGGCTATATCGATGGTCTGCGCGTCGTCGAAGAGGCACTGGCGCGCGACCTGGCCCAGCAGGCCGCAGCCCTGCATGCCGGCGCCCGGCGCCAGGTGATGCTGGCTGCTGCCGTAATCGCCGTCCTGCTGCTGGCGACCGGTGTGACGGGCTGGCTGTTCCTGCGCTCGACGACGCGTCCGCTATTGGCGCTGACCGCTGTGATGCGCCGCCTGGCTGCCGGTGAGATCGAAGTCGAAGTGCCGGCGCAGACGCGGCGGGACGAACTGGGCGCCATGGCCAAGGCCGTGGAAGTCTTCAAGGAAAATGCGCATGAGAAGCGCCGCCTGGAGGCCGCGGCCGAGCGCGAGCGGCAGGCAGCCGACGAAGCCCGGCGCTTGCGCGAGGAGCGCGAGGCCAAGGCTGCCGCCGAGATCGCCGCGCTGTGCGAGCAGATCGCGGATGGCGATCTTGCCAGCCGCCTGAGCGAAGACGGCAAGGAGGGCTTCCTGCTGACCCTGAGCCAGCGGCTGAACCAGCTTGCCGCCAGCCTGCAGGGCATCACCAGCGAACTGGCCGACAACATGCAGGCGATGAGCCGCGGCGATCTCACCCGGCAGGTGCGCGGCAATTATCGCGGTGTTTTTGCGGCGCTGAAGGACAGCGCCAATGAAATGGCCGCGCAGCTGACTGCCATCGCGGCCCGGCTGGGAACCAGCGCACATACTGTGCGCGATGCCGCCAACGAGATTTCGGTAGGCAGCCTGGATCTGGCGCAGCGCACCGAAAGCCAGGCCGCTTCCATCGAAGAGACGGCCGCCTCGATGCATGAGATCACCACCACGGTGAAGCAGAATGCCGACAATGCGCAGTCCGCCAGCCGGCTCGCGGCCTCGGCGCGCAGCGCTGCCGAACAGGGCGGCCAGATCGTCGGCGAAGCAGTGACGGCGATGGCCGCCATCGAAAACAGCGCACAGAAGATCGGCGACATCGTCGGCCTGATCGACGAGATCGCCTTCCAGACCAACCTTCTGGCCTTGAATGCAAGCGTTGAAGCCGCGCGGGCGGGCGAAGCGGGCAAGGGGTTCGCTGTCGTCGCCCAGGAAGTGCGTGCGCTGGCGCAGCGTTCCGCCAATGCCTCGAAGGACATCAAGGCGCTGATCCAGCAGTCCAGCGCCCAGGTGCTGGATGGCGCCGGACTGGTGCAGCGCGCAGGCGAGGCGCTGGGCGAGATCGTCGCCGGCATTGCGCAGGTCTCGGATCTGGTGGCGGAGATCGCCACCGCCAGCCGCGAGCAGGCGACCGGCCTGGAGCAGATCAATACCGCCGTCGCCAGCATGGACGAGATGACCCAGCGCAACGGCGCCCTGGTGGAAGAGACTTCGGCCTCGGCACAGGCGCTGGCGGATCAGGCGCGCCAGATGGCCGAGCTGGTTGGCTTCTTCACAATCGCCGATTCGCGCAGCTCGAAGCCCTATCTTTCGCTGGCAGCGGAATGAGCAGAGCCATGCTCATCCGTCCGTCAGTATGCGGTTTTTCGCGAGTCGGTCGATAGAAGTGCCGCTTCTACACGCCAAATGATTCCTAGGAGAAAGATTTCCCAGGCCGGATAAAAAAGCACGATTTACCGCTCCAGCTTTGCAAGTTACGCTAGAAACAAACAGGGGGAAGGGCGTTGATGAAGAGCTGGAAGACTGGTGCCCGGCTGGCTGCCGGGTTTGGCGCCGTATGTATAATCCTGGCTATCGCCGTCGGCGTCGCTTTGTGGGAATCCCGTAAAATCGAGCAGGATGTCGACGCCATCTCAAGGCTGCACCTGCCCTTGACCTTGGCGACGATGGAGGTCTCGGCCGATCTGAACGGCTCGCTGGCCGCGCTGCGCGGCTTCATGCTGACCAATGATCCGCAACTGCGCCAGGAGCGCGCAGCCGCCTGGGCTGCGCTGGACAAGGTGACCGGGCAGGTCGACCAGCTGCTGGCTGAGCAGAAGAACGGCGGCGACACCGCCGCACGCTGGGCGGAGATCAAGCCACTGCTGACGCGGCTGCACCAGGTGCAGGACAAGGTTGAGGAGGCTGCCGGCCGCGGCGAACGCGAACAGGCGACGGCGCTGCTGCGCGGCGAAGCGCTGCCGCTGGTGCGGCAGCTGCAGACGATCCTCCGCGGCGCCAATCATGGGGATGGCCTGCGCGCCGAGCAGCAGAAAGCGCTTTTGAAAAGCAGCGCCGCTGCGCTGGCGAATATCGTGGAGATGAACCGCATCCTGCTCGCTTTGCTGGTGGCCGGCATCCTGCTGGCGATTGGCATCGCCTTCATGATCACCCGCGATATCGCCCCGCCTCTGGCGCGGCTGGCGCAGGCGATCAAACGGATTGCTGCCGGCGCGAGCGATGTCGTCATCGAAGGCAGCGGGCGTCGCGACGAGATCGGCGAGATCGCCAGTGCCGCGATCGAATTGCAGAAGGTGACGGTCATCGCGGCGCAGGCGGAAAGCGCGCTGATCAACGTTACGTCCAGCATCATGATGGCCGACAATGACGGCTGTATCGTCTTCTGCAACAAATCGGCCACCGAACTGTTCAACCGGCTGGAAGCGGAACTGCGCCGCGAAATGCCGGGCTTCGATGCCGCCCGCATCGTCGGGACGAATATCGATCGGTTCCACAAGCATCCGCAGCATCAGCGCGATATGCTGAAAAATCTTTCGGCGCCGCACCGCGCCCGCATCACGCTGGGCGGTCGCAGCTTCGATCTGGTGGTCAGCCCGGCCTACAACAAGCAGGGCGAGCGGGTCGGCAGCTCGGTGGAATGGACCGATGTCACCGAGCAGCTCGCGATCGAGCGGGAAGTGGCAAAGATTGTCGAGGCGGGCGCGGCGGGCGATTTCTCGCGGCGCCTGTCGCTGGAAGGCAAGCAGGGCTTCATGGAGCAGCTTGCAAAGGGCATCAATTCGCTGGTGGATACGACAGAGCGCTGCACCCGCGCGGTGGCATCGTCCGTCGCCGCGCTGGCAAAGGGCGATCTGACGCATGAGATCCAGGAGGATTTCCACGGCCTGTTCGGCGAACTGAAGCAGAATGTGAATTCGACGATCCACACGCTGCGCGAACTGGCCGCGATCCTGTCATCCACCGCAGTTGCCGTGCGCGATGCCTCCGCCGAGATCTCGTCCGGCAGCCACGAGCTCGCGCAGCGCACCGAGAGCCAGGCCTCCAGCCTGGAGCAGACCGCGGCGGCGATGCAGCAGATCACCACCACGGTGAAGCAGAATGCCGACAACGCCCAGGCCGCCAATCACCTGGCGACCGTGGCGCGCGACGCCGCGCAGCAGGGCGGCAGCGTCGTGAGCGACGCAGTGGCGGCCATGACGCAGATCGAGGAAAGCGCGCGCAGGATCGGCGACATTGTCGGGCTGATCGATGAGATCGCCTTCCAGACAAACCTGCTGGCGCTCAATGCCTCGGTGGAAGCCGCGCGCGCGGGCGAAGCGGGCAAGGGCTTTGCCGTCGTCGCTCAGGAGGTGCGCGCACTGGCGCAGCGCTCGGCCAATGCGTCGAAGGAGATCAAGACGCTGATCACGGAGTCGAATTCTCAGGTGAAGACCGGTGCGGATCTCGTCCAGCAGACCGGCAAGTCGCTGGACGAGATCATCACCGCGATCAAGAAGGTGTTCGACATCGTCGCCGAGATTGCGGCCGCCTCGGGCGAGCAGGCGCGCGGCCTGGAGGAGGTCAACGAGGCGGTGGCGCAGATGGACGAGGTCACGCAGCGCAACGGCGCGATGGCAGAAGAAACCTCGGCTTCGGCCCAGGCGCTGTCGGATCAGGCAAAGCGACTGGCCGAACTCGTCAGCTTCTTCCGCACCGAAACGCAGCCCCGCATGGCGGCGTAACCGGATTGAAGCGCCGCCGGGCTTACAGATCGTAGCGCCCGGCACGCTCGGGCTGGTAGGCGACCTTATGCACGGTGATGCGGCGCTCCTCGCCGCTGGCCATGCGCCAGCCGATGCTCTGGCCCTCGCGCAGGCCGATCAGCGCGGCACCGACCGGGGTGGCGACCGAGATCTTCGCCATGTCGAGATCGGCTTCCCCCGGATAGACGAGCGTCAGCCAGTGGCTGCGCTGGTTATGGGCGTAGCCGAAGACGACATGGCTGCGCATCGTCACCACATCGCCCGGCACATCGGTGGGCGGCAGGATGGTGGCGCGCTCGACCTCATCCTCCAGCATGTCGGCGACATGGGGCTGGCGGTGGCGAAGCTGGGCGGCGAGCTGCAGCAGCTTCTCGCTGTCGGGCTCGGTCATCATGATCGGCGGACGCGGATTGATGAATGGCATGACGGTCTCCATGGGATAATGCGACGCCATTCCTCAAAGGAATGCGCCGCTAAATCAGGTTTTGCTTGAAAATGGGGCCTTTTAACGGTCCCGGGTTCGAGCCCCGGGCGTCATGCAGGCGAAAAGCCGCGCACGTCCGGGGCCCAGGCGCCTGCGTGGAGGCGGCTGGCGCGGCAAAACAGGGCGAGATGGCGCGCGCGGATCATGGCTCTAATATGGGCCGCCTGTTGCGGGTGTTCAACACCTATTAGCGGGGCGGCCTTGCCGCCCTCACCCCCAGTCTCTCCCGCCAGCGGGAGAGGGAGCAGAAACCCGCCGTTTACTCGGCCTCTTAACTCCGGCCTTATTCCGCCGCGGCCTTATGCTGCTGGCGGATCATGGCGAGGATTTCGGCCGCAGCCTTCGGGATGTTGGTGCCCGGGCCGTAGATGCCGGCCACCCCGGCGGCCTTGAGGAAATCGTAATCCTGCGGCGGAATGACGCCGCCGGTGATCACCAGAATGTCGCCCGCGCCACGCTCGCGTAAAGCCTTGATCAGCTCCGGCACCAGCGTCTTGTGGCCCGCCGCCTGGCTGGAGACGCCAACCACATGCACGTCGTTGTCGATGGCGTCTTTGGCGGCTTCTTCCGGCGTCTGGAACAGCGGGCCGACATCGACGTCGAAGCCGAGATCGGCAAAGGCGGTGGCAATCACCTTCGCGCCGCGGTCATGGCCGTCCTGGCCGAGCTTGACGACCAGCATGCGCGGACGGCGGCCTTCCTCGGCGGCGAAGGCCTCGATCTCCTTCTGGATGTTCATGAAGCCCTCGTCATTCGCATAGGCCGCGCCATAGACACCGTTGATCGAGCGGATGGTGGCCTGATGGCGGGTGAACACGCGCTCCATCGCATCGGACATCTCGCCCACCGTGACCCGCGCCCGCGCAGCTTCAACGCAGAGCGCCAGCAGGTTTGCATTGCCGCGCGCGCCTTCCTCCAGCGCCTTGATCGCGGCCTCGGCCTTCGCCTTGTCGCGGGTGGCGCGGATCTTGTTGAGCCGCGCAATCTGCTGCTCGCGCACGCGGGTATTGTCGACTTCGAGAATTTCCGGGATGTCCTGCTTGGCCGGGCGGTATTTGTTGACGCCGACGATGACATCCTCGCCGCGGTCCACGCGCGCCTGGCGCCGCGCTGCCGCTTCTTCGATGCGCAGCTTCGGCATGCCGCTTTCGACCGCCTTGGTCATGCCGCCCATCGCTTCGACTTCCTGGATCAGCGCCCAGGCATGGGTGGCAAGCGCATGGGTCAGCGCCTCGACATAGTAGGAGCCCGCCAGCGGATCGACGACCTTGGTGACATAGGTCTCTTCCTGGATGATGAGCTGTGTGTTACGGGCGATGCGCGCGGAGAATTCGCTGGGCAGCGCAATCGCCTCGTCCAGCGCATTGGTATGCAGCGACTGCGTGCCGCCAAGCACGGCCGCCATCGCCTCGATCGCGGTGCGCACGACGTTGTTATAGGGGTCCTGCTCGGTGAGCGACACGCCGGACGTCTGGCAATGCGTGCGCAGCATCAGCGAGCCCGGCTTCTTCGGATTGAACTGCTTCATGATGCGCGCCCACAAAAAGCGCGCTGCACGCAGCTTGGCGATCTCCATGAAGAAGTTCATGCCGATGGCGAAGAAGAAGGACAGGCGGCCGGCAAACGCATCGACATCCATGCCGCTGTTGATCGCAGTGCGGACATATTCGAGGCCGTCGGCGAGCGTAAACGCCAGCTCCTGTACCGCGGTCGCGCCGGCTTCCTGCATATGGTAGCCGGAGATCGAGATGGAGTTGAATTTCGGCATGTGCTGCGCCGTGTAGGCGATGATGTCCGACACGATGCGCATGCTGGGGCCCGGCGGATAGATATAGGTGTTCCGGACCATGAACTCTTTCAGGATGTCGTTCTGGATCGTGCCCGAAAGCTGCTCCGGTCTCACACCCTGCTCTTCCGCGGCGACGATATAGGAGGCCATGACCGGCAGCACGGCACCGTTCATGGTCATCGATACGCTCATCTTGTCCAGCGGAATGCCGTCGAAGAGGATCTTCATGTCCTCGACGGAATCGATGGCAACGCCGGCCTTGCCGACATCGCCGACGACGCGCGGATGATCGGAATCGTAGCCACGATGCGTGGCGAGGTCGAAGGCGACCGAGACGCCCTGCTGGCCGGCGGCAAGATTCTTGCGGTAGAAGGCGTTGGATTCTTCTGCCGTGGAGAAGCCGGCATACTGGCGGATCGTCCAGGGCCGGTTGGCATACATGGTGGCGCGCACGCCGCGGGTGAAGGGTTCAAAGCCTGGCAGCGAGCCGAGCGTTTCCAGCCCTTCCAGATCGGCTGCGGTGTAAAGCGGCTTGACCGTGATGCCTTCGGGCGTTTCCCACAGAAGCTCCGAGAGCGGCTTGTCGCCGAGCTCCTTCTGGGCGAGCTTGGCCCAGGCTTCGGGGAAGGAAATCTGTTCAGTCTTCGACTTCTCGGTCATTGTCGTATCCGCCCTGCACCGGGTCTGGTCACATTCTCTTGCGGTGCAGCATTGAGTATGACGGCGAATGAAGCAGTGTCAATTTGCCGTCCCGATCCTGTTCAACTGGCCTGTTCGGCCTGCCTGCTCAACCCGCCAGCGCGGCCGGCGGCCACTCTATTACAGTCACCCTATATATAACTGTCTTCCAGCAAACTCATCGCCGGGCCTTATTCGGCGGGATCGATTGGCGGCTGGTTTGGTCCCGTTCGAGTTCAGTTCGAGCCTGTTTAAGAACATATGTGGCACAAATGCCCGAAGATCGACGCGCACACCCCGTTATCGGCCAAAAATTGGCCCACCATACTCGGTGTTTTTGCTCAACTGCCTATCGCTCTGCGCGGTTGTTATCCGCCTTTCAAAGACGGAGGGCATCACCGCCGCAGCACGGAAAGCCCCGTCAATCTCGCACCAGACGCCACCGCAATTCCGAGCAGCACTGCCGCAAGGCCCAGCATGAGATCGGCGCCGATGGGCTCATCGAGCAGCAGAAGCCCGATGATCGACGCCGTCACCGGGTTGACGGCCACCGAGACCACAACGAGCGTCGGGGCAGCCCGGTCCAGCGCATAGGCCCACAAAAAGAAGATCAGCGCGCCGCAGATGGCGGCGAGATAGGCCACCGCCGCCCATTGTACCGGTGGCAATGCGGCCAAGCGTGCAAAGCCGATGGCTGGCCCATCCGTCAGCAGCACCAGCAAAGCCAGAGCAGCCGCGCCCACCGCCATGCCAAAGACGGTGAAGACGATCAGGCCTGAGCGCGCAATGAAGGGGCGCGACCACACGTTATAAAGCGCCATGCACAAAGCAGCGGCGATCATCAGCACGTCGCCGCGCCAGGCATCAGGCGGCGCGATATCCAGGCTGGCATTCAGCGCCAGCGCCACGCCGGCAATGGCGATCAGCACGCCGATAAGCTTGCGCGCCGTCGGCGGCTCCACCCGCAGCAGCGCGCCCGCTGCCATGGTGAGCAAAGGCAAGGTGGAGAGCGCCAGCGCGCCGCGCGCCGCCGTGGTGTAGCTGAGGGAGGCATTGAACAGCACCGGAAACAGGCCAAAGAACAAAAGGCCCAGCGCCGCGATGCCGAGCCAGTCGCGCCGCGGCGGCCAGGGTTCGCGGCCCAGCAAGGCGAAAGGCGCCAGCACCAGCACGCCGCCGCCGAAGCGCAGCAGGCCGATGGTGACGGGATCGAGGCTGGCCGCGAGATAACGCGTCGCACCGACCGCCGTGCCGCCCAGGCCTGAGGAGAGGATTGCCGCCAGAACACCCCAAGCCTGCATGCCGCCTTTCGCCTTTCATGTCGCGCCGCGCCTGTAACGGGACCGGAACCCGTTACGGAAGCAGGCTAGAGAGGCGGCCTTCACAAATGAATCGAATAATCCTGATGAAGCTCATAAGATCACATTATGAGTGCGCCGCTTCTCGATCCGGAACTGCTGCAGGCCTTCGTCGCCGTGGCCGAGCGGCTGTCCTTCACCCGCGCGGCCGAGCAGCTCAACCGCACCCAGGCTGCGGTGAGCCTGCAGGTCCGCCGCCTGGAGGAGCGTCTGGGCGTGCCGCTGTTCCGCCGCTCGACCGCGCGCGTCGAACTGACGGCGGCGGGCGAAGACTTCCTGGCCGATGCCAAGCGCATCCTGTCGGTCAACGAGCAGGTGCTGGCGAAACTCACAGGCCGGCAGATGGCCGGCCGCGTGCGGCTTGGCGTGATGGAGGATTACGGCACCAGGCTGCTGCCGAAACTGCTGGCCGATGCGGCGGAGCGCTTCCCGCTGGTGCAGATCGACATGCAGACGGGGCTGACCGCGCTGATGCTCAAACAGATCGGCAAGACCTTCGATGCGGTGATCGCGATGCATCCGGAAGGCAGCCATGACGGCGACCTGATCTGCCGCGAGAAGGCGGTCTGGGTGGCAAGCGCCGGCCACCGGCCGGAAGAGCGCGCGCCGCTGCCGCTTGCGCTCTCGACGCCGGACTGCCTGTTCCGCCAATGGGCGACGCAGGCGCTGGATGAAGCCGGAAGGCCCTGGCGGCTCGCCTATGTCAGCCCCAGCCTTGCCGCCGTCGAGGCCATCGTGCGGCAGGGCCTGGCGGTGACGGTGGTGAAAAGCAGCATGGTGACGCCCGGCCTGCGCATCCTGCCCGAGGGGCTGCTGCCGCCTTTGCCGGGTGCAGAAATCCGTCTGCATCGCGCGGCGGGCTGCTCGGCGCTGACTGATATGATGGCCGAGCATCTGGCGCAGGCCCTGCGCGGGCAGCGGATGCAGCCGGTGCATGCGGGCAACATGAAAGCGGCTATGCTGTAAAGCTGCGGTGTTTGCAAAAATTTCGGTCGCGCCTGTCGGCCCGTGCCGCCCTCATCCGTCTTCCAGACAGCAGCAGCCCGCAGCATGAGAGGTGAGAGATGCGCAAGGTGATTGCAGCCGCTTTCGTCAGTCTGGATGGCGTCATGCAGGCACCGGGCGGCGCGAAGGAAGATACAAGCAGCGGGTTTTCGCTGGGCGGCTGGGTCTGGCCCTATTCCGATGCCGTGACGCAGGCGGCAGTCATGTCACTGTTCGCGCAGCCTTTCGAGCTGCTGCTGGGGCGCAGGACTTACGACATCTTCGCAGCCTACTGGCCGAAGGCGGCAGAGGATCATCCGATCGGCGGGCCGTTCAACCGCACGCGCAAATATGTGGCGAGCCGCAATCCGAAGCTTAAGCTCGCCTGGCGGAACAGCCATGCGCTGATCGATACATCGCGCGGCGCGGATGCCATTGCCGCAGTGCGGGCCCTGAGAAGCGAGGATGGCCCCGATCTGCTGACGCAGGGATCGGCCGATTTCCTCAAGACGCTGTTCCGGCTCGATCTGGTCGATGAAATGCAGGTGATGATCTTTCCCATCACGCTGGGGACGGGAAAGCGGCTGTTCGGCGAAGACGGGTCGCCCGGCGCTTGGCGACTCTTGCGCGCAGAGGTTTCTGGAACCGGCGTTGCCGTTCACCGCTATGCGCGGGCGGGCGCAGTGGTGACCGGCGAAGCGCCTGCGTGATGCCGTTTTCCCCAGCATTATAAAATGGATACGTCCGGATATTCTCTCTGACATCGGCGGCGCGCCAGCCTATTCTGGCTGCGGGGAGGATGAGCCGCGATGAAAGCACCGGCGGGACTGCCGCATTTCACGCTGGAGGTCGGCGCTTGCGAGATCGCCGCCATTCCCGATGCGCGGCTGCGCGAGCTGGCCGCGTACTGGTTTGCGCGCTGTCCCGCGCCCGGCGCCGTGCCGCCGCGCAGCGCCATCGATCCGCTGGATTTCCCCGACCTGCTGCCGAACGTCATGATGGTGGATTGCGTTGCCAGTCATAGGGCCGGCGATGCCGTCAGCGACGATGGCGGCCTGCGCTACCGCTTCCGCCTGGCGGGCGAAGCAGTGACCTATGCGGCGGGGCGCAGGCTGGCCGGACATTTCCTGGACGAGGTGCTGCCGGAAGGCTATCGCGATTATGTCATGCTGCTGAACCGCGTCGCCATCGATCAGAGACGGCCGGTTTATTCCGCCAGCCTGTTCCATGACGAAGGCAATGTGGTGAACGGCCTGACCTACCGGCTGGTGATGCCGCTGTACCGTCCGCCGGATGGCGCTGCGCACACGCAAGCCGACAGGGCACCGAACGCTATTTTCGTCTGCCAGTTCTGGCAGAAGCGCGCCGATGGCGGCTGGTGGGATGGCGACTGGCTTCAGATCAAGCCGGAAATCCACGTGGTCGCGCCGCCGGCATTCAGATGGCGATGACCGCCTCGCATAAGCCCGGACAGCGCATCACGAAACCATCCGGCGCGAGATCGATCTGCGCGGCATAGCCGGTCTGCGGCGATTCATGCCAGATTTCCATCGTGCCGGTGCGGGTGAAAATCTGCGGCGCCTCGATGAGCTGGCCGCTTTCGATATCGAGCCGCGCCACCGGCAGGGTGCGCGTCTCATGCAGCCGCGGCGCGGCGCGCTTGAGCAGCATCAGATAGCTGGCCGGCGTGAAGCCGAGATCAAAATCACACAGATGCTCCAGCCCCGATACGGGCATCTCGTTGAGCAGCCACATGCCTTCATAGCGATTGACGTGGAATTCGATGTTGCGCGCGCCGATCATGCCATAGACCGCCGCCGACACGATTTCCCAGGACGGGTCGCAATCGACCACATAGGTCAGGCTGGCAGGGCCCTGGGGATGGCGGAACACGGTCATGCCGGTCAGGCACCAGCCGACGCCGTCGATCTTCTCGAGCCGGGCGGTATCGTGGCCCGGCAGATCGACGCGGCGCCAGAAGGCGGACGCCACCGGCATGGACATCACCGGGGAGGGCATGATCAAGGTCATTGGCGCGAACTTCCTGGTGTAAGGCTGGCTGGTGGTGAATTGGGTGCAGCGGGTTAAATGGGGACACGCGGTGTAAGTTCGTTACGTAGGGTGAAACCGTGACGCGGTGTGAAATCGGTGAGTCTTTTTCGCACTGCACGGCCGCCGTCATGAAGCGCGGCTTCACGGCAAAAGACATCCCATTACGGTGCGGCAGCGCCATGTCTGACATTCACCGGCGTTAAAAATTGGGCGGCTCCATGCTAGAACCGGTCCGGTGACCGGCATGATGCCGCATGTGACAGGGTGACTACGACGTGTGACATACGACGGCCGGTCCGCGGGACAAGCACGACCTATGAAAGAAAAACGTGACATCTCACACCAGCATGTGACCGGGCGTGTGGCTGGGCGCGGGACAGAGGTGAAGAGCGGCAAATCCAGACGCGCAGCAGCAAAGAAAGCTGCGACCAAGAGTGGTGGATCGAAGAGCAAGACCACTGCCGGCGACGGCGGCAGCCTGCGCCTGCGCCTGATGCTGGGCCGCGAGATCGCGATGGGGCCGGGCAAGGCGGATCTCTTGGACGGCATTGCCGCAACCGGCTCGATCTCGGCCGCCGGGCGCAGACTCGGCATGAGCTACAAACGCGCCTGGCTGCTGGTGGATACGATGAACCGCTGCTTTGCCGCGCCGCTGGTGGTGGGCGAAAGCGGCGGCAAGGCGGGCGGCGGCGCGGCGCTCACCGCTCTGGGCAAAGAGGTGCTGCAGCGCTTCCGCCGCATGCAGGTGATGACGGCAAAAGCCTGCGCCGCTGATCTGAAGGCGTTGCAGGGCAAGCTGCGGAAGGGTTGAGGGTTTCGCTCTTCTGGAGCTCACTCTCCTTACACACTCCCCTCTCCAAGCATCCGCTCACCCTCCCGTTGCTGCCACGATATGCCTCTCCCACCAGCGGGAGATGGGAAAAGAATGATGCGGCTTTCCTTGCCATTTCTTCCTCTTCCGCCAATGGGAAAGCGACACGATGCCGGCCGCCGCCTCCCCCTTCCGCGCCGGCAGGAGAAGGAGGCCGGGAGGGTGAAGGGGGAGAAGTAAAATTTGCACCAATCCGCCCGCGGGATGATTTTTGTCACATTCCGCCTGTTGCGCGGCGTGGCCGCTGCTGCTCCACCATTGCGCCAGCCGTGATGGCATCGTTATAGTCGAAAGGTCATAACGATACCGCCTCATGCCGCATCCATGGAGGCCGCCATGGCATTCCTTTTGCGCCTTGCCGTTCTGCTGCTGGGTCTTGTGCTTTCCCTGCCCGTTCAGGCGCAGGAGCTGCTGATCTTTGCCGCGGCGAGCCTGAAGACCGCGCTGGACGAGATCAATGCGGGCTGGACGACAAGGAAAGGCGGCGTGAAAGCCTCTTACGCGGGCTCGTCGGCGCTGGCGCGGCAGATCGAAGCTGGCGCGCCGGCGGACATCTTTTTCTCTGCCGATCTCGACTGGATGGATTACCTGCAAAAGCGCAGCCTGCTGAAAGCCGGCAGCCGCACATCGCTGCTGAGCAACCGCATCGTGCTGATCGCGCCGGCGGACTCAAAGGCGCAGGTGACAATTGCACCGGGCTTTGCGCTGAGCGAACTTCTGGGCCGCGACGGACGGCTGGCGATGGCCGATGTGAATGCCGTGCCGGCCGGAAAATACGGCAAGGCAGCGCTGGAAAGCCTTGATCTATGGTCTAGCGTGCAGGCGCGGATCGCGCAGGCAGAAAACGTGCGCGCGGCGCTGATGCTGGTATCACGCGGCGAAGCGCCGGCCGGCATCGTCTATGAGACCGATGCGGCGACCGAGAAAAGCGTGCGCATCCTCGATCGCTTCCCGGAAAACACGCATCCGCCGATCATTTATCCGGCGGCCGTGCTGGCTGCATCGCAGCATCCCCAGGCCGTGGCCTATCTGAGCCATTTACGCAGCGCGGCAGGCAGGACGGTGTTCGAGAAACATGGCTTCACTCTCCTGGCACCGCAGGCGGCGGTGAATTGAGAGGACAAGATGCGCCATGCGTCATTATCCTCCTCATGCCATGGCCTGGCCTTGGCACCCACGCGTTCTTTTTCGGTGGCAGCAAAAGCAAACTCGTGGATGGCACGCCTGAAGCGTGCCATGACAGAGTGATGCGGCCAGCCGTGGCATGACGACATGACATAAGACATGCTCCCCCTCTCCCCGGAAGAAATCACCGCGATCCTGCTCAGCCTCAAAGTGGCGAGCGTGGCCACGCTCGGCAGCCTGCCGGTGGCGATCCTTGTTGCCTGGCTGCTGGCGCGGGGCCGTTTTCCGGGCAAGCTGGCGCTGGACACGCTGGTGCATCTGCCGCTGGTGATGCCGCCGGTGGTGACGGGCTATCTGCTGCTGCTGCTGTTCGGGCGTAAAGGCCTGCTGGGCGGCTTCCTGGCCGAGCATCTTGGGATCGTCTTTGCCTTTCGCTGGACCGGCGCGGCCCTGGCCTGTGCGGTGATGGGCTTTCCGCTGATGGTGCGCGCGATCCGCCTGTCTCTGGAAGCCGTCGATGCAAAACTGGAAGAAGCGGCCGGCACTTTGGGCGCAGCGCCGGTTTTCGTCTTTCTCACCGTCACGCTGCCGCTGATGCTGCCCGGCATCCTGGTCGGGATCGTGCTTGGCTTTGCCCGCGCCTTCGGCGAGTTCGGCGCGACGATCACCTTCGTGTCCAACATCCCCGGCGAGACGCAGACCCTGCCGACCGCGATCTATGCCTTCACGCAGGTACCCGGCGGCGATGCGCAGGCGTTGCGGCTGACGGCGATCTCGGTTGCCATAGCGGCAGCAGCACTGATTGCATCCGAGCTGCTGGCGCGGCGCATCGCGAAGCGGGCGCAGGCATGAGCCTGGCGGTCGACATCCATCATCGTCTGGGCGGCTTCACGCTGCAGGCGCAGTTTAAGTGCCAGCCGGGCATCACGGCCCTGTTCGGCCGCTCGGGTACCGGCAAGACGACCCTGATCAATCTGATCGCCGGCCTGCTGCGCCCGCAGCAGGGCCGCATCAGCATCGACGGCCGCGTGCTGGTGGATACAGAACAGCGTGTCTTCGTTGCGCCGCATCGCCGTCGCATCGGCTATGTCTTTCAGGAGGCGCGGCTGTTTCCGCATCTCAATGTGCGCCATAACCTGCTGTACGGACGCTTCTTCGCCCGCCACCGTGCGGACAGGATCGCTTTCGATCATGTGGTCGATCTGCTTGGGATCGCGCCGCTGCTGCCGCGCCGGCCGGCCAATCTGTCCGGGGGTGAGAAGCAGCGCGTCGCCATTGGTCGCGCGCTGCTCTCGCGCCCCGACCTGCTGCTGATGGACGAGCCGCTGGCCTCGCTCGATGCTGCGCGCAAGGAAGAGATCCTGCCTTATCTGGAAAAGCTGCGCGACGAGTGGCGGTTGCCCATCGTTTATGTCAGCCATGCGATTCCGGAGGTGACAAGGCTGGCCGATTCCGTCGTGCTGCTGTCGGACGGCAAGGTGCAGGCGGTCGGCAGCGTTGCCGAACTCAGCGGCCGGCTGGATCTGTTTCCGCTCACCGGCCGCTACGAGGCAGGCGCGGTGCTGGACGCGCAGGTGGCGCGGCATGACGAGGCTTATGGCCTGACCGTTCTGCATTGCGCAGCCGGCGAAATCCTGGTGCCGCGCCAGCCGCGCGCAATCGGCGAGCGTCTGCGTGTGCGCATCCGCGCGCGTGACGTAACCTTGAGCCTGGAGCGGCCGCAGCAGAGCAGCGCGCTTAACATCTTCCCCGGCACGATCGCCGAGATGGCCGGTGATGGCGGGCCGCAGGTGGAGATCAGGCTCGATTGCAACGGCGCCATCCTGCTGGCGCGTATTACCCGCCTGTCGGTCGAGCGGCTGGGCCTGCGGCCGGGCCTTGCCGTACATGCGCAGATCAAGAGTGTGGCACTGGATGGCGGCAGCCTGGGCAGTGCACGGCAGCGCTAGTCCCTAGCCGTCACCGCGGTCGTTCATCCGGAAATGAGATCCCGGCCCGCGCGACGCAAAAGAAGCGCCGCCCGGCCGGGATGACGGTGAGATTTATCGAAAGGGTCTGGAGGCGTTGAGGCCCCTGCCGCCCGCCTTATATACTGGCGGGCAAAACGGAGCCTCCGTCCATGTCCGCCGCCCAACCCAGCCGGGGCCAGATCGATCCGGGCCTGCCTGACTGGGCCAAGTCTTTTGCCGAGAAACTGCTGCGCGCGGTGGATTTCCATCGCTGGGCCGGGCTGGAACTGGTGACGCTTGCGCCTGGCCGGGCCGAACTGGCCTTTGCAGCCGAGGAACGATTGCTGGTTCCCGGCGGCTATATCCATGGCGGCATCCTCAACGGCCTTCTGGAACCGCCTGGCCTGCTGGCCATGCTGGGCCATATGCGGGAGGATGAAACCGCCATGACCCTCGATATCCATGTGCAGCATCTGCGCCCCATCGCCGCCGGCGCCCGGGTTGGCCTGATCGGCCGGATGCTGCGGCGGGGCAGAAATGTCGCCTTCTGCGAATGCGAGGCGCGCATCAATGATCAGCTCTGCACCATTGCCCATATCACCAAGACGATTCAGACAAAGGCAGTTTAAGTGACCGAGATCAAGACCGCCGAGAAGGGCCGCGTGCTGTGCGTTCTGGGCCCGACCAATACCGGTAAGACCCATCTCGCCGTCGAACGCCTGCTGGCGCATCGCACCGGCATCATCGGTTTGCCGCTGCGCCTGCTCGCGCGCGAGGTCTACGACCGCGCGGTGAAGATCAAGGGCGAGCGCCATGTCGCCTTGGTGACCGGCGAAGAGAAGATCCTTCCTAAGGGCGCGACCTGGTTCGTCTGCACCGTGGAAGCAATGCCGCTGGACCGGTCTTACGACTTCCTCGCGGTGGACGAGATCCAGCTCTGCAACGATGCCGAGCGCGGCCATGTCTTCACGGACCGCCTTTTGAACGCGCGCGGCGTGGAAGAGACCATGTTCCTTGGCGCCGACACCATGCGCGGCCTGATCCGCAAGCTGGTACCGAATGCGGAATTCATCGCCCGGCCGCGCCTGTCGGCGCTGTCCTATATCGGATCGAAGAAGCTGTCGCGCCTGCCGAAACGCTCGGCCGTGGTGGCGTTCTCGGCTGGCGACGTCTATGCCATCGCCGAGCAGGTGCGGCGCCAGCGCGGCGGCGCGGCCGTGGTGCTGGGCGCGCTGAGCCCCCGCGCCCGCAATGCGCAGGTCGAGCTGTTCCAGAACCGCGATGTCGACGTGATGGTGGCAACCGATGCCATCGGCATGGGCCTCAACCTCGATATCGAGCATCTGGCCTTTGCCGAAGTGACCAAGTTCGACGGCGTATCCGTGCGCCTGCTGACCCCGGCCGAGATGGGCCAGATCGCCGGCCGCGCCGGGCGGCATCTGCGCAACGGCACTTTTGGCACGACCGCCGATTGTCCGCCGCTGACGCCGGAACTGATCGAGCGCATTGAAAACCACCGCTTCGATCCGATCACCCAGGCGCGCTGGCGCAACACCGATCTTGATTTCCGCTCCATCGACGCGCTGCTGCGCACCCTGGACATGCCGCCGCCGCGCGAGGGCCTGATCCGCGGCCGCGAGGCGGACGACATCCTCGCCCTGCAGGCCCTGAAGCAGGATGGCGCGGTGCAAAGCCGCGCCACCGGCCCCGACCGCATCAAGCTGCTGTGGCATGTCTGCGAGATTCCGGATTTCTCGAAGAGCATGCATGACGTGCATGCGCGCATGCTGACGCAGATCTATGTGCATCTGTGCGACCATGACGGCCGCCTGCCGACCGACTGGGTGGCCGGGCATCTGAAGCAGATCGACCGCACCGACGGCGATATCGACACCCTGTCGCAGCGCCTGGCGCAGATCCGCACCTGGACCTATGTCGCCAATCGCGGCGCCTGGCTGGACAATGCGCAGGAATGGCAGGGCAAGACCCGCGCCATCGAGGACCGCTTGTCGGATGCCCTGCACGAGCGGCTGACCCAGCGTTTCGTCGACCGCCGCACCAGCGTGCTGACCCGGGGCCTGGCTGAGAATCCCGATCTGCTGAACGTGACTTTGGGCGAGGACGATGCGCTGACCGTCGAAGGCGAGATCATCGGCCATGTGCGCGGCCTGCGCTTCCGCCCGGTGGGCCATGACAGCGTCGAGCAGCGCCGTGCCATCCGCGCCGCCGCCAATCGCGTGCTGGGTCCTGCCCTGCAGGAACATGCCGCCAATATTCTGGCCTTGAGCGATGAGCATTTCGCGCTGTCGCCGGAAGGCGGCATCCTGCTGATCACGCCAGAGAAGGACAGCGTGGCGCTGGCCGTGCTGACCAAGGGCGCGGAGATGCTGGAGCCGCGCATCCAGCTTCTGGCCGACGACCTGCTGCCGGCCGAGAGCCGCAAGGCGGTGGAAGACAAGCTGTCCGACTGGCTGCGGCGCTATCTGCGCCAGCATCTGGGCGATCTCTACCGCCTGCGCGATGCCGAGCTGAAATTTGCCGCGCGCGGCGTGGCCTTCCAGCTTGCCGAGAATCTCGGCGCGCTGAGGCGAGAGGATGTCGCCGATCTGGTGCGCGGCATGGGCCAGGCCGAGCGCCATCCCCTGCGCAAGCTGGGCGTGACCTTTGGCGAGACGCATATCCTGCTGCCCAAATTGCTGAAACCCAAGCCGACGCAGCTTAAGACGCTGCTCTGGGCGGTGCATGAGGGCAAGGAGCCGGAAGCGCCGCCGACGCCGGGCCTTACCTCGCTGCCAGTGCTGGAATGGCGCGACGACCGCTGGTGGCTGGCGGCGGGTTTCCTGCGCGCCGGACGCCATGCCTTCCGCCTGGATGTCGTGCAGCGCATCGCCGAGGGTGCGCGCCAGGCCGAACAGACCTCGCGTCAGGAGGCGAAGGAAGCCAAGGACGCGAAGCAGCAGCCGGCTGATGTGCAGGCCGCGAAGGCGGAAGCGCCTGTTTCAGCGGAGGCCCCTGTTTCGGGAGAGCCGCCGATGACGGAGCCCGTGACGGAATCCGTGACGGAGCCGGTGATTGAGGCCGCGCCGCAAACAGACACTGTTGAGGTGACTGCCGAAACGGCTGCCGCCGCACCGGTGGCGGAGACCACACAGACAGAGCCGGCGAGGCAGGAAACACCCAAGCCGAAGAAGCGCCTGGGCCCGCCGGGCAGCTTCCCGGTCAATACCGCCTGGATGAACCTGGCGGGCTGCGGCGCGGAAGAACTGCATCGCCTGCTTTGGGCGCTGGGCTACAAGCCCCTGAGCGCGAAAGACCCCGAAAGCGGCGAGACGGTGACGCTGTATATCCGCTCGCAGAAAGCCATCGTGGCGAAACGCAAGCGCGAGCAGGACAAGCGGCGCGAGGAAGAGGCCAAGATGGCCGACAGTCCTTTCGCGGCGCTGATGAAGCTGAAACAGCAGCAGCAAGGCCGGCGGTAAGCCCGGAGACGTAAGAAAAACAAACTCGTGGATGCCACGGACAGGCCGTGGCAGGACAAGTTCCCTTGATCGAATATCGGCTTACAGCGACGAGGCTTCGCCGCGGCGGGGAGCCGGGGTAAAGCGCAGCCGGCTGGTGGTACGACCGCGGCCGATGCTGAGCGAGATCGCCTGCAGGCTGTTGTTCAGCTCGCGCATGCTGTCGGGATCAACAACCCAGTCCTGCTGGTCATAGGCAAGCGCGCGGTAGACGGCGCGCAGTTCGTCAAGCAGCACCGCGATCAGCGCGATGCGCGACGCGGACGACATGATCGCCAGGCGGCGGTAATCCTGGCCGGTGGCGAAACCGTCGAGCACCTGGCGCAGCAGAGTGCCGCCGCCAAGGCGCTGGCTGGGGCCGAGCAGGTCGGAGGGCTTCACCGGCGCGGAGGCATGCAGACTGGACTGCGCCGAGAGCAGGCAGAGCAGCGCATGGTACATGTTCTCCAGCGCGATGCCCCAGTTCTCAAGGCCGTTGTTATCGATGATCGGGGCCGCGACATCGGCCATGATCGGGCTGCATTCCGCAGCGCCCAGGAAGTTGGCGCCGTCGCGCAGGCTGCTGCGCACAAGATCGACAAAGGATTTTGCCATTTGGGACCTGCCTTCGGGCCGGCAACCGCACCAGCCACCCCGAGAAGCAATGTGCCACGTTGAACGCTAACGGCTAGTTACTTTTCAGATATGCGTCAGGCCGGATTTGCAGGGCAGACATGCAACCGCAGGCGGGGCGGTCCGGGCGGCGGAGGCCGGGGCTGGCGCCGGGCCTGATATCTGGATTGGCGCAGGGGCCGGACGGAAAGCGAGCCCCGCGGCAAGTACTTGGCCGGGTGCCTGGGCAGGTACTGAGGCGGGTTTGGGCACGGCAGCTAAAGCCTTGCCCGGCCTGCCGGTTGCACCCGGGAAAGGCCCCCGCTAGGGTCTGGCCGGCGGGCGAAACACCCCGCCCATAGCCCGGCGTCCCCGTAGCTCAGCTGGATAGAGCGGCTGCGTCCTAAGCAGCGGGTCGGGAGTTCGAATCTCTCCGGGGACGCCAAATTTTCCAGCTTCTTCAAGACATGCCCGCAGCGTCCAGCGCTGCGGGCGTCTTCGCTTTGCGGACGTCCCGGCCTACTGTGCGGCCTCGGCCTTTTCCGGCATCGGCATCTGGGTCATGCAGTTGACCATCCAGGGGATGCCGAAGCGGTCGGTGACGAGGCCGAATTTCTCCGCCCAGAAGGTCTTGTCCAGCGGCATCTGCACGCTGCCGCCCTCTGACAGCGCCCCGAAGACGCGCTCGGCTTCCGCCGGATCGGACAGATTGAGCGTGATGGCGATGCCTTTGGGCGCTTCGTAGTGGCTGGGGGGGCAGTCGCTGGCCATCAGCAGGCTTTCGCCGATTGTGAAGGCAGCATGCATGATCTTGGTATTCCAGCCGTCGGGGACGCCCTGGCAACCGCCGGGCTGTTCGTCCCAGGTCATCCGCGCGGTGATTTTGGCGCCGAGATGGCGCTGGTAGAAGTTCAGCGCCTCCTCGCAATTGCCGGGGAAATTCAAATAGGCATTGACCAGCATGGCGGCCTCCTCTGTTGCCGGGGGTTATGAGAGTTTTGTTGTTATGATTGGCATTGCGGTCATGAGAGCGCGCGCAGATCGGCGCGCAGACGGTCCGGATCGGACTTGCCGAGCAGCTTGTCGATCTCGGCATGGGTGCGCTTCCAGACGGGCAGCGCCTTGATCAGCAGCTTGCGCCCGGCCGGCGTGAGCAGGATGCGGCGGCTGCGCTTGTCGTCCGGATCGGGCTTCACAATCAGCAGGCCGCGGCGCTCCAGCGGCTTGAGCATCGCCGTCACCGTCGTGCGGTCCATCGCCAGCACGCTGGCCACCTGCGCCATGTTCGGCGGCTCGGGCCGATTGAGCGACATCAGCAGCGAGAACTGGCCGTTGGTGAGATCGAGATCGCGCAGGGCATCGTCGAAGCGCCGCGCCAGCGCACGCGCCGCCCGCTGCACATGCAGGCAGAGGCAGGTGTCGCGCACCATCAGCGTGGCTTCGAACGGCAGCAGGTCGATCTTGGACATGCGGCCATTATGTTGATATCAACTTAAGAGTCAAGGAAGGGCAGCGACGCCACCCGGTCGACGACTATGGGGGCGCTTACAGGCGGTCGCGGTCAGCTAAAAGCAGGCGGGCAAGGTACTGGCCGTAGCCGTTCTTGCTGCCATAGGCCTCGGCGATCTTGCGCACCTGAGCGGCATCGATGAAGCCGAGCCGCCAGGCGACTTCCTCGGGTACGGCGATCTTCAGACCCTGGCGCTTCTCCACCGTGGCGATGAAGTTGGAGGCGTCGAGCAGGCTGTCGGGCGTGCCGGTATCGAGCCAGGCGAAGCCGCGGCCGAACAGTTCCACATCGAGCTGGCCGCGCTGCAGGTAGACGTTGTTGAGATCGGTGATCTCCAGCTCGCCGCGGGGAGATGGCTTCAGGCTGGCGGCGATATTGCAAACATTGCGGTCGTAGAAATAAAGCCCCGTCACCGCCCAGTGGGTCGGCGCCGGACTGGGCTTTTCGATGATGGCATGCAGCTTGCGGTCAGCGTCGAAATCAAGCACGCCATAGCGTTCGGGGTCGGCCACCCAGTAGCCGAAGATGACGGCACCGCTTTCGCGCGCCGCGGCCCGGCGCAGCACCTCGGAAAAGCCTTCGCCGTAGAAGATGTTATCGCCCAGCACCAGGGCGCAGCCCTCACCATTGATGAAGTCTCGGCCGATGATGAAGGCCTCGGCAATACCCTTCGGCTCGGGCTGCACGGCATAGGACAGCCGGATGCCCCATTGGCTGCCATCGCCGAGCAGGTTGCGGAAAGCCGCCTGGTCGCGCGGCGTGGTGATCACCAGGATGTCACGGATGCCAGCCAGCATCAGCGTGGTCAGCGGAAAATAGATCATCGGCTTGTCGTAGACCGGCAGAAGCTGCTTGCTGGTCACCAGCGTGGCCGGATGCAGCCGCGTGCCGGCACCGCCGGCCAGGATGATGCCCTTCATGCGCGTTAGCCTGTTTCGCCCGAAACCACTGTAAAGCCGATGAATGTATAGCTGATGGGTGTGGGACCCGAGATTGCCAGCCCAATACATGCCCTGCTGGCTGTGCCCACTTTGTCCCGGCGCCTGCCAGACATCAAGCCTGATATCAAGTGAGCCGCGTCGACGCAAACACGCCGATGCATCACGTTGTCTGGCCGCGCTTCCACGGTTCCCCTTGGAGCGGCGTGCAGGAAATCTGCAAAGGACCGGTGGCAGGCCGAAACCGCCTGAAATCCGCGCTTCTTCGAAAGCTGAAGTCCTGCCGGCTGCCGCGGCGTATGGAACCGCGGCGCGGTCTGGCGCGTTATATGGACGCCACCCGGATTTGCATTCACGGTCTATGCATTCCCGGTATAGCGTCCACTGCGCCATGCCCGCGGACTGAAAAAGCCCGCGGCGCGACAGCCACGATCAAGGAGCCGACCCATGCAGGTGAACGATTGGACCATCGATGTCAGCGCCAAGATCGTCGAGAACGAGGACTATCTCGTCTCCCTTTGCGAGGATGGCAACGGCTATGAGGTAGCCTTCATCCGCCGCAAACGCCCGAGCCTTCTGGCAGGCATGGACAAGATCGTCGAGCGCGAGGCGCTGATCGCCTTCCGTCAGGCGATGCGCGCATCGGCTGCGCGCCGCTGGAGCTAAACCGGCTGCGGGCGCGCCCGCCCGTATAATACCTGCAATAGTTTTTTACAGAAGTTGAAGCGCGTGCCTGGAACAAGGCGCGCGTTTTTGCGTTTGCCGCCAGAGGTCCCAAAGAAACGGACCCATCAGGGGATTCGACGGGAGGACGACATGCAGATGACCGTGATCATCATGGCACTGCTTTTCGGCGGCAATCCGGTCTGGGCCCATAATGCGACGCCGCGAACCGTTGCCGAATGCCGCACGCAGGCGGCCATCGTCGCAGCCGAAAAAACCGACCAGGCGCAAGCCTTGGCGGCCCGCCTCGAGCGGGCCTGCCGCAGCTTGCCGCAGGACGAGAAGCCGAAGGGCTAAAGGGCTAGAAGGGCTAAACGGCCTGCGCTGATTAGCCGGTCAGGAATTAGCCGTTCAGGGCCGCCCACATTTCGCGGTCGCGCTCGGCCGTCCAGATGCGCGGATGGTCGAGACCCATCGCCTCGTCATAGGCGCGGGCGACGTTGAAGGGCTGGCAATGGTCGAAAATCGCGAAATTGCCAAAGCGCGGCCGCATCGCATCGTTGCAGCGGTCAAACGCTTCCTTCAGCGACAGGCCCTTGGCGGCGCTTTCCGACACCGAGCCATAGAGCGTGGTGAGGAAGTCGCGGGTGAGCTTAAGCCCCTCGCCGACTTCCGTCGGATTGGTCAGCGCATCGCCGCGGCCCGGCACCAGGGCCTTCGGATTGAACTCGGCGATCTTGTCGAGCGTCTTCGGCCAGTCCTTGAAATGGGCGTCGCCGCAATAGCAGGCCGAATGGTACTCGACCAGGTCGCCCGAGAACATCACGCCGGCATCCGGCACCCAGGCGATGGTGTCGCCCGCCGTATGGCCGCGGCCCAGATGCATGATCTCCACCCGGCGCTTGCCCATATAGAGGGTGAACTTGGTCGGGAAGGTCATGGTCGGCCAGGTCAGGCCGGGGATGGTATCGGCGGCCAGGAACAGGCGCGGGAAGCGGCCGTATTCCGAATCCCAGTCCTCCTTGCCGCGCTCCACGATCAGCGAGCGGGTAGCATCGGAGGCGAAAACCTGCTGCGGCTGATAGGCCGAGGCGCCGAGCACGCGCACGGCGTGGTAATGCGACAGCAGCACATACTTGATCGGCTTGTCGGTGACCTTGCGGATATGCTCGATCACCTTGTTGGCCATCTTCGGCGTCGCCTGGGTGTCGATCACCATCACGCCGTCATCACCGACGATCACGCCGGTATTGGGATCGCCTTCGGCGGTGAAGGCATAAAGGCCCTCGCCCAGCTGGGTGAAGGAGATCTTCTTCTCGGCGGTATCGGCGGTGGAGGCAAAGGCTTTCGACATGACTAACTCCTTGAATTAACCGAGCAGGACTTGCGGCAGCCAGAGCGCAAGCTGCGGGAAGATGATGGTCAGCAGCAGTGCGATGAGCTGGATGACGACGAAGGGAATGATGCCACGATAGATCACGCGGGTGCCGATCTCCGGCGGCGCAATGCCGCGGATATAGAACAGCGCATAGCCAAACGGCGGCGTGAGGAAGGAGGTCTGCAGGTTCACCGCGAACAAAATGGCGAACCACAGTAGCACCTGTTCCTGGCCGACGCCGAAATCCAGGCCGGCGATGATCGGGGCCACAATGGGCATGACGATGAAGGTGATCTCCACCCAGTCGAGGAACATGCCCAGCACGAAGACGAAGGCCATGATCACGAACATGACCCAGTAGGGATTGGTGCCGGCATCCTCGACGCCGAGCGCATTGGCGATCATCGTGTCGCCGCCAAGCTTGCGGAAGATTACGCTGAAGATGGTGGCGCCGATCATCACGAACATGATCATCGCCGTGGTGCGCGTGGTCTCGTTCAGCACGTCGAGGAACTGCCGCCAGGTGAGCTGGCGCGAAATCAGCGCCAGCAGGAAGGCGCCCAGCGCGCCCAAAGCCGCGGCCTCGGTCGGCGTGGCGACGCCGGCGATGATCGAGCCGAGCACCACCAGGATCAGTGCCATCGGCGCCAGCAGGTCGCGCGCGAGCTGCATCAGCACCTGGCCGAGCGGCAGAGGTACCCGGTCGGCACGCGGCGGCATGCTTTCCGGTTTGAAGATGGCGAGGAAGATCAGATAGACGATGTAGAGGCCGCCCAGCATTAGGCCGGGGATCATCGCGCCGGCAAACAGGTCGCCGACCGAGATGCGCAAGGTGTCGCCCAGGATCACCAGCATGATCGAAGGCGGGATCAGGATGCCCAATGTGCCGGTGGAGGCGATGATGCCGGTGGCGAGTTTGGGGTCGTATTTATTCTCCAGCATCACCGGCAGGGCCAGCACGCCCATCAGCACGACGGAAGCGCCGATGATGCCGGTGGAGGCCGCCATGACGATGCCGATGATCGCCACCGCGAAGGCATAGCCGCCTGGCAGCGGCCCGAGCAGTCCCGCCAGCGAATGCAACAATCTTTGGGCAATGCCGGATTTTTCCAGCATCAGACCCATGAAGACAAACAGCGGCACCGCGATCAGCAGCCAGTTGGCAAGGATGCCCGAGAAGGTGCGCGACACGCCGGTGGACAGGAAAAGGATCGGCACGTCGGCGGCGAAGGCGAAGATGACACCAATGCCCGCCAGGACGATCGCTACCGGATAGCCGGAGAAGATGCCCAGCAGCAGCGCCACGCACATCAGAAGCGGCCAAAAGTATTCCATGGTCTTCAGTCTTTCTGAGCGACGGCGCCGCGGGTGGTGATGAGCTGGATCAGGAGGCGCAGGCTGCGCGCGATACCGAGCAGGCCGAGCAGGCCGAAACCGAGCGGCATCACCGCCTTGATGATCCAGCGGTCGACAAGGCCGCCATAGGACGAGCCTTCGCTGGAGTTATAGGCGGTGATCATGAACTTCCAGGCGAACCAGGTCATCACTACCGCAAAGGGCAGCAGGAAGATGGCATCGCCAAGAATGACGATGATGCGCCGGGTACGTTCGGTGAAATTGTTGGCAAGAAAATCGACGCTGACATGGCTGTCGGTATGCAGCGCATAGACGCCACCCAGCATGACCATGACGGCAAACAGATGCCATTGCAGGTCGTTCAGGCCGTTCAGCGTCAGCTTTTCGCCCAGCAGCGGAATGGCGAAACCCCAGTCGGCGAAGGTATTGACGCGCAGATGCACCATGACAACGCCGATGCAGACGCTGATCACCAGAAGCGGCGTGGCCCAGCCGGTGATGCGACCGAACCAGGCACAGATTTCTTCGATTTTTTTCAGCAGCGCGGTCACGGCACGTCCCCGCCTTGAGAATGACATGCCGGATGCGCCGCGCAAGGCGGCGCATCCGGGCCGTTGCTTAGTTGCGCGGCAGGGCCTGCAGGTCGTTCCAGCGGCCGACGCGCTTGATGTAGGCGGTCAGCGACTGATAGGCCTCGGCGAACAGCGCGTCCTTCTTAGCCTCTTCCTCCATCACCTCGGTCGCGGCCTTATAGAGCGCGTTCAGAACCGGTTCGGGGAAGCGCTGCACCTTCACGCCGGCCTTCTCGATCTGCTCGATCGCGTTCACCTGGGCGTTCAGCTGATCATACCAGTTGTAGGTGATGTTGGCCTGGCAGGCCTCCTGCATGATCTGCTGCTGCTTGGGCGTGAACTTCTTCCACACATCCATGTTGATGATGATCGTGTCCCAGCTCGACGGCTGGTGCCAGCCCGGGAAGTAATAGTACTTCGCGATCTTCTGCAGGCCGAGACCGATATCGAGCTGCGGGGCGGAGAATTCCGCCGCCTCGATGCGACCGCGCTCCAGCGAGACGAAGATTTCGCCGGCCGGCACGAGCTGCACGTTGGCGCCGAGCTTGGCCATCGCCTTGGCGCCGAGGCCGGCGATGCGCATGTTCAGGCCCTTGATGTCGTCGACGGTCTTGATTTCCTTGTTGAACCAGCCGCCGGCTTCCGCCGCCACCATGTGGCAGGGCAGGATCTTCACATTATGCGGGTCATAGGCCTTCTGGATGATCTCCAGACCGCCGCCCTGGAACATCCAGCCAAGGAACAGCTCGGGGTTCGGGCCGAACGGCATCGAACCGACGAGGTTGGCGACCGGGATCTTGTCGGCCCAGTAGCCGACCCAGTCAAAACCCATCGGGATGGAGCCGTTGCTGACCGCGCCGAACACCTCAAACGGCGGCACGAATTCGCCGGCGCCATGCACCTTGATCTTCACTTCGTTGTTGGTCATCAGCGCGACGCGCTCGGCCCATTTCACCGGGCTCTGACCGATCGACGGCACCTGCAGGCCGAACACCGACTGCAGGTCGTAGTCCTTGGCCATCGCCGGCACGCTGGTAAGCGCGGTTCCGGCGAGCATCGCACCGCCGACGGCGAACGCCGCCGCTTTCAAGAAAAGCTGACGCATAAATCCCTCCCCTGGGCCAGCTGGCCCGCAAAACGGCCGCCGGGCCGTGTTCGGCCTGGGCTGGCATTTCCTCCGACAATCGCGACCGCAAGCAGGCTCGAGACATGCCCCCTTGCAATCCGACGGGGGGAAGAATATGAAATAACGAAAGAGTTCGCAATACACGAATTACGGGAGGAGGGCGCGGAATGGCTAACTTATTGATAAACCACGTCGCCATCGTCACCGGCGCGGCTCAGGGCAATGGCATGGCCATCGCTTTGGGGCTGGCCGACGAAGGCGCTGCCGTTGCTCTCGGCGACGTCAATGCCGCCGGCGCGGAGGAAGTGGCAGCCACGATTCGCAGCCGCGGCGGCAAGGCCATGGCGGCCAAGCTGGACGTCGCTGACGCCGCGCAATGCGCCGCTTTTGCCGCGGCCGCCGAAGCCGCGCTGGGACCGGCCAGCATCCTCGTCAATAACGCCGGCATCATCCGCCGCGTTTCCATCGACGATCCCGACTACGACCGTCACTGGCAGGAGACCCTGTCGGTCAACGTCACCGGCATGAAGAACATGGTCCGCGCCGTGCTGCCGCAGCTGCGGCGGACCAAGGCCGCTTTAGGCGGCGCCAGCATCGTCAATCTCGGCTCAATCAATTCCTTCGCCACAGGCCCGCGGGCAACGACCTATACCGCCAGCAAGGGCGCGGTGCTGCAATTCACCCGCGCGCTGGCCGCCGAACTCGCGCCTGAGGGCATCCGCGTCAACGGCATTGCGCCGGGCGTGATCGACACGCCGATGACGGAAGCCACGCGCAATGATCCCGCCGCCATCGGACGCTTCATGGCGCATACGCCGATGGGGCGCACCGGCAAGCCGGAAGAACTGGTCGGCCCGGTCGTTTTCCTTGCTTCGTCCATGTCCAGCTATGTCACCGGCGCCATGCTGCCGGTGGATGGCGGTTTCCTCACGCTTTGATTCCCCAGACGATTGGAGTTGCGCAGCCATGAACGCGTTGAACACTTCCATCAAAACCCATGACTGCGACCTGCTGGTGGTCGGCAGCGGCGCCGGCGGCATGGCCGCGGCGATCACCGCCAAGCTGCATGGCCTGGACGTGCTGATCGTTGAGAAAGAGTCCGTCTATGGCGGCACCACAGCGCGCTCTGGCGGCTGGCTGTGGATTCCGGCCAATCCGCTGGCTGCGCGCGAGGGCATCAAGGACAGCAAGGAGGCCGCGCGCACCTATCTGCAGCACGAGGCCGGCAATCATTTCGATGCCGAGCGCGTCGATGCCTTCCTGGAGAACGGCCCGCGCATGGTCGACTTCTTCGAAAGCAAGACGGCGGTGAAATTCGTGCTCGGCCCGCAATTCTCCGACTACCATCCGGATGCGCCGGGCGCGCTGCCGGGCGGGCGGTCGATCTGCGCCGAGCCTTTCGATGGCCGCGAACTGGGCGACAAGATCAAGACCCTGCGTCCGCCGCTGGCCGAAATCACCTTCGTCGGCATGATGATCGGCTCGGGCAAGGAACTGCTGCATTTCTTCAACGTCACGCGCTCGGTGGTCTCGGCCGCTTACGTCGCCAAGCTGCTGGTCAAGTATGGCCGCGATCTGCTGACCCATGGCCGCGCCATGCGGCTGACCAACGGCAATGCCTTGGCCGGACGTCTGGCGAAGACGGCCTTCGATCTTGGCATTCCGCTGTGGCTGAACGCGCCGGCGGGCGAGCTGATCAAGGAAGGCGACCGCGTCGCCGGCGCCATCGTGCAGACCCAGGATGGTCCGGTGCGCGTGCGCGCCAAGCGCGGCGTGGTGCTGGCCACCGGCGGTTTCCCGCATGATATCGCGCGCCGCGCCAAGCTCTATCCGCATGCGCCAACCGGCGCCGAACACTGGTCGCCGACGCCGGAAGGCAACACGGGCGATGGCATCAAGCTGGCCGCCTCACTCGGCGCCACGACCGCCGACGAACTGCCCAATGCTGCCGCCTGGGTGCCGGTCAGCCGCGTACCGCGCCGCGACGGCAGCTTCGGCGTCTTCCCGCATTTCATCGACCGCGCCAAGCCCGGTGTGATCGCAGTGACCCGCGCCGGCACGCGCTTTGTCAACGAAGGCAACTGCTATCACGATTTCTGCCAGGCGCTGGTGAAGGCGCATAAGAATCTGCCCGGCGAAATCTGCGCCTGGCTGATCTGCGATCATCCAACGCTGCGCCGCTATGGCCTGGGCCATGTGAAGCCCTTCCCGGTGCCGATCGCGCATCAGCTCAAGAACGGCTATCTCAAGCGCGGCAAGACGCTGGCCGAACTTGCCAAGGTCTGCGGCATCGATCCGGTTGCCTTCGAGCGTACCGTGGCGGAATTCAACAAGCATGCCCGCAAGGGTGAAGATCCGCAATTCGGCAAGGGCAGCACGGCCTATAACCGCTATCTCGGCGATCCGACCGTGACGCCGAATCCCTGCGTCGCGCCGGTGGAGACCGGTCCGTTCTACGCCGTGCAGCTTGTGATCGGCGATCTGGGCAGCTTCGCGGGCCTGAAGGCCGACGCGCAGGCCCGCGTGCTGGATAGCACCACCGGACAGCCGATCCCCGGCCTTTATGCCGCGGGCAACGACATGGCGAGCATCATGGGCGGCAATTATCCCGGTGGCGGCATTACGCTGGGTCCGGCGATGACGTTCGGCTATATCGCTGGCCGTCATGCCGCCGGCGTCACCGACTGACAGACCGGGAGCGAGTGACAGAAGCCCTGCCAGCCGGTATTGATGCGAAAAACAGGGCAGGTACCACGACGAATGTCGGATAAGGCGGCTTCATCCTCGCAGCCCATATGGCTGTATAGCGACGACGAGGCGGACGCGCGCGCGCGCATCGGCGGGCGCAGCGTCCAGTCGGTTGAGATCGGCGGACGGCTGCTGGCGATCCTCGCCAATGCCAGCCAGCCGATGATGCTGCGCGATCTCGCCGCGCAGGCCGAACTCACGCCCGGCCAGGCACATGCCTACCTCACCAGCTTTCGCAAGCTGGAACTGGTCGAGCAGGATGCCGCCTCGGGCCGCTATCATCTCGGGCCGTTTGCCCTGCATCTTGGTCTCGCGCGACTGCGCAGCACCGATCCGTATCGCCTCGCATCCGAGGCGGTGATCGGTCTGGCGGAAGAGCTGAACCTGATGGTGGCGATCACCGTCTGGGGCACGCACGGGCCGACCATCGTGCTGGTGCAGGAATCCTCCAACTACATCCATGCCAATGTCCGCCCGGGCGGCATGTTTACCGTCACCGGCACCGCAACAGGCAAGATTTTCGCCGCCTTCCTGCCGCCCAAGCTGGTGGCGCCGGTGATCGAGGCGGAATTGCAGGCGCCGCAGAAGGGCTGGAACAACAGCGGCGCGCTGGCAGGTGAAGCTTTGGAGCGCGAGATCGAGAAGACGCGGCGCAACGGCATTGCGGCGACCGCCGACCTGCCGCTGCCCGGCATCAGCGCTTTGGCTGCGCCGATCTTCAATCACAGCGGCCATCTGCAGCTGGCAATCACGCTGATCGGCCCGACACCGAAGGTGGATGTCAGCCTCGACGGCCCGCATGCCGAGGCGCTGCTGGCGTTTACGCGGCGGATTTCCGCGCAATTGGGCTACGTGCCGCCGGCAGCCTGATCGGGAACAAGCCTCGTCCTGACCGGTTGTCCTCCATCACCGCAAACAGTGAAGGAGAACACGATGCCGAAGATCCAAGACACCCGCATTTTGATCATGGCGACCAACGGCGTCGAGCAATCCGAATTGCTGGTGCCGCGCGATCAGTTGCGCGGCAAGGGCGCCAAGGTGGATGTCGCCTCGCCGAAAGCCCAGCCGATCCGCGCCTGGCAGATCGACGACTGGGGCGAGACGGTGAAGCCCGATTGCGACCTCGACAGCGTCAATCCGGCCGACTACGCCGCCCTGGTCATACCCGGCGGGCAGATCAATCCCGATCTGCTGCGCGTCAATCAGAAGGCGATGGGCATCGTCAAATCCTTCCTGGAGTCAGGCAAGGTCGTGGCGGCGATCTGCCACGGGCCCTGGCTGCTGGCGGAAGCCGATGCGCTGCGCGGCCGCGAGGTCACGTCGTACAAATCCATCCGCAAGGATATCGAGAATGCCGGCGGCCGCTGGGTCGACCGCGAGGTCGTGGTCGACAAGGGCATCGTCACCAGCCGCTCGCCCGACGATCTGCCTGCTTTTGTGGCCAAGATCGTGGAAGAAGTGCAGGAAGGCCAGCATAAGCGGGCCGCCTGACACGGTTATGCGCCCCATATTTAGTCTGCAGGCGATGCATAGCTGGTAAGACATAAATGCAATATTCCCACCCGCGCTGAGCGGCCATAAAGTGCGCGCCGCAACCGGGCATCTGCGTTTCCCGGTTTGCGGCGCCTCCCGCGGGAAAGGGAGAGCCTCCCCTGGCCCATGCGGCGTTGGTTTTGTTACCCGGCCAGCGCCACCTGCATGGGCCTTCCTCTCAATTTGTAAACTTGAGAACCCGTCCGCCAGAACGGGACCGGAGATGTCATGCGTTTCCTTTCGCGGCTGAAGATTGGCCCCCGCATTTATATCGTCCTCGCCATCATGACCCTGCTTACCGCCGGCATTGCCTGGATGGGCGTCGATGCGATGGACCGTTACGAGCAGCGCACCAGCCAGATGAGCCAGCTGACCGAGCGCGCCCTGCTGAGCGAGCAGGCCAATGTGCTGCTCACGCAGACCGTGGCGCTGACCGCACAGATCTACAACGCTAGGAACAGCCTGGAGATCAGCGAAAAGGCTGACGCCATGGCCCAGGTCATCGACGAACTCGACACCAAGATGATCTTCTGGGAGGGCCTGCTGCCCCCAGAGATGCAGAAGAGCTTCCGCGAAGAGATCAAGCAGCCGCTGGACGCCTATTTCCAGAGCCGCCGGGCGCTGACCGCCGCAGCTCTCACCGAAGGCCCCGAAGCCGCCCGCGCCATCGGCGATCAGAAATCCATTGTCGAAACCCGCCAGAAGGTGGTTGCCTCCCTGCAGGCCGCCGGCGTGCGCAACGCCAAGGCGGTCGAGAACATGTCCCACGAGCTGTCCAGCTTCTATCAGGCCCAGCGGCCGATGATGATCGGCATCGCCGCCACCGGCCTGGTGATCTGCCTTGTGCTGGCGATTGCCATCGTCGTGCTGACGGTGACGCGTCCGATCACCCGCATCACCGGCACGATGAGCAAGCTGGCCGATGGCGATCTGGAGGTTGCCATCGACGGCGCCGAGCGCCGCGACGAGATCGGCGCCATGGCCAAGACCGTGCAGGTATTCAAGGACAACATGGTGGCCCGCGCCGAAGCCGAACGGCAGATCGAGGCGCAGCGCCAGCATGAGACGGCGGAACGTGAAGCCCGCGAGGCGCGCGAGCGTGCCGCCATCGCCGAAATCTCGGAACTGTGCAACCGCATCGCCGCTGGCGATCTGGAGATGCGCCTGGACGAGAGCAACAAGGAAGGCTTCCTGCTGACCATGAGCCAGCGCCTGAACGGCCTGGCCGCCATGCTGCAGTCGATGACCGGCGAACTGGCCGCGGTAACCGCAGCGATGGCGGAAGGCGATGTCACCCGCACCGTCACCGGCGATTATGCCGGCGTGTTCGGCGCGCTGAAGAACAGCGTCAACCGCATGGCCGCGACCTTGAAGGATCTGGCCGGCCGGCTGCGCGTCAGCGCCGCCGCGGTGCGCGATGCCTCGGGTGAAATCTCCGCCGGCAGCCAGGATCTGGCGCAGCGTACCGAAAGCCAGGCTGCTTCGATCGAAGAGACTGCCGCATCGATGCACGAAATCACGGCGACGGTGAAGCAGAACGCTGACAATGCGCAGGCCGCGAACCAGCTCGCGATCGCCGCGCGCGACACCGCCGAGAAGGGCGGCACGGTCGTGGCCGACGCCGTCGCTGCTGTCAGCCGCATCGAGGAAAGCGCGCAGAAGATCAGCGACATCGTTTCGCTGATCGACGAGATCGCCTTCCAGACCAACCTGCTGG